>OUMS01000027.1_pt1 | contig 437885 bp, 336 predicted proteins | sample 1691071 | NCBI WGS metagenome assembly OUMS01 (sample SAMEA3914864, study PRJEB12502) | metagenome | biome: forest; material: soil | place: USA | collected 2012-03-12 | depth 0.3 m | reverse complement strand
CCCCCACCCCGCGCCGCCGCCCGCTCTACCTCCTGTGGCTCGCGCTGGCGGTGGGCTGCGGCCTGCTCCTCCGCTCGCGCTTCGTCTCCCTGCCGGAATGGATCGAGAAATACGGCGGCGACGCGCTCTGGGCGCTGATGGTCTTCTTCGGCTTCGGGCTGGTCTTCCACCGCGCCTCCACACTAAGAGTGGGGCTGCTGGCGCTGGGATTCGCCTGGGCGATCGAGTTCTCCCAGCTTTATCACGGACCGTGGATCGAGGGAATCCGCGTGACGCGACTCGGGCACTTGGTCCTCGGGGCCACTTTCAATCCCCCGGACCTCTTGGCCTACGCGACGGGAATCGGGGCCGGGGCTGTCTTTGAGGAAATCGGTTACCGCGTTCGGCAAAGCGGCAGCCTATAGATTCTGATTTGTTGCTCGCTCCGATACCGGGGCGGGCGGAACCGTTCCTCCATGCCACACCACATGTGAAGAAGTTGACGATAGAGGACGAATTAAACGTAGTCCGCGATCACCTCGAAAACAATAACAAGGCTCCCAAATACTCTTATGGATTCGACAGGCAAGGCAAACCATCCGGCTATGTGACAAGATTGTTACAAAACGTGACGTGGTCGACTCCAGCCCCTGTCCCTGAAGGGTATTTGATTCACACCCCCCGACAGTTTTAAAAACACTCACATCTAGCTTCGGAAATCGCCAGGCATTCTCGGGAATCCACATCTCGCCTTGACAATTTTTTCCAATCGCCCAGTTGTGCCGCCCCGAATTTTTCCAGAAGCGTCATGAACACAGCCTCATCGAAGTCCTACCTTCTGTCCCTGACCGCCGAAAGCCTGCTAATCAACCTTGAATTCTCACGCGCCCTTAGTAAATGAGCGCGCAACGAATTCCGCAGTACGTGGTCCGCGAAAAGCAGTCAGTTCCTCACCTTGCTGTGATGATTCAAGATCCGCCCGAACAACAAACTGGTCGATTGCCAGGATCGCGAAGTTCCAAGTTTCTGGGGCTAACAAAACCTGCGACAAAAATTGCGAAGGGATTGGGTTGTGGAGTGGCGCTTTCGGCTGCCGGAGCACTAACAATTGAGCGCTTCGCTGCGGACCCCTTTATGATCGGTCTTGGTGCATTGATAGCCGGGATTTTTGGCCTCATCCTCGTACTTGTCCAACCTGCCCAAGCGTAGACAAGTCAAGTCGGCGTCGGCGAAATTTTGAGTTGGAAGCTCGCAGATGAAAGATCTTTGGGAGCTCTTGTTTTGGAGTGCCACACTCGTTGGCTTGCTGGTAACTGCCTATTATTGGCGCAAAGCCAGAAAACTGAAGCTAAAGGGCGAAAAAGGGACCACATTGTTCATTTGGGGGGGATACTTGCTTGTCGTTATGGCTGCCCGTGTTTTCTGCTTTGGTTACATGGAGGTGCGCGACACCCACGCGGTCATTTTCATATTCATCACCATCATATGCGTCGCAACGGGTGTGCTCTCGTTTATCTTGACGAAGCAACCGTTCGACCGCCTTGAAGATCTCCAGCTCCAGCTCGGAAAGAAGCTTAGAGAAGGCCACTACGTATTTATAGCCTACTCGCGAAAAGACCGTCAATATGCCAAGGCGGTTACAGATTGGCTTCGCCATGAAGGTTTTCCTTTCTGGATTGATGAGTTAGGCATCATCGCAGGTGAAAATTTTCACGCTTCGATCGAGGTCGCTATTGAAAATTGCGACCTCTTTATGTTGGTTGGATCGGAGGCCAGCGGTTCTTCGGCGGAAGTAAAAAGGGAATACAAGCTGGCCGTGGCAGGGCAAAAGAAAATCTTGCCCGTAACAATCGATGCGAATGGCGCTCCGAACCTCTTGCCTGGCGCAATCCAGAAGTTGCATCTCACATTTTCCTCGGACACTGCCGAATCGTTGTCAGAAGAAAGCAAAAGTCAGCTTGAGCGAGCGTTGGAGAAGCACTCGATACGGAGGAAATGGATTGGTGCAGGTGAATAAAGCCCCGTCGGTCTGATGGCAACACTGCCATCGATTCGTCTGGAGTCAGTAAGGAATGGGAGCGGCTTGGGAAGGATGTCTGGCCACCGCTTCAAGGCGCGAGGCGAACACCAACGAAATTTAGGTCAGCGTTTTACTGAAGACTTGAAAGCCGCGCCGCGAAGGTACGGCACTGACCCAAGTCTCGATTTCCATTTCCCATTTCCGGGCGGCTCGCCTAGGAGATTGGCCCATGCATCCGTTTCTCGATGAAGGCTTCCACGTCCGCTGGTCCACCCTGGTCCCGGAGGCGGTGGAGCCGGACATCAAACAGGCCCTCGAAACCGCGAAGGCGAACCTGGAGACGATCTGCCAGGTGACGCCGGAAACGGCGACTTATGCGAACACCTTCGGCGCCTTCGAGAAGGCCAGCGACTCGCTGAACCTCGGCTGGGGCCGCCTGCAGCACCTCGACTCCGTGTGCGATGAGCCGGCCCAGCGCGCGGCGCTGAATGCGATGCTGCCGGAAGTCTCGGAGTTCTACGCGTCCATCCCGCTCAATGACCGCCTGTGGGCCGTGCTGAAGGCCTTCGGTGAATCGCATGCCATCAGCGGCCTGCCGCCCATCCAGCAGCGCTTCGTGAACGAGACGATGCTCGACTTCGAACAGGCGGGCGCCGACCTGCCGCCGGAGCAGAAGCAGAAGGTGGCCGCTGTGGAGGCAGAGCTTTCCAAGCTGACCAAGCAGTACTCCGAGCACGTGCTCGACTCGACCAATGCTTGGGAGCTGGTGATCAAGGACGAGGCCAAGCTCGCCGGCCTGCCGGATTCCGCGAAGGCCGCCGCGCTGGCAAATGCCAAGGCCAAGGGCCACGCCACCGATGAGGCACCGGCCTGGCGCTTCACGTTGCAAATGCCCTCGATGTTCCCGGTGATGCAGCACCTCGATGACGAGGGCGTCCGCAAGCAAGTCTGGGAGGCTTCCGTGAAGGTCGCTTCCGAAGGCGAGCACGACAACACCGAGCTGGTCTGGCAGATCCTGGAGCTGCGCCGGGAGAAGGCCGCGATCCTGGGCCACGAGCACTTCGCCGATCTAACACTCCAGCGCCGCATGGCGCGCGATGGCGAGACCGCGCTGCGCTTCACGGAGGATCTGCACGACCGGATCCAGAAGGCCTTCGGCGTGGAGTACAAGGAGCTCTGCGCTTACAAGTCGCGCAAGACCGGTGAAACGGTGGATGGCCTGCAACCCTGGGAGATCGCCTACTGGTCGGAGAAGCGCCGCAAGGAGGACTACGATTTGGATGACGAGCTGCTGCGCCCCTACTTCCCGGTGGACAAGGTGATGGCCGGGATGTTCGAGCTGTGCTCGAAGCTCTTCGGCATCAGCATCGTGGAGCGCGATGCGGTCTTCCACCAACGCGGCCAGCGCCCCGCAGGCACGGCGGCAGCTGAGATCGAAGTCTGGCACCCGGAGGTGAAGTTCTACGACCTGAAGGACACGAAGAGCGGCGCGCACCTCGGCTCCTTCTATGCCGACTGGCACCCGCGCGAATCGAAGCGCGGCGGTGCCTGGATGAACTGCCTCTTCACCGGCCACCCGGGCGGCGAAGGCAGCGAGCGCGAGCCGCACCTGGGCTTGATCACCGGCAACATGACGCCGCCGGTGGATGGCAAGCCGGCACTGCTGACCCATGGCGAGGTGGAGACGATCTTCCACGAGTTCGGCCACCTCTTGCACGGCCTGCTGAGCGATGTGCCGGTGCGCGCGCTGGCCGGCACGAATGTGCCCTGGGACTTCGTCGAGCTGCCTTCCCAGATCATGGAGAACTTCTGCTGGGACCGCCGCTCGCTCGATTTCTTCGCGCGGCACCACGAGAGCGGCGAGCCGATCCCGGAGAACCTCTACCAGCGGATGATCGCCGCGAAGAACTACATGAGCGCGACCGCCTTCATGCGCCAGCTCTCCTTCGGCAAGCTGGACCTGGAGCTGCACATCCACCTGGACCGCTACAAGGGCCGCGACCTGGACAGCGTGGACCGCGAGATCCTGGCGGAGTACCGCGTGCCGCTGAAGACCGACTCGCCAAGTATGGCGCGCCGCTTCAACCACCTCTTCAGCTCGCCCACCGGCTATGCCGCGGGCTACTACTCTTACAAGTGGGCGGAGGTGCTGGATGCAGATGCCTTCACGCGCTTCGAGGAGAACGGCGTGATCGATGCAGAGACCGGCAATGCCTTCCGTGAGCACATCCTCTCGAAGGGCAACTCCGAGCCGGTGGACGAACTCTATCGCCGCTTCATGGGCCGCGATGCCTCGCTGGATCCGCTGCTCAAGCGCTCGGGGCTGGCAGGGCCGGAGATCCTGCTCGCCGGGCAAGAAGGCGGCGGAGCCTTGGCTTGACGGCAGGGCACCCGGCGGTTTGCGATTGCCTTTCCAATCCGCAATCGCCAATCGCCAATCCGCAATTCATGTCGTCCCGCACCGGTATTCTCTTCCTCGTCTCCGGCCCCTCGGGTTCCGGGAAGTCGACCTTGTGCCGTCGCCTGGCCCTGGAGAAGGAAGCGGAGTTCTCCGTCTCCTGCACCACCCGCCAGCCGCGCTTCGGCGAGACTCATGGGCGGGAATACTTTTTCCTAACAGAAGAGGAGCACACGGCCAAGGTCGCCGCGGGGGATTTCCTGGAACACGCGCTGGTCCATGGGAACCACTACGGCACCCTGCGCAGCGAGGTGCTCGGGCGCCTGGCCGCGGGCATTGATGTCGTGATGGACATCGACGTGCAAGGCGCGGCCCAGGTACGCTCCTGCGATGATGAATCGATCCGCCTCGCTTTGGTGGATCTCTTCGTGATGCCGCCGGATGAAGAAGAGCTCGCGCGCCGTCTCAATGGCCGCGGCACGGACAGCGCGGAGGTGATCGAGCTGCGCCTGCGCAATGCGATCGACGAAATGCGGCATTGGTCGGAGTACCGCTACCGCCTGCTCTCAGCGACGCCGGAGGAGGACTATGCGCGCTTCAAGTCGCTGCTGATCGGGGAGAGGTTGAAGGTGTCGCGGTTGAAGCGCTGAAGCGGTCGTAAAAACCTGCGCCATGCAAGAGCCTCCGGATCCCGAAAAAATCCAGAAGATAGAGGCCCTCAAGGAGAAGGTGAGCCTGCGCCTGAGGGAGGAGCTCAACCGGATCCTGACGGATGAAAAGTCGCGCCAGGAACCGCTCCCGGCAGATCTGAAGATCGAAAGCCCGGAGGACGCCTTGTGGGTGTGTTTTTCACTCAAGGCGGCGATGTTGAAAGTCCCGGAGGCGGTCAGGCCACTTGCGCGCATTCTCCGGAGATCCAAGTCGACCAAGGCCTATGCCGTCTTCTGGAAGTATGGAATGCCCTTGGTCCAGCAGCAGGTCCGCGAGCTGTCCACCCTACCTCTCAAGGTCGGCTTCAATCCGAAACTCTTCGAAGGCCTCGCGCACTTGGCGGGCTTCATCCACGAGCCGTCTTTTCCCCTCATCCATTCGCTTTCGCGCACCCTGCCGGTGGCGGAGAATTACGGCTGGCACCGCGTCTTCGGCTCGATCCGCCCTCAAGCTCCCAGGAACGCGCCGCTCATCGAGCTGCTCACCACAGAGCTGCCTGAAGCGCATGCCTCGGGTTGCTTCATGGAATGGGGAAACGAGCATTGCCACAAGGGGCATTTGAAGAGCCATCCCTTCGATACCCGACAAGGGATGGAGAGGCTGGAGAGCTACCTGACTTGCGAAGATCCTGAAAGATATGCCTATGCCGTCAGCGCAGCTTTTGCCTTGGCCTTCCTCTGCGAGCCCGCGGCTTTGATCAAACTCGCGTCCGCCCACCCTTATCCCGATGTACGGATTGAAGCTGCCTGGGCGAAGGCGAAGCGTGGAGATGAGGAGAGTCTGGAAGTACTGGCGGAATTCTGCTTGGACTGGAGGACCGCTTTGCGGGCAGCGCGTGACCTGCGCGAATTGGGCCGAGAGGATCGCATTCCGGTGGAAGCAAGGATTGAGCGCTCACAAGCCATGGCGGTGATGGCCGATTGGCTGAAGCATCCGAACGAGTTGAACAAGCTGCCCGAAGAGCTCGATATCATCGATCACCGCGAGATCCTTTGGCCGCCGAAAGGGGAGAGAGCCTTGGTCACCCTGCTCCGCTGGAAGTGCGACGGACGCACCGGCGTGGGCCTGACCGGCCCGGATACTTGGTGCTTCTTCAGCGACGCCGACAAGGACCTGCCGGTGCTCGACATCTACGCGAAGCACTGCAACGCCGGACTCAAGGAGCAGGGCCATCCCGATGCGCCGGAGGACTACACGAATCTGGAGCATGGTCGCATCTTGCTTCGGAGCGCGAACCCGATGGAAGACTGGACGGCGACGGGCTGAACTCCTGCATTTGCCGGAGGTGTTAGGCCTCTGAGAACGGCTTCGCCGTTCTCAGAAATCCGCGAGCCCGCCATGCCCTATGCCGCCATCACCGCGACTCAGCGAAGCGCCTTGCATGATCCTACCCTAAGGGGAAAGGCCGCGCCTTTCAAATCGCATCTCCGTCTGCCCGCTCTTCCTCCTTCACCCTCTATCCAAATGAAGATAGGAAGCATGTGTCTTCCGCGCTCTCTAACTTCTCCAACGATGCAAGAAGCTCCCACTTGGAAAAACCTGGCTTGGCCCGCCGGACTGGTCGCCTTCCTGCTGCTCCGCATGCGGGAGCGCTGGGAGGACAACACGCTGCAATTCAAGATTCTGTTCATCGTCAACCTGCTTTGGCTCGCCTTCGCGTTGATCAACCTCCTCACCAAGGGCAAGCTGACCGCTTGGATGCATCAGGATGAGCCCGGCGAGCTCAAGGTCCCGGATGACTTCGGGAAGTTCTGCCTGAAGCAAGCCGTCAGCCCGGAACTCAAGCTGGGCTTGTCCCGGCTGCTCACGGGTGACGCAGGTGCGCGGCGGGATGCAGTGCCAGACGATTTCAAGGTCGAAAGCCCGGTGGATGCCATGGCGGTGTGCGCGGCGCTCAAGCAGGCCATGCGTGAATCACCGGAAGCGGTCCAGCCCATCCTCCGGCTCTTCTGGCAGATTGGCTCGCGGGATGCCTTCGTGTTTCTCCGTCAACTCGGGATACCACACGTGTACGAGCACACCCGGAAGCAAGCCGCCAAGCCTCTGGACGCGGGCTTCAACTCGGAGCTCTTCGACGGCCTCAAATTATTGGTGGGCTTCACGCACGAGCCGGCCTTCTTCTTCGTCCACTCCCTCTCGCGGAACCACCCTGCAGCGGATAAATACAGTTGGGTCGGCGTCTTCGAATCCATTCCGATGGGCAGCGAGGCCGCTCCGGCCTTGATCGAGCGCTTCTCCACCGAGCTGCCGGATGCCTTCGCTTGCGTGGCCTTCCTCGACTGGGCGAACCGGGAATTTCCAAAGGGAGACCTGAAGCGCCATCCCTTCGATACCCCGCAAGGCATGAAGCGGATCGAAGGCTATCTCGAAGCCGGCGATCCGGACGGATACAGCTATGCCAGGAGCGGCACGACCGCCTTGGCCCATCTCACCGGTCCCTTCGCCTTGATTGCCTTGGCTTCCCGCCATCCTGATCCGGATGTGAGAATCGAAGCGGCTTGGGTCAAGGTGAAGCGCGGGGATGAACAGGGAGTGCAAACACTCGTCGACTTCTGCCTGGATTGGAGGAGCCGGGGCCGCGCCTCCGAATACCTGCGCGAGCTGGGCCAGCAGGACCGCATCCCGGCCCAGGCAAGCAGCGAGCGCGAACAGGCCGTGGGTGTGATGGCGAAGTGGCTTGCCCATCCCAATGAGCTGAACCGCCTGCCGGAGGAACTGACGGTCATCGACCATCGCGAGATCCATTGGCCGCCTTTGGACCAGAAGATCCCGGTGACCTTGCTCCGCTGGCAATCGGAAGGAAAAAGCGGCGTGGGCATGGCCGGCTCGGTCACCTGGTGTTTCTTTGGCGACCGCGACAAGGAGCTGCCCGTCCTCGATATCTATGCCAAGCATTGCAACTGGGAGCTCAAGGCCAATGAGCTGCCGAACGCACCCAAGGAGTACACTGACTTGGAGCATGGCAGGGCTCTGCTCCAGAGTGCCAATCCCGCGGAAGATTGGACAGCTACCGGCTGATAGCCACTAGATCCCCATCATCGCCTCCAGGACGGTGGCATTTCCCAAGCTCCAGAGGAAGGCACCGCCAAAGGTGAGCCACTGGGGGAGGGGATAGCGCTCCCGCACGCCCATGCACGGGGTGATGGTGCAGATCACAAGCCCCACAAAAAGCAGCGGCGAAAGATACCAAGGCAGCAGCAAAGGGGCGTACCACAAGCCCAACGACATCAAAAAAGGCGAGAGGACGAAAGCTCCCGTGAACTGGTTCCAATAGCCGGTCGCGTAAACCGACTCACCGCAAATGAAAACCGAAGCGGCTGAGCCCAAAGCGACTCCCGCCAGAAGCGCAACGAGCATCAGACCGATGGACTTCATGACCTTCCCAGTGTTGTGAACGATGCGCGAAGATTCTCAAGCTGCAAAACCGGCTGGCTCCCGGCAGTATCCGCTCCATGCGCATTCTCGCGTCCGCTCTCCTTGCCTCGTCTCTTTACGCCACAGCCGCCGAGCCCATCTGGATTGAGGGCGAGGCCGCCACGGAGTCCAAGGTGCTGAAGCATCCTTGGTATGATGGCGCGGTGAAGAAGGACGAGCTGTCCGGTGGCGACTTCATCTCGCACTTCTCGAAGGAGTATCCCGGCACGGCCAGCTATGACTTCGTGGCGGCGGAGGCCGGCGACTACGACTTCTGGGTCCGCGCGAATCCGGTGCAGGCCAAGCTCTCCTACCAGCTTGATGGCGCTGCCTCCCAACCCATCGACATGGCGAAGCGCCAGACCGGCAACGTGAACATCGCCACCGATAATAAGCCGGACCTGCGTTTCGTGGCCTGGGCCCAGGCGGGCACGTTGAAGCTCGCCAAGGGCAATCACCGCCTCTCCTTTCGCTTCGATAGCCCGAATGAAAACCACGGCAGCCTCGATTGCTTCGTGCTCGCGCCGGCGGCCACCGCCTTCCAGCCGATGGGCATCCTCAAGCCCGGCGAGATCGCCGCGCAGCAGGAGAAGCTGGCGAAGGATAACGAGGGCTGGGTGCCCTGGATGCCGCCGAAGGACAGCTTCAAGGACGCGCTGTTAGATCTACGCCCGCTCAATGAGAAGTTCGCGGGGGAGAAAGGCGGGATCGGCGTGAAGGGCCCGGACTTCATCTACAAAAAGACCGGCGAGAAGGTCCGCTTCTGGGCGGTGAACGGGCCGCCGCATGAACTCCAGGGCGAGGACCTGGCCGAGTGCGCGCGGATGCTGGCAAAGCATGGCGTGAACCTGGTGCGGCTGCACGGCGCGGTCTTCGACGCCAAGACCGGTGCGATCGACGCGAAGAAGGTGGCACACATCCACGAGATCGTGGCCGCCATGAAGAAGGAGGGGATCTACTCGCACCTCTCCGTCTACTTCCCGCTGTGGATGACGCCCGAGGCTGGCCCAGGCTGGCACGAGGGCTACGATGGCAAGACCCATCCCTTCGCGCTGCTCTACTTCGAGCCGGAGTTCCAGAAGCTCTACCGGAGCTGGCTGGAGGCGCTGCTCACCAAGCCCGGCCCGGATGGCAAGAAGCTGGCGGATGAAAGTGCGGTGCTGGGCGTGGAGCTGGTCAACGAAGACTCTTTCTTCTTCTGGACCTTCGACGAGAAGAACATCCCCGCGCCGCAGCTCCGCAAGCTGGAGGCAAGCTTCGCGCAATGGGCGGCGAAGAAGTATGGCAGCGTGGAGAAGGCGCAGGCGGCGTGGAAACTTCCGCATCCCCACGACTCACAAGACCGCCTCGGCTTCCGCGCGCTCTACAACATTTTCGCGGACAAGACCGTGCGCGACCAGGACACCGCGGCCTTCCTGTTAGAGACGCAGCGCGGCTTCTATGAGGATAGCAGCAAGTGGCTGCGCGCGCAGGGCTTCAAGGGTCTGGTCACCGCTTCGAACTGGACCACCGCGAACAGCGAGATCCTAGGACCGCTGGAGAAATACAGCTATACGCCCGGCGACTTCATCGACCGTCACGGCTACTTCTCCTGCTTGCAGAAGGGCGAGGCCGCGGAGTGGTCGATCCGCGAGAACCACACCTACCGTGACCGCAGCGCGCTGCGCTTCGAGCCGGAGGAGCCGGGCAAGCCGCTGGACTTCTCCCATCCCGCGGCGGACCCGGCCTTCAACGGCAAGCCCTCGATGATCTCCGAGACCACCTGGTGCCGCCCGAACCGCTATCGTGGGGAGGCTCCACTCTTCTATGCGGCTTACGGTGCCCTGCAAGGCAGCGATGCGGTGATCCACTTCGCCCTCGATGGCAAGGACTGGTCGGTGAAGCCCGGCTACTTCATGCAGCCTTGGACCCTGATGACGCCGACGCAAATGGGCCAGTTCCCCGCGGCGGCAGCGATCTTCCGCCTCGGCCTGATCCGCGAGGGCGAGATGCTGGCAGATGTCTCCTTGCCCTTGGCGGATGCGGTGGCCTTGAAAGGCAGCCCGCTCGCCCCGAAGGCGAATCTGGATGAACTCCGGAAAGTGGATGGCAAGGGGAACAGCGAAGTCGGCAGCTCCGGGATCGATCCGCTCATCTACTATGCCGGCCGTACTTCCGTGGAGATCGGCGGTGCGGCCCGTCCGCCCAAGCTCGCGGATCTGTCCAAGCTGATCGATCACAGTGCCAAGCGGATCACCGCCTCGAACGGCGATACCGTGCTCGACTACGGAAAGGGCCTGCTCACCCTGCGCGCCCCTGCTGCCCAGGGAGCGATCGGGAGTCTCAAGGAAGCCGGGAAGATTGTCCTGCCGGATCTGGAAATCGAGTCACCGATGGAAATCGGCGAAGTGGTGGCCGTCGCGCTGGATGGCAAACCTCTCTCCTCTTCCTCACGCATTCTTCTCCAAGTCATGAGCGAAGAGAAGGCCACCGGCTTCACCACCCTTCCCGCAGGCAGCGGTGCGGAGAAGATCATGAACATCGGCACGGATCCGTGGCTCGTGCGGAAGTTCGAAGGGAAGGTGACCTTCAAGCGGGCTGATGCGGCCAAGCTGAAGGTGACCGCGCTGGATGCGAATGGCGTCGCGGCGGGAGAAACGCAAGGGGCGGGGAGCGTAAGCCTGAAGCCCGGCACCGCCTACTATCTCATCACGGGTTCTTGAATGACTTCCGGTCGTGATCTCATCCGGGACCTCCCGGCCTCCCTTCAGGAGGCAAATCTTCTCCCCCCGCCAACCCAGGGTTGCGCGCGCTATCGCTTGCTTACCCTGGGCTATCAACCGGCCGCCCCTTTGGGGCTCTTGAGCAAACTCCCTCCACATTCCCTATTGGCCCCCGGCCATCCCGCGCTATGAATCCCGCGTGAACATCGTCCTCGGCATCACCGGCTCCATCGCGGCTTACAAGGCGGCGGACATCGCCTCGCAACTGGTCAAGGCCGGGCACGAGGTCCACGCCGTGATGACCAAGGCCGCCACCGAGTTCATCACCCCGCTGACCCTGCAAGTCCTCACCCGCCAGCCGGTGCTGGTCACCCTGGAGGATGAGAAGCAGAGCTGGAAGCCCGGCCACATCGAGCTGGCGGACCGGGCCGACCTCTTCCTCGTGGCGCCCGCCAGCGCGGACGTGATCGGGAACTTCGCCAACGGCTTGGCTCCGGACCCGCTGGCCTCGATCTACCTGGCCCTGCCGCGGACCACGCGGGTCGTCATTGCCCCGGCCATGAATGGGAAGATGTGGCTCCACCCCGCGGTGCAGCGGAACGTGGTGCGGCTCATCGAAGACGGCTGCCACTTCATCGGCCCCGCGGAGGGCGACCTCGCCTGCGGCTACCAAGGACCGGGCCGCATGGCTCCCGTGGAGGAGATCCTCGCCACGTTCCGTTAGACAGGAATCGACACTCCGCCGCTGGTGCGGAAAAGCGGGAAACCCTTGGTGTATGACAACTAGCGCGTTTTTGCGGTTATCCCGCGCATGACGCGGGTGACGCAATCATACATTTGTAACGCACCTTCCATACAAGACTGCGTCTAAGTCCGGTGCTAGGAGTGGGATGCTGCGATTTCCCTTAACCCGGGGAACTCCGCCGCTCCATCCGCAGGGCTTCCCGAAGGCTCTGACGGCTACCAAACCCAATTGTAAATCCATCCCGAAACCCCACTGCGTCCCGATAACTCCGGCGTGAACGCCGGCCGGTGATAAAGCCAGTTGTGAGGCAAACGGCAAACGCCCTTTGAGGGGCGAATTGTGCCCGCGCCTAACATCTAAATCCGTTTGATGATTCAAACGGGCGGACTCTTACGGCCCGAATTTCACGGTAGAGCCCGCGCCGCAGGCTTCCGAATACCCAATGAAATCCGAATATCGCACGGGCCGTGACTCCCTGATCACCACGGCCGCCCACCATGCACGCTGGTTCGCCCGCTTGGCGACTGGCACTGCCGTCTTGGGTTCCACCGCCGCGCTGGCAGTGGACAACCTCTGGACCGGATCAATCGACAAGGATTGGAACAAGACCGGCAACTGGAGCCTGGGCCGCGTGCCCGCCCAGCCGAACAGCGCACCGACGGGTGACAACTTTGATGATGCGATCATCAACACACTGACGAATTTCCCGGTCCTGACCGTGAATCCCTCCGCGGTCCCGCGGGACATCGCCGTGGGTGGCGGCGGCAGCAATACCGGGCGCCTGGACGTGCGTGCCGGCACTGCCGCCACCGGTGGTACGAACTGGGGTTTCGTGGGGCGCCAGGGCTCCACCGGCACGCTGAACGTAGCGGATACCTCGGGGACGGGCGGTACCCTCACCGGCTTCGCCAAGGGCAGCGGCAGCTTCACCGCCGGTGGCCGCATCTACGTCGGCGGCAATCAGAACACGGGTGGCGGGACCGGCACCTTGAACGTGAACACGACCGGCGCCGTCTCGATGGGCAACGACTTCGCGGTCGGTTCCAGCGGTGGCACCGGCGTGACGAATATCGATGCCGGCACGGTGACCACCAACGGCTGGAGCTTCATCGGCAAGCGGGAAGCGCAGGACGGCGGCGTGGGCACGGTGAACCTGGGCGGTGGCACGATGACCCATAACGGCTCGCGCTGCTTCATCGGCGTGGGCAATGCCTTCGGCACCTTCAATCTGAGCGGCGGCACCTACAACAACCCCAACGGCGGCGATAGCTTCGTGGTGGTGGGCTCCAACAACCTGGGGAACGCCAACACCTCCGCGCTGAACATCACCGGCGGCACCATGAATGTGAACCGGCTGATGTCGGTGGGTGGGGTCCAGGCGCTCGAGGGCGATACAAACGCGGACTTCGTCAACTCCGGCAAGGGCAGCATGACCCTCAATGGAGCATCCGCGGTGGTGAATGTGACCGGTGAACTCTGGTTCGGCCAAGGCGCGAACAGCGTGGGCACGCTGACCTTCAGCGCCGGCACCATCAACGTGAACAACTGGGTAGCGATCGGCCGCGGCGGTGGCAGCGGCACGGTGAACATGACCGGCGGCACCTGGACCAAGACCGGCGGTGGCAACTTCATCGTCGGTGCCAGCGGCCCCGGCACCATGACCCAGAGCGCCGGCCTGGTGGACGTGCAGGCCGGCATCATGTGGATCGGCGAGCAGAACAATGCCACGGCCAGCTACACGCTCTCCGGCACCGGCGAGATCCGCAGCCCGGAGGTGGTACTGGGCGTCAATGGTGGCACCAATGCCACCCTGGACCTCAATGCCGGCACGCTCCGCACAGCCCGGATCGCCGGTGGTGGCGGCACCGAGGCGGTGAGCTTCAATGGCGCACAGATCGTCGTGAAGTCCCAGCCGGCTGACTTCATCGCCAGCCTGGATACCGCCACGATCGCGGCGGGCGGGCTGAAAGTGGATACCAACGGCTTCAATGCCACCGCCTCCCAAGTCTTCACCGGCAGCGGTCCGGTGCTGAAGACCGGCGCGGGCACCCTGACCCTGAGCGGGGCCAGCACCAACACCGGTGCCGTGACGGTGAGCGCCGGCAAGCTGATCGGCAGCACCAGTGCCACCGGCGCGGGCGCCTTCACCGTGGCGAATGGCGCGGGCATGGGAGCACGTGTGAACGTGGACCCGGAGCAATTCAACGTTCCCTCCGTGGTCTTCGGCACCGCTGGCGGCAACACCTCCGTGGACATCGTGTGCGACAGCAGCGTGGGCAACCCCGCCTCCGCACCGCTCAAGATCACCGGCAATGCCACACTCAATGGCCCGGTCGCGGTGAACCTGGTGGATGCCTTCCCGGAAGTGGGCACCTACGCCATGGTCCAGTACGGCACCAAGAGCGGCAGCGGCAGCTTCGTCCTCGGCACCCTGCCACTGGGCGTGATCGGCACGCTCAATGACAATGGCAGCGGCCTGGTCACCCTGACCGTGACCAGCGTGGCCCAGCCGCGCTGGAACGCCACCGCCAGCAACGCCTGGGACACCACGACGATCAACTGGCTCGATAACCTCATCGGCAACCCGATCAAGTACACCAACGGGAATCCGGTGATCTTCGATGACACGGCGGCCGGCACCAACCCCGGAACTGTCACCATCACGCAAGCGGTGACGCCCGGCAGCGTGATCTTCAATAACAGCACCCCGGCAGTCACCGGCCTCGACTACGTGGTCGGTGCCAGCGGCGGCGGCGCCATCGGCGGCACCACCGGCCTGACCAAGCAGAACAGCGGTGATGTCAGCCTCACCACCAATCACACTTACACCGGTGTGACACGGCTGGAGGGCGGCACGCTCACCGTCAACAGCATCGCGAATGGCGGCGTGGCCAGCTCGATCGGTGCCTCCACGGCGGACCCGGCCAATCTGGTGCTCGCAGGCGGCACCTTGGTCTACACCGGCGCGAGCACCACCAGCACCCGCGGCTTCACCCATGCCGGGGTCGATGGGAACGTGATGAGCGGCATCAAGACCACGAATGACCTCACGCTCTCGGGCGCGGTCACCGTATCGAGCTTCGGCCGCCTCACGAAAACGGGTGCCGGCAATCTCACGCTGAGCAACCCGGGCGCGAATGTCCTGGGTAGCGGCGGTGCCGGAGCCGTGCAAGTGAATGGAGGCACGCTCACGCTTAGCGGCGGTGCGACGCAGGCCAACCAGGTGCTCGGCGAACTGTGGGTAGGCGCCACACCGGATGTCCCGGCGAACTTCGCGATCAATAGCGGCTCGCTGACTACATCGAGCTGGATCGCGCTCGGCCGTGGCAATGGCTCCACCGGCGCGATTGTGAACTTCACCGCGACCAACTCGGTGATCACCACGGTCAACTTCAGCACCGGCTTCGACAACGGACTGGCGGGCAACAACAGCGTGCAGAACGTCACGCTCACCAACAGCACGGTGACCAACAACGGCGTCACCTTCCTGGCGGAGAGCCTGAATTCCCACACCACGCTCACGCTGAACGGCAGCTCCTCCTGGACCGCGAACGACCGCCTGCAGATCGGCTTGGGCGATGGCTCATCCGCTGACATCGTCATCAATGACAGCGGCAGCCTGACCAAGACCGCCGGCTGGTTCTCGATCGGTAACAGCGGCACCGGCACCGGCAGCCTGACCGTAAATGGCAACGGCACGGTGAACAGCGCCGGGGACTTCAACATCGGCGATGTGGGCACCTCGCACGGGGTGGTCAACATCAACGGTTCGGGCAGCCTCACCAGCACCGGCATCGTGTTCGTGGGCAAGAACACCGGCACCGGCGGCATCGTCAACCAGACGGGCGGTACCTTCACCGGCACCACTTGGGTGAGCAATGCCCGCTTCGATGGCTCTACCGGCGCGATCAATGTCTCCGGCGGCAGCTTCAACCAGACCGGGGCCGCGCAGGCCCTGTGGGTGGCGGAAGAAGGCAGCGGGGTCATCACGCTGTCCGCCACCGGCGCGATCAACGTGACCGGCACCGGCTTGATGTTCGGCAATGCGGGTACTGCCAACAGTACCTTCAACCTCGATGGCGGCACGCTCACCGCGAAGCAACTCGCCGAAGGCGGAGGGGGCGCAGGCACCAGCGCCTTCAACTTCAACGGCGGCACCCTCAAGGCCGGCACCGGCGCGAATGCCAACTTCATGGCCGCGCTGGATACCGTAACCGTGAAGGCCGGTGGCGCGAAGATCGACAGCAACGGCCAGGCCGTCGCCGTCAATGCCTCGCTGCTGGACGGCACCACCGGTGGCGGGCTCACCAAGCTCGGCGCTGGCACGCTCTACCTGAACGGCATCAACACTTACCTGGGCCTGACCACGGTGAGTGCGGGCACCCTGGCTGGCACCGGTGTCATCGCCGGCTCGGTCTCGGTGGCGAATGGCGCGACTATCGCCGGGGGCATCGCCACCGGCGGCACGCTCTCGGTCAGCGACAACGTGTCCTTCCTGAGCGGCGCGAACTTCGGCGTCACCATCGGCACCCTCGATGCCACGCTGGCAGTGGAGGACAACTTGAGCCTGACCAATGCCAACCTGGTGCTCACCGGCACACCGACCGCGCAGGCCTACATCATTGCCACCTACGGGACCCTCACGGGAACCTTCGCGACGCTGCCGACCCTGCCCGCCGGCTACTCGGTGAACTATCACTACAATGGCTCGAACGAAGTGGCGATCGTGCGTCCGCCGAATGCCTTCGATACCTGGATCAACACCTACTTCCCGGGTGTGACGGACCAGAGCATCGTCGGGCCGACTGCGGATCCGGATGGCGATGGCTACCAGAACTCGCTGGAGTTCGCCCTGGGTGGTGTCCCGAATGACGCCAGCAACAACCCGAAGGTCTATCAGCTGATCGGTGACAGCAGCGATGCGGGCACGGCCAGCGAGCTGATGATGACCATCGCGGTGCGGAATGGCACACCGGTCTTCGCCGGCACGCCCTCGCCGAGCGCGACCCAGGACGGCTACACCTACACGGTACAGGGCAGCCAGACGCTTAGCACCTTCACCAGTGCGGTGTCGGTGGTGACCCCGGTGACGACCGGTCTGCCGGCGGCGCCGACGGGCTACACCTACCGGACCTTCAGCCTGGATGCGAGCAACACCCTGACCGGCACGGCGAACCGCGGCTTCATGCGCGTGAACGTCACGCCCTGAGGGGAGGGGTTGACCCATTGAATCCCAAAGCCCCGGCTGCCTGAGTGCGGCCGGGGCTTTCTTTTCACCAGTTGCGCCTTGCCCGAAACGAGATAACTTGGGGTTTAAGGAGGGCACGATTTCCCCTCCCCGATAAATGGCGTTCCTTGGTACGGCTGCCCGCCAGGGGACGCCTCATTCGGGGGATAAGGAGCGGGGAAAGATGACGCTTGGTTAAGCGAATGAGCAAGCGAAGGGTGCTGCCTTACCCGGGGGCAAAAAGGTGGTCCGCACAGCCCTCTGTGCGGCGAGTGGTACCCGGCAGCTTGCCCTACCCTGTGCCCCCGGTTGAGCTTTGATTCACCATCTCCCGCTTGGTCAGTGCAGGCCCAGCCTTGCTTCTTACCCCGTATTCCCCGCCGACCCAATCTCCGGGCGTATCCGCAGACCACAGCCCGACCCTATGCTCACCACGAACCGGTGACCTTCCGCGCGACCGCACCCGGGGGCCGCCTTGATCTACGTCCGCTGCCGGGAACCATTCGCCGCACAGAGGGCTGTGCGGACCACCTTGCTGACGCCGACTCCGGCCGTGAATACCATTCGTCGCCCCCCTTATCCAAACGCCCGTTTCTTTCGAACTTCTAGGTTCATCGTACATCGCTTGATCTGTCGGACATCCGTTTTTCTGCATAAGCTGACGATTCCTTGGCTGGCCAAACGCATTCCATTTGGCATGCTCGCGGCTGTTTCGAAAACCCCTTCCCACATGATTGATAACGTCATCGTACTCGGTGCCGGCAGTGCCGGTTTGATCGCCGCCCTCTCCCTCAAGCGCAAGATCCCGCAGCTGCGGGTGCGCGTCGTGCGTGACCCTGATCTCGGGGTCATCGGCGTGGGTGAAGGCACTACCCCGAATTTCCCGCGGCATATCTTCGACTATCTGGGCATCCCGCGGAAACGCTTCTACGAGCTCGCGGAGCCCACTTGGAAGCTGGGCATCCGCTTCCTTTGGGGCGAGCGCGGTCGCTTCGACTACACCTTCGCGCCGCAGCTCGATTCGCACTGGGCCGACTTGCCACGGCCGAACGGCTACTACTGCGATGATGACTTCGCCAACGTGGACATCACCTCTGCGCTGATGCGGGAGGGCAAGGTCTTCCAGCGCCAGGCGAACGGCGCGCCGGACGTGCAGCCCTGGCACGCCTTCCATGTGGAGAACAAGCTCTTCGTGGACATGCTGGAGATCATCTGCAAGGAGGCCGGCGTCCAGTTCGTGGATGGCAAGGTGACCGGCGCCGATCGCGGCGGGAATGGCATCGAGGCGATCCACCTGGCAGATGGCCAGCGCCTGACAGCGGACTTCTTCATCGATGCCAGCGGCTTCGTCAGCGAGCTGTTAGGGAAGGTGCTGCAAGAGCCCTTCATCGATTTCGGCAAGACCCTGTTCTGCGACCGCGCGGTGGTCGGCGGCTGGGAGCGCACGAATGAACCGATCCTGCCCTTCACCACCGCGGAGCAGATGGACGCGGGCTGGAGCTGGCAGATCGAGCATGAGCGCCACATCAACCGCGGCTATGTCTTCAGCTCGCAGTTCATGACGGATGACCAAGCGGCGGAAGAATTCACGCGCAAGAACCCGAAGGCCCCGAAGTCCCCGCGCGTGATCAAGTTCCGCAGCGGCTGCTACAGGCGGATGTGGGTGGACAACGTGGCGGCGATCGGGAATGCCGGTGGCTTCGTCGAACCGCTGGAAGCTACCGCGCTGATGATCGTCTGCTCGCATTGCCAGACCCTGGTGGACTTCCTGCTGCACTCGGAACTGCAGCCCACGGATTCCTTCCGCAATCTCTACAACGAGCTGACCTACGCCACCTGGACGGACATCCGCGATTTCCTGGGCCTGCACTACAAGGCGAACACCGCCATGGACACGCCCTTCTGGCAGCACTGCCGTGCGGATACCGACATCTCCGGCATCCAGGGCCTGATCGACTTCTACGAGGAAAACGGTCCCACCGGCTTCTGCCGCTACCGCATCCCGACCACGCAGAACGACTTCGGCATCGAGGGCTACTTCGTGATGCTGGTGGGGAACCGCTGGCCGTACAAGAAGCACCACAAGTCCACCGCCGGGGAGAAGGCGGCATGGGAGCGCCACCGCTCCTCCCACGTGGCGCAGGCCAAGCGCGGGATCGACGTGCGGGAGGCACTCTCCTACGTGCGCCACCCCGGTTGGCAGTGGAATGCGGATGTCCCGCAGCGGCAGCTGGCGGGAGTTTGAGACCAGCTTTGGAAGGGTCGTCCGCACACGCCCGTGTGCGGACGACGCCGTTTCTTGGGGATGCTTCCCGGGTCCTTCCGTGTTCTGACCGCGCGCTTGTGGCGGTGGGTGGTCCGTTTTATGACACAAAATTCGTCGACCTGTGAAACTTCTGAAGTCGCCCCCGGCACTCACTCAAAAGCCGTATGACAAGCAGGGTTAAAACGGCGGGTTGATGAGCTTTTGCCGCGATGGGTCCGACTGGGTCCCGGTCCGCGGTTTTTTGGATAAGCGCATGTGGTTGATTCCGTGAGGGGGTTCGGGTATCACGTAGTCAAACAAAGTTGGTTTGACGCTAAACCACCTTGGTATATGGAACAGCTCACCGGGGGTCCGCTCCCGGTGAACCCAATCCCGAACCCTAGAAACCCAGAAAACCCCAGCCCCGGGCCCTTATAAAACCCGGTGCGTCTCGCAATCGAACCCCTTGTGTTTGAAGGGAGAACCGTGCCCGCGTGTCAACGACGCGCGCCCGCGTGTACCCCGAGCCCAACCGACTCCAACCCATGAACCAAATTCCCACCCCGAAATCCGCTACCCGTGCTTCCCTGACCAGCACGGCGGCCGCAAATGCCCGCTGGTTCGCCCGTTTGGCGACCGGTGCTGCCGTCTTGGGATCCACCGCCCTGGCGGTGGATAACCTCTGGACTGGATCGATCGACAAGGATTGGAACAAGACCGGCAACTGGAGCCTGGGCCGCGTGCCGGCCCAGCCGAACGGCGCACCGAGCGGTGAAACTTTCGATGACGCGATCATCAATACGCTGACCAATTTCCCGGTCCTGACGGTGAATCCCTCCGTGACCCCGCGGGACATCGCGGTGGGTGCCGGTGGCGGCAATACGGGGCGCCTGGACGTGCGCGCAGGCACCGCCACCAGCGGCGGCGGGAACTGGTCCTTCGTCGGCCGCGAAGGCGGCACGGGAACGCTGAACGTGGCGGATACCGCGGGGACGGGCGGCGCCCTCACCGGCTTCGGCTTGGGCAGCGGCAGCTTCAACTCCGGCGGACGACTCTACATCGGTGGCAACCAGAATGCTGGTGCCGGCGTGGGCACCCTGAACGTGCGCACCACCGGCTCGGTCACCATGGGCTCTGACTTCGCGGTCGGTTCCAGCGGCGGCACCGGTGTGGCGAACATTGACGCCGGCACGGTGACCACCAACGGCTGGAGCTTCATCGGCAAGCGCGAGGCGCAGGACGGCGGCGTGGGCACCCTGAACCTGGGCGGCGGCACCATGACCCATGCCGGTACCCGGCTCTTCATCGGCGTGGGCAATGCCTTCGGCACCTTCAACCAAACCGGCGGCACCTACAACAACCCCGACGGCGGGGGAGATGCCTTCGTGGTGGTGGGCTCCAACAACCTGGGGAACGCGAATACCTCCGCGCTGAACATCACGGGCGGCACTTTCAATGCGAATCGCCTGCTGACAATCGGCGGGGTGGAGCCCTTCGGCGGGAATAACGACGTGAACTTCGTGAACTCCGGCAAAGGCAGCCTGACTGTGAACGGAGCCTCCGCGGTGCTCAACGTGACCGGTGAGTTCTGGATGGGCCAGGGCGCGAACAGCGTGGGCACGACGACCCTGAATGCCGGTGCCGTGAACATTGGCAGCTGGGTGGCCGTGGGCCGCGGCGGTGGCAATGGCACCCTTAACATCAACGGTGGCACCTTCACCAAGAGCGGTGGCGGGAACTTCATCGTGGGTGACGGTTCGACCGGCCTGCTCCAGCAGACCAACGGCACCCTCTTGATCGCCGGCGAAGTCTGGGTCGGCCAGGGCGGCGCTGGCAACGGCACTTGGAATCTGAGCGCGGGCTCGGTCACCGTGAACAACTGGGTGGCCGTGGGCCGCGAGGGCGGCACCGGCTCGTTGATCATGAGCGGCGGCAGCTTCACCAAGAACGCCGGCAACGATAACAACTTCATCATCGGCGCGAACGGTCCGGGCAGCTTGACCCAGACCGGCGGCCTGATCGATGTCCAGGCGGGCCAGATCTGGCTCGGGGAGCACAATACGAGTGCTGTCGCCCTGTCCGGCAGCGGGGAGATCCGCGGAGGAACCCTGGTCGCGGGCGTCAACGGCGATGCCACTGCCAACGTGAACCTCAACGGCGGCACGGTCCGCGTCGACAAGTTCATGGGCGGCGGCGGCACCGCGAACATCCACTTCAATGGCGCGCAGTTCGTGGCGAAGTCCAACCAGACCACCGACTACATGGGGAATCTGGACATCGCGGACATCCAGGCCGGCAACCTGCTGGTGAATACCAGTGGCTTCAATCTTATCGCGACCCAAGCCTTCTCCGGCAGCGGCGGTATCGTGAAGTCCGGCGCTGGCACACTCACCCTGAGCGGTGCGAGCACGAACACCGGCGCGAACAACATCACCGCCGGCAAGCTGGTGAGCAACACCAAGGTCACCGGTAGCGGTGCCTACACGGTGGGGAACGGGACCACGCTTGGCGTGACCCTGATGGACGCCGATGAAGAACTGGTCATCCCCTCCGCGAGCTTTGGCACCGGCACGGCGATCGAGATCAACCTGGGCCTGCCCGTCGGCAACCCGAGCGCGGGCGAGGCCCCGCTGGTGATCACCGGTGTCGCGAACCTGGCCGGCAATGTCGCGATCAACCTGGTGGATCCCTTCCCGGAAATCGGCAACTTCCCGCTGGTCGAATACGGGTCCAAGACCGGTGCCGGCAACTTCGTCCTGGGCACCCTGCCGCAGGGCATGACCGCCACCCTGAACACCAGCGTGCCCGGTGTGGTGAGCCTGAACGTGACCAGCCTGGCCCTGCCGCGCTGGAATGGCAGCACCGACCATCTCTGGGACACCACCACCTTCAACTGGATCGACCTGGTCAGCAACCTGAGCAGCAAGTACGTCAACGGCAACCCGGTGGTCTTCGATGATAACGCCACCGGTCCCGCTGCAGACGGGTCAGTGGTGCTGAACACCGCGGTGACCCCGGCGTCCACCATCTTCAGCAACCTGGCGCTGAACTACACCTTGAGCGGCACCGGCGCCGTGAATGGCAGCGGCACGCTGACCAAGCAGGGCACCGCGGACCTGACGATCCAGACGAACAACGGCTACACCGGCGTGACCAGCCTGGAAGGCGGCACGGTGAATGTGGCCACGATCACGAACGGCGGCGTGGCCAGCCCGCTCGGCGCGGCCACCTCGGCCCCGGCGAACCTGGTCTTCAAGGGTGGCATCCTGAACTACACCGGGCCGAACGTGACCACCGACCGCGGCTACAGCTACGGCTCCCCGCTGGACACCACGGTGAACGTGATCCGGACGACGAACAACCTGACCATCGCCGGTCAGGTCACCGCACCGGACTTCGGCAAGCTCACCAAGCTGGGCGCAGGCACCCTGAGCTTCACCTTCCCGGGCGCGAACGTGCTCGGCCGCGGCACCGGTGCTCCGGCACCGCTGCGGGTGGACGAAGGCTCGCTCGTGCTGGATGGCTCCGGCACGCAGACCAACTCGGTGACGGGTGATCTGTGGGTGGGCACGCTCGGCACCACCGGCGCCGCCATGACGCTGAACAACACCAGCCTGAGCGTCAGCAATTACCTGGCGATCAGCCGTGGCAACGGCACCACCGGCCTGCTGTCCACGGTCACCGCCACGAACTCGAACCTGGCGCTCGGCGCACTCTCGCTGTCCTTTGACAACGCGCTCGCCGGTCACCTGGCCAGCTCCACGCTCACGCTGAACAACTCCACCCTGACCACGGGCGATGTGAACCTTGGCGAAGGCCCCGGCGGCACCGGCACGGTGACGCTCAACGGCACTTCGACTTTCACCTCGAACAGCCGCGTGCTGCTGGGCAACAGCGCCACCGCTTCCGGCACGATGATCGTGGGTAACAATGCCACCTTCAACCGCACCGGCGGCTGGCTCTCGATCGGCCAGAACGGCACCGGCGTGCTGACGGTGAAGGACAGCGGCACGGTCAACAACACCGTGGGTGACTTCAACGTGGCGGACGTGGGCACCAGCAGCGGCACGCTGAACCTGCAGGACAGCGGCACGATCACCGCGGCCACCACCTACATCGGCAAGGCGTCCACCACCACCGGCACCTTCAATATCTCGAACGGCACCTTCACTGGCGGTCCGCTCTACATGGGCCAGTCCTTGAATTCGACCGGCACGATCAACCAGACCGGCGGCTCGATCACCGCGGGTAACAACAATGAGATCCGCATCGGCCAGGACGGCACCGGCATCTGGAACCAGAGCGCCGGGACGGTGAGCATCAGCGGCTGGTGCGTGATCGGCCGCTTCGCCACGGGCAGCGGCACGTTGAACGTCTCCGGCGGCACCTTCAACCAGGTGCAGGGCGACCGCACGCTGATCGTGGGTGAGCAAGGCACCGGCGTGCTGAACATCTCCGCCACCGGCGCGGTGAACGCGCAGGGCGTGGAAGTGGTGGTCAGCAATGGCGACACCGGCAACGGCACCGTCAACCTCGACGGTGGCACGCTCACCGCCAAGCGGGTGACGCAGGGTGCCGGCGGCGTGGGTACCAGCGCCTTCAACTTCAACGGCGGCACGCTCAAGGCGGGCACCGGTGCGAACGCCGACTTCATGCCCCCGCTGGATACCGTGACCGTGAAGGCCGGCGGCGCGAAGATCGACAGCAACGGCCAGACGGTGGGGATCACTTCCTCGCTGCTGGATGGCGGCACCGGCGGCGGCCTGACCAAGTCCGGAACCGGCACGCTCTACCTGAATGGCTTCAATACTTACCTGGGCCTGACCACGGTGAGCGCGGGCACCCTGGGAGGCACTGGCACCATCACCGGCTCGGTCTCCGTGGCGAATGGCGCGACCCTTTCGCCGGGCATCGCCACGGGCGGTTTGTTCTCCGTGGTCGATGACGTGTCCTTCCAGAGCGGCGCGAACTTCGGCGTCACCATCGGCACCTTGGATTCGACCCTGGATGTCTCGGATACCCTGAACCTGACCAATGCCAACCTGGTGCTCACCGGCACGCCGACCCTGCAGGCCTACGTCATCGCCACCTACGGGACCCTCACGGGCACCTTCGCGACGCTGCCGACCCTGCCCGCCGGCTACTCGGTGAACTATCACTACAATGGCTCGAACCAAGTGGCCATCGTGCGCCCGCCGAATGCCTTCGATACCTGGATCAACACCTACTTCCCGGGTGAGACGGACCAGAGCGTCGTCGGGCCGAACGCGGATCCGGATGGCGACGGTTACAAGAACTCGCTGGAGTTCGCGCTGGGTGGTGTCCCGAACGACGCCAGCAACAACCCGAAGGTCTATCAGCTGATCGGTGACAGCAGCGATGCGGGCACGGCTAGCGAGCTGATGATGACCATTGCGGTGCGGAATGGCACACCGGTCTTCGCCGGCTCGCCCTCACCGACTGCAACCCAGGACGGCTACACCTACACGGTGCAGGGCAGCCAGAACCTCGCCAGCTTCACCAGCGCGGTGTCGGTGGTGACCCCGGTGACGACCGGCCTGCCGGCGGCGCCGACGGGCTACACCTACCGGACCTTCAGCCTGGACGCGAGCAACGGGCTGACCGGAACGGCGGCCCGCGGCTTCATGCGCGTGAACGTCACGCCCTGAGCGGAGGGGTTGACCCATTGAATCCCAAAGCCCCGGCTGCCTGCGTGCGGCCGGGGCTTTTTCTTCACTGGGTGCGCACGGGGTGCGCCGGCTTCAGCCGGCTTGGATGGAGGGGAAGCCAAGAGCCGTGTCCGTTCTTCGCCCGATCTTTCAAACCGGCCAAACCCACCGCACCCGGGAGCCCGCGGGAAAATTCCTTGGCAGAACCGGTCCGCCCGTCCTACAACCCCCGCGCCATGACCCGTAAGCAGATCGACGTCAGCGTCTACGTCTTCCTGATCCTCCTGATCGGCTTCTTCGCGAAGGCCGTCTGGGGCGTGCTCGGGATGATCGGCCTCCACGGCTAAGGCAGGGACCGACCTCCGGGCGGTCAGGCTGGGGACGTGACTCTTCGTCCCCCCGTGCCGACCCACCGCCGCGTGTTTGCGCCTGGGCCGGGGCGTGCCGCCTATCGGCCTATCGGCTCACCACCCCACCGCCACTTCCTGCATCTGGCCGCCGCGGTCGTGGAATTTCACGTGGCCATTCGCCAGCGCGAATTCGTGCACGCACTTCGTGACCTTCACGTCGAAGGCGCAGTACTCGGCGATCTTCATCAGCGGCGCGTTGCTACCGGTCTTCTTGTATTCCTGCCACCAACGTAGCGCGTCCAGGCCATCCGCGGACTTGCCGGTGCCGAGGCAGGCGGCAGCGGCGGACTCCAGCTTCATCCGGAAGCCGAGCTTCTCCTGCAGGGCCAGCATCATGTCCAGGTTCACCGTCTGCGCGGGCAGATCCCGGATCGTATAGCCCTGGAGCACCGGGTAATCGAATTCCACGTGGTTCCAGCCGACCACCAGATCGGCGCGGACCAGCTCATCCACCAGGGCATCCACATCGCTCTCGCCATAGATGCGGTAGCCGCCGCGGCTGGTGCTGTAGGTCACCGCCACGGAGATGCCCATCTTGTCCTTGTGCGAGGACCCACCCACATCGCCGAAGCTGCGCTGGGTCTCGAGGTCGAAGTAAACGATGTTCTTGCCGGACACGCGGGGAGGGTAAGCGGCCCTTCGGCCCCGGGGCAACTTCCGAGGGAGAAAAGGAAAGAGCTTCAGCGGGGCGGCGGCGGACCCGGCTCCAGGGCACTGGGCGAATCGGGCTTCGTCGCGGGGCGGGGGTCTTCGTCGATCTGGAGTTTAATCTCCTTCTGCAGGAAGCCTTCCGTGGTATCGGGCCACATGGCCCTGTAGACTTGCCCGTCATCGAAATGCCATTCCCAGAATCCGATCCCTGAAAGCGGGTGGACGAAGGCCGGCCCGAAGGCCTCCAGAGCTTCGTTGTAAGTCTTCGGCTTCCGCTCGTGCAGTTTCGCGCCGAGGATGACCGGTTCCCAGGCGCTATAGGTCGCCAAGCGCCCGTCGAGCGTCCTCATGATGGTGTGCCCCAGCCAATTGCTATCCGGCGGCACGTTGATCTTGTCGCTATTGGCATCATTTACCTCCGCCAAGGAGTGATCGATCATGACTTCAAAGCGATCTCCCAAGGGCTTGAGCACTGCCCGCGGAATGTGAAATCGCATGACCCTGGGCTCGGGGAGTTCGAGGATCCCCACGGTCTTGCCGCCCAGCTTCACGGGGCGGACGCCGGATTCTCCGTCGGCCTCTCCGGCGACCAGGGTAAGACGGACTTCTTGGGGGCTGGCCGCTTTGGCAACCAAGGAAAGGCTGGGAACCGGCGGTGCGCTCCCGGCTTTTGAGGCAGCTTTCCCTTCGGGGTCTGGTGCTGGGAGAAGGATCGAATCGGGTGAAGTTTTCAGGTCGATTTTGAACTCCTCCCCGTCTGCCGAGACATCCACTTCAAAGCCTTTAGGAGGCCAGATCCAAGTCTGCTCAGCGAATGAGGCAGGCTCCGGATTTCCTGCCGCTGCTCCGATCACGCAGCAAGTTCCGGCGATCAGTAGGATCGATCGTAAATTCCAATTCATGGCTTGGTCCGTTGTATCATGGCTGAGGGGAGGCCTTGTGTAAATCGGCGGTAAAGACGGAGCGGCTTCCTTGCTTACTTCAAGCACTGCTCCAGCCACGGCGCGATCTTCTCCTCCCACTTCGCGGCATGCTCGTGCAAACCCTTGCCGCTGAAGTGCACACCCTTGCCGCCGTTCTCGCGGAGTTCGCCTTTTAACGCATCCGAATCCGGGCCTTCCAGCGCGATGCCATCCTTCCACAGCGCCGCCTGTGCCGCGCGGATCTCCGGCGAGCCTTCATCGTCCGGATTGTGATAACTCACCTGCGCGACCAACCACGGAGTTTCCATACCGCAGGCCTTCCGCGACTCGCGGATAATGGTTTCCAGATACTTGCGATAGAGCTCCCCGGCCAGGGTCCGCGTGGGGTCCGCTTGGTTGGCATCGCTCTCTCCCTGGTGCCAGAGCACGGCACGTGGCCCCTGCGGACCGCAGGCCTTGAGACTCGCGAGCAGATTCGTGAAAGCCTTGCCATCGCTGGTCCACGCCCCATCGGGAAGCTGCTTCACCCGTCCTGTTAGAGTCGGTGGATTCGTGAAGCTCACCCCGGCGGGCAGCCATTCACGCACGCTGGTCGAGCCGATGCCGCAGGGCAGGAAGCCCACCGGCACGCCGCAGCGCTTGGCGAGGGCATCGCCCAGCGGCGGCATGAAGCTGCCGCCCGTGCCGCCAGCCCCGGCCTGCGGGTCCTTCGCCAACTGCCAGCGCTGGCCATCGAAATTGGCGACCAGCCCGCTGGCGGTCTCCTGCTTTTCCTCCCCGTAGTTTGCGGAGTTCGATTGCCCCGCCACCACGAAGAGCTCGCCCACCGCGAAGTGCTCCGTTGCCGTCTCCGCGACCACCCGTCCATCGAGCGAAGCGCGGGCTTCCATCCGGTACCAGCCGCCGGCCGGGATCTCACGTGTGGCGCAGAAGGCTCCCGGCCTGGTGCTTGGCTTCAGGGCTTCCCATTCACCCGCCTTGTCTCCGCGGACCACGCGGAGCTCCACGTTCGGGACCTGGTCCTTGAAATCGGTTAGAGTGCCGCAGACCGTGACCACCCCGAGCTCCTTTGTCTTGCGCTGCACGACCTGGTAGTCGCAAGGCGAGGAGAGGACGATGCCCTCACCCGAGGCAGCGGCACTGAAGCATAGCAGGAGAAGGAGCGTTCTCATGGATGGCAGATGACGATTCCACCGGCCACTCTACACAGGCGCTCTCCAAAAGACCAGCAGGCTCCTTCTCAAGATCCACCCAGCAGCTTCCGGAAACGGAAGCCGGTCTTCTCATAACCGAGAGACTCATAAAAACGGTGCGCGCCCTCGCGCTGCAACCCGCTGTTCACGCGGACGTCATGCGCACCGCGCTCACGGAACCAGTCCTCGGCCGCAGCCACCAAAGCCCTGCCAATCCCCTGGCCTTGGAACGCTCCCCCTACCGACAAGGCAAGGATGTAACCCACCGGCGCGGAGTATTCATACACCGGCACGACCACCAAGCCGATGAAGCCTGCGAGCGTGCCATCCGGCGACTCGGCAACCAAGGTATGATGATCGCCGCCGAAGCGCGCGAGCCGCGGCTCCATTTCCTCCACCGTGGTGGGATAGCCCAGCTCACCCATCAGCGCCACCAGGCCGCCGATGTCAGCCTCGGCAAAGGCTCGGATGGAGGTCATGTGCCGCGAAGATTTTAGGTTGCATTATGAAACTTTTGGAATCAGAGTGATCCCATGTCATCCCCGGTCGCAATCAAAGTTTCGGCTGAGTTCGCGGACTCCGTCCGGACTGAAGCGCAGGCGGCAGACCGTTCTCTGACCGGCCAGATTGAACACTGGGCGAAGCTTGGGCGGGCAGTGGAGAGCATCATGCCAGCGCCCGTCGCGGCAGCTCTGAAGCGCTGCGCCGGCGATCTTGATACCATTGAAGACCCCGCCATGCGCCGCAAGGTGCTGGACGCGCTTGCCCACTTCCAGACCGAATCTTCCGAGGTTATCCGCCAGAGGATCGGCTTGGACCGGCAAACCCGCTTCGAGCCCGACCCTGACCGCCCCGGTGGCATGATCCGCATCACGCCAGATGGCGCGCGAACCCGCGGCACGATGAAGGGCCGGACATTCATCCCAAGCGACTCCTAGTCAGCAATTCCCATCCTAACTGCCAAACGTCTCGCCACGAAGTGCAATATATCGTAAATCAACCGCAATCGCTCCATGAAAGCCGATCAACCCCTCCTGCTCGTCATCTGTGGACCGAACGGTGCCGGGAAGACCACGCTCAGGGAAACCGTTTTGGGCGGGATCCCCTTCACCTTCGTGAATCCCGACGACATCGTCTTGGCCGCATCCGGATCTGAGGGGACAAGCACCGCGGCGGCGTATGAGGAGGCGGCCAGGATCGCTGAACAGCTGAGGAAGGAACTCCTGTCCGGTCGCTGTTCCTTTGGCTTCGAGACGGTCTTGAGCGATCCGGTCGGCGCGAAGGTGGAGTTCATCCGCGCGGCGGGAGAGGCCGGCTACTGGGTCGTCGTCCACTTTGTCGGCCTGGACACTCCTGAACGGTCGCTCGCCCGCGTGATCCAGAGGGTCGAGAACGGCGGCCACGATGTGCCGGACGAAAAGATCGCCGGCCGCTTTCCGCGGGTGATCGCAAACCTCCGTCTCCTGCTCGATGTCCCGGATGATCTGGTGATCTACGACAACAGCTCTGCCGAGGAGCCCTTCCGCATCATCGCGAAGCTCTCCAGCGGAAGCCTCACCCATCTCTCCGTGCGCCTTCCGGAGTGGATGGCCGCCCTTGAGCTCGAAACCCGCCGCAGCCCGCAAACCCTCATCCTGCCATGAAGCTCGATCGCGACGATACGCTCGCCCTGTTAGACCGCCTGCTGGAGAGCGGGCCGAAGACAACGCGTGCCGACGGCTTCACCGTGCGCCTGCGCTTGTTGCGGGATCTGGTGGCGGAAAAGAAGAGTGCGGACCTCCCGCTGGAGGCCATCTACAAGCAAGTCTTCCCTGGGGTGTCCTCGGAAAATTCGCTCCGCACCACCCTGATGGAGTTCCGGAAGGCGCTTGCCCAAGCGGTGGCAAATGCAGGGCTGCGTTTTGACATGATCCGTCCGGATGCACGAGGGGTTGGAACGGATAAGGTGGTCTGTCACTTCGAGGGCGAGGCCTTGCCCGTGGTCTTCAACAATGCCGACGCCCAGAAGGCGCTGAGCCGGGAGATCGAGGTGATCGAGCCACGTGCCCGGGCCACCCGCGTCTTCGTGAGCTTCGCGATCGCCGACCGCAAGCTTGCCACCGAGTTCACGGAGCAACTGAGGGTGAACCTTCCCCTGCGCTGCACGGAACCGGTCAACCTCTGGCGCTTCGATGAGAAGGGTAGAATTCTCCCCGGTGAGGATAACGAGGCGGAGATCCGCAAGCGGATGAACGAATCGCAATTCGGGATTCTGTTAGTCAGCCCGGTCTATCTCAGCCGTCCGTTCATCCAGCGGGTCGAGCTGCCCCATTTCCTGGGACCCACCGCGAGAGCGCATCCGATCCCGGTTGCGATGGAGGACTTCACGCCGGGCGCGGACCGGCACCCTCTGTTAGAGGCGGCGAATGTCTTCCAATACAAAGGGAAGAGTTTCGCGAAGACCGATAGAAAGGACCGGGGCGAGTTCGTGAAGGTGCTGTGCGGGCACATCGCGGCACTCATCGCCAAGTATCCCGCCGCGCCGGTGCCCAAGGCGGAGGAACGTCCGCGCGAAGTGGACGACCTGGTGCTGCGCACCGGCCATGAAACGAGCTTTCCCGACGATTGCGAATATCAGGAGTTGAAAGCCCGTGCGGAGAGCTCCCTTGCCAAGTCCGCCGCAGCAGAAGATCGCTCCACGGAAGGTAGTGTGCGGGTCTTGGATGAGTTGGAGAAGTGGGTGAAGAACCCCAAGGAGGTGGCCTACATGGCCCTGCTCGGCGAGTCGGGTTCGGGGAAGACGATGACCTGCTCGAAGTTGAACCAATCGCTCAACGCGAAGCGGCCGGGCAGCAGCATCTACATCGACCTGCGCTACCTGAACGAGTCCGGGTTGTTAGAGAAAAATTCCAATCCGAAGCTTTGGGAGATCCTTGCTGCAAGCCTTTCGCGCGGCAGCGATCCGACGGTGACGCCGCAACGCGTGCTCGATTGTGTGAGGGAAAAAGGGGCCTTGCTGATCTGGGACGGCCTCGACGAGGTACTGGTCCACCTTTCAGCCCAAGAAGGCGAGGCGATCTTCTCGCAACTGAAGGAAGCCCTGCCGCCGCGGCTGCTGAAGGAGGGCAAGACCGGGCGATTGCTCATCGCCTGCCGCACCCAATACTTCCGAACCGTGGAGCACGAGGCCTCCGCCCTGACACAATCACAGCGCGGCGCAGTTAATGCCACGGCACCGGAAGAAGTGAGGGGGCGCTTCCGAGTCCTAAGACTCCTGCCCTTCGACGACGAGCAGATCCGCGCCTACCTCAAGGCGAACGTGCCGGGACTCGATGTGGGTCGCGCCGTCGATTTGATCCATCGGATCCACAATCTCCACGATCTGGCGCAGCGGCCCTACTGCTTGTCCCTGCTGCGCCCCAGTCTGCCGGATCTGGACCGCTTGCTGGCAGAGGGTAAACGCGTGCGCTCGGTGGATCTTTATAAGAGCCTCGTGCGCTCTTGGCTGGAGCGCGACCGTGCCAAGCACCGCTTCGAAGGGGACGACAAGCCAAGGCTAATGGCCCGACTGGCGGCCTGGATGTGGCGCGAAGGGGCGAAGACCCTCACCGCGGAGCGACTCGGGGACTGGCTGAAGGAAGCCGTCTTCTCCGACCCCTTGCTGCGCGTGATCTACGGTGATGGTTTCAAGGTCGACAAAAGACGCGACGAGCTGCTTCAGGATTTCCGCACTGCCACCTTCATCGCGCGCTGGGATGGTGACAGCTTCCGCTTCGCTCACACTTCACTGCAGGAGTATTTCCTAGCGGTGCATCTGGTAGATGCTCTGGAGCAAGGAGCTGACGACGAATGGATGCTGCCGCGGGTAAACCGCGAGACCTTAGATTTCGCCGCTGAGATTTTCATTCAAAGAGAAAACGCCGCCACCGCCACCAAAAATAAAATATGGAGATCGTTAACCAGGCTTCTAACTGAGAGCATGCCTGGGCGCAGCGAAAACGCGATATCATTCTTGTTACGCCTGCACTCTATGGACGAATCATCATTCCAAGCAATTGGAATAAACTTTCGGAGCCTTGATCTCCCCGCTTGGGAATTCTCTGGAACCCCCAGCCGGCCACTACTTTTGTTGGGCGCGGATTTCAGCAATGCCAATCTAGTTCGTTCTCGCTTTCACAAAGTCGAAATGAGTGATTCCCGTTGGGCGGGGACGGACCTTTGTAGTGCTGAGTTTGTGGAATGCGGATTGGAGCGAGCTGATTTGAGAGGACAAGAGAAGGCTGCTACTCGATTGGAAGGCGTATGCTTGAGAAAGTGCCGCCTGCTCGGAAGCCAGCCTCCAACCAATCTCTCCAATGGTCTCCGGATTGAACTGCCAACATGGGATTCAAAAACAGCGATGCTCTGGAATGCTCAAATGACAGAGGGAGCGTTTCTATCACCGCTACAGATCCCACCTTGGAGCACCCTAAAAAACCAACCGAAAGCAGTATGGTCACTCGGTCACACTCATGCCATTCTCAGAGCGACCATTTCCCCGGACGGTTCTCGCATCCTCAGTGGCTCTGACGACAAAACGTCACGCCTTTGGGAAACTGCTTCAGGACGATGCATACGGATTTTTGAGGGGCATACTGGTCCCGTCAACTGTGTTGCCTTTTCCCCCGACGGCCAACTAATTCTAAGCGGATCTGGAGACGGTACCCTACGTCTCTCCGATGCAGTCTCGGGGCAATGCCGGTGGATCGCAAGAGCCTCGGGTGCTATTCTCCATTGTGCCTTCTCACCTGATGGATCGAACATTCTCAGCAGTTCCGACGACTACACGTTGCGCCTCTGGAATACTTCCTTGGGAAGCTGCACTCGGGTTTTCTTGGGCCATGCAGGGCCGGTTCGCAGCGGCGCTTTTTCACCAGACGGTTCGCTGCTCCTTAGTGGCTCAAATGACGGTACGTTGCGGGTCTGGGACACAGCCTCAGGACGATGCATCCAAGTTCTCAGCGGACACCCTGACTGGGTCCTTAGTGCAGTCTTTTCCACCCAAGGACCCCTTCTTCTCAGCGGCTGCAGCGACCACACGTTGCGCCTGTGGGATACTGGTTCGGGACATTGCATCCGAGTCTTTCGTGGTCATACTAACTCGGTTCGTAGCGTTGCCTTTTCTCAAGACGGATCGCAAGCACTCAGTGGCTCAGCTGACCACACTTTACGGCTCTGGGACGTCGTCTCCGGACGATGCATCCGGATTTTCGAGGGCCATTGTGGAGCTATCGCCAGTGTAGCTTTTTGTCAGAACGAGTCCCGCATCCTCAGTGGTTCCAGCGACCACACTCTACGCCTTTGGGAGGTTGCCTCGGGACAATGCGTTAGAATTTTCGAGGGATATTCCGAGTCGGTCCGCAGCATTTTCTTTTCGCCAGATGGATCAAGCACGCTCGATGACCGCTATGATGAGATTCTGAACCTTTGGGACGCATCTTCGCGCCCGCGCCCACATTTTTCTAAGCCTCAAGGCGGACCTCTCACGAAGGCGAGAACTCTTCGCATCTCCAAAGAAGACGGCTCGGAATTCGATATTGCGGCCCTGCCGGACGGTGGCTACGCGGTGTTGGAGAGGGCTTCTGGTGAAACCCACTGGCGCCTGGCACGGGCGAAGGGGGAATACTGGCGCTACGTGAACTATGTCTCGGATACCTTGCCCGATGGCACGCCGGGGCGGGTGCTGTATTCGGCGGACGTGCTGGGGGAGGTGCCGGAATTGTGAACGGGCAGGCCGCACTCATGCGTGATCGGTAGGGACAGCAGGTATCGAACCCGCGACCTCCCGCTTATAAGGCAGGCGCTCTGACCGCTGAGCTACGCCCCGTTCCGCATGGTGTGCGGCGGGGACGTATTCGGCGGCTGAGGGCCAGGTGCTTCACGGGAGAGGCTTGTTGGGCTTGGCGGCTGAGATTGATCGGAGCAAACCCGGGGGCCGCTTGGTGATGCCAGCCGCCAGAACTGCTTCGCCGCACAGGGGGCTGTGCGGACCACCTTTTAGAGTTCCTTGATCCAGATGTTCGCGAAATCGATTCCGGCACCGTGGTGCTGGAGGGCGATTTTGCCCTTCGCGGGGACGCCGGGGAGCTGCGCGTTCTCGATCGCGGTCTTGCCGTTGATGGTCACGGTGAGGCGGTCGCCCTTGATGGTGATCATGGTGCGGTTCCATTCACCGAGCGGGTTGTCGCCCTTCACCTTCGGGGTGACGCCGGCGATGACCTCGGCGGGCTGGGACTTGTCGGTGCGGTAGCCATAGACCTCGCCGGAGCCCACGGGCCAGTTCCAGAGGTTTACCTGGCTCTTGGAATTGCCGCGCAGGTAGATGCCGCTGTCGAGCTCCTGGACTTCGACTTGCTCGCCGGTCTCCTTGCCATCCGGACCGATGATGGGGCGCTTCATGATCGGGCCGTCGCTGCTCCAGCGCCAGTCGAAGATCAGGGTCATGTCCCCGTACTCCTTGGCGGACCACAGGTTCTTCTCCTTCGATTCACTATGACCATCGTACTTCAGGACCCCGTTCACCGGCACCCAGTGGCCCTTGTCGCCTTCCTGGGCATCCCAGCCGTCCAGCGTCGTGCCGTCGAAGATCTTGGTGAAGCCACCGTTCTTGGCGCCTTCCTCATTGGCGGTCGGCGGCAGCTCATAGACCTTGAGATTGCGGAAGGCGACGGGATCGCCGTGGCCGCAGAAGCAGATGTGCCCGGCGCGGCGCTTCACCCCTTGATGGTCCGGGTGCTCCTTGCTCAGCTCGTCAAGCTTGCCGGTGGTGATGACCGTGCCGTTGAGCGTGACTTGGACGTCATTGCCATTCACCAAGATGCGCTCGCTGTTCCACTCGCCGACGGGCTTGAGCGGGGCATCCCGCTTGGCCGGGGCCAAGGTATAGAGCGAGCCATGGAACTGGTAGGGCTTGAGGGTCTTGTACTGCTCTGCGGTGTTGTCCAGCACCTGGACCTCGATGCCGGTGTAGGCCGCATCCCCCGTGCCGGGGTAGTTGATGCCGATGCCATTGTTACCGCCGGGCGGCAGCTTGAATTCGAAATCCAGCGCGTAGTTCGCGAAGACCCGCTCGGTGACCAGGTTCTTGCCCTGCGGGGTGCAGATGATGGTGCCGTCCTTCGCCTCATAGCCATCGCCCTTCCAACCGGTCAGGTCCTTGCCGTTGAAGAGTTCGAGCGCCTGGAGCTGGGGATCCGCAGCCGTGGCGGCGGCGAGGGGCAGGAAGAGGAGAGCGATGGATTTCATGAGGAACGGGATGGAATGACTGACTTGATTGAACCGCCAAGACGCGAAGTGCGCCAAGGATTTTGATTTGAAGAGAACGAAACGCGGAGGCGCTGAGGTGAACGCGGAGAAAGAAGAGGGGAACCGCCAAGACGCAAAGAACGCCAAGTTTTTCAGATTCAAAGATCGATGGTTTTGCCGGTGCGGAAGCTTTCATCCGCGGCGGCGACGATACGCATGGACGAAAGGGCATCGTCCATGTGGGCGCTGAGGTCGAGGTCCTCGAGGATCGCCTTGAGGAAGTATTCTTGCTCGCGGTGGCAGAGGCCGTCGTGGTCCGGTTCATCGTTCAGGCGGATGGTTTCATCGGCCTTGGCGAAGGTGCCTTGCGGAGTGAGAGGCGAATGGTGGAGGCGCAGCGATTGGGTCTGCGTGTGGGCATCCACGTTCGCGCTCTGGCCTTCCGCCGCCGCCTTGTCTGCCACAATGGAGACGCAGCCCTTCGGCCCGACCACATCTTTCACGAAGAAGGCGACTTCGCTCATCATCGGGCCCCAGCCCGCTTCGTACCAGCCGACCGAGCCATCCTCGAAGGTGACCTGCAGGGCACCGTAGTTGATCTTGCCCTCCGGCAGTTCATCGCTGAGGCGCGCGCCGATGCCGGAAACGCGGATCGGCCGCGAGCGGGTCATCTGGCACATCACATCCACGTAGTGCACGCCGCAATCGACGATCGGGGAGATGGAGGACATCAGCGCCTTGTGGGTCTTCCAGTTGTCGCCGGAGGACTGCTGGTTCAGGTTCATGCGCATCACCAGCGGCTTTCCCAGGGTCTGCGCCATCTCGATGAATTTGATCCAGCTCGGGTGGTGGCGCAGGATGTAACCGATCACCAGCTTCCGGCCCGTGGCCCGGGCCTTCGCCACGATGCTCTCCGCGGCGCTGACGCTTTCCGCCAGGGGCTTCTCGATGAAGACATGGCAGCCGGCCTCGAAGGCGGCCTCCGCATAGGGGCCATGGGTGTCCGGATAGGTGGAGATGCTGACCGCGTCCGGCTTGGTGGCGGCCAGGGCCTCATAAAAGTCCGCGAACTCCGCGTAGCCACCGCCGAGTTCCGCATTCAGCTTGCCGCGGCTTTCCGCCGAGCGGGTCACGATCCCGCAGATCTCAAAGCCGGGAATGCGATGATAGGCCAGCGCGTGCGAGCGGCCCATATGGCCGGCGCCCACGCAAAGAACGCGGATGGGATTCTGCATGATCGGGGCGGTAAAACGATTGGCGGTGACGGGTTATTTCAGATTTCGCCGGAGGACAAGCGCCGAGCGATCTAGTCGCCCGCAGCTCCCCCTTGCAGCTGGTAAAAATCATAGAGCCGCCCCAGGTCCTCGCGAAGATCTCTTCTGCAGACGGGCCCTAACTTCTTCCCACGGAGAAAAGACTGCCTCCCCGCGATCCAAACGCATTTGACGTTCTGCGAGGATCTCGCCGAGCCAAGGAGGTTCATCAGCTTCGAGCGAAGACTGGAGAAGCTCGATAGTCCCCCGTTTTTCTTCGCGGCTCATTCTGGCGACCTCCTCCGCCGTGATCATGCGCCGAAGATGGAAGGCGGGAGGAAAGCCTTCAACCGGAAATCCCGGCTCCAGCAGCCCAAAAAGAAAGGCTCTCCGTCAGATTTGCTGGTGGGTTCCAGAACAGCCAATCAACCGCAGATGGACGGGATGAACGCAGATGAAGAGGATCGGGATCCGAACCGATAAGATGGATGGGATCAGAAGGTGCTCCATCCGGGAGCTGGCGATGTCCGGTACCAAGTGCCTTGGAATCCGGCTGTTATCTGCGTTTATCCTGTTCATCTGCGGTTGAAATCCATCAGCAAATCTGACGGAGACCCAAAAAGAAAACTCCCGGGGCGCGCCGGATTTGGCACACCCCGGGAGCGGGATCTTCATTTCATCTCACACCGCGGCGATCATGCACCGCGGCCTGTTAGCCTGGTTCACTCCGTCGCTTCCACACGGGCGAACTTGGTCGGCCCGCTGAAGCTGATGGTGGCCTGCTTGCGGATGTAGTCCGGCAGGTCCTGCACCGGGCTGTTGGAGATGGTCGCTCCGCTGTTCACCCAAGAACCGCTCTGCAGGTTGGTGCTTTCCTTCAGGACATACACGCTGCTGCCGGTGGCGCGCTGGTTCCAGTGGATGATGATGCCGGTGGGCGTCACCTCGATCGGCGTCAGCGTGCCATTGCCGCCTACGGGGGAGGTCCCGAAGAGGAACTCCTGCAGGTTGTTGAAGCCGTCGCCATCGGGGTCATCCGTGCGGTCGCGGTCCGCGGCGTTCGGGATGATGGCCGCCCAGGTGTCGTAGGTCACTTCGCTGACGGGGTTGACCTCCAGCTTGCCGGTGCCGGTGATGTGGGAGTTCTCGATGGGGGCACCGCTGCCTACCGCACCGTAGATGCCATTGGGCTGCGTCACGCCATCGATGATCAGGACGCTCACGCGATCCGTGTTCGCATGCGTGAGGTTCAGCGTGCCGGTGGCTGCGATGTTCACTGTGGAGGTATCCGACAGGGTGGCGAAGCTCATGGCCAGAGTGCCGCCATTCACCTTGGTGGTGCCGGTGTAGCTGTTCACCGAGTTGCCAAGGCTCACGGTGCCGGTGCCCGACTTGACCACGCTGCCCGGGCCCGCGATCTCGTTGTTGAAGCCGAAGGTGCCATCCAGCTCGAAGGTCGCCCCACTGCTGATTGACACGTTCGAGCCGAAGCCACTGGTGCCACCGCTGAAGTTCAGGCGCAGCGTGCCCTGCTGGATATCCGTCAGGCCGGAGTAGCCGAAGCCCTGGACGAAGCTATTGATGAACTCCTGGGTGCCCGCGCCTTTCTTCACCACACTCACGGCACCGGCGGTGGGATCGCCATCCTGGTTGCGGATCAGGCCGTAGAAGCTGTGGGTGGTCGCCGCCGCGGTATCGATCGTCAGGGTGGCGGGGCCACGGCCGGCCTGGAAGCCGGGATAGCCGAGCTCGTCATTCTGCACCAGCGGCACCTTGTTCACGGTATACGGCGCAGCGTCCAGGCCGGCGACGGTCTGGGTGGTGCCGTGCAGGTTGATCTTGGAATCGTAGAAGCTGCCGTTCGAGAACGTGATCCCACTACCCGGGGCGAACTGGTCGTTGAAGTCCGTGTTCAGGTACAGGGACATGATCCCGCCGCCGATGAGGACGCTGCCACCGATGGAATGTCCGGTGGGGTTGGCCGCGGTCAGGACACCGCCCTTCACGTAGTAGAGCCCGTTGGAGGTATTGTTCCCCGTCAAGACCACCTCACCGGTTCCGGTCTTGAGCAGGCCCACGCCGTCTTGAGTGAGATTGCGCGACAGGGTCACGACCGTGGCATCGGGCACCTCGACACCGAAGGAGGAACCATTGGCGAAGCCGCCGAGAGGAATGGCATTCACCTCCGCTTCGGTGAATTCATCGATGCCACCCACGTCGAAGAGCAGCGTGCCGCCCAGACTGGCTTGCAGGTTGTCCTCCGTCCAAGCTCCGCTATCCCCGTTGTAGAGCGAGTAGCGCTGGCCGAGTTGGAGAACGCCGCCGGAGACCATGGTGGGTCCGGTGTAGTTGTTCGAACCATTCAGGATCAGCGTGCTGCCGCCGGTCTTGATCAGGCCGCTGGCGGTGCCGGCGACTTGGGAGAAGTTCCCCTGGAAGTTGCTGACGGAATCCGCCTCACCGATGCTCAGGAAGGTGTTCACCGGCCCGGTGGGATTTCCCAGCACGACCGAGGTGCCCAAGGCGCCGGACAGCCGGTTGATGTGCGGGAGGAAAGAGGTGAAGCGGATCACGCCGCCGGTGGTATCCACTGCGGCGTTCTGCAGGGCCTCGTCATGAGCCACGGTCAGGGTGCCATCGCTGACCGAGGCGGTGCCGGTGAGTGAGGGGTTTGAGGCATTCAGCGTGATGCCGCCGGTGCCCGTGACCAAAAGTCCCGCACCCTCCACCGAACTATTGAAGACCAGGCTGCCGCTGCCCGACTGGCTGAGCCCGGCATTTGCCTTCACGGGACCATTGAAGGTCGCCGTGCCGCTGCCCGTTGCCCCGATGCTATTGGTCACGGTGAGGAGCTGGCCGCCGAAGGTGTAGGGCGTGCTGCCATTGTTCGCCAAGGTCACCAGCGCCGCGGACAAGGCGGAAGGGATGGTGATGTTCCGGTTGTTACCCGTCTGGTCGAAGGTGACTTCCGCGTTCTGGTTGTAGGGAGCCGGGGCACCGCCATCGGTCTTCTTCCAGTTGCTGTCCGCGGTCGTCACCCAGCTCGCATTGCCTGCGGAGCCACTGGCCCCGGTCCAGGTCAAGGGATCGACCAGCGGCTCCGCAGAGCCGAGCGCAATGAACTCGCGATAGCCCACATAGTTGTTCTCCTGGTAGCCGAAGGTCATCTTGACGAACGCTGCGTTGCGCGCCAGGAAGCCAGTGACCGGAGTGAAGCGGACGTGGGTGGAATTGTTGGAGCCCCCGGTATGGGCGTAGGCATGGCCGATCCGGATGAAGTTCGTGGGATTCGCCACCGTCGAGTAGCTCACCTCGATATCCTGATTGTCACGACCAGTATTCGGCCAGGCACAGTAAGTGTCGATGGACGAGAGCTTGTAGCCGTTGGTGTTCGTCGTCAGGTCGAGAGGGAAGGTCACCGACGTTAGATTCGGCGGCGTCACGCTGGCAGCGATGTTCGCAGAGGTGCCCAGCCCGCCATCGGTCACGGTCGACCAATTCGGGGAGGAGCCTTCCTGGGTGCCCGTGGTGGCCGGACTGGCAGTAGCTCCGTTCAGGAGGTTGGTACCGCCCGGCAGGGTCCAGGAAGTGGAGGTGTCGGCTTCGGCCAGTGTGACGACATTGGTTGGCGAGGCGACCGCCTTGAGTTCGGTGAAGCCCACCCAGCCGTTCTCCTGGGCGGCACCGGTGATCAGCCGGATCGTATGAACCTCGGTAGCGATCGGTCCGAAGCTGTCGTCCAGGATCGTGGTGTGCGTGGACTTGTGGGTACTGAGATCCGTATTCGTCACCGTGGCGATCGGAAGGAAGGTCGTCGGCGCACTGACCTTCGAATACTGCAAGGTGTAGTTCTGGTTGGAACGACCACTGTCGGGCCATGTCACCCAGGAATCAAAGGTGGCGATGCTATAGCCCGCAGGCTGGGCCACCACGTCCAAAGGGAAATCAATGGTGGTGCTGTTATTCGGGGTCACCGTATCGGCCTTCGCCCCCGGCGCAGCCAGGATACCGTCAGTAAGCGTCGCCCAAGAGCTGGAGGAGGCTTCGTGAACAACGGGAGTGCCAGCGACGGAGGCGCCATTCAGCAAATTGTTACCGGTAGGAAAGGACCAAACGCCAGTGGCATTGGCTTCATTGTAAACCACCGTGCCCGCCGACGCATAAGTCAGGGCAAGGAGAGGGGCTGCCAAGAGGGCAAGCGGTTGGGGGAGGAGACGGAAGGATCCGGGTTTCATGGGTAATGTGGGTTCGGGAAAATGGCTCCAAAATGCCATTCCACCTCCCCTCTAGCCGAAACCCTTCGGGGTGGGAACCTAGGGGTTTGTGGAGTATTTTCATAAGTCGCTGATAACAAGTATCAAAAGCGCTTAAAATTCCCCGACAAAGCATCGTTTCCTAGAAAAGCCCCGGAAAAAGCAGGCAAGAACCGTGTCCTGAGCCAAAACAAAAAGCGCCCATGCGGATGCATGAGGCGCTCTTATCTAAAGGTTATAGGACCTGACCGGATCAGTCAGTTTTGGGCGTGAAATCACCGCACCAGTCCTCTGCCGCGGTCATGGGAAACTTCGACTCGAACTTCACTTCATCGTCCACCTCGAAGGCGACGGTTTGCGGGGCGTGGCGGCGGCATTCGCCGTCACCGCTCTTCAGCTTGTTCCAGTGGATGCACTTGCCGCAGGCGCGGGTCACGGTGGTCGTCTTCATGATATTCTTTGGGAAATGGTTCCTATCAAGATGAGCCAGCCTTGGGTGCAGTGCAAGGAAAGATGATTTGAGAATTCATCTCAAGTCGATGGCATTCAACGAATTGAGACGCCGTCTCATTTGCTGTTCCACGCATTCGTGCAATTGAGCGCCAAGCAGAATGGGTCTTGGTCTTGGCAGGGGGCGGGGGGCGTGCTTCCCTCCCGGCCCGCCGTGTCAGTGTCCCATCCTTCATCCATCCGCCGCACGCTCGCGATCATCTCCCACCCGGACGCGGGCAAGACCACGCTCACGGAGAAGTTCCTGCTCTACGGGGGAGCCATCGATCTGGCCGGCAGCGTGACCTCGCGCCGTGACCGCCGCTCCACGACCTCCGACTGGATGGAGCTGGAGAAGCAGCGCGGAATCTCGATCTCCTCCACGGTGCTGCAGTTCCAGTACGGTGGCTTCCATGTGAACCTGCTGGATACCCCGGGCCACGAAGACTTCTCGGAAGACACCTACCGCGTGCTCACCGCGGTGGATGCGGTGATCATGGTGGTGGACGCGGGTAAGGGCGTGGAGGCCCGGACGCGCAAGCTCTTCGAAATCTGCCGCCTGCGCGGGATCCCGATCTTCACCTTCATCAACAAGCTCGACCGGCCGACGCGCTCGCCGATCGACCTGGTGGATGAGATCGAGAACGTGCTGGGCATCGCCTCGCACCCGATGAACTGGCCGCTGGGCGATGGGCCGCGCTTCCGCGGGATCATCCAGCGGAAGGATGGACAACTGAACCTCTTCGAGAAGACCAAGGCCGGTGCCTATCGCGCGCCGGTCTCCGTGCTCGGCCTGACCGATCCGGAGGTGCGCGAGCACGTGGACAGCGACCTGGTGGACAAGGCGATCGAGGAGATGGAGCTGCTGGATATCGCCGGCGCGCCCTTCGACCAGGAGCGCGTGCTGAAGGGTGAGCTGACGCCGGTCTTCTTCGGCTCCGCGGCGAACAACTTCGGCATCCAGCTTCTGTTAGACGGCTTCCTGTCGATGGCGCCCGAGCCTTCCGGCCGCAAGTCCGGCGAAACGCTGATCGAGCCGGAGGACAAGCGCTTCAGCGGCTTCGTCTTCAAGATCCAGGCGAACATGAACCCGAAGCACCGCGACCGCATGGCCTTCGTGCGGATCGTCTCCGGGAAGTTCGAGCGGGACATGCAGGTCTGGCACGGCTCGGCCGAGAAGCAGATCCGCCTTTCGAACTCGCAGAAGCTTTTCGCACAGGAGCGCGAGATTGTGGATGAGGCCTTTGCGGGCGATGTGGTTGGCCTGGTGGGCAACCAGCCCTTCGAGATCGGCGACACGCTGACGACGGACTCCGCGATCAAGTTCGACGAGATCCCGATCTTCCCGCCGGAATGCTTCGCGACAATCCGCGGGCGGAGCACGGCTACCGCCAAGCGCTTCCGCGCGGGCATGGACCAGCTGGTGCGGGAGGGCGTGACCCAGCTCTTCGAAAGCGCGGGCGGCACCACGATGCTTCTAGGTGCGGTGGGTCCGCTGCAGTTCGAGGTTCTGAAGTACCGCCTGGAAAGCGAATACGGCGCGGAGGTGGTGCTGGAGCACTGCCCCTACACCGTGATCCGCTGGCTGATGCTGGACGATGCCCCGGTGGAAGGTGTGAATCCTCCGACCGATGACCTCCCCGGCGGCTGCATCCTGGCGAAGGATGCCGCAGGCCACTGGGTGGTGCTGGCGGAGGCGGAGTGGGCGCTGCGCAGCTTCAAGCGCTACCACGAGACCTGGGAGCTCGCGGAGCGGCTGGTGAAGTAAACTAACGCGGCGCAGCCGCCTTGGACTGCGTGCAACCCTGTTGCCGCTTTCGGCAGGCAACCCTGTTGCCGTGAGCGAGGATGGCGGCCACCCTTCCACCAAACGATCACCACCGGACCGGGGTGCGATGTTGATTAACCTCCAAATGCGCGAAACCCGCGAAATTAGAACGGCCGTCGTGGGATCTCCCTCACAAGCACGCCAGAGCAGAAGCCTCGTGACGGATTCTTGCTGCGGTGACTTTCATAAGGCGAATCTTCCCCAATCCGCGCCGCATCCAAACCCGTGACCGATCAATCCACTACCCCGGATCTTCCCAAGCCCCGTGGCCCACGGGTGGCCAAGGTCCTGATCTGGATCGGCATCATCTGGCTGATCGGTTGGATCGGCATGATTCTTTGTGACGCCATCCGGTGGAGCGATCCACTTGCAGGGGCCCTTTCCGGGGCGATCCAGGGACTCTTCCTCTCGCCCTTCCTGCTGATCGTCACCTTGCCCGCGGCTTTGCTCGGCTGGGGGATTGGAAGCTGGCGTCGTCTCCGGCCGCGACGGCTGGCGCTATCCTTTCTCTTCGCAGCGATCGTCCCGCTGGGTCAAATGGGTCTTGAGCTGAAAGCGCGGCTGCAGCCCGGCAGCCGCTTCACAGGGCTCACCGGGGTGGCCTTTCCGCGGGACGCCAAGGTCTCCCATTGCGATCTCGAAGGCGGCGGATTCGCGGACCTGAGCTACACCTACGTGTTCACCTGTTCGTCAGCGGAAACGGATCGGCTGATCCGCGAGCTGATGCTCACCAAAAGCCACGACGGCGGAAGTTCCTTGGGCTGGTCCGCAGGTGCAGGATCGACGGTGAGTGGCGACGGCGGGAGCTGGACAGTCGAGGAGGTGTGGAATTTCATGCGGAATTTCGTCCCCGGTGAGAGCCACCCGGGCGGTGCCGATTTCATCGAGCTCCAGACGGATGCAAGCCACACCCAAGTCCGGCTGATCTGCGGCACCATCTGAGGCCGCCCGCCTACACCCGCGTATTTTCCGACTCCGCCCCAAGATCCCCCCGCTTCCATCGTTTCCTGCCGGGAAAGACCCAGACGGAAGCGCAACCGCTTGGCGCTTCCAGTGTTGAAATTTGGCTCCGCCCCGGATTTATCTGCGCCCATGAAACCCCTTCTGTCCCTCATCCTGCTGGCCTCGTGTCTCACTGCCTCCGCCAAGATCGGCGATTGGCGCGTGCTCAAAGACGGGGAGGGCGGCCAGATCCGCGCCCGCTTCGAGGGGACGAAAAAGGACAAGTACCTGCTGCGCCGGGAGACCGACGGGAAGCTTTTCGAGGTGTCCCCCGGGATGCTCCTGGGCGAGGACCGCACCAGCTTCGACGAGCAGGCGAAGCAGCTTTCCGAAGAGCTGACCAAGCTGAGCAAGATGGCGGGCTACCCGCTTTTCTCCGGCACGCCCTTCGAGGTGCGCCAGGCGAATGAGATCGCGGCGGTGCTGCACTTGAGCCAGGAGTCCAAGACCACGCACAGCGCGAGCTGGCGCGCCTACACCGGGGATTCCTACAAGCTCTTCGGCGCGCGGCCCTACTCGGTGGCGCTCTACGCGGACCAGGATGGCAATGCCTCGATCCTCTCCGCGGTCTACGCGAACAAGGGCGATTTCAAGAACACGATGGGCCAGGGCGAGAAGCACTTCGAAGGCCAGAGCGAGGCCGATGCCGCCAGCCTGGCGAAGGCGATGGCCGAGGATGAACAGGCCGTGCTGTCCCGCATCACGGAGGTGCTGGGCGAGCCGAAGCTGGAGCACTACGGCGATTCGCGGAAGACGCGCAAGAAGGTGATGCGCTGGGACTGGAACGGGCACTCGCTGATCTTGTCCGACCAGGAGGGCGAGTATGTTTCGCTGTCCATCGTGCCGCTCGAGCTGGCGGATGCCGGTGGCAAGACGGCGCGCGTGAAGGATGGCGATATCCGCAAGCAGCTCAACGAGGACATCGTGAGGAAGGAGAATGGCGATGTGTATCTCGGCCAGATCCCGATGGTGAACCAGGGGCCGAAGGGCTACTGCGTGCCGGCCACCTTCGAGCGGGCGCTGCGCGCGGCGGGGATCGAGGCGGACATGTATATGCTGGCCATGATCGGCAAGAGCGGCATGGGCGGTGGGACTTCGGTCGAATATCTGATGGAGGAAGTGCGGCAGCTGGTCCGCAGCAAGGGCCGCCGCACGGAAGACAAGCGCGTGAAGGAACTGCGCATCCGCGATGTGAAGGGCTACATCGACAAGGGCATCCCGGTGATGTGGACGATGCACTCGCTCGGGCCCTACAATGAGACCGCGAATGGCAACACCTCCAAGCGCGGGCGGGTGACGGACTGGCCCAGCTGGGCCAAGGAGATCGCCGCGCAGGCCGCGGAGGTGGTCAAGCAGCAGGCCGAGCAGGAGGCGAACCACATCTGCATGATCGTGGGTTACAACGAGGCGACCAACGAGCTGGCCGTGTCCGATTCCTGGGGCCCGCAGTACGAGCGTCGCTGGGTGCCCGTGCCCGTGGCGAACTGGGCGAGTGCGGGGGGCTTGTTCATGATCCTGCCGTGAATTGAGCGGTTGAGACTTTGATGGATTTCAAAGAGCCCCGGGGTGAAGATCCCGGGGCTTTTTTGTGCACCTCATTTCAGATGGGGTCTCGTCTGCGGCTCTTCATCTCTTCTTGGATCGAGGAAGGGGCGCGCCGCCCGTCGAGAATTGCCATCACCACCAGCTCATCGCCGAAGATGTCATAGTAGATGGCATAGGGAAAACCCTTCACCAGCACCTTGTGAAAACCGTACTTCTTCCGGTGAAATCCGTGCAGCTTCTCCAAACGTCGCAACTCAAGCAAAACGCCACCAAACAGCAGGTCCCCGGCGCCAAACTCTTGAAGATCGTAAAAGTCTATCGCGGCTGCAAGGTCGGCATCGGCATCTGAAGTCAGCCGGACGCGCCTCATCTCTTCCTGGCCCGATGACGGTCCTCCACTTGCTCCAAGGTTAGGAGTTCCACCTTTCCGTTCTCAAACTCGCGACGGCGCTGCTGAAGAAGAGGTTCCAACCAGGAAGGATCTTCCTCCTCTAGCGCTTCCTGAATCCACTCCAAGGTTTGCCATTTTTCCTCATGGCTCATCCGGGCGATCTCCTCGCGAGTGATCATGGGCAGATGCTACTTTGTCACCCCTCTCTTTTCAAGGTGGTATCGCAAAATGCTCACTCGTTTCACTGCCTTGCCTTTTCACAGGTGACAGGCTCAAGCCAAAGCTCAGACTCTGCGTCCCTTTCCCTTGAGCGCGGAACCGATAGCCACTCCCTTGCGCAAGCCGCTGGATGCCTTCAGCAGCACCTCGATGCTGGTGCTGTGCGCGATCTGGGGCTTCCAGCAGGTGGCGATCAAGTCGGCGGTGGGGCAGATGAGCCCGGTCTTGCAGGTGGGAATCCGTTCGTTTCTTGCGGCGGTGTTGGTGACGGTGTTGATGATCGCGCGGCGGGAGAATCTCTCCCTGCGGGATGGCACGCTGCGGCCTGGCTTGCTGGTAGGCCTCTTGTTCGCCGGTGAGTTCATGGCGGTGTCGCTGGGGCTGAACTACACCACCGCGGGGCACATGGCGGTGTTCCTCTACACGGCACCGGTCTTCACAGTGCTGGGGATCCACTGGGTCTCGCATGAGGAGCGGATGAACGGGAAGCAGTGGCTGGGCGTGGCGATTGCCTTCGCGGGGATTGCCACGGCGTTCTCGGGCAGCTTGTTCGCGCCGGGTGGGAAGAACCTCTTGCTGGGTGATGCGCTGGGAATCCTCGGCGGCATCTCATGGGCGGCCACCACACTTGCGATCCGGGGCAGCCGCTTGTCCGAAGCACCGGCCACGAAGACCTTGCTCTATCAGCTCGGGAGCGCGGGGGTGATGCTGCTGGCCTATGCGGGATTCAGCGGGAAGATGGCAGAGGTGACATGGTCCGCGGGCCTTGGGTGGAACCTGCTGTTCCAGATCGTGGTCGTGGCCTTTGCGAGCTACCTGTATTGGTTCTGGCTGCTGCGGAAGTACTTGGCCTCGCGCTTGTCCGTGTTCTCGTTTTTGACGCCGATCTTCGGGATTACGTTTGGAGTGCTGGTGCTGAAGGAGCCGTTGGACCCGAGGTTTGTGATCGGGGCTTTGCTGGTTCTAACAGGGATCGCGGCCGTGAACCGGCGGTGAGCCGTTTCTTCGTGCCAACGGCACGGCTCATAGTAGCCCGGCACGATAGTGCCGGGTAGATGCGGGAGGGATTGCGCCCTGAAAGGACGCTTCATGCTTCTCACGGCGCATCTCCCACCACGCGGGGAAACCTGATTCCGTGTGTATGCGCCCCGCGGGAGTTTCCGATACACCAACCCCTCCCCGCATAAGGCGTCCCTTCAGGACGCAATGCACTTGCGCTCTTCACCCGGCACTATCGTGCCGGGCTATTGTAAGCCGTCCCTTTGGGACGAAGAAATGATTGGGGGCACCGGATCGGCGTGGCTCAGGTGCTCTGACTCGTTGCCAACACCGGCTGGATGTGGGACTCGGAAACGAGGGCGATCATCAGGTTGTTCACCATGACCGACTTGTTCTTCTCGTCGAGCTGCACGACATTGTCGGCCTCGAGTTTCTTGAGCGCCATCTCGACCATGCTGACCGCACCCTCGACGATCATCTGGCGGGCACCGATCACAGCCGCAGCTTGCTGGCGGCGGAGCATCGCTTGGGCGATCTCCGGAGAGTAAGCGAGGTGCGAGAGCTGGGCTTCCAGAATCTCGATACCGGCGAGCTGGATGCGGTCCTGCAATTCCTTCTGCAGGGTCTCACCGACTTTTTCCGGGGAACCGCGCAGGGAGACTTCGCCGGGCTGGTGTGGCTCGTAGGGGAAGTGGCTGGCGAGATGGCGCAGCGCGGTCTCCGCCTGGATGTGAACGAAGATGCCGAAGTCCTGCACATCGAAGGCGGCCTTCGCGGTGTCCACCACGCGCCAGACCACGATGCAGGCGATCTCGATCGGGTTGCCGTGGGCGTCGTTCACCTTGAGCTGAGGGCTCTGGAAGTTCGCGACCTTCAGCGAGATGCGCTGCTTGCTGGCGAAGGGATTTGCGAACCAGAAGCCGGGTTGGCGGACGGTGCCAGTGTAGTTGCCGAAGAAGGTCAGGATCTTGCCCTCATTCGGCGAGACGATGAAGAGGCCCTTCAGCCAAAGGATGACCAGTGGCACGATGAGAACAAGCAGATAGGGCCTGTTCTCCAAGACGTCCCCCATCTTTCCGGTGGCCACCGCACCACCGATGACGACCAAGAGGAGGACGAAAGGCACGAGGCCCTGGACGCAGATGGCTCTTTTTTCGGTCATGGTTTTTCTTTGGGTGGTGTCGGAGTGATAGCGGGTCTGCCGGGGAAGTCAGTGAGAAAGGGAGGCTTGGTTTACAACCGTCTCTTGTTAGGCCTATGGAGTGCGGCGGCACGACGCCGCTTTGGCTGCGGGTGGGTGATGTTGCGGTAGACGGGCACGGATTGGCGGTGAGTGAGCTTCCCGGCGGGCACTTCGGTCACGCCGCGGGATACGGCCACAATTGGAGGAGTCCAAGCGCCCCTGCAGCCAAAGCGGTGTCGTGCCACCGCACTCCAAGGGACGCCCCTTGGAGTCGGCTGCAAGGCTCCTCCGCCTACCGATGCCAGCGACAGTAAGGTCGCTGCTCCCTACACCTCGATCTTCCACGGGCCGCGCATCGGCTGGCTGATCAGCTTGTTCGCTTCCGCGTCGTCGAATTGCAGGGTCTTCGGGTCGAACTTCAGGCTCTTGTTCAGGCGGTGCGCGGTCACGCCCATGTTCACCATGGTGCAGGAGCGGAAGCCGTTCTGCTCGTTCAGGGCAAACTTCTTCCGGGTGCGCACGCTCTCATGGAAATCGGTGATCACCGGCTCGGGATCCGGCAGCGCATCGAGCTTCTTCGCGAGGTCCGGGATGCTCGATTCGAAACCCTTGGTGATCCAGCCCTTCGGCCCTTCGATGTACTTGGCCTCCTTGTCCTTGTTCGCGCCATCGAGGATGATCTTGCAGCCGTCTGCATAGGTGAACTCGATGCGGCGCCAGGTGCCGATGGCATCGGGGTCCTGCGGGTCGGCATCGATTTCCACGGAGATGGGCGAGGTGTCGTCCTTGTTGAGGATGTACTGTGCGGGGTCCAGGTAGTGCTGGCCCATGTCACCCAGGCCGCCGCCATCGTAGTCCCAGTAGCCGCGGAACTTCGCGTGCACGCGCTCCGGGTTGTAGGGCTTCTTGGGCGCGGGGCCGAGCCAGAAGTCGTAGTCGAGGTTCGCGGGCACCGGTTGTTCGGCCAGGTTCTTCTGGCCCACCCAGATGCCGAGCTTCCAATCGAAGCCGGTCACGCCGGAGACGGTGATCTTGAGCGGCCAGCCTAACAGATCGTGCATCGCCGCTTTCTTGAGCTGCTTCACCGGCACGCCCATGCCGTAGAAGTCATCCTTGAAGCGGAACCAGGTATTGAGGCGGAAGATGCGCTCGTACTTCTCCACCGCCTTCACCATCGCGATGCCTTCGCCGATGGTGCGGCTCATCGGCTTCTCGCACCACACGTCCTTGCCGGACTTGGCGGCGGCGATCGCGATCAGCGCGTGCCAGTGCGGCGGGGTGGCCACGTGGATGATGTCGATGTCCTTGCGCTCGAGCACCTCGCGGAAGTCGCGGTAACCCTTGATGCCCTTTCCTTCGCCACCGGCATCCTTCATGCGCTGGTCGAGGTGGGCTTGGTCCACATCGCAGAGGGCCAGCAGCTTGCCCGGCATTCCGAGGTGGGAGGCGGAGATGCCCCCGCAACCGATGATCGCGCGGGTGATCTCTTCGGAGGGCGGCGTCTGTCCGGCCAGGCCGAGCACGCGGCTCGGCACGATCTGGATGGTCGCCAGCGCGGCGAGCGACTTGAGGGTTTGGCGGCGGCTGAGATTCATGGGATTTTCAAAATGAGGCTTAAGGAATACGCCGCTGGGCGATCAGTGTTTCGCATCGCCGCCATCGGCGGACTTGTCCCAGAAGGCGATGAAGAAGATCACGGCGATGGCGGCGGCCATGATCGCGGGGTAGGTCCAGATCGTCTTCCAGTGGGTGGCCTGGAGCAGCAGGGCGGAGGCCTGGTCCCACAGGGCGGAGCCGCCGTCGGCAGCCTTGCCCGCCTGCTCGCGCAAAGCGGCGGCTTGGGCCGTCAGATCGGCAGCGTCCGCCGCCTTGTTGGAATTGAGGATGCGCTGCATGATCGGCGCCCCGAGACCGAGGCCGATGCCCTGCGTAACTAAAACGAGGAAGCCTTGGGCCTGGCCGCGAAGAGCCTCTGGAGCGCGCTTGTCCGTGTAGATGAAGCCAGTGACAAAGAAGAAGTCATAACAGACTCCGTGCAGGATGATGCCCAGAAAGATCATCCAAGCCACTCCGTCCGCCGCCGCCCCGGCGAAAAGACCGTAGCGCAGCACCCAAGCCAGCATCCCCACGGCGAGCATCCACTTCACCCCCAGGCGGCGGAAGAAGACGGGGATCAGCAGCATGAAGACGATCTCCGATACTTGTCCCCAGATCATCACCCCGGCGGCCGACTTGAAGCCGGCGTTGTTGATGTAGACGGCAGCCATCGCATAGTAGGCAGCGAGTGGAATGCAGATCAGCATCGAGGAGATCACGAAAACCGCGAAGGAGGGATTTTTCATTAAGCCCACGGCGCGGAGACCCAGCAGGTCGACCATCGAGGCACTCTTGCCTTTCTCCGAGGGCGGCGTGTCCGGCAGGAACAGGGAATAGATCGAGAGTAGAATGCAGGCACCGCCGGCGCTGTAGAGCGTCCACGGCGTCTCATCCAGCTTCAGGCCATAGCTGAGCACGGCACCGGCCACGATCCAGCCGATGGTGCCAAAGACCCGGATCAGCGGGAACTGCTTCTCCTGATCCTGGATGTTTCGGAAGGCGATGGTGTTCGTCAGGCCGAGTGTCGGCATGAAGCAAAGCATGTGAACGAAGAGCACTCCGATGAACGGCAGATGATCGCTGATGACGGGCGGGAAGATTCCGAGATACCCGTCGCCGTATTTCGCTTGGACCGTCGTGCCGGAGACGGCCAGGGCCGCCTTGGTGCTAGCCCAGTTGGCTGCGCAGCCCTGCGCCACGGAAGGGGCCGCAAACATGGCGATGCCGCCTAGCAGCATCAGCGCAGCCAGAACCTTCTGGCTGGCAAAATAGCGGTCCGCCACCATGCCCAGGAAGAGTGGGGAGAGGATGGCGGCGATCGGGCCGACGGTGTAAACCCAGCCGATCGACTCGGCCATACCGATCTTCGCGAGGTATTGGCCGACCATGGTATACCAAGCTCCCCAGACGAAGAACTGGATGAACATCATCGCCGAGAGGCGGCCGGTGACGGAGGGCGGGGCGGCTTTTTCCATAATGATGCGGAGACTCGACGAGCAGGCCGCGCGGCGGCAAGCTCGAAGAGCGGATGGGACGGCGCGAAGTGGCGGATTCTCTCACGAAAGGAGAGCTTTATTGAAACTCATAGGCGTCCGGATGAAAGTCCGGCGGTAAGCCTGCCCGTATCCGCGCCCCGAAAACCACATCCGCGAAATCCAATCCAAACCTATGGACCCGACCTCGACCTCGCTTCCCCTTTCCCGCCGCCGTTTGCTGGCTGGCACCGCGGCCACGGCCGCCATCGCCGGATTCCCGAATCTCCTGCTCGCCCAGGGCGCTGCCAACACCGCGAAGCTGAAGATCGGCCTGATCGGTTGCGGCGGGCGCGGTTCCGGCGCGGCCACGCAGGCGCTTTCCGCGGATCCGAATGTGGTTCTGTGGGCGCTGGCCGATGCTTTCCCGGAGGCTCTGCAGCAGAGCCTGAAGGGCTTCCAGGCGGATTACGGCGCGAAGGTGGATGTGCCCGCCGAGCGCCAGTTCACGGGCCTAGATGCCTATCAGAAGCTGCTGGAAAGCGGCGTGGACGTGGTGCTGCTCGGCACGCCGCCGGCCTTCCGCCCGCTGCACCTGCGCGCCGCGGTGGAGGCGGGCAAGCATGTCTTCGCGGAGAAGCCGATGGCGGTGGACGTGACCGGCGTGAAGTCGGTGATCGAGTCCGCCAAGCTGGCAAAGCAGAAGGGCGTGTCGATCCAGCACGGCTTCTGCTGGCGCTTCGCCCCGGGTGTGCGCGAGCTCTACGCCAAGATCACCTCCGGTGAACTCGGCCGGATCTTCTCAGTCTACGGCACCTATCTGGCCAGTCCGCCGAAGCCGCTGGAGCCCGGCGCGAAGAAGCCGGAGAACATGGCCGATGTGGAGTGGCAGCTCCGCTGGTGGACGAATTTCGAATGGCTGAGCGGCGGGCCGGTGCTCGAGCAGGCCATCCACACCGTGGACAAGATCGCTTGGGCGATGGGTGACGTGGCCCCGATCGCCGCCGTGGGCAATGGCGGCCGGGCCTATCGCACGGACGCGGGCAATGTCTACGATCACTACAATGTCGCCTTCGAGTATCCGGGCGGCACCTTCTGCCACTTGGGCCAGCGCCAGTACCTCGGCTGCCACTCGGAGACTGCGGATCGCGTCTTCTGTGAGCAGGGCACGGCCGTGGCGCCGGGCTCGCCGATGATCCTGGGACCGGACGGCAAGAAGCGCACCTGGATGTATCGCGCCCAGCCCGGCGTGGAGCAGAACATGTATCAGGTCTGCCACAACGAGTTCTTCGCCGCGATCCGCAAGGGCGAGATCATCAACACTGGCGAGTACATGGCGAACAGCACCATGCTCGGCCTGCTGGCCCGCGAGGCCGCGCACACCGGCCAGCGCGTGACCTGGGAGCAGATGTGGAATGCATCGCAAGACCAGGCGCCGGACACGCTGAAGATGACGGATGCCTTCCCGGTGGCACCGGTGCCGGTGCCGGGCGTGCACAAGCTGGCCTGATCCGATCCCATATACCGACCGGGTTTTCCACGAGGCGCGGACTGGACCTGTTCCGATCCGCGCCTCATCATCTGCAAGCTTTCCGACCTCACCCATGATGCTTCGTTCCCTCCTTGCCTTCGCCGCGCTGGCACCGGTCTGCGCGTTCGCCCAGACCGCCGCGCCGGAAGCTCCCGCGAAGGCGCCTGCCGATCTGCCGAACCCACAGTTCTTCCCGGTGACGGAGAAGATCTACGAGCTGGTGAAGAAGAAGGGCGATTCCCCCGCGGATGCGGCGGGCATGAAGACCTATACCGAAACCGTGCCGAAGGCGAAGGACGCGAAGTTCGACCTGGTGCCGGTGCCGGGCGGCGAGTTCCTGATCGGCTCGCCCGCCAGTGAGAAGGGCCGCAAGGATGACGAGGGGCCGCAGGTGAAGGTCGCGCTCGATCCCTTCTGGATCGGCAAGTGCGAGATCACTTGGGATGTCTATCGCGCCTTCATGGAAAACGGCAAGGCGCGCAACAAGGACGGCACGCTGAACCGTGACTCCGACATCAAGACTTCCGAAGCGCCGGAGATCCGCGAGGGCGAGAGCCTGGTGGATGTGGTCAGCCAGCCGACGCCGCCGTACGTGCCGATGCACTTCGAGATGGGTGAGGGCTATGGCGCAGGTTGGCCGGCGATCGCGATGACGCATCATGCCGCGAGCAAGTTCTGCGAATGGCTTACCGCGCAGACCGGCCACTACTATCGCCTGCCCACGGAGGCGGAGTGGGAATACGCCTGCCGCGCGGGCACGACCACGGCCTACAGCTTCGGTGATGATCCGGCGCAGCTCGGTGACTACGCGTGGACTCCGGATAATGCGGAGTATGCCTATCACAAGGTCGGCGAGAAGAAGCCGAATGCCTGGGGCATCTACGACATGCATGGCAATGTCTCCGAGTGGTGCCTGGATGCCTACGCGGCGGATACCTACAGCAAGTGGCAGAACGGCGTGAAGAATCCCTGGGTGCCGGCGGTGAACCGCTATCCGCACGTGACCCGCGGCGGCCACTACTTCATCGGCGGGCCGGAGACCCTGCGCTCCGCGGCGCGGGTGCCTTCCGATCCCTCGTGGAAGATGATCGATCCGCAGAATCCGAAATCGATCTGGTACTTCACGAATGGCCAGTTCGTGGGCTTCCGCGTGGTGCGGCCGCTGGCGGTGCCGGAGCTGAAGGAGATGCACCGGATGTGGAATACCGGCCCGGGGCCGAAGGAGTAGGCGCTTGATGCCGGTCTCTTTAGAGCGCAGAATCACGGCCATGAGGTTTTCCCTGGGCGCGCTGCTTTTGCTTGGCTTCACCGCGGTCTTGCAGGCAGAGGAAGCGGCACCCGACTTCGAGCACAAGAAGCACGAGGTGAAGCTCCAGTCCGCGGAGCTGAAGGAGACCAGCGGGCTGGCGGCTTCCTGCGTGGACCCGAACCTGCTGTGGGCGCTCAATGACAGCGGCGGCACGCCCGAGCTGTTTCTAACAGATATCAAGGGCGCCAACCGCGGCAAGGTCACGGTGAAGGGGGTGGAGAATGTCGACTGGGAGGATCTCGACTCCTTCGTGCTGGACGGGAAGCCCTACCTGCTGATCGCGGATACCGGCGACAACGACTCGAAGCGCGATAACTGCTGGATCCACATCGTGCCGGAGCCCGCCGCAACGGCGGAGGGAGCCATGATCAGTGGCAAGGTGAAGGTGGCTTGGAGCATCCACTTCCACTACGAGGACGGGCCGCGCGATTGCGAGGCGGTGTCGGTCGATGCGAAGGCGGGGAAGATCCTGCTGCTGAGCAAGCGCACCCCGGTGCCGATACTCTACGAGCTGCCACTCAAGCCGGAGGAAAAAGGCAAGCAGGTGGCGAAGAAGATTGCGGTGCTCCCGAAAGCGTTTCCAAACACGGTGCCGCCCTACCCCTATGGCTCCCAGCCGACCGGGATGTCGATCTCGGCGGATGGCTCGATGGCGGCGGTGGTGACCTACGCCAAGCTGTTTGTGTTCGCCCGGCACGGGGACGAGCCGTGGGGCGCGGCCTTCCTGCGGGAGCCGGTGGCCCTGCACCCCCACCACCTGCGCCAGGCGGAATCGATCGCTTTCTCGCGGGATGGCAAGCAGCTCCGGGTGACCTCGGAGGGCTCGAATGAGCCGATTGTCTTGTACGAGAAGAAGTGAGCCGGATTGTGGCTGCGGCGGTCCTTGCCGTGGGGAAAGATCGCGGCTAGGCAAGGGGCATGGCTCGCCGCTCTTTCAGTCTGATGCTCGCCTGGCGCTACCTCAACCCGCGCCGGGCCATGCTTTCCGCCGTGACGATCATTTCCGTCACCGGCGTGCTGTTAGGCGTGCTGGTGCTGGTGGTGGTGATGTCGGTTTACAACGGCCTCAGCAAGAACGTGAAGGAGCGCGTGCTGGGCTACACGCCGCACCTGCGGCTCGAGTATGGCGCCTTCGTGCCGGTGGAGAACTGGCGGGAGGAGGCCGCGTCGCTCAAGGGGATCAAGGGCGTGAAGTCCGTCACGCCCTTCATCCAGGACTACGTGCTGATGGTGCATTCCACCGAGGACCTGGCTTCCCGCAAGCGGCCGGTGATGTTCAAGGCGGTGGATACCACGGACCCGGACCAGGTGAAGGGCATCCAGGACATGCTGGACCTGAAGCTCTATCCGGAGAGCAGCGCGGAGATGGGCCTGGACAACAACGTCGTGGTGTCCGCCATCGTGGCCAAGCAGTTCGGCCTGCAGGTGGGGGACAAGGTGAAGTTCCTTTCCGCGAAGAACCTCGATGAGGTGGAGCGCATCGACGCACTCGCCAAGCAGCCACCGGTGCGGGTGAAGTATGAGCAGTCCCTCACTGCCGTGAAGGCAGCGCTGGGAAGCGCCTTCGAGGCCCGCGGCGACCGCTATTTCGTGAGCACGGAGAAGCTCGACACGCTGCTCGATCCGATCGATCCCATCTTCAACGACAGGAGGGATGTGCGGCCCCAGGAACTGAAGATCATCTCCAGATTCGCCGACGTCATCCAGACCGAGAAAATCCAAGACGGTTTCCTGGTCGACAAGTCCGGCCCGAAAGAAGCGGCGAAGATCCTGGCCGAGCTCGAGACCACGGATGTGAAACAGATGAACGGCGAGAACGCCTCGAGCATGATGGAGATCATCCTGCCGAAGGAGGTGACCGTGGTGGGCATTTCGCAGGCGTCCCAGATGATGCTCACGCCGGATGTCTTCATGCCCATGCCGTTGGCGCAGGAACTCACCGGCCTGGGCGATGCCGTGCAGGGCATCGGCATCCGCCTGGATGATCCCTATCAGGCCGGGGCAACCGCGAAGGAGATCGAGTCCAAGCTGGATCCTATCTGGCATGTCGAAACCTGGATGCGTGATCTCGAAGCGATCTCGAACTTGCTCGAGCAGCAGCGGGCGATGATGTACTTCGTGCTCTCCTTCATCATGATCATCTCCGCTTTCTCGATGATGGCGGTGATGTTCACCACCACGATCCAGAAGCGCCGGGAGATCGGTGTGATGAAGGCGCTGGGTGCGGCACCTGGGCAGATCGTGGGGGTCTTCCTGAACCAGGGGATGATCCTCGGCTTCACGGGCTCGCTGCTGGGCGTGGGCTTCGGCCTGCTGGTGATCCGCTTCCGGCTGAACATCCAGGAAGGACTGCGCGCCTTCGGCTACGATCCCTTTGCCAGCGCCTTCATCGGCTTCGACGGGCTGCCGGCGCAGAACAATCCGGTGGAGATCACCCTGATCGCCATCGCCGCTTTCGTCCTCTGCTCGCTGGCGGCGCTGGTGCCGGCCTACTTCGCGGCGCGCAGTGATGCGGCGAAGTCGCTGCGGAATCTGTGAGGCGGAGGCTCCCCCTCTAACCACCCGGTGGAGAAAGCGGGCGTCCTTTTATAGTCGCAGAAATGACGGCGATCCGCTGGAATGCGGACGTCGTGAAGGAAATCTGGGACCTAGCTACCAGTGCGGCCATGCTGCCGCTGACCATCTTATTGGTCCCCGTCGGTCTGTACTGGCTGCTGACCCTGATCGGGATCGCCGGTCACCATGGACACGGGGCGGGCCATCATGGTGGGGGTCATGGCCACCATCACGGCGGCATCGGCCATCACCATGGTCCTGTCCACGGGGCGCACGGCCACGGGCATGTGCATACCCCCGGCCACGCAGGCCAACATCATGGCCATGGTCACGCGAACGGCCACAATCACCAAGCGAACGGCAACGGCCAGAACGAGCATCATTTCTTCGGCGATCTGCTCCAGGGCGCGCTCCGCGTCGTCAATGCCGAGGAAATGCCTCTCATGGGCGTGATGTCCGTGCTGATCATCCTGCTGTGGGGCAGCGCGATGATGGGCAACTACTGGTTTAACCCCGGCGCGAGCGGCTTGGGTGGTGTCTGGGTCATCCTGGGTGCCTTGGTTAGCGCGGTGATTCTCACGCGCCTGGTGCTCACGCCGCTGAAGCCGCTCTTCAAGTTCTTGCAAAACGACCCTGAGCCAGAGGCTCCCCTCATCGGCCGGACCGGGCATGTCCGCACCGCCGTCGTCGATGAGAAGTACGGCCAGGTCGTGGTCGATAACCGTGGTGCCACGATCATCGTGGGTGCCCGCACGATCCAAGGCAGCGAGCCGATCCAGCGCAATGCCCATGTGCTGCTGGTGGACCGCGACGAGGACTCCGGTCTCTACGTCGTCCGCTCGGCTGACTGACCCACCGACTGAAATATCTCTCCCAACAACGATAAAACAATGTCTGCGATCCTTGCTGACTTCAACGTACCGTCCCTGCTCACCGCGTTCATCATCGGGGGCATTCTCATCGCCGTCATCGGTAGCGCCGTGGTCATGTCCATGTTCTACCGCAAGGCCCAGCGTGGCCAGGCGCTGATCAAGTCCGGTGCCCGAGGCACCAAGGTCAGCTTCAACGGCATGACCGTATTCCCCGTGGTCGAGCGCATGGAGAGCATGGATATCTCCCTCAAGCGCGTCGAGATCGACCGCGTCGGCAAGAACGGCCTGATCTGCAAGGACAACATCCGCGCGGACATCAAGGTGGCCTTCTTCGTGCGGGTCAACCAGACCGAGGAAGACGTGCTGCGCGTGGCCCAGTCGGTCGGTTGCGAGCGCGCCTCCAGCGCGAATGAGATCCGCGATCTCTTCGACCCCAAATTCTCCGAGGCGCTCAAAACCGTCGGCAAGCGCTTCCTCTTCACCGAGCTGTATGAAGAGCGCGAAACCTTCCGCGACGAGATCATCAAGATCATCGGCACCAACCTGAACGGCTTCATCCTGGACGACGCCGCGATCGACTATCTGGAGCAGACGCCGCTGGAGATGCTCGACCCCGAGAACATCCTGGATGCCCAGGGGATCAAGAAGATCACCGAGCTCACCGCGGTGGAAGCGAAGCTTTCCAACAACATCGTCCGCGACAAGGAGAAGGTCATCAAGCAGCAGGACGTGGAGACCCGCGAGGCGATCCTGGAACTCGAGCGCCAGCTTGCGGAGACCGAGGCCAAGCAGAAGCGCGAAGTCGAAAGCGTGCGTGCCCGCGAGGAAGCGGAGACCCAGAAGGTCCGCGAGGAAGAACGCCAGAAGGCCGAGCGCGCCCGCATCTCCGCGCAGGAGGAAATCGACGTGGCGAACCAGAACAAGGAGCGCCAGGTGCTCGTGGCCCAGCGCAACAAGGAGCGTACGGACGTGGTGGAAGTGGAGCGTGTGAAGCGCGACCAGCAGCTTGAATCGATCGAGCGCGAGCGCGTGACCACGCTCAAGGGCATCGAGAAGGAGAAGGCCGTGGAAGTGGAGAAGAAGGCGATCCAGGATGTGATCAAGGAACGCGTCGCGGTCGAGAAGCTCGTCGTGGCCGAGCAGGAACGCATCAAGGACACCGAGGCCTTCGCCGGCGCGGACCGCGCGAAGCAGGTCAAGGTGACGGCGGCCGAGGCTTCCGCCCAGGAAGATGTGATCCGCCGGATCAAGGAAGCGGAGGCAGACCAGCAGGCTGCCCAGCTGAAGGCCGACCAGGAACTCTATCAGCGCGTGAAGGCTGCGGAGGCTTCCAAGAAGTCCGCCGAGCTGAAGGCCGAGGAAGTCGTGATCTCCGCGGAGGCCGAGCAGGCCGCCAGCGAGAAGACCGCGATGGCCAAGAAGGTGCTGGCCGAGGCCACCGCGAAGGAAACCGCCGCCACAGGCTTGGGCGAAGCCGAAGTCATGATCGCGAAGGCCGAGGCCACGCAGAAGCAGGGTGCTGCCGATGCGGAGGTGAACCGCCTGAAGTTCGAAGCGGAAGCCGAAGGCATCAACAAGAAGGCCGAGGCCATGAAGCTGCTCGAATCCGCGGGCCAATCGCACGAGGAATTCAAGCTGCGCCTGGACAAGGAGAAGGCCGTGGACCTTGCCGGTATCCACATCCAGAGGGACATCGCCGAGGCTCAGGCCAGGGTGATGGGCGAGGCGATGAAGTCCGCGAAGATCGAGATCATCGGTGGCGAAGGGAAGTTCTTCGACCAGATCGCGGGTGCCATTTCCCGCGGCAAGGCGGTGGACCGCATGGTCGGGAACAGCACCGTGCTGGCCGATGTGAAGGAGACCTTCTTCAATGGCGATCCCGAGTACTTCAAGGCCCAGCTGCGCGAGTGGGCCGGCCAGTTCGGAGTGACCGCGGAAGACGTGAAGAACCTCACCGTGGGTGCCGCCCTAGGCAAGCTCCTGGTCGACGCCACCGGCGACACCCGCCGCAAGCTCATCTCCTTCCTCGGCAGCGCCGACCAATTCGGCCTGGCGGACGAGAAGGCCTCCAAGGTGCTTCAGTAAGTGGCACCACGAATCTCACGAATCCAACGAATCTCTCCTTTTGATTTATGGAGCTGATTTACAAGCAGGAGTCATTCGACCTGATCGGTGCGTGCTTCGAGGTCTACAACGAGATGGGCTGCGGCTTCCTTGAGGATGTCTATCAGGAGGCCCTGGAAGACGAACTAAGCCGTCGGCTCATTCCCTTTGTAGCGAAGCCCAAACTGGAAATCTACTACAAGGGACGGCTGCTCACCAAGAAGTATGAGCCGGATGTCGTTGCCCACTCGAAGATCATCGTGGAATTGAAGGCGGTAAGCGGACTTACAGAAGAGCATCGCGCTCAAGTTCACAACTACCTCAAGGCCTCGTCATTCAAATTGGGTATCCTCGTCAACTTCGGCAAGCCCAAGGACCTACAATACGAGCGGATCGTCCGCTAACCGGCATCAAACAGAGATTCGTTCGATTCGAAAGATTCGTGGTGCCTCCATTTGCTTGAATTGCTTGCCATGCCTGAAGAACCCCCAAAGCCCGATCAACTCGAAGGCGGCGCGTATGAAGTCATCCGCGCCCGGCTCGACAAGCACGCCGCGACGCTGCGGACGGGGCTGGATGTCCTGAATGCTGAGCGCCTCCAGGTCTTCGGCGGGATTGAGACCGCACTGCTTGGCACGGAGCGCGTGTCCACGGAGCACAATTGCATCGCCCGTGACCTGGTGGCGATCGGCAAGCGGCGCTTCCTTTTCGGATACAATATCCAGTTCGGCCTGAAGCAGACGACCGACATCAAGGACGTCTTCGCCGCCTACGATTTCAATCCGGAGAGCCGTTCCTTCACCCAGCTGCCGGTGGAGGAAGTACTACGCGACCCGAAGTTCGCGGAGGACTTTGCCTATCTCTTCAAATACTACCGCGAGGCCGTCTTCCTGAAGTTCATGGTCATCGGGCCGCACCTCTACCTGGTGATGCGCGCCGGCAAGACGGTGGATGACATCAAGGCTTTCAAGTGGCGCTTCGGCGGCGATGGCGAACTGGAATACATCGGCAACCGCTTCGACCACGAGTGCGTCTTCCCCGCGCAGCAGGAGTTCGAGTGGAAGCGCGCGCACCGCGGCATGCACCGCTCCGGCGAGCACCCGCACATCTCGATCGAGGACCGTGTCTTCGTGGAGACCGTGGGTGGCGACCTCACCGTGAAGGTGGAGGACAATACCGCGAGCGGCCATGGCATCTACTCCGAGCCGGTCAGCGAAAGCGACCAGACGCTGGACGATGCGGAGATCTTCTACGCCAGCGTCGGCTCGCTGATCCTGCTGAAGATCCTGCCTTACCGTGAAACCCTGCACCGCCACCTGGTCTTCAACGAGAAGACCAAGACCGTCCACCGCATCGATGCGATCGGCGACTCCTGCGTGCTGCTGCCGGATGACCAGGGCATCATCTTCGCCAATGGTTACCTGCTGCAGAGCGGCGAGGTGAAGACCTTCGACCACGGCCTGCTGGACATGCGCTACGAGCGCAAGGTGGCCAGCGCGAATGGCGAGGATGTCCTCTATTCCTTCTACAATCGCGCCGCGGGCCACTACGTCTTGCTTTCTTACAACCGGATCAAGCAGGCGGTGGAAACGCCGATTGTCTGCTCCGGTTTCTCGCTCTTCGGCAATGGCCAGCTCGTCCTCTTCCGCGAGGAGGACCAGGCACAGAAGCACCACGCGTTGCAAATATGGCAAACGCCGTACTTGGACGATGAGACCAGTGCCGCTGCCGCCACCAACAAGGAATCCTACCTCTACAAGATCGGCAATCCCGAGCTGGTCCGCGGCATGGCGGAAGCCCGCGAGCTGCTCACGCTGCTGCTGAAGGACGACTCCTTCTCCGGCCTCTACCTCGATATCGTCAAGCGCTCCGGTGACTTGCTCGACGCCTTCTTCTGGCTGGACCGCGCCGAGTGCCAGTCGCTCGCCGCACCGATCCGCGAGATCAAGCGGGCCGGTGAGGCCGCGATGGGCGAGTTCGAGAAAGTCCAGAAGCTGCGCGTGCTCGCGAATGAGCGCACGGCCACCGTGCGCATCGCCGTGGAGAAGCTGGTGCGTGAGGCCGAGACCTCGCCGCCGGATGCGCTGCAGGGCTTCGTCCACCAGCTCGCCGGCCTGCGCAAGCTGCGCGGCGAGATCATCGCGCTGCGCGATGTCCGCTATACGGATCCCGCCACCATCGCCGCCTTCGAGAAGGAAGTGGTGGAGACGACCGACAAGGTCTCCACGCGAACCGTTGAGTTCCTGTTAGGCGAGGGCTCGCTCAAGTCCTACGCCGCGGCCATCGACACGCAGGAGGCCGCGCTGGCGAAGATTTCCAAGGTCACCGAGGCCGACGAAGTCGCCACGGCACTGGATCAAGCCGCCGCGGAGTTGGAGATGTTGATCGAGATCGTCGGCGGCTTGAAGATCGCGGATGCGACGCAGACCACCGCCATCATCGAGCGCATCTCCGCGCTCTACGCGCGCCTGAATGGCACGCGCGGCTCGCTGCGGAACCGGCGCAAGGAACTCGCCCGCGGTGAGGGCGAGGCGCAGTTCTCCGCGCAGATGAAGCTGCTCTCGCAGGCGCTCGCGAACTACCTCGATCTCTGCGACACCCCGGAGAAGTGCGATGAATCGCTCACGCGCCTGATGGTGCAGGTGGAGGAGCTTGAAGGCCGCTTCGCCGAGTTCGACGAATACATCGAGCAGCTGGGCACGCGTCGCGAGGAGATCTACGATGCCTTCGAAGGCCGCCGCACGCAGCTGGTGGAAGCCCGCGGCAAGCGCGCCGGTGCTTTCTTCAAGTCCGCCGAGCGCATCCTGGCCGGTATCCGCAACCGCGTGTCGTCGCTGAAGGAAGTGGAGGAGATCCACTCCTACTTCGCGACCGACCCGATGATCGAGAAGGTCCGCGACCTGATCGGCCAGCTCCAGCAGATGGGCGATTCGGTCAAGGCGGACGACCTGCAGACCCGCCTCAAGACCCTGCGCGAGGACGGCGTGCGCCAGCTCAAGGACAAGAAGGACCTCTATGTCGATGGCGAGAATGTCATCCGCTTCGGCAAAAATTCCTTCAACGTCAACACCCAGCCGCTGGAGATGGCGATCGTGCCCCACGAGGACGCGATGGCCTTCCACCTGACCGGCACGAAGTTCTACGAACCCATCAGCGATCCTTCCTTCCTGGCCGCACGCGAGGCCTGGGACTTGGAGGTGCCGAGCGAAAGCCCGCGCGTGGCCCGCGCGGAGTACTTGGCATGGCGCTTCATGGAATCGGATCCTCCAGGCCGCCCGGCGGATGCGCTGGGTGCCCTGCTTCTCACGGATGTCCAGGCCTTCATGCAGCCGCGCTATGCGGAGGGATATACCAAGGGTGTGCACGACGAGGATGCCGCAAAGATTCTCGCCCAGCTCCTGCCCATTCACGAGGCGGCAGGGCTGCTGCGCTTCGGTCCGCGCGAGCGGGCGGCGGCGCTGCTGTTCTGGGATTCCTGGGAAGATGCCGGTAAGGCACGGCTTGCAGGCCAGTTCGCCTCCTACGGTAAGCGTCGTACTTTATTCGCGGGCGGTGACGAAACCGAGCGCTGGAAGGCTCGGCTCGCGGACGCTTTCGTGAGGTGGCGGAATGATTACGGCCTCTTCCAAGCAGAGCAGGCCGATGAGGTCGCGGACTACCTTGCTGAGGAACTGGCTGCGGGCGGCAGCTTCATCGTTTCCTCGGCGGCTGCGGATCTGGTGAAGGCCTTCAACCAAGGCCTTCTCGCCAAGCGTGCGGAGCCGGTGTTCAAGGAATCGCTCGGCGGCGAGGATGTGCCTCACTCCGCCAAGTATGAAGTGGCGCGCGACTGGCTCGCCGGCTTCGCCGCTAGCAACGACGCCCTGCAAGGCACGCCGGGAGAACTGGCCGATGCTGTGATCGACGAAGCCGCGGTGCACCTTGCTCGCGGTGGCTTCGAGCAACGCGCGGTGAAGTCCGTGCCGCTGTCCTTCAAGGTGGAGGGCCTGCGCTCCAGCCATGCGAGCATCGTGAGTGGTGCGCTGGAGGTCCACTACAGCGAGTTCCTCGACCGACTGGAACGCCACGAGCGCACCGACGCCGCGGCCTTCCGCGCGCTGGCCGAGCGCAAGTCCCAGCTCACCTCCGCCAAGCGCGAGCAGATGCGCCTGGACGAATTCAAGCCGAAGGTGATGAGCGCCTTCGTCCGCAACCGTCTGATCGACGAAGTCTACCTGCCGCTGATCGGCGACAACCTGGCCAAGCAGCTCGGCACCGCCGGTGCGAACACGCGCACCGACCGCATGGGCCTGCTGTTACTGATCTCACCACCCGGCTATGGCAAGACCACGATCATGGAGTATGTGGCCAATCGCCTGGGCCTCACCTTCGTGAAGATCAATGGTCCCGCACTCGGCCACCGCGTGCTTTCGCTGGACCCCGCCGAGGCACCGAACGCCTCCGCCAAGATGGAGGTGGAACGCGCGAACCTGGCGCTGGAGATGGGCGACAACGTGATGCTGTATCTCGACGACATCCAGCACACCGATCCGGAGTTCCTGCAAAAGTTCATCAGCCTCTGCGATGCGCAGCGCAAGATCGAGGGCGTGTGGCAGGGCAAGGCGCGGACCTACGATCTCCGTGGTAGAAAGGTGGCCGTGGTGATGGCGGGCAACCCGTACACGGAAAGCGGCGGCAAGTTCCAGATCCCGGACATGCTCGCCAACCGCGCGGATACCTACAATTTGGGCGACATCCTGGGCGGCCACGAAGCAGCCTTCAAATCGAGCTACATCGAGAACTCCCTGACCTCGAATGCCGCGCTCTCGCGCTTGGCCAGCCGCTCGCAGAAGGACGTGCTGATGCTCATCCGTTACGCCGAAACCGGCAGCCGCGACGGCGCCGACTTCGAGGGCAACTACACGCCCGCGGAGGTCGAGGAGATGCTGGCCGTGACCAAGCACCTGCTCGCGGTACGCGATACGATCCTGCGGGTGAACCTGCAGTACATCGCCAGCGCCGCGCAGGAGGATGCCTACCGCAACGAGCCGCCCTTCAAGCTGCAAGGCTCCTACCGCAACATGAACCGCATCGCGGAGAAGGTGCTACCGTTGATGACACCGGAGGAAGTCCGCCAGATCATCGTGGACCATTACCGCAGTGAGTCGCAGAACCTGACCACCGCCGCGGAGGCAAACCTGCTCAAGTTCTACGAGATGGAAGGCCTGCTCGATGAAGCCCAGACGACGCGCTGGGCGACCATCAAGAAGGAGTTCAACAAGCGCAAGGTCTTCGGTGCCGGTGGCGAGAACGACCCGGTGGCCCGCGTCGTTGCACAACTCACGCAGTTCAACGACGGCCTCGAAGCGATCAAGGAAGGCATCGCGCAGGCGGGCCGCAGCTACGCCCAACCGCAATCGCTGGCCGAGCAAACCGTCGGCCAGCTCCAGAAGATCATCGAGGGCCTGCGCGCTGTGCCGGTGCAGGTGGACATCAAGGTCGTGCCCGTGCAGGACGACAACCACACCATCGAGGACATGGCCACGCCGTCGAAGCCACCGCTGACCTTCGAGCCGAATGTGAACCAGGGTTGAGCGGGAGTGGTGGAGTAGTGGAGCGCCAGGCTCTAGCCTGGCCGAAGCAACCCCAACAGCCCCTGCCACCCCAGGCCTCGCAGGATAACGGAACGCCATCACGTGCCTCACCACGCCATGGGCCGCCCGTGCTGGCCGCCGCTGGGAACCGTTCAGCCGGGCCGGAGCCCGGCGCTCCAGCCCCAACTTCCGCATTGCCCGGCCGTGCCGCTCTAACGAAGGTGGAGCATGCGCTCTCTCCTGCTGTTCCCCCTCCTCGCCACCGCCGCCCTCGGCCAAGCCGAACCGCTCTCCTACGAGTGCCACCTTTCCAAGGAGGCACCCGTTATCGACGGCGATCTCTCCGACGACGCCTGGGAAAAGGCCCCATGGACCTCCGACTTCCAGGACATCCGCGGCAAGGATGAAGCCGCGCCGCGCTTCCGCACCCGCGCCAAGATGCTGTGGACCGCCCAGGGCCTCTACGTCTGCGCCAAGCTCAGCGAGCCGCACGTCTGGGCCACGCTCACCGAGAAGAACTCGATCATCTACCATGACAACGACTTCGAGATCTTCCTGGATCCCGATGGTGACACGCTCAACTACTACGAGTTCGAGATGAACGCGCTCGGCACCATCTGGGAGCTCACCTTGGACAAGCCCTACGCCAAGGGCGGCAACGCGACCCTCGGCACCAACCTCCCCGGCCTGAAGAGCGCCGTGAAAGTCCAGGGCACCATCAATGACCCCAGCGACACGGACACCGGCTGGACCGTGGAGGTCTTCCTGCCCTGGGCCGACCTCGCCAAGTACCAAGGTTCCCGTACTTCCCCGCCCAAGGCCGGTGACTCCTGGCGCATCAACTTCTCCCGAGTCGAGTGGAACCACTACACCCGGAACGGCAAGTACGTCCGCGTCCCCGAGCACGGCGCCACCATCCCCGAAGGCCGCCACCCCGAGGACAACTGGGTCTGGAGCCCGCAGGGCGAGATCGCCATGCACATCCCGGAAATGTGGGGATTCTTGAAGTTTGCGGAGTGAGGCTTCCTCAGCCGCTGCGCGTAGAAATCCTGTTAAGATTCGGACCGCTGGACGCCTCTCCCGCCAGAATGCGAAAATTCCGGCGGATTTTCCGGTGGATTTCGCATAGGTACTACGGAATGCGCGCTCTCCTCTTCGCCTGCTTGCTTGGCTTCTCCGCGGCCCATGCTGTGGAGCGGGGGACTTGGCTCTGTGTCGGCCCGCGGGATTTGGTGGAGGCCGCGGCGCCGCTGTGCGAGTTGCGCGCGGCGCAGGGCTGGAAGGTGCAGCGTTCGCAGACGGCACCGGCGGAGGCGATCGCGGCAAGCCATCCCGCGGCCGTGCTGATCCTCGGTGATGACCTCCACGTGCCAGCGGAGCGCAGACCCTACCATGGCTGGCTGGCCAAGCATCCCGCGGAGTTCACGAGCGATTCCGCCTTCGGTGATCTCGATCACGACGGTATCCCCGATGTGCCGGTGGGTCGCATCCCCGGGCGCACTCCGGCGGAGGTGGCCGCGGTCGTGGGCAAGATCATCACTTGGGAGAAGCGCGTTCCTTCGCCTGCCGACCTGAGCATCCCGGTGTGGGCGGGGGATCCGGGCTTCGGGAAAATCGGCGAGGGCATGAAGCAGATCTCGCTGCCCTTCTTCATGAACCGCCTGCGGAAGGAAGCACCGCCTTGGGCGGCCTTCTGGCTGCTGCAGTCGGAGCCGCGGAGCCCCTTCTGTGGTTGGCCGGAAGACAGCGCGGCGAACTTCAATCACCGCATTTCCCAGGGCTCGCTGTTCAGCGCGATGATCGGCCATGGCCGCACCGATTCCTGGTGGATCATGAACCTGCCATCGGGCCAGCTGCGCTACGGCCTGGATGATGCGCGCGCCTTGACCGCCCCGCAGCCCGTGGCCCCGCACGTCGTCTTCGCCTGCAAGTGCGGGGCCTTCGCCGAGCCCAAGGTCCAGTGCTTGGCGGAGGAGATGATCTTTGCGCCGGGCGGGCCGGTGGCCTGCATCGCCGCGTCCGTCGATTCGCATCCGCTCACGAACTACTATGGATCTACGAGTTTGTTGCGCGATCTCAGTGGGCAGCCGGCGGACACACTTGGTGGCCTTTGGCTCCACTCGATCCGCCAGGCTCACCAGCGGCACGAGTTCGTGCAGGAGCTGATCGTATCCTTGTTAGAGCCGATCGTCATCGGCAAGCGCAACCGGGTGGAGGACCTGAAGGCGGATCACCTTTTGATCTACAATATTCTCGGCGATCCGGCGACGCGGCTCTTCATACCGCAGCCGCTGGAGGCAAAGGTCGAGCGGCGCGATGGGAAATGGCTGTGGAGCGTGAGCAAGCCCACGGATCTCGCGCCCGGGCAGCGGCTGCTGGTGCAGCACCGCGCGCCGATTCCCGGTGTCCAGCTTGGCAAGGCCCCTGGCGATTCCCAAGGCGCGAACGATGCCTTGGAGAAAGCGAATGCCGCGCTCAGCTTCCGCACGCTGAAGGAGCTGGATATCACCGCGGAGTGGAACGGTGAGCTCACAGAGCCGGGAACGCTGCGCCTCTGCGTGACCGGTGGCTCAGCCTTGCTGGTGCATGCGGAGAACCTGAAAGCGGGCAAGTAGGCACCGATCGTTTCAGGTCCGGGGCTTCTGTCGGCCGACTTGGTAAATGGCCAAGACGATGGAGAGCCCCGCAAGCACTAGGGCACCGTTGCCGAGCGCGCGGGTGAGCGGGATGTCGTCATGCTTGGCAAAAGGCACGGACCGCAGAAAGGCAATGCCCGCCGGCAGCGAGATAAGGGCCGCGAGAACGAAGGCGCGGATGCCGCCACGACCCGAGAGAGCGATCCCGAAAACAATCGCAGCGAGCACCAAAGCGGGAACTCCAAAGATGAAGGTGCTGAAGTTCCCGTAGTCAGTAGCGAGGATCGGATTCATGGGAGTATGAGATCTCCAGCTGTTTGGCCTTGGGCAGACAGGAAGCTCTCAACCGACCCTTGCGACGCGATCTCCTTCCCGAAGGCGGTGCTCATGAATGCCGGATCCGGAACAATCCCAACTCGCCCCAGATCGAGGCGGTCGGCATCCCAGCAGGTGCCGATCGTGGCGTCTTGGTGATGCACCTCATCGGTGTGACCCACGCATGCCTCATAGAGCAGATCGAAGCGCTCGTCTGTTAGATCGAATGCCTTGCCGCGCAGGCTTCCGGCATAGTCCGCACCGCGGCGGCCGTGGCCCGGATCGTTGTGTTCGTTCACGCGGCGGCTGTCGTGAAAGAGCGCGAAGAGCGACACCACCACGATGTCCGCACCGCTGCGCTTGGCTAACAGCAGGCCGTTCCTTTCCACACGCCGCCAGTGGTCCGGGCCATGCACGGAGTGGGCGGGCGCGCGGAATTGCCCGCAGACGAGTTGCCAGAGAGCTTCTCGATCGAAGGTGTCGGAGGACAGCACGGACTGATCCGATCAGGGATGAATGCGGACGGCAAGGATGCACCCCTCACTCCTTCTTCAAGAACCACCCGAAGCTCCCGCTCATCACCACCACTCCCTCCGCATCCACCAGCTCGACCAGGATGCTACCCAGCGCCCGTCCACGCGCAGTCAGTTCAGCAGCCAGCGAGGAAGCATCTCCGTCCGCAAACTTCGCCACGCTGCGCAGGCAACCTCGTGCCGGCCGGCGGAACTTCGTCTCCGAGCTGCGCAAGGCGGCGAAGGTCCCGCTCGCCAGTTCCGGCACCTGATCCAACAGGAACGCCGCGCTGCTTGCCTCTGCCAAGGCGAAGAGCGCCGCCGCATGGATGCTGCCCAGGTGATTCAGCAGCAGCCCGGACTCCGGCATCTCCAGCACGGCACCGCTGCCTGCGGGAGCTGCCCGCAAGCCGAGCGTGCGGTTCAGGGCGAGATCGGTGACGCGGCCAGCATCCATCATTCAAGCAAAAGCGGGCCTGCCCTTGGCCGCAAGCACCAAGCCTTCAGGCCCAGCTCACCTCCTGCACCCCGGCTTGCGCGGCTACCTCGGCGATGACCTGCTCCGGCAGCATCACCAGATCCCCCTTCTTGAACTTGAGCGCGATCTTCATCACACGCGTGCCGCGTGCTACATCCTGATCCCACTCCACGCTCTTCACGCGGACATGGTGTTTCAGGAGCATCTCGCGGATCTTTTCGATCGTCACGCCGTCTGCCGTGCCCTTCACCGTGAGCGTCCCGTACCAATCGTTCGGCGCGAACTTCTCGACATAGGGCATCACGATCAGCGCCAGGAAGCTCAGGCCTGCCACCGCCCAACCCAGCACGAATTCCCCGGCCCCGAAGCAGAGGCCGATCGCCGTGGTGATCCAGATCACGGCGGCCGTCGTCACCCCGCGAACCAGGTTGCCCTGGTGCACGATCACGCCGCCACCGATGAAGCCGATGCCCGAGAGCACACCTGCGGACAAGCGCGCCGGATCGGGATGCCAGTTGGGGCTCCCGAGTTCAGGATCGAAGCTTGCCGTGAAAAAGGTCCCGGACAGGGACATCAGGCAGGCCGCGGCCAGGCAGACCAGCACCGTGGTGCGCACACCCGCAGCCCGGCCGTGGCTTTCCCGCTCGAATCCGAGCAGCAAGCCCGCCGCCACCGCAGAGCCCAAGCGGAGTGGGATGTCACTGCTGAGAAAGCTGGGGAGATCCATGGCCAAGTCTCAGCTTGGCAAGATTGCGGGACTTGTCGATCTCGCTCGCGCTGATCACGAATCCAGCCCGCGCTCCTGCTCCGCCTTCTCAGCCAGCGAGTCGAGGTAGTCCAGGAAGCGCTTCGCCTGCTCCGCCGGGTTGGCATCCGTGGCATGCCGCGGGGCGGACCACACGCAGATCCCATCCGCCTTCGCGCTCAGCTCCGCGATCCGTTGCAGGGAGAAGATCCACTCGCGGTAAGTCAGCTCCGGATCGAAGCCATAGAGCGCCAGCCGCCCGGCGATGCCCGCCAGCACCTGCGCGCGATGTTCCAGCATCAAGTCCACCGCCGCGGTCGCGCAGCGTGCACAGCGCTCCGCCGGCGCTTGCTTGGTCACGCCCCTGCAGATCGGCAGCCGCCACAGCCACTCGCCGAGTTCTTCGTCCTCGATCTCCAGCACGGGCTCCAGGATCGAGACACCCATCAGGCTCTGCGGGAAGCGCTCGCCTTGGAAGCTGATCGGCCGCCACTCGGAGTCGTCCTCCAGCACTTGCCACTTCGTCGTGCGTGTTCCCGGGGAGTTCATCGGCCTTCAGTCAGGATGATGGCGGTCCCGCCAGGTGGATCGGATCGCCATGCCCACGACCCATCCGATGAAGCCGCAAGGGAGCACGACGAAGAGCCAGGAGAACGGGCTGCCTCCGCCCCCGCCACCACCGGCAAGGATGGCGCAGCCACTGAAGACGAGCAGCGGCCCTGCGCAGCCGCCGACGACACAACCCCTGCCTGGGGCACGCTCCTGCCAAGCTTGTGGCACCTCTTCGTCCTCATCTTCATCACTCACGGTCGGATGGGAATCGCGGCGGTGGCGCTGCGCTCCTTGCGTTCCAGCTTGCTGCTCGCCCACGTTTGCAGGCGGCGCGTCATGAGATCCAGCGCGAGCGCGACCAGCCCCCCCGCCACGGCACCCGCGAGTGCGCCACCGATCAGCACCTGCCAATCGACAAGTCCCCGCAACTCCGCGGCCAGGGAACTCCCCAGCAAAGCACAGGCCGCCCCGGCCGGAACACCGGCCACCAAGCCGCACTGCAGGAGGAAGAGCCGGAAGCCATCCGCAGCTCGCCCGCTGCGCACGCCCACGAGCACGGAGGTGGAGATCATCCCCAGTGCCAGCAAGAGCGCGGCCAGCGCGCACGCGATCAAACCGACCGCGATCCCGATGCCGATCAGGACCAGCATCACGCAGCCAAGCAGCAAGCCGATGATCTCCATGCGCGCAGTTTGCCGCGCGGAATGCGTGGCTTCAATGCTCCTGCGCCGCTCCGCGAATTCTTCACCCTTCCTTCACGCGAACAGGCGATGATCCACCGGACTGCGCGCTTCCGTGCGGCTGGGAGAAGAAGCGAGCGAAGGGTGCTGCCTTATCTGGGAGCAAAAAGGTGGTCCGCACTGCTTGCTGTGCGGCGAACGGTCCCCGGCAGCGGACTCTACCCGGTGTCCCCGGGTGAGTGCTGATTCACCCTCTCCCGGCTGGTAAGTGCAGGCCTAGGCTAACCTCTCATCCCGCATCTTCCGGTAGACCAATTTGCGTACCTGTGGGCAAACCGCAGACTCTCCTATGCTCACCACGCCCCGGTGACCTTCCGCGTGACCGCACCCGGGGGCATCCCATCTCCGTCCGCTGCCGGTTACCATTCGCCGCAAGCAGTGCGGACCACCTTGCTGACGCCGATTCCGGCCGCGAAGGAGCAATCGACGCCGCGCGGCCCTTATCGCAGCGCCAAGTACAACGCCCCAGACATCACCAATATCCCACCGGTGGCCAGCACGGCTCCGGTGCGTCTCAAACTCCGCCTGAACTCCGGATGCCAGTTCTCCGGTGGAGCATTCCACGGCTTGGGCAGCAGGGCTCCCATGCGGCCGCCCGCCCACAGGCAGGCGATCCCCAGGATCAGCGAGGTAGCGCCGATCCATTCCTGAACACTCAGCGCATTCATGACACTACTATCCGTCGGACCTTGCGTGGAACAAGTGGCGACTTGGCCCTGCCAGCGGGGTTGTTTCCACCACGGCAGGGTAGGCCAAACCCCTTACAAACTATCCGTTTGCCGGATCGAACGAGTTTGTGTATCGGTCCCGCGCCCTCGGTTAAACCCAAAACCCATGTTCAACCCGCCCTTTCTCCGGGCAGGCCTCCGCCTGTTCGCGGCTGCGTGCGCCCCTGCCGCATTCCTCGCCGCCCTTTGCGCGCCGCTCCAGGCCCAGCCAGGACTGAATGGCCCGGAGGCTATCGGGCCCTATCTGAATGGGAAATTCCCGGCCACGGAGCCCGCCTCGGGCGGCGAGTGGACGGTCAAGGAGACCTATCAGGGCATCAATATCAACCTGCCCACGCACCTCATGCCCTATCCGGGCACGAACAAGCTGCTGTGCATCGCGAAGGAAGGGCGGATCTTCCTCTTCGACGACACACCGGGTGCGAATACGACCAGCACCTTCTTGGACTGGCGGGCGAATACCTTCACCTCCAGCGATTGCGGGATGGACTGGCTGGTCTTCCACCCGGAATTCGGCCAGCCCGGCTCGCCGAACCGCGGCTACGTCTACATCACCTACAAGTGGGCGCCCGCCACCGGCGGCGATGGCAACAACGCCTACTGGCGCCTGTCCCGCTTCACCGTGCCGGATGGCACCCAGGCCGCGGATCCGAATAGCGAGCTCGTCTTAGTCCAGCAGTATGACCGCCAGCAGTTCCACGATAGCGGCTGCATGATGTTCGGGCCGGACGGCTACCTCTACTACGCCATCGGCGATGAAGGCGGGGCGAACGACCAGTACAACGTGGGCCAGCGCATCAGCGAGCGCCTCTTCTCCGGCATCATGCGCATCGATGTCGACCAGAAGGCCGGCAGCCACGCGATCCGCCGCCAGCCGCTGCAGCTCACCATGCCCGCCGGCTGGCCTAACAGCTACACCGCGAATTACACCATCCCGAATGACAATCCCTTCGTGGATCCGGGCGGCGGCAATCTGGAAGAATACTACGCCCTGGGCCTGCGCCAGCCGTACCGCTTCTCCTACGACTCCGTGACCCAGCGCACCTGGATCGGCGAGAGCGGCCAGGACACGCAGGAAGAACTCTCCATTCTGAGCCCTGGCGCGAACTACGGCTGGCCCTTCCGCGAGGGCGCAGTGGCCGGTCCGCAGGCGCAGCCCCCCGTGCTCAAGGGTAATCTAACAGAACCGGTCTGGAGCATCCCGCACGGGCCGGATGGCTGCGTGGTCGGCGGCTTCGTCTATCGCGGCGCCGCCTTCCCGGCGCTGGCGGGCAAGTTCATCACCGTGGACAACGTGAGCGGGCGCATCCGCGCCTTTGACTACACGAATGGTGTGGCCGTGCCCACCATCCTCACCAGCATGCCGAGCGGCAGTGTCTATAGCGGCACCTCCACGGTGGGCCGCGACCAGGCGGGTGAGCCGGTCTTCATCAAGATCAATGGCACGGGCACGCGCGGGCGCTTCATGAAGCTCGCCGTGGAACCGCCCGCCACCGCGCAGCCGGTGTGGTATCGCTTCGAGGATCAGGCCGCGGGGAATACCAGCGGCTTCATCTCGGACAACCCGGGGAACAAGACCGGCGACTCGATCGCCAATGGACTGTCGATGGTGGCTTATGATGATGAGACGGGCTCCAGCGCGAATGTCGCCTACAGTACCACCAGCGGCACTGGCCTGAATCCCGCGGGAACCAGCAGCAATACCCGCTCGATCCGCAGCATCGCCGCCGGAGATGCCGCTTATCCGGGGAATGCCGCGGGCGGCCTCACGCTTTCGGACAAGTTCGGCCGGCTCGATGACTTCACCATCGAGCTTAGCCTCCGCCCTTCCGCCAACTCGCTCACAGCCGGCAGCTATCAGTGCTTCTTCGGCATGGATGGTACCAGCGGCACCACCTCCATCGACACGGAGAACGGCCCGCCGATTCAACCCTTCCGTCTGATGCGCTGGGGCCGCGCTGGTGCGGGGAATTCGATCACCACGCTCGCGGATGGCGATCTCTTCCTGGACATCCGCACCGTGAATCCCGCGGATGGCGCGTGGAACTCGGTGCCCATCCGCGTGCTGCCGAAGGCCTCCTTCACCACGGGGAACTGGTATCACCTCGCCATCGTCGGCAATGCCACGGCCCACACCGTCACGGTCTATCAGTTCGCGAATGGCACTTACACCCAGATCGGCCAGCAGACCGGCTACTACGGGAATATCCCGTCTAGCACCTGGTCGGTGGGCCGCGGGATGTACGGTGGTGGCCAGACCGACTACACGAATGATGCGCGCTTCGATGAGATCCGCATGGCGAATGTCGCACTCACGCCCTCGCAGTTCCTCTATGCCGCACAGCAGTGGCAGCCGGTGATCGTGGTGACGAATCCGCCGCCCCTGCTTTCGCAGACCGGTGCTTTCTCGAACCTTGCCACGCTCACTCCGGCGCAGGGTGTTTTCCCCTATGATGTGAATGCCCCGCTCTGGTCGGATGCCGCGCTCAAGAAGCGCTGGATCGCGCTGCCGAACGATGGCACGCACAACACGGCGGCGGAGAAGATCGGCTTCAATCCGGAAGGCCCCTGGACCTTCCCGGCCGGCACGGTCTTCATCAAGCACTTCGAACTTGCGACGGATGAGACGAATCCGAATGTCCGCCGTCGCTTGGAGACGCGCTTCATCGTGGTGCCGTCCACCGGTGAGCCCTACGGCGTGACCTACCGCTGGCGGCCGGATGGCAGCGATGCGGATCTGCTGCCGGATGGTGCCAGTGACACGGTCACCATCGCTGAAGCAGGCGGCGGCTCGCACCAGCAGACCTGGAACTACCCCAGCCGCACGGATTGCCGGATCTGCCACAATGGCAATGCCGGCCATATCCTCGGCCTGAAGACATGGCAGTTGAATGGCGACCTGACCTATGAGCGCACCGGCCGCACCGCGAACCAGCTCGAAACGCTGGGAGCATTGGGCTGGTTCGATTCCGCCTTCAATGCCGCGCAGATTCCCTGGTTCCTGAAGAGCCGCCGCATGACCGATGTCACGGCCAGCCTGGAGGACCGCGTGCGCTCCTACATCGATTCGAATTGCTCGCAGTGCCACCGCCCGGGCGGCGTGCGCGCGCTCTTTGATGCGCGCCTGACCACGCCGTTGCCCGCACAGGGCCTGGTCCGCGGAGAACTAGAGTCATCGTACTTCGATCCCGGTGACCGCGTGATCGTCCCGGGTGACCTCGGTCGCTCGATCATGAAGGTCCGCCACGGCACCACGGGCACCTTGAAGATGCCCCCCATCGCGAAGAACCTGGTGGACCAGCAGGCGGCGCAGGTGCTCGGGGATTGGATTCTCTCCCTGCCACCCGCCCCCGGCGTGCACCTCACGGCGCCCGCCGGAGCGGGAGGCCCCTTCCAGGCCACGCTCCACTTCAGCGAGCCGGTCACCGGTCTCACTACTTCCGACTTCACCGTGGCGGGTGCCACCGCGGGCAATCTAACAGGCAGCGGCGCGGACTACAGCGTGACCCTGACGCCCACGCGCTTTGGCGAAGTGGTGCTGAGCCTGCCCGCGGGCAAGGCGCAGGGCAGCGGCGGCGAGGGCAACTTCGCCTCGGAGGAGGTGCACACCATCGTTTCCGACGCCAGCCTGGTCGCCTGGCTGAAGCTGGATGACGGGACCGGCACCACCGCCAGGGACAGCTCGCCGGGCGAACGCCATGGGACCCTGCTCAACATGGAGTCGACGGACTGGATCACCGGGAAGTTCGGCTCGGCCCTCGCCTTCGATGGCTCGGGCGAGCTGGTCTCCATGCCGAATGCCGCCATCTCGGACTTCACCATCTCCTTCTGGATGCGCAGCACGCAGGTCTTCCAGGCCACCAATGCGCCGCCGTCCGGCCGCATGATCATCGGCGCGGATGCTCCGGGGCCTTCAAATGATTTCATGATCGGCGGCACGCGGGGCAGCAATGGCCAGGGTGGCTTGGTTGACCGCATCTCCTTCCAGACCGGCTTCACCGGTGGTGCCCAGCCGAATGCGGTTATCCACGGCACCAGCTCGGTGAGCACCGGCCAGTGGGTCCACGTCGCCGTCACGCGAGTCCAGGCCAGCGGCCAGATGAAGATCTACGTGAATGGCGTGCTCGAAGCCACCGGCACCGGTAGCACCGATGTGCTCAATGCGAATGCCGCGCTCAGCCTTGGTGGCAATCCCGCCGGCGCTGCGAACAGCTATCAAGGCGATCTCGACCAGATCCGCATCTTCGGCCGCGTGCTCAGCGCCGCGGAGATCACGGACCTCAAGCAGGAGACCGGCGGCCTGCCACCTTACCAGCAGTGGGTCAGCAGCTGGTTCCCCGGCCTGACCCATCTCCAGAGCCTCGATGCCGATCCGGAGAACGACGGCTACAGCAACTTCGCCGAGTTTGCCTTCGGCGGCAGTCCGATGGCGGCCGATCATTTCCAAACTCCCTTCAGCAGCAGTACGGACGGCACTGACGTCACCATCACCTACGTGGGGCGCAAGGCACCTGCCGGTGCGGTCTATCACGTCATGGCCTGCGGCGACCTCATGACCTGGGTCTCCATCGATCCGGCACTCACCAATGTCCAGCGCACCCCGATCCCGGGCACGGACTACGAACAGGTGAGCGCCCACTACGCTCTGCCGCCCCTGACGAAAACGGCCTTCTTCCGCATCGAAGCGCAGCCGGATTGAGCGTCCGCCCGCCCTTTCCGGCATCACCCTCGCCGCGAAATAGGTCCTATATGACCCATAGGACCTATTCCGCAACCCGAATGCGGCCGCTCACACCAGCTCGATCTCCACTCCGACATTCCCCCGCGTGGCCTTCGAGTAGGGACAGGTCTGATGCGCCCCGTCCACGATGGCCTGTGCAGTCGCCTGATCCAGGCCCGGCAAGCTGACCTTCAGCCGCGCTTGCAGGGAGAAACCATCCGTCTCCGATTGGCACAGGTCGATCTCCGCATCCACCGCCGCCTCCGGGGGCAGGCGCAACTTCATGGTCCCGGCCACATGCTTCATCGCGCCGATGAAGCAGGCGGACCAACCGGCGGCGAAGAGTTGTTCCGGATTGGTCCCCGTGCCCGGGCCGCCCGGTACCGAGAGCTTGATGTCCAGGTGGCCGTCGGAAGCGCGGGCCGCGCCGCCGTCCCGTCCGCCGGTGGTGTGGGTTAGTGCGGTATAAAGCACGCGTTTGGAGGCGGCTTCCGGGACGGGCTTCGAAACTACTAGAGTACTCATAGTTCAGTGTGGTTCGGTTTGAATGTTGATTCTGTATTCGGTGCCAGGAAATCGATCGTTCACTTCTGCCCGGCCAGCCCGCTCAAGGAGTAGCGGGTAAAGATAAAATCGCGGGCTGCGGCCGGCTGATGGCAGGTGAAGCATGCCGCCAGCTTGGCTTCATCGGTGACAGGCTTGCCATCGGCCTCGCTGAATTGGGCATAACCCCAGCCACCGGTGGCGGCGTACTTCTTTGCGTCCTTGAACATGAACTGGACGCCGTTCTTGGGCGGCCCGGGCGTGAAAGATTGGGCTTGGCCGAAGACCTTGTTGTTCTCCTCCGAGGGCACGAGGCTCCACGCGATCCGGGCGATGATCGCGCCGTCTGGAAACGGCAGCGTGCCTTCGCGGTAGGCCTTGATCGCGATGTCGTTCCCCAGCACGGCGCGGATGTCGTCCAGCTTGCCTTCCTCGCGGGCCACGGAGATGAGCCGCCAGTCGCGGTAGCCTTCCGGAATCCGGGTGAGTTCGGAAGCGGTGCTTGCCGGTTCGGCGGGCTTGGCCTCCGCGGCCTGGGCTCTTGCTTTCCGCGTGATGAGCGCGGCAGGCAGGATGAGCAGGGCGACCGCCAGGGCGCGATAAACGAGGTGTTTCATGGCTGAATGTGTATTGGGAATTTCCCGAGGATTGGGACTCCGGCAACTCCACTTCGGAGTGAAAGGCCCCGCCGGGCATCGCTGCACGACAGGGCCCGCGAGACAAGTGCATCAAGGGTTCGCAGTCCGCAGCGGCCGGAAGCCGGCACGCATTTCTTCCGAGAGGAACTTGGGCTGCTCCCAGGCAGCGAAGTGCCCGCCTTTCGGCAGCTTGTTGTAGTGGATCAAATGCGGGTAAGCCCGTTCCACCCAACTGCGCGGTGCTTGGTAGAGCTCCTCGGGGAAGGCGCTCACGGCGATCGGCACCTTCACCCCCATTGGCGCGAAGAAGGGCAGCTTGTTCTCACGATAGAGCCGTGCACCGGAAATCCCCGAGTGGGTCAGCCAGGTGATCGTGATGTTGTCGAGCACGTCGTCCCGCGTGAGCCCTTCCGTCTGTCCGTCGAAGACGCGCGCGATCATCTGGTAGCTCAGCAGATCGTGGTCGATGAACCAGGCGGCGAGACCGACGGGCGAGTCCTCAATCCCGTAGAGCGTCTGCGGGTGGTTCCCCATCTGCTGCGCGTAGGACAGGCCGTGCGTGAAGAAGAAGTCGAGCCGCTCGAAGGCGCGCTTCTCATCAGCCCCCAGGCCGGGCGGCGGCGTGTGGCTGGGCAGCGCCGCGGCAATCTCCGCTGGCACTGCGGAAGGCATGTTGGTGTGAATACCCAGCAAACCCGCGGGGGCCTGCACGCCCATCTGCTCGGTGACGAGCGCACCCCAGTCGCCGCCCTGCGCCACGTAGCGCGTGTAGCCGAGCCGCTGCATCAGCGTGGCCCAGGCACGCGCAATGCGCGGCGGATCCCAACCGGTGGCAGTCGGCTTACCCGAGAAGCCATAGCCCGGCATCGATGGAATCACCACGTCGAAGGCATCCGCAGCGTTGCCGCCATGGGCCGTCGGATTCACCAGCGGATCGATGATCTTCATCTGCTCGATGACCGAGCCGGGCCAGCCGTGGGTGATGATCACCGGCAGCGCTCCTTCATGCTTGGAGCGCACATGGATGAAGTGGATGTCCACCCCGTCGATCTCCGTCATGAACTGCGGCAGGGCATTGAGCCGCGCCTCCACCTTCCGCCAATCGTAGTCGGTTCCCCAGTACTTCGCGAGTTTCTGGATCGTCGCGAGCTGCACGCCCTGCGAGGAATCCATCACCGTCTCTTTGTCGGGCCAGCGGGTGGCGTTGATGCGCTTGCGCAGATCGATGAGGTCCGCTTCCGGAACGTTGACGTGGAAGGGGCGGATCGCGTCGCCGCTTTCCTTGATGGCGCTTGCCGGCTTGCTGTCGGCCAGCACCGGAGCTGCTGCTGCCAGCGCAAGCGCTGCCACAGTGGTCCGCAGGGATGCCTTACCCGGGAGGATTTCGGATACATTCTCGGTTCTCATGCCTTTGCTTTGGTTGCTTGTTCGTCGCGGCGGACCCAGTTCCCGCGGTCCCGGCCGATGCCTTTCCCGCATTCCCGATTTCCGCCGACATCCCCAGCAGCGAGAATTCACCCGCGAGCGGCCAAAAAGATTTTCGAAGGCCCTGTCTAGGGCGACTCCCGCTCGATCATGCGCTCTGCCTCGGATCGGAGCGTTTGCAGAATGATCGACTCGCGCCACTCGTGTCCCAGTTCCTGCCCGGGCTTCGGCAGTTGCTCCACAATCAACTGGCGACACTCCGCCAGGGCGCCCCGCGCATCCTCCAATCGACCCAGCTCGAATTGGGACATGGCCATGACTGCCTTGGCACAAGCCTTCACGTCGGGAAATGAACCGGCGCTCGCGAGCTGGGCCCACTTCACCGCCTCCTCATGGTGACCCAGGCGATATTCCGCCAGGCCTTTGCAGAATTGAAAATAGGGAGCGGCGGGGGTATCCGAACCACCCTTAATCGCCACATCGGCCATCGCCGCCACGGCCTTGAGATCGAGATCGGGCGAAGGAAGAATCAGGCAATCCTTCGCCATGCGGTCGGCGATGTGGATGTCAGTGGTCGCTCCGAACTTCACAAGAATCTCCCGGCAGAGTTTTTGATATTCCGCGCTTTCACCGAGCTGAACCAGCAGCGGCGCAAGCAGGTGATAGTTGTCGTGATTCTCCGGCGATTGCTTCATTAGCACCCGCGCATCGTCTGCAGCTTCCTGCCAGCGGCCGCGCCGCGCATGGGCGTCGCAGCGCTCGAAAAGCAGGCCCGAATACTCCGGCTTTGGCACCCGTTCGGGCGGCAGCAAGTCCGCGAAGAGCTGGTCGGTTTCTTCAAACTTGTGCTGGAGCAGCAAGGCCTTGATCAGATCGCGGAGGATCTCGAGGGTTTCCTCATGGGTATCGCCCTTGGCCTTGCGAGCCATCGCCAGGGCCTCGCGCGCCGCCGTTTCCGCCTCGTCGAATCGGCTCAGCCGGATCAGCAAGCGCGCGAGGCCGTGCAGTGCCTCGGAGATCTCTCGATGCCCCTCCTTGTAGATCTTGCGGCGTGTCGCCAGGGAGCGCCGGAGCAGCGGCTCCGCCTCGGCATCTCTTCCTTGCACCGCGAGCACGACGGCCAGGTTGTTCACGCAGCGGGTGACCAGGGGATGATCGTCCGACAGCACCGGTTCACAGTTGGCCAGCGCCTGCCGGAACATCCGTTCGGCATCGCCAAGCTTGCCCTGCGAGTAGAGCAAGGTGCCCACGCCCAGCAGCGAATCACCCAGCTCCGCGCTCTTGTCGCCGAGCAGCCGGGTTTGCATCTCCAGTGCCTTCCGTAGCATCCCCTCGGCCTCCGGGATCTCTTGGCGGCCCCACTGGATCGAGCCGAGGATGAAGTAGCACTCGGCCACTTTCATATGCTCCTCGCCGAAGAGCTTCCGCCGCACGGCGAGGCCCCGGCGGATGTAGCTCTCAGCCTCGGGATTCGCGGTGTTGAGGTCGATGGCGTGGCCGAGTTCGACCATGGTATCGGAGGTCGCTTCGTTCTCTTCGCCGAAGAGACGCGTCCGGGTGGCGAGCGACTCACGCAACATGGCTTCCGCCTGTGGGTACTGGCCGAGATCGCGGTAGGTCACGCCCAGCAGGGTCTGCAGCTTGGCGCGGATCGCCGGCTGGTCGGCGAGCTCCACCGGCAAGCGCGCCGCGGTTTTCTCGAGGATCTCTTCCAGCATCTTCGTATCGTCGCCGCGCGCCACCGAGGGGCCGACGCCTTGCAGCATCTCCTCAAGGAAACGTGTCGCCTGCTGGCTCTGCGTCTTGTCGGCCTCGGCTTGCCGCCGTGACCTGTCGGTCTCGATCCGCGCTGCCTTCTCCCGCTTCAAGGCGAGGGCTACCGAGATGAATCCAATCACAAATACTAGAGCCACCGTAGCTGCCGCGCCGAACCAGAGCCGGTTCCGCAGGAACAGTTTCCGGAACTTGTAGGCCGCGCTCGGCGGACGCGCGGCCACCGCCTCACCCGCGAGGTAGCGCCCGATGTCCATCGACAGCGCATTGGTGGTCGCGTAGCGGCGCCTGCGGTCTTTCTCCAGCGCCTTCATCACGATCCAATCGAGATCGCCGCGCATCTCACGGATGAGCTTCGGCAGGGGCGCTGCGTGGTGCTTCGAAATGGTGGCCAGGTCCTCCGCCAGCATCGTTCCCAGCTTGGTCGAAGGCCGGACCGGCTCCTCATCCCGGATCACCCGCCGCACTTCATCAAAGCCCGCCTTGAGCAGTTCGTGCGTGTCGAAGGGAGGAGCCCCCGTGAGCAACTCATACAAGACCACGCCCAGGCTGTAGATGTCCGTCCGCGTATCCAACTCCGCGCTGGCCAGCGTCGCTTGCTCCGGACTCATGTAAGCCGGAGTTCCCATCAAGGTCCCCCACGAAGTGAAGAGCGTCTTGTCCGTCAGTTGCTGCCCGGTGGTCGCCTTCGCAATCCCGAAGTCGATCACCTTCGGCACCGGCCTGCCCTCACGTCCGGTGATCACGAGGATGTTAGACGGCTTGATGTCGCGGTGGATGATGCCCTTCTGGTGCGCGTGTTCGATCGCATCGCAGACCTGCACGAAGAGTTGCAGGCGCGTCTCGAGCGGCAGGGCATGGCGGTTGCAGTAGTCGCTGATCTTCTCACCCTCGACCAACTCCATCACGAAGTACGGCCTGCCGCTCTCGGTAGCCCCGGCCTCAAGAACATGCGCGATGTTCGGGTGGTCCATCAGCGCCAGCGCCTGCCGCTCTGCCTCGAAGCGCGCGATGACACTGCGCGTGTCCATGCCCGGCTTGATCACCTTCAACGCCACGCGGCGGCGGATCGGCTCTTCCTGCTCCGCCACGAAGACGACGCCACAGCCGCCCTCCCCGATCTGCCGGATGAGCTGGTAACTGCCGATCCAGTCTCCGGGCTTCTCACCCACCGTGACTCTCGGCCGCCCTTCGTGGAGCAGCCAGGTCGGCGGCTCTTCCATGAACTCTCCCGCAGAATCGTGCGACTTCAGCAGTGCCTCGATCCTGCGGCGCAGGACCTCGTCTCCGGCGCATGCTTCGTCCAGGAAGGCGGCCCGCTCCCCGGGCGGCACCTGGGCTGCCGCCGTGAAAAGCTCGATCACGCGTCCGTGTTCATCCGTCATGGGATCAAGCGGGTGGGGGATCCGTCCTCTCCGCTACTGGCCCTCGATATCGTTCAACAGCCAGGCGCGGGAAAAGGCCCAATAGTTCTTCACCGTGGAAAGCGAGACCCCCAGAACTTGGGACACCTCCTCATTGGTCATCCCCGCGAAGTAGCGCAGCTTGACCAGATCGGCTTGCACCGGATGCGCGATGGCGAAGCGGGCCAGTGCTTCATTCACCGCCAGCAGTTCTTCATCGGCGGGGGGCGCGGCCGGATCGATGCCATCAAGGTCCACGCGCTGGTATTCCCCGCCATGACGCCGGGTGTGCTTCCGCCGCGCGCGGTCGATCAGGATCCGCCGCATCGCCTCGGCGGAGGCGCGGAAGAAGTGCTCACGGTTGTTGAAAGCGGGAGCCTGGGCGCCCACTAGGCGCAGCCAGGCCTCGTGCACCAGCGCCGTGGGTTGCAGGGTCTGGCCGGGCGCTTCCTGATTCATCTTCGATGCAGCGAGCCGCCTCAGTTCCTCGTAAACGAGTACGAGCAACTGCTCGGCGGCATGGGGGTCGCCCGCCTCGATGGCGGCGCACATGATCGTGGCATCGCTCATGATTTCCGGGGGAAGCGCTCCGGACCATGACGACTTGGCCTGCCGGGGTCCACTCGCATTTCGCCGCGGCGCATGCGCGGCGGAAGCCCGACTAAGCTTGAGCTTTCCAAGCCCCCCGCCATCATTTCGGGGACATGAAAATTCAAGTCTCCCTCATTTCACTCGTTCTCTTCGCCCTCACCCACATCTCCGCGGCCCAGGCCACCCGCACCTGGGTCTCCGGCGTCGGTGATGATGCGAACCCCGGCAGCCGCACCGCCCCCTGCAAGACATTCGCCGGCGCGATCTCCAAGACCGCCGTGAAGGGCATCATCGATGTCCTCGATCCCGGTGCCTTCGGCGCGGTGACGATTACCAAGTCCGTCACCATCGATGGCGGTGGTGTGGAAGGCAATGTCCTGGCGACCACCGGCGTGAGCGGAATCATCATCAACGCCGCGGACACCGATGTCGTGATCCTGCGCAATCTCCAGATCGACGGGGCGGATACCGGTGCGGTCGGTGTGAAGATCCTCAAAGCCGGTGCAGTCTATCTTGAGAACTGCCACATCAAGGGCTTCACCACCGGCGTGGATGAGGCGAACACCTCCACCAACGGGATCCAGATTACCTTGCGCAACTGCGTCATCAAGGAGTGCCTGGGCGTGGGAGTCTCGCTCACCCCGGCGACCACCTCCAGCAGCGTCGCCCTCATCGAAAAAACGACCATTCAGGGCTGCAACCAAGGCCTGGTGGTGAACCCGAAGGGCAAGGCGATCCTCAACAACAGCAGCATCTGCTTCAGCGTGGCCGATGGCCTGAAGCGCGTGGGCACCGGCGTGATCCAGAGCTTCAAGAACAACCAGATCTTCGGCAACACCCCGGACGGGGCCGCCAATGCCTACCTCAAGGCGAAGTAAGCGGATCCCCTAGTCTGAGTTGAACTTCACGGTCCGCCTCCGCTGCCCCCAGCCGGATGCGGGCCTTATCTTTCCCGGGAGCTTCTCCCTGTGGAAGGAACCACGAATGAACACGGGTGAACGCGAATGAAGGTGCAGCTGCGGGGCTCTCCTTGTCTTTCATTCGTGTCCATCCGTGTTCATTCGTGGTTGGTCCGGTCTCTCCCGAGGAGTCCTGATCATTGCCCCGCTTATGGGATTTGGCATGATTTCCAAATTTGGAATTTGGAATTTGTAGCTTGGAATTTCACCCTCCCCACATGCTCCAGATCGTCTTCAACGAAATCAGCGCCGCCGAGATCTCGCGCCTCGATACGCTGGAGCAGCTTGAACTGCTGGATGAGTTCAAGGTCACGGAAAAGGACCTCGAGAACCTGGACGGCGACCGCTTCGGCAGGATCGAGCGCGATGGCCGCGTCCTCTACCGCTTCCGCGCGCAGGACTGGCGCTTCTACTTCGAGGTGAAGGACGGCACCGTGATCGTCCACCGCGTCCTGCACCGCGGCACCTTCACAGACTTCGCCTTCCGCTCGAAGATCCCGATCGGCGAGGACGAGGAGCTGGCGAAGTCCAAGCACTTCTGGAAGCTCATCGACGAAGGCCGGGCGGCACGGCGGCTGTGAGATTGATTGCGGGGACCGTGAAGGGAGGCTAAGCTTTTGCCATGGCCGCTGCTCTCAAAACCATCGAAGCCACCATTGGGGTGGATGGTACGGTTACTCTTTCAGAACCGGTAACCGGTCCGGCCCGGGCGGTTTTGACCCTGATCGTCGAGGAGCCGCAGGCGAATGCGACGACCCTTGCTGCAATAGCGGAACCCATCGAAGGACTGCCGAGATTTGCCAATTTTGAGGCTCTCAAAGCAGATCTCGATTCGTGATGCGCGAGATTGTTTACAAGAAACAATTCAAGAAGGACTACCAGCGCCTTGCCCGCATCGGCCGGGATTTTTCGCGAATGGCCGAGGCGGTTAACCTTCTCCAGGCTGGCGAGCCGCTGCCTCCGCACTTCCGGGATCATCAACTCACCGGAAACCTGAAAGACTACCGTGAATGCCACTTGGGAGGGGACTGGCTGCTGATCTACCGGCGAACGGAAGACTTTCTCATTCTTGCCCGCACAGGAACTCACACCGAACTTTTCGATTGAGGGTCGCCCTGAGCGGCAGGTTCCCCTTGGGAAGACCGGCTTCACTTGCCATCCGCTTGCAGCGCCTCCAGCGCGCCCATCCCTTCCAGCATCTGCTTGTGCCCATCGGTGAGCTTACGCGAGGTGGAGATCACGTCGGACAGTTTTTCGAGCGGCATGAGGGGCAGCTCGGAGAGGCGGCCGCTGCTCGCGCTCGGCCCGCTATCGGCCAGCGCCGCGTTCAGGACCTCGCGTTGGGCGGGTTCGAGGAGTTCTCCGAAGGACTTCACGAAGCTATCATCCTGCAGCGGGCGGCCGCCGTGGAAATTCTCGCGGTCCAGCGGGTTCATCAGGTCGCCCAGTTGGCTGAGCGAGGCGGAGCGGACCTGCTGGTAGCGGTCCTCCGGGATCTCGCCGCGCAGGTAGGCATCGCTGGCCAGGATCATCTCCATCAGCGTGCCGGGATCCTTGCGGAGCTGCGCGACTGATTCGCGGGTGCGCTCCAGGCCTTGGCGCTGGTAATCGGCCAGGACCTTGCCCGCTTGCTCGATTTGCGCCGCGGTGAGGTTCAACTGCTCGCCTAAAGGTCCAAGCGCCTTCTTCACCCGTGCCTCGGGGTCACCGGAGGCACCCGCCAGCTGGCCGGAGGCGACGAGCTCGCCCATCTTCGCCGCGTCGTCGAGCATGCCGATCATGTCGCTGGCCACGCGCTTGGAGAGGTTCACCCGGGCCTCGCCGAAGCTCGCGACCAGTTCGGGATTGGCCGCCGTGCTGCCCCGCGCGCGGCTGCGGGCGGAGGCTTCCGTCGCGGAATCAGCGCCGGGCGCGGACGGATGGAACTGCCCGCCATGGGAGCCGGCGCTCGCGGAGGAGGAAGCGCCGGATCCGGAGGGAGAGGAGTTGTCACGGTTCACGAGGAGCACGGCCCCGGCTCCGGCGAGGAGCACGGCGGCGGCGAGGGTCACGGTGGTTTTCTTGGTCATAAGGGCGAAGAGGGTGGCGGCGGTGATCGCCGCGGTTCCGGTGGATGAGGCGGCAAGGGCCTTGGAGGAAATCGTGGGGATGCCGGGCACCACGGCCTTGGCATCCGCGCCGAATCCCAGCAGCAGCGCGGTGGCGAGCGTGCCGCTCACTTGGCAACCGCGGCGCGAGAGCTGGCGGCGCAGCCGCTCCATCGCGCGATCCAGGCGCTTCTGGGCCGCCGCCGAGGCGATGCCCAGCGCGGCACCCACCTCGCGGATCGTGAGCGAGCGGTAGAAGCGCAGCAGCAGGGCCTCCCGGTCGCCACGGGGCAGGGAGGACAGGGCCTCGTCGATCACCGGCTGCATGCGGGTCCATGCCTCGTCCGCGCTCTCCGCGGGATGCTTGTCCATGTGGGCGTGGAGTTGCTGGCGTTTGCGCAGCTCGCGCTGCTGGCGGCGCATCAGGTTCCGCGTCTGCAGCACCGCCGTCTGGTGCAGCCAGCCGGCGAGTGATTCGCTGCCCTTCAGCGAGCCCGCCCGATTGGCGAGCGTGATGAAAGTGAGCTGGACCGCCTCCGATGCGTGCTCGTCATCGCCCGAGCAGCGCCGCGCCGCCAGGAAGACCAAGCCCGCGTAGCGCTCCACTAGTCCGCGAAACGCCGCCTCGTTCCCGTGGTCAAGCCAACGGGCGAGCAAGGCGGAATCGGAGCTCAAGGGTTCCTGCATGTTCGGAATAGAATGTCCGCCCCTGCGACAAATGAGACGGAAAAGTTTTCAAGGGAGACCCGCGCCGCCTTGGCCCCTTGGTGAAACCGCCGCCGACAGGACGATGCTCCCGGAAACCGGGAGTGGGATTCCGAATCCCCTGTCCATACACCGTAGTTTCAAAAAGAGGCGCTGTTACCTTTTCGACATATCCCCTTCATAGGGAAGGCTTGGCCGCATCCCGCCGACACCCGCAAAATACCGGCGGCACCCGCGGATTTTGTGCTTTCCGGCGGCGAAACCCGGCGGAATGTTCCGCTCATATGATGAAGTGGGCTTTGTATGGATGCCTGATCCTGGGCGTCGCTTTCGCGTGGTTCAAATTCGCGGGAGCGGAGCAGAATATCCAGGCTGAGAAGGCGAAGCTCAGCGAGATGAAGAACGCTGGTGACGACGTGTACGACAGTGAGCAAATCGCCAAGCAGGAGAGCAGGGTGACTGCCGCGGACGGCGCGAAGACCGGCTCCGGTATCCTGCTCGCCTTCCTCACCGCCGGCTTGGTCGGCATCGTTTTCGTCATCCACGTCCTGCCGATGATGGCCCACCGCGTGACCCACGCCGTTTACGACAGCGCGGAGGAGGTCGAGAAAGACCCCATGCACGATGGGCGCGCCAAGGTCGCACAGGGCGACTGGGAAGGTGCCATCGTGGCTTTCCGCCAAGCCGCCGCGGAGCAGCCGCTCAACCGCTTGCCGTGGGTGGAAATCGCCAAGATCCAGCTCGACCAGCTCGAGGATATCCCGGCGGCGGTCCAGACCCTGCGCACGGCGATCGAAGGTCAGGAGTGGGAGGAAAACGATGCAGCCTTCCTCATGTTCCGCCTCGCGGAGGTCTACGAGACGCGGGTGGGCGACCACAACTCCGCGGCGACCATCATGAATCAGGTGATCGACCAATTCCCGGAAAGCCGCCACTCCGCCAACGCCCGCCACAAGCTCCGCGAGTGGGGCCTCGCCTGAGGCCATGCGGGCCCGGCTCCGCCGCACGGTGGAGCGCCACCCGCTCCTGTGGGTGGCCCTCGTTGCCGCCGCCGCGGTCCTGGCGGCGGACGGCTGGTGGCTGGCCGGCCTGCTCTGCGGCGGCCTTTTGCTGGGGCTGATCGCAGCCTCCGGCCTGCGGCGGATCGCGGTCGCAGCGCTGCTCTTCGCGATCTTCGCGGGCCTGTTGCACACCTGGCGGGTCACGCAGCAGGATGGAGTGCTCGCGCGGCTGGCCCGGGAGAAGATCTTCTCGGCCACCGTCACCGCCCGCCTGATCTCTGAGCCCCGCTCCACCGAGCGCGGGTGGTCCGCCCTTGTGGAAGTCCTCGCGGGTGGTCCGCCGGGGAAGGTCTGGGCCTATGGCGAAGGGGCCACGCCCCTGCTCTGGGAGACGGTGGAAATGAAGGGCCGCTTCCTGCCGCTCCCCACGCGGCGGAATCCCGGCACCTTCGATGTCCGTGACTGGCTCTACCGGCAGGGGGCCTATGGCAGCTTCGATTCCCAAGTGGCCGCGCGCACCCTGGCGCCGCCCTCCGCCTTCCGCATGCTGGAAGACCGCGCCCGCACCGGCTTCCGCCATGCCGTGACCACCGGCTTGGATCCCGCCAGCCGGGATGCCGTCGTGATCCAGGCGATGGTGCTGGGCGATACCCCGTCCCAGGATGAAGAGCTGATCGATTTCTACCGCGCCAGCGGCACCCTGCATGCCTTCTCCGTGAGCGGCATGCACGTGGCCATGGTCGGCGTGATCGGCTGGTTCGTGCTGAAGCTGATCGGCGTGCCGCGGCGCTCCGCCGTGCTGCTCCTGCTGGCGGGGATGCTGGCCTACGCCTGGATCACCGGCATGAAGCCGCCGGCGGTGCGCTCCGTGATCATGGCCGCCGCCATGCTCAGTGCCTTCCTCGTCCGCCGCCGGCCCGATCTCCTGAATGCCCTCGGCTTCGCCCTGCTCGCCACAGTGATCACAGACGGGCACCTGATCTTCCAAGCGGGCGTGCAGCTTTCCTTCGGCGTGGTCTGGGCGATCGGGATCGGCACTGCGGTGGCCGCACCTTTCTTCGCCTGGATCGAGCGGCGCGAGATCTACCTGCCGCGCCAGCTCTACGGGAAAGGCCGCGCGGCCTGGCTGTGGATGCGCGAGTGGCTGGCCGCCGCGCTCGCCGCTTCCTCTGCCGCCAGCATTGGCTCGGTGCCGCTCACACTCTGGCACTTCGGCTTCCTCGCACCGATCTCGATCCTGGCCAGCCCGATCGTGGGGATCATCATCTTCGTGCTGATGTGCTTCGCGTTGCTGGCCGCGGCCCTTTGTCCCTTCTCCGAGTCTGCGGCACAGTGGGTCAACCGCGGGAATGCCTACGTGGCCCACGGCTGCACCGCCACCGCCGCCTTCTTCGCCCGCGTGCCCGGCGGGAACTACAACATCCCGCGCGAGCGCCCGGGCGAGGACTTCATGGTGGTCTACGACCTCGCCTATGGTGGCGGTGGTGCCGTCCTCCACGACCGCGGCGTGACCGTCTTGATCGATTCCGGCAGCAAGGTCAGCTACCGCAATGTGCTGGCCCCCTCCATGCGGCGCATGGGCGTGGCCCCGGACAGCATCGCGCTCAGCCACCCGGATGGCGGGCACATTGGCGGCGCGGTGGAGGCCTTGGACGCCGGGCCGGTGCGCCAGATCCTGGTCCCCGTCCAGCGTGCCCGCAGCTCCGTCTTTAAGGAACTGTTCAAGGCCGCGGAGGAGAAGCAGGTGCCGCTGGTCTCTGGGGAGGCGGGCGTGCGCTATCCGGTCGCGAAGGACGACTCTTGGATTGAAGTGCTCAACCAGCCTCCGCAGGACGCCACCCGCCTGTCCGCGGACAAGCGGGTCATGGTCATGCGCCTGCACTGGCGCGGCTGGCGCATCCTCTTCACCAGCGACTCCGGCTGGGACACCGAGCGCCAGCTCATGAACAGCGGCGTGGACCTCAGCGCGGACATCATCGTCGCCGGCCGGCCGACCGAAGGCTCATCGCTCGGAGAGGACTTCCTCGCCGCCGTGAAGCCGAAGGCGATCATCGCCAGCCACAATGATTTCCCCGCGGTCCAACGCATCCCCGTGCGCTGGGCGGAGTATTGTGAGAAGCTCGGCATCCACCTCTTCCACCAAGGCAAGACCGGAGCCGTCACCATGGCACTGGGGAAGGATGGATCGCTGGTCTTGCGGGGATTTGTGGATGGCGAAGAGATGAGGTTGGAGAGGTAGTCCGCACGAAGCTGCTCTAACGGCTATAGGAGGCCAACAAAAGGTGGTCCGCACAGCCCCCTGTGCGGCGAAGCAGTTCTTTTGGCCTTCGGAGATCAGGTGGCCCCCGGGTTCGCAATGCTCCGCCTTTCCTCAAGCCGAAGTCAGCGCCAGCAGGTGGTCCGCTCCAAAAGGGGCTGCCCCCTCCTGCGCAAAGCGGCCGGAAGAAGGGTGATCCAGGGAAGTCCTCGAGGGCACCCGGTGAGGCCCACCACAAGAACTGCTTCACCGCACAGAGGGCTGTGCGGACCACCTTTTCGCACCCGGTAAAGCCCGCCCCAAGAACTGCTTCGTCCGCACAGAGGACTGTGCGGACTACTTCTCCTTCTTCAGCCGCAGCCCCTGCAGCAGCTTCCCCTCGCTCTCCCACAGCAGTTGGAAATCCGTCTTCGGATAGAAGAAGGCATCCTCCGGCCAGTCGAGCTGCTGGAACTTCCCGAAGGCTGCGACTTTCTCCACCGCCCACTCGAAGTATTCCGGGTGGTCCGTCTTGAAGAGGAACTCCCCGCCCGGCTCCAGCACCTGCCAGATGGCCTCCAGGAATTCCTCCTGGATCAGGCGGCGGCGGTGGTGGCGCAGCTTCGGCCAAGGGTCCGGACAGAGCAGGTGCAGGCGGGAGACGGACTCCAGCGGCAGCAGCCACTCCGCCGTGTAGCGGCTCTCCAGGCGCAGCACGTGGAGGTTCTGCAGGCCCTTCTTGTCCGCCTTCTTGCAGACCTTCCGCACCCGGCCCAGCAGGCGCTCCACGCCCAGGAAATCCCGCTCCGGATAGTGCACGGCCATTTCCAGCAGGAACTTCCCGTCCCCGCAGCCGAGGTCGATCTCCAGCGGCCGTCCCTCCTTGACGATCTCATGCCGCTCCAAGCGCCGGAAGAAGTCTTCCGGCACGAATTCAAGCCGTTCCGGCACGCGTGGTGGTCTGCTGTCTTCCATCGTCCGCCGCGCTTTCCACCTGCCCGGCTGCCTGCTGGCAAGCCAAACCGGCGGGAAGATCCGTCTGATCCGGCGGATCCGTCAGATCAGACGGATCTTCCCGGAAAGAAGCTGCCGGTATTTACAGTTTCCTTTGGCTAACAAAACTTTTAAGTTCCGCGCGCCCGCGCGGACCTTCCCGCTTGACGCCCTTTCCGCGGGGTCTCTAGCTAGCGCATCCGTGGCGCTGCTGCCGACTGCGCGCGCCGCCGTTTCACCACACAACCCTTCTCTTACACCGTGGACCTCAAGGAAATCCGCAAGATCGTCGAACTCATGAACGAGCATGGCCTGACCGTCTTCGACATGTCGAAGGAGGGCTTCCATCTCAAGCTGCGCAAGGGCCCGGATCTCGACGCATTGCGCGGTGCCATGGCCTCCATGCCCCAGGTGCCGATGGCCTTCCCGGCCGCAGCCCCCGCGGCTGGCGCTCCTGCGGCAGCCGCTGCCGCACCGGTGGCGGATGGCGAGGCGATCACCTCCCCGATGGTCGGCACCTTTTACCGCAAGCCCAACCCGGAATCCCCGGCCTTCGCCAGCGTGGGCGATGTGGTGAGCGAAGGGCAGACGCTCTGCATCATCGAGGCGATGAAGGTCATGAACGAGATCAAGGCGGAGCGGTCCGGCACGATCTCCGCCGTGGTCGCGGAAGACGGCAATCCCGTGCAGTTCGGGGACATCCTTTTCCGTATCAAGTGAGCCTTCCTCGCTAAGCTGAGGAATTCCATCGGGCCACAACGCCACCACTCACTCGTTCGTCCATGTTCAAACGCGTCCTTGTCGCCAATCGCGGTGAAATCGCCCTGCGCATCATCCGCGCCTGCCGCGAGCTCGATGTCGAATCCGTGGCCGTCTATTCGGAGGCCGATGTCGATTCGATGCACGTCCACCTCGCGGATGAGGCCGTCTGCATCGGCCCCGCGCCCAGCAAGGAGAGCTACCTGAAGCCGGACCGGATCATCGCCGCGGCGGAGATCACCGAGGCGGATGCGATCCACCCGGGCTACGGCTTCCTGTCGGAGAACGCGCGCTTCGCGGAGATCTGCGAGAGCTGCAACATCAAGTTCATCGGGCCCTCTGCCAAGGTCATCTCGCTGATGGGCGACAAGGCCACGGCCCGCGCCACGGCGATCGCCAATGGCGTGCCGATCACGCCCGGCTCCGGGCTGCTGGCCGACGAGAAGGAAGGCCTGTCCGAGGCCAAGCGCATCGGCTTCCCGGTGATGATCAAGGCGACGGCCGGCGGCGGTGGCCGCGGCATGCGGCCCTGCTTCAGCGCGGCGGAGTTTCCCGCGCTCTACCGCGCCGCCTCGAACGAAGCCCTTGCGGCCTTCGGCAATGGCGACTGCTACCTGGAGAAGCTGGTGCTGAACCCGCACCACGTGGAGTTCCAGGTCATCGCGGACACGCATGGGAATTTCATCCAGCTCGGCGAGCGCGATTGCTCGATGCAGCGCCGCAACCAGAAGATCGTGGAGGAGTGCCCCTCGCCGCTGCTCGGCCCCGAGCTGCGCGCGCGCATGGCGGAGGCCTCCGTGAGCCTGATCAAGAACATCGGCTACGAGAACGCGGGCACCATCGAGTACCTCGTCGATGACAAGGGTGAGAACTTCTACTTCATGGAGATGAACACCCGCATCCAGGTGGAGCATCCCGTGACGGAAGAGGTGATGGGCTGCGAGCTCATCAAGGAGCAGATCCGCATCGCCGCGGGTGAGCCGCTTTCCAGCCACGTCCTGAATGCCACGCCGCGCGGCCACTCGATCGAGTGCCGCATCAATGCGGAGGACCCCTTCAACAACTTCTGCCCCAGCCCCGGCAAGATCGCCATGTGGTATGCACCGGGTGGCAAGGGCGTGCGCGTGGATACCCACGTCTACTCCGGCTACACCGTCCCGCCGAATTACGATTCGATGATCGCCAAGCTGATCGTGACCGGCGCCAGCCGCGAGATCGCGATCGCGCGCATGAAGCGCGCCCTGGGCGAGTTCATGATCCACGGGATCAAGACCACGATTCCCTTCCAGCAGGAGATCATCGCGCATCCGGACTTCGCCGCGGGCAACTACGACATCGGCTGGGTGGCGCGCTACCTTGAGGAGCGCAAGGGCTGACGTGATGATGAGGCTGCACGGCCAGCTCTACGCGATCCTCGATCTCGGCTACGTGCGGGAAGAGAATGCGCTGGCGGCTGCCAGGGCCTTGCTCGCCGGTGGCGCCAGCCTGCTGCAACTGCGCGCGAAGGGCCATGCTCCTGAGTTGATCGAGGCGCTCGCGCGAAGGGTCCTGCCGCTGTGCCGGGAGGCCGGCGTGCCCTTCATCGTGAATGATTACCCGGACATCGCCGCGGTGGTGGGCGCGGATGGCATTCACATCGGCCAGGACGATGGCTCCCTCGCAGAGGTGCGGGAGATCGTGGGTGAGGGGATGCTCGTCGGACGCTCCACGCACTCGCCGGAGCAAGCGCGCGCGGCGCTTGAAGAAGGCTTCGATTACATCGGCTTCGGCCCGCTCTTTCCCACACCGACGAAGCTGGGGCGACCGGGCATCGGCATCGCCGATATTGCCAGCGTGCAAGCGGAAGTCGGCTCCAAGGTCCCCGTCTTCTGCATCGGCGGAATCAAGCGCTCCAACCTGGCTGAAGTCATCGCCGCCGGGGCCCGCAACGCGGTGATCGTGTCCGATCTACTAGGTTCATCGGAGATCGAGACAGCCACGCGCGAAGCAGTTGCGTTGCTCTCTGCTCACTGAAACTCTCTTCTCATTCCACTCCCAAACCATTCACTACCACCATGTCTGCACCGCTGCCCATCGTCGTCGGAGGAACGATTGCCATTGATAACGTCAAAACGCCGTTCGCTGATGAGAAGAATTTGCTCGGCGGGTCTGCTGCCTACGCGGCGCTCGCGGCTTCCTTCTACCATGCGCCGGTGCATCTCGTCGGCATCGTGGGCAAGGACTTCCCGCCGCAGCACCTGGCAATGCTCGAAGGTCGCGGCGTGACCTTGGACGGCGTCGAGCGCTCAGAGAGCGAGTCCTTCACCTGGTCCGGGGAATACTCGAACAACATGAACAAGCGCGTGACCCATCGCGTGGGCCTGAACGTGCTGGAGAACTGGCAGGTGAAGGTGCCCGCCGCCGTGGGTTCCTCCGCTGCCTTCGTGGTGCTGGCGAACATGTCCCCGGACAACCAGCTCGAGATGCTGGCCCAGTGCACCGCCACCGAGCGCTTCGTGATCGCCGACACCATGGACCTCTGGATCGAGATCGCGAACGAGCGTTTGCACGACGTGCTGAAGCAGATCGACCTTTTCGTCATCAACGACAGCGAGGCCCGCGAGTTCACCCGCACGCCGAACCTGCTGCATGCCGGGCGGATGATGCTGGAGAAGGGCCCCAAGAACGTGGTGATCAAGCTCGGCGAATACGGTGCGATGCTGTTCTCCGCCGGAGCCACCCCGCAGTTCTTCCGCTCCCTGGCCTACCCGCTGGAAGAGCTGGTCGATCCCACTGGGGCGGGGGACAGCTTCTTGGGTGCGCTGGCGGGCTACCTCGCGGCGAAGGGCTCGACCACGCCGGACTTCGCGACCCTGCGGGATGCGGTGATCCACGGCTCGGTTCTGGCATCCTTCACCTGCGAGGCCTTCTCGACCCGCCGGCTGGAGGCGCTGGATGCCGCCGCGCTGGCCGCGCGGATGGAGCATTTCCGCAGCGTGACTGTTTGGTAATCAGGGAGCTGCAAGGACCAGCACCTGCTAAAGCCCAACCGTTAGGGTTTTCGTCATTGGAAGCCCCTTCCGGAGATGTAAAATGACTTTTGCAAACATCCGTGGAATCTGCGGAAGAAATTTTTTCTATGGCGGACGGAGCGGCCGTCGCGGGCTAGCAACAGGGGCTTTCCTCAGTCCTCTTTTCCTGCACAAGCGCTTGATTTCTGAAGGCTTGGGGTGGAATCCAAAATTTCCTTGCAGCCCTCCGGAAAATGGCAGTGAATGTCCGAGTTAGGTGGAAAACTTTCCCGGAAAAGGTTCCATGTGACAGTGCTGTCACTCCTCCCCGTGATTTTTCCTCGACGAAAGCAGAATCCGAACTTAAACCCAGTCTCGTCATGAAACCAATCATCCCATCCACGCTGCTTGCAGCGTTGCTTGCTGTCGGCGCAGCTCACGCTGCTGCCACCGATCCGGTCGGCTACGTTTCCCTTGGTGACACCACCGCGGGCCAGCCTGCCATCAAGCCCAACACGGACGTCGCGGTTGCTATTCCGCTCGACAAGCCGGCCGCTTTCGCGGGCACGGTTGCTTCCGTCGCTGGTAACGTCATCACCATCTCCGGCACCCCGGCTCTCGGCTCCTTCACCGCCACCCCGAACATCGCCAAGCTTGAAAGCGGCGCGAAGACGGGTCTGAACGGCCTGATCACCGCCAACACCGCCAACACCGTCACCATCACCGTTCCGACGGGTGATTCCCTGACGGGTGTGATCGCGGGCGACGCAATCAGCCTCCGCCCCGCTTGGACCGTGGTCGGCACCTTCGGCACCACGCTGCCGGCCGGCACCCAGATCCTCGGCTTCTCGGGCAACACCCCGGGCATCAACCTTGCCTCCGACCTCGTTTATGAGTTCGATGGCAGCAACTGGGTGGATGCCATCTTCGGTGACACCGTGGACAACAACGTGTTCTACACCGGTGAAAGCTTCGTGATCCGCAACAACGCCGCCACCCCGATCGCTTCGCTCGTGGTTTCCGGTGAGGTTCCGACCACCAACAGCCGCGTCATCGTCTCCCGCTTCGCAGGAGCTCCCAACGGCCAAGACAACCGTGTTGCCTACGTGAGCCCGGTGAACGAAACCATCGGTGATTCCCACCTCGGTGCGATCTCCACCCCTGGCGACCAGATTCTGGCCTTCAACAACAACGCAGCCGGTATCAACAAGTCCTCCTCGACCATCGTTGAGTGGGACGGCGCGGATTGGGTTGACGCCATCTTCGGTGACACGGTGACCAACACCTTCAACTTGGTCGGTGGTCAAGGCTATGTCCTGCGTCGCGCGGCTGCTGCTCCAGTGGGTGACACCATCTGGGCTGACCAGCCGTCCTACGTGGGCAGCTTGTAAAAGATCGAGCAAATTCCCTTCTTCTTCCTCTATTTATGAAAAAGCACATCATTGCAGCCCTCCTGCTTACGGCGTCGAGCGCGTTCGCGACCGTTACCCTGACCTTTGGCGGCACCACCACTTATGCCAGCAACTGGGGTAATGCGAACGATGTTGGCGGCAACCTGATGGCGTGGGGCATCGTGATTGATGCTAGCGGCAACGGGTTCGACAGCAACTACAACGCGTCCGGAGTGAACTTCGCCACCACTAACACCCTCACCTCTCTCAAACAGAGTGACGGCACGGCAAGTGATGACGTTCTGTTCATCTCCTCGGCTCTGATGTTGTCGGTGCCCAACACCAATGACGGCGGTGTGATCGGTGACAACCGGATCACGGGCGTTGTTGGCGTGACGTACGGCGGCCTTGGTGTCGACGCCGGTGACAAGTTCCGCATCATCTGGTTCACCCGGACTGCGGCGAACAACACGGGATCCCCGACGAATGGTGAAGAGTACGGTGTCTTCGACAACGTGGGCTTGGTTTTGCCGCCGGACGGTGGCACCACGCCCTTCTTGTCCGTCTTCACGGGTGCTGATCCGCTGAAGACCATGACCCAGCACTTCGTTGTGCCTGAGCCTTCGAGCATGCTCCTTGGTCTCTTGGGTGCTGCTGGCCTGATCCGCCGCCGCCGTCGCTAATCGACAGAGGAAGAAAAATTACAATCAAGGAAGCCGGGTGAAGAGATTCACCCGGCTTCTTCTTTTCTTGTTCATGAGTCCGGCCGCATCGGATCTGGGCGGGAGAATCCTTCGCTTCCTCGGGGTGGATGAGCCTTGGGAAGCTGCCTTTCTTGCTTCGTGCTGGATATTCTTGCGGTGCGGTCTTCCGGATCAAGGGACGGATTGCTCCAGACTTCCTTGCCCCCACCTCACCGCGCTCGGGAAGGAAAAGCTCCGGGTATGGCTTCAAGCCAGAGTCGAAGGGATCGCGGAGCGTAAACCACCAGGGAAATCATGCGAGCTGTGGCCGCGGGGGTCCGTGCCTGGGCGGAGCAAGGTTCGTGGCCGACTTGAGCGCCTTGCTTACGCGTTCATGCCTGTGATGAAAACCGGGAACAGGGTGTCGAACCTAGGGCGGCCACATTTGGTGAGCCTGAGGTGTCCGGCCTGGTGGCCACTCCATTTGGGAGGGCTCTGCTTTTGCCGGAATGCGGTGGACACGACCCGCCACGGCCCGCTTTGCCCCATATCCACACGTAGTGAAATGGGCGGTTCTTCGCGCTGGAGAAACCTCGGGAATCTGCCGGCGGCAGGGATAGGGACCACGGGCAGGCGTGCCAGAACGCGCCTGGAGACGCACCTCAGGTGAGCGCGTTGGTGGATGGATGGCGAGCACGATGCTTCCCGTCGAAGCGGCCTTTCCGCAGGCCCTCTGCGACAGCGGTCCCCGCGGCGGATTTTTCCGGGCTTCCGTTTCACACCCCATCGATGGCTGATCCTTGATTCGCCTCCGAGGCCAAGGGCGAAACGCCCCCGGACCCGAGACAGGGCGCCACTTCCCCCCTGCCTCATCTGCTAGTATCAGAACATCCTTCCTGAAGGCGTCCTGGTTTTGCCCCTTGCCGCTTGCCCTCCCCCGGACTCCTATGATGAAGCTGGTGGCATCTGTTTCGCGAGGGGGGAGTTTTTCGCGGGTAAGCCACGATTGCCGAGTCAGCTGACGCCAAGCGTCCGGAGGCGCCTCGTGCCCTAAGCAAGCAAAGTGAAGCTCTCACCGTGGCCCCCTGCGCGCGAAGTGAATGCAAAGTCTCGCATTCGCCGGGCCGCATCTGTCGAGCGATCAGGCCAAGAGAGGATCATAACATGCGGCAGATGGAATGGAGAGCTGCTATATCTTGATATGGCCTTGAGCGGCCAGCTTGCCGGGCCTCTTGGGGGGAAGAGGCGTGGGAGGTGAGATCCGGCGCGGGCTCTTTATTGCCGGGCCTATTGGTATAACTTAACTGGCGAGATACATGAGGTGTGCGCGGGAAATCCCCTGCACCGGATACATCCCTTGCAGAAGGCCGGACAGCCCGCTACCAGGATGTGGATTTCTCCGGGGTAGCAATTTTCTCCTCCTGCGTCCGCAGGAGCCGTCCTCCAGCCGCGAGGTGGAACTTTAAAAACGACGTGTAGGGGAAGCCCCCTTCAAGGGAAAACGGGGCTTCCTTCCAAAAAAAAGGGGGTCTCCCAGACACCAAACGGGGAGTAAGCCATCAATTTTTTAAAGCGGTTTGAGCAGGCAAAAAGCACGCTCGATCCACGAAAAACCAAGAAAATTTGGCGAGATCGCCACATTCGCAAATGGTTTTTTCGAACATAGTCACGAAATTTTGATTGCCATCGACGGGGACGCCCTGCTAGCAACCGGAGCGTCACGCAAATTCCAACCCCCGTTTATTGATTTCCCTCATATGAAAACCCCGCTGATTATTGCAGCTCTTGCACTCACGGCCTCCAGCGCCCTTGCCACCGTTACCCTGTCATTCGGGACCACCTCCATCTACGCCTCCAACTGGGCGAACGGTGCTGGCGTGGGCGGTAGCTCGCTCGTTTGGGGGATCATCGTCGATGCCGACAACGACGGCTTCGACTTCAATGGCGCCGGTTACAATCCGGGTGTCAGCCTCGCTTCCGGTGCTCAGGTCCTCACGACCGGTGCTGGCAATCAGGCGAGCGATGACTTCCTTTACATCTCGCCGGCTCTCATGCAGCTGACCGCGAACACCAATGACGGTGCCGCTATTGGCATGAACCGCGTCACCGGTATCGCGAACATGGCGATGACCGGCAACGTCGGCACTGGCGACAACTTCGTCATCGTGTGGTTCGACCGCACCGCTCTGGGTGGTGCCGCCCAAGGTGGCGACAAGTTCGGTATCTTCGGCAACCCCGCCTTCACGCTGCCGGCCGAAAGCGCCACGCAGCCCTACACCTCCGTCTTCGGTGGCCCCGAAGCCCTGAAGCCGATGGGCTTCACCTTCGTTCCCGAGCCGTCGAGCGCCCTGCTCGGCCTGCTTGGCGCCGTCGGCCTGCTGCGCCGCCGCCGCTAATTGATCGGGTAAAGATCGACTTCTAAATCGGCCGGGCGGATTTATCCGCCCGGCCCTTTTTTATGCTGGATGCTGGCTCTCCTTAACTTGGCTCTCACAAAGGTCTCGGCAAAAGAATTGGCAGTTGCCGGGCTTGGCAGGGAGCGTCCGGGTGCCGCAAGGTCCAAGGCCATGAAATGCAGGCCTTGCTGGCTTTCCGCCCTCGCAGCCCTTCCGCTGCTGACTGGACAAGTGCGGGCGGCAGATTGGGAGCACGGTCTGGCCCGCAGCGTTTCGCCCCGCTTGGTGGCGATCGAGACCGAGCTGAAGGGGCTGACCGCCGAGTTACCCGGCCTGCCTGAAGTCACCAAACTGGATCTAGGCGGCACTGGCGGCTTCGCGAACCGCTATGATACCGCCCAGCCCCCAAAGGGTAGCGAGTTCTCCGTCTCTCTGGGCTTCGCCGCCCCGGGGGAGGTGGACTTGGTGGTGCTCGTGCCCGCCCGCCGCTATGGCGCGGACGGTTTGGAGCCCCAGTATGGACTGCCGGATGCCTTCACGGTGGACCTCTACGATGAAAGGGGCGAATCGGTGGCTCGCATCGCTTCCCTTACAAACGTGTGGGCGGATCCAGTCCGGGCGGGTCATCCCTTCATCTTCTCCGTGCAGCCGCCGGTGCACGCCGCCGGAATGAAGATCTCCGCCACGAAACTGGGACTGGACTCCGAGGTGGCGGAAAACCACTACGCCCAGGCATGGGCGGAGGCCTTCGCCTTCGCGGGCGAGCGCAACTTGGCGCGGGGTGGCAGCGTGAAAATCGCCGCAGGCACTCCGCCCACCTCTTCTTGGCAATGGAGCGTGGCTTATCTCATCGACGGCCAGACCCCCCTGGGCCTGCCGGAGATCCCTGCCGGGCCGCATGAAAATGTCGGCTGGATGTCCGATGCGCGCCTGCGCGCCACCGATGCGGTGTGGCTGGAGCTGGATCTGGGCAAGGTCTGCGAGTTCGATGCGATCCGCTTGTATCCCGCCAAGCGCCCCACCTCGGATCTCCCGAGCGGCTTCGGCTTTCCCAAGCGTGTCACGGTCACGGTGCCGGCGGAGTCCGCGGGCGCGGCGGCGCAGCTCCGGGAGTTCACTTGCAGCAACCCGGGGCAAAATCCGGTGGTGATCCCGCTGGGGAACTGGAGTGGCAGGAAGGTGAGGATCGGGATGACCGAGCTGTGGAAGGCCTTTGAGAGCTACCCGGCCTTTGGGGCCTTGAGCGAAGTGGAGGTGCTGCGGGGCGAGGAGAATCTGGCCTTGGGCGCAGGGATCCGCGCCGCGGGCGGAGGCGCGGGCAGCCCCATCATTGGCTCCGGTGCCCAGTGGACCGCCCAGAGTCTGACTGATGGCTTCGGCCCGGACGGAAAGCTCGTGTCGCAGCGCGAATGGCTGCTCGCCTTGGGTCACCGCTTGGAACTGGAGCAGCGGCAATATTACCTGCGCCATGAAGCGGACGCGATCGTCACCAGCTGGCGGCGGATCGCCCTCGCCACCGTCACCATCTTCGCCGTGCTCGGCCTCGTGATCCTCGTCGCCCTTCCGATTCGCTACCGCCTGCGGGAGAAGCGCCAGCTGGCCAAGGCGCGCGACCGCATCGCCGGTGATCTGCACGATGAGGTCGGCAGCAATCTCGGCAGCATCCAGATGTTCGCCGACCTCGCCGAGCGCCGCCAGGGTGCCTCGGCCGAACTCAAGCGCATCCAGCGCATCGCCGCGGAGACGGTCAGCGCCGTTCGGGATATCGTCTGGCTGCTGCGGCCGGAGGGGAACCACCGCATCGCCACCGTGGAGCATCTGCGGGAGACCTGCTCGATCATGCTGGAACCGCTGGAGTGGAAGTTCTCCGCGAACGAGGCCGCCTGGCAGTGCGAGATCTCGGACGAAGCGAACCGCCACCTCTTCCTCTTCCTGCGGGAGAGCCTGCACAATATCCTGCGCCACTCCGAGGCCAAGCAGGTGGAAATCCACGCGGAGAGCGATGCGAAGGAATTCCGCCTGAAGATCACGGATGACGGCAGCGGCATCCCCGCGGAGAAACTGGAGCGGCCCTCCACCCTGCGGGCGCTGCGCAAGCGCGCGGAGAGCCTGCATGCCGGCTTCACCGTGGACAGCAAGCCCGGCCAGGGAACCCGTCTGGAGCTGGTCATCCCCATCCAGCGGAAGCGCCGCGGCAAGAGCTCTCCGCCGCCACCCCAAGCCTGAAGTGAAGGTCCCGGTTGCACCCTGCTGCCGGGCATCATAAGCATATCGCAGTGACCGACAAAACCTCAGCCACCCCGCCCGCTGCCAAGAAGCCGGTGCGCCTGATCCTGATCGAGGATCACGCGGATTTCCGCGAGTCCGTCTCGCTGGTGCTCGCTGAGCGCGGTTACGAGGTCGTGGGTGAGTTCTCGACCATGGAGGACGCGCTGGAGGCGATCCGTGGCGGCCTCACGGCGGACCTCGTCCTCTCCGACCTCGGCCTGCCTGGCATGAGCGGCGTCGATGGCATCCGCAAGGTCCGCGAGCTGCTACCGCTCGTGCAGGTCCTCGTGCTGACCGCCTTCACGGACAAGGCCAAGGTCTTCGCCGCACTGGAGTCCGGCGCCCACGGTTATCTGGTGAAGGCTGGCAGCGCCACCCGCCTGATCGCCACCTTGGAGGAAGTCCTCGCCGGCGGCACGCCGCTGGACCCGAAGATCGCCGGCATGATTCTCCAGACTTTCCGCCAGCTGAGCCCCATCCAAGGTGCGGAGACTCTTTCCGCCCGTGAGTGCGAGGTTCTCCAGCTCTCCGCGAAGGGTCTCACCCGCCAGGAAGTCGCCGACCGCTTGGAAATCAGCCAGCATTCGGTCACGGAATACATCAAGCGCTGCTTCGACAAACTGCACGTCCGGAACCTCCCGGCAGCCGTTAGTGAGGCGATTCGGCGCGGTTTGCTCGATTTGTCGTGATTTTTTCGCGGGATTTCTGTTGTTGATCAATAGGTTAGGGCTGTGTCCCAAAACTTAGGGACAAGACAAATCCGGAGAAGAGTGGCATTCCTACTCACGTCAGCGGGCTGGTTACCCCTGATTGATTTCATGACGAAATGATCGGGCCGTGCGAGTGCACGGCCCGCTTCGTTTTTCAGGGGGGAGCTCCCCGCCGTGTCCCAAAACATGGGGACATGACAAATCCGGCGCTTTGTGGGAATCTTTCTCCATCGGCGGGCTGGTTACCCCTGATGGTTGAATTTCGTGACGAAATTTATTGGGCCGCGCGAGTGCGCGGCCCTTTTCGTTTTCTTGCGGCGGCGCATGGCGCAGGAGCCCTTGCTTGAATCGTCTTGTTTGGGGAGCGCGCTGCTGATAGCCGAGGACCAATGAAATCCTTTTCCATCCTCGCCGCCCTCTTGCTTGGGGCTTCCGCTGCCTCTGCCACGGTCACGCTGCAGTTCACCACGTCTTCGATCTATGCCACGAACTTCGCCAACTCGACGGGAGTCGGCGGCAGCACGATGGTCTGGGGCATCGTCATCGACACCGCGAGGGACGGCTTCGACTTCAACGGTTCGGGCTACTTCTTCAATGTCTCCATGACCGCGGGCGGCCAGTCCTTGCTCGATGGTAGTGGTGCGCCGAGCGATGACTTCCTGTTCATCTCGCCAGCCCTCATGAACCTGGTCCCCGGAGTGAATGATGGTGCTGCGGTGGGCCAGAACCGGATCACGTCGATCGTGAATGTCCCCTATGGGAGCAATGGCATCGATTTTGGCGACGCCTTCGCGGTGGTGTGGTTTGATCGCACGGCTCTCGGCGGCGCGCAGACCAGCTACGGGAATCCCTTCGGCACTGTGACCAATGCCCTGTTCACCATCCCCGCCGACGCCAGCGTCACTTCTTATGCCGCGGCCTTCGCCGGGCCGGATCCCTTGAAGCCGATGACCTACGCCTTCATCCCCGAGCCGTCCTGCGCCGTGCTTGGTCTGTTAGGCGCGTTCGGCCTCTTGCGCCGCCGCCGCTGAAGGAGCGAGCCCGCCGCAATCGTTGCTTGAAAGTGCTTGAGATGCGCCGGGCCTTTGATAACTCATGGGATGATGAAAATCCCCCACCTCCTCGCGTTCCTTCTGCTCGGCGCTTCCAGTGCCTCTGCCACGGTCACGCTCCAATTCGGGTCCACCAGCATCTACGCCACGAACTGGGCGAACGGTTCCGGCACCGGCGGCGCGAATATGGTTTGGGGAATCATCATCGATACCGCTAGGGACGGCTTTGACTTCAACTCTTCGGGTTACTTCTTCAACCTCTCCATCACCGCAGGCGGGCAGTCCCTGAAGGATGGCCAGGGCGCGGCCAGCGACGATTTCATGGTCATCTCGCCCGCGCTGATGACGAACGTTCCGAATACCAATGACGGAGCCACGCTGGGGCAGAACCGGATCACGGCCTTGGCCTCCGTGCCCTATGGTGAGTCGGGAATCGATGTCGGTGACTCCTTCGTGATCGTCTGGTTTGACCGCACGGCTCTCGGCGGTGGTCAGACCGGCTATGGGGAACGCTTCGGGATCTTCAGCAATCCCTCGCTTACCATTCCCGCGGATGCCCAGACGTTTTCGTATGCTTCCGCCTTCACCGGGCCGGATGCCCTGAAGCCGATGTCCTTCGGCTTCATCCCGGAACCATCTTCCGCGCTGCTCGGGCTGCTGGGTGCCACTGGCCTGCTGCGCCGCCGCCGGAAGTGAACTGGATGCCGCAGCATTGGGCGCCGTCACTTGAAAGCCCTTGTGACCCTCCCCGCTTCTGATAGGCCATGGAGTGATGAAAATCCCCCTTGCCCTCGCGTTTCTTCTGCTCGGCGCTTCCGGAGCTTTTGCCACGGTCACGCTCCAATTCGGGTCCAGCGCCATCTACGCCTCGAACTGGGCGAATGGCGCCGGGGTCGGTGGTAGCAACCTCGTCTGGGGGATTATCGTCGATGCCGATGGCGACGGTTTCGATTTCAACGACACGAGCAACTACAGGTCGGGCGTTAGCCTTACCGCCGGTGCCCAGACTCTCACCACCTATGCCACCAACCAGGTGAGCGATGATGTCCTTTATATCTCGCCAGCCCTGATGACGCTAGTCGTGAGCACCGTTGACGGAGCCGCCACGGGCATGAACCGCGTCACCGCGATCGCGAACATGCCGATGAACGGAAACGTGGGCACGGGGGACAACTTCGTCATCGTGTGGTTCGATCGGACGGCGCTGGGTGGTACCCTGCAAGCCGGTGACAAGTTCGGCGTCTTCGGCAATGGCATCTTCACGCTGCCAGCGGAAAGCGCCACGCAGCCCTATACCTCCGCCTTTACGGGCCCTGACGCCCTGAAACCGCTGGGCTTCTACTGGCAGGGTATCCCGGAGCCCTCCAGCCTGCTGCTCGGCCTGCTGGGGGGCTTGGGCTTCCTGCGCCGCCGCCGTTGAGGGGCGGCACGCGGTCTCGCTCGCGAATTGACCGGAAGCCGCTCAGGATGAATCTTGGGGCTGTGTTCCTTCCTCCCAAGAAAAACTCTTCCTGGATCAGCCGCGGCCAGACCGGTCGCGAACGCGCTGGTCATGGCGGAGCGGATGAGGCCGCTGTCTTCAGCGATCTGGATGCGCCGGGACCCTCCGCGAGCCAGCCGGGGCTGCCCGGATCGGATCCGGGGGAGCGCCGGCCCGCGGTCGATGTTTCGCTGGAGCGGATCGCCGCGGAGCTGACGGAGCTATTAGGACCGGGGAAAGTTTCCCACCGCCCGGACGACCTGGAGAACCACGCCGGGGACAAGTGGTATGCGCGGAACCTGCCGGACCTGGTGGTCTTCGCGGAGTCCACCCAGGATGTGTCGAAGACCCTGCGCTACGCCTCGAAGATGAGCATCCCGGTGACCACGCGGGGTGCGGGCTTCGGCTACGTGGGCGGCTGCGTGCCCGTGGAAGGCGGGATTGCGCTCTCGGTGGCGCGGATGAAGAAGATCGTGGAGATCAATCCGGCGGACGGCGTGGCCGTGGTGCAGCCGGGGGTGATCACCGGGGACTTGCAGCAGGCGGCGCACGTGGTCGGCTGGGACTACCCGCCGGACCCGGCCTCGCTGAAGGACTGCTCGATCGGCGGGAACGTGGCGACGAATGCCGGCGGCCCGCGCTGCCTGAAGTACGGCGTCACGCGGAACTACGTGCTCGGCCTGGAGGTGGTGCTGGCGGATGGCCGGGTGCTGCGCTGCGGCGGCCGGGTCCACAAGAACAAGACGGGCTTCGACCTCTGCGGGATGTTTACCGGCTCGGAAGGGATGCTGGGCGTGGTCACGGAGGTGACCCTGCGCCTGATCCCGAAGCCACCCGCCCGGGCCATGCTGGCGGCGGTGTTTGCGGATTTCCCGGCGGCGGCCACCGCGGTGCAGCGCATTCTGAACCGCGGCCACCTGCCCTCCGCGCTGGAGATTACGGATGGCTTCACGCTGGCCGCGGTGCGGCGCAAGCTCGGCCCGGACGCCATGCCAGAGGGGGATGCGCACCTGATGGTGGAGGTGGATGGCCGCCCCGCCGGGGTGAAGGCCGAGCTCAAGGAGCTGGAAACCCTGCTCAAGGATCTGGGTGCCACCCGGGTGGAGAAGGCGACCACGGAGAAGGCCTGTGAGGCCTTCTGGCAGATGCGCCGGGAGTTCTCCTTCTCGCTGCGGGACACCGGCCTGACCAAGCTGAATGAGGACATCGTGGTCCCGCGCTCGGCGCTGGTGGACCTCGTGGAGTTCGCGCGGCGGATGGAGGAGGACACCGGCATCCCGGTCGCCTGCTTCGGTCACGCCGGGGATGGGAACATCCACGTGAACCTGATGGTGGCGAATTTCGAGGACCACGCCGTCCGGGAGAAGGCGGAGCACGCGCTCAACCAACTCTTTGCCTGGGTGCTCGGCCACGGCGGCGCGATCACCGGGGAGCACGGCATCGGCTTGGCCAAGAAGCCGTGGATCCAGCAAGCGCTGGGGGATGTGTCCTTCGACGTGCACCGCCAACTCAAGGAAGCGCTGGACCCGCAGGGGATCCTGAATCCGGGGAAGTTCCTGGATTGAGGCGTTGCTTGTGGGGTCGGGGCGGCGTTGGATTTCGACCGCGAAATAGCGCTAAAAGACGCGAAATTTGAACAGCCCAAGGCACCACGAATGAACAGCCAATCGAACGAATGAAAATCCAATCCCGGCTGCTTATCCGCACTTCACTCGTGTGATTGGCTGTTCATTCGTGGTGCCTTCCCTGCCTTTCTTGCCTCTCAAATTTCGCGCTATTTCGCGGTGGAAAACCAAAGCCCGGCCATCCATTTGGGATCGAAAAACCGGGACGGATGTGGCCCTCATCCATCGCCATATATCCGGCGGCCTATTCTTTTAAGTAGGACGAAAATGAGAGGCCGTGCCGTTACAAGCGGCAAGATGAAAGAAATCCTTCCGATTGCCCTCTCTGCCGTGCTCCTGGGCGGCGCTGCCCATGCTGCCGATTATCTGGTCGCCGTGCCGACTGCCACCGCCAGCGATCCCGAATGGAGCGCCGCGGCGGATGCCTTGGTTGCGAAGAACGGCGGCGTGCGGGTCGACTGGGATGGCAAGCCGGAGGACCTGCTGCCGAAGCTCAAGGAGCTCCAGCCGCGCTGGCTCGCCGTGGTGGGGAAGCCGGAGACCTTCGATCCCGCCTTCGTCCGCGCGCTGAACCGGACCGCCCGCCAGATCGATGAGGACCCGTGGGGCGACGTGCGTTGGGGCCTGATCACCGGGGCCACCGCCGCGGATGCCAAGCGGATCATCGATACCAAGGAGCCGCTGGTCATTGAGCGCGGGCTCACCACCACCGGCGTGGACATGTCCCTGCTGAAGAGCGGCGTGACGCTCAGCGACGGGGCCCAGGGTCATTGGAGCGACAAGCTCGCGGGCGGCCAGCCCAGCGATCACCAGTGGGACGAGAAGGAAGCCCCCGAGGGGACGGTCGGCCTCTTCGCAAAGACTTGGAACGAGACCAAGCCGCAGTTGCTGGTCACCAGCTCGCATGCCACCCAATACAATCTGGAGATGCCCTTCGGCCTGGGCCTGATCGCGAGCTACGATGGCAAGCTGAACGTGCTGAGCAAGGCGCAGCGCAATCCCTTCGCGAAGTTCCTGGGCGGCGTGATGTTCACGGGGGATGCCACCAAGCTCGGCGAGTGGCTGCGCGAGATCAAGCCGCCGGTGCTGGATGCCCAGCCGGACGCGCCGAAGGTCTGGGTGGCCGCAGGGAATTGCCTGATCGGCGATGCGCGCAAGACCAGCAACTCGATGGTGGTGTCCGCGCTCTCGGCAGGCGGCGTGCGCCAGTTTGTCGGCTATGTGGTCACGACCTGGTTCGGCCGCGGCGGCTGGGGCGTGCTGGAGTTGTGGCAGGCGAACCGCGGTGCGATGTCGCTGGCGGATGCGATGTTCCTGAATGAGAACAAGGTGCTGGATGAAACCATGCGCCGCTTCCCGAAGGCGATGAACGTCAGCTTCGATTGCGATGACATTGAAGAAGGCCTGCGTGACCCGAAGTTCGTGAACCAGCTCAAGGGCCTGGAGCAATCCGGGGTGAAGGTGGAGAAGGACCTCATCGGCCTGGTGCATGACCGCGATGTGGTCGCGCTGTGGGGCGACCCGAAGTGGGAAGCCACCTTCAAGCCGGAGACCGGCCGCGCCTTCCGCACCGAGTGGTCGAAGGATGCCGATGGCAGCCAGGTGCTGAAGGTGACGAGCGACAAGGATCTGGAAACCGAGGTCACCTGCTTCCTGCCGGATCGCGTGAAGGCACCGAAGCTCGAAGGACCTGCGGGGACCACGGATGATGCGGTGATCGCGGATGACTTCCTGCTCTTCCGCAAGCTGAAGCTGAAGGCCGGCGAGCCGCTGGTGTTTCACGTGCGGGGTTGAGTTCGCGCGGCAATCAAAGGAAGGGCCGGATTGCGCGTGGCTGTTAGAACGGCAATCGCTTGGGCACCGGACCATGCGGTCGTTGCGCTGCGTGCTCTAGAGCCCCAAAGGGGCGGCCGGGAGATAGCCCAGGGTGAGCGAGCCTCAGCGAGCGTAACCCTGGGTTGGATTACGGAATGTATTGCCCTCTGAAGGAGGGCCGGGAGTGTGGTGACTCCAGACGGCTTTCTCATTCGCGACCCACTTGGCCCCCCTTCAGGGGCCAATCTTTTTTTGGGGCCCAACCCAGGGTTGCGCGAGCTAAGGCTCGCTTACCCTGGGCTGTCTCCGTGCCGCTCCTTTGGAGCTTTTGAATTGACGCGCGCACTGCCGCCTTCCCCCGTTGTTCTAACAGATGAAGGCTGCTTCGGACCTTCACCGTGCCCTAAGGCTTATGCCTTGGCGCCGGCGCGTTCTCCGGGCGGAACTTGAGGAACTCCGCGAGATCCGCGGGCAGCGATCCCGCACTACCGGGCAGCGTGGTCCACAGGTCTGCCAGTGCAGCGGCCTCTAACAGACGCTGGCGGCCGGGACCATCGGGGGGCTGGCTCTTCATCGCTGCCAGCACGGCGGCGTCTTTGCGGTAGAGCCGTAGGGAGTGCAGCAGGGAATCCCGCGCGATCTCCACGCAGGCACTGCCATCCGCGACCAGTGCTATCTGATAGGAGTCGATCGCTTCCTGCGGCTTGCTCTGTGCTTCGAGCGCCTGGCCGAGGCAATAGGCCATCTGCACGCGCTGGCCACCTGGCAGTTGGCGGTCCTTCAGGTATTCCCGCGCGGCACTCTCCACCTTCGGCCAGTCCTTGCGGCGCACGGCGTCCCAAGTTGCGTAGAGATCGAGCTGGCGGCGCTGGCTTTCCCGCACCAGGCCATTGCGGTCGAAGGTTTCCAGCGCCTTGGCCAGGGCCTCCAGGTCGCCGGACTTGCGCAGGCACTCCAGCTCCATGAAGGCAGCCTCGGTGCCCGGGTTGCCATCGATGCCGGCGAGTCCCTTGAAGTCCTCGCGCAGGGCGGAGAACTTCGTGCGTGCCGCCGTGTAGTTGCCATTGGCGAAGAGCGCCTGGGCTTCTGCCATTGCGGCCGTGGGGAAGACATGCAGGCTCTTGATCTCCGCGCGTGGGATGCGGCGTGTCTCGGTGGCCTCTACCTGATCCTTCACGGTCAGGTTCTGCTCATCGTTGCCGGTGATCCACAAGGTCTGGCTGCTGCCTGCGCTCGTTCTAACAAGTGCGACCAGCGGAGCCGGTGCCGCAGTTAGGGGAGCGGCCGCAAGCAAGGCCGCGATGAAGATGCGGAAGCGGTCCTTCATGCGTGTTCTGTTAGGGAAGCTTGAAACCAGGTGCGGCGCAGCCGCTTTCGGAGTGCGGCGGGCATCGCCGCTTTTGGGGCGGATGAGCCCGTGGATCGCCATGGGAGTTCCAGGGGGGTGAGCCCTTGGTGTCCCGGGAGAGCTTGAGTTTCGGGGATGTAGGGGTGACTCCGGATGCTGTCGCTGGGGGAGAGCGCTCCTATCCCTGGGGGCTCACTTGCCGAGAACTTGTGCGGCGATCTTTGGGGAAGGCCCGCACTGAAAGCGGCGATGCTCGCACGCACTCCGAAAGCGGCAGCGCCGCGATGTTGCGGGCGCGCCATCTGTGAAGTGGACGAAGAGGCATTCATTTCTTCGGCAGCGGCTTCACGTCCGTCGTCGCGGCGAAGTCCTTGGTGAGCTTCTCGATCTCCAGCCAGGTCTCCTGATCCCCGGCGGCCATCTTGTCGAAGAGCGGGCGCGTGCGCTCAAGGAAGGCGAGACCCTCCTCATAAGCAGCCTGCCGGTCACCGCGCGGATTGTCGGCTCCATTCGCGGGCTTCTGGCGCGTCCAGGAAAGCTGCATCCACGCGCGCATGGCGGGGACGGCGATGCGGGGCAGGGTGCCGAAGTCCGCCCACACCTTCGCGTGCGCGGCGATCGCTTCGTCCGCCATGTTGCGCTCCTGGTAGGACCGAGCGAGCGCCAGGCGCACCTCCGGGATCAGGCGCTGGAAACCGGAGTCCGCGGCCAGGTAGCGCTGCGCATTGTCCCCCGCGGCGGCGAACTCACCGGCCTTCATGCGGGTCATCACCAGCCAGAACAGGGCATCTTCCCGTTCGCGCGTCTCCTTGCTCCCGGCGAAGACTTCTTCCAGATCCTTGATCGCCGCGGCGCGCTCATCCTTGCTGCCCTCCGCCAGCACGGCGGCGCGGCCTAACAAGGCGGGGAAACGCGTGGGCGTATCCTTCCGCGCGAGCGCTTCCTCATAGTAGGGCAGTGCCTGGCGCGGGGCGGAGGTGCGGGTGCGCAGGAAATCCCCGGTGCGGACCAGGATGCCCGGCGGCAGGTCCTTCGCCTCGAAGTCCGCCTTCAGCTCCTGGAAGAGCGTGCGCATTAGCGCGTCCGCCTTCGCCTTGGCCGCGGGATCAGTCGAGTCGAGTTCATCCTCCACCGTCTCGATCACGAGAATCCGCAACGTCGCGCGGGCCTGCTTGTCCTCCGGCTTCAGGCCGGGGAATTCCGCGAAGTGGCGCTTCAGGGCATCCAGGCCCTTGGCCTTCGCGTAGAGGCGGGCGTAGGGCCGCGCGAGTTCCTCTGGCGAGCCACTGGCAGGATCGGTGAAGCGCGTGCCCAGCTCCTTGGCCAGCCGCTCCAGCGCCTGGTCGGTCTTGCCCGCGGCGGCCATCGGCTGCGCCTGGGCGATCGCCATGCGGCAGCGGAGCGCGGGGAGATCGGCGTAGTCTTTCCAAAAGTGCTCGCACCAGGGCACCGCTTCCTTCACGCGCTTCGGGTCATCGCCTAACAGATCCACGAGGCGCAGCAAGATCTCCGCGGCGGCCTCGCGCTGGCCGAGCTTCTCCGCCTGCTGGAGGGCTTTCTTGAGCGACTCCTCCGCTTGCTCGCCATGACCTTGCCGGAGCAGCAGATCGCCCTTGAGGCCCTGCGCATTCGCCAGTGCCTCGGAGCCGGGGAAGTCCTTTTCCAAGCGCTCCAGATATTCGAGCGCGGGCCCGTCTTCACCCGTGGCGGCATAGCACTCCGCGCGGTCGAGCAGGGCGGGGGCCAGGTAGGGATTCGCCGCGGCGTCCGGATACTTGGCCAGGAAGGCGTCCAGCAGCTTGGCGGCCTCCGCCCACTGCTTGGTCTCCACGCGGTTCGCGGCCTGCAGGTAGGTGGCGGCCTGGGCGTGCGGGCTGCTCGGGTAGAGCGCGACGTAGCGCTCTAACAGCGGCCGAGCTTCCTCGAAACGGCCCGTCTCTTCGTAGCTATTGGCGAGCACCCGCAGGCAGGCATCGTGATCCTGGCTGCCCTCGGCCAGCTTCGGCAGCAGCTCGGCCGCGGCCTTGATGCAGGCCTCGTGCTGGCCGGCCTCGAAGAGCGCGACCAGGACCATGCGCTGCACTGCCGTGGTGCGCGGCGAGTCCGGGAACTCCGCCGTCAGCTTGGCTGCCTGCTTCGCGGATTCCTCTGCCTCCCCCAGCGCGGAGGAGAGGCGCACCAGGTGGAAGAGCTGGTCGGCGCGGCGCGGTGAATTCGGGAAACGGGCATCCAACTCGGCGAAGGCCGCACGGGCCCCGCGCAGGTTGCCGCGCTTCTCGTGGAAGCCGGCGGTCGCTTCGAGCAGCAGGACCTCGTGGGAATTGCCCTCGCGGCGCGCCTTTTCCAGCGTGGCCAGGCGGGTCTCCAGCTCGGACTTCGGCAGCGCCCTGCCGCCGGGGCGGACCATCTGGGTCGCCTGGCCCAGCAGTTCGAGCTTGGCGCGCAGGTCTTCCTCCATCGCCTCGCTGGCGGGGAGCAGGCGGAAGACGGCGAGCGCGGCGGAGTCCATGCCCGCGGCCAGCATGTCATTCGCCAGCTTCACGAATTCGCCGGGGTAGGCGGCCATTTCAAAGGGCTCCATCGCCAGCGAACCGCGCACGCCCTCGAAGAAAGTCAGCAGCACCCGCTCGTCCTTCTTCTCGATCGCCGCCGCCGCGAGCCGCTGCAGCGCGCCCACGATCCCGCTATCCGGCGCGCCGAAGCCGTTCTTGTTCCGCACGGCGGTCTCCAGGTTCTCCGCCCCCAGGACGAGATTGCCGAGCTTCAGGTGGCAGACCGCGACGGAGAGGTAGTAGGAGCCGGGGTCGAAGCTGTCGTTCTGCCGGTCGCGCTCCGCCAGGAACTTTTGGAAGAGCCGCAGGGCCTCCTCCGGTTTGTCCATCTTGCAGGCCGTCTCCGCCCAGCGCAGCAAGGCCTTCTTGTGGAAGATGTTCTCGCGCGCTTTGCCCTTGTTCGGGAAGTCCCGGTAGCAGGTCTCAAAGGACTTCACCGCCGCCTCTGGCCTTCCGAGCGCCGCCTCGCAGACGCCCTTGCGGTACCAGTTCGCGCCGAAGGAGGGGCCGAACTTCTTCAGTGCGTCCTTGCCGTAGAGCTCGATGCAGCGGTCGAAGAGCTTGAGCGCCTCCTCCCAGTGCTCGGCCTGCATCGCGGCGGAGCCCTCGGCGTGCAGGGCATCGGCCTGGGCGGCTTCCGTTTGCGGCTTCCCTCCCTCCCCCAGCGCGGCGGGCGAGCTGATGGCCAGGGCCAGCACGGGAAAAAAGTGACGGAAACGACGCTTCATCGAAGAACCAAGACCGATCAAAGCCCGCCCGGACGGGTCCGGCAAGGGGCGATCGCCCGGGCCCGAGTCAGCGCCGGATGGAACTGCGGTAGAAGCGTCTCCTGCCGGGCGGCCCGCCGGTGAAAGTCCCGTCGTCGGTAAAGCGCACGATCCCGGTGGAATAAATGAGCGTGGCGACCGGGGGGAGGGGGTGCCAGTGCGCCGCATCCTCCGAATACTCAATCGCGAAGGGCTTTTTCGCGGCGGCATTCGTCGGCGCGGGCCAGGACAGGCGGACCTGCCCCGGGCCCGGCAGCTCCAGCGCCGGGCGGGCGGTGGCCAGGGTCAGGGCGTTCGGGATATCCAGTCGGCCGTAGCCGTAGAAAATGTCGAAGCCCGGGGTGTCATCGGGCCCGCCGGATTGGTCGATCGCGGAGGCGCAGAGGATCGCCTCCATCTCCGCTTGGCGGATGTCCGGGCGCAGAGCGCGGATCAGGGCGGCGGTCCCGGCGACCTGCGGCGCGGCGAAGGAGGTGCCGGTGAAGCGGCCGGTCGTGCCATTGCGGTTGAGGGAGACGATCTTGCCCGGATCGCCATCGTTCGGGTCACCGCCTGGGGCCACGAGGTCGATCTCCGGGCCGAAATTGCTGTAGCCGGCATGCCAGCCATTCAGGCGCGTGGCCCCCACGGTGATGCACTGCGGCAGGCTGCCGGGGTAGCGGATGCCGCCGAAGTCATTGTGGGTGATGCTGATGAAGATGACCCCGGCGGCGATGGCGCGGTCGATCGCCTCGGTGAGCGGGCCGTTGCTGTCGGAGTTGTCGCCACCGGCGGAGAGGTTGACCACGTCGGCCCCGGCCTGAACGGCGTAGTCGAGCGCCGGGATCCACTTGGAGGCTTGGCCGAAGCCATTGGAATCCAACACCTTCACGGGGAGGATGCGGCAGCGCCAGTCGATGCCCGCCACGCCCGCGCCATTATTTCCCGTGGCGGCGGCGATGGCGGCGACCGCGGTGCCGTGGCCATTGTCATCGTTCGGGTTCGAGTCGCTGTTGATGAAGTCGTAGCCGGGCAGCAGGCGGCCGGAGAAATCGGTGAGGCTGGTGGCGATGCCGGTGTCCATGATGGCCAAGATCACGCTGGTGGAGCCCTGAGTGCGGTCCCACGCGGTCTGGCTGCGGATCGGGGTGAGGTGCCATTGGGAGGGGGCGCCTGGATCGTTCGGCACGGTGGCCCCGGCGCTGCCGATCATGTCCGGCACGGCATCGCGCAGGGCCGGGTGGCCCTTTAGCGCGGCCAGGATGGCGGCGGCATCGCTGCCGGCGGGAAGCTCCAGGATGTGGAAACGGGTGGGTGCGTAGTCCGGGCGCAGGAAGCCGCCGGGTGGTGGCGGCGCGTGGAAGGGCTCGGTGAGATGGCAGCCCGCGGGAAGTGGCAGATTCTCCACGGAAGGAGTAATGCCTTCCTTGAAGCGCAGGAGTAGGGTCTGCGGCTGTGCTGGTGCGGCGGCACGCGCGGTGAACGCGAGCGCCAGCGTGAGCAGCAGCGGATGGAGGACGGGGGGCATCCGGGGAGAAGGCTAGCACCCGGGGCACGCAGGACAATCGCGGAAGTCCCCGCTTGACTTAGTGTAGAAATTACACTTTCTTGCGGCCGTCACCCGCACACCCCATGGCCTACACCTACGAATATCCCCGCCCGGCGCTGACCGTGGACTGCGTGGTCTTCGGCTTTGACGGCTCGGGCCTGCAGGTGCTGCTGATCCGCCGCGGGGTGGAGCCTTTCCTCGGGGCATGGGCGCTGCCGGGGGGCTTCGTGCTGATGGAGGAGGATCTGGAGGCGGCGGCGCGGCGCGAGCTGGAAGAAGAAACCGGATTGAAGGAGGTGTACTTGGAGCAACTCCAGACCTTCGGCACGCCGGGCCGCGATCCGCGCGGGCGGGTGGTGAGCGTGGCCTACTATGCACTGGTGCGGCCGGAGCAACATCCACCGAAGGGTGATACCGATGCGAGCGATGCGGCATGGTTTCCCGCGGACAAGATGCCGGCGCTGGCTTTCGATCATGCGGAGATTCTAACAGCCGGGCTGGAGCGCCTGCGCGGGAAGATCCGCTACCAGCCGGTGGGCTTCGAGCTGCTGCCGCAGCGCTTCACGCTGGCGCAACTCCAGGCGCTGTATGAGGCGATCCTGGGGCGCGAACTGGATAAACGGAACTTCCGCAAAAAGCTGCTGGCCTTCGATTTCCTGGTGCCGCTGGAGGCCTATGCGGGTGGCTCGCACCGGCCCGCGCGGCTGCACCGTTTTGACCGCAAGAAGTATGAGGCGCTGGCGAAGCGCGGTTTCCTTTTCGAATTATGATCTCTAACAGCCCATTGCAGACCGATCTCTATCAGCTCACCATGGCCGCCGCTTACTGGCAGTCGGGGAAGGCGGAGCAGGAGAGTGTGTTCCATCTTTTCTTTCGCAAGCTGCCCTTCAAGGGCGGCTACGCGATCGCCGCGGGCCTGGAGCTGGCGCTGGAGTGGCTGGAGGCTTTCCGCTTCAGCCAAGCGGAGCTCGATTACTTGAGCGGGCTGAAGACGAAGGTGGGCACGCCCTTGTTCAAGGAGGAGTTCCTGAAGTATCTCGGTGATCTCCGGCTGAAGCTGGATATCGATGCGATGCCGGAGGGCTCGGCGGTCTTCGGCCACGAGCCGCTGCTGAGGATCCAGGGGCCGATCCTGCATGCGCAGCTGGTGGAGACCGCGCTGCTGAATATCGTGAACTTCCAAACGCTGGTGGCCACGAAGGCGGCGCGCGTTTGCAGTGCGGCGGCGGGCGGGCCGGTGGTGGAGTTCGGCTATCGCCGCGCGCAGGGGCCGGATGGCGGGCTCTCGGCCAGCCGCGCGGCATGGATCGGTGGCTGCACGGGCACTTCGAACGTGCTGGCGGGGCAGGTCTACGGCATCCCGGTGCTGGGCACGCACGCGCACTCGTGGGTGATGTCCTTTGCGGATGAGGCCGAGGCCTTCGACCGCTACGCGGAGGCGATGCCCGACAACTCGACGCTGCTGGTGGATACCTACGACACGCTGCGCGGCGTGGATCAGGCCATCGTCACGGCGCGCAAGCTGCGCGAGCGCGGGCATGAGCTGAATGGCATCCGCTTGGACTCGGGCGACCTTGCCTGGCTGAGCCAGCAGGCGCGCGCGAAGCTGGATGCCGCGGGCTTCCCGGAGGTGAAGGTGGTGGCCAGCAATGATCTGGATGAGCACATCATCGAGAGCCTGCGCCACCAGGGCGCGCGGATCGATACCTGGGGTGTCGGCACGAACCTGGTGACGGCGGCGGATCAGCCGGCGCTCGGTGGCGTTTACAAGCTGGCGGCGTTGCGGCAGGACGATGGAAGCTGGCAGCCGCGGATCAAGCTGAGCGAGCAAACGGCGAAGAGCTCGATCCCGGGGCGCTTGCAAGTGCGGCGCTTCGAGCAGGACGGGCTGATGGTGGCGGATGCGATCTACGATGTGGATCGTAGTTTGAATGAGGCGACGGAGATCATCGACCCCGGTGATCCGATCCGACGCAAGAAGATCGCGGCGGGCACGACATTCCATGACGTGCTGCAGCCGGTGATGAAGGAAGGTGCACGGCTTGCCGGGCCGGAGCCGCTCGATGCGGCCCGCGCCCGCTGCCAGGAAACGCTGGCCAAGCTGCACCCGGGGATCACGCGTCTCGCGAATCCCCACGCCTACCCTGCGGGCCTTGAGCAGGGATTGTATGAAGCGCGGGAACGGCTACTGGCCGAATACCGCTAGAGATGAACAAAGAAGTGAAAAGAGAAATAGAGATTAGCAAGTTCCTGAGCCTCGTGCTGCGGCACGAGCCGGGAAAGATCGGCATCACCCTGGACGAAAACGGGTGGACCGATTGTGAAAAATTGATCGAAGCGGCAGGGCGCCGCGGGAAGAAGTTCAGCTACGAAACGCTGGTGGAGATCGTGCGCGGCAATGACAAGCAGCGCTTCGCCTTGAGCGATGACGGCAAGCGGATCCGTGCGAACCAAGGGCATTCGGTAAAGGTGGATCTGGCCCTGGTGCCGCAGACGCCGCCGGAGTTCCTGTATCACGGCACGGTGCCGAAGTTCGTCGAGTCGATCCGGGCCACCGGCTTGCACAAGGGCGAGCGGCACCACGTGCACCTGAGCCCGAATCTGGTCACGGCCACGAAGGTCGGCCAGCGCCGCGGCCAACCGCTGATCCTGACGATCCGCGCGGCGGAGATGTCCGCCGCGGGGCATGCGTTTTATGTTTCGGAGAATGGCGTGTGGCTCGCGGATGTGGTGCCACCGGAGTTCATTGAGTTTCCATGAAGCTGGCAGCTTACAGTGAGATGAAGGCCGCGTGGCCTTCGGAGGGCCGCCACATCCTGGCGAGCCATGATGAGGAGTCGGTGGTGGTCTATCAGGCCTACCGCCCGGCGATCGGCTTGTATGCGGCGCGGAACCAGCGCTTCGGCGGGGAATTCAGCTTCAGCCGCATGAGCTGGATCAAGCCGAACTTCCTGTGGATGATGTATCGCTCGGGCTGGGGGATGAAGGAGGGGCAGGAGGTGATCCTGGCCGTGACCATTCCACGCAGCTTGTTCGATGAGATCTTGGCGGTGGCGGTGCCTTCGAGCTTCGATGCCTCGCGCTATCCGGAGATGAAGGATTGGAAGCGCGCGCTGGAGAACTCCGGGGTTCGCTTGCAATGGGATCCGGACCACGGGCCCGGCGGCACGCCGCAGAAGCGCCGCGCCATTCAGCTCGGTCTACGCGGCGAGATGCTGCGGCGCTACGCGGAGACCGAGGTCATCAAGATCGAGGACATCTCCGCCTTTGTGACGGAGCAGCGACAATTCGTGCGGGAGCCTGAGAAGCTGATGGTGCCTGCGGAGACGGTCTATTGGCCGCGGCGTGAAGATGCTGCGGGGAATGTCGGGTTGGATTCGCTGGAACCCTACGTGTCGTGAAAGCGGAATCCCTATCATCCTGCCTGCTCGGTGGTGCGCTTGGCGACTCGCTGGGATTGCCCGCGGAGAATTTGTCCGCGGAGCGCATTGCGCGGCTCTGGCCGGGGCCCTTGCGGCACCGGCTCTTGGGCCGTCGCGGAATGGTGAGCGATGATACCGAACACGCGGTGATGACGGTGCTTTCTCTAACAGAGGCCGATGACGATGCCACCGCGTTTGCGCGGGCCTTGGCGAGGCGCTTGCGCTGGTGGCTTGCGGGCGTGCCTGCGGGAATCGGTCTGGCGACGGCTCGTTCGATCTTGAAGCTGTGGTGTGGCGTGCGCCCTTCGCGCAGCGGGGTGTGGTCGGCGGGCAATGGCCCGATGATGCGCGCGCCGGTGATCGGAGTGAAGTTCGCCGGTGACCGGGACAAGCGCTTGGCCTTCACGGATGCTTCGACGACGATCACGCACTCCGACCCGCGGGCGCGTGAGGCGGCGCGGATGATTGCGGAGGCGAGTGCCATGGCGGCGCAGGAGCTTCAAGATGCGGAGGAGATCCTCAGTGCCTTGGAGCACCTCGTGGAGAGCGATGAGATGAAGTCGCGCTTCCCTTTGCTGTGGGCCGCCTTGCGATCCGGGGATAGCGTGGGAATCTTTGCGGACAAGATCGGGCGCAAGCCGGGCTTCGTGAGCGGCTTCGCGCCGGACTCGGCGGCGGTGGCTCTGTTCGCATGGCTACGGCATCGCGGTGACTTCCGCGCGACCGTGGAGGCAGTGGTGGCGGCTGGAGGTGACACGGATACCGTGGCCTTCATCGCCGGGTCATTGGCCGGGGTTGATGCTGGCAGCGAGGGCATGCCGGAGGAGTGGATTGCAGGACTGCGCGACTGGCCGATCCATCCCCGCTCGCTCCGCGAAGTAGCCGCGGGGTCCAAGATGAGCTATCCCGTGTGGCCACTTTCGCTCGCGAGGAATGCCTTCTTCCTTTTGATTGTCGTCGGACATGTGTTCCGCCGGGCCCTCCCTCCCTATTGAACCAAGCCGCCTGGAACTTTCAAATGCCCGTCACTCTGGTCAGCGGAGATCTCCTCGAACAAAAGGTCGAAGTGATCGTGAATGCCTGGAATCGCAATGTGATTCCGTGGTGGCTCTTGCTTCCCCAAGGGGTGTCAGGGGCGATCAAGAAGCGTGGTGGCTATGCGCCATTCCGCGAGCTTGCGAGGTTCGGTCCGATCCCGCTGGGTGAAGCGCGTTGGACCTCGGCGGGGCGCTTGCCCTTCAAGGGAATCATCCACGTTGCCGGGATTAGTCTGGCGTGGAGAAGTTCGGCAAAGACTGTGGAGCAATGTGTGGCGAGCGCGCTGAAGCTCGCCACCGCACATGAGGTGCACTCGATCGCTCTTCCGCTAATCGGTGCCGGGACGGGCGGGTTGAAGGCGGAGACCGCGAAGGCAATCATCCTCGAAGCAGCGGCGGACGCAGACTTCGCGGGAGATGTTGTTGTTGTGGAATATCGCAGGTAGAGAGCGACAGGAACCCGAGAGAATTTCCGGAATGAAAGCCATCCAAGAAAACATCACGAAGCTGGAAGTGGACGCGATCGTCAATGCGGCCAATAGCAGCCTGCTAGGCGGCGGTGGCGTGGACGGTGCGATCCATCGTGCCGCCGGCCCTGAGCTGATGGAGGAGTGCCGCATGCTGAATGGCTGTAAGACCGGCCAGGCAAAGATCACGAAGGGCTACCGTTTGCCGGCGAAGCATGTGATCCACACCGTGGGTCCGGTATGGAATGGCGGGAAGCGCAACGAGGCGGAGCTGCTGGCGGGTTGCTACCGGAATTCACTGGAGCTTGCGGTGAAGCATGGGCTGCATTCGATTGCCTTCCCGGCGATCAGCACCGGCATCTATGGCTATCCGATTGAGAAAGCCGCTGAAGTGGCGGTGCAGACGGTGCGGGAGTTCGTGGAGGAGCATCCGCTGGAGGTGACCTTCTGCTGCTTTTCGGCGAAGGATCTGGAAATCTATCAGGCCGAACTGGCCAAGGAAGCATGAGCGACGATTCAGGAGACTTGAGCCGCGCGATGGGCTGCTTGGCGGGCCTCGCGGTTGGTGATGCCTTGGGGACGACGCTGGAGTTCAAGCGGCCAGGCAGCTTCGAGCCGCTTCAGGACATGGTCGGCGGTGGACCCTTCGGTCTGAAAGCCGGGCAATGGACGGATGACACTTCGATGGCGCTCTGCCTTGCGGAGAGCCTGCTGAAGTGTGGTGGCATGGATCTTGCCGATCAGGCAGGTGCGTATGTGAGCTGGTGGAAGGAAGGATACTTCAGCTCAACCGGCCTTTGCTTCGACATTGGAAATACCGTGCGCTCTGCGCTGGTGAGATTCCGCGAAGGAGGCGATCCAGCAAGTGGCAGCAAGGCCGCGGAAACAGCGGGTAATGGCTCGATCATGCGTTTGGCACCGGTGCCGATCTTCTACAAGTCGGCGCAGGAGGCGGTTCGATATTCGGTGGAGAGTTCGCGCAGCACGCATCAGGCAAGGACTTGCCTGGATGCCTGCCGTTACCTTGGCGGGATCCTCTGGGGCTTGATCCATGGTGCGAGCAAGGAGGAAGTACTGTCTCTATCGTACTCGCCGGAAGGTTGCGACCTGAATGATCTTTGCCCGGAGATCGCGGAGATTGCCGCGGGATCGTTCAAGCGCAAGAATCCACCGGAAATCCGGGGGGCTGGATACGTCGTACAATCGCTTGAGGCGGCCCTGTGGGCCTTCCACCGCTCCTTCGATTTCGGCGCCGGAGCTCTACTGGCAGTGAACCTCGGTGACGATGCGGACACCACCGGCGCGATTTATGGCCAGATTGCCGGGGCTTGCTATGGCTTGGGCGGTATCCCGCCGCGCTGGCTGGAGAAACTCCACGACCGCGAATTGATCCTGCGCTTTGCCCAACAACTCTATCTAGCATGAACGAACACGCATTGATTCTCGTGGACCTGCAGAACGACTTCCTGCCCGGCGGTGCGCTGGAGGTGAAGGATGGCGACCATGTCATTCCGGTGGCGAACCGCTTGATGGATGATTTCGAAATCATCGTCGCGACCCAGGACTGGCACCCGCAAGAGCACGGCAGCTTCGCCGCGAATCATCCGGGCGGGGAGCTCTATCAGGTGATCGACCTTAACGGACTCGATCAAGTGCTATGGCCGGTGCATTGCGTGCAGGACACGCCGGGTGCGGACTTCGCGCCGGGCCTGCAGGTGGAGCGCATCACGAAGGTCTTCCGCAAGGGCACGGACCCCGCGATCGACAGCTACAGCGGGCTCTATGACAACGGTCACCGCAAGTCGACCGGCCTGGGCGAGTGGCTGAAGGCGCAGGGCGTGAAGCGCGTGACCGTGTGCGGCTTGGCCACGGACTACTGCGTGAAGTTCACCGCGCTGGATGCACTGGCGGAGGGCTTTGAGGTGACCCTGAACCTCGCCGCGAGCCGCGGCGTCAATCTCGGCCCGGATGATGTGGACAAGGCGGTGGAAGAGATGCGAAGCAAGGGCGTGAAGACCGAGCAGTGAATGGAGGATGATCCCTACATGCCCCCGGCCGAGGCGACCCTCCCTGCCCCGGGGACGCTTCCTGATGCGAGGCTCACCGCGGACTCGATCCTTGTGCCGGCGCTCTCGGTGCTCTTGCTGCTTGCGGCTTGGCTGAAGTGGCTGCCACTGGACGTGACGGAGGCCTGGGGCTTCGCCACCGGGGCTGTGTGCGTCTGGCTGGTCACGAAGGAGAACATCTGGAACTGGCCCATCGGGCTGGCGAACAACATCTTCTTCGCGGTGCTGTTCTGGAAGGCGCGGCTCTATGCGGACTTCGGCTTGCAGGGCGTTTACTTTGCCTTCGGCGTGTGGGGCTGGTGGGAGTGGCTGTATGGCGGCAAGGACCGCTCGAAGCTGAAGGTGACGCGCACTTCGTCCATTGAGTGGTCGGCGATCGCAGCTTTCCTCGTGATTGGCACTTGGGGACTGCGTGAGATTCTTGTCCGCGTGAATGGCTCTGCGCCTTTCTGGGATGCGCTGAGTACGGTGATCTGCCTGGCCGCACAGTATCTGCTGTGCCGGAAGAAGATCGAGAACTGGTGGCTATGGATCATCGCGGATGTGATCTATGTGCCGCTCTACCTTTCGAAGAAGCTACCGCTTACGGCGGCGCTCTATGCAGGATTCATCGTCCTGTGCATCCTCGGCCTAATGCGATGGAGGAGGGAACTACAGGCAGCCTGAGCGAAGCTGAACGCTTCGGCCTCGGCGTGGTGGTGGGCAAGTTCCTGCCGCCGCATCGCGGGCATCGCTTCCTCGTCGAGACCGCGCTCTCGCGTTGCGACAAGGTGGTGGTGATCATCTGTGGCAAGCCGGTGGACCCCATCCCGCCGGAGCTGCGTGCTGCTTGGATGCGCGAGATGCTGCCAGTAGCGGAGGTGATGCTGATCGATGACCGCTACGATGAGAACGACTCGCGGGTGTGGGCGGAGAATACCATCGGTTGGCTCGGTCGTGCGCCGGATGCAGTCTTCACCTCGGAGGACTACGGTGAGCGCTATGCCGGCCTGATGGGCAGCCGGCACGTGATGGTCGACCGCGCGCGGCTCGCGGTGCCATGCAGCGGCACGGCGGTGCGGGCGGATCCCTTCGCGATGTGGGACTTCATCGATCCGCCGCTGCGGGAATGGTTTGCCAAGCGCGTGGTGATCGTGGGTGCGGAGTCCACCGGCACCACCACGCTGGCGATGGACCTGGCACGCGAACTCAAGACCCCATGGGTGCCGGAATACGGGCGCGAATACAGCGCCCGCAAGCAAGCGGGTGGCGACCCTGTCTGGCACTCCGCGGAGTTCCTGGAGATTGCCCGTGAGCAAACCCGCCAGGAAGATCAAGCCGCGCGGGAAGCGAACCGCATCCTGATCTGCGACACCAATTCCTTCGCCACCGTGCAGTGGCACCGCCGCTACATGGGCACCGCTTGCCCGGAGCTGGAGGCATACGCCGCGCAGTGCCGCGCGGATCTCTACTTTCTAACAGGCGATGAGATCCCATTCGTGCAAGACGGCCTGCGCGATGGCGAACATATCCGCCATGAGATGCACGCCTGGTTCGGGGCAGCGCTGGCCGCGCAGCCCGCGCCCTGGTTCCTGCTGCGCGGCAGCCGGGAGTCGCGCGTGGCGCAGGCGATCGCGATCATGAAAAGGCTGTGGCCGCAGTGGCAGCATTGACCCGGGGCAGATGGAGGAGTATTCAAAGCTCACCATGAAGTCCTTGTTGCTGTTCGCCGCCGCCCTTGCTTCCTGCCTTCTGTTCTCTTCCTGCGGGAAGGACCACGGGCCCTTCAAGTGGAACGCGTCCAAGGAGCGCCCTGCGGAACCTGTGCAGGTGGCGGCCCGCTGAGCAGGCGCATTGACCGGCAGCATGAAGATCGCGGTCATCGGCGTGGGCGGCAGCGGCTCCGCGGCCCTTCGCTTTCTCGCGCGGGCGGGGCATGAGGCGGTGGGCTACGAGCAGTTCGCCGTGGGTCATGACCGCGGCAGCTCGCATGGCCACAGCCGGATCATCCGGCGCACCTATCCGGATGCCTTCCACACGCGGATGATGGCGCGCAGCTACGCGCTGTGGGAGGAGTTGTTAGAAGAATCCGGTGAAGATCTTTTCGTGCGCTGCGGCGGCCTGACCTTCGGCCCGCGGGGCGATGCCCAGGTGGGAGACACGCGCCGCGCATTGGAGGAAAGCGGGCTCGGGTATGAGATGCTATCGCGGGATGAAGCGGCAGCGCGCTTTCCGGCGCTGGATATCGGGCCGGGCGCTCAAGCCTTGTTCCAAGCGGACTCCGGCTTCCTGCGGGCCAGCGAGTGCGTACTGGCCCAAGCGCGTCTGGCAAAGACCGCCGGTGCCGTGCTGCGCGAGCATGCAGAAGTGAAGCATCTCCAGGAACAGGACGATGGCGTCCTGATCTCCGCCGAAGGTGAAACGCAGCGCTACGATGCCGTGATCATCACCGCCGGCCCATGGATGGGCAAGCTACTCGCCCCGCTGGGCCTGCCACTGCGCACCGAGCTGCGCCAAGTCGTCTACGCCGGCATCGCGCGGAATGAAGAGAACTTCCAGCCCGCGAAGCTACCCATCTGGATCGAAGAGCCCGAGGAATACTACGGCTTCCCCCTCGATGGCCGCCTGCCCGGCATGAAGTTCGCCCTGCACCACGCCGGCATGGCCTTCGATCCCGATGCGCCGGAGCGGCCCCTGATGGATGATCTTCTAACAAAGGCGATGGAGCACATCGTCCATCGCTTCCCGGATCTCTCCGGTGAGATTCTTTCCGCGCAGTCCTGCCTCTACACGCTCACCCCGGATGAGCGCTTCATCCTCGATCACGCACCCGGCTCGCGGCGGGTGGTCCTGTGCTCGGGATGCAGCGGGCATGCCTTCAAGTTCACCATCCTATTGGGCGAGATCGCGGCACGACTCGCGGCAGGCGGGGGGAAGGAGCAAGGCCCGGCGGAGTGGCGCGCGGGGAGATTGCCTTGATATCCCGCCTCCGCCCCCCGACCCTCCCGCCCATGGGCGAGCCCTTCATCCGCGTGCGTGGCCTGGAGCAGAAGTTCGGCTCGCAGCATGTCTTGCGCGGGGTGGACTTGGACATCTATCGCGGGGAGACGCTGGTGCTGCTGGGCGGCTCCGGCGGGGGGAAGTCCGTCCTGCTCAAGCACCTGCCCGGCCTGCTCCGCCCGTGGAAGGGCACCGTGGAGGTGGATGGCGAGAACATCTCCCTGCTCGGCGAGCGGGACCTCGCCCCCTACCGCCAGAAGGTCGGCATCATGTTCCAAAACGGCGCGCTCTTCGACTCGATGAGCGTGGAGGAAAACGTCGCCTTCCCCCTGCGCGAGCAGGGGGTGAAAAGACGCCAGGAGATCGACGAGCGCGTGGCGGAGGCGCTGGAAATCGTCCGCCTGCCGGGGCAGCAGAAGAAGATGCCCTCCCAGCTTTCCGGCGGCATGCGCAAGCGCGTCGCCCTGGCCCGCGCGGTGGTCGGCCGTCCGGCCTGCGTGCTCTACGATGAGCCGCACGCTGGCTTGGACCCGATCACCGCCGACTCCATCGACCACCTGATCAAGGACCTGCAGCGCCACTACGGCATGACGAATGTGGTCGTCACCCACGAGATGCGCAGCGTCTTCCACATCGCGGACCGGGTGGTCTTCCTGCAGGAGGGCAAGATTCACTGGAGCGGCCCGCCGGAGGAGCTGCGCGATACCAAGGACCCGATCCTGCGACCCTTTGTGGACGGGGATTCCGGCGAGCCTTGGAACGGATCGCCCTTGCAGACGCAGGCCTGAGCCCCGAAACTCCCGCCCATGGGCGAAAGCAAGGCAAAGACGGAGCTGTGGGTGGGCGTGTTCCTGTTCGTCGGCTTCGCCCTGCTCGGCGGGCTGATCGTTCAGTTCGGCCGTTTCAGCGAACGCATGCGCGGGAAGTACCAGCTCACCGTGGTCTTCGATGACGCGGCGGGGCTGATCAAGGGCTCGGAGATCCGCATGGGCGGCGCCCGCATCGGCAAGGTGGCCGAGTCTCCCGAACTCAATGCCGAGACCAAGGTCCAGGTCGTCATGAACGTGGACGACGCGATCAAGATCCCGGAGAGCTCGATGATCCAGATCGCCTCCGCGACCTTGCTCGGAGACAAGATGATCGTCATCACCCCGCCGGAGCCCGGGCAGCGGACCGGGCGCTTCCTGCAGGAAGGCTCGGTTCTCATCGGTGGCGGTCCCTCCGGCCTGGATGCCATCCAGAACAATGCGGAGGCGGTGAGCCGCGATGCCCGCCGCCTGATCCAGGAAGCGGAGTCCACCTTCCTCAAGCTGGACTCCGCGGTGGATGACGTGCGCACCGCCACCGCCGGGCTGAACAAGACCCTGGACAAGATCAACAACGGCGTGCTTTCCGAGGGCAACCTGAAGCACGTGGATGGCGTGCTCGCGAATCTCGACAGCGCCACCGCCGACTGGGCCAAGGCCAGCGCCAAGCTGGACCCCACCGTGGTCGATGCGCGCGATGCCATCCAGGCGGTCAAGAGGGCCGCGGCGACCGCCGATGAAACCCTGGCCAAGGCCGGCGACCGCATCGATGAACTCAAGCCCGCGCTGCAAGAAGTGCCGAAGGCCGTGGCCTCCATCTCCCGCGCCGCGGACAAGGCCGGGGAGACGCTCGACAGCATGAAGCACGGCGATGGCCTGTTAGGCACGCTCGCCTATGACCACGATGTCTCCACGGATGCGAAGTCCTTCATCCGCAATCTCAAGCAGCAGGGCATCCTGCGCTACCGCGACAAGGAAACTCCGGAGGACGATCCGCGGAACCGCTACCGCGGCCGGCGGCGATGAACATGGAGCCCGATCCCTACGCGCCGCCGCGGGTGGATCCTCTGCCCGCAGCGGCTGCGCTACCGCTGGATAGCGGCAGCCTCTGGCGTGTGGTGGATGGGCATATGCAGTTCCGCGATGGGGCGGTGCTCCCGGGCATCGGCCCAGATGGGTCACCGAACGTAGATTCCGCTTCCCAATTTCCTCTGGTGCTGGAGACCAAGGCACTCCCGGCTCTTGTTAGGGGCGTGGGATTGCTGCTTTTGGGAGTCGCCTGTCTTGCCGGGATGTTTCCTTTTCGCGGCGCAAGGATCGGCCTGCTTTTAGCGCTGCTTTTCCTGGGCGGATTTCTTCCGCGCTGGCTGGGAGCGAAGGTTCAGATCCAGTTGTTCCGCTCCAAGTCCAAGGAGCAGGCAGCCGTTTACCGGGTCCTATTGGCAGCGCTCGCCTTGGGTGTCCTGCAATTCAGCGCCCGCTCGCTCTGGCCCGGCATCCACCCTGAGGAATTCTGGGCCTGCATGGGGATGGCATTCGGGGTTTATCAGCTCTTCCTCCTCGTCATGGGCAAGGCACCGCATGCCCGTGAGGTGGAAGACGGTTGGTTCGAGTGGAAGGGCCTGAAGCAGGAGGCCATCCCTTACTTGGAAGAAATCCAGCGGCGCAATCCGCCCGTCGGTCCGACTTGAGGCGATGAAGGAATCTAACAGCATCGATCCCTATGCGCCGCCGCGGGCAGAGCCGCTGACGGTATTTTCCGACGGCAATGATAGCGGCAGCCTCTGGCGTGTGGTGGATGGACGGCTGCAATTCCGCGATGGAGCGGTGCTGCCGGACATCGGTCCTGATGGGTCGCCGAATGGGGAACCAGGCCCTCGATTTTCGCTGGCCCTGGAGACCAAGGCGCTGCCGGCTCTTATGAGAGGCTTGGGACTTCCGATCTTGGGATTCGCCAGCCTTTCCGGGATCCTTCCTTGGGGCGGTGCAAAGATCGGTGCGTTTTTTCCGCTCTTTTGGCTGCCGTACTGGCTGGGGCCAAAAGTCCGGATTCACTTGGTTCGTTCCAAGTCGCGCGAACGGTCCATCCTCTACCGGCTTCTGTTTGGAACGCTTGCTGTCGGGCTTTTGCTATCCACCGTTCTGTTGAACTGGTTGAAGGCCCACGCGGCGGATCTTCTGCTCTACCCGTGGATCGTGTTGGGCATCTTGCAGCTCGTCCTCCTTATCACGGGCAAGGCACCCCATGCCCGTGAAGTGGAAGACGGCTGGTTCGAGTGGAGCTACCTGAAGCCGGAGGCGATCCTTCACTTGGAGGAAATCCAGCGAAGTAGACCGCCGGTCGGTCCCACCTGAGACGATGAAGGAATCTAACAGCATCTATCCCTACTCACCGCCGCGCGTGGACTCGGTTCCGGAGTTCCCCAGCGTCGGGGACAGCGGGAGCCTCTGGCGCGTAGTGGATGGGCGCTTGCAAGTGCGGCACATGGCGCAGCTGCCGGACATCAGCATCGATGGCGCGCCGAATGATGCACCCCGGGAGTGCTATGCCCAGGCCATGACCCGGCTTCCGGTGTACCTGAATGGAGTGCTCTGGCTGCCAGTCGGCATCGCCGTGTCGCTGCGGTGGCTGCGCCTGGATGGAGTGATTCTCTTTCTCGTCTGCGTTTGGTTTGCGTTGCTGTTCGTCAAAGTCAAAGAGCCCCATGTTTTCTTCTACCGCAGGATCCTCACCTCGGCTGATCGCTGGCGCAGCTGGCTCCGGTCGTTTTGCTGCCTCTCGGTCGTCATGTACGCCAACTCCCTTGCGTGGAAAAAGGGCGGGCTTGAGTCCTTTGGCTGGTTCAATTCCATTCTGCTCACGTTCGGGACCATCGCTGCGCTACAGCTGGCGGTGGACCGGGGATTCGGCCATGTGCGGAAGCGGACGGACGGGTGGTTCGAGCTGAAGGGGATCAGGCCCGCGGTCATCGCCCGCTTGGAAGAAATCCAGCAGCGCCAGCCGCCGCATATGGAGGAAAGCCCCGCCATGGATCGATGATGGAAGGACCTGACAGCATCGATCCGTACAAGGCGCCCGCCGTGAATCCGGAGCACGGCCCGGACCTGGATAGCCCGGGGCAGGGCTGGCGGGTGGAGCAGGGCCGCTTGCTCGTGCGCGATCATGCGCGGCTGCCGGATGTCTGCCTGCTCGGCGGGCAGACCGGTGCACCGGGACGCAGGATCTTCCTGAACTTGTGGAAGCCGGGTTTGCGGGTCCGGGTGGTGGCCTTCTGCTCGGACGAGGGCAGGAGAAGAGTGGCTCGCCGCAAGATGGTGATTCCCGCCATCGCCATGCTGACATTCGCGGGCTTGGAGTGGTGCGTCCTCTGGCGCTGGTCCGGGGTGCCCATGGCGTTCCGCGGGCATGCCTGTCTCTTAGGCGGCACCTTCGCCGGGATCGTCGCCAGCTTCCGGGCGCAGCGGAGGGATTTGCGCCTCGCCCGCTCGGAAGGGGTGTGGCATGAACTCTCCGGCGTGGACCCTGCGGCCGTGGAAAAGCTTGGACGGATTGTCAGTAGCTTGAACGACCAAGCCGAAGCACCATGAACGAAGAGCCCGATCCCTACGCGCCGCCGCGGGCGGACCTCCCTGCCGGGGCAGAAGTCGTGGGGGATAGCGGCAGCCTGTGGCGTGTGGTTGAGGGACGGCTGCAAGTGAGGCACATGGCACAGCTGCCGGATGTCTGCCTCAGTGGCGGAGCCGCGGGTGAGCCGGGTGGGCGCCATTCCGTTTTCATGCGGCGGATCCCAGGGTGGTTGACCGGGGCCGTGTGGCTGACAACCGGCTTCCTGGCTCTTCCCGGCTGGCTGCCGCTGAAATTCGGGGGGATATTCATCCTGAGCATCGTGAATGCACTGCCTTTGGCGGAGACCCCGCCCCGGGTTCTCTTCTTCCGCTCTCACTCCTCCTTGCGTGAGGGAAGGCTCCGCGCCTGGGCTTGGTTCGTGCCATATGCGGCGATCGTGGGAGGCACTTTCCTTTTCCACAGGAGCAAGGACGTTTTTGAAGCGGGCGGGACCTTCAACATCATGACCCTCGGGCTAGGAGCCTGGGTTCTCGTCCGCTCCTTCTGCGATCGTGGTTATGGTCGTGCCCGCAAGCTGGCGGACGGTTGGTTCGAACTGCTCGGCATCCCCTCATCGGTCATCGCCCGCCTGGAGGAAATCCAGCAGGGCAAGCCGCCGGCGATGCAGGAGCCGCGGCTGTAGCGGTCTGGGGGAATTTGAGCAGGAGGAAGAGGAGGGGAAGGAGGAGGAGATGGGCGTTTCGGGCATTCATCCTTTCAAGACTCCTCTCCCTCCTTTTCCTCCTGTTCAAATCCATGCCTTTCTCTTCCGCCGGGCTGGATTCCAACCGCAGATGAACGGGATGAACGCAGATAACAGCCGGATTTCCTGCGATGAATGATGGCCCTCGAGTGCCGGAGAATCCTCCATTCTCATCCCATCGATCCCATCCATCCCGGTCCAAAATCTTCTCCATCTGCGTTCATCCCCTTCATCTGCGGTTGATTCCCTTTCCAGCGGCCCGCCAATATATTTGCGCGCTCTCCCACTTTGGAATTTGGAGTTTGGAATTTGGAGCTTTAAGCAGGCGCATGCACGATCCGCGCATCGATCAACTTGCCCGCCAGCTTGTCCGCTACTCCACCTCCCTGCAGAAGGGGGAGAAGATCCTCCTCGACCTCTACGATGTGCCGGAATCGATCGGCCTCGCCTTGGTCCGCGAAGCCCGCGCGAAGGGTGCCTACCCCGTGCTGCGCCTGCACAATTCCCGCCTGACCCGCGAGATGCTGAAGGGCGCGGAGGAGGGCCAATACTCCATCATGGCCAAGCATCTGCTCGCGGAGATGAAGGACATGGATGCCTACATCGCCGTGCGCGGCAGCCACAACATCGCCGAGAGCAGCGATGTCCCGGCGGCAAACATGAAGCTGGCCATGAAGTACATGCGCCCCGTGATCGACTGGCGCGTGAAGAAGACCAAGTGGTGCGTGCTGCGCTGGCCCTCTCCCTCCATGGCCCAGCAGGCCGGGATGAGCACGGAGGCCTTCGAGGACTTCTACTTCCAGGTCTGCCTGGTGGACTACAAGGCGCTGCTGCCCGCGGCCAATGCGCTGAAGAAACTGATGGAGGCCACCGACAAGGTCCACATCACCGGCCCCGGCACCGACCTGCAATTTTCGATCAAGGGCATCCCGGCCATCACCTGCGCCGGCACCCACAACATCCCGGATGGCGAGGTCTTCACCGCGCCGATCCGTGATTCCGTGAATGGCGTGATCTCCTACAACGCGCCGACCATCTATCAGGGCATCCCCTTCGACTCGATCAAGCTCACCTTTGAGAAGGGCAAGGTCGTGGCCGCGGAGTCCCCGGGCAAGAGCAAGGAGATCAACAAGATCCTGGATAGCGACGAAGGCGCGCGCTACATCGGCGAATTCGCCCTCGGCTACAATGCCGCGATCAAGCACCCGATGCGCGACATCCTCTTCGACGAGAAGATCGGCGGCTCCTTCCACTTCACCCCCGGCCAGGCCTACGAGGAAGCCGACAATGGCAACCGTTCCCAGGTCCACTGGGACATGGTCTGCATCCAGCGCAAGGACTACGGCGGCGGCGAGATCAAGTTTGACGGCAAGGTCATCCGCAAGGACGGCGTCTTCCTGCCGAAGGCACTGGCCAAGCTGAACGGGTGAGGCTGTCTTAGCGCCGGGAGGCGCGTGGGAATTTAGCCGGTGGTGAAGCGATAGCGGAACCACCGGACCGGCCGCCCCAAGGATTCCCGTCCCGGAGGGCAGGCGGAAGGGCTGCTTCTACGAGCGGTGCCGTACTTCCCTTGCCTCCCCGGCGCGGCAGCTCGAAATGCCGGAGACACCAAGCCAGGGTGCTTCCCAAATTTCCGCCGCGTCTATCGGGGCGAAGAGGATGTGCCGCAGGCGTGGGAGCCGGGTACCTGAGCCAACTTGTCATTTCCCGTCCGCTGTTCCATGCTCGGCGCATGATAAGGAGCTGGATCGTTTGCGCCATGGCATGCCTGCTCGCGCCGCTGGCCCACTGCGCCATAACGGTGGGCTGGAAGATCCCCGTGGACTCCGTCACCGGGGATCTCGCGAAAAACGAGGGCGCGCACAAGCTGGATAAGCCACCAGGCAGCTCCGCCTTCTTCCAGCCGGGCGATGAGCTGTGGGACATCTCCACTGCGGTGATGGCGCGTGCGGCCGATCCAGACGCTGAGCCCGCCGCGGCGGGCAAGGAGAAGTGGTCCGGGGAGTGGCTGGTGTGGAATGCCCGCTCCGGAATGGTCGTCGCCCGCGGCACCACGGCGGACATCACTCTGCTCCAGGCGATCATTGAGGCCTTGGAACAGCCGAAGGTGATCCGGACCAAGCTCGAATTGGTCCGCAGCGCGGCGGGAACGACGGACTCGGTATCCTTGGTAGCGCGGAGCGGAGAGAAGGCGACCATGGATTTTTCACCGTGGCGGATCGAAGTGGGTCCGACCGCGGATTCGAGCTACGACATCGTCGATGAGTCCCTGAAGTTGGCGTGGACGGATGGGTCCATGCAATGGGAGCTGTCGACCTCAGTGACATCTTATCAGGGTCAACGCACGCGCATCGCTTGCCAGGGCAGCGGTGCGAAGCGCTGGGAACTCTTCTTCACCCCGCAGTGTGAGTATTGCACCGGGGTGCCGATTTCCGAAGTCCGCTGGAAGGAAGCTCCGGGAGGCTTGGTCTGCTGGCCGGTTCCGTCCGGGGGCGACCGGCCGGAGCGTCGCAAGACTCCTGAAGGGCTCGAGATCGCCGTCTACAATGTTCTCCCGAATATTTTTGATCTGCTGGTGGGTGAGAAAGAGGAGGCGGACCGGCGGAAGGTCCAAGTGCCCGCCGCCATGGCGGAGATCATGCGCGGAGAGGTGGTGGATGTCCGTGACGTCTTCCAGACGAAAGGTATCGGGATGATTCCGGGAAGCTTTGCCGGCTTCGACCCGGAAACAAATCGTGTGATCATTGCCGGGAGCGAGGCCGACCAGGACCTCGTGGAAACGCTCCTTATGGGCGGCGGGCCTTGCTGGAGTCCGCCCTCCTGGGTGGAGACCGATTTGGCATCCGGGGGCTGGGGTCTCGCCAGCATGTCTGGGGACAAAGCCACACTCCGCGGGAAGTCCGGAGAGAAGGAACTTCTCTTCGAGATCGAACCGGTGACCGGTGTCAACAACACTGATATCGGGGTGAACTATTGCTTCGACCTCGTCGAAAAGCTGGAGAGCAAGGGCCGCCTGCAAGCCGCCGCCACCTTGCATGTAGGCATGCCTCAGGTGATCGCCACGCGCAAGCGGCCGGGCCAGGACGAGCAGAAGGTCACGCTCACCGCGCGGCCGAATCTTCCCGTGCCGGAGACGAAGGAGTCCAAGCCCGCGCCGGGCCGCTGAGCGCCGCGACTTGTCATCCGCGTGGCAGATGGTTCAAACTGCTTTCATGACAGCGCGGTGGGTTCTCCTTTGGTTTTGCCTTCTGGCCTGCGTGGCGGAGGCAGCCGTCACCGTGGCGTGGAAGATCCCGATGGAATCCGTGGCTCCGGATTTCAAGACCTCGGGCGCATGCAAGCGTTTGGAGAAGGCACCCGGCAGTTCCGCTTTCATCCAGGCGGGGGACGAGCTGTGGGACATCTCGAAGGCGAAGTCGTGGCCGCGCGGTTTCAAGTTTCCCGTGAAGATAGGGGACCCCAAGGAGGAAGGTCCGTTCGGTGGACGGGAAGGCGCGTGGCCGACAAAGCCATGGTCCTGGAATGGCGAGGCGGACCCCAAGTGGGAGGGCGAGTGGGTGGTGTGGAATGCTCGCTCCGGGATGATCGTGGCCCGGGGTTCGTGGGAAGATGTCCGGAGGATTGAAGCGGCGTTGGATCTTTATCAGCGGCCCGAGATTCTCCGCACCAAGCTGGAGCTGGTGGAAGGCGGGAAGCCGGCGCGCTTGCTCAGCATCGTCTCGCGCAGTGGTGAGGATAAGGAAGCCAGCGTGAAAGCGGAGGGTACGGAGGCACGGGTGGCGGCGACAGTATCCAGTGATCTGTGGGTGGAGGCGCGGCTGAGCGCCTCATGGCCGGCCGGGGAGGGCGGCAAGGAGCGATGGGATCTCGCTACCACACTTAGCATGCAGTCGGGGCAGCGTCTGCCGGTGGCAGCCCACGGTGAGGGGAAGGCACGCAGCGAACTCTTCGTGACGGTCGTGAGAGAATGGCTCGATGGCACACCTGTCTCCCAAGAAAGGTGGATCGAGGAGCAAGGCACCGCAGTGCCGTGGATCTCGCCGAAGTTCCAGGAGCGGGTCAACTTCACGGCTTCGGTTGGCGAGGGCCGCAAGGTCTTCATGACGCAGCTGCCACCGGTCCTCGGAGACATGATGCACGTGGCCGAACTGCCCGTGCCCCGGGCGGTAGACGTTCCGGAGGTCGCGCGCGAATGCCTGCGCGGCAGCGTCCTGGATTTCCGGCCGTACCTTGCGGCGATCGAAAACTGTCCGGCCCTGGAGCAAGGGGACTTCGCGGGCTTCGACCCCGTGAGCCAGCATCTCCTAGTGATCGCCAGCCCCGCAGCCGCGGAGAAGTTCGATGACTTTTTCGGCTGTCTCTACGACCCGCCGCTGCCGGGCCTTTGGATCGAGACGAATCGCGAGGCGGGAGCCTGGGGATTGACCCTCCGCTCGGGAGAAAAGTGCAGTCTCGAAAAGCGGAAGGGAAAGAGGCCCGTGCAAACCTTCACGATCGAGGCAAGCGGAGGACACTATCAGGCACCCGTCGAACTGGAATACAAGATGAACATCGGCCCGGGAGGGGAAGGCCTACTTGAAGCCAAGACGATTTTGCCGCTCGATGTCTTCCAGGAAATCGGCAGCTTCGCGCTTCCAGGAGGGGAGGAGAAGAAGGTGGTGGTGAAGGTGAAGGAGAATGTTCCTTGAGTGAGAACGCTTCCTTGAAGCGGCTTGAAAGCGAATGCACGCAAAGCCAGCATGCGATCATGAAGCTCCGGGTCCTTGCCATCGTCTTGCTCCTGCTGGTGCCCTTGGCGCGTGCCGCGGAGATGACCGTCGCGTGGAGTGTGCCCCTCGACTACGTAGCACCAAGCCAGAAGTCCTGGCGGAACATTCCCAAGCTGGAGCAGCCGCCGGGTCAGTCCGCCTTCTTCCACCCGGGGGATGAGTTGTGGGATCTCTCGCGGGGCTTCATGGGAATGCGGGTGGAGGACGGAAGCGAGCATGAGGCCGGCCTCGACCCGTCGCTGGCCCGGCTCGATCCAGCAGACCTGAAAGGCTTCCGCAAATGGCCCGGCAAGTGGCTGGTGTGGAATGCGCGCTCCGGCATGCTGGTCGCCCGCGGTTCGGAGACGGACATCCTGATGACGGAGGAGCTGATGAACTTCGCCAACCTACCCGTGATCTTGCGCACGAAGCTGGAGCTTTTGAGCGGCCCGGAGGGGAAACTGCGGACGGTCGCGGTGGGAACCCAGGGTGGGGAGCTGGCCACGGCCGAGGCGGAGGGGCTGAAGATGGAGATCGCCCCGCTTGATGGCGGCCACTCCGGCCATGGGGAAGCGCGGCTCAAGGCAGCTTGGGAAGTGAATGGCGGACCTTGGTCCTTGGACACGGTCTTCACCGTTCATTTCGGCGAGCGCATCCGCATCGCCACCCATGGCAGGGGCGAGGAACATTGGGAGCTATTCGCCACCCTCACGCGCGAGTTCTTCCACGGCGTGCCGGTCTCCGAGTCGCGCTTGCGGGAAACGGTGAAAGGCATCGAGCCATGGCTTCTCGGCAGCACTGAACCATCCTTGGCACCGGAGCCGGTTGACTTGCCTGCACCGGATGATTCTCTCAAGCTGAAGATCTATCGGGTGCCCCCGCAGTTGCTCCAGATCATGGGGATTATCCCGGCAGACCGCGGAAGCGACAGCAATCCCGTCGATCCCTTTGACGACGGTGATCGGCCAACTCCACCGCCGGTGGGCACTCCGCCGCTGCCACCCGGCTGGGAGGGATGGACGCCGGGGTGCCTGGATGTCAGCGGGAGCTTGAAGCGGAAGGGGATTACCTTTGAAAAGGAAGGCTCCTTTGCCTTTTTCAATCCGCGGACCAAGAGCTTGCTGCTGTCCACGACCCTCATCAATCACGACCAATTTGAGACGCTTGTCCAAGGGCTGGATTGCTATGTCTCCAACGACATTTGGGTCTCAAGCAATCCGGAGTCGGGCGGCTGGGGTCTGACTGCCCGATCCGGGGAACTGGCGAAGCTCAGCGGCAAACGGGAGGGGAAGGAGATGAGCTTCGAGATCGAGCCGACCTTGGGTGATTCTGGTTTGGTCGAGCTCCGCTACGCCTTCGATAGTCGGGCGGAGGCGGGCGGTGGGATCGATATCGTTTCGTGCTCGACCTTATTGAAGGGATGCCCGCAGACGATTGGAAGTCACCAGGTTTCCGGAAAGGACGAGCAGAAGGTGGTGCTCACCGCGTCTTATCTCTACGACTAGGAGGCTCGCTTTGCGTCGGCATTTTTAAGTCCCACCGGCCTCCATTGCGTTGTCCCGTCGGGACAAAGAGGCGGTAACTCAAGGGGTGCATTCCACGGTGTTAGATCCACCCCAGGCCATCGCGGCTTGCACGGGCCCGACAATCAAGGCATCTAAAGGGCATGCTTCCCCGGATCGCCGCTTTCGCCTGCTTGCTATCCTTGCTCTCTCCTCTCGCCCATGCCCAGGCCTACCGCCCTTCCGGCGAGAAGCCGCCGGGGCCCACGCGGGAGTTCCGCGCCGCATGGGCCGCGGTGGTGCATAACATCGATTGGCCGAGCAAGAGCGGTCTCTCCGCCGGGGCCCAGCAGGCGGAGATGACCGCGATCCTGGACCGCATGGCCTCGCTCAATATGAACGCGCTCCTCCTCCAGGTGCGCCCGCATTGCGATGCCGTCTATGCTTCCTCCAAGGAACCCTGGAGCCCCTGGCTCACCGGCACCATGGGCCGGTCCCCGGGCTACGACCCGCTGGACTACTGCATCCGCCAGGCGCATGCCCGCGGCATCGAGGTCCACGCCTGGTTCAATCCTTTCCGCGCGCTGTCGAATGCCAGCCAGGCCTGCTGCTCCAGCCACGTCTCGCAGGCCTCCCCGAACATCATCAAGCGCTACGGCAATCTCCTGTGGTGCGATCCCGCGGAGGTCGAGACCCGCTCCCGTGCCTTCACCGCGATCCTGGATGTGGTCCAGCGCTACGACATCGATGGGGTGCACATGGACGACTACTTCTACCCCTACCCGGAAGGCGGAAAGGTCTTCCCGGATGGCCGCAGCCCCGCCACGCGCCGCAAGATCGTGGACGACTTCGTGCAGAAGCTCTACTCGGATGTGAAGGCGCGGAAGCCCTGGGTCCGCGTCGGCATCTCGCCCTTCGGCATTTGGCGGCCCGGCGTGCCGGAAGGCATCGAGGCCGGGATCGACGCCTATGAGCAGATCGGCTGCGATGCGCGGAAGTGGCTGGCGAACGGTTGGGTGGATTATCTTGCACCGCAGCTCTACTGGCGGGACCAGCCGCGCAAGCAGAGCTTCTCCGCGTTGCTCGGCTGGTGGCGCCAGCAGGGCAGCCGTCCCGTCTGGCCGGGGATCGCGACCGAGCGGATCGGCAGCTCGGAGGACCCCGGCCGCCCCGCCAGCGAGATCACCAAGCAGGTGGACCTCTCCCGCAGCATCGGCAGGAACTACGCTGGCCACATCCACTGGAGCGTGAAAAGCCTCACCCAGAACCGCGGCGGCATCTCGAACCTTTTGGCGAAGGGCGCCTACGCCCAGCCGGCCCTGGTCCCACCCATGCCCTGGCTCAGCCAGCAGGCCCCCGGCCGCCCGAATGCCAGCGCCACCGGCAATGGCAACTCCGTGACCGTCTCCATGGACAGCGGCGACCGCGCGACCGCCCGCTACGCCATCCAGGCCCGCTACGGGAACCAGTGGCGCATGGCCAAGGTCGTCCCCGCGGGAGCGAAGCAGGTCCAGCTTTCCTCCGTGCCGGATGCCGTGGCGGTCAGCGCCGTGGACCGCTTCGGAAATGTCAGCGCGCCGGTGGTGCTGACACGCTGAAATGGAACTTTCGGTGCATCAATGCGTGTGCTGCGAAAATAGCACTTGAACCCCGGCGCGGGACCTGTTGCAACGCGCCCGCACTTCCGCGGCCCCCGGCGGCAAGACATTGAAAATACTTTACTTTAGCTAGGTATTTACCGCATATAGCGCGCGTCCCACAACTCCCGACGGCCGCGCGCCGCACCCTTGCCTCCTGATGAATGTCCGAATGTTTGTAACGGGCTCGGCCAGCCTGCTGGCGGCCTGGTTGGTTGCCACCTTTTTGAGCGAGGTCCCCGTGGACACCTACATCCAGTCCGGTCGCGGCTCCGTGCCGGTGTCCGCGAAGCTGGTGAAGCCCGCGACGGATCCAGTGGTCACCGCGGTGGCGGATACCAGCAGCGTGGAAGCTCCGCCGGTGGCGGGCGGCCCCGCCTTGGGTGAGTGAGGATGAGGATCCATGGCTGAGGAGCCGCGGGTCTGTGATACCAAGCCGCTCTGCCTGGAGGTGGAGCCGGGCGTCCACTGGTGGTGCGCCTGCGGCAGGTCCGATCATCCGCCCTTTTGTGATGGGAATCACAAGGGCACCGGCATCCAGCCGGTGAAATTTGAGACCGCGGTGGCCGTGACGCTGCGGTGGTGCCAGTGCAAGCGGACGGGGACTCCGCCCGTATGTGATGGGTCGCACATGAGGCTCAGCCCATGAATGGAGGTTTCCATACCGGAGGAGAGGACGAGCACCGGATGCTTTCCGAGGCCCGCCACGGGTATTTGCTGGACCGGCTTCAGGGGCGCTTCCGTGCTTTGGCCGGAGTCTTGTGCCGTCGGAAGGGGCCATTGCGGGATCTGCGAATTCTCTTGGGGTGGATGACGATTCGCCGGCGCTTCCGCAGGCTTCATCCGCTCGAGGACAAGTCGCGTGCGCTGTGGCTGGGAGTGTGAGGAGCGCCGCCGAGGTGTGCCGGTTATCTCTGTGCTGCCGAAGCTGGCGCCAGCAAGGTGGTCCGCACAGCCCTCTGTGCGGCGAATGGTACCCGGCAGCGGATTCTACCGAGTGCCCCCGGGGTAAGCTCTGATTCACCCTTTTCCGGTTGGTCAGTGCAGGCCCAGGTGGACCCTCTATCCCACATCTCCCGGTGGACCAATTTGCGGACCTGTCGGCAAACCGCAGGCTCACCTAACCTCACCACGCCCCGGTGACCTCTCTCGGGGCCGCACCCGGGGGCACCCGATCTCCGTCCCCTGGCGGGAACCACTCGCCGCACAGCAAGCAGTGCGGACCACCTTTTTTGCCGCCCCGGTGAGGCGGCACCGTTCGCCCTCGGGTGGGAGCTTGTCCGGGAGTGCGGATGAGCTTTGCACCCGCGGAGCTCTCTCCCTATGGTCCGCCGCCATGCGAAAGATCTTCTTGGCTGGATTGGTGCTGTCGGCTGCCTGCGGGGCAAAGGCCGATGAGGGGATGTGGCTCTTCAACAAGCCACCGGTGGAGAAGGTGAAGTCCACCTACGGCTTCGAGATCACCCCGGCCTGGCTGGAGCATTTGCAGAAGTCCGCGGTGAAGTTCGGCGGCGCTTCCGGTTCCTTCGTCTCCGCGAATGGCCTGGTCCTGACCAATCACCACGTGGGCTCGCGCATGCTCGAGAAGCTCAGCACGAAGGAGCGCGACCTCCACCTGAATGGCTTCTACGCCGCCACGCAGGAGGAGGAACTCCGCTGCCCGGACATGGAGCTGAAGGTGCTGATGAGCATCGAGGATGTGACCGAGCGCGTGCGTGCCGCGGTGAAGCCCGGGGATAGCCCGGAGGCCGGGGCGCTGGCCCGCCGCGCGGTGATCGCGCAGATCAAGAAGGAGTCGCTTGATGCCAACAGGCTCCCAAGCGAGGTGGTCACGCTTTATCAGGGCGGTGCCTATCACCTCTACCGCTATGAGCGCTTCACGGATGTGCGCTTGGTCTTCGCACCGGATGTGCAGGCCGCCACTTTCGGCGGGGATCCGGACAATTTCGAGTTCCCGCGCTACTGCCTGGACCTGTGCTTTTTCCGCGTCTACCGCGATGGCAAGCCCGCTGCCACGCCGCAGTTCCTGAAGTGGAATGCCGCGGGAGCAAAGGATGGCGAGCTGGTCTTCATCGCCGGCCATCCGGGCCGCACCAACCGCCTCAATACGTATGCCGAGCTGGTGGCCATGCGCGATGAGTCCCTCCCCCTCCGCATGGAGTATATCTATCGCGGCGAGGCGGTGCTGGAAGCATGGGCCGCGCGCGACCGCGAAAACCGGCGCCGCGCCACTGGCTCGATCACCGGCATCCGCAATGGCCGCAAGGCGACGGGCGCGCGCTTGGAAGGTCTGTTAGATGGTAGCTTCATGGCGCAGAAGGCGCAGGACGAGGCCAAGCTGCGCGAGGGCTTCCGCGCCAAGGCGGAGTGGAAAGACGCGGACGCGGCCTTTGATCGCATTGCGGCGGCAGAGAAAGACGCCAAAGCTATCGGGCTGCGTGCCCAAATACTGGGGGAGGGCGCGCCCTTCGGCACTACCTTGTTCGGCATCGCGCGCAATCTGTTGCGCGCAGGTGATGAGAAGCCGAAGCCGAACTCCGAGCGCTTGGAGGAATTCCAGGATTCCGCGCTGCCCTCGCTTGAACTGGACCTCTTCGCGGATGAGCCGATCTACGGTGACATGGAGACGGAAAAGCTCGCCAGCTCGCTCACCGTGCTCTGCAACAAGCTCGGCGCGGACGATCCGCTGGTGGTGAAGATCATGGCCGGCAAACCGCCGCGCGAGCGTGCGGAAGAGCTGATCAGTGGCACGCACCTGAGCGATGCCGCGCTGCGCAAGAAACTCTACGAGGGCGGCCGCGAGGCCGTGGCCGCTTGCAAGGATACCATGCTGGATCTCGCGCGCTTGGTCGATCCGGAATCGCGCGAGCTGCGCAAGCGGATGGATGCGATCGACGAGACGGTGAAGCAGGCACACGAGAAGATCTCCGCTGCACGCTTCGCACTTGAGGGCGATTCGAACTATCCCGATGCCACCGGCACCCTGCGCCTCGCCTTCGGCGTGGTGAAGGGCTATCACGAAGGCAGCGTGGATGTGCCCTCCGCTACGACCTTGGGCGGGCTCTTCGCGCGCTCGGAACTGCAAGGCGCCGTGCCGCCCTTCCAACTGCCGGACACTTGGGCCAAGGCTGCGGACAAGATCCAGCGGGACAAGCCCTTCAACTTCGTCTGCACCGCGGACATCACCGGCGGCAACTCCGGCAGCCCGGTGCTGAACCAGAAGGGCGAGCTCGTCGGCCTCGTCTTCGATGGCAACCAGGACAACCTCAAGCTTGGCTTCGGCTACCGCGAGGGCAACGGCCGCTGCGTCTCCGTCCACACCGGCGGCATGCTGGAGACCTTGGACAAGATCTACGGCGCGAAGCGGATCGTGGATGAGATCACGCGATGAAACGGAGAGTATGGATATGGTGCGGTGCGCTGGTCATCCTGGCCAGCCTGTCCGCGCTCTATCTCTCCACCTGCGGACGCTACTTCCTGCCGCTGCCTTCTCCTGCCAGCTATGCGCACGCACCGGTCGAAACGCGAACCTATCTCCCGATCCCCTCTTACGCGGCGGGTCGCTCGCGGGCCTTCAATTACGAAGGGCTGGTGTATCGGTTCGCGCGGCCCGGGGAGTTCAGCTACATGAACGAGCAGGAAACCATCTGCGTAGCACCATTCGAAACCTTCCTCGAAGCTCACTATCCCTTTGTGGCGGGAACATCGGCGCAGCAAACTGACGAGTTTCCCGATCGCTGGCAGATCACTCACCATGGGCCGATGTTGGATCGCATTGAAAGAGACTTGGGACTTGTTCGCGCGGCTCCGACCACTCTCGTTCCGGTCCGCTGAAGAACAGGCTATCACTTTACCATGTTTCACATCGTCCTCGTCGCGCCTGAGATCCCGCACAATGCAGGAGCCGCGGGCAGACTCGCGCTCGCGACCGGATCGCGCCTGCACCTGGTGAAGCCGCTTGGCTTCTCGCTGGATGACAAGCACGTGAAGCGCACGGGGCTGGACTACTGGAAGGATGTGGACCTGCGGGTGTGGGAATCCTTCGAGGAATTGAAGGCAGCGGCAGACCCGGGTGCGAACTACTGGTATCTTAGTACCAAAACCAAGCGTGCGCACTGGGATGCGGAATTCAAGGACGGCGACTACTTGGTCTTCGGCTGCGAAACGCGCGGCCTGCCGGAGGCGATGGTCTTTGCCGCGGGCGACCAAGGCATCCGCATTCCCATGGAAGAAGGCGGGACGCGCAGCCTGAACTTGTCCACCGCGGTGGCCATCACCCTTTACGAGGCGGTGCGGCAGCGGACCTGTGGTCCGCCTATTGCCCACACGTGACCGGGCTCACCGGTTCTTCGCGCTGGAGGCGCATCGGACATTAGCCGGTGGTGGAGGCTTTGCGGAACCACCGGACAGGCCGCCGCAAGAATTCCCGCCCCGGAGGGCCGGCGGAGGGGCTGCTGCTACGAGAGGTGCAGTACTTCCTTGTTTCCCCGATACAGCCACTCGAAATGCCGGGCACACCTCGTGGCTTCACGCATTTTCCGTCGCCCCTGCCGGGGCTCAATGATTTTGCGGCATCCACCGGTGGTTCCGCAAAGCCTCCACCACCGCTCCGATGCGCCTACCGGCGCGAAGAGCAAATGCCCTCCGTCAGGTTTCCCGATGGAATTCCAACTGCAGATGAACGGGATGAACGCAGATAACAGCCGGATTTCCCGACACTTGGTTCCGAACCTCGCCCGGTGCCGGACCCGGGACTTTTTGATCCCATCCATCTTATCCATCCCGGTCCAGATCCTCTACATCTGCGTTCATCCCGTCCATCTGCGGTTGATTCGCTGCTCTGGAACCGACCAGCAAATCTGACGGGGAGCCGAATTTTTCCATCAACCCAAGCACTTAACCCTCTGTTAGTCGGGGCGGAGCCGGGTGTTAAGAGAAAGCTATCCGCTTGAGAATATCGCGATCCCATATATTCAGGGAACCCTGATGAAATCTACCGGACTCTTCTCCCAGGTAGCGGGGTGTCTGTTTGCAGCGCTTTCCGCCATCCCGGTGGCAAGCGCGGACCAGGCACCCATGACCGCCGCACAGGTCGCCCAGCTTGCCTACAACCAGGGCTTCCGCGGCGGCTCCCTCATGACAGCGGTGGCGGTAGCTTCCGCGGAGTCCTCCTTCGATCCGGATGCCGTTTGCAATAGCCTTCAGGAAATCGATGCCGCAGGCCAGCCGCTCTTCTACACCAACGGCAAGCCGAAGATGGTGTCGCTCCCTTACTACGATGGCACCATGCTGCCAGTCGGCCAGATCGTGAATCTCAGCGGCGGCGGCCGGGGCAAGGTGGTCAGTCACTGCCGCGGCCTGTGGCAGATCAATGACGTGGTTCACAACACGATCTCCAATGCGGATGCCTTCGATCCGGCGGTCGCGGTGCGGCGGGCCTGGGGCATCTCCCGCGGCGGACGATTCTGGGGCAAGTGGACCAGCGTGATGACCGGCGCTGCCTGGCAGACGGCCCGGCTCACCGCCGCCCGGACAACGGCCCGCGCAGTGGACCCTAGTGTCCTCCAGCAGAATGCGCCGGCCGGCACCCGAGTCCGGGCCTGGACCACCGGAGGCGGCGTCCGCAGCACCGCGGGTGGCACCTTCAACCGCTCCGTCCGTACCGGTGATACCGGGACTCTTCTGGCCGGGCCCGTGATCGCCTCGATCACCGAGGGCCTCCAGACGAGCCAGCACCTGTGGTATCAGATCCAGTGGGACCACGGCACGACCGGCTGGAGTGTGGAAGAGTATCTCACCCAGAGCTCCCTGCCGGTTCAGAATGCTTCTCCCGCCACCGACCCGGTACCGGCGAATGGCGCGGTACGCATACCCATCACGAATGCTCCTCTTCAATGGACCATCGGCGGGAATACCAAGGAGATCCAACTCCGCTTCGGCACGGATGCGGCGCTGACTGCGGCCAATACCCTGAAGCTGAGCGGAGGCCTGCAAAACGCCTACAACACCGGCCCGCTGGTGAACTCCCAGCTCTACTACTGGCGCGTCGACTCGGTGAGCGGCAATGGTACGGTGGTCCAGGGAACTACATGGACCTTCCGGGCCCTGCCGCCGGCGCCGCAGCCCGTCACCCTCTCGAATCTAACAGTCACGCCGAAGCCGGCGGGCAAGGGACAGATGATCACCATTAGCGGCAAGGCCTCATCCCCCGGTGCCCAGCCGGTGATCATCGGTGCGAATGTGGGGAACTTCGCGGATGCAGCGCGAGACCTGGTCTTCACAGTGCCTGGCGGGAATGTGCCAACCCAGTTCACGCGCAGCTTCCAACTGCCCGCGGACATTCCCTTCGGAAGCTACGATCTCGTCGTCGCAGCCTATCAGGATGCCGATGGTAGCGGCGCGATCGAAGCCGGTGATCCGCGGATCACCCAAGCGAGCTCAGCGGCCGCTGTGGTGGTGGGCGATGTGACCCTGCCTAACCTGACGAACCTCTCCGCCTCATCCGCGACTTCCCTGCCGAACCAAGTGGTTCAACTCTCCGCCACGGCGAGCGACAGCGGCGGTAGTGGTTTGACCGGAGTCTATTTCTACCGGGCCATTGGCGAGACCACTCCTCAGAACTGGCAGGTGATTGCCTATCGCCCGGCCACGGGCAATGGCCCGGTGACCGTGACAGCCCAGGACGCGCCCCCCACTGAAGGTCGCTACTGGTATGAGATGGAAGCGGTGGACGCAGGAGGAAACCGCTACCGCATCGCCGCGCCCTCGACCCTCCGCATTCAGATCCCCGACGTCGCCCCGCCGGTGGCGAAGTGGGTGCAGCCGCAGAATGGCATGACCATCGGTGGCGGAATCACTGTCACCGGCCAAGCCACCGATGATCGCGCGGTGGCCAGCGTCTACTACCGCGTGAATGGCGGTGCCTGGATCCAAGTCTTCCAGAACTTCAACAATTGGTCGGTGACGCTCAACTTCCAGCCCGGCTCGAACCTCATCGAAACGCGCGCGGTTGACCAGGCCGGCAAGTCATCGGCCATCGAGCCGCTCTATCTCTACTATCGGGGTAGTAATTCGGATCCCTCGGTGTTTGAGGAGCTGATCAATTTCGATAGCGATCCGCTGCCCCAGCGCTGGCAGCTCGTGACGGACATCCCCGCACCCGACAACGGCGTCTTCAATGGACGCCTCCAGGCAACCTCTAACAATTCAGCGCTGATCCGTGCCACCAAGGCCGTGCCCTCCGGTGCCGGAGCGGTGGAGCTGCGCTTCGCGGCGGATGGGGATACCGGGGTCTATTGGCGTGACAATGCATCCCGCTGGTGGCGAATCGCCCTGAAGCAGAATCCGAATCACCTTGAGATCGGCTACGATGGTGCCCTGCAGTCGGTCACGGTGCCGGTTGGCAGCGGCCAGCTTTCGAAGATCCGCAGCGTGTGGCGGGACGGGCGTATCACCCTCGAGTTCATCTCGCTGGGCCAGCAGCAAGGGGCCACGCAAAATCTGAGCCTGCCCCTGCTCAAGCTCGCCAATCTAACCGGCGCGATGGAATTCCGCGCGGAGGGTAGCTCATTCGCTTCATCCGCCATCGATGACATCCAGCTCCGCGCGTTGCGGAGCTGGGACCGCTTTTACATCGACTCGCAAACCTTGAAGTCGGGCCAGGCTTCGAAGCTGCGCTGGACCTCCTTCAGCGGACGCAACTATGCGGTGGAACTTTCGCCGACCATGGCGAACGGGAGCTGGACCAATCTTGGCCAGGTCCTCGGCAGTGGGCTCGTGACCGAGTATAGCTTCACCATGCCCACCGGGCCGCGGCGCTTCGTCCGGGTCCGCGAGCTGCCCTGACATGGATCGCCGGAGTTTCCGATTGCTGCGCCGCCCGATTTCGGGTTTGTGGCAGCTTGAATTGAAGATGGAACTTTTCGCGATTCTCGGGGCACTGCCCGCAGTGGCGGCAGCGCAGGATGTGCTGTCTGACATCACGGTGCTGTCAGAGCGCCGGCCGGACGCGACGACGGAGATCCCCGGCTGGACCCTGGAGGAGTGGAGCCAAGAGGAGATCGCGCGGGAAGCACCGCGGACCCTGGATGAGCTGCTGGCCCGCGAGCCCTCCTTCTCGCTCTACCGCCGCCAGACTTCACTCTTTGGCAATCCCACCTCCGCGGGCGTGAGCCTGCGCAACACCGGGGCCACCGCGGCCTCGCGCACCTTGGTGCTGCTCGACGGCATCCCGCAGAATGATCCCTTCGGTGGCTGGGTCTACTGGGCGCGCTATGAGCCCTCCACGCTGGACTCCGTGCGGATCGTGCCATCCGCGCAATCGGTGGTGTGGGGCAATCAAAGCCCGGCGGGCGTGGTGCAGATGACCAGCGCTTCGCCCTTCGAGGAGCGTCATGTCTTCCGCGCGGGCGGCGGCAGCCAGGGCACGATCTCCGCCGCGACTTCCCACACCATGGTGTCGGACGATGGCTCGCTGGGCGTGACCTTCTCGGCCTTCGACTTCCACACGGACGGCTTCTTTGCGGTGACGCCGTGGCAGCGCGGCACCATCGATCGGCGCTTGGACATGGATGCTTATGGCGCGGACCTCAAGGTGGCCTGGAAGGCCGCCCCGGGCCTGACCATCGAGCCGATGTTCTCTTGGTACGAGGAAGATCGTAACAACGGCACCCCTCTAACAGGGAACGCCACCGAGGCCATGGACTTCGCGCTGCGCGTGACCTCCGAACAGGACAATGACCTCTCGCTGCAAGCTCTGGTCTATCGCCAGCAGCGGCGCTTCGAGTCCACGTTCAGCTCCGTGAATGCGGCGCGCACGGCGGAGAATCCCTCGCTCGATCAATTCCACGTGCCGGGTAATGGCACCGGCGGTGCCTTCACCGCGCGCTGGGATCCCGAGGGTCCTTGGTCTCTAACAGCCGGCGCGGATTTCCGGCAGCTCGATGGCTCGACGAATGAGAACGCCAGCTTCATCGGCGGGAAGTTCACGCGCTTGCGCGAGGCGGGCGGCGAGCAAGGCAACGCGGGACTCTTCGTTTCCGCGGGCTACGAGACCGAGTCGAAGACCCGTATCGATGCCAGCTTGCGCGCCGATGCCTGGTGGCTGGACAACGGCCGACGCCTGGAGCACTCGCTGGTGACAGGTGCGACCTTGCGCGAGAATTTCCAAGAAGACCGCGACGGGATCGAACCCTCCTTCTCGCTCGCGCTGAGCCAACCGATCACGAAGGATCTAACAGCGGGCCTCTCCGCAGGCACCAGCTTCCGCCTTCCCACTCTGAATGAACTGCATCGCCCCTTCCGCGTGCGGAACGACATTACCGAGGCGAACCCCGCGCTCGACCCCGAGCGCTTCTACAGCGTGGAAGGCACGCTGGATTGGAAGGCCACCGACTGCCTGAGCTTCGATGCCAGCGTCTTCCACCACTGGATCCGCGATGCGATCGCCAACGTGCCGATCACCGATCCGGCACAGATCGCCGCGATCTTCGGCACCATTCCACCCGGCGGCTCCGGCCAGCAACGCCAGAACGTGGATGAGGCCCGCGTGCTCGGCGTGGAAGCCGGTGCGAAGTGGGAGCCTTGGCAACCTCTTACCCTGCGGCTCGACGGGATCTGGAGCGACACCGAGTTCACCGACTCCACCAAGCAGCCTCTGCTAGAGAACAAGCCCTTTCCTCAAGCGCCCGACCTCCGCCTCATCGCTTCCGCCGACTGGCGCGCCACGGAGAAGCTCACCTTCTCCGCAGGCTATGAATACGGCTCGGACCAATACGACGACGCCCTCGCCATGCGGCGCATCCCGAGCTACAGCAGCGTGCGCATCGGCGCGACTTGGCAAGCGCGGGAGGACCTGCTCTTCACCGCACGGGTGGACAACCTCTTCGACAAGGAGATCGCCACCGGCCTGAGCACGGATGGCATCCGCACGATCGCCGGCCCGCGCTCGCTGTGGGTGGGAGCGGAGTGGGGCTTCTAGGAGTCCGTTAGGTGCTTCACTACACGCACCTCCGCCGTCTGCCAGCCAGCATCAGGAGACCGCTTGCAAAGACCGCCGCAGCCGTTGGTTCTGGCACCGGAGTGTAGGAAAGCAGGAGTAGGTTGCCGGGGGCCGAGAGCGAGAAAGAGCCGGTAAAGGGATTCTGGAAGCCGGAGCTGTCGATTGTCAGATTCTCCCATCCGCCGATGGTACCGGTGGCTGTGGCGATGGTCCAAGTGTAGGAGGCCCCATTGTCGAAGCCCTCGGCAAGACCCGGCTGGTTGCCTAGTCCCAGCGATTCGATGCCAAGGGTGGCGCCGGGCTCGAAGAGGAGATTACCGGTTACCGTTGTGAGGTCCCATCCGCCGGAGCTGTTGCCTGCGCTGCCGTTGGCTTTGTTCATTTCCCATTCGTAGATGCCGGTGGCACCGATCGTGAGGCTGCCGGTGCTGAGATTGCCGACGCTATTGCCCGGAGCGAAGGTCCCCAGGATCGTGGCTGCGCCGGTGAAGCGTCCTGTTCCGGCCAAGGTTGCGCTCGCGTTCACCACTACGGAGCCGCTACCGAAGGCGCTGCCCGCGGTATTGTTTGCCACCAGCTTTCCTCCGGTCACGGTCGTTCCGCCGGTATAGGTGTTGAGATTGCCGGTGATCACCGTGGTGCCGCTGCCCTTCTGCTCTACGGCGAGGTTGCCTTCCAGGCTGGAGCCGAAGCTGTATGCGCTTTCGTTGTGGTTGAAGTTGAGCTTCCCGCTGGAGCCGGAGTTCACGAAGAGGCCCGCGGATTGCAGGTAGCCCGCTGCCCCGCCGCTGCCGATATTAACGGTCCCGGTATTGCTGCCGATATAGCCGAAGGCGATTTTCTGGGCCCCATTGCTCCCGGTCCTAACAGTGCCGCCATTTTCGACTGTGAGGGAGCCTTGGGATCCTTGTGCCCCGATGAAAATGACGTTCTCGGCGGACCAAAGGGAATTCGGTCCGCTGACCGTCACGTTTCCGTTAGACCCCGCCCCGTAGCCGATGTAAGTGTAGTTTTTGGTAGTCAAGATGCCACCTTGGGTGACGTTGAAGTTTCCCATGCCACCACTGATCCCGACGTAGAGTTGGCTCAGGTTGGTCCAAGCCGAACCGCTGCCGACGACATTTGCCGTGCCATTCGCTCCTACCCGGTAGCCAAGGTAGGTAAAGCTGCTGCTCAAGGTTCCTCCGTCGCGGACAGTAATGGTCGCGTTTGCCGGGCTGAGCTGAGCTGATCCCGCGATGAAGAAAGAATAGGCCGAGCCGTTGGTGGTGACTTCGGCATTGCCGTTCACGAGACGGGTCTCGTTGTCCAATGAGCCGGAAGGAACGATACTACCGCCCCAGTTGGCGGCGTCGTTCCAGTTGCCGGTGCCGGTCGGCTTGATCCATGTCTGGGCGAGCGACAGGGGTGCGGATCCGATGAATGCGAATGCGGCCATGCCAAGACCGGCGCAGGAGAAGGATGCTGTTTTCATGTTGGGGTGGGAATTGGCCAAGCATGTTCGGGCAAGTCCCTTTGTACCGGCAAACGGCGAAACCTCGTAGTTGTACGGGGGAAAGCCTTCGCGGCGCTGGTCATGGAGGCGGCCCTCCGATCTCGATCACGTCGTTCTTTTTGGAAATAAGGGACGGTGGCGAATTCTCTGGAAGACGCGGCCGGGATTTGAAAAGCCGGCCAAGATCCAGTAAGCTTCAACGCTCATGCAACGCCTGCACTCTCTCCTCCTTGCTCTCGTCCTCGCCATGCCGGTTTCCGCCCAAGATCAGCCGGACTATTCCAAGCTGAAGGCGGAACAGATCTTCGGTCAGCTCTGTGCAGGCTGCCATGGGGCGGACATGAGTGGAGGCCAAGGCGGCTCGCTGATCGATGGCGAGTGGAAGCACGGCAGCAGCGATGCGGACCTGATGCGTTCGATCAAGGAGGGCAACGCGCAGCTCGGCATGACGCCCTTCGGCACGGTGCTGGATGATGGTCAGGTGCGGATGATGGTGATCTACATCCGCGAGAAGGAGAAGGACGCGAAGCAGAAGGGAACGAGCTTCCCGAAGCCGGAGCCCGGCAAGGTGACCACGACCCAATACGAAAACTACAAGATCGAGACACTGATCGAGAGCGGCCTGAAGGACCCGTGGGCGCTCGCCTTCTTGCCGGATGGCCGCAAGCTGGTGACGGAGAAGGCCGGCCGGCTGCGGATCATCGAGGGCGATGGGAAACTGAACCCGGAGCCGGTGAAGGGCACGCCCGCGGTAATCGAGCACGGTCAGGGCGGGCTCATGGAAGTGGCCGTGCATCCCGACTACGAGAAGAACGGCTGGATCTACCTGGGTTTCGCCGATGGCACGCGTGAGGGCAAAGAGGTGAAGACGATCACCGCCTACGTGCGCGGCAAGATCAAGTACGGCCAATGGGTCGAGCAGCAGCAGATCTTCAAGGCGGAGCCACAATTCTACAATGATGCCGGCATCCACTTCGGCACCCGCCTGGTCTTCGATGGCAAGGGCTACATCTATTTCATCGTCGGCGAGCGCGGTGGTCGCATGGAAGTACAGGACGTGGCGAATCCGAAGGGCAAGATCTACCGTCTGCGCGACGACGGCACGGTGCCGGATGACAACCCGAAGTTCGAAGGCAAGACCCCCGTCCCCGGCGTCTGGACCTATGGTCACCGCAACCCGCAGGGCCTGGACATCGACCCGCGCGATGGCTCGATCTACAACACCGAGCACGGCCCGCGTGGCGGTGATGAGCTGAACTGGGTGCTGCCCGGCCACAACTACGGCTGGCCGGTGATCACCTACGGCATGGACTACGATGGCTCGCCGATCAGCGACAAGACCGCGCAGGAAGGCATGGACCAGCCGGTGACCTACTGGCAGCCGAGCATCGCCACCTGCGGCCTCGCCTTCTACCGCGGCGACAAGTTCCCCAAGTGGAAGAACGACCTCCTCGTCGGCGCGCTGGCCCAGCAGGAAATCCGCCGCCTGCGCTTGGTGGACCACAAGGTGACCGAGCAGGAAGTCGTGCTGAAAGGCATCGGCCGCATCCGCGATATCAAGAGCGCGAAGGATGGGTTCATCTATGTGGTCCTGAATGGACCTGACAAAATCATCCGCTTGGTTCCCGCGGAATAGCTTTCCTGTCAGTCTCGCTGACAGGCCCCAATGGAATCCCGTCTCCAGCAGATCGATTCTGAGCTTCGCGCTTTGGAGGCGCGGCGGGAAGAGTTGATTCGCGAGCGGGAACAACTGCTCGAAGAAGGGAAGCACCGCGCCACTCCGTCACCCGGGCTTTCACCCGATGAAAAAATCTCCCTGTTCCTCTCGCTCTTCCGCTGCCGTGGCGATGTGTTTCCGAGGCTATGGGAGAACCTGAAGACAGGGAAGAGGGGCTATTCGCCCGTCTGTCGGAACGAGTGGGTGAGAGGCGTCTGCGAGAAGCCAAGGGTGAAATGTTCTGAATGTCCCTATCAGAACTTTCTTCCGCTGGATGCAGTGGCTGTGCGCGAGCACCTGACAGGCAAGTCGGTCATCGGCACCTACGCGATCCGCGAGGACAACACCTGCATGTTCCTCGCTGCGGACTTCGATGGAGCGGGCTGGCGGGATGACATCCGTGCCTATCGCGACGCGGCCCGGGAAATGGGAGTAGGGGTGGCGGTGGAACGCTCGCGTTCCGGCGATGGCGGGCACGCCTGGATCTTCTTTGATGAACCGATCCCTGCTTTGCTGGCCCGGCGCTTGGGCACTCTCATTGTCGCTAAAGCGTCGGCGCGGCATCCTGCGATGTCGCTTGCCAGCTATGACCGTTTCTTTCCGAACCAAGACATTCTACCTGCCGGCGGTTTCGGCAACCTGATCGCACTACCCCTGCAAGCGAAGGCCCGGGAGTCCGGGAACTCGGTGTTTATGGATGCTGATTTCAAGCCGCATTCGGACCAATGGGCCTTTCTCTCCCAAGTCCCCCGTGTGGGCCGCGAGCGCTTGGAGGAATTGCTCGATCACGCGCTGCCCGCCGAAGATGGTGAGAGTTTGCCACGCTTTGAAGACCGTGCGCTCGATATCATTCCCGCTGCAGTGAAGAAAGGGGACTTCGCCGGCACAGCCCCCGCGCTCCGCCGCGCGCAGTTGGAGATTTTCATCGCGGGCCTGCCCGCCAGCTTGATCGCCGCGCTAAAGAGGACTGCCACCTTGGCGAATCCGGTTTTCTTCGAGAAGCAGAGGCTGCGCTTCGGCACCTACAATATTCCACGCTTTATCTTCTGCGGTGAACTGCAGTCGGATCGGCTGGTTCTGCCGCGCGGCGTAGAAGCTGCTGCAGAAGAGTTGATCCGTAAAGCTGGGGGCCGCCTTGAAATCGAGGATCAACGGCCGCCGCAAACCGCCTGCGATTTCACCTTCCACGGGGAACTCACTTCCGATCAGCAAAGCGCGGTGGACGCCATGCTTGCCCACGAAGATGGCGTTCTGCTTGCTCCGCCCGGCGCGGGAAAACCGTGATGGGCTGCGGCATCATTGCCGCACGTAAAATCCCGTCCCTCATCCTGGTCCACCGCAAGCCGCTGTTGGAACAATGGCGCTTGCGTTTGGAAACGTTTCTCGGTCTCGAAAGGAAAGAAATCGGAGTGCTGACGGGGGATGGAATTGTGGGTCGGCCCGCCGTCGCCATTGGCATGATTCAGACCTTTGCCAAGTCCCCGAATCCAGGTGCTCTGTTCGAACCCTTTGGACAAGTCATCATCGACGAATGCCATCACGTCCCGGCCGTTTCCTTTGAAGCGGTGATGAAGACTTGCAGCGCCCGGTATTTCCTTGGGCTAACCGCGACGCCGAACCGCAAAGATGGCCTGCAGAAGATCCTCTTCCTCCAATGCGGTCCGATCCGTCACCGGATGGAACCGGAAGCCGATCCTGCCATCGACCGTGTCCTTGTCATCCGTGATGTCCACCTCGGCCTACCGCCTGAAGATCTGCGGATTCCGGTTCACCAGTTGTGGGAGCTTCTGGTGAGCCATGGGGAGCGCAATCGTATCATCGCCGGTGACATTGCGGACGCGCTACTCAAGGGACGTCGCTGCGCCGTGCTCAGCGACCGGAAAGAGCATCTTGTGACCTTGGAAAAACTCGTCGGCGAAATCGTGCCCGAGCATGCATCCCGCCTTCATCGCATCGATGGTACGATGGGAAAGAAAGCGCGTGCTGCCGCACTGGAACAGATTTCTGGCCATGCGGATGCAGGGCGGAGCTTCGCCTTGCTCGCTACCTCCGCGTTGGTTGGCGAGGGCTTCGATCTTCCGCAGCTCGATACCTTGTTCCTCACACTGCCGGTTTCCTTCAAGGGTCGCGTCATCCAATACGCGGGCCGCCTCCACCGCGCGTGCGAGGGAAAGTCCGACGTCCGCATCTACGACTACGTCGAGCCGGAGCATCCGCTCACCGCGCACATGCATCGCAAGCGGATGGCCGCCTACCGTGACATGGGATACCGGATCAAGGAAACGGATGCGCTGTTACCGTGAGATCGGGATGCCCTCGGATCGTTCGTGGACCATTGGGGCAACTCGAAGTCCTTCAACCGCTTCTTGAGAATCCTTGAGTGGACGCGTAGCTTCGAAGCATAACGAATGGGCACCCAATGAGCTTTCATCGCATCAAACTGCTGGGAACTCTGCTTGTTCCCATGGTCGCGTCGGCAGAGCCAATGTCGGTCGCGGCACCGCCGGATGCGGCTTTGGTCACGCCGCACCGGATTGAGGAGCTTGCTACGGGACTTATCGTACCATGGGAGCTGCGCTTCCTGCCGGATGGGCGGGAGATTTTCACGGAGCGGATCGGCCGGGTGCGGATCATCGAGAAGGGCAAGCTGCTGGAGGAGCCAGCGCTGACCTTGCCCGCGGCGCAGGGGAACAAGATGGGGCTGTTAGGTCTGGCGCTGGCACCGGATTTCGCGCAGAGCGGCTTGCTCTTCCTCGCCTGGGACAAGCAGAAGGGGGAGAACGACTTCGAGCTGCGGATGGAGCGCTACCGGCTGGACGGCAACAAGCTGGTCGAGCCGAAGACCATCATTGCAGGCATCGCCGCGAACCGCAATCACACCGGCTGCCGCCTGGAGTTCGGGCCGGACGGGATGCTCTACATGACGACCGGCGACGCCGACAAGCAGGACGGCCCGCAAAAACTCGACCAACTCCACGGCAAGATCCTGCGCTTCAATGCGGACGGATCGGTGCCGAAGGACAATCCTTTCGTAGGCAAGGAAGGCGCGCGGCCGGAGGTCTGGTCCTATGGGCATCGCAATCCGCAAGGCCTCGCCTTCCAGCCCGGCACCGGTCGCCTCTACGAGGCGGAACACGGGCCGCTGCATGGCGACGAGATCAACCTGATCGAGAAGGGCGCGAACTACGGTTGGCCGATCATCTCGCACCGGCGTGAAGCCGAGGGCATGCGCACGCCGCTGATCGAGATCACGCCCGCGGCGGCACCGGGGCGTCTGCTTTTCTATCAAGGGACGGCTTTTCCAGAGTTGCGCGGCTGTTTGCTGGTCGCCTGCCTGCGCGGTGAGTCCGTATTCCGCGTCTCACTCGGCGGCGATGGCCTGCCACTGCATGTCGAGCGCCTGTGGTTCAAGAAATGGGGACGCATCCGCTTCATCAATGAAGCACCGGATGGTTCATTATGGCTGGGCACCTCCATGCAGGACCCCGCCGAAGGCAAGCCGCGCGAGGGCGACGATCGCTTGGTCCGCATCGTGGCCGATCCCAAGGGAACCGTGGAGGCGGTGGAGGGCAAGGAGGCGGCACCAGTGCTACTCACTCCGGAGACCAAGGATCCGGAGACGATCATCGCCGCCGCCTGCGCTGCCTGCCACGGCGCCGGGCTGGCTGGCGGTGAGAAACGTGGGCTTCTAACAGGCGAGCTGAAGTTCGCGAAGACTCCGGCGGACCTGGAGAATGTCATCCACGATGGCGTCCCCACGGCAGGCATGCCTCCCGCTTCCGGCCTGCTCACCGACGCCCAGATCTCGCTGGTGGCAGGCTACATCCGCGCGAAGCGGCGCTGAGCGGAAGTGGGGTGGTCTAGCCCGCCACCCATTCATCCGCATTGAGGATGAAGTCGAAATAGTCCGAGTCGACGACAGCGGGATCGAGGCTGCCGGTATGGAGCAGCACGGTGCGATAGGCCTGGCCCTTTGGCAGGGACAGGCGCTTCACCTTTTCCTGCATCGCCCCGATGACTTCTGTCCCGGTGCGGCTGCGGCATTTCATCTCGACCAGATAGACGCACTGCCGGGTGCGGATCAGCAGGTCGATCTGGCAGGCCTTGCGCCGCGCGGTTTTCGTCCGGGCGTAGGGGCCGGCATTGAGCACGGCGCGGTTTTTCAGACCGAGGCGGGAGAGGATTTCGGAAAGGTTGTCGAGCATCAGCGTCTCGAACTGGAAGCCCATGATCGTCTCCCATGCCTCCAGCGTTTCCAGCGGCACGCGCTGGTAGATACCCTTGCGGATGCGTTCGGCATTCGGGCCGATGTATTTCAAATGGAACCTCAGGTAGGGATCCGCGATCCGGTACTGGTGGTCGCGCGGGCGGGTCTTGCCGGTGGCCGGATCGAAGAACGCGTCACGCCGGAGAAAACCGGCGAGTTCCAATTCGCGCAGCGCCTCGCCGAGCGTGCCGCCGCGTTCCCGACCCAGGGCCTTGCTGATCTGGGCGAGAGTCTTGGGACCATCAGTGAGGGTGGCGGCTAGCTCGCGATAGGTTTCCGCCCGGCGGGTAAAGATGTCGTGGAAAATGCGATCGCACTCGTGAAACAGCATGCCTCCAGGGTTGAAGCACAAGCGACCGATGTTTTCCGAGGCGCTCCGCGTCGGCTGGAGTTGTTCCAGATAGCCTGGTACCCCTCCGGTCACGGCCAAGACCTGCCATTTCTCCGCCGCGCTGGTGCGGGCGGCACGCTTGCCCCAGAAGGCCACGCAATCGGCGAGCGGCAGCGGCTTGAGGTGGAACTGCCATGTGCAGCGGCCAACGAAGCCGGTGCTATTGAGGATATTATCCTCGATCCACGAGGAAACGGAGCCGCACAGCACGAGGATCAGGCGGGCGTGCTTGGAGAAACTCTGGTCCCATGCGTTTTTGAGGTGGCCGGCGAAGTCCGGGTCGCCGATCGCCATCCAGGAGATCTCGTCTAACACCACCACCACCGGGCCGCTTGCGGGAAGCTGGCTCGCCAGAAGCTGGAATGCCGCTGGCCAGCCATCAAGGGCGAGCCGCGGCACGGAGCTTTGGCGGGATAGTTGCTCTGCGAAGGCAGACAGTTGGTCTTCCCGCCTGAGCCCCGGGCGCGGCGCCAGCCCGCTGAAGGACAGGAAACGACCGGCTCCCGCGGCGCATTCGGTGATGAAGCGGCTCTTGCCGATGCGCCGCCGCCCTTGGCAGGTCACCAGCGATGCCGTCCTGCGCTTGAAGAGTTCCTTGAACTCCTCCCGCTCTTCCATGCGGCCGACGAAGCCGTCCTTGTCGATTTCGTGCCCGAATGGCATTGAAACTTTCTGGCACCAAATTGGATTTATGTCAATTTCGTGCCCAATTTATTCGCCCAGTTTCTGGCACCAAATCGACATTCCGATCATTCCGTGCCCGGTCTTGAAAGCAGATTCCCGGCACCGGGGAGACAAATCACACAGGCTGCATTGAAGCGCGCCGTGCCTCGATGGCGCGGAAGAGCCTCAACTTCCCGTAGCTGATGCGCCCGCCGAGGTGCTCGAAGACGGGCTTGAGAGCAAGGTCCTGGTAACCATCAAGGGCGGCGCGCATCTCTTGCTCCTCCTCCGCGGTGTAGCAGCGGTGGGGATCGATGTCCTCACCGGCTTCGATAGCGATGCCGAGGTGATTCTCGATGGTGGTGGTCGCAAGGCTGCGCGCAGCGGCGATTTGCTCGATGCTCTTTCCTCCACGCCAGAGCCCCATGGTAATCTGGACGGTGGAATTGATCACGGGCTTCGTTGCGAAGGACGCTTGGTCGGGCAGCGGTGCAAACTTGCGGCGCTCGTGAGTTGCCAGCCACGCGGAAATCTCGCGGAGGAAGCCGGGACCGTAGTCGGCCAGCTTGCGCTCGCCGACGCCGGGGATGCGGAGGAAGGCAGCAACATTCCCGGGGTATTCACGGGCCATGTGGCGCAGGGCCACATCCGAGAAGACGACGTAGGGCGGCACCCCGGCGGCATCGGCGACTTGCTTGCGGTGAGTGCGGAGGACTTCGAAAAGCTCCACGTCGCACTCGATTTCCCCGGTGCGTCGGGTGGGCTTCTCGATCGCCATCAGGCGGCTCAGGCTGATGGTGCGGCGCTCGCGAAGCAGGGCCGCGCCTTCCTCGGTGATGGAGACGACGGGGTAGGTCCCGCTCTCCACGGAGAACAGGCCCTTGCGAACGAACTGGCGGGCGATCTCCGCCCACTTGGCGGCGGAGTGCTCTTGGCCGATGCCGTAAGTACTAAGTTTATCGTGCTTGCGGGTGAAGATCTTCTCGGTGCGCGAACCGGTGAGGATATCGGCCAAGTGGCGGACGCCGACGGGCGGACTGCCCGCCTGCTTCACGCGGATCACACAGCTCAGCAGCTTCTGCGCTTCCAAGGTGGCATCCCAAGTTTCGCGGGGAGCCAGGCAGTTGTCGCAGGCCGCGCAATTCTCCTCCGGCCACGACTCACCGAAGTAATCTAACAGGCCGATCCGCCGGCATGCATCGCTCTCCGCGAAGTCTGCCATGTGCTCGAGCTGTTCACGCGCGGTCTCGCGCGCTTCGTCATCGGTGATCTCGTCGAGAAAACGCTGCTGCTTGATGATATCGCTCCGGCTGAAGAGCAGTAGGCAATCCGCTGGCAAGCCATCGCGACCCGCGCGGCCGGTTTCCTGGTAGTAGCCTTCCAAGTTCTTCGGCAGGTCGGCATGGATCACGAAGCGGACGTCGGGCTTGTTGATGCCCATGCCGAAGGCGACGGTCGCGCAGACCACGCGGACCTCATCGCGCAGGAAGGCTTCCTGGTTCCGCGCGCGCAGCTCCATCTCCAGCCCGGCGTGGTAGCACACGGCCGGGATCCCGGCGGCGCGCAGGCACTCGGCGAGTTCTTCGGTCCGCTTGCGGGACTGGGCATAGACGATGCCGGACTCCTGCCCGCGGCCGCGGATGAACCCGACGATGCGGCCGAGGGCATCCTGCTTCGGCTCGACCAGGTAGTTCAGGTTCGGCCGGTTGAAGCTGGCGAGGAAGACTTCCGGATCGCGCAGCCCGAGCTGGATGAGGATGTCCTCCCGCACCCGCGGCGTGGCGGTGGCGGTGAGGGCGATGGCCGGCACCTCCGGCAGAGCCTGCCGGAGTTCGCGCAGGCGCCGGTATTCCGGACGGAAGTCGTGGCCCCATTCGCTGATGCAGTGGGCTTCATCCACGGCCAGCGCGGTGACATTCCAGCGCCAGATCTCGGCGAGGAAGCTGCCGGACATCAGGCGCTCCGGCGCGAGGTAAACCAGCTTGTAGCTGCCACTGCGGATCGCCTCCAGCCGGTCGCGGTTTTCCTGCGGGCCCAGGGTGGAATTCAGGAAAGTGGCCGCCACACCCGCTGCGACGAGCTGGTCCACCTGGTCCTTCATCAGCGCGATGAGCGGGGAGACGACGAGCGTCACGCCCTCCCGCGCCAGCGCCGGAAGCTGGTAGCAGAGGCTCTTCCCCGCGCCAGTCGGCAAGATGGCGAGGACATCCCGGCGGGCCAGCGCGGCCTCCATGATCTCTCGCTGCAGGGGCCGGAACTGGTCGTAGCCGAAGTGGGTCTTCAGCAGGCGGGACAGGGGGATGTCCATGTTCATATGGGTACTAGATGTAGTTCTTATGAACAGTTCAAGCGTTTTTTGGGGGAGAGCTTTGTGCTTTGGGATTCCGATGTTTCGTGCAACTGTGCAGCACGAGCGGACGAATTTTAAGATCATGAATGTCACCCTCAAGCTGCCCGATGATCTCCTGAACGAGGCGAAGCACCGGGCGATCGCCCGCTCCCAGTCTCTGTCCCAATGGCTTGCCGAGCTGCTACGCCAGGAGATCGCGCGAAACCACCCGGATCGCCAGACCCTCTCGCAGCGATTGGGAGACCCCGCCACGGCCGACCGCGATTTTGAGCTGCCGGACCGCAAGAGCGAACAGGAACGTCCGCTGACTTTCCTGTGAACGCATTCCTCCTCGATACCGTCACTGTTTCCGAATTCCGCAAAGTAGGTCGCATCGACCCGGCCGTGGATTCCTGGCAGCGTCACCATCTCGGCGATGAAATGTGGATCAGCGTGGTAACTCCCTTGGAGATCCGCGTGGGGATCCTACAAGTGCAGCGGAGGGATCCCACATTTGCAGGTCAGCTCGATTCGTGGCTGGTGAACACCGTCATTCCGGCTTTCCAGCATCGGACTCTGGGGATCGATCTGAGCACGGCCCTTTTGGCCGGAGAGTTCCGGGCGCTGCACGGCCTGTCTCCGAATGACTCCCTCATCGCCGCCACCGCCAAGATCCACGGCCTAACCCTCGCCACCCGAAACACCTCGGACTTTGCCACCACCGGCATCCCGCTCACCAATCCTTGGGAGCACTCGCCGTGACGCCGAATCGTCAGCCAAAACTAAAAATTAGAATTATTCTTGATCTTGGGTAGGCTAGGGGTAGCTTCCGCCGCCCCGCCCATGGTCGATCTTTCATCCGATAGCGATTCCGACCTTTCCGCCGAAACCCCGGTGGAAACGGGGGGACTGCGGATGACACGCCAGCGGCAGGAAGTCTACCGCCTTCTGCTCGAGCAGCGGGACCACCCCACCGCGCAGGACGTCTTCCTGCGGGTGAAGGACAAGCTGCCGAACATCTCGCTGGCGACGGTCTACAACACGCTCGAAGCGCTGGTGCAGCACGGTTTGGTCCGGCAGGTGAACTTCGACCGCGAGTCTTCGCGCTTCTGCCCGAACCTCGCCGACCACGGTCACTTTCACGACAAGGCCAGCGGCAAGATCCATGACGTGACCTTCAAGCCGGGCGTCTGTCTGGCGGACCTTCTCGATCTCCCCGAAGGCGCGGTCGTCACGGGCGTGGAGATCACCCTGCGCGGCGAACTGCCGGCCTCTTGATTTGGAATTTGGAACTCAGAATTTGGAACTTCATCGCCTCATGTCCCTCGTCATTAAAGACCTTTGCGCCACCCTCGAAGACGGAACCGAGATCCTGAAGGGCGTGTCCCTGGAGATCCCCGCGGGTGAGGTGCATGCGATCATGGGGCCGAACGGTTCCGGCAAGTCCACGCTATCGAAGGTGATCGCCGGGCATGAAGGCTACGTGGTGACCGGCGGCACGGTGGAGCTCGATGGCCAGGACATCTTCGAGATGTCGATCGACGAGCGCTCGCGCGCCGGGATCTTCCTGGCCTTCCAGTATCCTTCCGAAGTCCCGGGTGTCTCGAATGCGAACTTCATCCGCGCCGCGCTGCAATCGCGCCTGCCGAAGGGCGAGGAACTCGACGCGGTGGCCTACTATAAGAGCCTCTACTCGAAGATGGATCTGCTGGAGATGGACCGCAAGTTCACGGCCCGCTCCGTGAACGAGGGCTTCTCCGGCGGTGAGAAGAAGCGCAACGAGATCCTCCAGATGATGATGCTCGAGCCGACCTACTGCATCCTCGACGAGACCGACTCCGGCCTCGATATCGACGCGCTGAAGGTGGTGGCCAAGGGCGTAAATGCCATGCGCTCGCCGGCGCGCGGCATCCTGATGATCACTCACTACCAGCGCCTGCTCGACTACATCGCGCCGGACCACGTGCACGTGATGGCCGCGGGCAAGATCGTGCGCTCGGGTGGCCCTGAGCTGGCGCTCGAGCTGGAGCGCGACGGTTACGATTTCCTCAAGGAAGAAGCATTGGTCACGGCCTGATCCCTGCTACGGCAGCTACTGCCATGAAACTGCGCAAGACACGTCATCCCCTCGACAAGCAAAGCCGCGAGAAGTCCGTCGCTCTGCTGAACGACTTCTTGGTACTCGCCATCGACCTGCGCCTGCAGGTGAAACAGGCGCACTGGAATGTGCGCGGCCCGACCTTCATGACCCTGCATGAGCTCTTCGACCGCCTGGCCGGGGAGCTGGAAGAGACCATCGACGAGCTGGCCGAGCGCGTCACCGCGCTTGGTGGCCGCGCGCTGGGCACTGCCAATCGCATCGCCAGCAAAAGTGAGCTGGCGGATCTGCCGAAGAAGGCGACCCACGGCGTGGCGCTGACCGCGTTGCTCGCGGACCGCTTCGCCGCCGTCGGCAAGTGTGCCGGCATGGCGATCGAGTGCGCGCAGGAAGTGGATGACGAAGTCACCGCTGACCTTTTCATCAAGACCTCGCACGGCCTCGACCGCGCGTTGTGGTTCCTCGAAGCAACGCTCGATGGCGAGACGCGCGAGGAAGAAGACTACCCCGCTCTGCCGGAGATTACCGATCCGGGCGGCGATGAATTGAAGATTTCCGCTTAGCAACCCCTTTTCCTGTCCATGTCCTACGACGCTTCTAGTACCATCGATGCCGACACCCAGGAGGCGATCGACATCGACCGCACGAAGGGAGATTTCTCTTTCCCCGAGCGCCACAAGTTCGATGCCGGCCGCGGCCTGACCGAGCGCACGATCGACTACATCAGCGACGTGAAGGGCGAGCCGCAGTGGATCCGCGACTTCCGCCACAAGGCCCTCAAGGTCTTCCGCGAGAAGCCGATGCCGACCCACTGGGCGACCAAGGACCTGGAGAATATCGACTTCGACATCATCCGCTACTACCTGTCCGACGGCGAGAAGCCGAAGCGCTCGTGGGAGGATGTGCCGGAGGACGTGTTGCGGACCTTCGAGCGGCTGGGTATCCCGGAGCAGGAGCGCGCCTTCCTGGCCGGGGTGGAAGCCCAGTATGACTCGGAGGCGGCCTACTCCAACATGAAGGAGGAGCTGACCAAGCAGGGCGTGATCTTCGTGAACTCGACCGAGGGCTTGAAGAACCATGAGGAGATCTTCCGGCCGTACTTCGGCAAGGTGATCCCGACGGGGGACAACAAGTTCTCCGCGCTGAACAGCGCGGTGTTCTCCGGCGGTTCCTTCATCTACATCCCGAAGGGTGTGAAGCTGAAGCAGCCCTTGCAGGCTTACTTCCGGATCAACTCGGAGAACTTCGGCCAGTTCGAGCGCACCCTGATCATCGCGGACGAAGGCGCCGAGGTGATGTACATGGAAGGCTGCACTGCACCGAAGTTCGAGACGGCGACGCTGCACTCCGCGGTGGTGGAGCTGGTCGCGCTGAAGGGCGCGAAGATCCAGTACGTCACCGTCCAGAACTGGAGCAGCAATGTCTTCAACCTCGTGACCAAGCGCGGGATGGCGATGGAAGATGCCGAGGTCCGCTGGATCGACTGCAACATCGGCAGCCGCCTGACGATGAAGTATCCCGGCGTGATCATGAAGGGCGAGCGCGCCCGCGGCGAGGTGATCTCGATCGCGCTGGCCAACAGCGGCCAGCACCAGGACACCGGCGCGAAGATGATCCACGCGGCGAACAACACGACCTCCAACGTCGTGTCGAAGTCGATCTCCGTGGGCCAGGGTCGCGCGACCTACCGCGGCCAGGTTCACATCCCGAAGCACCTCAAGGGCTGCAAGAACAACACCGAGTGCGATGCCCTGCTCATCAACACCCGCAGCCGCACGGACACCTATCCGGCGATCACGGTGAAGGGCAACCAGCACGCCACGCAGCACGAAGCCAGCGTTTCGCAGGTGTCGGAGGACATGCTCTTCTACATGCAGCAGCGCGGCCTGAGCGAAGGCGCAGCGATGTCGCTTGCGGTGAACGGTTTCATCAATGACCTGGTGCGCGAATTCCCGATGGAATACTCGGTGGAACTGAAGCGTCTGATCGATCTCGAAATGGAAGGCAGCGTGGGCTGATCGAATCGCCACTCCCATCCCAACACACATCTCACATTCCCTCGATGCCCGCCGTGCTCGACCATCCCGCTTCCTTGCTCGAATCCGCACCTGAGACCCCTGCCGCCTTCCCCGCGTGGTTCGCGGAGCGGCGCCGGGCGGCATGGCAGCGTTTCCTGGAGACCCCGGCACCGAAGCGTGGCGATGAGCCATGGCGCTTCTCGTCGCTGAAGCAGATGGACTTCACGGGCTATTCGCTTGGCGGTGCGCCGGCGGGTGGTTCCATCGTAGCGGACTCCGTGTCGCTCGCGGATCCGGTGGCCAAGTTCGTTTTTGCCAACGATGTGCTGCTGCACGCGGAGTCAAAGCTGCCGGAGGGCGTGATCTGCCTGCCATTGGAGAAGGCGCTGATCTCGCATGGTGAGCTGGTTCGCGAGCAATTCATGCTGAACGATACCCGGCTTGGTTCCGCCAAGTGGACGGCGCTGCACGAGGCGAATGTCAGCAACGGTCTCTTCGTCCACGTCCCGGCAGGGGTGGAGGTGGAGGGCACCATCGAGGTGTTCCACTGGCTCGCCGGCGACAAGGCGGTGATCTTCCCGCACACCTTGATCGTGACCGGTGCCAACTCGAAGGTCCGGGTGGTGGACTACTTCCGCTCCACCAACGACAGCGACGCCGGCCTGGCGATCGCGGTGAATGATCTTAACGCCGGACCGGGCTCGAAGCTCGACTACATCGCCATCCAGGCCTTCAACGAGAAGACCAAGATGATCCAGGTGAATGAGACCGGCGTGGCCAAGGATGCTTCTGCCACCGGCTTCATCCTGAACACCGGTGCCGCTTGGGCGCGGAATGAATCGTTGAGCCGCTTGGACGGCGAGGGTTCGCGCTCTGACATGCTTTCCGTGAGCATCCCGGCGCGCGAGCAGGAGTATGACCAGCGTACCTTCCAGCACCACGTGAGCCCGGGTGCCTACAGCGACCTGCTCTACAAGAACTCCTTGTACGATGAGTCTCGTACCATTTTCTCCGGCTTGATCTTCGTGGATGAAGGCGCGCACCGCACGGATGCCTACCAGACCTGCCGCAATCTCTTTATGAGCGATGAGGCCGAGTCCAACTCGATGCCCGGCCTGGAGATCAATGCGGACGACGTGAAGTGCTCCCATGGCAGCACCTCCTGCCAGATCAGCGAGGAAGAGATCTTCTACCTCCGTGCCCGCGGGATCGACCCGGTGCGTGCACGGCAATTGATTGCCCGCGGCTTCTCGGTGGAGGTCATCGAGCGGCTGAAGGACGATAAGGTGGAAGAGATGGTCCTCCGCTTCTTGGATGACAAATTTGCGCACATCGCCAGCGGCGGGGCTTGAGGCTGTCCGACATCTTTGGCTGCAGCTTTGATAGGGCGGGATTTGATAAGCTAACGGAGTTATATCTCCGCTTTGGAGTCGCCATGAATGCACAGCTTTCCTGCTGTATGAAGACAGCGTCAGGTTTAGTCGTAGGACGTGCTTTGCAAAGTTTTCAGGTATACGCTCTGCATTGCAAATGAGAGACTTGGATCTCCGGGTTATTCCAAATTCGGACATCATCCGCAGCGGGCCAAAATAGTTTCCGCCAGAGAAATCGATTCCTAACGGATAGGCGCAGAAAGCAGTTGCCCCATCAGGGGCGGAGATGATAGGGGCGAGGTCTGATTCTAGTGCTGCCCTCTGGAATCGGAAGACACACGAAGCGGTGAATTTGCATTCTGCAATTTCATGTAAACCCAGCCACCGACATGTCGGCAGGTGTGGTTCATCGCATCGTGGATAGACCCAACAAAAAATACCTATGAAATCCCGTTTGACCCCACATCAAGCGACCGGACGGCAGCGCCGGAAGCGATGGGCCGCAGCCGCAGGAGCGGTTGCCGTCCTGATCACCGCCGGAATCTTTTTGATTCCACACTCCACGGATCCAGGAAGCACCACTGCTTCTAACAGTCCGAAAGCCTCGGCACGTCCGGAACAGTTGACTGGTGAGGCGAAGGAGCTGAAGCGCCTCGCCGATCTGGTGGAGCGCGGCAAGAAGGCGATCCCGATGGCACCCGTCGCCGCGAATAGCCCGCCGGTCGCGGCCATCATGCCAGAGCGTGAACTCATCGCCAGCGGCTGGACGAAGGATCCGGACCCGGCCATGCAGGACTTCGCCGCATGGGCGAAGCGTTATGCGGCCACTCCGGCAACATCTCGCGAAGCGCTTGAGGGAGAGGGCATTGCTGCCGCAACGGCGCGTCGCTCGGCTCTGGAAGCTCAGATCAGCAGCGATCCTCGCCGCGCCTTGGCCAATGCCGTGCCGCTCTCCGTGCGGGAGCAGTTGCCGGCGTCCGTCCAGTCGCTGTTAGAGGCGCGTGTCGATGACTTCGGCGATGTCTCGCTGGTGAATGCCATGGCGGTTCCCGGCGGCGAGGCAATTGCCCCGACCGACCGCGTGGCGATCGGCGACAACTTCTACGAGGCTCATCGTTACGGCAACCGCGAGAATGTCTCGTGGCTGCGAGATGTGTCCCTGCATGGCATCTCCGTCGGCAACAAGCTGGCGGTGCTGGATAGCCCGGTGCGCGTGTTGGAAGAAGGCGAGCGGCTCGACGGTGCCACCGTCAACGAGAGCTGTCCCGTCTCCGGCAAGACCGTGGCCTCCGTTGGCAAAGGCACGGTGAAGGCGGACAACAAGACGCAGTTCCAGCTCGGCAGCAGCTACTACGAGACCTGCGAGCCGGCTCACGTGGCGAATGTGGAGTCCGGCATCGTGGCCAGCGAGAAGGCCAACGAGCCGACCGGCAAGACCCTTGCGGACCTCGGCCTGCACGCGCTGTGCATGCCCAAGCCACAGGCACTGGGCGATAGCTCGGCACCGGGCACCGCAGGCTATCTCGGCAAGCCGCCGACCAGCATGACCTTCGGCGGGAAGAAGATCCTGATCATGCGCGTGCAGGCGAATGACACCGGCTTCCCCGCGAACGGCAGCCCGACCGACTTCAACAACATGGTCTATGGCTCGGGTGGCTTCGACACCCGCATGCGCCGCATCTCGTACAACAACACCTGGATCTCGCAGGCCGATGTCACGCCAGTGATGACCCTGCCACAGCCGCGCACCTACTACGTGGGCAATCCTCTGGGAACTGCCTACGACTGCAATCGCTGGATCACCGATGCGAAGAACGCGGCGGTGGCCCAGGGTTATGTGCTCGCGAACTACGCGCAGCTCATCGTCGCGCATGAGAGCTACAACACCGGTGCAGCCGGCCTGGCATGGGCGGGCTACATCTTTCTGAACGGCTACTTCGGTGTGGAGGTGACGCTGCACGAATACGGCCACACCTTCCGCCTGCCGCACGCGAACTCCTGGTACACCACGGATGGCAATCCCATCTCCACCGGCAAGCAGCACCGCGAGTATGGCGATGCCGCCGACCCGATGGGCAATGCCTGGGGTGCGAACCAGTACAATAGCTTCAACCCCTACTATAAGAACATCTGCAGCTGGCTGCCGGATAGCGCGGTGCAAACGGTCACGCGCAATGGTACCTACCGCGTCTATCAGCACGACGGCGCGACGGCGCTGAACCGCACGGTGGCGATCAAGATCGGCCGCGACTACGAGTACAACTACTGGATCGGCATTCATGGCGATCCGGTGGCGCAGGCGAACTTCAACAACGGCGTGGCGGTCTATGCCGTGTCCTCGTTCAAGTTCTCCGACTCGCACTTGCTCGACATGAACAACCCCGGCGATGACAATCGGGACAATGCCCCGCTGACCGTGAACCAGACCTGGTATGACGCTGCGGCGGACGTAACGATCAAGAACGTGGCCGTGGGCGGGACGAATCCGAACCGCTACGCCGACGTGCAGATCACCTTCGGGCCGAAGAGCAAGGGCAACTACCGCCCGCTGGTCAGCGGCGGCGTGTATCGCTTCAAGAACCGGAACAACAACCTCTACCTCGGCATCGCGGGCAACAGCTCCGCAAATGGCGTGCCGATCAGCGTGGCAGCCACATCCGGCACCGCGGCGGAGAACTGGGTGGCCTGGCGCCAGACCGATGGCAGCTACAGCTTCAACCACCAGGGCACGGACAAGTGGATGGACGTGGATAACAACGGCCAAGGCGACGGTCCGGAGATCTGGCAATACACCGGCAATACCAGCGACGCGCAGCGCTGGTACATCGGGCAGAACCCGGATGGCTACGTCTATTTCACCCACAAGGGCACCGACGGCAAGGTGATCGACATGGATCCCGGTGGCGTCAATGACGTGCACCAGTGGGGCAGTTTCGAGGCCACTTGGCAGCAGTGGTATCCGGAGCTGGTGGGGATGAGTGCGGGCACGTACCGCCTCATTCCCCGCCATGCTAACGGCCAAGTGCTCGACATCGCGGGCGGTGGCACGGGCAACGGCGCGGCGACCAACCTCTATCAGTGGAACGCCACCTCAAACCAGTTGTTCACCTTGAGTGACGTCGCTGGCTACGCGGGCCGCATCCGCCTGACGCCGACCAACGCGACCGCGAAGGCGCTCGATGTGAATGCCTCGGGAACAGCCAACGGCACCAAGCTCCAGCAATGGGATTGGCTGGGCACGGGCAATGCCGCGCAACGCTGGGCCTACACGCGCACCGATGGCAACTGGCTGCGCTTCACGCCGGACTGCGCCACCGGCAGCTGCATGGAGGTGAGCGGCGACGACAACTCCTTCAACAACGGCAGTGTCGTCCAGCTCTGGCAGTTCACCGGCGCCCAGGACCAGCAGTGGCGCTTCGCAGACTCTGATTGATTGACGCGCATCAAACCCAAGGCCCCGGGGGGAAACTCCCGGGGCTTCTTGTTTTGTATGCGATCGATCGACGCGGCTACGCCGCGGTCACAACTCCACGGGCCAGTGCGCCGCTTCCCAGATGGCAGCGCAGACGGCGGTAATGAGTTGCTCCAGGCGCTTGGCGCGGATTTCCGAGCCCTTCTCACGGCTCATGCTTTCCAGCATGTCCGCAGCGGTCGCGGCGAGCTGCTCTTGGGCGGTCTCCACGAAGAGGCCTTCGAGACGGTCCTCCATCTCTTCGCCCGGCTTGTGGTCGGCCATCTTCAGCTCATACCACTCGGACATGCGGTAGGGGTCCGGCTCGTAGTCCTTGCCCACCACCGCGTGCATCGCACCAAGAGCGATGATGGTCACGGTGAAGACCGCTTGGAGTTCGTCGTCATTCAGCGAGTCATCGAGATCCGCGAGTTCTTCCAGGACATCGCCGAGACGGATCTCCAGGCGGTTCCACAGCGCGGAATCGCCGATCACCGCATCCATGCGCGCGCGCAGGGTCTCGCCCTTCAGCAGCGGCTGAGCGGGCGGGGCATCGAGCGGGGTGTCGGCGGAATCGTCGTCGGCTTCCATGGCGGGAAGGGTGGGAAGCGCTTGCGCGGGCGTCCACTCCGAAAACACGGGGCTACTTGGTCTCGACTCCGCCAGCCGCTGCGCCATCCTCGGCGGCCCTTTGGAAGATCAGCCGGACATCCACGAATTTTTCGACGACGCGCTCTGGGCGGAGCGTTTCGACGAGGAGTGCCGGGAAGGGGGCCACCGCCTTCGGCCGAAGGTCCGGGAACTCGCGGGTGAGTGGGTGGATGAGGAGAATTTCACGCTCAGGGCCAGCGTCGCCGGTGAAGCGTGCGAGGTGAGCCTGTGGCCGTCCGGTGAGCGCTGGGATTTCGAGAGCCAATGTGGCTGCGAGACCGGCCGCTACTGCTCGCATGCCGCCGCGCTGCTGGAGGAGGCGGGGAAGGGGAAGAACCTCTCGCGCCTGCTCGAGGGGCGCGTGGCGCGCACCCTGGCTCCCACCGCCACCGCTGCGAGCGAGGTCGATCCAGCGGAGATCCCGCACCTCGAGACCAAGCCGCACTTCCTGCTGATGGTGCTGCGCGAGCCGACCGACTCGAAGGTGGTCCGCTTGCTCCTTCAGGCGCTGAAGATTCCCGATAGCGGGGACTGGGTGGTGGCGCGGCCGCAGGCGATCTACGGTGAACATCGTATTCCGCTGGGTGGCATTCCCGGGCCGCGCGAACACCGCATCGACACCAAGGAGGGGCCGCTCGTGATCCGCCGGGACATCGCAGCGGAGATGAATGCCATCCTGAGCCTGCAACAGGCGGGCCTCGCCAGCCTGGCGGGGCACGCGCAATTCCGCTTCCTGCTGGGCCTGGCAGGCAAGTCGAAGCGCGGCTCTGCCAATGAGGCGGGGCTGTGGTTCCCGAACCCCGGGCACGGTCCGTTGGCCGAATTCTGGCCATGGCTGCGCTCCACTGGCTCCGCCACCTTGGAGTCCGCGGGCTGGCTGGTCTTCTTCGCGGATGAGGTCGGTCACGAGATCATCGACCTTGATCCCGATGGCTTCGTCTACACGCTGGAGGATGATGGCACCGGCTGGTTCCACCTCTCCGTAGGCTTCGATGTCGGCGGCAAGCAGCTCGACCTGCTGCCGATCCTCGCACAGTTGTTAGATCGCGGGGCCTTGGAGACCACGCTGGAGTTTCCGGCGGATGGCCACTTCCTGCATCATCTCGAAGATGGCCGCGCGTTGAAGCTGCCTGCCGCGCGCATTCGCAAGATCCTGAAGCAATTCGCGGCCCTCATCGATCCGCGCCGCTTCAAGGGCGGTAAGCTGCGGCTCCACCCGCTGGATGCCGCGGCCATTGCCACTTCAGAGGAACTCGGGATTCAAGCACCGGAGCGCTTGGCCGAACTGGCGCATAAGCTCGGGAACTTTTCAGGTATCGAGAAGAAGGCGATGCCCGGGGGCATCAAGGCGGAGCTGCGCGAGTACCAATCGGAAGGCTTCCACTGGATGCAGTTTCTCGCGCGGCACGAGCTGCACGGCATCCTGGCTGATGACATGGGCCTGGGGAAGACCCTGCAGACCATCACCCACATCCTCGCGGAAAAGGAAGGCGGCCTGTCGCAGGGCAAACCCTCACTGGTGGTCGCGCCGACCAGCGTGGTGCCGAACTGGCGGGCGGAGGTGCAGAAGTTCGCGCCATCATTGCGCATCCTCATGTTAGACGGGCCGCAGCGGAAGAAGTACTTCCGCTCGATTCCCTATGCAGACCTCGTTCTGACTTCATACGCCCTGATCCAGCGGGACATCGACAAGCTCAAGGACTACAGCTTCCACATCGCGGTGCTGGATGAAGCGCAGTATGTGAAGAATCCCACATCCAAGATGGCACAGGCCGTCTGCCAGCTCGATGCGCGGCACCGCCTCTGCCTCTCCGGCACGCCGGTGGAGAACCACTTGGGCGAGCTGTGGAGCCTGATGCGCTTCCTCATGCCGGGTTTCCTCGGCGGGCAGGAGGACTTCAATCGCCGCTTCCGCACGCCGATCGAGCGCGATGCCGATGAAGACCGCCGCGCTGCACTCAAGGCCCGCGTGGGCCCGCTGATCCTGCGCCGCACCAAGGACCAGGTGGCGAAGGAGCTGCCGCCGAAGACGATCCTAATCCACACCGTCGAGCTGAACACCGGCCAAAAGGACCTCTACGAAACCGTGCGCGCCACGATGGACAAGCGCGTCCGCCAAGCCATCGCCATCAAGGGTCTGGAAGGCTCGCGCATGGTCTTCCTGGAAGCGCTCCTCAAGCTGCGCCAGATCTGCTGCGAACCGAAGCTGCTGAAGTTCGAGGGCGAATCGAAGCTAGAGGCCGATGCCGCCGGCTCCGCGAAGCTGGAGTATCTGGCCGACCTGCTGGATACGCTGATCGAGGAAGGCCGGCGCATCCTGCTCTTCTCGCAGTTCACCTCCATGCTGGAGATCATCGAGGGCCTGCTTCAACTACGGAAAGTGCCGTATTTGAAGCTCACCGGCGAATCGAAGAACCGCGGTGAACTGGTGGAGCGTTTCCAAACCGGAAACTTCCCCGTCTTCCTCATCTCGCTAAAGGCCGGCGGCACCGGCCTGAACCTCACCGCCGCGGACACCGTGATTCACTACGATCCCTGGTGGAACCCCGCCGCCGAAGCCCAGGCCACCGACCGCGCCTACCGCATCGGCCAGACCCAGCCGGTCTTCGTCCACAAGTTGATCTGCCAAGGCACCGTGGAAGAACGCATCCACCAGCTCCAGGCGAAGAAGAGCCAGCTCGCGGATTCGCTGCTGTCCGATGCTGCACGGGCCGCGGCTCCGGATGAGGTCACGCTATCTGCGCTTCTCGCGCCACTCGGATGAAGCCCGGGTCACAAGCTGCGCAGCGACTTTTGGATTTGCTTTTGGACTAAAAGCCAGGAGTCGCCATTGAGAGACACGGGGTCGGGCTCCATCTCGGCAATCAAACCACGCCAAGCTCCGCAACACCACGAAGCGATCCGAATTCTGGTATTTGGCCTCGTATGAAAGCAGCATCTCCTCAAGCGAATGGTGCCTGAGCAGTTCGCACAGATCGAAGAAGTCTTTCTTTGCCCCGCGGTTGGCAATGGCATTCAGCTTCATCGCGACGACGTCCCGCGCGGAGAGGAAGCTTACATTGTTGAGCCTTTCCGGCTCCGACAACAAAGGATAGGCATGGCGAAGAAAATCCAATTTCACCCCTCCGGCCGTGAGGGTCAGTGAACCCTTGGCTCGAGCCGGCGCCGTGCTTTCCGTCAATGGCAATGCCGAGTGCAGGGCTTCCGGGTCGAAGTCGTGGATAGTGAAGAAATCCAAGTCCACAGACAGGCGATGCCCGAAGCGGAGGGCAAGGGATGTGCCGCCTCCGAGATGGAAGTTGCTTAGCTCTTCAAGGGGAGCAAGCCGGCTCAAGAGTTCCCGGACTGCTGCTGGAACGGCGTCGTAGTGGAGCATCGGAAAGCGGAGGCGGGAAGGTCAAACAGTGCGCGGCAGAAGGAAAAAGACCGGGGCTCGAGTGTCCGGAGACTGGTGACGATCTTGCTCAAACGCGGCATACCGTAGAAACCTACGGCCATCTTCCAGTCCCTCCAGAGACCGTATTCCAGAACTCTCCGCACCAGCCATGCTGAATGCTTCTCTGGATCGATCTCACGGACATCCACGTCCCAGAAAAGATGGTCGGAGAAAGGCGGCATTGCGCCATGTTACTCCACGGGCGCGATTGGGAAAGCGCGAACGAGCAGCATTTGTCGACCAGCTTCCTGCGGCCCTAGCATCTCCTCCTGCGAAGGCCGAGAAGCCATGCGCCGGACAGCGCCACTGCCGTCGTTGCCGGTTCCGGAATTGTGTTCAGGGTGCCCGCGTAAATTCCCGGCCCACCCTGTGCCATCGCGCTGCTGATGGCGACCAAGGTCCCATTTTGATTCTGGATTCTGACCCAACCGTAGTCGTCTCCAAGGGTGAGATCGTTCGGGGAATTGAAGTGGCTTTCATCCCGATCTACCCAGAAGCCGAGAAGCATGCTTGCTCCATTGGGAAGGTCGAATTCGTTGTTTGGCGTGGCGGCGCCATTCCTGACGAATGCATCCGCCAAATCCAAGGTGTACCACGTAAGCGCATCCCCATCCTGGACGTGGAAATAGGCGAACGCCAATCCTGCTGTCACCCATGTCGGATCAAAACGGGTGGAAGTAATAGCATCAACACCGAAGGATGCGGCCGAGGTGCCCAGTTGTTGATCGGCACCGAAGGAGCCCGGTCCAATCGTGACCACGTTCTGCACGACGACTCCCTGAGAGCACGTCATGCTTCCAGCCACACAAGAGAAGGCAAGGAGGAGAAACTTTCTCATAACACCTCCTTTGGGAGATTGTAATGCGCCGGTCAATTTGAATCGGCTGACCGACCCGAGCTTCACTTAATCTTCATTTTCCCACTCCCGGACCAGAAGCCGCCTCCCGGCGTGGTCCCATTTCTCTTCGGCCACCAGGATCCGGCGGTCTTGTTTCTCCAAGTCCCACGGGACGCAACCTCCGGCTGCCTGCCAGCCTTGGGAGAGCATTCTCTCAAGGTAATCCGGGCGAGTGATTCCTGCGACGCTCTCCACGCTGCCTTGTGGAGGAAGCCCTTTCACTCCATTCGGTGGACCGGCCAAGAGCCAGCGCTTGCACCGGTACCAGGCCCGCACTCGTGGCTGGAGCCAAGACACCACGAAAAGCTGTGCCTCGGACAGCAAGTCGGTGAAGCGGTCGTCCAAAGGCCGCAGCGGCTGCATGCGATCCACCACGCCCTGGTAGCCGGCCAAGCCCATGCTGCCGAAGTAAATGACCGAGCCTTCCACAACCCGCACCGGGCCGCCGGAGTAGACGAAGCCATCCCACTTGGCATCGCCCTTCGCCGTGAAGCGCTGCGGGTGCTTCGCGATCAGGAGCGCCTCCGCCTTGCCGTAGCCAATCTGCTGGCGGAGATAGCCGCGCAGGGAACTCCGGCGATGGTGCCAGACGAAGGCCGTGGGTGCGAAACCGAGGCGGTAGCCTTTGTCCCGCAGGCGCCAGCAGAAATCCACATCATCGCCCGCAGTGGTGAAGAGCGGATCGAAGCCGCCGATATCGAAGTACGCCGTGCGTCGTACCGCGATGTTGCAGCCGGGCAGGTGCTCCGCCTCCTCGTCATCCAGCATCACGTGGCTGGGCGCACCGGGCGCGGCGGCGACCACCGCTTGCACGGCATCCTGCGGCACCGGCGGCAGATTTGGACCACCCGCCGCATCCCAGCCGTGGGAGAAGGATACTGCCAGACCATCCAGCCAGTCGCGGTCCGGCTCGCAATCGTCATCCGTAAAGGCCAGGTACTCGCCGCTGGCCGCCTCCGCCCCGGCATTCCGCGCGGCGCTCAGGCCGCAGGGTTCCAGGCGCAGGAGAGTCACCCCGGGAAACTCTCTCTCTACTAGATCCGCCGTACCATCGGTCGAGCCATCATCGACGACGATCACCTCGTGGGCGGCCAGCGTCTGGGATTGCAAGGAGTGCAGGCAGGCACCGATGCGGGCGCTGCCATTCCGCGTGCACACGATCACCGAAATGCGGGCCGCCGGAGCCACGGGCACTGCTTCCGCCAGCGCTCGCGTGACCGCCTCCAAGGCCGGCTTCGCTTGGCCCGTACGATCCAGCAGGCCGAAGTCCCAATCGACCACCTCCATCCCCGCGTTCCACCAGCGGTCGCTCCAGGCATAGAGCGTCATCCCGGCCATGCCCTCCTCCCGCGCGATCCGGATCGCCCAGGCCAAGGTCTCCGCCTGCCGCTCCAGACCATTGCGCCGCGAATCCAAGCCGAACTCCGAAATCATCACCGGCCGGTCTCCCGCGATGTGATGCAGACGGCGCAGGTATTTGCGGAAGGCCTCCTGGTCCTCCAGATAGACGTTGAAGGCAGTGAAGTCCGCGTTCTCCGGTTCCAGATACTCCGTGCTCGGATAGTTCCCGTAGCACCACAGGATATCCGGCCGCAGCTCCTTGCCCTGCGCGATCAGTTCCTCGAGCGTCCGGCGGACCTGCAGCGGGCCCATCCAGCGGACGAGATCGGCGGGCACTTCATTCGCCACGAAGACCCCGGCCAGCGCGGGGTGGCCTTCCACCGCCCGCAGGTCCTCCGCCAGGGCCACGCGGGCCGCACAGAGGATCCGCTCATCCTTCAGGAAATCCACGGCCTGCGGCCAGCGCAACCCGCCGAAAACCCGCAGCCCGGCGGCCAGCGCCGCATCCAGCAGCGCGCGATCCGGCATCTCGTAGAGCCGCAGCGCATTGAAGCCCGCCGCCGCGATCCGCCCGAAGTCCGCGGAGAAATCCGCCGGCCAGCCGCCCGGGAAGGGCCCATAGGTGATCACCTGTACGGCCACGCGCGATTCTCCCGAGCGGAAGAATTTTCCATCCGTGCGCAGCGGCTCCATCGGGCCGAGACCCTAGGGGCTGGCGCGGAACTTCCAAGCTCCAAGCGCGGGTGCAAATCGGCCCAAAACGATTCGTTGGCATCCGCCGATTCACGGTTAGAAAGGCCTTATGCGTGATGAACTTCTGAGGAACCCGGTCTTCGCGATGGCGGCGACCCAGTTCGACCTGGTGGCCGATTTCCTGAGCCTGAACGACGAAATCCGCGAGCGGACCAAGTGGCCGAAACGCCTGATCACCGTGACCGTGCCGATCCGCCACGACGACGGCACGGTGAAGGTCTACTTCGGCCATCGGGTGCAGCACCACCTGACCCGCGGCCCGGTGAAGGGCGGCCTGCGCTACCACCCGGCCGTTGACCTCGGCGAGGTCGCCGCACTGGCCATGTGGATGAACTGGAAGTGCGCGCTGATGGACCTGCCCTACGGCGGCGGCAAGGGCGGCATCACCTGCGATCCGCGGACGATGAGCATGGGCGAGCTGGAGCGCATGACCCGTCGCTACACCATGGAGATGATCCCCTTCATCGGCGAGGACATCGACGTGATGGCCCCCGATATGGGCACCAACGAGCAGACCATGGCGTGGATGGTGGACACCTATTCAACCCACGCCGGTCGTCTGGTCCCGGGCATCGTCACCGGTAAGCCGCTCGGTCTCCAGGGCTCCGCCGGGCGGACCCAGGCCACCGGCCATGGCGTCGCCTTCCTCGCCTGCCGCGCGCTGAACAAGCTGGGCATGACGCTGACCGAGGCCAGCGCCGTGGTGCAGGGCTTCGGCAATGTGGGTTCCCATGCTGCTTACGGGCTTTCGAACTCCGGCGTGAAGATCACCGGCATCTCGGACGTCACCGGCGCGATCTGGAATGAGAAGGGCATCGATACCCGCGATCTCCGCGACTACGTGGCGGCGCACGGCAGTATCAAGGGCTTCCCCGGAGCGGAGGCGATTGATCCGGGTGAACTGCTCTGCCAGCCCTGCGATATCCTCGTGCCCGCCGCTACGGACATGGTCATCACCGGCGAAAACGCGCCGAAGCTGCAGTGCAAGATCTTGGCCGAGGGTGCCAATGGCCCGACCACCCCAGAGGCGGACAAGGTGATCGACGCGCGCGGCGATATCTTCCTGATCCCGGACATCCTCTGCAATGCGGGCGGCGTGACGGTCTCCTACTTTGAGTGGGTGCAGAACCTCCAGCGCTTCCAGTGGACCGAGCGCGAGGTGCTGACCAAGCTGGAGACCATGTTGGAAAACGCCTTCTCGAAAGTGCTGGCCTTCGCGGAGAAGCACAAGCTGTCCCACCGCATGGCCGCGCAGGCTCTGGCGGTGAAGACCGTGGCGGATGTGAAGGCGCAGCGGGGCTTGTTCCCCTAACCGACATGGGCCTGACGATCCAACTGCCACGACGAGAAGACCGGATGGAGTTCAATCTCCGGATCTGGGAAGAGCTGCTTGCTGACCCCGATCTGGCGAAGATCGACAACCGGATCGAAACCGATCGGCATGGCAGGATCATGATGCTGCCGATTGCCGGGCCTTTGCATGGTCTTCGCCAAGCAACGGCCTCCTTCCAACTCGCATCCCTCCTGAGTGGGCGGCCTATCGTAGAATGCCCCGTTTCCACGGCAGACGGCGTTCGAGCCGTGGACGTCGGTTGGTTTTCCGAGCCCCGCTACGCCCGTGCTTTTGACGAGCGTTGTTTCCTGGAGGCGCCGGAGATCTGCGTGGAGATTCTTTCGCCCTCAAACAACCCGGCAGAGATCGGCGAAAGGATGGCGCCTCTACTTTGATGCGGGGGCCACGGAGGTTTGGCTCTGTGAAGAAGACGGCACCATGCGCTACTTCGGGCCCGAAGGTACTTTGGAGAATTCTTTGCTCTGCCCGGATTTCCCGGCGATGATCGAGGCCTGATGCAGGCACTGCGATTTCATGAGTTTGGCAAGCCGCTGGAAGTGCTCCGCTTGGAAGAGCTGGAGCTTCCGGAGCTACGTGAGGGCGAGGTGCGGTTGAAGATGCTGGCCGCGCCGGTGAACCCGGCCGACTTAAATCTGATCGAGGGGACCTATGGCGTGAAGCCGCCGCTGCCTTCCGTGCCGGGGATCGAGGGCTGTGGCGAGGTGGTGGAGAGTGCCTCGCCGGATTTTTCCGTGGGCGACCAGGCAATCATCCTGCGCCGCGCGGGGAGTTGGGCCAGCCACGTGCAGGTGGAAGCCGCGCATCTCTTCAAACTGCCACGAGGCATCGATCCGCAGCAGGCGGCGATGCTGAAGGTGAATCCGGCGACGGCTTGGCAGTTGCTGGTCAGCTTCGTCCAGCTTGAGCCGGGTGCCTGGGTGGTTCAGAATGCCGCGAACTCTGCCGTGGGGCGCTGCGTGATCGCCTTGGCGAAGAGTCTGGGGCTACGTACGATGAATCTCGTACGTCGCGCGGAAGTGAAGGAGGAACTCCTCGCACTCGGGGCGGATGAGGTCTTGACCGATGAAGATGCCACGGTGGAGGCTTGGAAGAAGCACGGGCCCCAGCCGGGGCTGGCGCTCAATTGTGTGGGTGGCGAGAGCGCGCTGCGCTTGATGAACCTGCTCGCTCCCGGCGGCACCCATGTGACCTACGGTGCGATGGCCCGGCGGCCGCTGACGATTCCGAACGGCTTGCTCATCTTCAAGGACCTCCGCTTCCGCGGCCTGTGGGTCACCAAGTGGATCGAGAACGCGTCGCGTGGAGAGATCAGGGAAGCCTACAGCCGGCTCGCGGAAATGATGTGGGACGGCACCATCTCCATGCCGGTGGACCGCGGCTTTTCCTTGGAGGAATTCCCAGAGGCCATCGCTGCGCTGGGTGCCCCGGAAAGAAAGGGGAAGATTTTGTTCCTGCCTTCCCGGTGACTCGGTGCAAGGCAGGGACCGTCGCTCCGCGCGGTCCGGCTGGGGGCGGCTTCGGTCTTTCCCGGCATGCACGATGCTCATCACCTGTTCCCCCTGCGCGCAAGCACTCCAAGGCAGGGCAGCACCCGATGATAATGACTCACGCCATCACCGCGGGGTGAGAGCATCCCTTCCTCATCTATCGCTTCCGCTTGCTGCCCGCCCACTCCCACAGCTCCGCCAGCAACAGGCGCTCGCAGGAAGCCACTACCGCCGCAGCCGTGGTGAAGCACTTCGCTTCTAACAACTCTGTGCGCTTGTCCGCGAGTTGCTCCGCCATGCGCCGGTAGCTGCGTGCCCGCCGTTGGTGTTCGAAGAGCGGGATCATCGCCAGGCACCATGCCGCCACGGCGGGCAATACCGTGGGCAGAAAGACCAGCCAGAAGCTGCTTGGACCCTGCGTGATCTTGTAGCCCCGGAGCGCAGCTGTGATCGCCGTCGCGCCGAGGATCAGTGCGCTGATCGAAGCGATGCGGAAGACGATCATGAGCCGGCGCAGGCGCTTGGCGGCGTGCTCGCCCTGGCGCTGGAAGTAACTCATCTGCGGCTCCAACCGCCCCGCGATGTAGCTGTTCCGTGCGCCTGCCCAGCCCTGCCGCTGCTGCACCAGTCGCCACGCCGCCGCACGCAAAAAGGCGGCATCTTCCTCGAAGAGATCCGACGCAAAGGAGCGGAAGGGCGGAGCGAAGGAGTGCGAAGCCAGCAGTGAACGCAGAAGCTCCGCCAGCCGCCGGTCCTCCCGCCACGCCTCATTGATGCGGAAGCGCGCACCCACCCACGGCAAGGTACCGGCGACCAACACGATCACGAACTTCACCGCCGGAGCCGCGTTCTCGCCCAGCTTGAAGGCGACCAGGATGGCCGAGGTCACCGTGGCAAGTTGGTTCAAGGTGATCGATCCCGCAGAGAACCAGCGTGCCCGCGGCGCGGCGGTCACCGCCCGCCGGTCCAGCTTTTCGAAGAGCTCCGCCACCGTGCCCGCTGCGGGCAAGCCGGTGAAGCCGTCGATCGCCGCGGACTTCGCCTTCTCATTCTCCAGCGCACCCGTCACCGCCGTGGCCGCATCAATCACTCGCAGCGGCAGTCGCCGCTCGCGGGCCTCGCCCACGCTTTCCGCCGTGCCACCGATGCCGCGAGCCGCCTGGCCATCCCACACGAAGAGCATCGCGTCCGAAGTATCGATCAGCTCACGCGCTGCCAGGTGGTAGGCCTCCGGTGCTACCTCATTGCCAGGCACCACCTCCACGCTTCCGGCTCCGGCCATCAGCTCCTTCGCCTGCTCCCACTCCGCTGGATCATCGAAGTCCTCGCGGAAGCGGTCTTCCGGAAAGGGCAGCACCACACTGTAGGCGATGCCCAGTTCACGGCAGGCTTCCAGGAAAAGGAGATCTGCACCTGCCGCCGCACTGGCCCTGCCGATGCAGGTTCCCGCTGCGCTGCCACGCCAGTCGCGCAAGGCCGCCAGGATCGCCATCTTCACCGCCGCGGGATCGGGCAAGCACCGGTGCCCCGCGAAGCCGATCACATGCACACGCTTGAAGCCTTCTTCAGACATCGTCGAAGTGTTCCAGTTTCACCGCATGCTCCGCGTAGGCAGCACCCATCTCTTGAAGGAAGTCCATCAGCTCGATGTTATCCAGCGTGAAGCCCCTCTTGCTCACTTTAAAGGCTCCCTGCATCTCCGCCTCGCCAATGGTCCGGTCATAGCGCGCATAGAGGAAGGCCGCGCGTGGATTCGTGCGCACCAGATCACCCAGCTCGCTATCCATCGGCTCGCCGTAGCGGCACTCGCCCTGCTGGCGGCAGACCAGATCCTGGAGCCACTGCGCGGAGCCGATCAAAGCCGTCGGCAGGTTCTTCGCCTGGCCTAACAGGTTTTCCACGAAGCGCGCGCCGCGCCCCGTCTTCACCCGGCCCGTGCCGATCGAGACCAGGCTCATGCGTTCCTTCCCCTCAGTCCATCCGAGGCGATACTCCGGCAGCGTGGCCATGGTGTAGAGCAGGTGCGCGGGATTGTTGAAGGGCGTCACGCCGCCATCCTCGAAGGCGAAGACCTGCTTCTTCACCTGTCCGCTGCGGTCCGCGATCTCGATCACCTCCGGCGGGAAGAAAGTCGGGGCCGCAGTGCTGGCGCGCACGATCTGCCATAGCGGCAGGTCCAGGTTGCAGCCCGGCTCGCTGCGGTCGTTGTAGAGCGCGTGAGGGTTGTTGGACATCGGCCAGGGCGAGCCGGTGGAAGCATTCCGCGTCACGACTAACAGAAGCGTGCGCAGCTTGGCGGTGCCCAGCGTGGCCGGCGTGCCATCGTCTTCCACGAAAAAGTTCCGCAGGAAATCCGAGATCGGCTGCCCGGCGAAGCGGTTCTTGAAGAAGGCGCCCCAGCCCGCCTTGGTGAACATCACCTTCGAGTTCTCGCGGTAGAGCCGGATCACCTCGCCCACCGGCATGCCCCAGGACAAGAAGGTCGCGATGATTGCGCCGGTGCTGGTGCCGCCGATGTAGTGGAAGTGGTCCGCCAGCACCAGGTCCGGCTTGCCGTGCTTCTCGCGCAGCAAGGTCTCCAGGCGCTTGGCGATCTCCAGCGAGAAAAGCCCGCGGATCCCCCCGCCATCCAAGGCAAGCAAGCGCGCGCGGCCGGTCGGGAGTGCCGTGATGTCCATGCCGCCGGTCTTCTAACGATTCCGCTTCGCCACCTCCAGCAGGGATTGCTTGAAGTCCTCCGGCCATTCGAGGGTCTGGATGAACTCGTCCTTGTCCCAGTTCGGATTCAGCTCGATCAATTCGGCCAGCGCCTCGTCGGCCCGGCCCTTGCGCTCGGTCTTCTCCGCGGCGCAGATCAGCATGGCCAGCGCCTGCTGCTGCTCCTGCGGCTTGAAGGGAATCGCGAAGCCGTGCTCCAGCATCACGCCGGAGTCTTCCGGGTGCTCCCGCTCCAGCAGCATCCACGCTGCTTGCAGCGCATACTTGGAGTCCGTCGGGAAGCGCTTGCTGCCGCGGGTGAGCAGCTCGATCCCGGCTTCCGGCTGCATGTCTTCCATCACGCAGCGGGCCGCCTGGAGATAGTCCGTCGGCACGGTCTCCGCCTCCCCGGCATCCAGCACCTGGACCCAACGGGCGAAGCCGGAGGTGAAGTCATTCGCAGCCATGAAGACCCGGGCTTCGATCCGCAGGCAGGCGACCGGAGGCGCACCGGCCAACCGCGCGCGCTCCACCATCTTCATCACCACATCGCCAGACGCGGTATCATCGGCCAGCGCTTCCGCACAGCTCATCATCGCATCGCGGACGCGCTTCGCGCCGAAGGTCGAACTCGTCGCCGGCTCCAGCAGGCGCGTGGCCAGGGCTTGCAGGTCTTCGATACCGGGGTTCTCGCCCGGGCTGAGCGCGGCGAGTTCCTTCCTCATCTCACTGAAGAGATCCTCCTCTTCCGTGGTGGGCAGGGCCCGCTCCCAGCCATGCCAGTCGCGGGTGGCCGCCGTTTCGGCCAGGTCCGGGAATTCCCCGGACCAGAGCCCGAAGGCCGCGGCCTTCTTGTCCTCCGCCCACAGGGCCGAGGACATGGCATAGGCCTTTACGATATCGGGCATCCCCTTCGCGAGCTGCACGCAGGCGGAGATCGCCTGGGCGTCCGCGTGCTCCAGGGAAAGCTTCAGGGCCTCCACCGCGGCGGGGCCGGAGCCATCTACGGCAGCCATCGTACTTTGCACCAGCGCGGACAGGTCCTGCTCCGGATCCCGGGCGCGAACCTGGAGCCACTCCTGCCACAGCCAGAGCGAGGCAAGTTCAGGCATCGCCTTGGGCATGTCGACCCGCGCGCTTGCCCCAAGGTCGGAGGCGACCAGGAAATGCGCCTGCTCCAGCGTGAGCGGGGCATCTTCCGGGGCCTGCTTTTCCAGGAATTCCGCCGCCGCCTTCATCTCGCCGTGCAGGGCCAGTGCCCGGGCATGGGCCAGTGCGGTGCTGCGCGTGGGTGCCGCCTCATGCGCGGCCAGCGTGGACGTCACCTGAGCCTCCAGCAGCGCCATCGCGGCCGGGCGCGCGACGTATTCCTTCAGCCAGTTGAGCCGCTCGTCTTCCGGCCGCTCCTTGAGCATCGCCACCCGCGCCTTCTCCAGTTCCGCGGGATCGAGCTTCTTCAACTTCTCCGCATCCAGATCCGGGAAGGTCTCCAGCCACTCGGGATCCGCGAGCATCGCGCCCAGCCGCTCCGGCATCGTCCGCGCTGCCGTCCATGAGGCCTCCTTAAGCTGGCGCTGCGCCGCGTCATCACCGGCCATCTCATGCAGGCGGCCGATCTCACTATCGCCGGGCAGCCAGATGCTACCGTCATCCGGCTTCGGCAATTCCTCGCCACGCCACAGCGCGAACAAATTCTCATCGGACTGCGCGATCGCCGCGCGCAAGAGCTGGCGCCGCCAGGGATGATCGCCCAGTGCGGAACTCCAGCGCGCCAGCCGCACCAGATCCTGGCCCGCCTCGCTCGCGGCCAGCCGCTGCCACAGCGGCAGCCAGGCCTCCGGTGCCGGAGTCTTGAAATCCAGCGCGAGGACGCCGTCCCGCATCGCGACCAGATCGGCTCCGGGGAAGAGCGTCTTCAGCTTCTCCAAGTCCGTGCCCAGAGCCGCACGCCGGGCATCGCGCGGCAGGCGCAGCATCGAGCGGTTCTTCTCTGCGAACCGGGTGCCACCCAGTGCTTGCGAGAGCGACTTGAGCGCAGCCACCTCATCCTTCGCCACGCCATCGACCTTCGCCAGTGGGATGAAGCCCCGCGCCGCACCGTCCAGCTTCAGGCCGCGGAAGCCGTCCTGAGTGGCAAAGGAGATCTGCAGCGGGCCATCCGCCACCGGGAAGTTGGAGACCAAGGCGCGACCACCGGGAGTGGTCCAGATCGTCAGCGATTGCTCCGCCGCGAAGGCCAGCCAACCGGTCTGCCCATCCTCTGCCCATGGATTGTCCAGCGCCGGGTGAAGCCCATCCACAGCGGCGGGCTGCACCAGCGGCAGCACCGCGACTTGCGAGAAGTCTTCCAGCGAATGCAGCGTGACCCGGGCCGAGGTCGCGATGGCCAGATACTTTGCCTGAGCCATCGGGAAAAGATCGATCGCCTGCACCACCGGGATCGCGGTGAGCTTGCGGAGCGCCGCGCCCTCCAGTTCGTAAATCGCCACCTCCGAATATCCCGCCACCGCCAGACGACGGCCACCGGGCAGGAACTCCATGCGTGCCGCATGCACGAATTCGATCGGCTCGCGGCCGGAGATCAGGCGGCCCGTCTTGGCATCGGCGAGCACCATGCCGGACGCTTCATTGCGGGCCATGCCGCCACCGTAGCCGCCCATCACCAGGCGCGTGCCATCCGGCGTCAGGGTGAGATCCACGATGGTATCCCATCCCTGCGGGACTTCGAGAAGCACGGGGGCCGCATCCTTCGCCATCAGGCGTGTGGCATTCTCCCCTTTCTCCACGCGCAGGCCGCCCGGCAGGGTCTTGAAGAGCCACCAGCCTTCCACTTCTTCCTCCGCGAGAGGCTGCGGCTTCTCCACGGAATAGTCCATCCGCGGCAGGGCCTGGTGGATCAGCAGCTGCCCTGAGGTGGTGCCGGTGGCGACCCGCTCGTTGTCGAAGCTGGCAGCGGTGACCTGCGCATCCAAGTGCAGCGGCGCGACGGGCAAGGTGCGGCTGGCCACCACATCCGCCAGGCCCACCGAGGAACCCGAAACCACCAGCGGAGAGGGAATGGTGATCTCCCCGGTTCCCTGCTGGGTCGGCAGGGACTGGCCCGGCCTGTCCGCCTTCAGCAGCTTGGTCCACAGCGGCGCGTTGTCCTGGGTCCACGGGGCGAACTTCAGCAGCGGGGCCGAGTCCAGCCAGCGGCGATGCGTGGGAGTATCCGCGGCACCGAACTGGAACTCACCGGGATTCGCGCCCGGCACGATGTAGTAGAAGTCCAGCTCCGGATCGCTCAGGTAAGTCGGCGTGTGGACCAGGAAGGTATTCCCATCCGGGCTCAAGATGGCTTTGGTGAACTGGCGCTTGCCAGGCTGCTGGTAGATGGTCGCCGGCAGCTGCGGCGAAAGCGGCAGCTCGATCAAGGTGCCATCGCTGTGGAGCGCGCGCAGGCGCTCGCGGTTGATCTGCACCGTGAGCGGATCCACGCCCTCCATCTTGATCCCATCCGTCTGGCGGATCACCTCGCCGCTGTTCGCATCCGCGATCGCCCAAGCCAGGCGGCTATCCTCCTCACCCTCGACTTTCACATTCACCGTGTAGGCGAGCAGGGCACCTTCCGCCGACCAGGCAAAGCAGCTGCGCGTGTCGCCCAGTGCGAAGGGCAAGTCGCGGATCGGCTCCAGGGTCTGGGCATCGCAGAGCAGCACATGATCCGGTGCGAGGTTGCCACGCTCGACGATCAGGCGCTTGCCATCCGGGGAGAGCGAAAGGACCTGGGTCCCCTGCGGCAGAAGTTCATCCGCGGTGGGCATGAGAACCGCCGCCAGCGAGGGTTTTGTTAGATCCCAGCGCAGGGTCGTATTGAAGCCATCCCTGCTGGAGCCGGTGTCGATCGAGGTGTAGAGCGTTTTCGGATCGGCCCCGAAGGCGATCTGCCGCACTGGCAGCGGATGGCGGATCTCCACGATGGGGAAATGCCATGCCGTGCGCCGCAGGGTGGCGAGCAAGAGGACCTGCGCATCCAGTTGCTTCGGATCGTTCTCCAGCGCGGAGACCAGGTAGGGCAGTGCCTCATCCGGTGCCCCGGCTTCCGCACGCGCGGCCCCGGCATCGAAGTCCGCATTGGCCAGTGAGCGCTGCGTGGCCGCCGCGGATTCCACGGCCTTGCCCTTCGCGATGTCCGCCTGTTGCTTCTCCTCGCGCGCCATGAAGCCAAGCACCGTGGCGGCGATGGCGAGACCGGCGAACACCACGGTGGCACCCTGGAAGACCCGCAGCTTGCGCTTGGCACGCTTCTGGGAAAGCGCGACCAACTCGGCTTCTTCCGGCGTGATGGCGAACACGCCGCAGGAGACGACCCGCTCTGCCTCCGAGAGCCGCCCTTCTGTTAGGAGGAACTTGCCCGGCTTGCCACCGGTGCTCCACAGGCGGGTGGCATCTTCCAGGCGGCGGCGCGCGAGCAGCAGGTCGCGGTGATCCTCGATCCACTGCTTGAGCACCGGCCAGTGCGTGATCAGTGCTTCATGCGCCAGGCTGACCACCGCGATGCCGTGCTCCTCGCCTGTGACGAGCAGCTTCGCATTCACGAAGGCATCGACAAATCCCGGTGCGCCGGGATGGGCCTTATAAAGTATTTCCTTCCGCGCGCGGCGGCGGGTGGCGGGGCCTTCGTTCCCGGCATCCAGGGTTACCAGTTCACCGAAGATTTGGCGCGCAGCCTCACGCCGTGCCTCGGAAGGCAGCGCATCATAGGTCTCCTGGGCGCGCCGGGCGATGGCACCGGAGAGTCCGCCGAGTTCCTCGTAGGCGGACCAGGTGAGCACGTTCTCGCGGCGCCGCTGGTAGAGTTCCTCCAGCGTGAACTCTAACAGGGGCAGCGCATCTCCCGCATCCGCGGCGTCCTGATAGATCTGCTCGGAGAGATCGCGACCGGTCCCCGGGTGACGCTCGAATTGCAATCCGGCTGAGAGCGCCGGATAGCGGATGATCTGGTGCAGCTCCGGCAGCTCCGGCGGGCTGAGGATGTAGCCGCCGCCGTGGCGCACCAGTTGGAAGAGATCCTTGTGCTCCGGCACGCGCGGGAAGAACTCGCTGCGCATCGTGGCCACCACCCAGATGCGTCCGGTCATGGCCAGCGCCGCGAGCACGTGGAACCAAGTGTCCTGCATTTCCGCGGTGATGCCGCGCGCGGTGAAAATCTCCTCGAGCTGATCGACCAGGATCAGCAGGTGGGCCGGCTTGCCTGCGCTCGCGCGGTCCAGCGCGGCGGTGATCGCGGCGATGGCGAAGAGAAGGTCCTCCCGCTTGCCCATCGTGCGCGCCAAGCGGGCGCTGTCCCAGAGGGCCGGCGATACGGCGGCTACCGGCTTCGGCTTGGGCGGTGGCTGGCGGTGCTTCTTGCCGCGCTTACCCTTCGCCTGTTGGGCGGGAGCCGGTGCTGGCGGAGGCTCGGGGGCAGCGCCGGCAGAGGTGTCGCGCAACTTCGCCAGATCCGGCAGCGCCTCGACGAGGGCGCGGGCCAGCGTCTCCAGCGGCGGGGAATCCCCCTCCACCGGGCGCAGGCCGCAGCCGCACCAGGTGCCCACCTGCGGCAGATAGCCTTCCGCCATCAGGCGTGGCGCGAGACCGGCCTTCATCAGCGAGGACTTCCCGTAGCCGGAGCCACCGTAGATCAGGAGGAAGGCGTGGCCTGCGGCTTGGTTCACCTTGAGCGCCGCCAGCGCCTCGGCGATCGGGCGGTTCCGGCCGAAGAAGAGCGGCGCGTCCTCGAAGTCGAAGGTGCCCAGGCCCTTGAAGGGCGAGCCGGTCAGCGGCAGCGGCCGCACCGCCTCCTGTGCCAGCCCGCGCTGGAGCTGGATGTGGCGCAGCAGCAGCTTCTCCAGATGCTGCTCGAAGAGCGTGGTGAATTCATCCACCGACTCATAGGGCGAGAAGGCGCGGCGGATCGTCTTGTCCGGGTTGAAGAAGAAGCGCTCGCAGAAGCCGTCCAGCTTCTTGCGCTGGTCGCTGCGCGCGACCGACTGGGAGGGATCGCCGCCGGGCGGCTCGCTCATGCGGCGGTAGACCAGGATATCCGGCTTGGCCTTCGCGGGGTCCTGCTTGGCGCGCTCCTCGAAGGCATCGGTGGCTTCCTCCAGCTCCCACTCCGTGCCGGAGTCAAAGCGCGTGCCGTCCTTGCGGTTGAACTGGGAGGGCAGGGGAGAGCCCAGGCGCGACCAGAGGATGCAGACGAAGAGGTCGCAGTCCGAGGGGCGGATCAGCTCCTCATTGAAATGGGCGGTGGCGCGGAGCGGCTCCTTCTCCCAGAGCACCGGCTCCAGGCGGATGAAGTTCCAGTAGCGAGCCTGCAGCCGCTCCACGATCCTCCCGACGGCCTGCCGTTCGTCGCGAACGTCGCCGGGGGAGCTGACAAAGAGGGTGAGGACCTGCATGCGGGTGCGTCCGCGGATTTAACGCCGCCAGAGGCCGGAATACTAAGTGGGAATCGTGGAATTTTTTGGAGCCGCGGGAAATTCCCCGCCGACCAAGGGAAGGGACCGGGATGGATAGGATGAATGGGATGGGAGGTTTTGAACCGCGGATGGCGCGGATATCGCGGATAGGAGAGCGGGGAAATGCCGCAGGAACTCCTCTTCCGCCATCCGTGCTATCCGCGTCATCCGCGGTTCAAACCGAAGTAGCAGGGGAATCCCGGACGATTCTCAAGCCTTCCTTATCTCATCCATCCCATCCATCCCGGTCCCTCTCTTTCGGGATACCACTTTGGTAGAAGAGCCGGGGATGCGGGTTTGACAGGTGGTGCCGGGCAGGGCAGCTTCGCGGCGTCGTTATGAACCCGTTTGCCATTCCCGCAGCACTTCCCGGCCTCATGGTCGGCGGACGCGGGGACATGGCGTAACGGATCGGAAATCGCGATCGATCGATCACCGCCGCTTGTCCCCGCCCGCCTGGCCTTCCGCCGGCGGGCTTTTTGTTTCGCCGGATTCTTCCCGCACGCTTTTCCGAATTCCCTTTTTTCCATGTCTCTTTCCGTCTCCTCCATCTTCGCTGAAAGCCGGATGACCATCCGGCTGGCGATTCCCCTGATCATCGGCCAGCTCGGCCAGATGCTGATCAGCCTGTCCGATACCCTGATGCTCGGGCGGCTGGGCGTCACGCCGCTGGCGGCCTGCTCCTTCGCCAATACCCTGATCTACCTGCCGATGATGTTCGGGATCGGGATGTCGATGGCGGTCTCGATCCGGGTCTCGCAGGCCCGCGGGGCGAATGAACCGGCCGCAGCCCGCGCGGCGCTGCGGCACGGGCTCTACATCACCCTCGGCCTGGGTGTCCTCACCGTGCTGGCGGCGCTGGCGATCCGGCCCTTCATGGGGATTTTCCAACAGGACCCGCAGGTGACGGCGATCGTGCCGAACTTCCTGCTGATCCTGGCGTTCTCCATGATCCCGGCCATGGCCTCGATGGCGGTGAAGAACCACTCCGATGCGATGAACCGTCCCTGGCCGGTCTTCTGGATCTCCATGGGCGCGGTGGCCCTGAACCTGGTGCTGAACTGGATGCTGATCTTCGGCAAGCTGGGCGCGCCGCAGATGGGCTTCGAGGGCTCGGCGGTGGCCACACTCATCGCCCGCACGGCCTCGCTGGTGGGCATGATCCTGTGGTGCCGCCATTCTCCCGAGCTCAAGGAATGGGTGCCGATCCGCTGGCTGCGCGCGCCGGATTGGCCCGCAGTGCGGGACTTGGTGCGCACCGGCTTCCCGGCCAGCATGCAGCTGCTCGCGGAGGTCAGCGCCTTCGTGGTGGCCACCTTCATCATCGGCCATATGGGCAAGGAGCAACTGGCCTCCCACCAGGTGGCGATCCAGTGTGCGGCCACGATCTTCATGATCCCGCTGGGCATCTCGATGGCGCTGACCGTGCGCATCGGCGAGGCCTTCGGGGCGAAGAACCGTGCCGTGATGCGGCCAATCCTGGCCAGCGGCTGGGGCATGGGCGTGGCCTTCACACTGCTGAGCGCCACCTGCTTTGTGTGCTTCAACCGCCAGCTCGCCGGGCTCTTCATCGATGATCCGGCGGTGCTGGAAATGGCCTCCGCGCTGCTGATCGTGGCCGCGGCTTTCCAGTTCTGCGATGCTCTCCAGATCATCTCCGCCGGGGCCCTGCGCGGGCTGGATGACGTGCACACCCCAGCCTGGATCGCCTTCTGGGCCTACTGGGTGCTCTCGATCCCGCTCGGCTACGTGCTGGCGGTGCAACTGCACTGGGGCGTGACCGGCATGTGGTGGGGCATCACCGCGGGCCTGACGACAACGGCGATCCTGTTAGGACGGCGGATTTGGAAGAAGACGGATCCGGAACGGGTCATTGACCTTCCGGAGCGGGAGGGTATTCTGCATGAGTCGTGACTCCGGAAAAAAAAGAGCCGTCGCCGGTGGAGGTTTCAGCGGATCGCCGGATTCGCTTGAGACCTTCCTCGAGCGATTACGCGACCGCTGTCAAAACGACGGCGGATGCGATGGGCTTGACCGGACCCGCCGCATCCAAGTCGAAGCCGAGCGAGCGCTTGCTCTGGCTGACGAGCTCGGAATCGTAAGGCTGCCGCATTTCGGGTGGCAGGAGTTTCTGGCTGGCGAGCCTGACCTATGGATCGGGACGGAGCATGTGGTGGACCTTTCAGAGTCTGAGAAGCGCTACCGGAAAACCACCATTCCTCCCGCCTTCGGCCTCGTTCCGAAGGTTCTCGAAATTCCGCAGGTCAATCTGCGGGACGACCCTCGGGTGCCGGCTACACGCAAGGCCATCGAGTTCGTCCATGCCACTCCGCTTGAGTATCTGGAGCGGTGGGCTGCATCCAACGAGGTCTTCGGTGACGATGTCCGTTTGGTCTCGGTGATCGGCTGGCCGGAAGGCTCGGTATCATTCGGGATCTCCCAGCCGCAGTATCACGGAACACCCGCGGAGTATCGTGATATCGAGCGCTGTTTCCGCGCGGCAGGCTGGATCCGCCTCAAGGACCCCTCCGGCCACGCGGTCTTCTTTAACTACGCCTTCGGGGTCATGGCCATCGATGCGGAGCGGCGGAACTGCTACCTGACGGACGGCGAGCTCCAGCCCTTCGATGTGATCCTGTGTCGCCCGGACGAGGAGATGGCCGCCTTCCTGGGCATTTACCCGGATTCCTAACTTAACCTAACCGCCCAACTGCCGGATTGACCGAGTGCCCGGCTTCCCTATGGTCGGCGGCCATGAAAGCCCGCCGCCTAGCGACTTACGCTGCCCTTGCCCTGGTGGCCAGCCTGCTGTCATCCTGCAGCGCGCTCAATAGCGCCAATGGCTATGCCAGCCGGATGATGGACGCGGTGGGCCGCTCGGTCAGCGGCGCTACCGGCCGCTAATCCGCCGTCCGCCCTCGGGCAGCACCTCGAACTGGAGCCAGCGCGTCCCCGGTGGCAGCAGGTCCGGGAAGAGATCCGCCCACTCGGCAACCACCACGCCAGGCTCGTCCAGGAACTCGTCCCAACCGATTCCGAGCAGCTCCTGCTCGTCCTTCAGCCGGTAGAGGTCGAAGTGGAAGAGCGGCAGCCGCCCGCCGCGGTACTCGTGCACCAGCGAGAATGTCGGGCTGGTGACTTCTCCGGGAAAGCCCAGCCCGCGGGCCAGGCCCTTCACGAAGCGGGTCTTCCCCGCGCCCAAGCCGCCGACCAGCGCCAGCACCGAACCGGGGGCCAGCCCGGCGGCCAGTTCCGCACCCAGCGCCTCCATTTCCGCCTCATCCCGCGCGACCCGTTCCATGGCTTCCGCAAAAACCCGATCCGGCGGGACGCGTCGATTTCAAAAAATTCCCTTGCCCGATCGCCGGACCCGTGGTGATCTCCCCGCCCGCCCGAATCCCCGGTCGGAACCGAACCTTTCTTCTACGGCCATGGCCTACGCAGTGATCAAAACCGGCGGTAAGCAGTACCGCGTGCAACAAGGCGACAAAATCGACGTCGAGAAGCTCGATGCCGAAGTCGACGCCGAGCTCACCTTCGACGTCCTTCTGGTCGGTGAAGGCGACAGCATCCAGATCGGTGCCCCGATCGTGAGCGGTGCCAGCGTGACCGCCAAGGTGATCCAACAGCATCGCGGACCGAAGGGCGTGGCCTTCAAGTTCAAGCGCCGCAAGGGTTTCCACAAGACCAAGGGCTTCCGCCGCCACCTCACCAAGCTGGAGATCGTCTCCGTCGCGGGCTAATCCCACACTCTAACTTTCCAAGTCCATGGCTCACAAGAAAGGTCAAGGTTCTGTCAAGAACGGTCGCGATTCCCGCTCCAAGCGCCTCGGCGTGAAGAAGTTCGGTGGTCAGGCCGTGATCCCGGGCAACATCATCATCCGCCAGCGTGGCACCAAGTGGCACCCCGGCCGCGGCGTCGATATCGGCCGTGACCACACCATCTTCGCCGTCATCGAAGGCCGCGTGTTCTTCGACAAGGAAGGCCGCCGCGTGAACGTGGGCGCTGACGCTTCCGCGAACTAAGTTCGGTTCCGCTTCAAGATTTCAAAAGCCGCCGCCCGCGAGGGTTGGCGGCTTTTTCTTTGCCCCGCAGTTTAGCGAGTAGAGAAATGCGCTTCGAGGGCCTTCCGGCGCTTCTTGATGGCGAGCAGCCAGGCAACGAAGCAGATGAGGAAGGCGACCAGGAAGCCCAGCATGGCAACCACAAAGCCAATGACCCACTCCCTCCAAAAATCCATGGTCCTATGGAGGCTCTCAGAATCCAAGGAGCCGGTGCGGGTATACTGCTCATAGAGCTGCCCCATCTCCCGGCGCATGAACCAAGAGCAGCCCCGGGCAAGAACCCACGCGAGGACCGCCAAGCCCGCAAAAATGCCAGTCCAGCGGAAGCGGATCTTCTCGCTGCGGCAGACCGCGGCAACTGCTTCCGGATCTGGGTTTCCTTGGTGGGCCTGCATTTCTTCTAGCGGCCTTTAAGGGGGGAATCCGCCTCCAGTGCCTTCCGGCGGCGGCGCATGGCAAGGAACCACTTCACGAAGGAGATAAGGAAGGCGAGAAGGCAGAGGAGGACCAGGATCCCGACAAAGTTCAGGTTACGGTCCAGCTCTTCCAATTTCTGATGGCGCTCCCGGGTCGTTCCCGTGATCCCGCGCCGCGTGAACCAAACGAGCACAAAGGTGGAGAGGTAGGCGCCGACTCCGAGCAGGAGGAAGATGCAGGCCCAGCGGTAACTTTCTCTCTCCCGGCGGTCGAGCTGCCCGGCCACTGCCTCAAGCTCCTCGCCGTCGGAGGAGGGAAATTCGGGCTGCGGCTCCGTCTTGCGCCGCCACCCGCCGGAGATCAGCCACTCGACCAAGCGGGACAGGAGGATCAGGGCGGGAATTCCCAAGTAGGCCGAGAGCATCAGGATCTGAGCGTCCCCACCCGAGGCGCCCATGCTCTGAACTCCCCACGGAATGATCAGGACCAGCAGCACGAGCCAGCCGACCGAGCGGAGAGGGCGGTTTTTCATGCGGAGAAGCGGGTCCGGCTCATCGTGGGGAAGAAGAGAAGCGCCGACGCTGCCAGATCGCACCGACCCAGCGGGCGAAACAGACGGCGAAGGGAATCAGGGAGATCAGCACTGTCATGCCGCCGACTCCTTCCAAGAGGAAGCCGATCGACCGGAGTGTCGGCGATCCGGGCGGGTGGGCGTGACGGGTAAGCGAGCTGCCGGAAATCCAAGTGCCAAGCGGGATCAGTAGGAAGCCCGTGACCATCGCGATGCCCACTTTGCTGAAGGAGCGCCAGGCCTCGGCCTCCGCGGCCACCAATTGCCGGAGGCGGACTTGGAGCATCCAGTGGCTTGCTCCCGCGGCGGGCTGCTCTGGACCTGGATTACTCATGCAGATGGGGGGAATTGGCCTGTCCTCGCTGGCGGAGCGCCAGACGGGCAAGGGCTCTCCGCCGCAGCTCCACGGCGGCGAACCAGGCGAAGAGGCTGGCGAGGAAGAGCAGGAGGCCTGCGAAAAAGGCGATGCCTAACCAGCCGCCTACACGCGAGCGAAGTCCCATAATCTCCACATATCGCTCGTGGTCGGCCGGCAAGCGGAGCCGGCGGATTTCCTCCTGCGTGATCGAGACCAGAAGCCTGCTGGCCAACAGCGCGAAGGAAGCCAGCCCGCAGAAGATGCAGGCCCAGCGGAAGCGGATCCTCTCGCTGAGGTAGAGCTCGGCCACCGCGGCGGCGATTTGCTGCTCCTCCGCTTCGAGCTGCGCTTGGTCCGGACTCATGACAGTGCGGCGGGTGGCAGGCCGGGGCCTTCCTTTCGCCTCCGGCGGATGGAGAAGAGCCATTTCACCAGGCTTCTCACAAGGATCAAGGCACCGAGCACGATCACCAGACTCCCCCAATCCATCACTACCAGGGCTTCAAGCCGCTTCCCCTGGATCTCCTGGAGGGAGAAGGTCCCTGCCGCACGCATGCTGGCGAGCTTCATGTCGTTCAGCCAGACGAAGAGGCCGACCGCGACATAGGCCGCCAGGATCACCGCTCCTGAAATGCAGGCTCTTTTGAATTGCCGCCGTTCCTCTCGCAGCGCGGCTTGCCCGCCATCGCTGGTTTCCGGTGCATTCATTTGCCGGGTGCCGACCTGAGCCGCCTCCGCATCTCCCGCATCCACACGCCGGCGCAGATCATGAAGCCGGTGCAGCACAGCATCAGCAGCGCCCAGCCGATCATCTCGCCGAACTGGAGCCGATTGTAGAGCGCCTGTGCCGCCTCTTTCTTCGCCATATCCTGGCCCGCGGCTTGCACCAGCTTGTCGAGTTCGCCTTTGCCCCAGAGGACGAAGCCGACCCGGCCGAAGAAGACGGCGGCCGCGGCCAGGGAGAAGCCAAGGACGCCATTGAACCAGCGCTTCTCACTTACCCCGGCTGCCTCGTGATCCGGTAATTTGAATCCCATTGCTGGCGGGAATTTTGCCCCGGCTCCCTCCGCGGGTCGAATCCAATTCCGGCCCGGTTGGTCTGGACTCTTGCCTCTGCTCTCTGGACTCTCCCCCCATGTCCGAGCCCGCCGCCGCCCTGAAAGCCATTCTTTTGGAAAAATCCGTCCGCACCGGCACCTTCACCTTGGCCTCCGGCGCGCAGAGCGATCTCTACATCGACTGCCGGGTGACCGCCTTGGATCCCTTCGGCGCGAACCTGGTCGGCAAGCTCGGCTGGGAGGCGGTCCGTGCGAAGATCAAGGCGGAGGGGCTCAAGATCGACTCGATCGGTGGCATGACCCTGGGTGCGGACCCGATCTCCCTGGCAGTCGGCATGACCAGCGCCACGCAGCACCCGGAGGAGGCCCTGCAGGTCTTCACCGTGCGCAAGGAGCCGAAGGGCCACGGCCGCGGCAAGCAGATCGAGGGCAACTTCGCCGCCGGCCAGACGGTGATCGTGGTGGATGACGTGATCACCACCGGCGGCTCCACCCTGAAGGCAATCGACGTGATCGAGCGCGAGGGTGGCAAGGTCGCGTTCGCCCTGGTGCTGGTGGATCGCGAGGAAGGCGGCCGACAGGCGATCGAGGCCCGGGGCATCCCGGTGCTGGCGCTCTACTCGCGCAGCACGCTCCTAGGATAACAGGGGGGATGACAAGGCGGGCTGAAACCCCTTGCATGGCGGAAGCGTATCGATTCCTGATACCACCAAATCCCATGAAATTCCCGACTCTCGTCGTTCCCTTGCTCCTCGCCGCCGCCACGCTCCATGCGGAGGAGAAGAAACTCTTCAATGGCAAGGACCTCACCGGCTGGGAGGGCAATCCCAAGCTCTGGTCCGTGCAGGACGGCGCGATCACCGGCAAGACCGGCGACAGCGGCGAGACCAAGATCGATCACAATACCTTCCTGGTCTGGAAGGCGGGGAAGGTGAGCGATTTCGAGCTGACTTTCAAATACCGGATCGAGAAGGGGAACAGCGGCGTCCAGTATCGCTCGAAGCTGCTGGATCCGGGCAAGTTCGGCCCGATCGTGGCCGGCTACCAGGCGGACTTCGAGGCAGGCAAGACCTACAGCGGCATCCTCTATGAGGAGCGCGAGCGCGGGATCCTGGCCCAGCGCGGGGAGAAGACCGAGGTGGGCGCTGATGGCAAGCCGAAGGTCACCGGCAGCGTGGGCGATAGCGCCGCAATCCAGGCCACCATCAAGGAAGAGGACTGGAACGACTACAAGATCATCGCCAAGGGCAACCACGTGCAGCACTTCATCAACGGCAAGCAGACCGTGGACGTGACTGACAACGATACCGCCCACGCGCCGAAGGAAGGCATCCTGGCCCTGCAGATCCACGCCGGCCCGGCGATGGTGGTGCAGTTCAAGGATCTGGTGCTGAAGACGGAGAAGTGAGTTGACCTCACCGGGGGCGTTCTGGGACTACCAACTTGAACCCCCCTCCCCCGAAGAGCATATAGTTCGCCCAGTCAGGTTCCTTGGCGTGGAAGAGGGTGTTGCGACCGGCCAAGGTGGCTTGTTCAAGCGTGTCACCGGTCGCGAGACGGGTATAGACGGTAGTGGCGAAAAGGGCGGCTGCGTCGTCTCCGACTTCCCAGAAAGTACCGAGATAGGCGTCCATGCCGCTGTGGAGGAACAGCTCGGCAAAGGCGGCGGCCTCGGTGGGTGGCGCGCCGCGAACACGTCCGGCCTCGCAGGCGTTGACGAATGCCATGCGGGGGAGGGGATCGATTTTCGCGAGGTCTCTGCCGGTGAAAGGCACGTCTCCGGCGAGGACGATGCCGCTTTCATCGGGACCGCGACCGTCGAAAAAGGCGTGACCGCAGTAGTGCAGGATGTCCGCTTGGCGGAGGGCGGCGGAAACCTGTTCGACGGTGGCCTCGTTTCCGGAGAGGAGCTCGAGATCCACGCGGTCGGATTGGCGGAGGATTGCCTTCACCGCCTGCGCTTCCTTTGCTGCGCCCTGCAGGTCCTGGGTGGGATTGGAAATGAGCAGCACCTTGAGCTTGCCCTGCTTCGGCGGCCGGGCGAATTGGCGGCTCAAATCCAGCCCGCCGACCTCCAGCCGCCGCGTGATGCCGCCAGCCAGCGCCGGGCGTGCATCGGGAGCCCCGAGCAGAAGCTCGAAGGGAACCTTCGACGAACCGGTGTCGTGGAGGACGATCATCGGCGAACCCTTGCAGAGCGAAAGGAAATCCGCCGCGCGCTCGCCGAAGAGCCGGGTCGCAAGCTCCTCGCCCCGGCGTGTCAAGGTAGCGAGGGATGGCGTGCCACGTTTGCGCGGGCCCTCACCGATGGCGAGCCGGTCCAGCTCGGCAGCAGGAAATTCCGAAAGCTGTCTGGTGACGACGGCTGACGAAGATGGCGGCAGGCAGGTTGCGCTGAGCATGCCACCCTCCAAGCGGACATGGAGCATGATGGGCTCCGGCTTCCCGGGTTCCCTTGCAAGGGCGGAGATGGAACGTCGGGTGGTCAGGGTGACACCCGGCTCCTTGGCCATGATATCACAGAGGCGGCGGAAGCGATCCTCATCGGTCTCGTGCCAGATGAGAGCGGGCCGGCCGCTGGAGTTGGAGAATCCCCGCAGCATTGCCCCGGCCACAGCAGCAGTGTCCGCGAGCAAGTTGCCGCCGAAGGTCACCACGCCGATGCGCTGGAAACCGTGGCGGTCCGCGGTGTCCAAGGTCTCGGTGGCAACCCGTTCAATCTCCGCGGGGAGGCCGGCCGGATCACCGAGCTTGCCGAGCGAGCCAAGGATCAGCCAATCGGCATCCACCGGTGCGTCCCTCAAGCTGACGAGAGTATGGCCCTGCGCGAGACTGGCGCTGACGACACCGGCGGCAGCCTGGTCTAGCGCCGCTCCCGCCCCGCCGAGCGGGACGCCTTCCACCGTGGCGATGGCCACCGCGTCCAGTCGCTCGGCTTCGATGAGGCTACCGTGAACCAGCTCGATCCTCAGGGTGCCCTGGCTCCGCTGGCGCGCGAGGTTCAGCAGGCCCTTGGAGATCAGCGCGGCCAGTGACACCGGGTCGCGGGTGCGGAAGAGCAGGCGGTTTTCCGCCACGCTCAGCCCGTTCCATGCGAGCGAGGAGGAATCGTTTTTCAGCAGTGGCTTGGCGAGTTCCACAATGGCTCCGGCCAGATCTTCCATCTGCTTCGGGAGGCCGAGCTTGGCCCGCATGGGATGCGCATCAAGGACCGCTGCATTCTTCCTGTAGAGATCGAAGACCATCCATGTCTCGTCGCGGAGCCTTTTGGGAATATCCTGGCCTTCCAAAAGATCTGCCACCATAGCCGCTGCGCCTCCAAAGCCGCCGACGACATAGAGCGGATTGCGTTTTTCCAGCGACCGCCATGCTTCCTCCACCACTCCGGGGTAGCGCCCGCCGTAGCCTTTGCCACCTTCTTCGGTCTTCGGGTTTGCAGCTCCACCCAGCACGATGCGGGATGAGACGTGGTTTTCCATCACCCGCCGCATGTCGGAGAAATAGAGTGCCGGGGGCGGGGCGTCCGGCAGCGCGGGATCGGGCAAAAGCACCTTCCGGGCGAAAGCCGGAGATTCCTTGAGGTGGTTGATGCGGATCGAAATGTCATCCGGCGCTTCACTGAGACGAATGTGCGCCGCGAGATAACTGTGCAAATCCTGGGCGGTTCTGGTGGCTCCCTGATTGTAAGTCTCGATCAGTTCGGCCAGCAAGGAGGTGTAGCCGCCAAGCCTGAAATCACCACCGTAGGCGATGGCGGCACCGCAGGAGATGAGGGCCCGCGCCACATACACGCTCGCATCCACGACGTGATGCGAGGTGAAACCCTCGGGCCCGTCGGCATCCGGGCTGTCGGAAAGGGACATCGCGACCTGCATGCCTTCCAAGGGGCAGGAGCCTTCCGCAATTTCGTTCGCGCGGCTGAGCAAACGGCGGAAAGCGGTGGAAGGTGTGGCGAGGTGCAAGCGGGGGCGGGCGGACTTGAGCACCTTCCGTTCGAGTACGGAAAGTTCCGGATCGGGATGCAGGACGATCTGGGCGTGATTGCTCTGCAGCGGCCCTTGGGCGAGATCGAGCAGCTCGGGAGGCTTGGCCACAATCGAAACGTCGACTGGCAGTCCGGCTGCCTCACTGATGCGCTTGGCTTCCCGGCGGAAGTATTCGGAGCGCAGCCATTCAACCATCGCTTGGGTCACGATGCGGGCCGGATTCCCGTCCCAAACGACACTGGGGGAGTTGCCTCCATAGGGCGAACTGCGGCGCTCTCCCCGGCGGAGGATCTCCACACTCAGCGTGGGCAGCCCGTGAAGTTTAGCCAGGAGCAGTTCCCGCTGGCACCAGACGCGGGCACTGTAGGCATCCCCGCGCACTGCGACGAAAACGCCCCGGCTTACCGCGGCATCCAATTGGCCGGAGAGCGATTCCCCGGCATGCAGGTCATTCGCATCGAAGAAGGCTCTCCCCGTGGTGTCCGAGACTACGAAGGAGTGGATCTTCCGGGCGGCCTCATCGGTGGCTGCCAGGTCGGCCTTGGCATGGGACACGAAGATCTGCACGCTTTGCTCCTCCCTATCCAGCAGGCGACTGGCCGCGAGGACGATCTCGTCCACTGTCCGCTGGCGTGGGTCATCCTTCGTGTAGAGCATTGTCAGCAACAGCTTGCCCGGAAGCCGGGCCTCCTTGCTCCGCCAATTCGCCGAAGAGGGTACCGGCAGGACCTTGCCGGGATGCTTGGGATCGTGCCAGGCGGCGAGTGTCTCCAGCACCTCATCGGCCATCAGTTGGTAGCTGGTTTTGCCCAGCACGGGGATGATCACGACCGTCTCCGCCACCTCGAGATTGACTTGGCTGGCCGCGACGCCGGCCAGCACCGGAATGCCCGGGCCGTAGCCCAGGGGATCTTCGGGAGTACGTGTTAGAAGCTCGTAAAGGTCGCTGCCCAGCCTTCGGGCATCGTCGCGGTCCGATTCATGGAAATAGACGGTCTGAATGCTGAGAACCGGGCGCTGCAAAAGGGGCAGGGGGCGGTAATCTTCCGCTGCACGCTGGTCACGCGGACTGCGGACCGGAGGCAGCGTTGTCGGCTCTTGCTGCTCCTTCGCGGCCTTGGCCTTCTCCTTAGCTTCCTTGGTGCGTTCCTTCAGGAGCTTTGTCTTGAGATCCTCCTCGATGCTCCGACCAAGGAAAAGCAAGACGCGATCGTATTCAGCGGGATCCGGGGTTCCGGAGATCAACTCGACCCAAAAGCGATTGAAGAAATAGATGATACCCGGCCCGCGGATATCCCGCTGGCGGCGGGCCATCAAATCTCTCGTTGCCGCGATTCCCATGTCATTCAGGAGCTCGCCTTCGGTCTGCCAGCGGAGCTCTTTTTCCACGAGAAGCTGCCAATCCTTGGCGTCCTTGCTGTCCTCATCTGCCCAACTGCGGAGGGTTTCCCACCTCCGGATGATGGTTTCGTGAGAGATATCAATCACGCAATCAAGATCGAGCGTGTCCTTCGAAGGACGCAGGAAGAAAGCCGCCGGGTCGGCGAAGACACGGATCACGTCCTGCAGAGCTGCGATTTGTTCCGAAGTGGCTTCCCAGTCTACCCCTGCGTCCTTGGAGGCAAACAAGATCCGGGCGATGCGGTCGAGACGGCACGGGCGCCGCAGGTATTTGCCTTCCCGGGATCGCTCGGTAATGCAGCGGAAAAGAGTCTGGGCGATGCATTGCTGGTCCGATGCGAGGGATTGGTAGAGAGTGTCAGCGTGGCGGCAAAGGGCCCCCTTGCTGCCAATCCCGTCGATGGTGCCAGCCGCTTCATAGTCCGCCTCATCGACGGGACCGGACCTTCCTTTCTTTTCCATCGCCTCCCAGGTCTGCTGCAGCGCGTGCTGGAGCAGCGGGAGCCGCTCGGGATCATCGCCGGTCTCGTTGCGCAGCCGCTCGACCAGCTGGGTGGAGAACAAGACCCCTTCCATTTTCGCCGGGTTCTGGATACTCCGCGTGAGATCTTCTGGGGTCATCCGCGGGATCAGGAAATGGCTGCGGTTGATCAACTCGGGCAGGCCGCGAAAGCGGGCACAGTGACCCAGGAAGTCCGCCCGCATAGTCAGGACAATATAGATGGGAACGCTGCGCTGGCGGGTCGTCTCGAGCAGCAGCTCGATGAAATTGTCCGCTTCGTCGGAATTTTCCCGGGCGTAGCGGAAGATCTCCTCGAATTGATCGACGAGAAGGAAAAAAGCGAAGGTGGGGTCCTGTTGCCAAGTGGATCCGACGGCGTTCACCAAAGCCTTCTCGCTGAGGCGAGCCCCGTGCCCAATCTCCGCCCTCAGGCCTTCCACGTTGATCTCCAGCCGATCCAGCTCGCTCATCAAGTTTGCCAGAGGACCAGCCCCCGGTCTCATGTGGGCGATGCACCAACGTGGCTGAGGCGTGGAGAGCAGGCCCTCCTTCAGCGCCGGGATAAGTCCCGCGTGAATGAGGGAGGACTTTCCACTGCCGGAGACTCCCGTGACCGCCACGAAGCGCTCCGACTCGAGGATGCTGATGAGCTCGTCGACTTGCGCTTCGCGGCCGAAAAAATAAGCCGCGTCGGACTTTTCGTAGGGGCGCAGGCCCGGAAACGGATTCATGATGGATTAGGAGGGAAAAGTTGTTCCAACTGGGAGAAGACCAGCGCAAGTCCGCCTTCGGGATCTGGACCAAGGGGGATCCCCGTACCGGCGGGGACGGCAAAATCGCCATTCCTGCCACCGGGCAGGTAAAACAGAAGCCGTTGCGGGGGAAACGGCGCGGTTCTGAGGGTCCGGAATTGTTGATCGGCCCATTCGGCGGAGCTGACTCCGCAATAAACCAAGGCGGCGAAAGCAGTATTGAACGCAACTTCCTTCTGGATTCGTTTTTCCGAAGGGTGGCCTACGAAGAGTGGTTTCAAGACGGTGAGGCCGCGGTTGTTCATCCAGCTCTCAAGCGTCTCGATATCGGAGTGGTCTTTATCATGTTGCTGATGGACCAGATAGAGCCGGTGCCGTGCGTCCGGGGGAGCTTCCATGACAGCGGGTGTCTCCAGACTCTTGCATTCATCCCGGATGCGCTCCTTCAGGTGCTGGAAGGTTCCTCCAACAACCCGGACATTTTCCGGAAGCGGTGCTCCCCTTCGCAAGCCGTTCACAAACTGCTGCTGGACCGGAGAGGTGGACAGCCAATCCTCCGGTATCCAGACAAGACTCCTTTCCAAAGAGCCAGCCTCGCAAGCTGCATTGGAGAGTTCAAGTTCACGATGGTGCATGATGAAGCCAGCATCGTCGGTAGCCTCGGCACCCAAGGCATGCACCGAGATCCTGCTGTCCGAGAGGAAGTTTTTGACCGCGATATCGAACGCATCCTGATTCATCGGCAGGGGTCTTCCGCCGGGAAGAACGGGATAGCCGTGGTCGATAAAGGTGGTTTGAATTCCCCGGCGCAAAGGATCGATGTCGGGCGAGGTGCTTAAATAAATCCTCCCCTTATGACCGTAGAGCGGTCCGCTGGATCCGTAGATATTCTCAAGCAGTTCTTTGATAGCAATGGCCACCTGCCGGACCATGCTTCTGCCTTCTCTGCCTTTATTCGGCTCAAGTAGCTCCCAATCTGTCTTGTTTTTGTTCGTCCAACGGTAGGCCGGATAGCAGAGGAGTTCCTTGAATTCTCCAAGTGAATTATCGGACAAAGGGGATAGCAGCACGGGTACGATGCGCTTCTTGGCCTCTTTGTAGGGCAAGAGCGGGTCGGCCTCGATGGCTTTGAGCATTTCTTGGACTTCCAAAGGACACCAGTCCGATTGAAAGTACTCCTTGGAGAGCAAACAGACTAGCCCGATAGATTGTTTGATGGCCGCTTTTATGGATATTTGGATTTCTCCGCTCTTGATCTCGTCCCGGTCTCTATACGGGTCAATCCGTCTTCCCCAAAGCTCTTTGAGGTCGCGCTGCAGCGCGTTGTAGAAGCGGTCTACCCACCCTTTTTTCAAGCCAGAGGCTGGCTCCTCGTTGTTGGCCCAAGCGTAACTTAGGAAAAAGTCGTGATAGGAGGGCATGTTGACAAATTACGAGTTACTCCACAATGAGGCTAGCGGCTGATCTGCAGTCAAGCGGGGAATGGAGAAGATGTCGCAAGAACGGTTCGAGAGGTCGTGCTTGTTTTGGCCGGGCGAGATCATTTTTTAGCTCCACTGTCTGTGGCTCGTCGACGGATCTCCACCTCTGACGCAAGGTCTCTTTCGGATTGCCGTCGCCAAATCCGGAGACAGGCGGCATCCTTCGCCAGTGATCTCCCGCCGCAAGATCAAGTACACCGTCTCGCCCCTGCTCCGGCAGTATCTCTATCACTTCGACCGGCTGCGCGACATCCCGCTGGTCTATGATGACTTGGGGCGCTTTGCGGGCTCGATGCCCTACGAGGATCCGCGTGGCAAGGAGACGCTGTGGCTTACGGTCTTCTACCCGCAGGAGCTGATGGCCGAGCTGCGGCCGAAGCTCACGCGGATCTATGCGGAGCTGAAGATCGGTGGGGAAACGGACCTCCACGAGCACCTCACCGTCGACCGCATCGACTTCGGTGAGTTCGGCAACTCGCGGCCCTATCGCATCCGCATCACGAACCTCTACAACGACAACTCCGACTACTTCTACGTGAAGCAGGCGGATGCCTCGCGGATCTACGGGCTGGAGCTGGAGCACATCCTCTCGCCGAACCGCATCAACTACCTGGTGAATGGCAACACCTTGATCGAGGAGCACATCGCCGGCGTGCCGGGGGATGTCTTCCTGCGGGACCATCTGCCGCGGCCGGAGCTGAACAAGGTCCGCATCGCGAAGGAATTCACCAAGTTCAATGAGCGCTGCTTTATCCGTTTGTTAGGCGACATGCGCAGCGTGAACTACGTGGTGGATATCACCCCGGACTTCGAGGAGATCCAGTACCGCGTGCGGCCGATCGATTTTGACCAGCAGAGCTACGAGCGCCGCGGCAAGACCTACCTCTCCTACCGCTTCGATTCTAACAAGAGCATCACCAAGCTCGCCTTCGAAGTGTTGAACCGCAAGACCATCGACCAGTACGTGGCGGAGGAGCACGCGCAGATGACCCGCCGCGCGAAGGTGGAGGGCGGGCGGCTGAAGGCCTTGTTAGGGATCATGCGGCGGGAGGAACTCGCGCCACGCGAGCATGTGGCCCTGCTTGCCGCGGACCTCGCGAAGTATCACCACACGGACGTCTTCCGCGATTGCCGGACGATGGGCGAACTGACGGCGACTCACATCGCGCACCAGTTGGATCTGTAGGGCACGTGTCGCGCCATTGTTAGATAATCCCGTTGCGAGGCCATCGCGCGGCCTGTCCATGGATCTTTGGGTGAAACCTCTGATCTTGAATTTCGGCTCGATTCAAGGCTTTGATGGAACGAACTCACCCATCACCCTTATGCCGAAGAATCTCCTCTCTTCCCAGAAGGCCTATGCCCTGTTGGGCGTGGCCGCCTTGGGCCTCTTCCTTCTTCCTCACTCTCGCAAGAGCCCGGTACCCGCACGCGGATCCACGCCCTCGCTATCTGCCCCGGTCGCGGTGGGGCAAGCCAAAGAGCCCGCAACGGCGACTGGCACCAAGTCCAGCGATCTCCAAGCCGTGATCTCCGAAGCACGACACTCGGTGCGCGCCTTGAGCAGCTTGGAGAGCACGCTCGCCGGGAATCAGGGCTCGCTGTTCTTCGCCACGCATCCCGGCGAGGACTTCTCCACGCGCTTCCAACAGGATGGCATCGCGCTGCGCTCCGGGAATGAAGCCGCGGAACTCAAGATCTCCCGCCCGGAGGCCGGCGTGGCCAAGATCAGCGCCAGCGGCACGCGCGTGCAATACGAGCGCCCGGACGGTTCCGTGGAGTGGTTCGACAATGCCGAGGCCGGACTGGAGCACGGCATGACCTTGCCGGCGCGCCCGGCATCGGAGACCGGATGGCTTCATGTCGGCTTCAAGGTGGCAGGCTACGAAGCGCAGCCCGACCCCGCTTCCGGTGGGGACTTGCTGCTCGTCGATGCCAGCGGCAAGCCTGCCTATGGCTACCGCGACCTCAAGGCCTGGGATGCCAGCGGCCGCGAACTGGAGACTCATCTAACAGCCACGGCGGAAGGCGTCGAGTGGCAGGTGAACGATGCGGGCGCGATCTACCCGGTCTCCATTGATCCCTTGATCGTGGGCTTGGAGACCATTCCCGTGCCAGCTGACCGCAAGAGCTTCGGCTCCTACATCTCCATCGATGGCGACACCGCCTTGGTGAGCGATTACCTTGAGACCACGGCACTCGGCGCGAATGTGGGTGCAGTGTATGTCTTCCGTCGGGTGGGCGGCTTCTGGACCTTGGAGAAGCGCTTGGAGTCATTTGATCCGGCGGCAAACGAGCAGTTCGGGTACGGAGTCGCCCTGGATGGTGATACCGCTGCCATCGGTGTCTGGAATGACAACAGTCCACAGGCGGGTGGCAGTATCCAGATCTTCCAGCGCTTCGGCAGCGCCTGGACATTCACCAACCGGATCCTGCCAGCCACGCCCAGCTTCGGCTTCGGGAACATCATGGCGATGAATTCCGGCACCTTGTTAATCGGCCGGCCGAGCGAGACGGGACTCAACGGACTGCCTGCTGAAGGCGCGGTGCTGGCCTATAGCGTGAGCTTCGGTGGGGTTTCGGGCCCGCAGACCCTGTATGCCGGAATCGGTAGCGCCGCGCAGGATCAATTCGGCTCCGCGGTCTCGATCCGGGATGGGCGCATTGCCATCGGAGCGCCTGGCGTCGATGTCAGCGGCAAGGAAGGAGTGGGAGCAGTCTATGTATTCGGCGGCGGCCCGAGCTTCTGGTCGCAACAGGCCAAGCTCATGGTGCCCAGTCCCTACGCCGGGGAGCAGATGGGCAAGTGCGTGTCGATCGATGGGGACCGCATCGTGGCCGGTGCTCCCTACCAGAGCCGTGCAGGCCTGCAGGATGGTGCGGCATACGTCTTCGCTCTCTCTGGCACTTGGCAACTGGAAGGCAGCTTCGCGCTGCCGACGCAGACCAACTTCAACTACGGCTTCGGCAATGCGGTCGCGCTCAAGGGCAGCCGCATGGCGATCTCCACCACCTACTTCACGGCCAATGGCGGCCGCGTGCAGGTCTATGAGCGCGTGGGCAAGACCTGGTTCCGTCGCACGGCGGTGGGTGGGACCCTGGCGGGCGACACCCGCTTCCCAACGCTAGCCATGGATCAGAACGACCTGCTGGTGGGCTATCCGATCTTCGACAACAGCGGCACCGCGCAGGTCTATCCCTTCTCGAATCCTTCGCCCGCGCAGGAGATCTCCGTCTTCACTGGACCCGATACCGCGCTGGCGGAAACCCTCACCGGAGTGACGGTAAGCCTCGGCAGTGTGCCCGCGGATACGAGCGGATCCTGGCCGGTGACGATCTACAATGATGGCAGCGCGCCCCTGCAGGTGAGTTCCGCCACCCTTCTCGCCGGCTCGGATATCAATCTCAGCGTGGACGGAATTTCCCCCTTCGGTGGCGGCACTACCATCGATCCGGGCGCGACCGCGAAAGCCACCCTGCATGGTCAGTTCAGCCAGACGGGTACGAAGACTGGCACGCTCCGCATCGCCAGCAATGATGCCAACGAAGCGAACTTCGATGTGCCAATCACCATCATCGTGGTCCGCAATGTCGCCCCGCGCGGGCTCGCTATCAGCCGCGAGAATGGCGAGGTGGTGCTGCGCTACCCGCAGAACCAGTTCGGCAGCTACCGTGTCGAGCGCTCCATCAACTTGCAGCAGTGGACCCAACTCGGATTCATGCAGCAGGATTTCGATCCGGGCTCGGGGACCATCGTGCAGACGTACCGCGATTTCAATCCGCTGCCCGGGAAGGCATTCTACCGGGTGGTGGTGCCGTGAGATGAGGTGCGGAGCTTTCAAGCAAGCTCGTGCCGCCAGAAGCATGAGGAGTCCCCTTGGGACGCAATGGCTGCATCATGCTCTACCCGGCACGTCGTTCCTCGTGCCGGGCTATTATAAGCCGTCCCTTTGGGACGAAAGCCGGGACTTACTTCGTAAGCCCCGAGGCATCGCCGGCACCCGCATCGCCGGCACCTTTCACATCTCCGATGGGCGGCGCGGCCTTCATCATGTCCCGGCAACGGGACAGTGCCATGAGCGCGTAGCCGGTGCCGTAGGGCTGGTGATAATCGTAGAGCGGGTAGTCCCACCAGGAGCCGTCCTTCTCCTGGCGGAAGAGGATCAGCTTCGCCAGCTTGGCGGCGTGTTCCTTTTGCGCGGCAGGCGGCAGGAACTCCACGGACTCCGTGAAGTAGAAGACACCGTAGTAGTAGAAGTAGCCGGAGATCTGGAAGTAGGATTCATGCGGCACCGGCTTCTTCCGGCCGATGCTCAGGAAGCCCTCGCGCTCGATGAAGCGGTCCGCCCAGGTGTTGATCACCTCGTCCGTCACCCGCGCATCGCCGTAGGCGCGCAGGGTGGCATTGCAGGCCTGGCTGCGGGATAGCGAACCGGCGGGCCGGTTGATCGGCAGGCGCGGGCGGTAGATGTGGCTCTGCGAGTAAACGTAGGAGAAGTCCGGTGTGCGCTGGCGCTCCACGCTGGCCACGGAAAGCTTCACCACCCGGTCATCCAGCTTGATGCCCATCACATCCCGCGCCTCGCGCATGGCGAGAAGTACGGTGGCCGTAGTAAAACAAGTGGTGATGCCGCTGGGGTGTTGCGTGGTCAGGCCATCGTAGATGTCCAGGTAGCCCCAGCCGCCGGCCAAGTCCATGTAACGATTAACGAGGTCGCACTGTTCTTGCGCGAGGCGCTTCCACTTCTCCTTCTCCTCATCGGTCTTCGCGATTTTGTAGAGGCGGGTGAAGGCGCGCATCCCGTAGGCATGGCCCCAGGCATTGTAGGTGGTCGTCTGGTCGGCGCGCCGTAGCTTCGGCAGCTCGCTCTCCATCCAGGCCGCGCCCTTGGCGATCGCAGCCAGCGCCTCGGGCCGCTGGTCACCGCTATCGATCAAGCCGGAAAGCGCCAGGCCACTGGCACCGGCGCGGAAGGCATGGTGCGCACCGGGCAGCGGCGCATAGATGTTCAGATCCTTCGTGCGCGTGGGGCCGCCCCAGGAACCGTTCGGATTCTGCTTGGCGATCAGAAAATCCACGCCGCGCCGCAGCGAGCCCGCCACCGTGATCTCATTCACCACCGCTTCAGGCCGCTCCTGCGCTGCGGCAAGCCCGGTGCCCAGGACGACGATCGCGATAGTGGTGATGAGCTTTCGCATGGCGGTCAGTTTTTGAATCACATCCTCTCAGTAGGCAGACCATTTAACCACGAATGAACACGGATTGACACGAATGAAGACGTGGTCGCCGGCAGCTCTTTGCCTTTCATTCGTGTCCATCTGTGTCCATTCGTGGTTCACTCTGCTTAGATTGATCAATCCGGAATGATCACCACCTGGCCGGGATCCACGCCGGAGATGATCTCCACGCGGTCACCGGAGCTCCGGCCGCGTTGCACGGCGCGCGTCTCGCTCTTGCCGTCCGCCATCTTCACCTGCACGTTCCACTTGCCATCCTCCGCCGCGCGCAGTGCCTTGGACGGCAGGGTCACCGCGGCCTCGTTCTTGTGCACCACGAAGCGGCATTCGAAATTCATCCCCGGCACCGCCGCCAGATCCGCCGGCAGCTCCGCCTGCAGGTCCACCCGGTAGCGGCCATCCGTCTCCGGCACCGCGCCGATCTTCTGGACCGTGGCGGCCAGCGCGAGGTCTTCACGGCCGCTCGCGGTCGCGTTGCCCTTCATCAGGCTCTTCAGGTTGCGCGCCATGCCTTCATCGACATGTGCCACCAGCGCGAGGTCAGCGCCCTTTGACACCAGCGAGCCGAAGGGCTTCACGAAAGGCACCTTGCCGCCCTTGGCCAAGGCGCGTCCCAGCTCACCGAGCGTCCAGCGTCCTTCATCGAGCGAGCCGTAGTAGAAGATCCCATCCGCCGGTGCCTTGATCTCCAGGAACACGGCATCCTTCTCGAAGTCGGCGAGGTCCTTCTTCTCGCGGGCCGCGGCGATCCGTGCGGCTTCCAGTTCAAGGCGCGCGATCTCCAGGCCGCGTGGCAGATTCTTCTCCGCCTTCTCCAAGTCGATCAAGGAACCCTTCGCCGTGCTGGTGAGCGTCTCAAGCTGCCGCGGCAGCGCGACCTCCAGCGAGCGCTTGGTCCTCAGCTCGGCCATCTTCAGCGAGAGCTCCGCGGACTTCACCGAGTACTGCTGGCGCTTTAGGATGATCTCCTCCGTGTTCTCGGTGAGATCGTCCGCTTCGTACATCTGCTTGAGCTGCTTGAGCTCCTCTTGCTCGCCTTCGAGGCGGTGCCTGGAACTTTCCAAGCCATCGGCGAGCACTTCCTCCTGTGCCTTGCGGTCGATCTTCGTGAAGTAGTCCAGTTCCTCCGCGGCCACGCGTTGCCCGCGCCGTGCGGCATCCAGCTTCAGTGCCGTTTCCTCGGCCAGCTTCTGGAAGGAAAGCTCCTGGGTGGCCAGGCCCAGCGCGCGGCTTTCCACGGCGCGCTTCAGGTCCTCCAGCTTGCGGTCATAGCTCTCGCGGTCGAACTTCACCAGCACATCACCCTTCTTCACCTCCGTGCCATGCGGCACGATCTGCTCGATGGTGAAGTCGGCCCAGGTGTCCGGGTCGATGGAGATCAGCACGGGCTTGGCCGGCAGGATCATCGCCGGGAAGGAGCGGTCGATGGTGAAGGGCTTCGCTTCCACGGTGACCTCGGCGGCGGAGACCAGCGCGGTGCTGGCCGCGAGTAGGAGGAGGACAGACTTCATGCGATGTGCGGGTGGGATAGATCAAATGACTAACGCTATCACTCGCCGGATTTGCCTTTCCGGGCAAGCCAAAGGAAATGCCGCCGCGGGCGGCGCGCGTTCGGGCTGGCATCGAGCTCATGCCTCACGACTTCGAATCCGGCGCGCTGGAGATTGCGCTCGATCATTGGCACCGGCCGCGCGGAGGCGATGCCGAGCAGGCCGCCGGGCTGCAGCGCGCTGTGCACTGCGGCCAGCCAGCGGCGGTCCTCGAACATGCCCTTGCCATTCGCGCTGAGCGGTGCGGTGTCCGCGTGGAGCAGCACGGCGTGCAGTGTCTGGTCATGCTCGTGGAAGGAGGCGGCACCGGCATCACCGGTAATCTGCACGCGTGAATCCTTGAGCGCCACGCTCTCCGGCAGGAACTCGCGATGCCACTCCTTCAGCATCGGCCATTGCTCCGCGATGATGAAGGTGGCGCGCTTCTGCGGCAGCGTCTCCATCGCACCCGCCAGGATCTCACCCAGCCCCAGGCCGGTGATCCAGATCACCGGCTGGCGAACCGGTTTAAAGGGTGCGCAGGCGATCCGGCCCAGCTCGCGCTCGCTCGCACGTGTCTGCGGTCCGGCCAGCTGGACGCTGCCATGCTGCAGGTATTTCCGGCCATCGTGTTCGTGCAGGCCGATCACGGTACCATCGGCCAAGGTGGCTTCTGCCAAGGTCAATCGCGGCTTCATCGTTTGCTTCGGAAGCGAGGTGATAGCGGCCCCGGCGCGGCCTTGTCACCTGAAAAACAACGACCCCGGCGCAGTGCCGGGGTCGTCATTTTTGGGCTTTTTCGATTCCTATGAGGCCTTTTTCCCGGGGGAATCAGGCACTTCACGAATCAAAGACCTGCCTTCAGCGTGGACGATGCCTTGAAGCCGACGGACTTGGAAGCGGCGATCTTCATCGCTTCGCCAGTCTTCGGGTTGCGGCCCTGGCGGGCTGCGCGCTTCTTCACTTCGAAAGTGCCGAAGCCGATGATCTGGACCTTCTTGTCCTTCTTCACGCCCTTTTCGATGGAGGTGAGGACGGCGGCAAGGGCATCTTCGGCAGCACGCTTGGTAGCGTCCTTGCCGAGGGCCTTCTGGATGGCATCAACGAGTTCAGCTTTGTTCATGGCGACGACGTAATTGCGGTCCGTGCTGTTTTTTGGCAAGCTAAAATAGAACCTCGAAATCCCGCCCAGGCCTAGAGCCAAGCCCGTTTCCGGCCCTTCGGGTACCCTCTGACAGGCTCATACGAGGGTCATCGTAAATCATCTCCAACAGTGCACTCCACGGCAGATCACCCCGATGAGGCGACGGCGCTCCGGCGCGCCGCGCTGGTGCTTGCCGGCGCGGCCAGCGCCGCCGAACCCAGCTTCCCGCCCGCCATGCTAACAGCAGCGGAGGCGCGCCGCTACCTGGCGGCCGACGAGGAGGAAGAGATCAAACTACGATACGCGCAGTACTTGAGCGCGCGCGCCGCGCTGCTCCACGTGCTGGCCGGGATGGAGCCCGCGAGCGGACGGGATGCCCGCGAGTGGGGCCGGCACTTGCCCTGCTTCGCCGCTGCCTTCGCCGCAGCCTGCCTGCTGGTGCGCGGCGCGCTGTCCCTTGTTTCACAAGGGGAACGTTGCCGGCCGCTGCGCAAGAAGCTGGATGAGGGCGATGCCCCGCGCGGCATCCCGCGCAAGACTTTCACCGGGATATACCGCGCCGTCACGGACACGGTGCGCCTCGCCCACTTCGCCGCCGCCGCGGATTTCTACTATGAACATCGTAGTGAAATCGCCGCGCTGGCGCAGGATGAGGGCCTGGCCAGCCTGCCCGCGCTGCTGGCCGCGGAGGAAGCCTGGCTGCAGCCTTTCCGTTCCGGGATCGTGCGCCGGCGCCTGAATTACCGCTGGTTTTCCTTCAAGCGCCGCAACCACTCCGCGTGGAAGCAATCGATCTTCGGCTTCTTTGAATGGTCCGGCCGCGCGATTTCCGAACTGCGCCAGCCGGGCGTCAAACCCAACGGCGCAGCGAAACGGGTGAGCGCCACGTTGCGCGAGGAGATCCTCGCCCTCGCCCAGCCCGGGGATGTCTTCGTGACCCGCCATGACGACGCGCTGAGCAATCTCTTCCTGCCCGGCCACTGGCCGCACGCTGCGCTCTACATCGGCAGCCCGGAGCAACGCTCCGCCGTGGGCATCACCCTTCCACCGCCGCTCGAGCGCCGCATGGCCAGCCCCATCCGCTTCCTGGAGGCGAAGAAGGACGGCGTGCTGCTCCGCCCCGCGGAGGATACCCTGGCGGTGGATAGCTTCATCGTGCTGCGCCCGCCGCTCGATGGTGCCGGGCTCAGCGCCGCGCTGGCCCGCGCCATGGAGCACGCGGACAAGCCCTTCGACTTCGCCTTCGACTTCCGGAAGTCGGACCGCTTGGCCTGCACGAACTTGGTCTACCGCACCTATCATGGCTGCGGTTCCCTCAGCTTCTCCCTGGTCGAGGTCTCCGCCAGGCCCTGTCTTCCGGCGGAGGAGTTGATCGACCAAGCGCTGGCACAAGGTTTCACACTGGTCGCGGCCTGCGGGATAGGAAACGACGGAATCGTTACGGGAGGCGGGGCAAGCCGCGCCCTGAGCGCCAGCCGGAGCGCGCTTTGAAGCGAGCATTTTAATGTTTGTTTTTCAGTGGGTTACAGAGCTTGTGAAATTTTTCACAAATAGCTCTTGCTCCGTTATAAAATCCTTTGATACAGCCGCCGCGCGCTTTCGACCCGAAGCCATCCCGGCATGACCTGTCGCTCCATCTTTCTTATCCTCTTCGCTTGGCTTTGCCATGTGACGCCGGTGTTCTCGGCCGAGCATGAAACCCCGGCGACGACTCCCGCTGCCGAGCACGTGGAAGGCGCTGCTGCTGCCACCGAGCACAAGACCGAAGCTGCCGAACACGGCGCGAAGGCCGGTGAAGAGCACGAGGGGGCCCACGCGCTGCCGCTCTACGCCCAGCCGCTCTTCGACAACGGCATCTTCACCAACTCGATGTTCATGGTGTGGATCGCGGTGGGCCTGATCGTCCTCTTCTGCCAGGCGGCCACCAAGAAGATGGGGCTGGTCCCGGCGGGCTTCCAGAATTTCGCCGAGTGGGCCATCGAGTCGCTCTATGACTTCCTCGCCGGCCTGATGGGCAAGCACTTGGCCCACCGCACCTTCTGGTTCTTCGGCTCGGTCTTCTTCTTCATCCTGGTCAATAACTACCTCGGCCTGATCCCGGGCGTCGGCACGATCGGCTGGGACACGGTGGACGTCCACGGCCACAAGGGCTTCATCCCCTTCCTCCGTGGCGCAAACGCGGACATCAACATGACCGCGGGGATGGCCACCACCTTCGCGATCCTGTGGTTCTACTGGGCACTGACTGAGAACAGCATCCAGGCCTTCCTCGCCCACATCTTCGCCCCGAAGGGCAAGTTCGAGGGCTTCATGGCCGCGGCGATGATCCCGATCTTCCTCTTCGTCGGCGTGCTGGAAGTGATCTCCATCATGATCCGCCCGGTGGCTCTCACCTTCCGTCTCTTCGGCAACATCTACGGCGGCGAGCAGACCATGGAAGCGCTGATGCACCTGGTGCCCAAGTCACTCGCCTTCCTGCCGGCGCTGCCCTTCTACTTCATGGAGCTGCTCGTGGGCTTCGTCCAGGCGCTCGTCTTCACCCTTCTCTGCGCGATTTTCCTGAAGCTCATCTGCGACCATGGCGACGACCATGGCCACGGCGAAGAAGCTCACCATTAAGATTCCAGACCCTTTCAGCGGTTTGACCATGGCTTGACCGTGGGAGCCGCCGGAAACCCCAACCAAACGTTAAACAGACATGATCACCAAAGCATTTGCAGTCGCCTTCGCCGCTCTCGGCGGTGGCATCGGCATCGGTGTCCTCGGCTCGAAGGCCGCGGAAGCCACCGGCCGCAACCCGGGTGCCGCCACCCCGATCCTGGTTATCTCGATCATCTTGGCCGCGCTTATCGAAGGTATCTTCATTCTCTCGGCTTTCGCCGTGGGTTACAACTAAAGGTTCCTTGCCGCACGCGTCGTCCGCGGCGCGTGCGGCACCCTCGCTTTTCCCGTCTTTCCCTTTCCTGCCATGATGCTCACCATTCTTGCCGACGCCGCCACTGAGGTCGCCGCAAAAGCGGCTGAAACTCCCAGCGTTTTCAAGACCTTCAATCTTGAATGGCCCTTCTTCATCGCGCAGGTCATCAACTTCTTCCTGGTGATCTTCATCCTCAGGAAGTTCGCCTTCGGCCCGGTCCAGCAGATCCTTGAGCAGCGCCGCGCCCGCATCGCGGAAGGCGAAGCCAAGCTGACCAAGATCGAGAAGCAGCTCGCCGATTCCGAGGTCGCCACCGCCGCCGCCATCGCCAAGGCGAATGAGGACGCCGCCCGCCTGATCAACGAGGCGAAGAGCAGCGCCGCCGCGCTTTCCGAGCAGAAGGCCCAGGAGGCCATCGTCAGCGCCCAGCAGATCCTGGCCAAGGCCGAAGCCGCCGCCCAGGCCGAGCGCGCCGCCATCAAGGCCGAGCTGAAGAACGAATTCGGCCGCCTCGTCGCCGCCACCACCGCCCAGGTCACTGGCAAGGTGCTGACCGCCGACGACCAGACCCGCATCAACCAAGAGGCTCTCGCCACGGTCGAGCGCAACTGATCCATTCTCCCTTCCGCTTCACCTCGTCATGAAGATTTCGAAAACCGCGAACGTCACTGCCCGCCGCATCTTCCGGCTTTGCCAGACGGACGGGCGTCTTGACGAGGCCAAGCTGGGCAACGCCGTGCGCCAACTCGCCGAAAAGAAGCCGCGTGATTTCCGCGGCGTGCTCTTCGGCATCAAGCGCTTGGTCCGCCTCGAACTGGAACGCCGCCGTGTCGTCATCGAGAGCGCCACGGAGCTCGACCAAGCTTCCCGCGACCGCGTCACCGCCGGTCTGGAAGTGAAGTACGGGACCGGCCTCGCCTATGAATTCCGCACGAATCCCGAGCTGCTCGGCGGCCTGAAGATCCGTGTGGGGAATGACGTCTTCGACGGTTCCGTGAAGGGCCGCCTGGACCGCCTCGCCAATGCTTTCTGACCTGGCATCTCCGCCATTTGCTGAACACTTAACACTGAATCCCAGCCAACTCTTCCCATGAGCAGCATCCTGCAGGAACTCGAAAAGGAGATCGCCAATGTCACGGCCTCCGTCGCGAAGACCAACGTCGGCGTGGTCCGCGAAGTCGGTGACGGCGTCGCCAAGGTCGAAGGCCTTTCGGACGTCGCGCTCAACGAGATGATCTCCTTCCCCGGCGGCGTGACCGGCCTGGCGATGAACCTTGAAGAAGGTGAAGTCGGCGTCGTGCTTCTCGGCAGCTACGAGAAGATCACCGCCGGCACCGAATGCGCCACCACCGGCAAGCTGCTCTCCGTGCCCGTCGGCCGCAAGGTCTTCGGCCGCGTGGTGAACGCGCTCGGCCAGCCGATCGACGGCAAGGGCGAGATCCAAGCCGACGCGCAGTACCCGATGGAGAAGATCGCGCCGGGCATCATCAAGCGCAAGTCGGTGTCCGTGCCGGTGCAGACCGGCATCATGTCGATCGACGCCATGATCCCCGTGGGCCGCGGCCAGCGCGAGCTGATCATCGGTGACCGTGCGACCGGCAAGACCACCATCGCGGTGGACACCATCATCTCCCAGGCCAAGCAGAACAACCTGGCCAAGGCCGGCAAGCTGCAGAACCACAAGCCGCTCTATTGCATCTACGTCGCCATCGGCCAGAAGCTCTCGAACGTGGCCCGTATCCAGAAGACGCTCGAAGATGCGGGCGCGATGGAATACACCACCATCGTTTCGGCCACCGCTTCGGACGCCGCCGCGATGCAGTACCTCGCTCCCTACGCCGGCTGCGCCATCGCCGAATACATGATGGACCAGGGTCAGGACTGCCTGATCGTGTTCGATGACCTTTCCAAGCACGCCGTGGCTTACCGCCAGGTGGCCCTGATCCTGAAGCGCCCCTCCGGCCGCGAAGCGTATCCGGGTGACGTGTTCTACCTCCACTCCCGCCTGCTCGAGCGCTCCGCCCGTCTGACCGATGCCGCCGGTGGTGGCTCGTTGACCGCGCTGCCGATCATCGAGACCCAGGCCGGTGACGTGTCCGCTTACATCCCGACCAACGTGATCTCGATCACGGACGGCCAGATCTACCTGGAAACCGACCTCTTCTACCAGGGCATCCGCCCCGCCATCTCGGTGGGTCTTTCGGTGTCCCGTGTGGGTTCGGCCGCCCAGACCAAGACGATCAAGTCCGTGGCCGGCACGACCAAGCTCGACCTCGCTCAGTTCCGCGAGCTGCAGGCCTTCGCCCAGTTCGGTTCGGACCTCGATGCCTCCACCAAGAAGAAGCTCGAGCGCGGTGCCCGCATCGTGGAGCTCTTCAAGCAGAACCAGTACTCCCCGCTCTCGATGGAGATGGAGTCGGTGTTCCTCTTCGCCATGCAGAACGGCTACTTCGATGACGTGAAGGTCACCGACGTGAAGCGCTGCCAGACCGCGATGGGTGAATACTTCGAGACCCGCAAGACCGAGCTGCTCGACAAGATCCGCAACGAGAAGCCGGACCTCAAGAAGGACGCCGCCGCCGTGGAAGCCGTGAAGACGGCGCTCAACGACTTCAAGGCTTCCTGGAAGTAATCCCTGCTCTTCTCCTCTGGTTTCTGGTCTCTGGCTTCTAATCTCTTATGGCTAATCTTCGCGACATCCGCCGGCGCATCAAGTCGGTCAAGAACACCGCCCAGATCACGCGGGCGATGCAGCTTGTCGCCGCCGCCAAGATGAAGAAGGCGCAGGACCAAGCGCTGGCCGGCCGCGACTACGCGGACCTGCTCAACCAGGTCCTCGTGAACCTGAAGGAGAACGTGGGCGATGAAGCCCACCCGCTGCTTGAGCAGAAGGAAGGTGGCAAGGAGCTGATCCTGGTCATCTCCACGGACAAGGGTCTCTGCGGTGGCCTCAACACCAACCTCGGCAAGAAGATCCGCGCCGAGGTGCCGGCCACCACCGACGTGGTCACCGTGGGCCGCAAGCTGCGCAACCAGCTCGCCAAGGCCGGCCGCAATCTGGTGGCCGACTTCGAGGTGAAGGACCCGGTGCCATTCTCGGAGGCCCGCCCGATCGCCAAGTTCCTGATCAAGGCCTTCCTAGAAGGCGGCTACTCGAAGGTCAGCGTCGCCTTCTCGAACTTCGTCAACGTGATGCGCCAGGAGCCGACGATCGTCCAGCTCCTGCCGATCTCCACCGCGGAGCTCGGCGAGAAGCAGGACTACGAGGGCATGGGCAAGGACCTGAAGGTCAAGCCGACCGACCACGCCGCCGCGCTCGCCAAGGACTACATCTTCGAGCCCAGCAGCGGAGACGTGCTGGAAACCCTGCTGCCGCTCTACGTTAACTTCCAGGTCTACCAGATGCTGGTCGAGAGCCGCGCCTCCGAGCACTCCGCGCGGATGGTCGCCATGAAGGGTGCCACCGACAACGCGAAGAAGTTCATCAAGGAGCTGACCCTCGAATACAACAAGCTCCGCCAGGCCGCGATCACCGCGGAACTCCTCGAAATCACCACGGCCATGCGCGCCATGGAATGATCCGCCGCCCCATCCTTTCCGTCCCATCTCAAGAACACTGATCACTGCTCACTGATCACTCGGCACCTGCCCTTTTGATCACGAGCGATTCCATCCGCTCCTGCCATGTCCAACCAAGGTACCATCGTCCAGGTCATCGGCGCCGTCGTTGACGCCGACTTCTCGAAAGCCACCGCGCTTCCGGGCATCTACAACGCGCTCGAAGTCTCCTACAACCTGAACGGCGTCGACACCAAGCTGGTGCTCGAAGTGCAGCAGCACCTTGGCGATGGCTGGGTGCGCGCGGTCGCCATGTCCGCTTCGGACGGCCTCAAGCGCGGCATGTCCCTGACCGATACCGGCAAGGCCATCGCAGTGCCAGTCGGCAAGCAGGTGCTCGGCCGTATCTTCAACGTGACCGGTGACCTGGTGGACGAAAACGTGCCGCTGGCCAATCCCGAGCAGCGCTCGCCGATTCACCGCTCCGCCCCGACCCTGACCGAGCAGTCCGCGACGACGGAAATCCTGCCGACCGGTATCAAGGTGATCGACCTGATCTGCCCGCTGCTGAAGGGCGGCAAGGGCGGCATGTTCGGTGGTGCCGGCGTGGGCAAGACCGTGGTGATCATGGAGCTCATCAACAACATCGCCAAGGCGCACGGTGGTTTCTCCGTGTTCGCCGGCGTGGGTGAGCGCACCCGTGAAGGTAACGACCTTTACTGGGAAATGATCGAGTCCAACGTTATCGCGACCGAGAAGGACGAGAAGGGTCACCCGAAGCTCGACGCCAAGGGCAACCCGATCCTGACCGAAGGTTCGAAGGTGGCGCTTTGCTACGGCCAGATGAACGAGCCTCCGGGTGCCCGTCTCCGCGTTGCGCTTTCCGCGCTGACCATGGCGGAACACTTCCGCGACCAGGACAACCAGGACGTGCTGCTCTTCGTCGACAACATCTTCCGTTTCTCCCAAGCCGGTTCCGAGGTGTCCGCTCTTCTGGGCCGCACCCCGTCCGCCGTGGGTTACCAGCCGACCCTCTCCGAGGAAATGGCCGGTCTCCAGGAACGCATTACCTCCACCAACAAGGGCTCGATCACCTCGATCCAGGCGGTGTACGTGCCGGCGGACGACCTTACCGACCCCGCTCCCGCGAACACCTTCGCTCACCTTGACGCGACCGTGGTGCTTGAGCGTGGCCTTGCCGAGCAGGCGCTCTTCCCGGCCGTGGACCCGCTGGCCTCCACCTCCAAGGCGCTCGCGCCGGAAGTTGTCGGCGAGGAACACTACCGCGTCGCCCGTGGCGTGCAGCTCGTGCTCCAGCGTTACAAGGACCTGCAGGACATCATCGCGATTCTCGGCATGGACGAACTGTCCGACGAGGACAAGATGACCGTGTTCCGCGCCCGCAAGATCCAGCGCTTCCTGACCCAGCCCTTCCACGTTGCTGAAATCTTCACCAACGTCCCGGGTGCCCTTTGCTCGATCGAAGACACGGTCCGTGGCTTCGCCGAGATCCTCGACGGCAAGTGGGACGATGTGCCGGAAGGCAACTTCTACATGAAGGCCGGCATCGACAGCGTCTCCCGCGAATAATTCAGAAGTTTGCTAGTTTTCAGTGTTCAGTTTTCAGGAAGAGATTCCCGGAGCTGGACCTGAAAACTGAAAACTAGAAACTAGCAACTTTCATGGCTCTCCACCTCGAAATCGTCACCCCGGAGAAGAAGATCTTCTCCGATACCGTCGGCAACGTCTACCTGCCCGGGGCCGATGGCGAGCTGGGCATCCTGGACGGCCACGCCGCCCTGGTGACTGCCCTGCATCCCGGCGAACTCCGCTACGAGAAGAACGGCCAGACCGTGCTCATGGCGATCGGCACCGGCTTCGCTGAAGTGACCGAGCACCGCGTGAATGTCCTCACGGACATGGCCGCGGAAGCCGAGCAGATCGACGAGTCCAAGGTCGAGGAAGCGATGAAGCGTGCCGAGCAAGCGCTCGCCAACATCACCCACGATCACGATGCCGAAGAGGTGGCTCACCTCCAGGCCGTGATCGCGAAGTCGATGGCGCAGCTCCGGCTCAAGCGCCGCCCGCGGAACTAAGCGGCTCCGCCGAACCGATCCCATCTTCAAAAGCCCGCCCGGCCTGTGCCGTGCGGGCTTTTCTTTTGTCCGCCGCCCTACTCCTGCCTCAGCGCCTCTTTGTCGATCTTTAAGCGTTCGCGGAGGACAGCTTGATACATGAAGCTGCCGCCGATCAGCAGCACGCCCATCACCACGTAGAGCCAGCGCAGGTTGCTGCGGTCGAGATTCCCGACCCAATGGTCCACCACCGAGATCATCAGCGCGCCGAGCATGAAGATGAGGATCGAGTAGATCCAAGCACGCCCGGTCACATAGGCGGAATCCGAGAGATGCGCGAAGCCGCCGAGCAGCCAGAACGCGACCAGCAAGACGACCAGGATGGCGGTGCGGATGGGGGTGAAGCTAAACTCCATGCCCTCTTTCACAGCGGAGGCGAGCCGCTGCCGCAAGACCAATGTGTCCGCCCCATTGGTGCGGCGCAGCCGCTTTCGGAGTGCGTGCGAGAATCGCCGCTTTTTGAGCGCGGTTCCGTAACGATGTGCTGTTCAAGTTCTCGGCACGTCTGCCCCGAGAGTTGGGGGGATGTTCCCCAATAACCCCGCGGCGATTTACGGGAGCACTCGCACCCTTGCACTTCAAGGTGGGGGTGGACCTCCCTAGAACTCCAAGGGCGTCCCGCGGGTTGAATCGCCCCCAAAGCGGCGATTCTCGCGCGCACTCCGAAAGCGGCTGCGCCGCACGATTGGGGGATCACGCCAGACTGCGCCACAGGTGCAGCACCGCATAACTGCGCCATGGCCGCCAGGCTTGCGAGCGCTCCTCCGCCTGCTTCGCGCTCACCCGGCCGAGCGCATTGCGCACCGCGATGTCTTCCTTCGGAAAGGCATCCGGCCAGCGCAGGGCGCGCATGGCGATGTAGTGCGCAGTCCACTGTCCGATGCCGGGCAAGGCGACGAGCTTCGCCATCGTGCTCTCCGGATTCGATCCCGCATCGAGCTGCAAGTCACCGTTGTGAAAAGCCCGCGCCATCGCGAGGATGCTGTTGGAGCGCGCACTGACGATCCCGAGCCTGGCCACATCATCCACCGTGGCCCGCGCGACGGCTTGGGGCAGGGGAGAGAGCCGCGTGAGTTCCGGGAAGGGCGTGACGATCTTCTCCCCGAATGCCTCCGCGAAACGGCAGGCAATCGTGGTGGCGGCCTTTACCGTGATCTGCTGGCCGAGGATCGCGCGGATCGCCATCTCAAATCCATCGAAGGCACCGGGCACGCGCAGCCCGGGATTCTTCTCCACCCACGGCTTGAGCAGAGGGTCTTGCGCGAGGTGCGCCGTGATCACATCCGGCCGCGCGGCGAGATCGAAGAGATGCCTCAAGCGATCTAACAGGGTGGGTAGCACTGGCGCCAGGGAGTTCGTGAACTCCACCGCCAGCGCATGCTTCGCCGCTACATGCTTCACACGCACCCAGCCGCTGTGCTTTCCCAGGCGTACGGTGCGCGCGTAGAAGTCCTCACCCACGAACTCCACATCGCGGATCGCGCGGCCCTTCAGGAAAGCCAGCACCCCATCCCAATCGTAAGGCGGCCGGTAGCCGAGTTGCAGCGTGGAAGTGTCACCCGCCAAGAGGCTTGGCTGCTCCGCTGCTTCTTTCCTCAAGCGCGTCGGCGGCATGCGGTAGCGCGTGCTGAAGGCATCATTGAAGCGCCGCAGGCTGGAGAAGCCGCTGGCGAAGGCGATCTCGGTTACCGGCAGCTTCGTTTCTGTTAGAAGCTGCTTCGCCAGTAGGAGCCGCCGCGTCTGCATCAGCTCGATGGGTGAGACACCCAGCTCCTGCTGCACGATCCGCCGCAGCTGCCGCGAGCTCATCCCGAATTGCTCGGCGATCTCCTCCAGGCTCGCGCCTTCATCGGTCATCCCTTCGTTCATGCGCTGCACGATCAGGTGGGCGATGCGCTGCGCCTGGTCCAGCGGTGCATGACCGGGTGCCAGCTCCGGCCGACACCGCAGGCAGGGCCGGAAGCGCGCCTTCTCCGCGGCCTCCGCGCTTTCGAAGAAGCGGCAGTTTTTGCGCTGCGGCGTCTTCACCGTGCAGACCGGACGGCAGTAGATCCCCGTGGAGGTCACACCGACGAAGAAGACCCCGTCGAAACGCGGGTCGTGCGAAATCATGGCATCGTAGGCGGCTTGCGGATCGATCATGGCTGGGCCAGCATAGTGCATCCCGCCGGACATGCTGGCCATTTTCGGACATCGGAATTTTTTCCACTTCCATGTCCGGAAACGGCCAGCACGAATCCGGAAATGCGGCACACTGCGGCATGATCATGAAACTCCACGACGCCAAGGACGAGACGCTGCGCTTCTTCAAGACCATGACCTCACCCGTGGGCGAGCTGACCTTGGTGGCGAGTGACAAGGGCCTGTCCGCGATCCTCTGGGAGAACGACGACCCCGACCGCGTGCGCACCGGTCCTTTGCAAGAGGACAAGAATCACCCCGTGCTACGCGAGACCGAGCGCCAGCTGCAGGACTACTTCGCGGGCAAGCTGGAGCGCTTCAGCGTGCCGCTCGATTTCAACCGTGGCACCGACTTCCAGAAGAAGGTTTGGACAGCCCTGACCACCATTCCCTTTGGCGAGACCCGCAGCTACGCACAGATCGCCGCCCAGGTCGGCCACCCAAAAGCCGTGCGTGCCGTGGGTGCCGCGAATGGCAAGAACCCCATCTCGATCATCGCGCCCTGTCACCGGGTGATAGGCTCGAATGGCAAGCTGACGGGCTTCGCGGGGGGACTGGAAGCGAAGGCGCTTTTGCTGGGGCTTGAATCCAAGACCGCGCGGCAAGCGGAGCTGCTTTAAGCAGCGCCACCCGCCAGCCTGGACTTGCTTCGCCGCACCCGCCACAGAGAATTCCCTGAGCGATGGCTGAGACTTGGCCCGAAGATGCCTTTCCCCTTGGGAGCGAGGGTTACCCCATGCCCGATTGGTCAGCACTGCGGGCGGAGGTCAAGGCCCGCCATCCGTCGCGGGAGACATGGCACGAGGTGTGGACGGACATCGCACGCCAGTGGATCTGCAAGATCCGCGAGCGTCTCCCGCAAGGCTACACCCTCTTTGAATCCGCGAAGTTCCTGCTGCTGGCCAACACCACCAGCAAGCGGGCCACGGAGGTGCTGCGCTTCTTGGAGAAGACGGATGCGGGAATCCGCGCCGCCATCCCGGCCCTGCTGCCGAAGCAGCTCTACGGGAAATTCGTGGCGCTGATCTTCGCCGACGATCGCGATTTCTACGGCTACATCTCCCAGTTCTACCGCGATGGCGACTTCGGCGCCATGGGCGGGGTTTACATCAATCGCGGCTACGGCCACTTCGCCATGCCGAGCCCGGAGCTCCGCAGCTTTGTCGCAGTGCTGGCCCATGAACTCTGCCACGCATACCTCGCCCACCTCCCCCTGCCGCTGTGGCTCGATGAAGCGATCACCGCGGGAGTGGAGCACGCCGTGGCTCACACGGATCCCTACAAGCTCAACCGCGAGCTGATCCGGCGCCACCGCGACTACTGGACGGAGGAGCGCATCGCCGGCTTCTGGCATGGCCGGCAATTCCGCAGCCCCGATGAGGGCAAGGAGCTGAGCTACCACCTCGCGCGCTTCATCCTCTACTCGCTCTACGCCGGCGGGAACACCCCGCGGCGCGCGATGGATGAATTCTTCCTCACCGCAAGACACGAGGATGCAGGGCAAGCCGCGGCCATCGAGGTCTTCGGCTTCGGCCTCGGGGAGTGCGTGGCCTCCTTGCTCGGTGAGGGTAACTGGGATCCACTGCCGCCGCCGCCGAAGAAGCCTGCGGATGCTTCGGCCTGAAGCCCCCTCAAGTGAGGAGGTGGGAGATTCCACAGCGCCGCGCTGTAATCTCCCCGATGCGTACCCTTGCCCTCTCCGTCTGCCTCGCTTGGTGCACGCTGGTCCACGCCGCGCCGCCGCAGGGCACATGGGTGAACTTGGCTGCGGACGGTCGCTTGCTCTATGCCCGCGATGCCCTGGGCAACCGCATCCCTGACTTCGGCGATTGCGGCTACAAGGCGGGCCGCGCCGCGATTCCCGAGGTCCCGGTGAAGGCCACCGTGAACCCGGGCGAGGGCGATGACGGCGCTGCCATCCAGACCGCGATCGACAAAGTGTCTGCCATGCCGCCGGATGCGAATGGCATCCGTGGCGCGGTGATGCTCAGCGCGGGCGAATACCAGCTCGGTGCCACGCTGAATCTGAACGCCAGCGGCGTGGTGCTGCGCGGCACGGGTGCCTCCGACCAAGGCACACGGCTGCGCGCCACCGCTGCCAAGCAATACAGCCTGGTCAGCATCTCTGGCAGCGGCTCGCCGGCCACGGTCTCCGGCACGAAGCGGAAGATCACTGATAAGTATGTCCCCGTCGGCTCGCGGAGCTTCATGGTGGATGACATCACGGGTCTCGCCGTGGGGCAGGAGATCATCGTGCTGCGGCCCTGCACCCAAGCGTGGATCGATGCGCTGGGCATGGACAAGCTGGAGCACCCGTGGACCTCGGGCTCGCGCGAGGTTTCGATGGAGCGCGTCATCACCCGCGTCGAGGGCAAGCGCGTGTTTATCGATGAGTCCATCACCACCGCGCTCGATGCAAAGTACGGCGAATCTAGTATCAGCCGCTACACCTGGGATAAGCGCATCCGCCAATGCGGGGTCGAGGACGTCAAGGGCATCTCCGATTACAATAGCTCCGTGAAGGATGACGAGCAGCACGGCTGGACCTTCGTCGAGATCCGCCGTGCGGAGGATTGCTGGGCACGGCGTCTCGTCTCCGAGCACTTCGGCTATTCCTGCGTCAGCGTGGGCGATGGCGGGCGGCGCATCAGCGTGCTGGATTCGGCCTCGCTCGATCCCATCTCGCAGGTCACCGGTGGGCGACGCTACGCCTTCGGGATCAATGGCGGCTCGCAATGCCTGATCGTCGGCTGCTACACGCGGGACGACCGCCACCAGTACGTGACCGGGGCGAATACGGCCGGGCCGAATGCCTTCGTCGCTTCATCCAGCGAGAACGCGCGCAACGACGCCGGGCCGCATCACCGCTGGGCCAGCGGGATTCTCTGGGACCGCATCGAGTGCCACGGCGATGCCATCAACATCCGCGACCGCGGCAACTGGGGCACCGGCCACGGCTGGGCCGGTGCGAACTGCGTGGTGTGGAATGCCAAGGCGGACTCCTTCATCATCCAGAATCCCCCGACCGCGCGGAACTGGCTGATCGGCAGCATCGGCAAGATCAGCGGCGACAAGGGCACCTGCGATGCGAATGGCGCGCCCGTCTTTCCCGCCAGCCTGTGGGGCAACCAGCGCCAGGACTCGCAAGCCGCGCCCGGTCTTCAAGTCCGGGAATATGTCGTGGGCGACTTCGATGAATTCACCAATGGAGATACCCTGACGATCCCCGTGAATCCCGACTGGCTCACGCAAGTCGCGCGGAAAGGGGACTGCAGCACCTTCGATACAATGCAAGCCGGGCGGCTGATCCCATGGACCCACGAGTTCCGCCTCGATGCAGGAGACACGATCGCCAGCGCCACGCTCTGGGTAAGCGTCCGCGGCCTGAACGATGATGCAGCGAAGGGCCGAATCTGCCTCGATGATCTCACCAATTCCAAGCCGCTCACCGATTACGCGAAGGCCATTTCCACGGAAGGCTCCACGGTCCTGCGCCTCGACCTTGCTGCGGAGCTTCCCCGCCTCGCCGATGGCAAGCTGAACCTCGCCATCGGCGACCAGGTGGCCGTCGATTGGTCAGTGCTGGAACTGCGCGTGGCCCCGGCCATCGCCGGCAGCACCGTGACGACCCTTGAAGCCGATGAGGGCCTGCACTGGAATCTCTCCGCCCTGCGCGGCAAGGTCCTGCATGCCAAGGTTCGCCTCACACCCACAGGCGGAGCCTCAGCGGATGCGGAAAACGGTGCCTGCCTGCCGGGCCGCCCCGCTTGGGCGAAGGAAAATGGCATTAAGCAAGCCCCGCCCGCCGCACCCTTCGTCACTTGGTGGACTCAGGCCGGCCGTGCGGTGGAGTTGACCGTGACGAGCGAAGTGCTGGGCGCCATGGCCCGCGATGGCAAGCTGGCCCTGCAACTCTGGGCTCCCCCGGGTCAGAAGCCGGCGGAGTATGCCGCGCACCCGCAGCTCATCATCACTACCGGCGCTGCGAAAGCGGATTGACCTTCCGCTCCCGCCCATCTGGCATGGCGCGGTGAAGTCCATCCGCCCGCTGCTTTCCTCCATTGCCGTCCTGCTCGCTGCGGGCTGTGCCACGCCCCCGGCCATCGCCCCCGGGAACTACTTCGTGGATGTCGAGTTCACCGTTGCCCCGGACGGTCAGACCAAGGACGCGAAGGTCATCCAGACCAACGCGCCGAAGGAAGTCCAGCAGGAGGCGATCCTGGAGGTCAGCCGCTACAAGGCCGAGCCCTCCGCGCAAGCCTCGCGGGGAAGGCGGAGGATCGAGTACAACATTGAGAAGGAGCCGGAGCCGGCGAAGCAGGAACAACGCTAGAAAAGGCCGTCGTCCTGATAAGATGCTGCGGGCATCCCGCTCTGCGGCATCGGCGGAGGTCCCACCGGTGCCGATTGCGCGTCGAGGGCAGCGCATAGCCACTCCGGCTGGAGCTTCGTGCCGAGCTTGAAGCCCGCTGCGCGGAAGCGGCCGAGGATGTCATGGATCTCCTCGCGGCTTAGCTCGAAGGGCCGCAGCGCCGCCACCAGCTCCGGACAGATCTTCCGGTGGAAGATCCGGCCCTGCTCCAGGAATAGCTGCACCAAGGAGTAGATTCCGCCCGCCACTGCGATCGTCGCGACGATCTGGAACACGTGATCCTCCTGGTCGTGGCCGCTTGCCAGGTGGGCGCCCGCCCATCCTACGGCGATGCAGAGCAAGATGGTGCCGAGGCAGCCCCAGCCCCCGCGGCCCCGCACATGGAGGCCGCCGCCGTAGTTCGCCTGCGTGCGCTCGGCGAAGGTCTGGAAGGTCTCGATGATTCGCGCGGTGCGCTCTCCGGCAGCGAGGGTTGCACTGTCCAAGGGGATGGGTGGCGGGGCGCTCGACACCGGCAAGGGATCCCGATCCCGCGGCCTGCCTGTCTCCTCCACGGGCTCAGGCACCGGCAAGGCTTCGAGGGCCTTCCACAGGCGCTCCGGCTTGAGCCTCTTCCCGAGCTTGAGGCGCGCTTGCTTGAGACGGGCGAGCAGATCCGCGATCTCCTCCCGGCTTGGTCGCAAGGGCCGGAGCATGGCCGCGAAATTCGGCAGGATTTTCCGCGCAAAGCTCCGCCGCGGCTCCGTGGCCAGCAGGATCAGCGAAGCAAGCCCACCGAACACCGCGATCGTGAAGACAGCCAGCATCGCGTAGTCCTGATGCGTCGAGTCTGTCAGATTGGAGGCGGCCCAACCCAACCCGACACAGAGCACGATCGTCCCCAGGCCGCACCACGCGCCGCGCCCCCGGATCTGCGTGGCATCGCTGAAATTCGCTTCGGTCAGATGGGCGAAAATCTCGAAGGCCTCCGCGAGCAGGAGGGCGCGCTCCGCCGGATACAGGGTCCCGGTGCGCAAGCACTCCGCCAGTTCCAGTCGTTGGCCCCTCCGTGCGCGGATCTCCGGAAAGGTCTGCTGGATCAGGGCCTCCACATCGCTCCCGGCCTCTCTCGAAAATCCACGATAGTCCGCGGCATTCAGGGCGATCCGGGTGCCGCAGGCCTCGCAGTTGCCCGTGTGTCCCAGCGCCTGCGCGCTGCCCACCGCCACGCCGTAGAGATGGCTCACCGTTCTGATTGCGCTGACGTGGAAGGGCGTGATCTTCCGGCAAACCGGGCAGAACTCCGCGACGAAGCCGAGTTTGTGCTGCTGTTGGCGGGTGCCCCAGAGAATAAGCATGGGTAGCGGTGTCGGGTGAAAGCGCCGCGCACATATTGGAAATATTGAAAGCCAGCAAGAACTAAGGATTCGACCGCAGGCCACGCTTCCTTCTCGCCAGCGCGCCGCGCCCGGTTAGATTCTAGGCTCATGACTCCGGCAGTTTCGGACTACGAAAAGCTTGGCGCGTTCTACCTCGGCCGCGAATACGACCTCGATACCAAGTCCGCGGATGGCGGGCTGGTGATGTACGATTCAAAGGACCTAGTCACCCACGGCGTGGTGCTGGGCATGACCGGCTCGGGCAAGACCGGCCTCTGCCTCGCCCTGTTAGAAGAAGCGGCCATCGACAACATCCCCGCCATCATCATCGACCCGAAGGGCGACATCTCGAACCTGCTGCTGACCTTCCCGAATCTAACAGCCGCGGACTTCCGCCCCTGGATCAATGAGGACGATGCCGCGAAGAAAGGTGTCTCCCCGGATGACTTTGCCGCCAGCACCGCGGAGATGTGGAAGAAAGGTCTGGCGGAGTGGGGCCAGTCGCCGGAGCGCATCGCGCAGTTCCGGGAGAAGGTGGACATCAATATCTTCACGCCCGGCTCGAAAGCGGGCATCCCGGTTTCCATCCTCAGCTCGCTGGAGCATCCATCCTTCGAGATCATGGACGATGCCGAGCTGCTCGGCGAGCGGGTCGAGAGCACGGTGTCCTCGCTGCTCTCGCTGGTGGGTGTGGATGCCGATCCGATCCAGAGCCCGCAGGCGATCCTGCTTTCCACCATCTTCCAGAAGGAATGGCAGGCGGAGAAAGATATCACGCTGGAGACCCTGATCCGCCACATCCAGAAGCCGTCCTTTGACAAGGTCGGCGTGATCGATCTGGAGAGCTTCCTGCCGCAGAAGGACCGCCAGTCGCTCGCGCTCAAGTTCAACAACCTGCTCGCCTCGCCCGGCTTCGCCACCTGGCTGGAAGGCCCGGCGCTGGATATCGGCAAGATGCTGCACGCGCCGGATGGCAAGCCACGCATTTCGATCTTCTCGATCTCCCACCTCGGCGATGCGGAGCGGATGTTCTTCGTGAGCCTCCTCCTGAACCAGACGCTCGGCTGGATGCGCGCGCAGAGCGGCACTACCTCCCTGCGGGCGCTGCTCTACATGGATGAGATCTACGGCTACCTACCGCCCTCGCAAAATCCACCGAGCAAGAAGCCGATGATGACGCTGCTGAAGCAAGCACGCGCCTTCGGCCTCGGCTGCCTGCTGGCCACGCAGAACCCGGTGGACCTCGACTACAAGGCGCTCTCGAACATCGGCACCTGGTTCCTCGGCCGCTTGCAGACGGAGCGCGACAAGATGCGCGTGCTCGATGGCCTGGAAGGCGCGGCTGGCGCGCAGAACGCGAAGTTCGACCGCGGCGAAATGGAGAAGCTTCTCTCCGCCTTGGGCAACCGCGTCTTCCTGATGAACAACGTGCACGAGGACCACCCCGTGCTCTTCCACGTCCGCTGGGTGATGAGCTATCTCACGGGTCCGCTGACCCGCACGAGCATCAAGACGCTGATGGATCCGAAGCGCGCCGCCTTCGGCGGGAAGGGTGCAGAGGCATCATCCGCTGCTGCCGCTGCGAATCCCATGGCGATGCCAGGACTGGCAGCCGCGCCGGAGAAGCCCGCCGCGCGTCCGCTGGTCGGCAGCGGCATCGACGAGAAGTTCGCGCCGCCTGCAGGTGATGCTTCGGAAGTGACCTATCGCCCGCATCTGCTGCGCGTGGCTACCGTGCATTTCAATTCCGCGAAGACCGGCGCGGATGGCAGCATCAAGGTCCGCAAGGTGAATGCCCTCTTGCCCGACAAGGTCGATTTCGAGCACGACCTGCCGCCGCCGCTCAAGCCGGAGGAGTTGGGCTCCGAGCCCGCGGAGGGCGCGGGCTTCGCCACCTTGCCGGGCTTCGCGATGAATGCCGCGAACTACAAGCAGGTGCAGAAGGACTTCGCCGACTGGCTCTACCTGAACCAGCGTGCCCAGGTCTTCTCCTGTGATGCGCTGAAGGCTTACTCGCAGCTCGGTGAGTCTGAAGCGGAATTCCGCGCCCGTCTCACGCAGCAGGCACGCGAGGCGCGCGATGCCGCCCTGGCCAAGGTCCGGGACGCCACCAATAAGAAGCTCGATAGCCTGCAGGGCAAACTTCAGACCGCCCAAGCCGGACTGTCCCGCCAGAAGGCCGAGTCGCAGGGTGCGATGGTGCAGGCGGGGGCTTCGATCCTCGGTGGTATCTTGGGCGGCCTGCTCGGGCGGAAGGGCCGCAGCCTGGGTGCCGGCTCGCTCGTCACCCGTGGCACCTCCGCCTACAAGCAGCACCAGGATGTGAACATCGCGGAGGACAAGGTGGAAGGCGTGCAGGAAGACATCGCCGCGATGGAGAAAGAGCTGCAAGGGGAACTCGATACCATCACCCGCAGCTACGATCCCGCTGCACTCCAGTTCGAAACCGAAACCCTCAAGCCGGCCAAGACCAACATCAGCGTCGATTCGGTGGCACTACTATGGTTGCCGTATGACGAGCGCGGGGAGCGGGCGTGGTGACTACCTCCGTTTGCTCCCATAGCGTGGATCCCGCCGGTCGTGGCGAACCACGAACACCTTGATCCCCTGCAACTGCTCCTCGTAGAGGAAATGGTAGGGGAAGCCGTCGAGATTGGCTCGCCTCAGAATCGCATTGGCAGGAGGGAAGCGGCGCGGGTTTTCGAACGCCTTCCGGACCGTGGCAAGGAACTCCGCGAAGAAACGGTCCGCAAGATGCGCTCCTTCCTCCGATTCTTAGTAATCGAGGATTTGCCGGACGTCGCGGATGGCGAGCCGATGATAGGAGAGATTCATTCCGATCTCCCTAGCGCGCGGAGAAACTCCTCATGGCTGACGCCACACGAAGGGTCGCGCTCCATCTCCTCTCGCCTGCGCATGGCCTCGGCCACCCCGTCGTCATCCTCGGCGAAAACGCTCGGCAGCGACTCAAGAAGGTCGGCAGCCAACTTGGCGCGTTCCGTCTCCGGCAATTCCAGAGCTAGGGCCTCAACTTCGGCAAGCGTCACCATGGCCAAACTATGCCGGAGGAAAGCGTTCCGATCAAGCTGGACCGGTCCCCGCCATTTTCCATGATAAAATCCCCCTCACTTTCCCAATGCACACTCCAAAATCCGTGCTGAAATTTCCCCTGTAACAACCCCGAATGATTATGGGCGACAAGAATCCTAAAGCACTGCGAAAGCTCAAAGAGCAGCAGGATCAGCAAAAGAAGCATCGCACCGAGGAGCACCAGCGCCACCAACAGCGCCTCCACGATCTGCACGAAATGAAACATCCGCACGAAGTGCCGGAGCCAAAGAGCTAAGATGCCGGGTAAGCTAGCCCGCCAACTGGCCTGACTTTTTGAACGCCGCGCCGGGAATTTTCGGTTCCCGGCGCGGCTCATTAATTTGGAGAATTTTCCTAGCGGGCTGCGCTGATGCGGAGTCCCCTTTGCGGCCTAAACTGTCGACTCGCTCCGCATTACCATGAAGACCAAACATCTGCTTGCGGCTGCCTGCGCCGCCGCCGCCCTCGGCTTCGGCCTCGATTCCGCCATCGCCGGTGGTGAAGGCTGGACCCACGACTACGAGGCCGCGAAGAAGGAGGCCGCGACCGGGAAGAAGGATCTGCTCCTGGACTTCACCGGCTCCGACTGGTGCCCGCCCTGCATTGCGCTCAGCTCGAAGATCCTTTCCACCGAGGAATTCCGCACCCTGACCAAGGATAAGTTCGTGTTGGTGGAACTCGATTTTCCGAAGGACAAGTCGAAGATCAGCGAGGAAACCGCCAAGCAGAACGGGGAGCTGCTGACGAAGTATGCGATCGAGGCCTATCCCACGATCTTCCTCTGCGATGCCGCGGGCCGGCCCTACGCCAAAACCGGCTTCCGCCCGGACGAGCCGAAGGATTACGTCACCCACCTCGATGAGCTCCGCGGGAAGAAGGAAAGCTTCGACAAGACCTTGGCCGACGCCACCAAGCAGGAAGGCACGGAGAGGGCCGAGGCGCTCATCGCGGCGCTCGACACCCTGGAGCTGGGCGAGATCGCGATCGGCGAGTTTTACGGCGATGTGGTGAACCAGATCAAAGCTGCCGATCCCAAGGACGAGACCGGCTACGCCAAGAAGATCGACGCGGCCCAGAAGTTCGCCGTCTTCGACAAGGCGCTGCGGGCCTTCCACGAGGCCGAGGAGCCCGATTGGGATGCCGCCATGAAGCTGGTCGACAAGACCTTGGCGGAGAAGACCTTCGAGGGTGAAAAGAAGCAGATGGTCCTGCTTGCCAAGGCCAGCATCCTCGCCACCACCAACAAATTCGACGACGCGATCAAGCTCGTGGACGATGCCCGGGCCGCCGCTCCGGGCAGCCAGCTGGCGAAGCAGATGGACGGCTTCAAGAAGCGCCTGGAGGAGGCCAAGAGCGCCCCGAAGGAGTAAGCCCTTCCCCCGATTTAGCCGCCGCCCGGGAAGCTATCCCGACGGCGGATTTTGCCCCCGGACTTTTTGAGATAAGTGGGTAAGTCCGGATATTAATTTGGAGAATTTTCCTCGCGGGCGGCGCTGTTGCGGCGTCAGCTTGCGGCCCGGACCGCACTTGCCCCGTATCACTATGAAAGCCAAATATTTGTTCGCGGCGGCATTTGCCGCTTCCTTCAGCCTTGGTTCCGCCTTCGCCGGCGGGGAAGGCTGGTCCTCGGATCTTGAAGCCGCCAAGAAGCAGGCCGCCTCCGAAAAGAAGGACCTGCTGATGGACTTCACCGGTTCCGACTGGTGCAGCTGGTGCATTAAGCTGAACGACGAAGTCTTCAGCAAGGATCCCTTCAAGGCCGGCACCAAGGACAAGTTCGTCCTGGTGGAGATCGACTACCCGCAGGACGAGTCCAAGCTCTCCGAGGCGACCAAGAAGCAGAACGAGGAGCTGAAGGGCAAGTTCTCGATTGAGGGCTACCCGACGATCATGCTCTGCGACGCGGGCGGCAAGCCCTACGCCCAGACCGGCTACCAGGAAGGTGGCCCGGAAGCGTATGTGAAGCACCTCGATGAGCTGCGCGCCAAGCGCGAGACCCGCGACAAGGCTTTTGCCGCAGCGGGCGAGAAGAAAGGCGTGGAGCAAGCCAAGGCCCTGATCGCCGCGATCGGGGAGCTGGAGCTGAACGAAGGCCTCGTCGGGAATTTTTACGGCGACACCATCGCCAAGATCAAAGCCGCCGACCCGAAGGACGAGACCGGCTACGTGAAGAAGATGGAGGAGGGCAAGCAGTTCGCCGAATTCGAAGCCAAGATGAACGGCTTCTTCGAGAAGGCCCAAGGTGCCGACTCCGAGGAGGAGATGAAGAAGGAGATGGAGTCCGCGATGGCGGATGCCCTCAAGCACATCGACAAGACGCTGGCTGCCAATACCTTCACCGGTGAGAACAAGCAAAAGGTCCTGCTCGCCAAGGCCGGCATGTTCGCCAACACCGGCAAGTTCGACGAGGCTCTCAAGATCGTGGACGATGCCAAGGCTGCCGCTCCGGACAGCGAGCTCGCGGGCCGCATCCCCGGCTTCAAGAAGCAGCTTGAGGCTGCCAAGAATGGCGGCGGCGAGGCTGAAGAAGAAGACACCCCCGAGCCCGCCGAGAAGGAGGACAAGGACGGCAAGTAAGCTGCCCATTCTCCTTGGCCACTAAGGAATTCCAGCCGCCCGGCCCTGTGCCGGGCGGCTTTTTTGTGCCCGGGAGCAAGACCGGAAAGTCTCATTTTTGTTCGAGCGAACAGCTTTTTCATTGACCTTGGTGTTCGGCCCTGCGACAAGTCGCGCATTCCTAACCAGACTGACTTATGGCTAAAACCGATGACCCTTCCGACAAGCTCGCCGACGCCCGCAAGCGCAACCTCGACATGGCTATCTCCAGCATCCAGAAGGAGTTCGGCGAAGCCGCCATCATGCGGATGGGCGATGGCCACCGCGTGGATGTGGATGTCATCCCGACCGGCAACCTGCTGATCGACCGGGCGCTCGGCGTGGGCGGTTTCCCCCGCGGCCGGATCATCGAGGTGTTCGGCCCGGAATCCTCCGGTAAGACGACTTTGACCCTCACGGCGATCGCCCAAGCCCAGAAGAAGGGTGGCCTGGCCGCCTTCATCGACGTGGAGCACGCGCTCGACCCGCAGTATGCCAAGATGCTGGGCGTGAACCTGGACGACCTTCTCGTCTCCCAGCCTTCCTCCGGTGAAGAGGCGCTACAGATCTGCGAGGCGCTGGTACGCTCGAACGCGATCGACGTGATCGTCCTGGACTCCGTGGCAGCGCTGGTCACCAAGCAGGAACTCGACGGCGAAATCGGCGACTCCACCGTGGGTGCCCAAGCCCGCCTGATGAGCGCGGCGATGCGCAAGCTGACCAGCTTCATCTCGAAGGCCCGCACCGTGTGCATCTTCACCAACCAGATCCGTGAGAAGATCGGCGTGATGTTCGGCAACCCGGAGACCACCCCCGGCGGTCGTGCGCTGAAGTTCTTCGCCTCGGTCCGCGTGGACATCCGCCGCATCGGCCAGATCAAGTCCACCGATGGCTCCGTGCAAGGCAGCCGGACCAAGATCAAGGTGGTGAAGAACAAGGTCGCCCCGCCTTTCGCGGAGTGCGAGTTCGACATCATGTATAACGAGGGCATCTCCTCGGTCGGCTCCTTGCTCGACCTCGCCTTGGAGATGGACTTGATCCAGAAGCGCGGTTCCTGGTTCGCCTACAATGGCGCCCAACTCGCCCAAGGCCGCGATGCCGCCAAGGAAGCCCTCAAGGCCGACGAAGCGCTCTACAACGAACTCTCCGACAAGGTCCGCGAGAAGCTGGACGCGGCGAAGAAGAAGTAGGCGGAGGAGAGCAGCATAGCAGCGAACGATAGGTTTACATCGAGTTCGCGTTCGATGGGGCGGCGGTCATTCATGGGCCGCCGCTTTTTCGTATCTAGGGAGCAGCGACCTTATTGTCGCTGGCACCGGTAGGGGAAGCAGTTCTTTGGGTGCCGCGCCGGCGTCAGCAAGGTGGTCCGCACTGCTTGCTGTGCGGCGAATGGTTCCCGGCAGCTGACGGAGATCAGGTGCCCCCGGATGCGGTTCCGCGAAAGGTCACCGGGGTGCGGTGAGCGTAGAAAGCGTCCGCGATTTCCCAGCGCGTCCGGAGATGGGTCGCCGGGGATGCGGGATGAAGGGCGCACCTGGGCCTGCACTGATCAGCCGGGAGAGGGTGAATCAGAGCTTACCCGAGGGCACCGGGTGGAGTCCTCTGCCGGGTACCATTCACCGCACAGCAAGCAGTGCGGACCACCTTTTTGCGCCCCGATAAAGCAGCACCCTTCGCCCGCTCATTTGCTTAACCAAACGCCATTCATCCCCACCCCACAAACAAGCCGCCGCCCGGGAACCCTAAACCCGGACGGCGGCTTTTTTTCCCGCAGCCGGGGGAACCAAACCCCGGCTGCATCTACTAGAGGCCTCGTACCCTGATCACGAAGCCGGATTGGTCACCCGCACTTGCAGGAAGCCTTTCCCGGGTAGGCCGTTGGAACCGCTGAGGCTAAAGGAGCGGTATTCATAAGTGATCCCGCCCTGCGCCGGCGCCGCCGGCAGGCCGGTAGTGACTGGCGTGGCGAGCGGGTTCACGATGACCGCGTAGCCGCTCAGCGTGGTGCTGCCGCGGACCTCAATGGTGTAGCCTTCGAAGCTCACCGTGGAGTTCGGCGTGCCGGCCGTGCCAGCCGGGAAGACCGGCGTGCCCACCGGCACCGCGATGGTCATCACCAGTTCCTTCTGCGTGTCCGCATTGGTATCCGCGGTCAGCGCATAGATCTTCGGATTGTTCGAGCCGCTGACGGGCGAGCCGCCGAGGATGTACTCCCGGCCGTTGTCCTGGCCGTCCTGGTCTTTGTCCACACCCGGCGCGCCATCGCCCGTCGGGTTCAGGCCAAAGCTGGCCGACCAGCCGCTGAAGCCGCCGACCGCCGCGCCGTTGGTCGCCAGCAGCAGGCCGGGGCCGGTGATGCGCGCGGTCTTGTGCGCAGCGGTGGAAGTCAGGCTGCCCCAAGTGCCGGCTGCTTGCTCCGCGCCATCGATGAACACGCGGTCCACGGTGTCGGTGCCCGCATTGGGCAGGTTGAGCACTCCCGGAGCATTCAGGTTCACGACTGCGGCATCCGCGAGGTTGGGCTGCGTGATGATCAGCGTGCCACCGCTCACGGTGGTGGCGCCGGTGTAGGTGTTCACTCCCTCCAGCGACCAAGTGCTGGTGTCGGTCTTCGTCACCGAGACGTTGTTGGGAGCCACCAGGGGCGGCCCGTTCGAGATCACGCCGGTGACGTGGTTGTCCGTGCTGGTACCGCCGAGACCGAGGGTTTGCGAGACGTTGTTGTTCTGCTTGGACACCGTGCCGAGCGTCACATTTGCCGTCGTCGGGTTCAGCGTGGTGGTCTGCACGGAGCCCGCGCCCATGCCGAACTGCGTGAAGGTGATGCGTCCGTTGCCACTGTTCACGTTCGCGCCGCTGGTGATGTTGATCACGCCGCCGCCGATGCCATTGGCCAGCGCCTGTGTGGTGAGCGTGTGGTTGATGCCCGCGCCCGGAGTTGCCCGGTTCGAGACGATCGCGGCGGAAGTGCCGGTGCCCATGGTCAGCGCGTACGCCGTGCCATCGCTATCCGAAGCGAGGTTGAGCGTGGAGACATCCACTCCTGCCAGGCGGATCAGGCTGGCGGTGCCCAGGCTTTGGGTATTTCCCAGGGTCAGCTTGCCGGTGTTGAGCACCACGTTGGTGCCGGCTCCGCTGTTGTTGCCGCTGATCACCAGCTCGCCGGTGCCGTTCTCGAGCGTCGTCTGGCCGGTGTAGGACAGCGCGCCGGAGAGGATCTGCGTGCCATCACCGCTCTTGTTGAAGCCCAGCCCGCCAGCATTGCCGTTCGCCACGGTGCCGGTGAAGTTGGAGCTGCCGGTGCCCGGGTTGCTGAAGAACCAGCGTTCCACCGCGGCTCCGTTGGTCAGCGTGCCGGCACCGGTGAGGCCCGGTGCCGTGAAGTCACCGCTGCCATTGCCATCCGCATTGCTGCGGTTGATCTGCAGCGTGCCCGCCGCGATGTTCAGCGGACCGGCGATGTGGCTGGCCGCGACATTCGCGCCGGTGCTGCTCACTTCCAGCGTGCCCGCGCCTTGCTTGATCAGGCCCATGAAGGTGCTGGTGATCTCACCCACGCTCAGCGTGCCCGCACTCACCGTCACGGTGCGGTCGAGATCCACGCCGTCGATGGTCACCGCACCGTTGCCCATGTCCAGGTTGTTAGAGCCGGTGAAGGTGAAGTCCCCGCTCCAGATTTGCGGGGTATTCCCGCTCATCACGATCGCCGTGCCGCTGGTGTTGTTCAGCGTGCCACCATTGATCATTAGGTTTGAGGGCGCGACCGGATTGCCGAGCGCGGAGGCGTTGTTGATGTTTAGCGTGCCCGCATTCAACGTGGTGCCGCCGGTGTAGCTGTTCGCGGTGGCGATGGTCAGCGGCCCCGCCCCGCTCTTGATCAGGCTGGTGGCGCCGCTGATCGAGCCGCTGCCGGTGAAGGTGTAGGAGTTGTTGCTGTTGTTCACCGCCACGGAGGCTGGCAGCAGCACGCCGCTAAGCGTGATGGTGCTCGGGCCGGAGCGCTCGTTGAAGTTCACGGTATCGCCATTGAAGTAGCTCGCCGAGCCACCGCCCCAGCCACCCGTGCCATTGGCCCAGGTGCCGGTGGTGGTGTTCCAGGTGATGTCCGCAGTGGTCACGGTGCCCAGCACCTGCGAGTTCGCCGCGTCATTCGTGATGTTGGTGCGGAAGGTCGAGGACAGGTTGGCCAGGCCGCTCACGCCGCCCGCACCGTACTTGATCAGCACATACTGGCTGCCGTTCGAAGGCGTCCCGCTGAAGATCAGATTCGTCGCGCCGGTGAAGGACACGCCGTTCACCGTGAGTGGTCCATCCACGGGAGTGGAGAGAGTGGAGCCGGCCTGGAAGGTCGCCGAGCCGGTGCTGATGCCGGTGCCGGTCAGGGTGCCGCCGCTTGCCACCACCGTGTTCGAGGCCAGGGTGCCGGCGAGTGCGATCTCCAGCGTGCCGCCGTTCACGTTCGTGGTGCCGGCATAGGTGTTCGCGCCGGAGAGGGTGAGCTTGCCCGCGCCGGTCTTGGTCAGGCCGCCGGTGCCCAGGTCGCCGCTCACATTGCTCGGCAGCAGCGCCTGCGCGATGGTGACGTCAAAGCTGTTGCTATCGATGACCGCGCCGCCGTCGCGGACATTGGCGCGGGCGTTGGTGGCGCCCAGGTTGAAGAAGTTGGCGGTGGCCGCGGTCGCCTTGAGCGTGCCGCCGTTGAAGTTGAAGGTGCCGGTGCCCAGGTTTTTGTAGATGCGGTTGCCCTGCATCGTGCCACCATTGAGGTTGATGGTGCCCACGCCAGTGGCATTTGCTCCCAGCTGGTAGCCATTGACGGCGCCGATATCGACCAAGCCGGTGCCGGACACCGTCAGGGTGCCGGTGCCGCCTTCGCCGATGATCATGCCGCCGGCAGGGGAGTTGAAGCTACCTCCGCTGACGTTGAGCGTGCCTTGCCCGCCGCTGAAGGAGCCCATGACCGTGAAGCCCGAAGCGGTGGCGGCGTTGACCGTGCCGCCGCTCAGGTTGTAGGTGCCGTTGCCCAGGTTATCGCGGCCGATGACGAAGTAGGAGGTCGAGTTCAGGACGCCGCCGCTCTGGTTCCCGATGGCGGGCGCGCTGCGACCGTGGACGAATTCCCCGGTGTTGTTGTAGACGCCGCCACTCATCTTGAAGGTGCCGGTGCCCGTGGTGTTGTAGCCGATGACGGTGTTGGCCGCCGCGTTCACGGTGCCGTTCTGCAGCTCGAAGGTGCCCGAGTTGTTGCCGCCACCTTCTGCTACCAGCAGGGCTGCCGCGCCGAGGGTGGCGTTGCGGTTGGTGGTGCTGGTCAGGTTCAGGCTGCCGGAGGTGTTCACCAGCGTCGTGCCCGTGCTGGTGCCGCTGGTCCATGCGCCGACATTGAGCGTGCCCGCGGTGAAGGTGCCGCTGCCTGTCAGGTTGAAGGTGCCGGTGCCACCGGCGGCGCCAGCCCACATCCAGTTTCCATTACCCGTGCCGGCGGTGCCGGCCGTGTGATCGAGTCGGCCCGTTACCCCGGCACCGTTGCCCACGAAGAGATCCACCGGCGTGCCGCTGGTGGGAGTGGCGCTGATGATCGGGAAAAGACCGGCGGTCGCGGTGTTCACGAAGGCGTTGGTGCCAGCGGGGAAAGCGCCGCCCCAGTTGGCGGGGGCGTTCCAGTCCTGCGGTGAGCCGGCGGCGCCGCCGACCCAGGTGTCCGCCGCTTGGGCGGCAGGGATGAGCATGGCGGAGCCGATTGAAATGCGGCAACTCACGCCAAGATATTGGCAGACGGTACGGAATGCGGGCTTGTTCATCTGGTCGGTCGATGGGGTTGGGTTCTGTCCGGGCCGCGATGCGACGGGGCTTGAGATGGTCCTCCCGGCGGATCGCGGTGACGAAGCTCCCCGGGGTCCACGGGGATCGGCTTCTTCAAGTGGTCGGGTATGCGGGTTCCAAGTTCCGGGGCTTGGGTCCATGTCCCCGGATCGCCACGGACGAGGCCTCCGCGGTGAGTGGATAATAGCATTCCGGATGCTTGTATCCGTTCCACCGCGGCTGGTATGATTCCGCCAATGCCCCCCGCGGGCATTTCAAACATCCGGAATGTGCATCATATTCCATCTCCGCCCGAGGCCCATCCGGTTCGGATATTTACGGCTATAACTCGCGGGAGGAGAGTTCACCGCGCGGCGCATCCGTTAGGATTTTTGCGCCTTCTCCAGTGATTGCTGCGGTTCCGGCCCACGCTTCCCGCCGCGTAGCGGCCTTGGACTGCGGCAAGCTTCTTGCCGCTTTCGGCAGGCAACCCTGTTGCCGTGCGTGAGGAGTGCGCTCACCCGATTACCCCCGCATGTCTACCTGAGCCGGCGTGCGATGCTGATCCACCCAGAAGTCCCCGGATCTAACAGCTGGGCCACGCAGGCGCTCGGAAGCCATCCTCCCCACCGGATAGTAAGGGGTATCACCCGTGCTGCGGGTTTCTGTTTCGCGGACTTTGCGGCGGATCAGCATCGCAGGCCGGCAGTGGGGGGCAGGGAACGGTGGTCGGGTGGATTGAGGGCTCGCTCACAGCAACAGGGTTGCACGCAGTCCAAGGCGGCTGCGCGGCGGGTAGACAAAAAAAGAGCGCCGCTTGGTGCGGCGCTCCAAGAGTATCCAGGCAGCTCTGTTAGATCAATCGACTCACTTCTTCGGCCGGCCGTAGCCCGCCTTCGGCTTGCCGGTGCTGTCCATCTTGTCGGTGGCCCAGAGCACGCCCTTGGCGACGAGGTCGAGGTACTGCGCATCGCCCACCGTGGTGTTGTTGTGGCCGATGGTGGTGGCGAAGACGCGGACCTTGTCCTTGCCGTAGAGATTCGTCCACACGACCACGGAGTCCTTCTCGCCGTCCTGCTTGCCCTTGGCCAGCTCGTGCGCGGTGTCGAAGATCTTCACGTTGTTGTACAGCTCCTCGTTCACCGTGGTCCAATCCTTGAAGTCACCAACGATGGGGCTCTTCTTGTCGGTGTAGGAGACCGCGATCGGCTTCTGCGCGCCGTGGCGGCAGGATTGCACGCCGAGCAACTCGAACCACAGCGCATCCACCGTGCCCTCCTTGGCCGGCTTGGTGATATCGGCGGCGGTGCGGTAGCTGTGCATCGCGCAGTGCAGGGCCACGGCCGGGATCTTGTCTTGCAGGTGCGGCTTGATCACGCCCCTGACGGTTGCCTCGTCCTTCACATCGGCGGCGCACTCATCGTGGATCACCAGGTCGTAGCCCTTGGCGTAGTCCGGGTTGCCGTAGATCGGGAGCTTCGGGCTGGTGCTGCCATCGTCCACGTGGATCTGGTCCACGGTGACATTGATGCGTTCTTCCAAGCCCTTCTTCAGGATCTCCGTCTGGGCCTTATAATCGTGGCAGCAACCGCCGGTGATGAGCATCACCTTCAGCGGCTTGACTTCCTGGGCGGAGAGGAGGCCACCGAAGGCGATGGCGAGGAGCGGGATGCAGGCGGCGGGTTTCATGGATGGTTTGGAATTCAACGCGACGAGTGTAGGAAGGGATGGCCGGGCCGCCAGCCCCCGTTCGGGTAGTCAGCGGAGGCTCCCTTACGCATTTCCGCGGCGCTTTCCTTCACGGGGCGACCTAAAATTCCGGACCGGGATGGATGGGATAGATGGGATAGGTGGGATTTAGGGGCGGGAAAGGAAGCTGGGCGGATTTTAGCGGCGATCGAAAATCTTCATCTCATCCATCCCATCCATCCCGGTCCCTCTGCCAAGAGGCGGGGAAGCCGGCCCCCGGTGGTTCCAATCCCCGGTGATTCGGCAGCTTGCTTTATGGTTACCGGCGTGGCACCCTGAAAGGTGAGAAAGGAGCTTCTCTCGCTATGAAGGAACTGTTCGACGCGTGGAAAGACGTGGACCGCAACAAGATCGCGGCCCTCCTGAGCGTGGTGCCCGGCTTGGGGCACCTCTACAAACACCACTACCTCGATGGCTTCGGCATTCTGATCATTGGCAATGCGCTGATGATCTTTGTCGCAGTCTGGCTGGCTTTTGCGACCTTGGGCTTGTCCCTGCTGATCGTGCCCGCCATGTGGATCGCTTCCATCGCCTATGCGGCCTATGGTGCGGATGACCAGCATGGTAGCCATCCCTGGCTGCATGTCTGGGAGCACCGCTGGGCGCACGGGCTTTTCAGGCACGGCAAGGTGCCGCCTGCCCCTGCCGAGCCGGGACGAAAGGTGTAATCAGGAAGCTGTCGCTTGCGCCATGGACACATGCCCCGTAACCACGCGGGCATGGCGCTCGAACTCATCCCTGCCACGGTGGAGCAGATCCCCGTCCTCTCCCGCATTTGCCATGAAGCCTTTTCCGCGCTGCACGACCGCTGCGGGGTAGACCGTGATATTCCGGATGCCGCCGTGGGCGAGATGATCATCGGCCAAGTGGTCAAGCGGCCGGACTACACCGGCGTGACGGCGGTGCTCGATGGCAAGATCGTTGGCTCGAACTTCCTGGTGCAGGCGGATGAAGTGGCGGGCGTGGGCCCGATCACGGTGGACCCCGCGGTGCAGTCGAAGGGGATTGGCCGCGTGCTGATGCAGTGGGCGGTGGATGAAGCGCGCCGTCGCGGCATCCGCCAGACGCGGCTGTTCCAGGAGACGATCAATACGACCTCGCTCCCGCTCTACACGCAGCTCGGCTTCGATTGGCGGGATGCCGCCGCCCTGATGCAGGCGCGCCCTGCCGGGGATGAAGCGGATCCCAGCGTGCGGCCCATCACTGCGGAGGACCTGCCTGCCGTGGCGGCTCTTTCGGAAGCTTCCTACGGTTTTTCCCGTGCCGGGGATGCCGCGCAATTGATTGGCTGGCAGGTGCCGGGCTTTGTGCGGGTCCGCGATGGGCGGACGGTGGGCTACCTCTTCGCCACGCTCTTCGGCCACGCCGGCGCGGAGACGGATGAGGATCTGTTAGCCCTGGCGGGTGAGGCCGCGCGCCATCTGCCGCCGCCGCTCGCGAAATACATTTGCCCGATGGGCCGTGCAGGTCTCTACCGCAAGGCGCTGGCCGCCGGGCACCGCTACTGCAAGGCGCTCTCCTACATGTCGCTCGGGGAATACGTGGCACCGGAAGGACCGCACTTCCCGTCCATCCAGTGTTAGGCGGAAGCTCTGCGTCCCCTTGGCACGAAGAAATTGGCGCCCTCTAACAACCCTCTCCGCTGCAATCGAAGAACCTCCGCTGGCGGATCAGCTTGGCCACCTCCGGCGGCACCATCTCGTCCCAGGACTTGTCGCCCTCGGCGATCTTCGTGAGCACGTCGCGCGAGAAGATGGGGAGATACTCCGGTTTGAAGTTGTCCAGCGTGACGAAGCTGCCGCGGTCCGCGAGGTAGCCGTAGAGCTTCTTGAGCTCGGGTGCGACTTCCAGGTTGTCCACGGTGGTGAGTGCCTTGGTCGCGGGGTCCTGGAGCGGATAGACGTAGAGCTTCAGGTTGTATTTGAAGAGCCGGCCGAAGGACTCGAGGATGCCGCCGGGAAGCTGGGTGTAGTACTTCTCGTCGAACAACTCGATCAGGCTCGGCACGCCCATCACGATGCCGATGCGTTCCTTCGTGCGCCAGGAGAGATAGGCGGCCAGGCGGTAGTACTCGAAGTAGTCCGAGATCATCACCGTCATGCCGCAGGCGGCGAGCAGGTCGGCGCGGGCCAGGAAGTCGCGGCGGTCCACCTCGCTGCCGCCGGCCAGCAGGTTGCGCATCGTGAGCTCGAAGATCGGCAGCACCGGCTTGCCCGCCACATCCGGGTCCGCTTTGAACTTCTCGAGCGCGCAGTGCAGCATGTCGAAGTTCACATTCGTGGGCGGGCGGAAGCTGCCGCGCTCCACCATCACGGCCTTCTTGTAGAGCGCCTCCGAGGGTTGTAGTACTTCGCGGTCCGGGCCAAACATCGCCGCGCCGCTCAGGCCGAGCTGCACCAGCTTCAAGCTGATCAGCCGATTGTCCACCGAGCGGAACTCGATGCCGCGGAACTCGATCACGTCGATCTCGATGCGGCCGGTGGTCAGCTTATCGAGCAGGCTCTCCACCAGCAGCTCCGGCTCGTGGTGCAGGAAGAAGGCACCGTAGAGCAGGTTCACGCCGACGACGCCGAGCGCTTCCTGTTGGAGCGAGGCCTCGTTGTCCAGCATGCGCACGTGGATCAGGATCTGGCTCGCTTCATCGCGCGGGCGGGACTGGAACTTGATGCCCATCCAGCCGTGGCATTCGTTGGTGCCCTTGTAGCTGCGCGCCACCACCGTATCGGCGAAGGCGAAGAAGGCAGTGCTATCGCCGCGCTTTTCCGCCAGGCGCTCCATGTTCAGCTGATACTCGTGGTCGAGCATCGCCTGCACCCGCGGCTTGGAGACGTAGCGCCCGCTGTCGCCATAGATCGCGTCGCTCACCGTCATGTCGTAGGCGGAGATGCTCTTGGCCACGGTGCCCGCCGCGCCGCCCACCCGGAAGAACCAGCGCACCACCTCTTGCCCGGCACCGATCTCGGCCATGGTGCCGTACCAGCGGTTATCGAGGTTGATCTTGAGCGCCTTGTGGTGGGTATCGAGGGCTTCTTCTTTCATGGCGGGGATGAGCATAGGGCAGGAGCAGGGCGCGCGCCATCCCGATCCCCGGAGATGACGGATCCGTCAGATCAGTGCTCTGCCGGATGATGCCGGAAGGCCTCCTTCACCGTGCGGTCCACGTAGCCCTCCAAGCTCCCGCCGCCGCGGCTGGCGAAGTAGCCTTCCTGCGAACGATGCGCGCGGAAGGCCGCCAGGCGCTGTTCGCGGTTTCCGCTGCCATCGATGACGAGGTCCGCCGGATCTTCCCGGTTCAAGAGACCCGGCAAAGGGTGACCCGCCTGCCACGCGTGCAAGGTCAGCAGCGGGCACCCCTTTCCGATGACAGAGCGGACAGCATCGTGCATCAAAAGGTGGGCCGGGTGCCAATACTCGCCACCGCTGCCGTGGGTGACTACGAAAGCCGCACCATCTAACAGCGGGGCAAGTTGCTCCGCCAAGGCCTGCACGGAAACCGCCGGCGCGTAGACCCGATACTCCTTCCCCACCGGATCCACGTGGCCCAGGAAGTGCACTTCATCCACCCCCAGCAGTGCGGCGGAGGCGCGCAGCTCCGCCTCGCGCACGCGGCCGAGTTCCTCGCGCGTGACGTCACCGCTCGTGCCGCCCTCGCCGCGCGTCAGGCAGACGATGCGGACGCCGCGCCCGCGCTCCGCGAGTTCGCAGAGCAGGCCGGAGGCGAAGAGCTCGTCATCCGGATGCGCGATGGCGACGACCACCGGACCCTCGCGCTCTAACAATTCCTCCAGCGTCACCGGGCAAGGCCGCGGCTTGGGCCGGAGCGGGCGCGTCAACTGGAGCAGCCGCTTGCGGTAGAAGAGCGGATCCGTGAGGCGATACCAGAGCTTGCTCAAGATCATCGCGTCTAACAGCAGGGACAGTTCAGCTCACACCGTGGCCAGCGGCTGGCCGAGGAAGGTTTGGACGATGCCCCGCAGGTTCTCCGCGAAGCACTCCGGACGGAAGCGAGCGACCCGTGCCTGCAGGGACTCCCGCAGCGCGGCGTGACCGCCGGGGTTTTCCAGCTGGGCGCAGATCTTGGCCACCGCATCGTCCCGGTCACGGAAGACCAGTTCGCCATGCTCCACGATCTCCGCCACGCCGCCTTGGGAAGACACGAAAGGCACGAGCCCCGCCGCCGCCATTTCCGCCACCGCAATGCCGAAGGCTTCCACCCGGCAAGCGTGCAGCGCATAGCTGCGCGTGGCGAAGAGCTCAGCCTTCTTCCGCGGATCGAGGAAACCGACGAGGCGGACCCATTCCGGGCGATCCTTCGCCATGGTCAGGATGCGCTGCGAGTATTCGTCGCTGCCGAATTGCCCGGCCAAGTCGAGGGTCACCGGGTAACCGGCGGCGCGCACCCGGTCGAGGATCTCCATGATCGCCTCGATCTCCTTCTCCGGCATGATCCGGCCCATGCAGATGAAGGACAGCGGCTCGCGCGTCTGCGCTCCGTCCCCGCGGTGCAGGGCGGAGGGCGGATAGAGAATCGGCGCATCGCGCAGGCGGAAGCGCTCTTCCAGCACGGTGGCGGTCCAGCGCGAGTTCGCCACCACGCAATCGCCGGCACCGATCAGGTCCGCACCTTCACGGCCGGCCAGCTGCTCGCCCACACTGAGGTAAATCTTCCGCAGCAGCGAGGGCCGGTGGTGCGGCTGTTGGGAGGCATTCGGATAGAGGTCCAGCCGGCATTCCTCGCTGAAGCTGAAATCGCCGATGAGCTGGATCGCCGGGCGGTTGAAGCGGATCGGGTTGTAGGCGCTGATGCAGGCGTCGAAGCGGTGGCCCACATTGCCGCAGAAGCGCTCGAACCACGCGCGCTGCCAGTAGGCCAAGGTCGTGCCGGTTTCCACGCCCGGGATGCGCGGCGCCTTCAGGAACTCGACCCGCTCGGGCGAGACGCGGGTGCCGTAGACCTTGTTCAGGCTCTCCCAATCCACCGGCGAGGCGGTGGTGAAAGTGATCTTTGCGATGTCCTGCAGGGCGTGCAGGGACCACATCGCCGTCGCCTCGGAGCCGCCGCGACCCATCCAGGGATGGGCAACGAGGATCTGGGGCTGGGCGGGAACAGGCATGGAGGAGAGTGGGGGGGAACATGACAGGCCGCGCCTCGGCAACCTGTCATGAAGCTAGGGGAAGGACTTGCGGCGGGCTTGTCGATTCTTTTGCGCTAGGGCACGCAATCGCGGGGGGCTTGCGGGGTTGCGGGGTGCAATGCAGCGAATGGTTAGGCTGGGTTCCACCTTGTCGCCTTGAAGAACGGGCGGCCCCCCGGGAGCGCCGCGGCACCGCCCGGCAGAATGGTCCCCGCGGTTCGCAGGTCTAAGGGGCCGCAGTACCGCCACGTCAGGATCCGATCCTGCCTTGGGGTGATGATCGCTCTTGAGGTTGCTTCTGCCGGGCGGTGCGACGGCGCTCCAGGGTGGGTGGCCGGTGACTGGACACCTTGCGATGAAGGGATTTCCCCATCCCCCGAGTTAGGCTGGGTTCCACCTTGTCGCCTTGAAGAACGGGTGGCCCCCCGGGAGCGCCGTGGCACCGCCCGGCAGAATGGTCCCCGCGGTTCGCAGATCGAAGGGTCCGCAGCACCGCCACGTCAGGATTCGATCCTGCCTTGGGGTGATGATCGCTCTTGGGGTTGCTTCTGCCGGGCGGTGCGACGGCGCTCCCGGGTGGGTCGCCCGTGACTGGACACCTTGCGGTGAAGGGTTTCCCCATCCCCCGAAACGGTAGGGAGAAGATTGGCCTCCCCCGGCGTTTCAGGCATCATGCCACTTGCCATGAGCCGCCTCCCCGGACCCTGCCTCGCCTTGCTTGCCTTGGTGCTCGCTTCGCCCGCCCGGGGAGAAGGGCGGCAGGAGGCGGAGAAGCTTGGCCGCGGGCTGGTCGCGGTGCGGCAGGCGGATGGCTCGGTCTTCGCGAGCTGGCGCTTGCTCACCCAAGACCCTGCCGGTGCCTCCTTCAATCTCTACCGCGTCCACGAGGGGCAGCAGGAGAAGGTAAACCCGGAGCCGCTGTCCGGCCCCACCTGCTGCGTGGACAAGGAGGGCGCAAAGGCGGAGAGCTACTCGCTGCGCCCGGTCACGAAGGAGGGCGAGGGCCCCGCCAGCGCGCCGGTCAAGGTCTGGGCCCAGCCCTATCTGGAGATCCCCATCCAGCCGATCCCCGGCTATCGCCCCGGGGATGCCTCCGCCGCGGATCTGGATGGCGATGGCGAGTACGAGATCATCCTGCACCAGACCTCCAACGGAAAGGACAACTCCTTCAACGGCATCACCGGCACGCCGGTGCTGGATGCCTACAAGCTGGATGGCACGTTGCTGTGGCGGATCGACCTGGGCATCAACATCCGCGAGGGCGAGCACTACACCCAGTTCATGGTCTATGACCTGGATGGCGATGGCTGCGCCGAGCTGGCCTGCAAGACCGCGGATGGCACCAAGGACGGCACCGGCAAGATCATCGGCGATGCCACCAAGGACTGGCGCAACAAGGAGGAGCGCTCGCAGAAATACGGGCGCATTCTAACAGGACCGGAGTATCTCACGATCTTCGATGGCAAGACCGGTGCCGCGCTCAAGACCGTGGACTACATCCCGGGCCGCGATCCGATCGACGGCTGGGGCGGGATCGGCGGGAATGGGAAGAACGACAGCTACGGCAACCGCTGCGACCGCTTCCTGGCCTGCGTGGCCTATCTGGATGGCCAGCATCCCAGCCTGGTGATGTGCCGCGGCGTCTACGGGCGGATCGTGATGGCGGCCTGGGACTGGCGTGGCGGTGAGCTGAAGTCACGCTGGGTCTTCGATTCGGGCATCGGCAAGGAGCCTTTCGTGCCGGGGAACAACTCGCCCTTCTCCGGCATGGGCGGTCACGCGCTGTCCGTGGCAGATGTGGATGGAGACGGGAAGGACGAGATCCTCTATCAGGCCATGACCGTGGACGACAATGGCCAGGGCCTCTACTCGACCGGCCGCCGCCATGGCGATGCGATCCACGTGGGCGACTTTGATCCCGAGCGGCCGGGCCTGGAGCTCTATCTCATCAGCGAGAACGAGGAAGACACCGTGCGCTTCCAGACTCCCGGCGAGGGCATGCACGATGCCCGCACCGGCAAGCCACTGTGGACCCGTGACCCGGGCGTGGACATCGGCGATGGCGTGGTGGCGGACATCGACCCGCGCCATCCCGGTGCCGAAGTCTGGGGCGGCCGCGGCGGACTGCTCAGCGTGAAGGGCGAGGAGATCGGCCCCAAGCCGCGCTTCAATGACTGGGTGATCTGGTGGGACGGCGACCTGCTGAGGGAGATCTACGGCGGCTTCGCCGTCTACAAGTGGAAGCCGGAAGAGGGCCGTGAAGAGCGAATCTACGATGCTTCACCGGGCGGCAGCGGCCGGGGTAACCGCTACATCGGCATGCGCCCGACCCTGGCGGCAGATCTGTTAGGCGACTGGCGCGAAGAACTGATCTTGCCCGGACCGGACGGCAAGTCCCTGCGCCTCCACACCACCACCATCCCAACCGAGCACCGCCTGGTCACGCTGATGCAAGACCCGCAATACCGGCTCTCCATCGTCTGGCAGAATGTTTCCTACAACAAGCCGCCGCATCCCTCCTTCTTCCTGGGAGAGGGGATGACCATGGAGAAGAAGGTGGCAGGGAAGGCGGAGTGAGGTGGCGGGTTACCTAGCTACTAGGTGGATCGTAGCAGGAAACGGCGGAGCCCTTGGACTGCGTGCAACCCTGTTGCCGCTTTCGGCAGGCAACCCTGTTGCCGTGAGCGAGGAGTGCGTTTACCCGATCACCAAAGGATGACCACCCGAACCGGCGTGCGATGTCCACCTCACCAATCAGGAGCGCCCTGCGAAAGCGACACGCCATGGGCCGCCCCGGTGAATCAGCACCGAACGCCGGCCGTCGGGCGCATTGAAGGGTGATCGGGTGAACTTAGGGCTCACGCACGGCAACAGGGTTGCCTGCCGAAAGCGGCAACAGGGTTGCGCGCAGTCCAAGGTCGCTGCGCGACGGTGTTGGGGCGGGGACTTCTTGGTGATCGGGTGACCGCCATCCTCACTCACGGCAACAGGCTGCTGCAGTCCAATACGTCCGCCCCACACCGGGAATCGCCTTGCGCCGCGCAAGCGCCGTGTCAGCCTGCATGCTAACAAGCTCCATCAATGTCCTTTTCCGCCGCGCAGAAGCACCAGTTCTACACCGAGATCGCCAAGCTCCTGGAAGCCGGCTTCGGCATGAAGGAGGCCGGCCGGGTGATCCGGGATACCCGCGTGCCCGCCCGGCAGCGCGTGCTGCTGGAGGAAATGGAGCGGGAGCTGGAGGCGGGCAAGTCGATTACCGACGCCTTCGCCCTCGACCCGAAGGCGATCAGCGGCATGGAGCGCAGCATCATCGCCGCGGGTGAGCGCGGCGGGCGCCTGGCCCCGGCCTTCCAGCACCTGGCGGATTACTTCGAGATGCTGGCAAAGGCGCATCGCGAGGCGCTGATTGCGATGGCCTATCCGGCAGCGATCCTCCACCTCGGCATCTTCGTGACCTTCGTGGTGAAGTATTTCAACACCGAGCTCACCGGCACCGAGATGCTCATCAGCTTCGCGCTCACCATGGGCGCGCTCTATGGCGCGCTCTTCCTGGGCTGGCTGGGCATCAAGGCGGTCTACTCCGCCGCCGCGGAGAATGCCGCGCTGGACACCGTGCTGCAGAGCCTCCCGCTGCTCGGCGGGGCGCGGCGGGCGATGGTGATGGCGCGCTTCACCAAGGTCTATCACACCGCGCTGCTGGCCGGCCTGCCGATGCGCGAGACCGCGGAGACCGCCGCGGAGGCCTCCCGCAGCGGGAAGATCTGTCAGGCGGCGCGGACGATGACGGAGGTGCTGAAGGACGGCGGCGCGCTGGGCCCGGTCTTCATGAGCAGCGGGGCTTTCCCCTCCGCCTTCGCGCGTTCGTATGTCACCGCGGAGCAGTCCGGCAGCCTGGACAAGGACTTGGCGCGCTGGGCGAAGCTCTATCAGGAGAACGCGGCGCAGGGTGCGAAGAACGTCTCCAACTGGCTGCCGAAGATCTTCTACTTCCTCATCATGCTCTACGTGGCCTGGGTGGTCATCTCCAGCTACGGCAACATGTACTCCGACATCGAAAATCAGCTGAACCAGTGACGGCACTGCTCAGCGCTTGCGCCGCGAGCACAGCAGCCCGCCCGCCAGCGCGGCCAGGAGCGCACTGGATGGCTCCGGCACTGCCAGCGGGGCCTCCACGATCTGCAGCGCATTGAAGCCCGCGTAGCGTGAGGACGAGCCATCGGCATCCACGGCCACATTCACGCCCGCCACGACATTCGACCACTCGAAGTGGATCGTGCCCTGCGCATCGGTGGTGGTGAGGAACTTCACATACTCCACGCCCTCCACGAGCAGGCCATCGCCACCGGACACGCCATCCCACGAGGTCTGCCTGGAAATGCCGTCCACGGTGAAGAGCGTGTTCTGCCCGCGGAAGACATTGCCCGTGAACTTGTCGCCCTGGCCATAGAAGTAGAGCTCGTAGCTGGTATTCGCCAGCAGCCCGGTGAGCGTGCCGCTGGCGGTGGTGACCACCCCGGAGGAGCCCGAGTTCAGGAAGAGATAGTCCGACATCAACGCGTCGTAGGCCCCGGAGTGCTCCATGTCGCCATTCACACTGGCGAAGCTGCCGTTGAGCCCCAGCGACAGCAGCGCGGAGACCTGCGTGCCGGTGGAATCATGCAGCGGTCCCTGGGTTACGTGGCCCTTCGAGCCATCGCGGCCGACGCCATTCCAATAGGCGGCGGCACCAGCAGGATCAGCCGCAGCGGCCAGGCCGGAGTAGGTCTGCGGCGCAGTGCCCGCGGTGAAATCGATATTGATGACGGCAGCCGGGGCAAGACAGGGGCAAGCGGCGGCCGCGATGAGAACAAGGGGGGGCCTCATGGCAGGGGGTAAGGGGGGTGAGAAACAGCACCCTCTTTTTAAAAAATTCCACCGCAAGCGGCCATTACGCGATCGCGTAGGTCTCTTCTTCAGCCGAAAAAAGGCGGGCCATGTGGCCCGCCCTTGGATCATTTCGCTCCGCTCCGCACCTACCTCAGCGCCGGCGGCGCATCAGGCCGAGCGCGCCCAAGGCGGCCAGCAAGCAAGCCGAGGGCTCGGGGATGCTGCGGACTTGGAGCGCATTGAAGGCACCGATGTCCGAGGAGCCGCCGGTGGAGTCCGTTGCCAGGTCGGTGGTGACGTTCACTCCGGCGACCACGTTCTGCCAGATGAAGAAGATCTCGCCGGTGGCATTCGCCTGGGCGGTGAATTTCACGAACTCGACGCCTTCGGTGAGCACGCCGTTGCTGCCGGTCCAGCCGGTCTGCTTGCCGGTGCCGATGAGCGAGCCGCCGAGGGTGTTCGTGATGGCGAAAAAGCTATTGGCCCCGGAGGTACTGTTGGCGGAAAGACCGGAGTAATTTGCCCCTTGGCCGTAGAAGAAAAGCTCGTAGAGGCCGTTGGGCGTCAGGCCATTGATCGTCCCGTTGACCGTGCCGACGATATTGGCGTCCTCGCCAGGCGCATCCACCTGGATGAAGTCGCCCATCAGGTCATCGTAGGCACCTCCGCCCAGCTCCTGCTGGTTGAGGCTGCGCTGGTTGCCGATGGTCGTCTCACCGTTGATAATGTCGGTGGTGGTGGACAGCACCACGTCGACGTTGCTGTCGTTGCCGGCGGAGTCGCGGATCGGTCCGCCGCCCGGCGGATTGCTGTTGAGGCCGGAAATGCTGGAGACGGCGGCGGCACCGCTGCTGCCGGTGCGGCGGATGCTATTCCAGTGGGTATTTCCCACGGCGTCCGGGGCAGCGCCCAGACCCAGGTAAGTATCACCCGCAGCTCCGGCACCGACATTCGAGTCGTCGCCGAGGCGCAGGTTGAAGTCGAAATTCACGACGGCGGCGCCCGCCGGGCAGGCGAGTACCATGAGTGCAACGAATGCGGGGAGGGTGCACCTCATAAAAATTTTGGGGACAGCAGCCCACGTCGTTAACTTTTGCAGGGTTTTTTGGCAAGGGCCAAATCCGGCACCAAGGTGACAATCACAGGGCCGCGCTGAGTCCTAAGAGACTTCACTAGAAGCGCATAGAGCCTTCTTCAAGGGTTTGCCACGCGGTAGTAGCGGCTGCTTGCCGTTGGCGCGGATTCAATAAATTCCACGAGCCCCGTCGTTCCGGCGCTTAGAGTTTGAAGCGTGGTCCACTGCCGCAGGTCGGTGGAGCCCTCCAAGCGGTAAGGAACCCCGGCCACGCCCTGGAAGCGCAGGCGGATTTGGTTTCCGGCCAGGCGCTCGAGCGTCGGCATGGACTGGCCGTTGATCCCGTTAGTCGCGTTATTGACCACCGTGAAGACGACTGTGAGCGGGGTGCCTGCGCTCCCCCCGGCGCTGGACTGGGTGAAGGGAGTGGCGCCCAGGGTGTGCGTGCCCGGGCTCAGCGGCCAGGCGGTGTAGCTCACGCCGCCGGTGTCGCCATTCACGGTGTAAGGCGGGCCGTTCTCCGTGCGCAGGTTGCTGTTCCCATCGTAGGAGAAGCGCACCGAGCCGACCGGATTCGGCGCGGTCTCCGCGCGCACGCTGATGTTCGGCGTGACGGCCAGGTTGATGGTCATGCCGTTGCTCATCGGGCCGATGTCCTGGTTGGTGTCCGCATTCACTAGCACCAGCGTGGTCACGCTCTGGCCGCTGCTGCCGGCGGCGCTCACGGTGACCAGTGCGTCATCGGTGGCGGTGAGGCTGCTGCTATCCGTGACGGTGAGGCGGAAGACGTAGCTGCCCGCCACCAGGCTGGAGGCGGTGAGATTGGCAGTCGTGTTCCCGGAGAGTGCCGCGGTGCTCGGGCCGGAGACCTGGGTCCAGGCATAGGCGCTGATCGATCCGCCCGCGTCCGTGCCGGAGCCGTTCAAGGTCACGGAATTCGTTGGCAGCGTGATCGCCTTGTCGGTCCCGGCATTCGCGGTGGGCGCTCCGGATGTCGCAGGCGAAACGAGCACTGTAACATCATCGGAAGCGGTCAGCCCGCTGTTATCCGTGACGGTGAGGCGGAAGACGTAGCTGCCCGCCACCAGGTTCGAGGCTGTTAGATCCGGGCTCGCATTCCCGGAGAGCGCCGCGGCGCTTGGCCCGGAGACTTGGGTCCAGGCATGGGCGTTGATCGCGCCTCCGGGATCCGAGCCACTGCCATTCAGGGTCACGGAGTTCACCGGCAAGGTGATGGCCTTGTCCGCGCCTGCATCCGCAGTGGGCACGCCCGCGGCGGCGGAGACGGTCACCGTCACATCGTCCGCCCCGGCCAGGGTCACGCCGCCGCTGTCGCTATAGACCCGCAGGCGGAAGACGTAGGTGCCCGCGATGAGATTGGAGGCGGTGAAGTTCAGGCTGCTCTCCCCGGAGCGCGTGGCATTGCTCGGCCCGGAGAGCTGGGTCCACAAGTAGGCATAGATCGCGTTGCGCGGATCGCTGCCCGTGCCGCTCAAGCTCACGGAACTGGCGGGCAGCGCGACGTTCTTGTCCGGACCCGCGTTCACCACCGGCGCATTCGCGGCGGGGAGCACGGTCACGCTCATGTCATCGTAGCCGCTGAGGCCGCTGTTGTCCGTGACGGTCAGGCGGAAGCGGTAGGTGCCGTGGGTCAGGTCGCTTAGCACCGGGCTGGCGGCCAGCGCATTTGACCATCCCGGCTGGGCCGGACCGGAGACCATGTCCCACTTGTAGCCCGTGATGCTGCCACCCGCATCCGTGCCAGCGCCGGCCAGGGTCACGGTATTGGTGGGCAGGGTGATGGTCTTGTCCGTGCCCGCATTCGCCACCGGCGTGCCTGCGGGCAGCGAGTTGGTCACGCTGAAGTTCACGGTCACCGGTGTGCCCGCCACGCCTGCGGTGGAGTAGGGCGTGACGGTCAGCGTGTGGTTCCCCGCCATGGGGGTCCAGGGCAGGTAGTCGTCCCAGATATTGTCCCCGCCGATGGTGTAGGGCATGAGGCTCTCCACGCGGTAACTACTATCTCCATCGTAGTTGAAGCGCACCGAGCCGATCACCGGCGGCGTGGTGTCCACGCGCAGGTTCAGGTTTGGCCCCATGGTGGCCAGGTTGATGGTGGCGCCATTGGTGATCGCGCCCGCATCGTCATCGGTGTCCGCATTCACCAGCATGATGCGGGAGATGGCGGGCGTGGTGCTGCCGGGGTCATTCAGCGGGGACTCCGGGATGGCCGTGGACTTGGCGCTGGTCTCCACGATCGAAACCTTGCGGAAGATGATGCGGTCGAAGTTGTACTTCCCCGAGCGCCCGCCCAGAGTGAGCTGGTAGGTGCCGCCGGACTGGAATTGATACACCGGCCAGCGCTTGTTCGAGGAGCCGCCCGCATCCAGCAAGTTTGCCCAGCCCCAGGTGACCGGAGAGTTCACGTAGATCTTCGTGCTGCTGGTGAGCAGGGATAGCTGGGCCTCCGCCATGTGCTGGTCGGCTGCGTTCGGCCCCGCGCTGTAGGTCGAGCTGTTGAGGCCGTTGACCTTCACGTAGCAGTCGTTGTTCTTGTCCTCCGCCGCGCCGTCCAGCCGCGCGCGCGAGCGGATGTGGAGCTGGTAGGTGCCGCCCTCGTTGATCTTGAACTTGTAGGTGAGGGGGGCCTTCGGCGTGCTCGCGCCGTTCGGGTAGTTGCCTTGGAACTCCAGCCCGGCGGCTCCCGTCGCGCCCTCCACGTAGTTGGTTTCCCCCGGCGTGTAGGGCTCCCAGCGGTCCGTGCCGCTGCCCAGGGAAGAAGGCGTATTCTCCGCCTCCATCACCACCATGCCTCCGGTTTCCTGGTAAACATCCGCGGGTCCCACCACGGCCCGGGCGGCGCTGCTGCTCGCAAGCGTGCAGACGAGAAGTATCCTGCTGATGGGCGACATCATCCGTTCAGTGTGAAAATAGGGAATTCAGCTTTTCGTCGGGGATCGGGACGCAGCGCAAAGAGTCCCCACAAGCTCCGCAAGGGGGTGAGATTGATTCAATCCAGTCCGCTCCACTCAATCACCTGGACCCGCGCTGGGGAGCGCCCGGGGGCCAATGCGTCCGTGAATGGAGGCATGGTTTCTATAACTTTTGCGGATCATCCGCGAGGAAAAAAGACCAACAATCCCATGCGATCCACGGGGGGATTTTCGTAGGGATGGAACCGCAGCGTTTCCAGTCACGGCGCTCCCGGGGGGCCGTCCGTCCTTCAAGACGGTCAGGTCTTCACGGCACCCTCACCCGGTAAAACGCCTTCGCCCGCGGTGGGGCCGGATCGCTCCACAAGATCTCCCCACTCTCCCCCGCGCGCACCGTGGCACGAAGCTCCCATGTCCCGAGAGTCACGGAACGCTCGATCACATAGTCCAGGAACGGCACACCTTGGAAACGAAGGGTCTCGCCCTTACCTACGATCAGCAGGCTGCCACCATTGATCCCATCGCCCGCTGCCACATGCAGAACCAGCTCCGCGGAAGTGAAGCCACCCCTTCCATCCTGCACCACGAACCCGAAGCGGTCCTCTCCCAGGAAGTCGATCGACGGCGTGTAGATCAGCACACCCTCCTCTTCGAGCATCGTCACGTCCCCGCCCTCGGAGCTGCTGCCATCGGCCGCGACGATCGAAAGCGGATCGCCATCCGGATCGGAGGCACCGGCAAGCAGGTCGGCAAAGGCGATTGTGATCGGCCGGTCTTCCAAGGTGGCCACGGTGAATCCCGCCGCCACGGGTGCTTCATTCGGCGGGGTGGTGAGCAGGAGCTGCGGACGCTCCGGGGGAGTGGGGCATTCCTTCGACTCGAAGGCGAAGTCCCCGGCCGGGGTCTCAAGGATCAGGCTGTAAATCCCCGGCCCCGTGATGTGCGAGCTGAGGTCGAACTCCACCACCGTGTCCTCACTCGTCTCCCCGCTTGTGGTGGCGAGCAGCGGCCCCATCTGCGGCGCATTCGCGGCGGTGAGGTTCTGTTCGGTCCACGCGTTCGAAGTGCCCGCGTGAAGGTTCAGGGTCAGGCGGCCGCCGTCATCCACCGCCGCACCGGTCAAGCGGAGGACCGCGGCGAGCGGTGCCTTCTTCAGGTTGCGGAGATCGAACTGCAAATAGATGCGCCGTACCCGGCTGATATTCTCCACCCGCAGCAGGTCATCGTTGATGCCCTGGACTTCTGTTAGATCCAGGCAGGCATCCTGGCTCGGGGCGAAGGTGATCTGCTGTGCCGCCTGCGGATCGCTCACCAGCACCTTCACGGTATCGGAGACGCTGAACTGCGTGTCCGATGCGGTAAGGGAAAGCACATACACCCCGGCTGCCGTGAAGCTGGCCACCGTGCTCCCGCTATGGGGATCGGCGAAGCTCACCGGCGCAGGGCCCGAGACCACGGACCAAGTGCGGCTCAGCGCGAATTCATCCGGCAGGCCATCGTCACTCGCCGAGCCCTCAAGGCTGAGCTGTGCATGGCCATTGATGAGGAAGACCGACTTGTCCGATCCGGCATGAGCAACAGGCGGCTGGTTCGTCCAAGTCCCGCCGCCGCTGGAAAGGACCAGCACGATCCAGTCCTGCGCGGGCGTGTCCGGTGGCTCGCCCAGTGCCACGATGCCACCACCCTGCACCTCGGGACCATCGATGGCGGCGGCACCGGTCCGCGGATTGTACCACTTGGTGCTGAAGCTGCCGGTCACGCCGCTGAGATTCAGCGTCTGGCTGCCCCCGGCGCGCAGCTGGATAAGGTAGACGTTCCCGATCTTCGCCAGGCAGCGGTTGCCATGGGTGCCGCTGCTGCTTTCCTTCTCCGTGCCGCTGCCGCTCACCAGCTCGTTGTGGTTGCCCATCTCCTCGAAGGGGATGCGGTTCAGCTCGAAGAAGCGCAGCATGTAGCGGCAGTAGTCGAAGAAAGCATCCCGGCTGCGGAAGTCCTGCAGCGTGAGATCGGAGTCCGGATACTGGTAGCCGAAGTAGAACTCGCAGCCCGCACCGCCCGCCATGATCGTGGCCCACAGCGCATCCCGCCGTGCATCGTCGTGGCTGGTGCCTGGATCGTAATCCGGGCGCACGCTGTAGCGGGAATCTCCCGGTTCGTCCGCCCCGACCACCCATGGCCGCCCGGCCTCATCGGAGCGCCGCACGTAGCGCGCGACATTGTAAAAGGTATCGCTGAAGTTCGATTCATTCAGCTGCAGTGAGAAGCCGGTAAGCTTGGAGGCCGAGCCGAGCATGTCGAAGTGGCTCGCGCCATTATGGATCACGATCGGGTGGTGGTATGGATCGTGATCGTAGAAGTACTGCGCCCAGGAGGCCTTCTGCGGCAGCGTGGCATTGTTGACTTCCTCTCCCAGGTTCCAGTTCAGCGCGAGGTTGTGGCCGAAGCGCGCGATCAGCTCGCGGTAGTAGAGACTGCGCAGCGGACCCATGTCGCCGTTGTCTAACAGAAGCTCGTTCTCCGTCTCCTGCGTCTTGAAGTGCAGGTACATGCCCATGCGCGTGCCGTGCTCGAACACGATCTCCCACTGCGCCAGCCGCGAGACATCCATGCGCTGGCGCTCGCCGTAATTCAGGTAGGGGAAGACGTTGCGATCATCCCCCTCGATGTTCATGGTGAGGAAGGAGAAGGAGTTCAGCCCCTCGGAGGCCAGGTAGTTGATCGCGCCGATCAGGCCCTTGCCCTTGTTGCCCTGCCACACGGGATCGCCCTCATGCCAATCCGCGATGTGGGGCGTGAAGGTCTTCACCAGCTCGTCCTTCTCCCCATCCGTCTTGAAGTCGCCATCGAAGTCCGCATAGGCCAGCAGGTTTTCCGGCGAGTCCGTGCCGGCCTTCATGAAGTAACGGCCCGTGCCGGCGAAGCGCAGGTGGTGCTTGCCCACATACTCCAGGCGACCCTTGCCGCGCAGGTCGCGTCCCGTCTTGTCCGTCGGCTGGATGGAGAAGGTACCTGTCGCGCCATCGAAGTAGCCCGCACCCGATCCCGCCAGCGGGTCATCGCTCACTGCCACGCCCGCGCCGGTGCGGAAGGAGGCGGACCAGGACCACTCGCCCGTGGCATCCGGTGCGAAGTGGGCGCGCCAGATGTGGCCGGAGCTCGCGCTGCTGTTCGCCGCATTTCCATCCGCCGCATAGAAGCCTGGCACCAGGAAGCTGCGCCCGCTCGCCACGTGGGTGAAGGTGATATTCAGCCGGTAGTCCGTGAAGGGATTCGGCAGCGCCGTCTCCGAGGTCTCCGGGCCGACGAAGTCCAGGGTAAGCTTGTGCCACATTCTTGCCTCACCCTGGATTGGCAGGATAGACCCTTCCTGCGCTGCCGCGCGCGGTGCCAGCAGGCACGCGCTGGCAAAAAGCAGCGAAGCCAAGGCGGCGCAAACCGAGATAGTCCGCGGGGGCGGAGGAGAAGAAAGCATGGCGGCAGGAAGACGGAAGCTGAGAGATCTCCGGCACCGCTCCCGCTGCGGGAAGCGTGCCTGAATCCACGGATTTCGAGCGAAATCGAGGAATGTATAGCCCCGCCCGCATTAGAAGTCGGTGAGTACCACTCATTTTCTGGAGAATTATCCGTGCCGGCTCGGGGCCTGCGGTTTGCAGGATGCAATCCAGCCCGCCAGTCCTTTTGGCCTGGGAAAGCCTCTTCTACGATAAACATCGTACTTCCGCGTCATGCCCAACGCTCGTGCGGCTCCACCGCTGGGAGCACGGAGCAGCCACTGGCCCGCAGAGTGGGCCCTTCGAGAATGCTGCATCTTCCAGCTCGACGCCAGATCGATTCTGCGGGGCACAGCCTCCGCGGTCCCGGGAGGCAGGCATTGCCTCGCCCCGTCCCCTGATCGGAGACTCCTCAGCACTGCATCTATTCCACCACCACCCGGAAGAACTCCCTCGTCCCTCTTTCAAAGGCGCCGAACACGCTGCGCGAGCGCGAGCCGCCGGTGAAGTGCGAGCGCTCGCTCCATGGCCCCGCCGGCGAGGGCGCGCCTTCCACCCGATAGGCCTGACCCAAGGTCAGGTTCTCCACCATGAAGCGCACCGAGCCATCCGCCGTGTCCACGAAGTCGCCGGTCTTCAGCTGCGGAATCGCCTGTGGCACCTGTCCCTTCAGCACCGCCACGGTGCCGGCCTCGTTCACGGCCGTGAAGTAGAACTCGCCGTTGGCTGCGGTCACGTAGGGAGTGAAGCTTTTCAGCTCCCCGAAGCCCGGCACCACGCTGCCTTCCCGCACCAGCACGCGGCGGCTGCCATCCGGCGCGCGGGCCACGATCCCGCTCAGGTTGTTCGGTGCCACGGCGCGACACTCCAGCGGCCCGGTGGCGAAGAATATGCCGCTGCTGCGATCGACCCCGGCGGGCTCGTAGGTGCGCTGGAGCATTCCACTGCCCGGTATGATCGAGGAACTGAGGAGGATGTCCCCGCTGGCCGCGCTGCTGGTGCCATTCGCCAGCATGGTGATGATATGGAGGCGCGCCTCGGCACCGCCGCTTCGCACCAGATAGCCCAGCGAGCTGTCATCCAGCCACAGCAGTTCTCTTCGCTCGGTGATCTTGTAGTTCGTCCCCGGCACAAACTTTCCCACTCCCGGACCGATCCGCAGTGGTCCGCCATCGAAGGATGCCAGGAAGCAATCCCCCGTCTTGGTGGTGGAAGCCGGGATCGCGATGGTATTGCCCAGGAAATGCATCTCCTCCGGGCGGGAGTGTTCGGAACTTAACAGCGTGCCGCCATCCGCAAGCACCGTTCCAGGGGCGAGATACGGGCTCACTCCCGTGCTGCTGGCCATGAATACCGTGAAGGCCACGTGGACGCCCTTGTAGCCGGCGCTGGCGAAGATCACCTTGCCATTGGAGACGGTGGGATAGTTGATACCATCCACGCCGTTCTGCCCCACTTGCGCCACTGTCTTCTGTGTGCCCCCTCCGGCGGGGAGGAGCAAGAGCGCGCCGTTAGATGAGCGGAAGGTGCTTTCCCCGGTCAGCGGATTCCCGCCGCTATCCTCCGCCACCGCGCCCATGTGGGTCGTCTGTCCTGTCGCCGGATCGAAGAGACCGATCCCTTCTGCTTTGTTGGTGAAATACTGATTGTGGACCATCAGCTTGGATCCCCTGAATTCCCGAACCTTCCAGTAGTCGCCGCGGGCGTTGTTCTCCAGGGTGCCCAGCACTTGCAGTGGCACCGGCAGGTCGCCCACCGATTCGTGCGCATTCTCCACCGCGAAGCCGCGGACCTTGACGTTGTCGATCGCCCAGCCGCTGCTCGGGATGCGAACCTTGACCAAGTCCGTCCATTCCGCGGGAAAGACCACCTTTTGGAAATCCGCCTCCGGCCCGGTGCCGTCCGCCACTCCATCCAGCGGCACATCCAAGACTAGCACCGTGCCATCGCCCTTCGTCCCCTCGAAGTGGACGGGTGTCAGGGCCACCCCACTGGGAACGTATTCGGCCACATCGAGCTCCAACAGGTCGAACTCCAGGCCATCCACGTGCTCCAGGGTCTGGTCTCCCACGCCGGCGTATCCCTCCAGGAAGCCGGTGCCATTGCTGGCGCTGCTTTCGTTGCTCTGGTCGATCCTGGTCCAATCGTTGCCCGCGATCGAGAAGCGGTATTCGAATTCGCTCCAGCCCATCGCCGGGGTGCCTTCGAAGGCCAGCACGCGGGTCGCCTTCATTGCCTCCGGTGGACCAGCAAGCAAGGAGCCTGCTGCTGCGAGGAGCAGCGTGGCGCAGGTGGCGGGGCAGGGGAGCTTCACGCGCGCAGGCTGCCGGGTTGTGGAGTTGGGGTAAAGATAGTCCGTCGCAGTCACGGAATCTTCACACTCATCAATCACGCCTCGGGCGAGCGGTTCGTATCCGTCGCCCGCCAGAAGTACCACGCCGCCACCGAACGATGAGGCCGGAAGCGCTCGCCCAACTCCGCGAGCTCCTTCGGCTTCGGCAGCTCCGGCAGGCCGTAGGTGATCTGATATCCCGTGCGCACGCCGTAGTCATCCACCGGCCAGACGTCCTGCCGGCCCAGCGTGAAGATCAGCAGCATCTCCACGGTCCAGCGCCCGATCCCGCGGACCTGGGTGAGGCGGGCGATGATCTCTTCATCCGGCAGCGCGGCGATGGTCTTCGCGCCCGGGACCACGCCGGACAGCGCCTTCTCCGCCAGGTCCCGCAGCGCGGCGGTCTTGGCGCGGGAGAAGCCGACGCCGCGCAGTTGCTCGTCCGTGACCGTCGCGAGTGCCTTCGGTCCCGGGTAGCGCCCGCCGGGAAAGAGCAGGCGGTAGCGGTTCAGGATGGTGCCCGCGGCCTTGCCATTGAGCTGCTGGTGCGCCACCGCATGCACCAGTGCCTGGAAGGGCGTGCGGCCATTCTCGACCGCCAACTCACAGGCCCCCACGCGCTTGATCAGCGCCTTCATGGAAGGACAGGACTTCTGCAAATGCTTGAGCGCCGGGGCGTGGTCCAAGGGCATGGCAGATGCATGCCAGAGAATGGGCGGAGGGCAAAGGGGAAGTCTGAACTCCGCATTCTCCATTTGGCCAATTCTCCTTTCCAGAGCCAAGGCGCCGCGGGCACCCTGCGCGCGGAATGAAGGCGAAGACACTGGGCCGGGTAGGACTGATCGCGATGAGCTGCCTGATCGCAGCTTGCAGTAAGAAGGCGGCCACGGCATCCGGATCCGGACCGGGCAGCGCCGCCGCAACGTCTTCCAATCCAGCCCCGGCGAAAGCAGCGGGCTCTGACGGATATGTGCTGGTGCGCGGGGCTCGCCTGCTGCCGCGCGAGGGCTTCAAGTTTGTCACCCACGTGATCGATGTCAGCAAGGGCACGTTCTCCATCAAAAACGAAGGGGGAGAGTCCAGCCAACCCTTCACGGAAGAGGTGGATCAGCATGAATCGCTGGAGGCGCTGTCCGCCACCCGGGCCCGCTACCTTCTGGAGGACAGGGTCCGCAAGAGAGGCTACTCCGGGCGCGAGGCGAGCGAGATGCTGAGCGACCGCGTACCGCTCAAGGGCAAGCCCCTCCTCGTCGATGGCGACGACGAGACCGGGATCTACAGCATCGCGCGGGAATCCGAGGCGGACCGGACAGTGGACGTCAAAACCCTGTTGGAAGTGGAGCGCCTCTTCAACAACAACAGCTCCTTCGCGATCTATGGCAGCGGCAAGCCCCGTAAGCCGGGTGACCACTGGGATGTTCATCGCCTGGACCTGCGCGACTTCTGCGGCCTCAAGGATCCCGTCGGCACCTTCAGCGTGGAGTTTCTGAGGATCGAGGAGCTGGAAGGCACGCCCTGCGCGGTGCTGAAGTTCAGCTTCGATCTCACCGCCGAAAGCGCGACTTACACTTATTTCTGGAAGGAACAGAAGATCGCCTTGAAGGGCGAATCCACCTGCTACCGCTCGCTGGCCGACCAAGTCGACCTGGACCTGCGGACGATGGGCACGCGGACGATCCAAGGCAGCCGAACCGCGGGGCGCCAACCGTCTCTCTTCAAAACATTCAGGGACTCACCCAAGGAGGAGGTCGTGGAAGAGACCCGGGAAGAATCCACCTTCACCTACCGGCAGCTGACGCGGATCGAGAAGCGCTGAGCTGCCGGTCCCCGGACTGGAGCTGCAGGGGAGGGGGAAGACATTTTCCTTCCCTCCCCCGCGGCCTCGGGCAGCCTTGTGGGCATGAACAAGGTTCTTCGCATCGCCACCATCGCCGCAGCCAGCCTTTCCCTGCTTCCCTGTGCGCGGGGGGAGGAATCCTACGTGCTGGCCGTGAAGAGCGAGGGCTTCCCCCAGGCTCCCGGCACCAAGATCACCAAGGAGAGCACCACGGAAATCCAGGCGGCCAAGATGAGCATCACCGCCCAGGCACCCCGGAAGGCGAACGACCCGGGCGCGCCGCAGGTGGAGCCCCAGACCAAGGAGGGCACCATGACCCGCAAGGAGACCCGCGCGGAGAACTTGGAAGTGCTGTCCCCCACCAAGGCCCGGCGCACGATGGACGCCGGCAAGGTGGAAGGCTCGATCTTCATCGAGGGCCAGGAGCGCCCGCTGCCGAAGGGACCTTCACCTCTGGAGAAGGTGCCGATGATCGTGGAGTACAAGGACGGGAAGTATGAAGTGACCCTGGAAGCCGGTGAGCCGAGCGCGGTGCAGACCCAGCTTCTGGCGCAATTCTCCAAGATGCACGGCAATGACAACGATTCCCTGATCTATGGCACCGAGCCGCGCAAGCCCGGCGACAAGTGGGACGTGGACCCGAAGAGCGTGCGCTTCATGGGCGAGGCGGAAGACCTCAGTGGCAGCTACAAGATCGAGTTCGTGGAGGTGAAGGAATTCCAAGGCACGCCTTGCGCGGTGCTCAAGGCCGCCTTCGACATCACCGGCAAGTCCAAGAACGGCAAGGCCAGCTTCAAGGGCACGGCCACCACCCTCCGCTCACTGGCCGACAAGATGGATCTGGAAGTGAAGATGGAGGCCTCCATGGTCATGGACACCCAGCCGAATCCGCAGATCACCACGCACGTGGCAGGACCTTTTGTCTCCACGCAGACGACGAAGGTGGAGAAGCCGTAAGGTCCGGAAACTCTTCGTCCCAACGGGACGGCTTATAATAGCCTGGCACGATAGTGCCAGGGAGGGAGGTGGCAGAATCGCGTCCTGCAGGGACGCCTCATGCTTCTGGCGGCGAGGTTTAGGGTGAGTTGGAAGCCATGGGTTGGGAGCTTTGCGCTTGAGGGAAGACTTTCCGATACGCCGGATCGTCCCCGCATGAGGCGTCCCCTTGGGACGCAATGCATGCGCGAACGAAAACCCGGCACTGTGTTCCTTGTGCCGGGCTGGTATGAACCGTCCCCTTGGGACGAAGAATTCTGGAGGCCGCGCCTTAACTGAGTGCCATTCATCGCTGCTCCCAGCCGGTCTTCGTCACGACAATCCGCTTCCTTTCCCCGCCGCGAATGGCCAGTTTGGGACCGTGAAACTTCCCGCCATCCTAGCCCTATTCTCGGCAACCCTTCTCGCTCCCCACGCTACGGCCGATGAAGCCCAAGTGCTCTCGCCCAAGGGAAAGGCCTACGATTTCCCCACGGGCACGAAGATCACGCGGGAGGTTTCCTTCGCCATGAAGGATGCCAAGATGAGCATCGTCGCCGCGGCCGGAAAGAGCATCGAGGGCACGATGGACCGCACGGACACCTTGCTCACCACCACGGAGATTCTCGCGCCCGGCAAGTTCCGCCACGTGGAGGTGAAGAAGGAAGCCGGTGGCAAGGTGGTGATTGCCGGGAATGAACAAGCCGTGCCGCAACCCGCGAACTCGCTGGCCGGTGTGCCCTTGGTCGTGGAGGGCAGTGAGGGCAAATTCACCTCCACCCTGGAGAACGGCACCGCGACTCCGGAACAGGAGAAGCAATTGCCCGCTTTGCTCGCGCGATTCACCGCCGCAGTCGCCGCCAGCGCCAAGTACGGGGATAGCCCGCACAAGCCCGGCGACAAGTGGGACGGCGAGCTGGCTTCCGTTTCCGCGCTGGCAGGCATCGAGCAGATCAAGGGGACCTGCACGGTGGAGTTCCTGAAGACCGAAGATTTCGAGGGTGTTCCCTGCGCCGTCTTGAAGCTGGCGGTGGATGTCACCGGCGTTCCGCCCGAGGCCTCCGGCACCGGCGGGACCATCGCGATGAAGGGGGAAAGCGTGGTTCACCGCTCCTTGGCCGACCACATCGACTTGGATGGCAAGCTGGAGGGCACCATGATCCTGGACATCCAGCGCTCCGGCAGAAAGGTCCATACCACCGGTTCCTGCACCGCCACCGAGAAGGTGACGCTGAAGAAGCCGTGATCCGGCGGATCGGGATCTACTACAGCAACTCTTTCGGCAGCTTGTCCGCCAGCTTTTTGATCGCGTCCGCCTGGTGGCGGTTTGCGATCAGCAGCGCATCATCCGTCTGCACGATGATTAGGTCATCCACGCCGAGCAGCGCGATGTGCGAGCCCTTGCGCGCGTTGAAGACGATGTTGTTCTCCGAATCGATCTCGGACACCGGGGTGTTCACGCGGTTCTCGTTGCCGGCGTTCTCCAGGTAGTTTGCCACGGAGAGCCAAGAACCGACGTCGTCCCAATCGAAGGTGGCCTCGATGTTCAGGACGCGGCGGGCCTTTTCCATCAGGCCGTAGTCGATCGAGATCGGCGTGAGCTTCGGGAACTGCGCGGCCACGGTGGCGGCGGGGTTGGAAGAACGGCGGATCTCCGAGATGAAGGAGGCCAGCTCCGGCTGGTGCGTGGTCAGCTCGCGGATCACGTTGTGGATCGACCACACGAACATGCCGGCATTCCAGCAGAAGCCGCCCTGGGCCAGGAATTGCTCGGCCAACTCGGTGCTCGGCTTCTCGCGGAAGCGCTTCACCTCGGCGGGCATCTGCTCGCAATCCAAGCCGGGGATGGAGGCGCGCTGGCCGCGCTCGATGTAGCCGTAGGACGGGCAGGGCCAGGTCGGCTTGATGCCGATCGTCACCAAGCCGTCCGACTTGTCCGCGGTGGCGATCGCATCCCGCATCACGCTGTGAAAGGCCTCCGTGTCCTGGATCAGTTGGTCCGCGGGCAGCACGATCATGATCGCGTCCGGATCGCGCGCGGCGACCAGGCCGATGCCGAGGGCGACGGCCGGGGCGGTGTCGCGCTTGGCCGGCTCGGCGAAGATGTTCTCCGGCGGCAGCTGGGCGGCCACCTCGCGGACGGCGGCTTCCTGCTGGGCGTTCGTCAGGATCAGGATGTTCTCCACCGGCACCAGCCCGTCCAGCCGCTGGATGGTTTGCTCAAGCAGGGTGACATCGCCGAAGAGGTTCAGCAGTTGCTTGGGCTTGGCATTCCGGCTCAGCGGCCAGAAGCGCGTGCCCGAACCTCCGGCGAGAATCAGGGCGTAAATGGAAGAGGTGGACGGCATTGCTGGCGGGAATCTAACGCCTCCACCCGCAGGGGAAAGCGTGAAACGGTGATTTTAAAAACGGGGTTGAGGCGTGTGACCGTGGATTTCGCGGATGACTCGCATCACAGGTAAGATGCGATGGATTTGGATTTCTTCATCTGAACTCTTCATCCGTGTGATCCGCGGTTTCATCCTGGCTGCCGCTGCATGCGAACCGCTCATGTGCCCGAGGGACTTGGCCTTGGCTCCATCCTCCTCATCCCGGCTGTTTTATTCGCGTCCATTGGCGTCCATTCGCGGTTGAAAATCCCGCTGCCGGGGAAGCATCCACGTCCGGTCCGTGAGTTTTTTAACCGCGAATGGACGCCAATGGACGCGAATGAAAGGCAGGGATGGCCCGCTTCAGGATCTCTTCCTCCGTGGTATCCGCGATATCCGTGGTTTCACCCGGGTCGTGGGGTTGGGTGCGTAGGCACGTCTGTGAGGTGGGTCGGCGCGGGCCCGGGGGCACTCGGTCTGCCGACGGCCGCCAGAACTGCTTCGCCGCACAGAGGGCTGTGCGGACCACCTTTTGCTGGTCTCCGGTGGCCGCCAGAGCTGCTTCGTCCGCACAGGGGACTGTGCGGACTACCTTTGTGCGGACCACCTCTTACGCGTTTCCGGGATTGTCGGGGGGGCGGCGGGCGCTTAGGCTGTGCGCGTATGAATCCCGATGACGACGGCGAGAGGACTTGGACGGAAGCGACGGCACTGGCGGCCCCCGCCTTGCTCGGCGCGGCGGCCGGTCTGATCCTGGGTGAGCTGATGAGCCCGCAGGCCCGGCGCGGCGCGGCCATCGGTGTGGCTGCCCTCGGGGTGGCGACGCTTTTGCCGCTGACCATCGGTTTCGCGATCGGCCTGGTGAATGGCCCGGAGAGCAAGTTCGGCGCGCGCCGCCGCTTGCGCAGGATCCGGGACGCTGCCGGTGGTGCCGGTTACGGCGATGACGACGACGGCGACCTCGGGAGCCTGCGCGCGGTCTGAGCCTGGAGATTTTCCCCCGACCCGAATGCGGATCGCGATCACGGGGACCACGGGACGTGTCGGCCGGGCACTGGCCGATGGGCTGGCTGGCACCCATGAGGTGATCGAGCTGCCGCGGCGGGTCTTCGACCTGGCGGACCCGGCCTGCGTGGAGCGCTTGGCGCAGTGGGACTTCGAGCTGTTGCTGAATCCCGCCGGCCTGACCGGCCTGGAGCACTGCGAGGATGACCCGGAGCTGGCGGAGCAGGTGAATGCCCGCACCCCGGCGGCGATGGCGGCCTATTGCGAGGCCCGCGGCCTGAAGCTGCTGCACTTCAGCACGGACTACGTTTTCGATGGCCGTGAGCCGGGCCTGAAGCGGGAGGAAGACCCCGTGAACCCGCTCTCCGTCTATGGCCGGACGAAGGAGGCGGGGGAGCGCGCCGTGTTGGCGGCGGGCGGCACGGTCATGCGGGTCTCCTGGGTCTTCGGGCCGGAGAAGCCCGCCTTCCCGGACACCGTGATCGATCGTGCCCTGGCGGGACAGGAGATCGCCGCCGTGGCAGACAAGTTTTCCCTGCCCGCCGCCACCCCGGACCTCTGCCACTGGGTGGCTGGGCTCCTGGCGGCCGGGTGCCCGCCTGGGATCTTCCACGCCTGCAATGGCGGCACCGTCACCAGCTGGCATGGCATGGCGGTGGAAATTGTCGCCCGGCTGCGGGAGCGCCACGGGATCGCGGTCCCGGAGCCCAAGCCGCTGCTCATGGGGGAGATGGCTGCCTTCCGCGCCGCCCGCCCGCGCCACACCGCCATGGCCACGGACAAGCTGGCCGCCTTGCTCGGCCAGGCGCCGCGGGATTGGCGGGAGGCCCTGCTCGAGCACGTGGATATGCGTCTGATATCCCGTTGACCCCTACCGGAGGGCGTGGCACCTTCCAGCTACCTTCATGAAGCGGCCTTTCCTCGTCCTCGGTTTCAGTGCTTTCCTCTTCGCTTCCTGTGAAACCGGGGAAGTAACCACCAGCAGCGAATTCGATCCGCTGGCCACCCCGGGGTCGAACCGCACCGCGGTCGCGAAGCATGCCGGCTACAAGCCCGGGGAATTCGTCCACACCAGCATGGACAATGTGGCCTTCTTCAAGAAGCGCCCGTCGGGGGATGCGGAGGCTGAGAAGACCTTGGCCGGGAATACCCAGGTGAAGGTGATCAACGACGACGGGAACTACGTGAAGGGCGAGCTGGATTCCGGTGAAGTCGGCTACATCCTCTCCGTCCAGCTCACGAACCTGAAAGGTGGTGCCACGCCCGTTGGCACCGGCAATGAATTCCAGATCTATCCGCCGCCGCCAGGCAGCGTGCCGCCGGTGATCGACCCGAACTTGCCGACGATCCCGCCAGTGATCGATCCGAACGCGACCACGCCGACTCCCGCGCCGGTGGATCCGAATGCGGTGCCGCCCGTGGAGAGTCCGATTCCGGTGGTTCCGCCGGCGTCCACCCCGCTGCCCCCGGGAGTCGGGGAGTAAGTAAGTTTGTGGAGGGCGGACACTCTTGTCCGCCCTTCCTTCCGCGTTAGGTGGGTCGGGCGGACAGAGTGTCCGCCCTCCTCCACAGGGTCAGCCCAGCGCCTGCAGTGCCTTCTTCACGCCTTCGAAGTCCGGCAGGTCCTTCGGGTGCTCCTGCACATCGGCGAAGCGGACCACGCCGGTCTTGTCGACCACGAAGGCCGAGCGCTTGGCCACGCCGCCCATGATCAGGTTCTTGTCCGGCAGGAATTGCTCATAGGCCACGCCGTAGGCCTTCGCCACCGCGTGCTCGTAATCGCTCAGCAGCGGCAGGGTGATGCCGGACTGCTTGGCCCAGGCTTCCTGCGCGAAGGGATTGTCCCCGGAGATCGCGTAGACCTTGGCGTCCAGCGCCTCGTATTCGCCCAGGCCGCCGGAGATATCGCACAGCTCCTGCGTGCACACGCCGGTGAAGGCCATGGGGACGAAGAGCAGCACGATGTTCGCGTCAGCGGTCAGGTCCGACAGCTTCACCAGCTGCGGGCCGTCGGCGGTTTTGGAAACGAGGGTGAAATCCGGTGCTTTGTCGCCGATTTGGAGGGCCATGGGATGGATGGGAATTTGAGAGTTTGTCCTTGAAGGAGGCGGCACTATAGGGTCACGCACCCGGCGGTCAACCACACCCGCCGGGGGGGCACCCGTGTCATGAATCAGACTCACGAATTTTCCAGCATGGGCCGGCAGCTTGCCGGCGGCAGCGGCATCGAGGAACTGATGGAAGACCTGGGGAACGCGCTCGCCAGCGGCGGGCCGGACATCTGCATGCTCGGCGGCGGCCAGCCCGCGCACATCCCGGCGGTGAATGCCATCTGGCGGCGCCGCATGGAGGAGATCCTGGCGGAACCCGGGGCGCTGGAGAAGATGTTGGCGAACTACGATCCGCCGCGTGGCAACCCGCGCTTCATCAAGGCGCTGGCGGAGCTCTTCCGCCGCGAGTTCAGCTGGCCGCTGGGGCCGGAGAACGTGGCGGTGACCTCGGGAGGGCAGACCGCCTTCTTCTTCCTCTTCAATTTGCTGGCCGGTGAGATGCCGGATGGCCGCCGCAAGAAGATCCTCCTGCCGCTGGTGCCGGAGTACATCGGCTACGCGAACCAGGGGTCCTGCGGGGATCTCTTCCACGCCGTGCCGCCCAAGATCGAGAAGACCGGTCCGCACGAGTTCAAGTACCGCGTGGACTTCGACGCGCTGAAGGTGACCGATGACATCGCCGCGATCTGCGTCTCCCGCCCCACCAATCCCACGGGCAACGTTCTAACCGACGAGGAGATCGCGCGCCTCTCCGCCCTGGCGAAGAAGCACGGCATCCCGCTGATCATCGACAATGCCTACGGCGCGCCCTTCCCGAACATCATCTTCACGGACGCGAAGCCGGTGTGGGAAGAGCACATCATCCTGACCCTGAGCCTCTCGAAGATCGGCCTGCCGGGCACGCGCACGGGCATCGTCATCGCGCACCCGAAGATCGCCGCGGCGATGGCCTCGATGAGTGCGGTGGTGGGCCTGGCGAATCCGAACATCGGCCAGACGATCGCGCTGCCGCTGATCGAGAGCGGGGAGATCCTCAAGGTGGCGAACGAGACGGTGAAGCCCTTCTACGTGGACAAGTCGCGGGACGCGCAGCGCTTCGTGGCGGAGAGCTTCGGGGAGGACTTCGAGTACTACATCCATCGTAGTGAGGGCGCGCTCTTCCTCTGGCTCTGGTTCCCGGGCCTGCCCATCACCTCGCGCGAGCTCTACGAGAGGCTCAAGCAGCGCGGTGTGCTGATCATCTCCGGCCACTACTTCTTCTTCGGCCACGATGATGAAGACTGGCGCCACCGCCACGAGTGCCTGCGCATGACCTTTACCATGGATGAAGGCGTGGTGAAGCGCGGCATCCAGGCCATCGGTGAGGAAGTGCGGAAGGCGCACGCCGAGGCGCTGGCGACGGTCGGGGTGTGAGGCCTTGGTTCTTCGTCCCAACGGGACGGTTCATAATAGCCCGGCACGAGGAACGACGTGCCGGGTAGAGTAGGCGTGAGGATTGCGTCCTGTAGGGACGCCTAATGCCGGGAAGAGTGCGACCATCGGAAAGTTTCCCATCGGCGCAGAGTTCCCGACTCGGTCCATGGGGGCGTGTCCCGTCTTCCGCCGCCAGACGCATGAGGCGTCCTAGCAGGACGCAATGCTCCCCGCCGCCCTAACCCGGCACGTCGTTGCTCATGCCGGGCTGGTATGAGTCGTCCCGTTGGGACGTAGAGGCATCTCATGCAACGCCATCTGCTTCCGGCTCATCCTTCAAGCGGATGCGATGACCCTGCCCTGTATTTACCCCACCGTGAATTCACGCGTTTTTTACAATGCCCCCCTTGCCACGCTACATGAGGCCCGCTAGCCCATGATAACTGATGGAAGCCCGCGTGTATGTTCTGCCGCTTGCCGCGGTGCTTGGCCTGGCTGCCGGCATCGGCGCGGGGATGTGGGGCGGTAGTCCTGCTGCTTCCCCTCTTGCTGCGGCTGAGCCTGTTGCGTCCGGAGGAACTGCGAAGCACGGCGGCTCTAACAGCCGCGACACGGCCACACAAGCCAAGGTCACGCTGGTGAAGCCCGGGCCGCTGCCCAAGTCCACGGATACCGTGGAGTCCCTGCTCCAGCTTGAGCGCGGGCCGCTCTACGCCCGGCTCGGCCTGTGGCTGTTAGACGCATCGGAAGAAGACATGGCGGCCTTTTGGGAAGGCTACTACAAGCGCGAGGACCCGAATGACACGATCAAGGACCTGCTCTTCACCCAGTGGGGCAAGAAGAATGCCGCGGGCATGCTGGCGATGGCACGGCGCACCGGTTGTGAGGTCTCTGCCATGTGGTCGTGGTCGCTGGTGGATCCAGAGGGCATGCTCGCCTACGTGAAGGGCAAGGATCCGCGGATGAGCAACTATGGCCTGCGCGGCCTCGCTTACTTTCACCCGGAACTCGCCCGGAAGATGCTGGAGGAAGATCCCTCGCTGGCGAATACCTTTGAGATGGAGCAACTCGCGGAGATGCTCAGCAAGGGCGACCCGAAGGCCCAGCTGGACTTCATGGCGAAGTACCGGGACAGCGACTACTATTCCCGCCAGGGCCTGAAGAAATGGGCGGCGAAGGATCCGCACGGCGCCTTCGAGTGGTTGTGCGATCACGGTGGCGAGGAATACACGCGCCGGGAATTCCTGGAGACCGTGAAGCAGGAGCACCCCGAAGTGCTCCCGGAATTCGCCGCCATGCTGCCCGATGGGGCCCAGCGCCGCATGATCGAGAGCGCCGCCTTTGCCCATCTGGCGGAGACCGATCCCGACAAGGCTGCGGAGGAGGCGGCCAAGATCCAGGTGCCGCGCTTGGCCGCCGAGCGGCTCGCCGTGCTCGGCAAGACGCTGGCGGAGACCGATCCCGCACGCGCTTTCGAAATCCTGGATGATCTTTTCGCCAAGTGTCCCGATGCCGCCACGCGCATGACCTGGACCCGCTATCCGGATGGCAGCAGCGGTGGGGGTAACAGCGGCGTCGCGGGCCTTACCGAGTTCCTCGCGGCCCTAGCAGGGAAGGCGCCGGAACAGACGATGCAGGCCATGCTGGATCTGGAAGCGCAGAATCCGCCGCAGGAAGGGCAGCCGCTCTACCAGCCATCGGGCACTGCCTCGCGCCAAGTCGCGGCGAACTGGGCGGCGACGGATTTCGAGGGCTTCACTGCTTGGGCGGACGCGCAGGCCACGCCCGCACTGCGCGACATGGGTGCGGGCATCGCCTCCGAGCGGCTGCGGAACAACGGTGATTTCGAAGGTGCTGTCGGATGGGCCTTGCGCATCTCCAATGAGAACGAGCAGCGGAACGCGCTCAGCGGAGCGGTGTCCTACTGGTCCAGCCGCAGCCACGACGAAGCAGAGGAGTGGTTCGAGAACGCGGATCTTCCCGAGACGACCCGCACGAGCCTTCAGGGCTATTTCCCCGCACGCCACGAATGAAAAATCCACGACATCCGCTGCTGCCCGTAGCCGTCTTCGCGGTCTGCGCCATCGCCGGCTGGCTCGCGGCGCGCGGCACGGCTGCGGCTGATGCAGCAGGCAGCGATGCCGCAGGCGGGACCAAGGCCGCCAAGACCGAGCGCGCGCCCACCAGATCGGGCATGCCCGCGGAGGTGCTCGCGATGCTGGCACCGGTGCGCAATGCGAAGAACACGGAGGAGCGCATGCGTGCCACCCTGCAGCTCGCCGCGAATATCCCGCAGGCGGACATCGCGAAGTGGCTCAGCGCGGGTTGGTTCGATGGCGGGGAGGACATGCAGGCGAATCTCTTCACCCGCACGCTGCTCTCGCGCTGGCAGGAGGAGGATCCTGCGGCGATGCTTTCTTTCTGCATCCGCAAGGAGATGCGGATCACCTACGAATTCGCCGGGGAATGGGCGCGGCGTGATCCGGCTGCGGCGCTTGCTTGCATCCAGCAGGAGACCGATCCCGGCAAACGGAACTCGATGCTCGCCTACATGAGTGCGGCGCTGGCCAAGTCCGATCCCGCGCTGGTAGCCTCGCACCTGGGTGAGCTCTTCGCCTCGGCCGGCCAGGATGGGATGTATCAGGCGGGCAGCATGATCCGCGAGCTGGCCATGTCCTCGCCAGATCTGTTAGGTGCCGAGTCCGCGAACTGGCCCAAAGCCCTGCAGGACCTTGCCCGCAAGAGCCTGGCGACTGCCGCGCTGAAGAAGAACTTCACCGGCGGGCTGGCCGCGCTGAGCCTCCAGCAGGATGGCAAGCGGACCTTCATCGAGGCGATGGGCAACGATAGCGACCTGGCGAAGCTTGTGGCCAGTGATCTGCGCGCCTTGCCCGCCGGGTGGCTGGGGGACCTGGTCTCCTATGGCAATGCCGGCTACTATCTGACCCAGGCGGACCCGGCGAAGTGGCTGGGCCAAAACACGGATTACGCTGCGCTGGGCTTGAGCGACAACACGGCCCAGAATCTCCGCAGCTACGCGCTCAGCCAGCTCGCCTCGAGCAACCCGGAAAAGCTGAAGTCGATGCTTGCCGGGCAGGAGCTCAGTGCCGGGGAGCGTAGCAGCGCGATTGCCAGCCTGGTGTCGAGCATGAGCAGGCCCGATGCGGAGGCATGGATCGCCGGGATGAGCGATGAAGACCGCAAGATCGCCGAGGCGAATTTCAGTCCGCGCTCGGGACCGGACGGGAAGCCACTCACCCCGGCCTCTCTGCTGGGAGATCTGGCGACTGGCAAACGGGAGATGTCCTGGGCGGAAGCGCGCGCCATGGGCAACTGGGGCGGGGCAGAGACGCAGGCCTTCACGGCAGGCTTCGATGCCTTGCCCGCGGATCAGAAGGCTCAGCTCGCGGGCAAGCTCGTCGCCAATCAGTATTCACAGCAACCTCCGGAACTCAGCGCGAAGGCCCTCAGCTATCTGCTCGCGAATCCCGGTGCCGTGCCGAAGGCGCAGGAAGGAGAGAACGAGGAAGTTCCGGATGGAATCCAGAACCAGCGGATGGATCCGCTGACCGCAGCCGCCTGCAACATTGCAGGGAGCTGGGGAATGAAGGACCCCGCGGCGGCCGCGAATTGGATCAAGGGCCTGCCTGCGGGGGAGGCGCGGACTTGGGCAGCGAGAAACCTGATCGACCAATGGAGGGAATACGATCCCGCCGCCGCGAACCGCTGGGCGGCGACGATGCCAGGCGGCGAACTCCGTCAGGCGGAGAAGGCCAAGCAAGGGCGGTAGCGTATGGAGCAGCGACCTTATTGTCGCTGGCACTGGTAGGGGAAGCAGCTCTCAAGGACCGTTCTCAGGGACAGTAAGGTCCCTGCTCCTTACCCGGCCTGTTAGAGATACACCCTCACCTCGCGCGTAAGGCGCATGAATCCCTCCAGCGCGCGGGTGCCATTCGCCAGCCACTGCTGGCCGAACTCCGCGAAGCCCATGGGCTGGACCGTGGCGCAGAGCAGCGCGGCCAGCACGAGTTGATTCGCCAGATAGATGATCACCAGCGAGAGGAAGGTCCCGTTCTCGCGCAGGTCCGGCTGGTCGCGCGGGATCATCCACAGCGTCCACAGTAGGTGGAAGGCCCAGAAGAAGCCCACGTAGCCGAACATGATCTTCTCCGAGATGGGGGTCGCCTGGAAGGCCATGCTGAGCAAGGCATGCAGGATCACGCCGATCACCGCCCATAGCGGCACGAAGTACGGCGAGAGCGCGATCGCGATGTTCGTCTTGTCCGTGGTGACGTAGCCACCATCCAGGCTCACGCCCCAATCGCTCACGCGCCCGCGGAAGGCCCAGATGAAGAGGATGTGAGTGAGCTCATGCCCCAGCACGTAGAGATAGAGGAAGAAGGAGCGCAGCAGACCGGAGACAAACCAGCCGGTCATCAGCAGCGCCCCGGTGGCGAAGTACCAGAAGGCCGGCATCTTCCAGAAGCCGTGATCCAGCGTGGCATTCGTGAACTGCGTGAAGAAGGTCCAGGAGGTGATCCAGCAGAAGGGCAGCAGCAGCAAGCCCATCGACCAGCGCCACACGCGGGTGAAGGCTCCCGTGGGGGGATCAATGTAGCCCGCGGTGACGGCGAAGGAGGCGCGGATGTTCTTCAGCTCGCGCTGGTTCAGGCGGCGGTTGATCCGCTCGTGGGCGCGGGCATTGGCCTTGCTCAGCGCCTCCGACAAACTCTGGCGGCGGCGGGCGCGGTTCCCGGTGCTGGAGCCGAGCCGGATCTGCTTCTTGGGGGTCCTCGCCATGCGCGCGACTTGATTACTTAGCTTTGCTTAAGGAATCAAGCCGGATCGCTGTTCAGACGATCTTGAGCCGGGCGAGGTCCTGGGTATCGACCAGGCCGACCGCACGGCCCTCGCCATCCAGCACCACCACATCGTCAACCCGATGGGAGCCAATGGTTTGCAGGGCCTCTACGGCGAGCGAGTCCGCATCCAGGCTGATCGGCTTGCGGGTCATGAAATCGGCCACGGGCTGCTCGCCCACCATCGGATCGCGCTGGTAGCAGCGGGCGAAGTCGCCGTGGGTGAAGATCCCGGCGAGTTTGCCATCCGGCTCGGTGACCACGCAGGCACCGGCGCGGGCGCTGGACATGGCTACCAAGGCATCGCGCACCGTGGCACCGTTCGGCACGGCGGCGAGCTGCTCGCCCTTGCGCATGATGTCGGACACGCGGGTGAGCAGGGCCCGGCCCAGCGCACCGCCGGGGTGGAAGCGCGCGAATTGCTCCTCGGTGAAGCCGCGCGATTCGAGCAGGACCATCGCCAGCGCATCGCCCATCACCAGCATCGCGGTGGAGGAGGAGGTGGGAGCGAGCTTCAGTGGGCAGGCCTCGCGGTCCACGGAGGTGTCCAGCACCACCTCGCTGTGCTCGGCCATGGTGGACTTCGGGTTGCCGGTCAGGGCGATCAGGCGGACGTCGAAGCGCTTGATGTGTGGGAGCACGTCGAGCAGCTCGCCGGTCTCGCCGGAGTAGGAAAGCAGTAGGACAGCATCGCCATCCGAGACGATACCCAGGTCACCGTGCAGCGCGTTTTGCGAGTTGAGGACCACGGCGGTGGCGCCGGTGGAATTGAGCGTGGCGGCGATCTTGTGGCCGATGTTCCCGGACTTGCCGATGCCGACGACGACGATCTTACCGCGGCGGTCCAGGGTCTCGTGGAGCAGCTTGACCGCTTGGGTGAAGGACTCATCCAGCCGGCTGGCCATGCGCTGCAGGGCGCCGGTTTCGATCTCGATGACTTGCCGCGCGTTCGCCAGGAAATCCATGCCCATGCGCGGAGGATGATGCGGGAGGGGCGCTTGGGGAATAGAAAAGGCGAAGGCCGGTTCCAAGTCGCGAGGTCCGGGAGGCTTTTGATTTTAACCGCGAAACGACGCGAAACTCGCGAAATTTGAACAGCCGGAAGAATCGGAGAGTTCTGACAAGCCAAGCTTCTTTACCTTTCAAATCTCGCGCTCTTTCGCGTCGTTTCGCGGTTGAAAACTGAAGCCCGAAGCTACTGGTCCGGCAGTCGGAGAGCTTCCTCAGCCCTTGCCTTGTTCTTCTTCCGTTTCGGCAGGATCAGATGCTTGGCCCAGCGCAGGAGCAGGAAGCCAAGGAGGAACTCGACGCCGAGGATGAGCCACACGGCACCGGTGAGTGGCGCCTTTGTTAGAGTGGGTGTGCCACCGGTGAGCGAGAGTTGGTGGAGGATCACGGTCTCCGCGAAGTGCGGCGCGTGATCCCAGTCCGAGACCAGGCGCGGCAGCAGCAAAGTGCCGTCCACCATCGGGAAGCTGCCGGCGATCATCTCTGCGCCGAGCAGGCCCGCGCGCTCGTGGTCGCCATGCAGTCGGGTGAGGCCGATGCCCAGGCCGGTGGCACCGGTGCCGAAGCCCCAGAGCACTGGGCCGGAATCGGGATCGAAGTAGGTGTCGGGATGGTTCGAGCCCTTCGCGAATTCGCGCCATCCGGCGGCGAGGTTGCCGCGTTGCCAGTAGCCATCGATGTATCTCTGATAGAGTCGGTCCGCCATGCCTGGATCGAGCGTGCGGGCGAAGGAGAAGAAGAAGCCATTCGTGCAGCCGCGGGATGGGCCCCATTCCTTGCCGCTGTCGGCCACGGCCATGTACGGCGGCAGGCCATCCTTGAAGTTCTCCATCAAGCGGTGGAAGGCTTTGTCGGCCCAGGCTTCGCGTGCCGGATCGGCGCGGCGGATCATGGCGATGGCCGCGACCACATCGCAGGGGAAGCATTGGTCCGGATAGTCATCGATCAGGCCCTGCGGTGAGGCATCGATGTCTCGCGCGAGGTCGCGGATCAGGGTCTTCAGCAGCGGCAGGTGATCTTCCTTCCCGGTGAGCCGGTAGTGCGCACCGAGGCCACCGACCAGCAGGCAGCGGAAGAAGCAGTTCGGCTTGGTGAGATAGTCATCACCCCAGTAGGTGCGCACCCAGTGAGCGTGGCCGGGGTCTGTTAGAATGCGCGCGCAGGCATCGATGGCCGCGGCGCCGGTTTCCTTCGGCGCGCGTGCAGCGAGCGAGTGGTCCTTCTCCCACTGCGCCTGCAGGTTCTCCGTGGCCAGCAGGTAGAAGTAGGCGCCATAGACCGGGGACTCGGTCGCGGTGATCTGGTGCACGTTCAGCGTCTCCGCCACGCCGGACTTGATCCGGCGGTCCACATAGCGCGGCAGCTCCGCGGAGAGCGCGGCATGCAGGTTGTAGGCATAAGTGGATGGCCCCGCGCTCCGCAGCCCGCGGTCGCTGAGCAGAAGCCACGAGGTCTCCGCGAAGGGATAGACGACGAAGAGTAGCGTGAGCAAGAGCATCACACAGCCAATCAACTGGCGGAGGAGGCGGAACATCGGCAGCGAGGTAATGCCGCGCTGCCCGGGAATCGTGTGTGCGCTGTGTGAATCCGCGGTGAAAATGCTTCCGCCTTCGGTCTCACTTCTTCGCCTTCGCACACGCCGCCTGGATCTCGGCCTCCGTGAGTTGGAGCGAGCAGGTGGGTCCCTTGTCGTCGAGGATCTTGGCGGCGAGCAAGGCATTCACCGGGGCGAGCACCGAGAAATGACTTTGTCCCACGGCGGGGATAAAGCTGAGCTTCGGGTTCCGGGAGCGTTTCCGGAGGACATCGAGCGACTCCTTGTTGTTGCGGCCGCTGGTGCCTTCGATCACGAAAGTGGGGCTGGAGATGCCATGGAGGAATTCGACGGGCGCGCGCAAGCGGCTCTCCTTGGCGTTGGCTACATTGAAGGGGAGGTAGTCCTGGCCGTAGACGGCAGTCTCCGCCGCCGGCCCGAAGGAAATCACGGCGCGGAAGCGGCCCTCGGGCGCAGCCTCTGCAACCAGCAGCGCGAGCGTGCCGCCGGTGCTATGACCGCCGAGATAGATCCGCGAGGGATCGATCCATGGCAGCGTCGCCGCATGGTCGGCCGCAGCTAGGACGTCATCGACTTCGCCATAGAATCCCTCCTTGAAACCGGGGTTCTCATTCCCGCCGCGCAGCGAGGGATACATCATCGCCAGTCCGGCCTTGCGGTAGGCGGCGGCGGACTGGTCGTTGTCGACCGGCATGCCTTCCTCCCAGGCGATGTCCGAGATGCTGTTGCTAAAGCCACCGATGAGCCAGATCACCAGTGGATGCTTCTTTCCATCCTTTGGGTCCGGGCTCACGTAGGCGGCCAGCTTGCCCGCGGGGGAAGTATAGGAGATGAGATCGAAGACGCCCTCCGGCGGCGCGGGTGCGGGCGCGCCGATGGATTCCTGTTTGATCAACTTGGTGGCAAAGCCCTTGCGGGCTTCTGCCAGAGTGGGCTTTGGTCCGCTTGGCGGGGCCGGGGTGGCCGGGTTTGGGGTCGGGGTGGAAGACGTTGCGGGCTTCTTGCAGGCGGCAGTTGTCACGATGATCATGGCGAGTGCCGCCGCTATGATAGGTCTTGAAAGGGAACATGCGAACATGATGGTGAGATGAGGGTAAGACCGCGCTCCAGTGAAGCGGAAAAGCGCGACCTTTCCTTCTTACAAGCGGGGATCCACCGGCTCGCTCTCCATCGCCAACACGGCGAGCACACATTCGTGGACCTCCCGCAAGGGGCGGCGGGCGACGAAGCGCGACAGGCCTTCCACGCCTAGGGCGAACTCGCGTTCGGCCATGGAGCGCTTGTGGCTCAGGCCGCGTTCTTTCAAGCGGATGAGATGCTCCGGGTAGTCATACTCCGGTCCGTAGATGATGCGCAGATACTCGCGGCCACGGCATTTCACCGCGGGCTGGACGAGGCCACGCTTGCCCTTCGCGATGAAGTCGCGCGGCTTTACCACCATGCCTTCGCCGCCCTTGGAGGTCAGGTCTTCCCACCACTTCGTGGCGTCGGCCACGGCGGCGGGATCGTCCAGCGCGACCTCGCGCCAGCGGGTGGCGGGGAAGAGTTCGGGATCGGCGGCTTGCAGGCGTTCGGCCATGGCCATGTGCCAGGGGTGATCGCGATCGGTGAAGACTGCCCCTTCGCCCGCGAGGAAGTGGAAGGGCGCGAGCTTCAAGCCATCGAGGCCGGCCACTTCCCAGCAGTAGTGGCGGTAGGACTCGCGGTAGCGCGTGAGCATGGTGCTACGGGCAGCATTGCGCGCGGCGAGCTGGTCGAGCATCTCGCGTGCTTCGGCTTCCATCATGGCATTGCCGCTGGTGTCGAGCACGGCGGCGAGGGCGCTGGAATGGGCCTCTGCGGCGGCTCCGACCGCGGCATACTGCGATTGTAGTAGTTCCATTGCCTTCGCGGACCAGGGCATCAGCTCGCAATCGAGGCAGAGCCAGTCCGTGGCGAGTTCCTCCCAAATGCCCGCGCTTTCCAGGGCGATGGCCAAGCGATCGAGCAAGGCCTGCTCCAATGAAATGTCATCGAAGAAAGCCCGGCCGGTGCGGGTGTAGATCACGCCGCAGCGTTCATCCTTCATCCCGAAACGCGTGATCGCCAGCTCGGGATGGCGGCAGACCACCGCCACCGCGCGCGAGCCCATATGCTTCTCCTCGCACACCACCGTGGCAATGCCGGCCTGTGCATAGTAGGCGAAGGCCTCCTCCGGGCGTTCCAGCCAGCCTTCTTCCTTGCTGGTGCCGCAGGGCGACATGGTGGGCGGCAGGTAGACCAGCCAGCGCGGGTCCACGGCGAAGCGGCTCATCACCTCCAGCGCGGCGAGCACGTTCTCTTCCCTGACCGTGATGGCCGGGCGCAGCGCGGTATCGATGAAGCGCCGCCCGCGCAGGTCATCGAGGTCGAGCAAGCGGTCGTGGGCAAGCTGGGAATCCGGGCCGCTCTCCGGCAGCAGCGGGCGCGCGGGCTCCGCATAGGTGGCAAGCGCGGGCACGCTCAGCGTCTCCAGTTCCGGATAGCGCAGGGCGCTCAGGGCGCCGCCGAAGCAGCAGCCGGTATCGATATTCACCGTGTGGTTCAGCCAGCGCGGCGCGGCAAAGGGCGTGTGGCCGTAGACCACCAGGGCCTTGCCGCGGTATTCGCGCGCCCAATCGAGCCGCTCGGGCAGGCCGTATTCATCGCGCTCGCCAGTCGTCTCGCCGAAGAGGCAGAACTCCCGCACCTTCCCGGATCCGCGGCCCTGCATCTCTTCCTTCAAGCCCGCATGGGCGATGACGAGCTTGCCGTCATCGAAGACGAAGTGGCTCACGAGGTTATCCAGGAAGGTGGTGAGATCGCGCTTGTCCACCGGGTCGGCTTCCAGCTGCGCGACGGTTTCCGCGAGGCCGTGGGTGAGCTGCACCTTCTTGCCATTCAGCCAGCGCAGGAACTTCATGTCGTGGTTCCCCGGCACGCAGATGGCGGTGCCCGCCTTCACCGAAGCCATCGCCAGCCGTAGCACATTCGGTGAATCCGGCCCGCGGTCCACCAGGTCACCCACGAAAACGATGCGCCGACCCTCGGGATGCGAGACGATGTGATCGCTCACCGCGTAGCCGAGCTTGTCTAACAAAAGCAGCAGCTCCGGGTAGCAGCCATGCACGTCACCGATGATGTCGAAGGGCCCGTGGTCCTGCTTGCGGTTATTCCACAATGGCTCGCGCTCGATGCCCTCGACCGCATCGACCTCCTCCTCGCTCTTCAGGTAGATGATATTGCGGAAACCCTCCGTCTTCAGGCTGCGCAGGCCGCGCTTGAGCAGGTTCATCTGCCGCTTGATCACCTGTGGGCCGAAGTCGCGGTCGGGCCGCGAGACGTTCCGTTCGTAGCACAGGCTCTCCGGTACCTTGAACACGATCGCAGCGGGCAGGAAGTGATACTCGCGCGCGATCGCCACCAGCTGTGCTCGTGATGCGGGGTCCACGTTCGTGGCATCCACCACCGTCAAGCGCCCGAGCTGCAAGCGCTGGCGCACGATGTAATGCAGCAGTGCGAAGGCCTGTGCACTCACCGTCTGGTCGTTCTCATCATCCGCCACCATGCCACGGCAAGCATCGGAGGACACGATCTCCGTGGGCTTGAAATGCCGCCGCGCGAAGGTGGACTTCCCCGATCCGGAAGGACCGATGAGGAGCACGAGCGACAGCTCTGGAAGGCGGAGGTTCATCTCAAATCCGGGTGAAAACCGCCATCTGGCTCGGCGGTCCGTGTTCGGCGTGCTCTTCGCCAAGCGGCTCGAAGGTGACCTCGTAGCCATGCTTGCCCGCGACGCCCTCGGCCCAGGCGCGGAATTCGGCGCGGGTCCACTCGAAGCGGTGGTCGCCATGGCGCAGGGCGCCCGGCTTCATGCCTTCAAAGAGGATGTTGTACTCGCGGTTCGGCGTGGTCACGATCACGCGCTGTGGTGCGGCATCCGCAAAGACGACTTCCTCCAGCGAATCGAGGCGGTCGGTATCGAGGTGCTCGATCACCTCCACCAGTGCCGCCACATCGTAGCCGCGCAGCCGTGAGTCGCGATAGACCAGCGAGCCGAGGAAGAGTTGGGCGCGTCCCTCGCGCTTGAAGGGCGGCAGACGATCGAGGCGGTCATGTGCGATCTCCAGCGCGCGGCTGGAGACGTCCATGCCGGTGATTTTCGGGATCTTCGTGTTCTGCAAGAGGCGGCGCAGCAGCTTGCCATCGCCGCAGCCGAGATCGAGCACGGAGCCGGGCTGCAAGCTCGCGATCAATTCCGCCACGCGGTCCTGCCGCAGCTCATGCAGGGAGATCTTCTTCTCGACCGCTGGCTCGGTGTCGTTTTCTTCCGCATCGCTATCCTCCTCCGCTTCCGGCTCGGGAGCCAAGCGCTCCAATGCCTCGCGTTCGAGCCGGCGCTGGAATTTCAGATAGCGGCGCACGATCCAGTCCTTCTCCGGATGCGTGGCCAGCCAGCCCTCGCCCTTGGCGAGCAGCTTGTCGATTTCATCCTGGCCCACCCAATAGTGCTTCGCGCGATCGAGCGCACCGAGCATCACGAAGAGATGCTTCAGAAGCACGTGCAGCGGTGTTGTCGCGCGCAAGGTGAGGCTGTGATAGCGGCTCTCGCCCCAAGCCGGGAAGGCCGGGTCTAGGGGCAGACGCTGCGTCTCCACCGCGTAGCCGAGGGGCTCGAAGAGCTTGTGCAAGACCTCGCCATCGCCCGCAGCCACCACCGGCAGGCAGGCTTCGAGATCGAGCGGCTTGTCCACTAGCTCCGGCCTCTTCGTGCATCGGCCATTCAATGCCGTGCCATAGCCACGCGAGATCGCGACCGAGAGGAAGGACGATGCGGCATAGGGCCGGTCATTCACATACTGGCCGAGTGCCCAGCCGCCTTGCCGCGCGCCCGGCGAGCGCACCAAGTCGACCGGATCCACCTCTACGGTCAGCACCGCCTGGCACTCGTCCTCGCGGGCGACGGGATAGAACACCAGCCCCTTGCCAAAGGCCAACTCGACCGCGTGACTCCGCGCCGGATGCTTGTGGAGCAAGTGGCCGAGGTCCGTGGCGTCAGGCGTCCGGTTGGTGATGGTGAGGAGCAAGGTCCGGTGGTTCTAACCGCGATCCTTCCGTCGCGCAAGTTTGGGCTGGGCGAGCTTGTCGAAGGGAAGGCGGCGTGGAATATCGGCGGCGTGAAAGCAGACGATTTGATGCGGGATCCGCGCTTCGCCCCGATCTTGATGAAGATCGAGGGGCGGATCCATGACAGCGACATGGACAACCTCGTAGCGGGGAAGTGGATACCGAAGGACTCAGCAGTGAAGTCCGCACTGCGGAAAGCCGAGCTGGCGCTTGGGGGAAAGAAGCCGTCGACCAAGCCAAAGGGCGAGGAAGAAGAATGGGTGGCTGCTTTGAGCGGACAACTGGTGGAGCTTGGCAAGCAGTTGCTGCGAGACGAGGGGCTGCCGGTCGCCTATTTTGCGCTCGGAATCAAGGCGACCCAAGGCTCGCTGGAAACGCAGCGGGAAATGGCGGGGCATTCACGGGGCTATCTGGATTTCCTCGAGGGATTCGTGAAGCAGGCTCGGGGCGAGGCAAGCGAGTAAATTGAGGCTGATCCTTAGCCAATGGGCAAGTTCGGCTGCTCCGCCGCTTCCGACAGATCGCCGTGGACGCTGCGCGAGATGATGTCCCGTGTGGCTTCGTCCAGATAGGCGTGGAGCAGCTTGGAGAGTTCCAAGTACTGCGGCCATAGTATCTTGTCCACCATCGAGCGGGTGGTGCGGACCATCACGGTGGTCTGGCGTTGGCGGTATTTCCGGTAGGGAACGAGGCCGTGGCGGCGGACCAGGGCCAGGAAGAGCTGGCGCTTCCAGGGATCGGGCATGCTGAATTGATACTCCACCGGGGCCTCGGGAGCGGCGGCGAGTTGCTCCTTCAGGCGGTCCAGGGCGCTCTTGGCGGCCTGCATTTCGCCCGGCGAATCGGTGCCCATGAACAGGGCTTCCACCTTGCGGATCTTGGCGATGATTTCTTCCCGGGTCATAGCGGCGCCAGCAGATGCGAGAGGGTCTCCGCGTCGATCTTCAGCTTGGACGTGTCCTCGGAAAGCAGCGCTTCCACCAGGGCAGCCTTGTGCTTCTGGAGTTCCAGGATGCGCTCCTCAATGGTGCCGCGGCAGACGAGCTTGTGGACGAAGACCGGCTTGGTCTGGCCGATGCGGTGGGCGCGGTCGGTGGCTTGGTTCTCCGCGGCGGGGTTCCACCAGGGGTCGTAGTGGATCACCGTATCTGCTGCTGTTAGATTAAGGCCGGTGCCGCCGGCCTTCAGAGAGATCAGGAAGACGGGGACCTCGCCGGTCTGGAACTCCTTCACCAGCTTGGCGCGGTCCTTGGTCTGGCCGGTGAGCTTGAGGTGGCGGATCTTCTGCTTCACCAGGTGGTGCTCGATGAGGGCGAGCATGGAGGTGAATTGCGAGAAGAGCAGGATGCGCCGGCCTTCTTCCAACAAGGTGGGCAGCAGTTCTTCCGTGAGGTAGTCCAGCTTCGCGGAGTCCGTGACCTTCTTTGCGGCGGGCGTGTCTAGGAGCTGTGGGTGGCAGCAGATCTGGCGCAGCTTCAGCAGCGCATCCAGTACGATGATGTGCGACTTCGCCAGGCCCTGTGCGGCGATCGCTTCGCGGACGCGCTTGTCCATCGAGGCGCGCACGGATTCGTAGAGGTCCGTCTGCTTCTTGTTCAGGTCGATGCCGTGGATGATCTCCGTCTTCTCTGGCAGGTCCTTGGCCACCTCATCCTTCGTGCGGCGCAAGATCAGCGGGGCCACGCGGCGGTTCAGCGCGAGTTGTGCGTCCTTCGAGCGGTCGCGCTCGATCGGCTTGCGGATGCGGGTGTTGAAGGTCTTCTCGTCTGGCAGGAAGCCGGGCATGAGGAAGCGCATCAGGCTCCACAACTCGCCGAGATGGTTCTCCATCGGCGTGCCGGAGAGGCAGAGCCGGTGCGCGGCTTTCAGCTTGCAGGCGCTCTGTGCGGTGAGCGCCTTCGGGTTCTTGATGTGCTGCGCCTCATCCAGCACCACGCAGTGCCAGTCGTGCTTGGAGAGCTCTTCAAAGTCGCGCACCAGCAGCGGATAGGAAGTAAAGACGACATCAGACTCCGTTACCTTCCTGAAGTCCTCGGCGCGATTCGCACCGTGGAGCACCAGTGTCTTCAGCCTCGGCACAAACTTCGCTGTCTCCGCCGCCCAGTTCGGCACCACTGAAGTCGGAGCGATGACCAGTGAGGGCCGGCCCGGCTTCCGGGCATACTCCGCGGCCAGGTGCGCGAGTGTTTGCAGCGTCTTGCCCAGGCCCATGTCGTCGGCGAGGATGCCGTGCAAGCCTTGGGCCGTTAGAAACTGCAGCCAACGGTAGCCTTCCTCTTGGTAGTGGCGCAGCTTCGCCTCCACCTCCACGGGGACTGAGGCTGCAGGCAGCTCGCGGATGTCCTTCAAGCTCCGGCCGAGCTTGGCCAGCGCCCGCGTCGTTTCCGAGGAATCGACCGCCAGCGCATCCGCTACGCCAGCGGCAGCCAGCCGGTCCATGCGCAGCGGATCCCCCGGCTTCCGCTCATGAAAGAGATGCCGCACTTGGTCCACGATCTCCATCAACTGCCGGGCGGGGAAACGGATGAAGCCGTCCTCCGGCTTCTCGCAGGGCAGCACGATGAACTCCGGAAGATCCGGCGAATCCGCGGGAGGATAATTCCGCGCGATGGCCTCCGCGATCAGCGGGATCAGGCTGAAGCGCCGGCCATCCATCTCATAGGTGGCATCGAAACGGAACCAATCGATGCCATGATCGGACTCCACCTCGATGGCCGGCATGAAGCCCGTGGCCTCGTGCATCGTCAGTCCGCATGCGGGGTCCACCTCAATGGTCCAGCCTTCCTCGCGCAGCTGGGCAATCGCCGGTCCTTCTAACAGCTGAAGCCAGGCCAGCTCCTGCTTGCTGCCCGGAGTGGGTGGCGGAGCGACGGCATGGCGGGTGGATTCATCCAGCATGGTGCCCGGCACGATCCTCATCAGCGGCTGGAGCGGCAGGCGCAGTAGCCGGGTCTCCGCCGCCCGTTCGCCCTTGAAGTCCCGCGGCCAAACCACCCGCTTGCCGCCGCGGAGTGCAGAGTGGTGTCGCGGCGCGCTGTTAGAGAGCGGGCTCAGGCGCGGGCTGTCCCCATAGATGAAGGAAAGCTCGCCGATGATCAGATCCAGGCGCTGCCAGTAGTTCGAGAAACTCTGGGGCCGCAGGCGTAGCACCGGCGATGGAGGCAGTGCGGGCCGCGTCTCCGTCTCCAGCTCCACCGGTGGCGGCAGTGCGAGCGTGGGGATAGAGGCGAAGCGCTCGACCAGTGCGGGGATCTGCGCCGCGGGCACCACCGGCCCGCGCATCCACAGCGCGAGAATGGCCGGATGCGCGTCCGTTTCGACCGGCCCGATCAGGGACTGCTCCAGATCCAGGTAGCGCGGTGGCTGGCTCGGGATCAGCAGCAGGCCGGGGCGGCTGGAGCGCACCATCGGCCGCGCACTGCCATCCGGAGAATTCTCCCAATAGGTCTCGAATTTCTCCGGCCCGCCCGCGGACAAGGCCCGGTAGGCAGATGAGCCGCGGCGGTCGTGAGCCTCCTTGCCGAAGTAGAGCCGGCCCAAGGCCAGCGCCCCGTCTAACAGCTCATCCCATTCCGGGCCCTCCATGGTCATCGAGCCCCAACCACCGAACTTCCTCTGGCGCTGGCGGAAGAGCGAGGCAAGCTGGATATCCTCGCGCACCATGTAGCCCGGCGGGTTCGAAGGATCGGCGGTGGCCGTTCCGCCCTGCAAGCGCACCGTGCCATCCTTCGAGCGGTTGCCCACCCGCAGATTGAAGATCAGCTTGCGGCGGTGGCCGTCGGCGGGCTCCTCGATGCAGTAAGCGAGGAAGCGGTTCTCCTTCGACTTGTCCTTGGGCTTGGTCTTTGCGTCAATCTCTCCGGCGCGTTGCGACGCCTGTTCGATCTCGCGAAGCCATGCAATCAGCGAGGGATCCACAGGCACAGGCCGTGGCGGGAGGCTAAGGTCCAACTCGGGTGACGCGGAGACCGGAGTAAGCTTCGTCTGGAAGAAGCGCAGCAAAGCCGCGCCATGCTTGCACCGGTCGATCGTGGGGCAGCTACAATCGCTTTCGACCGTCCACTGTCCGCGTGACTCGTAAAAGGTCAGGAGGGTGTTGTAGGGCCGGCGCTGCGAGCCCTTGACGGAAGCGCTGGCTTCCACGGTTCCGTCGGACATGAAGTCCATGAACTCGACGTCGCTGATCGAGTTCGCATTCGCGTAGTCCAGCGAGCGGAGGATGGTGCCCTTGTCGAAAAGAGGCTGCCACTTGCCGGCAATCAGCCACTCCGCCAGCGCGGGGCGGGCGGCGAAACCGGCAAGGGTCTCTTCCATGACTCCCTCAGCTTGCCACGATATTCACCAGACGTCCGGGCACCACGATCACCTTGCGCACCGTCTTGCCATCGATCTGCTCCTTCACCTTCGCGGTGGCGAGAGCGGTGGCTTCCACGGATGCCTGGTCGGCGTCCTTGGCCACGGTGATCTTGTCGCGCAGCTTGCCATTCACCTGCACCACCAGCTCAACCTCATCGGTCGCGATGGCCGCTTCGTCATGCTGCGGCCAAGGCTCATTGGCCAGCATGCCGGTGCCACCCAGGCGCGCGTGGATCTCCTCGCTCAAGTGAGGGGCGAAGGGATTCAGCACCTGCAGCAGCAGGCGGAATTCATTCAGCGGTACCACCTCCGCCTGAGTGAAGGCGTTGGTGCAAATCATCATCTGCGAGATCGCGGTGTTAAAGGACAGCTTGGCGATGTCCTCGGTGACCTTCTTCACCGTCTCGTGCACCACCTTCAGCAGCGCCTTGTCGGTGCATGGCACGTCCTGAACCTTGGTAGACCGCACAATCTCGCCGGCCTGGTTCTCTTCGAAGGCCACGCGCCAGACGCGGCCCAGGAAGCGCGCGACGCCTTCCACGCCCTTCATCTGCCAGGGCTTCACCTGCTCCAGCGGACCCATGAACATCTCATAGAGACGCAGCGCATCGGCACCGTACAGCTCCACCACGTCATCGGGATTCACCACATTGCCGCGTGACTTCGACATCTTCTGGTTGTCCTCGCCCAGGATCAGGCCGGGGCTGAAGTAGCGGTTGAAGGGTTCATTGCCGGAGACATGACCCAGGTCATGCAGCACCTTGTGCCAGAAGCGGGCATACAGCAGGTGCAGCACCGCGTGCTCGGAGCCGCCGACATACAAGTCGATCATCCCCGGCTTCTCGCCATTGCCCGACCAGTAGGCTTCCGCCTCCTTCGAGATGAAGCGCTCGCTATTACTAGGATCGCAGTAGCGCAGGTAGTACCAGCAGGAGCCGGCCCACTGCGGCATCGTGTTCGTCTCGCGGATCGAGCCGTCCGGCAGCTCCACCCACTCGCGGGCCTTGCTCAGCAGCGGCTCGGGCGAGCCGCTCGGCTTGTAGTCCTCCAGCGGCGGCGCCAGCAGCGGCAGCTCGGCATCCGGCAGCGCGTAGTGGTTGCCATCTTTCCAAGTCAGCGGGAAGGGCTCACCCCAGTAGCGCTGGCGGGAGAAAAGCCAGTCCCGCAGCTTGTACTGGATGCGGCGCTTGCCCAGGCCCTGCTCTTCCAGCCAGGCGATGATCTTCTTCTTCGCCTCCGCGGTCGGCAGGCCATCCAGGAAACCGGAATTCACCGAAGTGCCCGGATCCGTGTAGCCTTGCCAATCCTCATCGCCCGCAGGCTGGACCACCTGCACGATCGGCAGCGCGAACTTTTTCGCGAACTCGAAGTCCCGCTCATCATGCGCCGGCACCGCCATGATCGCGCCGGTGCCGTAGCCCATCATCACGTAGTCGGCGATCCACACGGGGATCTGCTCACCGTTCACCGGATTCGTCGCATGCGCACCGGTGAAGACGCCGGTCTTGTCCTTGCTCAGGTCGCCGCGCTCCAGGTCCGACTTCGAGGCGCAGGCCTTGATGTAGGTCTCCACCGCGTCCTTCTGGTCCGCGGTCGTGATCTCGCCCACATAGGGATGCTCCGGCGCCAGCACCATGTAGGTGGCACCGAACAGGGTATCCGGACGCGTGGTGAAGACCGTGACCGTGTGGCCATCCAGCTTGAAATCGACCTCCGCGCCTTCAGAGCGCCCGATCCAATTCCGCTGCAGTAGCTTCACGCCTTCCGGCCAGTCCAGCGGCTCCAGCTCATCGATCAAGCGCTGCGCATACTTCGTGATCCGCAGCATCCACTGGCGCAGCGGGCGGCGCTCCACGGTGTGGCCCTTGCTGCGCCATTCCTCGACCTCCTCGTTCGCCAGCACCGTGCCCAAGTCAGGGGACCAATTCACCGGAGCCTCGTGCACCAAGGCCAAGCGCACCGCATCGATCTGCTCGCGCGTCCAGCCCTTCGCCTCCAGCTCGGCCACCGGCTTCGCCTTGCCCGCCTCCTCATCGAAGTACGACGTGTACAGTTGCAGGAAGATCCACTGCGTCCAGCGCACGTAGCCCGGATCGGTCGTCGCGATCTCGCGGTCCCAATCGTAGCCGAAGCCCAGCGACTTCAGCTGCCGCTTGAAGGTGGCAATGTTCGCCGCGGTGGTGATTGCCGGGTGCTGCCCGGTCTTGATCGCGTACTGCTCCGCCGGCAGGCCGAAGGAATCCCAGCCCATCGGGTGCAGCACGTTGAAGCCTTGGCGCCGCTTCGCCCGCCCGATGATGTCCGTGGCGGTGTAGCCCTCCGGGTGCCCTACATGCAGGCCCGCGCCGGATGGGTAGGGGAACATGTCGAGCACGTAGAACTTCGGCTTCGCGGCATCGAAGTCCGCATCACCGGGATTCGGCGTGCGGAAGGTCTTCTCCGCATCCCAGCGCGCCTGCCAGGCGGGCTCAAATTCGTCGAAAGGGAATGGCTTGCGTCGTTCGGACATGGCTCGATTACGGATTTCTCCCGCCACCGGCGGGGGGCGGAACTTGGCGGAAGTCCCTTGATTTGGAAAGGAAAACCCCTCCGCCCGGGCCCGTCTCAGGCTTCCGTGGAAATCCGCTCCCAGATCCCGCCGGCCGGGTCGAATCGATGCTCCGCCGTGTTCTCTACCAGATCCTGGCGTCCGTCCGGCATCGTGATGATTCGCTTTCCGCCGGAAATCCGGATTCGTCCGCCTTCCACCCGTACCTTGTGCCTCGAGATCCAACCGGGATCGTCGCCGCAGGTCGCCACCTTCTCGATCCGCCACTCCCCGACATGCAGCCGGTAGACCGGTGTCCGCTCACCGCGTGCCGCGCGGTAGCCAAGGTTGCCGATGATGTAGATCCACTCGCCCAGCAGAGTCGCGCTGTGGAAGTCCGTCGGCGGGAAGATGTCCTCCGGATAGCCGAGGATCTCGAAGCCGCCCTTCCCATCGTGGATGAAGATCTCGTTGTAGATGCAGAAGTCCGGGTCGTAGAAATCCTCATGCTCACCCCCGATCTGGATGAAGCGACCGTCCGGCAGGGCGGTGAACGACATGCCATAGCGGTCATGGCACCAAGCGGGTGCCCCGCGCTCCTTGGGATCATCGTGAAACTGTTCGCCAGCCCAATAGGCACACCAGCCACAGCGCACCATCGCCTTCCAAAACGGGACCTCCATGCGCTCTGGATTCGCCCTGCCGAAGCGGCGGAAACGGCCTTCGAAGTAGTCTTGCCGGCTCACCTTCAGATCCCGGTCATTTACCAAGCCGATGAATGAGCGCAGAGCCCTCGTTCCCAAGTCCGCCAGATCCGCACCCCGGGCAACCAGCATCCGGATGATCTCTGGGTCTGATGCACAGCCGATGAGTGGTGACTCATCACCATCGCGTCGCCACTCCGCCCCTGCCTCCAGCAGCAGTTGCACGCACTCGGTGGAGTCAGCGAGAACGGCGATGGCCAATGGCGTTTTGCCAGCATGATCGGCCTGCTCCGGATCGAAGCCTTGGTCTAACAACCATTGCAGCATCCCGGCGTCATTGATCTCCGCTGGATAAGCCATGGCCGGAAATCCCTGCCAATCTCTGGCATCGCGGCTCGCACCACTCGCCAACAAATAGACAGCGATCTCCTGCCAGCCCGCATGGATGGCCAGTAGAAAAGCGGTCCGCTTCCAGCCATCCGTCTCTTCAAGATCCGCTCCGCCGGCTACCAGTGATTTCACTCCCGCCAAGTCTCCTCCGGCCACGGCATGCAGCAATGGACTCCACTTGAGCGGTACTGGGTCCGCTCCATGGGCGATCAGTTTGCGCACCTCGTCAAAGCGCCCCTCTCTCGATAAAATCCCCAAGGCCGATTCCCCGTAGCTGGTCACCACGTCCAGAGGTGCGCCGGCACGGATCAGATAATCCATGAGCTGCGGCCGGTCTTGATAAGCCGCCATGAGTGCGAGCGTGTAGCCTTTGGAAGACCGCGCCTGCAGATCCGCGCCGCGGCGGAAGAGCAGCTTTAGCTTCTCCAGACTGGCTTTCCGACAAACGGCAAGCGGCAGGGTCTCCACATCCCGAGCGCGGCGACCAGGCTCTTGCTCCTCCTTCACGCGCGCATTCGGGTCCGCCCCGGAATCGATCAACAGGTCCAGCACCTCCGGACCGGCTTGGCGGCTCATGCATGCCACCATCAGCGGCGTGTGCCCACGATCATCGTAGCAACCGACCGTCAGCCCCGTCGCGATCAGGCGGCGGATCTCAGCGGTGTTCGCCGACCGCGCGGCATCGTGGAGTTCATGAATTGCGGCGAATGCGCCCTTTTGCTAGCAGCCTAGAGGCATCCGCTCAAGAGAAGTTCTGTAGAAGGCAGCCCATCGCCCGCGATTGACACCCCATCCTCTGCAATCTTCGCTCCCACCATGCACATCGCCCTGATCTCCGCCTCATGGCACGCCGATCTCCTCGCCGGTGCCAGCGGTTCCTGCCGGGAAGTCCTGGCGGGTAGCAATGCCTCCGCGGACGAGTTCACCGTGCCCGGTGCGCTGGAGATCCCGCTCTTCGTCCAGACCCTGGCCCGCAGCGGCAGCTACGATGCGATCATCGCCTTCGGCCTGATCGTGGATGGCGGGATCTACCGCCATGAATTCGTGGCAGATGCCGTGATCTCCGGGATGATGCGCGTGCAGCTTGATACCAGCGTGCCCGTCTTCTCCTGCGTGCTCACCCCGCAGCACTTCGATGAAAGCCCGGAGCGCCTCGCCTTCTTCCGCGAGCACCTGGTCGTGAAGGGAAAGGAAGTCGGCAAGGCCTGTCTGAGCATGCTGGCCGCGCTTGCCGTGGTGAAGAGCTCTTGAAGAATTTGAACAGGAGGAAGGCAGGAGAAAGACAGGAGGAAGAATCTTATTTCAAACCTCCTGCATCTCTCCTGTTGAAGATCTGCTGCCTTTGAAGTCGAAGAGGCACTTCCCCTACCGGACCGTCCGGAGCTCGGTCCCTGCCGCTTGCTCAAAAAAGAAAACCCCGCCCGGCACATGATCCGGACGGGGCGGAGCCGCCATGAACAGCGCTCCTCTGAAAAGCGATTCGATTCGTGCGCCGCGTCGGCTGAGGCCGCTCCATCAATCCAGCGACCTCTTTTCCAGCGCCTCATCAAGGTGCTTCAGGAAGGCATCGGGCTTCGGAAATTCGGAGGCGATGAAGCGGTTGAACTCCTTACCCTCAGAGTCCAGCAGGACCACGGTCGGGAAGGCATCGATCTTGTACTTCTCCGCGAAGGGCTTGCTCTTCTCCAGGATCTCCTTCTGGTCCTCCGCCCGTGGGAAGTCGACCTCCACCAGGATGTAGTTCTTGCTGGCCGCCTCCGTGAACTCCTTCTTGGAGAAGACCTCCTTGCGCATCATCTTGCAGGGCGGGCACCAATCGGAGCCGGTGAATTCCACCAGCACGGCCTTCTTCTCCTTCTTCGCCTGTTCCAGAGCCTTGGCGAGATCCGCGGTCCAGCCCTCCGGTTCCTTGGAGAAGGCGGAGCTGACCATGGCGGCACCGCTCATGGCGAACACGGCGAGGTAGGTGACGGCTTTCATTACGTGGGTATAGGCGTAGCACGAATCCGGAATATTTCAAAATTCTTGGCCCCGCCCCGCCGCTCCGCTACCCCGCAGGCATGCCGCCGGAACTTCCCGTCCTGATCGTCGCCACCCGCAATGCCCACAAGACGCAGGAAATCCGCGAGATGATCGGGGACCGCTACAAGGTGCTGGACGCAAATGATTTCGAGGCCCTGCCCGCGGTCGAGGAAACCGGCACTACCTTCCTCGAAAACGCCACCCTCAAGGCCGTCGCCATCAGCCGGGAAGTGACGGGACTGACACTTTCGGACGACTCTGGCCTGGAGGTCGATGCCCTCGGCAGTGCCCCTGGCGTCTGGTCCAGCAGCTACGGCGGGGAAGAGGGGAACCACCCGAAGAACAACGCCCGCCTGATGGCTGAAATGGCCGGGCGGACCGATCGCGCCGCGCGCTTCCGCTGCACCATGGTGCTGGCGGAGGGCGGCCAGGTGCTCGCGGATTTCAGCGGCACCGTGGAGGGCCGCATCCTGGAAGCGCCGTATGGTGCCGGCGGCTTCGGCTACGACCCGCTCTTCGCGCCGGAAGGGCATGACAAGAGCTTCGCCGAGCTGGGGGCGGCGGTGAAGAATGCCCTCAGCCACCGTGGACGCGCCTTGGCGAAGGTGGTGGCTTGGCTGGAATCGCGGGGCTGATTTCCCAAGGACACGCATCCGCCATTTTGCCAAACTCTGCGGCTCATGCGCCACAGGGAGGTAGATCCGTTCAGCCGTCTACTCGGGATTCTTGGAGCAGCGGTCAGCCTGATCGCTGTCGCCTGCCTTGTTTGGGCCATCTGGAGGATCGGACAGCCCAGTGCCGCCCGCGCTTGGGTTTGCGCTGTCTTCGGGGTTTTCGGCGGATTCCCTGTGGCGATGGGTCTCGCGATTGCCTTCGAAGGAAGGCCCGGGAGATCGTCCAGCCCGCTGTCGCTGAGTATCAAATCGCTCATCTTCCTCCTCTTGTTCTTCACCTACGGGTTGCTACTGCTCGGGGTAACAGTGGCGAAATGGATCGGGCCCGGTGACTGGTTGGAACTTCCAGTCGGAACCATCGCGACGCTGTGCTGTCTCGTCCCCAGTGCTTGCGGCATGTGGATCATCTTCCAGCGCTATCGCAAGCGGCGGCGGCGCTCTTGATTTTCCACTCCGCGAATCTGCATTTCTGCTATGCCCTGCACGTCATGCGTCAGCGACAGATAGATCCGCTCCTGCGCGGCGTGGGAATTCTTTGGGCGGTCTTCAGCCTGATGATCGTCGTCGTGGGGATCCGGGCGATCTGGACCGGCTACCCGGAGGCGCATGCGGCCAAGCAGATCTGGGTCGGCATTGGCTTCGTCGTCTTTGGCGGCTTCTTTGCTGCCATCGGCCTGGCCATGGCCTTCAGCAAGAAGTCCGAGGGAAAGGCGAGCCCGCTCAACAACCGCAACCGTGGCATGGCACCGGGCCTCACGCCGGTCATCTTTTGCCTCATGTTCAGCACGGCCGGGCTCGTCCTCTTGGGCGCTAGCCTCTTCCCCGGTGTCTTTGAAGGGATCAGGATCGGCGAGCGGCGGATCAGCCCGATCGGGATCGTCGCGGCGCTGTGCTGTCTCGGCTTTGGCATCTACGGCTTGTGGGGCGCGGTCCGGCGGCGGAGCAAGCGGCAGGAGCGATCCTTGAGGTCCGCGCAAGACGTGGCCGCCGCACGGGAGAGACGCCGCAATGCCAAGCCGAAGCGAAAGCGCCGTTGATTTTCCAAGCGCAGCGGCATCGCATTTCTGCTAGAAGCGCGACGTGAGCACGCCCTCTCCGGCCACTAGCAAAACCAAGACCGGCGGCTGCGGCGCCACGGTCTTCGGCGTCGGCTGGATTCTGTTCAGCTCGATCTTCGTGGCTGCAGGCCTGTGGATGGCTTGGGGTGCCATCCGTGCGATGGGCTGGGAGGAAGTTCCCTGTACCATCACGAAGTTCGAGATCGTGAGGGCGGAGGACAAGGATGATGGCTTCCGCGCGGATCTGGCCTACGAGTACCGTTACGCGGGCCGGAGCCACACGGGCACCCGGCTATGGCAGAGCGGAAAGAACGAGCGCGATGACTACGAGGACCTCGTGGAATTGCGGGAACCCTTGCTGATAGGCCCGGAAGGCCAGCGCCCTTCTGCCGCCGGGGCCATGGCCACTTGCAAGGTGAACCCCTCAAACCCTGCCGAGTCCTGCCTCTTCAAGACCAAGGGCGGCGAGGTCATCGGCGGGGTGATCTTCGCGATCTTCGGCAGCTTCTTTGTCCTGATCGGGGTCTTCATCGTGCTTGGCGATCGCGTGCCTGCGGTTCGGTCCCGCCCGATCAAGAACGGCCTGCCCGGCACCATCTTCGGCATCGCCTTCTTCGGGATCTTCGGCCTCGCGGGCTTCGGCATGCTCTTCGGCCTGATCGTGCCGAAGGCCATCGAGTGGTTCCGCATGCGCAGTTGGACGGAGACCACTGCCGAGATCATCGACAGCCGCGTGGCCCGCCACAGCGATAGCGATGGCACCACCTACTCCGTCGATCTCTTCTACCGCTATGAATTCGCGGGCCGTGAATACCGCTCGAACCGCTACAGCCTGATCGGCGGCAGTTCCTCCGGGCACAAGGGCAAGCAGGAGGTGGTGGCGGACCACCCGTCCGGAAGCACACTGCAAGTCTTCGTCGATCCGGCCAAGCCGTGGCGTGCCGTGGTGAAGCGGAGTGCCGGCTGGGGCGCGCTCTTCGCGCTGTTCCCGCTGCCTTTCATCGCGGTCGGAGTCGGTGGGATCTGGGCTGGCTTGCGGAAGGGCAAGGCGGCGGCTTCCCCGGCGAGAAGCAAGACCTCTGCCGTGGCCGATCCGCCGATCGTTCCCGCGGCAGGCGGCCCTAAGGGCTGGGGCAGCACCGCGCTCGTCAGCGGCGATTGGCAACCCACGCGCCTGAAGCCCGGCTGCAGCGTGGCGGGCCTGATCGGCATGGCGCTGTTCTGGAATGGGCTCGTCTCCGTCTTCGTGTGGCAGGATATCAAGCTCTACCTGCAGGGCACCTGGGTCATCGGCATCGTCCTCTCGCTCTTCCTCGTTCCCTTCGTGGGCATCGGCCTGATGATCATCGGGGGCGTGGTGCAGCACTTCATCCTGCTCTTCGGCCCGCGCTTCGAGGTTCAGCTCGACCAGGCTGAACTCCGCCCCGGCGAATCCACCCGCCTGCGTTGGCGGCGCAGCGGTGGCCGCGGGACGGTGAAGAGCTTCGATCTCCTCCTCCTCGGGCAGGAGGAGGTCCAGTCGGATGGAGAGAGCGGCAAGCAAGCGCGCCCGGGCAGGTCGGTCTTTCACGAGGAAATGCTCTTCACCACGCGGGACTCGCTCGCCAGCGCGCGCGGTCAGGTGGAGCTGAAGATCCCGGAGGAAGCCGTGCCCAGCTTCGCGGCGGGCAAGCATGTCATCCGCTGGATGCTCTGCCTGCGCGCGAAGGTCGATGGCATGCCCTCCATCCGCGACGACCGCGATCTCCTGGTCCGCCCGCCCCAGCCGCCATCCGCATGAATTCCATCACCCTCGAAAGCAGCACCCTCCACCCCGGCGGAACCCTGCGCGGCACGGTGAGCTGGGGCATTCCCCACCCGCCGCGGAAGCTGGAAGTACGAGTCTTCTGGTACAATGGCGAGCCCGGCAGCGGCGAGGCCAGGACGATCGGCAGCCTCGAGCTCGGCGAAGCGCAGGAGGGAAGCCGCGGGTTTGACTTCGCGCTCCCCGAGCTTCCCTGGAGCGTGACCGGCCAAGTCGTGAAGGTCGGCTGGGCGATCGAGCTGGTGGAGAAGAAGTCCGGCAGCCTCGCCCTCGCGGACTTCACCATGTCCCCGGATGGCGGAGTGGCGATGCTGGGCAAGGTGGATGAGCCGTGGTCCGGGAAGGGCTCCTTGTTCAAGCGCTAGCGGCACGATCAACGGACGGCTCTACCGCTGGGGGCGCGGAGCCACTGGCCCGCAGAAGCAAGCGTTCGCTACAACGCACCACAGAGTCCGAATGGAGACTGCCGCGGCGATACTGCGGATCCTTCCCGGCTTACCCACCGGGGGGACCACTCTGCGGGCCAGTGGCTCCGCGCCCCCAGTGGCAGAGCCTCAGGCAGCTCACTCACGCGGCCCCGTCATCGCCGCTGCCAAAGCTGCAGACGCTTCGCTTCTAACAGCTCCCTCCGGCAAGCTGTCAATCCACCCCTCCAATCCATCACCCCCCTGCTTCTCCCACAAAGCCACCAGCGGCTCCACTGCCGCCTTGCGCAGCTGCTCATCTTCGAAAGACCCCACCCAAGCTGCCGCTGCCGGTGCATCCTGCTGCACCCAGCGCTGCACCGTGGTCACCACCGCGTGCGGCAGCACCGCCGGGCTCGCCTTTCCTTCGGACAGCCATTCCGCGACCCTAACAGGATCGCGCTCCGCCAATGCCGGCAGGGCCATCTTCTCCACTGCCAGCCGCACCGCGGGATCTTCTCCCTCCACCCGCGCCAGCAAATCGAACACCGCTCCGGCATCGTTCACCGCCAGCTGCGCCGCGGCGAACCCCAGCGTCTCACCACGCGTCTTCCCGTCACCGATCGCCTGCGCCCACTTCACCGCCTCAGCGGGCCGCGTGGATGCAGCCTCCACCACGATCACCGCCAGCGCCTCATCCCGCTTGGCCGGATCCTGATTCATCGCCCAGGCCACTGCGGCCCCGGCATCCTTCTCGCACCACTCCGCCAGATCCACAGCCTGCGGGCCTTCCGCGGACCGCGCCTGGACATCCCGGCCGACCTTCGCCGGCCGGGATTCCAGAGCTTGCTTTCCTTCGTCTAACAGCCGGACCCCGGCGGCAAGCACCACCACCACCATCAGCGTAATGACGAGGAGCGCGGACTTCATGGTGGTGGTAGACCTCGGATCTTGCCGCCGGGGCGATTGTTTCTCAGGGCGTGACCGTCACGTTGTCGAAGACCGCGGTGCAGTCCGTCGTGTTGTCGTGGGAACTCACGGCCAACCCGATCTGGATGTTCGCGGCCATCGTGACCGTGTCACTGCCCAGCGTCGTCCAGCTCGTGCCGTTCGACGAATAGGACGTCGCCAGCGTGTTGCCCGTGCGGTTGATCCTCACCCAGCGCGGTGCCGTGATGCCCGCGGTCGTCGTGCTCGTGCTCGAACCACCAGTCGCCGTGCGCCGCTGGAAGGAAACGCCGCTGCTTGGCGAGATGATGATCATCCCTTGCTTCGATCCTGCCGTCAGGCTCTCGCGGATCATCACGCCCGCCTTTGCCCAGGCATTCGTGTTTTCCACGGAAGCCACGCGCGCGGTGACCTCGCCATCGCCGCTCAGGCTCTGCCACACGTAGTGGAAGGCATCCGCCGTACCCCAGATGTCCGCACCGCCGCCATTCACCGTGTAGGTCCCGGCGGAGTGTGTGGCACTGCCGGCCACGCCCGTGCTGCCGATGTCCTGCTGCGTCCAACCCGCCGGCAGCGCCAGCGGATCGTAGATCGACATCACCTCGCTGCCGCTGAGCGCGCGCGAGTAGATGCGCAGGTCATCGATCAAGCCGGTGAAGTACTTGTTGGAGTCGCGGTAGTCGTAGCCGATCGCCACGGCCAGCGTATTGAGCGATTGCACCGTGCCGGTGGCAGTGGCCGCTTGCACGCCATCGATGTAGACGCTGCCCGTGGTCCCGCTGCGCAGCGCGGTGAGGTAGTGCCATTGGCCGTTGTTCACCGTCGTGGTGGTCGTGAGATTCACCTGGTAGCCGCCGCTGCCGTAGATGAAGAAGCTCACCGTCCCATCCGCGTTCACATTCAGCGAATACTCGCCGATGTAGCCGCTGCCACCCGGCTCACGCTGCTGGATCACCGTGCCCAGCGGCGAAGCGGCATTCACCTTCACCCAGGCACCCAGCGTGAAGTCGCCGGTGCCGCTGAGCGCTGCCGCCGTGCCCGCGACCACGCCGTCATTCACGCCATCGAACTGCAGCGCGTTGCCCTCCTTGCCCGTGGCCCAAGCCGCGCCGCTCACCGTGCCGGTGCGGGCGTAGCCGGAGCTGTCCGATGCCGTCGTGCCGGAGCCCTCGTTCAAGCGCCACCATGACTTCAGCCCGCTGTAGATCGCGGCGGGCTGTGAGGCCGAGCTGTTAGGATTGGTGCCCAGCGCCGTCTCCAAGGTATCGGAGAAGCCATCACTGTCGGAGTCCGCCGGAGTCGTGCTCACCGTTACAGTGGCCGTGCTGGAATCCAGCGTGGAAGCGCCGTAGACCAGCTTCGCCTTGATCGGGTGGCTGCCCAGCGTGGAGCTGCTCAGCGCCGTCGAGTACGGCGGCGCATAGTCCTCCGCCAGCAAGGTCGCGCCATCGAAGAACTGCACCTTCGTCACGTTGTTGCCGTTGTCGCTCACCGTCGCGCTGATCGCGATCGTCGCCGGGATGGCATAGATCGCGCCATTCGTGGGTGAACTCAGGCTGATCGATGGCGCCGCGGGCGCGTAATCACTGATCGTCACGCCCGGTGCCGCCGGCAGCAGCGCAGTGCCCGTGATGACCTGGCGCGTGATGCCCGGGCCTTCCCATGCCACCGCCACGTGGTCGCCGCCGCCGCCTTCGTTCTGGATCGCCTCGATGTAGTAAGGCTTCCCACCCGTCAGGAACATCGTCGTGCTCTTCTGCGAAGTCTTCTCATCCCAGGACTGGAAGCCGGTATAACCGGATACCGAAGCGATCGCAGCCTTCGATGCCGAGGTGGCACCCGTGCCCAGCGACAGCGTGGATCCATCGTCCGAGGCGATCCAGAAGGTGTAGAAGCCTGAGCTCGGCGGCAGCAGCCAGCCGCTCAAGCGGCGGATGTAGTTGTCCGCCACGCCCGAGGTCGAGGTGAAGGAACTCAGGTAACCGGTGTAGCCCGGCGAGCCCGAGATCACCTGCCCGGTCCAGCGCTCCTCGCGCACGCCCAGGCTGCCATTCGCATACACGATCACCTGGCCATAGCCCGATTGGCCCGCGCTGTCCGTCGCACGCAGCGTGAGCTGATAGGCCGCGGGCGATCCCAGCGAACCCGGCGTCTGCAAGGTCACTTGACCGGCGGCATTGATTGCGAAGATCCCGCTGCCATTGCCCGCCGTGATGGTCCAGCTGCTGAGCGTGCGGCTCGGATCAAGCGTGGCCGTCGCCGTGCCCAGCACTGTGCCGCTGCTCATCGCGGAAGTCGCGGTGAAGAGCTTGCCCGCCACCAGCGGGGAATCCGGCGTGTCGCTCACATTCACCGTGAAGGTCCGCGTGATGCTGTTGCGCGTGCCGCTCAGCGGAATGCTGTCGCCGTAGGCCGTAACCGTCAGCGAGTACGAGCTGGTCGTCTCGTAGTCCAGTCCGCGCACCTTCAGCACGCCGGTCTTCTTGTCGAGCGTGAAGGCCCCGTTCGGATCGCCCGAAGTAAGCTGGTACTCATAGGTCTCGCCCGGATCAGAGTCCGTGACCGTGAAGCTATGTACGACAGTCCCCGTAGGAGCGTCTTCCGCCAGGGTGACGGTCCCCGGATTGCTGATCGCGGTTGGCGCGGCATTGTCACTCCACACCGGGTAACCCTTCGCCGTCACCAAGTCCTTCACCGATTGCGTGATCTCGTAGCCCGCGCCCACCTTGCCCAGCCCGTAGCGCTGGAAGTAGGTGTCCAGGTTGCGGCTCGTCGCATCGCAGAACAGCAGGTAGAAACGGTTCCGGATGAAATTCGGATCGCTGCTGCTCAGGTTCTTCAGGTCCGTGTCGGTTGATCCGGTTGGGTCCTGTAAGTAGTTCATCAGCCGCGTGAAGGCGGTCTTGTAAGCCACCCAGCCGAAGGCATCGGACAGGTTGTAGTAGAAGTCGTAGGACGCGCCGTAGCCGGAATAGATGTCGCAGGCATTGGCCCAGGTCTGTTGCGCCGCCGGCAACGCCAGGAAGGCAGTGCGGTTGCTGAGCCGGTCGGCCGAGCCGTAGAAGCTGTTGGAATACTCCCAGGTCGTCTGCTTGTGGACGACCGAGTAGATGATCGCCGGCATCAGGTTCACATCCACCTCCGCATGCGTCGGGATGCGGAAGGCATTGTCGAAGTTGTCCTGATAGCCGTGGCCCAGCTCGTGGTAGTTCCCCCAGGAGCCATTGATCCGCGCGCCGTCCAGCTGGCCATCGTCATCCGTGCCCCAGCCCGCCTCGATCGGGTAGCCGGCATAGGCACCGCCCGCCGAGACATAGCGCGAAGTCGCGATCGCCTCGCCGCGCTTCCGCCAATTCGTATAACCATAGTACTCGTCGGCGGTATCCATTACCGACTTCCAGTAGTTGCCCACCGCGGTGGGATCGGTCATCGCGCTGAGCTGGGACTTCGGGCAGTAGAGCGTCAGCTTGTCGGTCTTCAGGTAGCCGTAGGGTGCGGGCTTGGTGCTCAGGCCGCTGTTCCACTCGCTGTCGGTGTTCGTCCCGAGCACGAAGCAAGGTGCCTCCAGCGCGCCGCTCACCGTGACATTGAATGTGCCCAAGCTGCTGCCCGCCGGCACCAGGATCGTCACCAGGCCGCCGAAGACATTCCCCGTCTGCGTGCTCGCAGCCGTCAGCGGCACACGCCGCCACAGCTTCGGGAAGTAGTTCCAAGTCGCGGAATTCCAGGTCGTGTCCTCGCTGCCGTTCCCCGCGATGTGGACCTGCAGGCCCGCCGTGGTCTTGTCGGAGGGAATCGTCACCGTGATCGTCGCGCCCGGTGCGGCATACACGCCGGTCTCGATCCGCACCGGCTTGCCACCCTGGTTCATGTAGAAGTCGGCAGGGGTGTTGCCATTCACGGAGACCGTCTTGTTCACCGTCGATCCCGCGGAGGGCGTGCCCGGGAAGTCGCTCGCACAAGGATGCGCGAACAACTGCGCCGGCGTCATTGCGTCGAACTTCTTCGATTGGTAGCGCGCGAGCATCGCCTCCACCGGCTTCGAGGCCCGCGAGATCGTCGCGCTCTGGGTCGGCGCGATCCAACTGTAGTGGCTCGCATTGCCAAGCGTTTCCATGTCGTTGTTCAGCGCGGTCACATCGCTGCGCACGGCGAGCACCTGGTCGATCGAGTTCGCGGCGATGGTCTTGTTCGCCAGCGTCATTGTGATCAGGCCCTCCTTGTCGCGGATCAGGTCACCGCTGCCATTCAGGGCGCTGTAATACGGCGAGGGCGCGGCCGATGGCACGGTGGCCGGCGAAGTGCCGCCCCAGCCGGAGCCGCTGTAGGTCAGGCCGAAGCTGCCGAGCACATTGTAGGCATCCGTGGTGGCGGTAGCCCCCAGCGCCCAAGGCGTGGCCCCGCAGACGATCCCACCGCCTGCCGCTGTGAAGGTCTGGATCTTCGTCACCGCGGACGCGCTGTAGCCCGAGTGCCAATCGAACACGAAGACATCCACCCCGCTCAGGTCGTTGGAGGAAGAGGACATTGTCGTCGTCACCGACTTCGTCAGGTAGCCGCGGCTGGTCCAGAAGCTGGTCGCGATCCCCGCGCCGCAACCCACCGTGATGGTGGAGGGCGTGGTCTTGCGGCTCGCCCATTTCGCGCTCGCCTCTAACAGGGCGGGCATTGAGTTCGCGCCGCCGCCCAGCGGACCGTTATGCGCGAAGGCCACCGCACAGGCAGCCGTCGAGGCATAGCTGTCACCGTAGCGGCCCGCGGCCATGATGGCCACGCCGTTGCTGTCCATCAGCACCGGGAAGGCCGCGGTGCCATGGCGTGCGATGCTGCCGGGAGAGCCCCAGCCGGAGACAGATTGTCCGGCCGTGGTGCCCGTAATGCTGGCGAAGTCCGCCGCGAGATCGGCACGTGCAACCATGGTTGCGAGCGCCGTGGTGGCGAGGAACATGAAGACGCGCGTGCCCTTCATGCCCCTGCCAAGTGGGGTTTTTGGTTTTTTCATCGGGGTTTGAGGAGCCCCCGCGAGCCCGGGTGAAAGACCCATGGAGGTTCCTAACTGCTAGAGCCGCCTCTCCCAGCATGTCAAGAATCCGGTACGCGCGCCAATCGCTTTATCGCCATAAAAAAGAGCTTTGTTGATCCGTATTCGAGAAATCCAATTCCGTTTTGGCACGAATCCCTGCATATCTGACACGCAAATGCCGGTTTCTACCCGCTTGGGAGAAATGCGCTTGGCGGACATTTTTTGTCCTACAAATTTTTTTCGCCGCGAGGCCCGCCGGGAACCTCATCATCCCCGCCGTGGACCCGGACAGCACCCATCCCGCGCTCGGCATCGACCATGGCGAAGCCCGCATCGGCATCGCCGCCACGGATCCCCTCGGCATTCTCGCGCATCCGGTGGAGACCATCGATGTCCGGAAGACGGATGCGATTGAGCGCATCGCCGCCTTGGCCGCGGCGCGCTCGGTCCGCACGCTGGTGCTAGGCCTGCCGGTGCGCATCGATGGCACGGAAGGGACTGCCGCCGAGAAGGTCCGCGGCTTCGGTGCCAAGCTGGCCAAGCGCCTGCCGGAGATCCCGCTCGTGTATGTCGATGAAGCCTACACGACCATGGATGCCGCGGCCAAACTGCGCGAGGCCGGCCGCAATGCGAAGCAGCAGAAGACCGTGATCGACCAAGCCGCCGCCGTGGCGATCCTGGAGGCATGGCTGGAATCGGCCTGAGTGCAATCTACTGTAACTCTAGTAATTCGCGGTCCTGCGCATGAGCGCCGCGCATGACGGCCGGGAGCCGTGCCGGAAACCTACACGGCTTCTGTATAGCGCCTGTTAGGTGCTTGGACCGCTTCTCAAGCGGGCACTGCCAATTGCGCCGAAATGCACGGATTTGTGCCGATTCTCCAGTGCCCGGGGTGTTCTTCCGGCCCGTGGTATCGGCCTTGCTGGCTCGGCTTGCTGAGCGCTTCCCGGCAGCCGGGGAGCGCTCCAGCCCGATCCTAATATGAACCCGACCCCGACCCTACTCCACTCCTCCCGCCTGGGTGCGATCCTTGCCTTGGCCTTCGCGGCCGCGACGGTTGCCCGCGGCAGCACCGTGACCCTGGCCACCGCCGACACCTTGGGCAACTCGTCCTTCAATGCCGCGGGCGGCTGGAACCCAGCCGCCGTTCCTAGCGCCGGAAATGACTACGTGGTCGCCATCCAGCGGCTCCGCACCCCGGTCACCGCCGGTGACTACGCCTTTGCCGGCGCCTCGCTGACCCTCTCCACCACGGGCGGCAACCTGACCTTCAAAACCAACAGCAGCAGCACGATCACCGTGCCGAATCTGATTCTAGCGGGCGGCCTGGTCGACCACCTCAATGCCAATAACCAAGTCTTCACCTTGGCCGGCAACCTCACGGTGACCAGCACCGGCTCGCGGATCTCCGCCACCCAGGGTCCGATCAACGTGACCGCGCCGATCGCCGGCACCGGCGACCTGACGATCCTCAACAACCTCGGCACCACTTTCTCCGCGGCGAACACCTTCACCGGCAACCTCATCGTCAACGGCGCCTTCACCCTCGCCCCGACCGGCACCCTGGTCTTCGACATCGGAGCCAACGGCGTGAACAACTCGGTGAGCGGCACCGGCCCCGCCACCTTCAACGGCAGCTTCACCATCGACCTCACCGACGCCGGCAACACCGTTGGCAACAGTTGGACCCTGGTGAACGTCAGCACCCTCACTGAAACCTTCGGTCCCAGTTTCAGCATCGCTGGCTTTACCGAGAACGAGAACATCTGGACTTCGCCTTCGGGCACTTACCAGTTCGTGGAGGCCACCGGCGTGCTGTCGCGCATCTCCAGCGACAGCGATGGCGACGGCCTGCCCGATGCCTGGGAGTATGCCAACTTCGGTGCCGGGAACTTGAGCGAGTCGGCGACCGGTGACTTCGACCTCGATTTCGCGACCAACCTCTCCGAGTACCAGAGCGGAACCAACCCTGCCAATCCGGCGTCCTACCCCGATGCCGATGACGATGGGCTCAACGACGGCTGGGAGAAGTTCTACTTCAACAACAGCCTGGCCCAGGGGCCGGGCGACGATCCCGACGGCGACTTCAATACCAACGCCTCCGAGTACGCCGCGCAAACCGATCCGTCCTCCGCCAGCAGCTATCCCGATACCGAGGGCGGCTTCGGCGACGGACTAAACGACGGCTGGGAAGTCCACTACTTCGGCAGTACCGCCGCGGGTATCGCCACGGCGGATCCGGACGGCGATTTGTTTTCGAACATCGACGAGCTCACCGCGGGCACGGATCCGACGGCGCAACTGTCCTCGCCGGACACCGACACCGACGGCCTCGCGGACGGCTGGGAAGTCCACTACTTCGGTCTGTCCGGCGAATCGCTCGAAGTCGTGATCGCCAAACAAGCGGCTGCTGGCGACCCAGACGCCGACGGCTACGACAACGGCACCGAGTTCTCCCTGGGCACTGACCCGACCTCCTCCGCTTCGGTTCCCGGCCCGGTCGCATGGTGGCACTTTGACGAGCTGACCACCGGAGCCGTTCCCGCAGGCGCGGGGGGTGAGGCCGCCTTCAACAACGTGGTGCTCGACTCCTCGGGCCACGGCAACCACATGCGGACCTACAACGGGCAGACGGCTCCCGCCTACTCCACCGATGTGCCCCTTGCAACCGTCCCACAGGGCGGCCAAGCCAATTTGGCTTCCCTCTATTTTGACGGTGCCGCCGACGGCTCGTGGCTGGACCTGGTTTACACCGATGCCGGGGCTCCGGTCCGCTCCATGCAGTTCACGGCCTGGACCATCGAAGCCAGCTTCAAGATGGATGCGGCGACCGGCGATCAGGTGGTCTTCGCCAAGGACGGGAACCCGCTGGGTGGCCAACCGCCCTTCCATATGAAGTACCATTCGAGCGATCAGGAATTCGAAGTGGGCATGGTCGATGGATCCGGCACGGCCCGCTACGCGAGCAGCGCCTCCACCATCAGTGCCGGCCAGTGGTATTCCGTCGCGGCCACCGCTAGCGCCACCGAGCTGAAACTCTGGATCAAGGGGCCCGGCGACCATGCCTACGCGCTCCAGGCAACGACCCCGATCAGCGGTGCGTTCTTCAATACCTTCGGAGGCTTGAACGATGCATGGGCGGCGGGCCGCTTCCGCTGGAATGGTACCGAGACGGACCTCTTCAAGGGTTACATCGACGAGATCCGGATCTCCGCGGGTGTGCTTCCTGCTGCCGGTTTCATGGCGAGCACCACTTTCGTGGACACAGACTCGGACGGGATGGACGACAACTGGGAAATGGCGAACTTCGGCAATTCCCTGAGCCAGACCGCAAGCGGTGACTACGATAGGGACGGCACCACGAACCTCGTGGAATACCGCCTCAGCCTGAATCCGGCCAATGGCAGCTCGGTCTTCGCGGCCAGCCTCTCCGGCAGTAGCCTGACCTGGCCCGCCGCCGCCGGCCTGAGCTTCACCGTGCAGCGCAGCACGAGCTTGGCCCCGGGAGCATGGGCGAATGTCGCCACGGTCCTCGCCACCGGCAGCACCGCCTCATGGACCGATCCCGCGCCACCGGTGGGCAAGGCCTTCTACCGGGTGGTGCTGGCGGATTGAGCTTCCTTTTCCAGGCACAGGTCAACGGGCATCCGGGGCAACCCGGGTGCCCGTTCTTTGTCCCGGAGGGACGACAGCGAGTGTAGCCGGACAAGGAGCGATGGCTTGCGCACAGGCTGAGTTCTATGTCCTGGAGGGACGACAGCGAGTAGCCGGGGGTCGAGCGCGATAGCGCGAAAACCCCCGGATGCTGGGAGGAGAGGATTGAGCCCCGGCAGGGGCTCCGGCGGGTGCGCCCCGATTCCACGTGTAAAGGCAAACTTTGAGGTCCACGCGGACCCGCTGGAATCCCTGCCGGGATTCAATACCCTAGGCTGGCGGAACGGGGGTTTTCGCGCTATCGCGCTCGACCCCCGGCTACTTGCTGATCTCCCTCCGGGAGAAAGAGCAGGACTGGCTACTCGCTGTTCTCCTTTCGGGAGATGGAGGCCCTACCTCTTCCCCGGAAACATCTCCCCGCACAGCAAGCACGACTTCCCATCGCACCCGCGCGCCGTGCAATGCCCGCGGCCGTAGAAAATGATCTGCAGGTGCAGCCGGTTCCAGCGCTCCTCCCGGAAGAGCTTCTTCAGGTCCCGCTCGGTCTGCTCCACGTTCTTCCCCTCCGTGAGCTTCCAGCGCTTGGCCAGGCGGTGGATGTGCGTGTCCACCGGGAAGGCCGGCACGCCGAAGGCCTGGGCCATCACCACCGAGGCCGTCTTGTGACCCACCCCTGGCAGCGCCTCGAGATCCGCGAAGTTCTGCGGCACCTCCCCGCCGTGCTTCTCCACCAGGATCTTCGAGAGATCGGAGATCGCCTGGCTCTTCCGCGGGGACAGGCCGCAGGGGCGGATGATCTCCTTGATCTTCTCCACCGGCACCCGGGCCATCTTCTCCGGCGTATCGCCCAGCTTGAAGAGCGCGGGCGTCACCGTATTCACCCGCGCGTCCGTGCACTGGGCGGAAAGAAGAACCGCGACCAGTAGCGTGTACGGGTCGCGGTGATCCAGAGGGATCGGCGTCTCGGGATAGAGTTCCTCCAGCCGCCGGTCTACGTGCGCGGCGCGTTCAGCGCGCGTCATTGCAAGCTTAGCGGAGAGCCGTGGAAGCAGTCTGACCGGCGGTCAGGCGATTGATCGCGGCATACATCTGCGCGCAGTGCGGGAACTGGGTGCGCTTGGAGAGCACCTCGGCGCTGCGGGAGTAGGAGCCCCACTGCACCACGGTCAGTTCCACGTTGCGCTTACCCCAGGCACCCATGTGCTCCTTGGACGGCGTGTAGATGTCCACCGTGTTCGTGCCGGTGAGGGCCGAACCGTAGTCATCCACCACGAAGAGTTGGCTCATCCCCTTGATCCGGAAAACGGTGCCGAGCGGATACACCGCCCAATCCGCGGCGGCGCTGCGCACGCGGTCGGTGTAGCGCAGCGGGGTGCCCGCGGCATTCATCGCGCCGTACTCGATGTGGTCGGACTCGGACTGCGTGTAGGCCGTGGTGCGGACCAGGCGGGTGCGCTCGGAAGAGGGGTAGAAGGGCATGCCGTTCTTGTCCTTCGTCGGACGTGCGGCCGCTGCGGCGACCACGCTCGCGGACGGTGCCGCGGTGCTGTAAGTTTCAGCTTGGGCGAACATGCCACCGCCGCTGTAGGTGCTCGAGCCGTAGCGGCTGACCGCTGACTTCGACATCACTTTGAGACCAGAATCCGAGGCGCAACTGGAGAACAGTAGGGCGACAAGTGCGGCGGCGGAAGCGTAGCGGAAAATCATGCGGTATAGTGGGCGAGCTTGATAATGAACGGATCGCGTTATTTGAGGCTGCATTTACTACCGGCCTCGGGACCCTAGGGCAACCCTAAAATGGACTGTTAGTGGTAGTGGTCCGAAAGCTACTTGCGTGCCACTACGTACCCTTTAGATTCCCCGACTGCGCATTTAGCTCATTCCCAACGGTTAGGAATTTGCGTTTTCCGCACGCTCCCCGGGGCGGTCTGGCGGGATTTTTCACCGCTTGGCGGGGGGCGGCACCGGTTTTTCGGGCTGGCCCAGGGCCTTTTCATGGGCGGCGACAAACCGGGCCACGGTGCGGGCCTCCAAGCCGGTGATGCCGCCGCGCTCGTTCACCCAGCGGCCAAGTTCGTCCTGTGCCAGCCATTGGCGTTCCGCGCGGGTGGCAAGGCCGTGACCCAAGAGTGCCAAGGCGGTGGCGGCGACCAGCGGCCAGAGGATCAAGCGGCAGAGCAGCACACCGCCGAGAGAGGTGGCGCGAGGCGAGAACACGGTAGCCCCGGCCTGCCACAGCAGCCAAAGCAGGGGAACCCCACAGGCATAGGCCGCCCACTTGAGGAAGCCCTCCCGCTCGGGTTCGGGAAATTCCCGCACGAAGCCAGCCAATGGCACCAGCGCCACGGTGAACACCACAATCCCCCAACCAATCCACTCGTCCCGGCGGCCCCAGCCTAGCTTTAGGAAATCGCACCGGCGCGTCAGGCCCAGTTTGCCCAATTGGATGAGCAGCACGGGCACCAGCAGCAGGGTGGCAAGCTGTTGCGTCTGGTGAGGTGGGGCCACGAAGGTGGCAACGGAGATGTCCAAGCAGCCGAAAGGGGTACCCCGCGAGATCAGCAGGAACCAAAACAAGGGGGCCAACACCCCGGCACCGGCGATCAGGACATGGTCCGCCGGCCGGAATAGCGGTGCCAGACCGGCGGCAAGCCCATTCACCTTTCTGCCGCGGCGGAGGCTCTCCAGCCCCGCACCGGCGGCGATCAGGAAGAACATGGCCGCCCCCCAATGGGTGACCATGCGCTCGGCGAAGGAAATTTCCGCACGCCGCGAAGGCTCGAACAGTGCCACCGGCACCCGGTCGTCCGAGTTTTCCGGCACGCCCCCCAGCAAGAGACTTTTGTAAGGCGCGTTGGCGAGGACGTAGCCGCTGTCATAGAACTCGAAGCGGCGTTCCATCAGGGCCTGCTCCCGGGTCATGCCGATTTCACCGGCAGCACTCGCGATTCCTCCCGCTACTCCCGCGATCGCCCGGGCACCGGAGGTGTCAGCCTGGCTGGCGGCGTCCCGGGCGAGCCGGAGGCAGAGGCGCTCGGTGGTCGACATGAGGGCTCTCATGCCCTGCTGGTCCATGGTCTCCTTAAGACGGGCTGCATGCTCGTCGAGCAGATCGCAAATGCTTCCGTTCAGAGCATCTTCCAGCGGGTCCGGCGCGTTGGCCAAGGGAGAAATTGTCTCCGCCAGGAACCTCCGTTCGATGTAGGTTTCGGGTGCCCGGATGCCTTCCAGCAGGCGGGTCCGGCGCTCCAAGCGGTAGGAGTGGAAGCGCGGCGAGGTCAGCGCCTGCTCCAGCAGGAGCATGCCCGTGGCGGTATCCACCTTGGAATGGCCGTCCTCCCCAGCCGCTTTCCGGCTGCTGAAGGCTTCCACCGCGGCATCGTAGTAATCCCAGATGCCGTTGCCAGGATCGATCCTCTGGCAAGTCTTCCCGTAATCCGGCGGAAGCTCGGACTGGAGCAGGAAATGGAAGAGCGCGTATTCCTCGAAGACCGCGGGGTCATCGGGGGAAGCCTCGTGTAGCTGCCGGAGCCGCTCCAAGGTCTCCTGCGGCGAGCTGCCCATCTTGGACCCGAAATCCTTCACCGCACGGTCCACCTGAGCTGCATAATCTTGGGGGAGCTTGAAGCCCTGCCACTGCCGCCAAGCGACTCCCGCGAGCGCCAGCAGGACCGCTCCGGCAGCCAGCGCCACCGGCCACCAGCGCTGGGGCCGGACCTGCTCCAGGCGGGCTGCGGCTGCGGCCACAGCGGTGTCGCCGCGTTCCTCACCTTCCATGGCGAAGGAGGCCATGCGTCCCCTCAGCTCGGCCTGTGCTTCCTCGTGAATCTCCGGGCGATCCGCCAGAGGCCGGGTCGCCAGCCCCATGAAGTGGCGCTCGGCAGGAGACTCGGTTTCGGCAGGGTTCATGGTTCGGAATCTTCTGTCTTTCCGTTGGAACTTGGAACTTTGGATTTAGAATTTGGAACTTCCGAAGGCCTCGCGGTACTGCTCCACCAGCTTCTCCACGTTGAGGACCTCGCCCTTGGTCAGCCCGCCGTGGCTGCGGTCGCTGTGGATGAACTCGTCCTTCAGGAACCACTCGTGCTCCTGTTGCTTGAGCGGCAGCCAGCTGCCGAGGAGAAGCGCGGTGAGCAGTCCCAGCGGCAGGATCAAGTTCCGGCTCAGCAGCACTCCGCCCAGCGCCCGCTCCTTGCCGGAGCCCAGCCCGACGACCGCCTGCCAGAGCAGCCACAGCAGCGGCAGGCCGGTGGCCGCGGCGCTGGCGATCAGGAAGCGGTACTGGGGATCCTTCGGCGTAAGCCAGCGTGCGATCCCGCTCATCGGCAGCAATAGCGCCGCCACCAGCGGGACCAGCCACAGCAGCCAGCGCGGCTGCCGGCCTAGTCCCAGGAATCCCATCCTCCGCGCGATTCGCCAGCGGGTCGCCTGCACCAGGCAGCACAGGACCAGCAGCAGGCCCGCCGCGGGTTGGATGAAGGCCGGTGCCAGCAGCCATTCCCAGGGGCGGGTGGAGAAACTGAAGCCATTGAAGGCTCCCCAATCCCGGCAGCCCAGCGGTGTAAGCCGGGTCACCGCGAGATAGTACGATAAAGGTAGTAGCAGCCCCAGGCCAAGGCACCAGAGCCCGTCCACCGGCTGCAGCAGCAGGGCCAGCCCCTCTGCCATCCCGTTCACCCGCCGCCCGCGCCGGTAGGCCTCGAAGATCACACCGGCCATCACCAGCAGGAGCAGGATGGCGGCGGTGACACCCGTGCCGCGGTCGAGCATGGCGTATTCCATTCTCCGGCCCGGCTCAAAGGTCGCCGGATCCAGCTCGTCCCTCGTCCCGAGCATCCCCGCGAAGTAACTTCTCAGTTGGTAGTTGCCACCCCCGCGGGGAGATGCGGTCACCTTTGAGAAGAGCAGCTGCTTGCGCTGCAGCTCCGCCTCTTGCTCCGCCATTCCGAGATCATGCGCGGCAAGTTCCAGCGCCCGGGCGGAGGGCTTCAGGAAGTTGGAAAGCATGAGCAGGCTCATCGAAGTCTGCGAGGATTCCGCCATGGCGGCGCCAACCCTCTCCCAGCAGGAGATCAGCGCCCGCAGTCGTTCGGGATCCTTGGCACTAGCCAGATGTTCGGCATGGCGGGCGACCACCTTCCCGAGCGCGATGTTCGGCTGGTAGCGCTCGAGCCAAGTCTGGGTGATGGCGAACCTCACGAAACGCAACTGCTCGCCGATGTCTTGCGGCTCCGCGAGCAGGGCCGCGCGCTGCTGCTGGAGCCCGGGCAGGTGCCAGGTGAAGCGCTTGGCTCGCCCAGCCTCGGCGAAAAGTTCCATCGCTTCCGTCTCGCTCGCCTCGTCCCAGGTCGTCTTTCCCGTCTGGGCGTCCAGCGCCTTGTGCCCGGCCTCGTAGAGGGGCCAGATGCCATTGTCCGGATCGAGCCGCTGCCAGGTTTCGCGGTAGTCCGGCGGCGCCTTCTTCAAGTCACCCATGTACTTGGACGCGTAGTCCTCGTAGAAGCGCGGGTCATCAGGATGCCGGTTCTTCAGGTGCTCCAGGCTCGACAGGACCTCGCCGGGAGACGCTTGGAAGCGAGCGGAGACGAACTCCCTCTGCTCCGCATCCAGATGAGCGGCCAAGCGGCCCAAGTCCGGCTTGCCGGAAAAGTTGAGCCCTGTCCATTCGTGCACCGCCCGCCACGTCTGCCAGCCGGCGATCCCCGCCAGCACCAGCCACAGCGCCCAGCAGGCCGCTGCCACCCCGCGCCGGTGCCGCGGCACCACCTTCGCCATCCGCCCGAGCGCGGGCTCCAGCTCCGCTTCATCCGCATGCGCCAGCCGCCCTAACAGCTCGCCCCGCGCTTCCTCGCGGATCTCCGGGGCATCCTCCAGCGGGCGCGTGGCCAGCTCGATGAAGTGGCGGGTCGTGGTGTCGGGATCAGGCGAAGTCATCGGGCCCCTTATCTTTGCGGGGCTGCCGCAGGCTTGTCAGCAAATGCTTCACGGCAGCGGGCGGCGAGGGTGTCGATGGCGCGCGCTTCCTGCTTGGTCATGCCGCGGCTGGAGTTCCAACCCGTCACTTCATCCTTGGCCATCCAGCTCTTCTCGGTGGCGACCATCATCGGCTGAAGCGCGCTGAGGAGGATGATGCCAAGCAGCAGCGGAAGGGTGGCGGCCCGGGCCAGCATGACCCCGCCGAGGGCATTCGCATTCGATCCGAAGAGGATCGCCCCGCCCTGCCAGAGGAGCCATAGCAGCGGGATGCCGCAGCCTCCCAGATAGATGCGGACAAAGGAATCGGCCTGCTCAGTCGGCAGCCAGCGGCCCAAGCCTGCCAGCGGCAGCAGCGCCGCAGTCATGCCGGCGACCGCCCAGCCGATCCACAGGTGCCGCGGGCCCAGGCCTAGGAAGGCGGCGCGGCGGGAGAGACGCCATTGCGCAGTCTGCAGCGTCATGACCAGCATCAGCAGCAGGCCGACCACCGCCTGGAGGGTGTGCGCATGATAGCCGAATTCGGAAGTGCTCCCGTCCCGCCAGCCGCAGGGGGTGAGCCGGGTGATGCCCCAGTGCCAGGCGAAGGGTGCCAGCAGTCCGAGGCCGAGAAGCCATAGTCCATCGGCACCGCTGAAGAGCGGTGCGAGGCCGGAAGCCAGGCCATTCACTCGCTTGCCGCGGCGGATGCTTTCGAAGATGGCGCCGGCGAGCACTGGCAGCAGCAGGACCGCCGCGGCGAGGGCCTGGTAGCGGTCTGCCGTGGCGTACTCTGCCATCCGGGCAGGCTCGAGCGTGGATAGATCGGTCAGCGGTGCCCACTGGAAGATGCCACTGTAGTAGAGGATCTTGGTGATATGGGCCATCTGCGGCGGAGCCTCCCCGTGCCGGTCCCGCGCAGGCGTCGCCATGGCCTCGATCTGGCGGGTAATCCTTTCGGTCTCCGCGTTCATCCCCAGCTCCTCTGCTGAAACTTTCAGCAGGGAGCCGACGCCTAGGAGTCGGGACGCTTCCGCCAGCTCCGCGGGACCGCCTGCTACCTTCAGGAACAGCTGCTCCCAAGTGCGGATGGTCGACCGCAGGCTCTCCTTATCCCTCGCATCGAGTGCAATCCGGATCCGCTCCCGGAAGAGGTATTGGGTCACATTGGGTGTCGGCCGGAGGACGTCGGTGGCCCTTGTCGACAGTTCGGGCATGTTCGTGGGTTCTCCCCATGGCTTCCACCAGGCGGCCTTCCGCTCCAGTGCGTAGCGGTGGAAACGCGGGGCTTGGGCTGCTTCCTCGGCCAAGCGCCAGGCAATCTCGTAGTCATGAGGCTTGCCTGACCAGGGGTGCGCTTTGTCCAGCGCATCCCGCCACGCCCACGCACCGTTGTCTGGATCGATCCTGGTCCAGACCTCACGATAGTCGGGAGGGAGTGGCCCGCCGGAATCTACCAAGGCCTCGTATTCGGCGGGCTTGGTGAAAGTTTGTGGATCCAGGGAGAGATCCCGGTCTTTCCACTCGGAGAATGCCTTCTCCTGATCCTTGTTGAACTTGATCTGACGACCGAGCTGAATGCCGCTCCAAGCGGTGATCAGGGCGAGCAGCAACCACAGCGCCGCAAGCGCCACCGCCTTCCGCTGCCACGGGGCCGGGATCGTCTTGGCCAGGTGCCCGAGGGCCTGCGTTAGCGCCGCCTCGCGCGCTTCCGGACTCTGCACCTGTAGCCTCCCTATTAACTCCGCCCGCGCCTCATCGCGGATCTCCGGCTGGCCTTCGAGCGGCCGTGTCGCCAGTTCGATGAAATGACGCTCGGCTTGGGATTCGGTCTCGGGAGGGATCATGGGGTGATTCATTCAATCGCGGGGAAGGCCGAGCTCGCGTTGGTCCAAGGCACCTTGCTCCAGGAGTTCGCGGCAGCGGGCATTCACCCGCTCCATCATGCGGGCTTGGTAGCGGGTGCTCCCGTGGGCCGTGTCCCAGCCGGTGAGCGGATCCCGCGCCAGCAAGCTCCGCTCTTGGGCAAGCAGCAGCGCATGGGTGCCAGCAAGGAGAAGCACCGCGGCGCTCAGCACCGGCAAGGCCGTCCGGTCCAGCATGGCGCTGTACAAGGATTTCCTCCCGATCGGCAGAAGCTTGGCGATTCCCATGCAGACCAGCAGCAGCAAGAGGGCGCGCGCGGCGATGAGCACCCCAGGGAGTTCCTCTTTGAAGGCATGGTCCAAGGAAAGCTTGAAGACCCCGGCCAGCGGAATGGCGGCGGCCAGCAGGAGCGCGAGGCAGCACCAGGGCCAGAGCCGCCGCGCGGAGAGCCCGATCAGCGCCGTCTGCCTGGAAACGCGCCAGCGGCTGGCCAGCCCGATCATGACGAGGGCCAGCAGAAAGGCGGCGCTGCCTTGCACCAGGATCAGCAAGCCCGAGCCGCCGGCACTCCGGTAGCCCAGGGGCGTGAGCCGCGTGATGCCCCAGTACCACGCCAATGGCGCGGCTATCCCAAGCCCTGACGTCCAGAGCCAATCACGCTTGTCGAAAACAGGAGCGAGGCCCTCGGCCAAGCCACGGATCCACCGCTCCCGCATCCTGCCCTTCAGCCACAAGACAAGCATCATAGCGAGCAGAAGGACCGCCGCTCCCAGCGCCACCACGCGCTCGGTCACGGCATATTCGGCCAGTCGCCCCGGCTGATAGTCGGCGGCGGGCTGGTTTGCGATCAACAGGCTGCCGGCCAAGAAGCCGCGCTCTGCTTCCGGCGTGAGCCAACCCCGGTTTCCCAGGAAGCCTCTCCAATCCCAGAGCGTGTCGCCCGTCTGCGGTCCGCAAAGGAAGCCCGGGGTGATGGAAGGGACTGCAATCGCGACGGAGACCGGGCTAGTCTGCGGCAAGATCTTGGCGGGATCCGTGTCGAGCCAGAGTTCTTGCGCGGCGCGGAAGAGTTCATTTTCGGCTCCCGACGGGTCAAGCAGCCGGTGATCCTCGTAAGTCCCCAACTCCGCGCCGATCCGGGCCAGGAGCTGGTCCCGCAGGCGGATGGTCCTTTTGAGACCCTCCTTGTCTGCTGTCCGTCTCACTCTCATGGCCCGTTCCGAGAACAATTCATCGGTGGCACCCCACCATGGGGTGAGAGCGTCGCCGCGCCGGTTCGCGCGGGCCTGGCTGGCGATTGCGAGCACGCTGCGGCCCGCTCCCGCCGAGGCCTGCCGCGCAGCGCGGCGCTCCGGGAAATACCATTCGAAGCGGGGTGACTGCACGGCCTGCTCGACCAGTTGCCAAGCCTTGGTGAAGTCCTCGTTCCGCCAGCCGGGGCCCCCGCCGACCAGCCGCTTGGTGTGTCCATCCTTCGCACCATCCCCTCCACACAGCCACTGCGCCTCCATCCATGGCCACGCCCCGTTGTCGGGATCGATGCGCGTCCAGATTTCGTGGAAGTCCGGAGGCATCTTGCCCTCCCGAAGGAGATAGTCCTCCAAGTCAGCGGGATCGCTGAACTCCCGGTGCTCTGTCACCAGCAGCGGAAACTTCCGAGACTCGGCTGGCACGGCCTTGCTCTCCCGCGTGAAGGCGAAGATCTGCAGGGCCACAATAGCGGCGAGCAGCAGCCAGGCCGCCGCGATCCGCCCCATCAACCCACCCTCCGGATTGGGCCTCACCTTGGCCAGACGCGAGACTGCTTTTTCAATCAAGCCGTGCCGAGTTGCCGGATCTGTTTGTGAGACCCGCCCTAACAGCTCAAGCTGTGCCGCCTCGCATAGCTCCGGCCGGCCGGCCAAGGAACGCGTCGCCAACTCGACGAAGTCGCGCTCGGCCGGTGGCGTGTCCTCGGGCAGGCTCATGGGTTGACTTATCTTGGAGGGGATGCCGGGGACTTGTCGCGAAAAACCTTGGAGCATCAAAACTCCCGGAGGGAGTGCTGCGAGTAGCCGGAGGTCGAGTGCGATAATGCGAAAAACCCCCGGTCCAGTCTCAGCTGATCAATAGCAGCCTCGCCACATCACCGGGCAGATTCTCCGGGGCGCGATGGACGCAGGGCGGGACCGGGCTGCCGGGCCAGTCCACGGCGATGCGCCAGAGATTCCCGATGCCAAAGGAGAAGGGCTGTGCCTCCGGGAGCGGGGCGTAGTGGAGGTCGTAGCAGCAGTCCCTGAGGTATTCGCGGAACTCCTCGCCGTCTTCCCCGCCGAATTCTTCGAGCAGTGCGGCCCGGATCCCGGGCTGGTCGATGCGGCGTTGGGCTTCTTCCTGGCGCAGGCCCTCGCTCGGCGCGCCGTGATAGGTGCATAGCCAGGTATCGGCTTCCACCGGGGCGCTGTCGGCGTGGAAGGAATACACGTCGGTGGCCACGATTCCCGGGTCCTCGTCGCGCGGATAAGCGCGGATGCAATTGAGCTCGGGCAGCCGGCCTTGCTCCCGCAGCAGGCGCAGGTCTTCCAGCATCACCCCGATGGCCAGCTTTCCCGCCGCGCTCACCGGAAGACTCTCCAAAACAGCTTCGTCAAGCGGGGTGATCCCTTCGCCCGCGGCCAGCTTTTCGACCACCTCGGCGAAATCGCCCGCGAGTTCGCGCGGCCAGCAGAGCGCATTCACCCCGTCTTTGAAGGGCGTCGCGAGCAGCTCGTCAAAACTGCTGACCAACTGAATGCGGGAATAGCCGGGCGGGAGCATGGGCGGAGTGTCGGGCAAGCATTCACGCCTCCGCCAGATAGGCCCGCACTTCCTGTGGCACGAACTCCGCGTCCGTGGCTTCCTCTGCGGCGAGCTGCATTTGCGCGCGGATGATCGCGGGATCCACCGGCGGCAGGTAGCCTTCCATGGTGGCGCGCAGGGCAGCGGCGGGATCGGGGGTGCCGGTCTTGGTCAGGCGGTAGGCCTTCACGGCGAGCGCTTCCGCGGCACCGGGCGTCAGCCACTTGGGCACGAGCGACAGCAGCGCGGTCTTGGCATTGTCGTCGAGCGGGATGCCGCGGCGCTTGCACAGCGCGCCTAACAGAATCATGCCCTCCTCCGCGGTGGCGGTGGGGAAGATCGGCACCTTCACGTCGATCCGGCCGGGGCGCTTCAGGTCCACCTCGATGAGATCGGGCCGGCTGGATGCGAGCACCCACAGGATCTTGCCGCGGTTGCGCGTGTTCGACATCTCTGCGGCCAGCATCGAGTAGACGCGGCTCGACACGCCGGAGTCACCAGAGCCCGCGGCGCGCTGGCCGAGCGCCTGGTCCGCCTCGTCCACGAAGACGATGCAGCGGCCCAGCGCGTGCAGCAGCGCGAAGATCTTTTCCAGGTTCGCCTCCGTGGAGCCCACCCAACGGTCGCGGAAATTCCGCAGCACCACCACCGGCACGCCCGCTTCACCGGCCAGGCACTCGGCCAGGTAGGTCTTGCCCGTGCCCACGGGGCCGCAGAAGAGATAGCCCATCGGCAGCGCGGCGGTCTCGTCTTGCTGCCACAGCGCGAGGTCCTGCTTCAGGCGCGCCTTCACACCGGTTAGGCCGATCACGTCGTCGAGCGTGCGGTCCGGCTCGATGAAGTCGATCAGGTCGCCGGCATCGCGTTCCACCAAGGCCTTGCGCAGCTCGCCCAAGTCGGCATCGCCCAAGGGCTTGCCTGCGTGATTGTGCTGCCGCACGAAGGCCTCCAGCGCGGCAATCGAAGTGCCCGTTAGACGCGAGGCGATGCGGCTGAAGTCCGTGATCTCGCCGAGCGCTTTCGGGCACTCGGGCGCAAGCACTTGGAGAGCGCCAGCCAGCTCCGCGGCAGCCGGCAGCTGGATCTCCATGGCTGCGGCGCGGGGATTGCTGGCCACCAGCGGGTGCAGGGAATTGAGGCGATCCGCGATCAGGAACACGGCCTGCCCTTGCGCCGCCATCGTCGTATCACTGCCCCAGGAGCGGATCATCGAGGCAATGGCGTTCAGCTCGTGGTTCAGCGTCTGCGGCAGCACCGGCGCGTAGAGCTGCGCATCCCGCAGGACCACGGCCACGCTCACCGGCTTGGCCCCCACGGCGCGCAGGTTCCGCGCGAATTGCAGGTAGCGCGCCAGCACCCGCACCGCGGGCAGTGGCAGCGCGGGCATCTCGCCCAGCTCCTTCAGTCCCGGCCAGGTGGAAAAGGTCTCCTGCCCGCGCTCCACCCGCAGGCCCAGGCCCGGGTCATAGGACAGCACCACCTGGAAACGTGGCAGCAGCATCTCCAGCAGATAGTCATTCAGCCGCCCCAGCTTGGGCGTGTCCCCGGGCTGCATCAGCATGCGGTCCGCCACATTGCCGTGGAGGATGAATTGCCCCGCCGCCCCGCTCTCATAGCGCGCGACGATCTCAGTGGCCCATTGCGGAAGGTGGTTCGCCATTCGCCGCCGATTCAGACGCGCTGGCGGCGAGCCTGTCCATGGGAAAGCGGGGCGAGATTCTCCATGGCCAGAAGAGGGGACGGGAATGGATAGGATGAATGGGATCCGGAAAATGAGACCGCGGATGGCGCGGATGCCACGGATAAAGAAGGGGTGTCCAGGCTTTCATCGCTGCTCCTCCATGAGCGGCATCCACGGTTCAAACCTCTTATCCAATCCATCCCATCCATCCTGGTCCCTCGACCCAAGAAAGGAAGAAGGCAGGACCCATCACAGGTCCTGCCTTTCTGAAAATCAGGCTTGGGGAGCCTCAGGCTTACTTCACCTTCACGGTGAGTTCTTCCTTGGACTCGAACTTCACGCCCGGGGTGTCCTTGAAGAGGGCGGCGGCGGCGGCGGGGCCTTCGTCGTTCAGCTCCATCATCTTCTTCAGCTTGTCGGGGTCTTCCACCAGCTTGGCGAATTCGATGTCGATCAGGGTCACGGTGTTGCCATCGCGGTGGGTGGCGTTGGTCTCGGCGATGCCGTCGGCCATCTCGACCTTGAAGGACATGCGCATGTCCTTGAACATGCCCTTGGCCATCTCAAGCTGGGCGGGGTCGATCTCCGGCTTCGCGTCGCCAGCTGCGCCTTCCGGCTTGGCGGGCTTGTTCTGCGGGTTGGCCAGGGTCAGCACGCCATCGGCATACTTGAAGGTCACCGGCTTCTGGTCCGGGGTCTTCACTTCGGCACCTTCCGGGGCCATGGCCTTGGAGGCCTCGACCATGGAGCCGCCCATCGCGAAGGAGACCTTGTTGATGTCCTTGAATTTGTAGACGACTTCCACGCCCTTCTTGCCGCCCTTTTCGACCTTGCCGGCCTTCTCGACTTCCACGCCTTCGCCGAGCTTCTTGGCATAGGCGGAGGTGAGCTTTTCGTCGGTCATCTTGGACAGCGGGTCTTCGCCGCCGCCTTGGGCGGACATGCCTTCCAGCATGGCGCTGGCTTCAGCGCCGAGCAGGGTGGTTTCGGTAATGGTACCGCTGCCGTCCTTGTTCAGGCGGATGACCGCCGTTTGCTCGAAACAGGACGTGGAGAACAGCGCGAGCAGCGCTGCGGTGAGGATGGTGAAGATTTTCTTCATGACAGAACCCCCAACGTGCATGCTTCCGGGAGTTTGACAAGAAATCCCACGTTGCGGATTTGCCCCCTTTTCCACTCACCCTCAGTCAATCCCCGCCGCGGAGCAGGGCGGACTTGATCAGCTGGGCGCGCTTGAGCGCATCCGCGTTGTCCGTGCCCAGGAAATTCACGTGGCCCATCTTGCGGCGGCCGATCGCGCGGCGCTTGCCGTAGAGATGCAGGAAAGCGGAGCCGTCCGCGAAGACCGGGGACCAGTCCGGCGGCTCCATTTCCCCCGGCCACATGTCACCCAGCAGGTTCAGCATGACCACGGGGGAGAGCAGGCGGGTGGAGCCCGCGGGCAGGCCGCAGATCACGCGGACCTGCTGCTCGAACTGGGAAGTGGCGCAGGCATCCAGCGTGTGGTGCCCGGAGTTGTGCGGGCGCGGTGCCATCTCATTGACCAGCAATGAGCCATCCGGGAGGTAAAAGAACTCCACGCCCATGATTCCCTGGTAGTCCAGGGCCAGCGCGACCTCGCAGGCGATCACCTTGGCCTCCGCGGCCACTGCCGGGCCGATCCGGGCGGGCACGATCGAAACGTCCAGGATGTGGTGGCGGTGGCGGTTCTCCGCGGGATCGTAGACGGCCATGGAGCCGTCCGCGCTGCGGGCGACCATCACGGAAATCTCCAACTCGAAGGGAATGAAGGCCTCCAGCACCGCGCGGTCCGCGCCGAAGCCGGCCCAGACAGCGGCAGGGTCTTCATCCCCGTTCAGCTTGAGCTGGCCCTTGCCATCGTAGCCGAAGGCGGCGGTCTTCAGCACCGCGGGCGTGCCGATCCGGCCGATCGCGGCGGCCAGTTCCTCCGCGGAGGCCACCACCTCGAAGGGCGCGCAGGGGATGCCGTTCTCCCTCAGAAAATTCTTCTCCCGCTCGCGGTGCTGGCAGATCGCCACGGCATTTGGGGAGGGGTGCAGGGTGATCCGCTCCGCCACCGCCTCCAGGGTCTCGCGCGGGATGTTCTCGAACTCGACCGTGGCCACCGCGGCCTTGGCCACGAATTCCTCCAGCGCCTCCGGGGAATCGAAGGGGGCATCGATCGCCTCATCCGCCACCACCATGGCCGGGGCCTCCAGGCCGCCGGTCCAGACCAGGGTGCGGTAGCCCATGCGGCGGGCCTCCATGCAGAACATCCGGCCGAGCTGGCCGCCACCGAGGATGCCAAGCACGGAGCCGGGCGGGATGACTGGGGATCGCTTCACCGTTGCCGTTGCCATTGAGGGGCGCGAAGGAAAACCACGGAATCGGGGGAAATCACGGAAAAAAGAATCTGACAGATCTGTCGGATCAGACGGATCCGTCCGATCTGTCTTTAGACGCCCGGCTCCGGCAGCGTGGCCGCCTTCACCGTCTCGTTCTGCTTCTTGCGGAAGGCCTGGAGCTTCTCCAGCAGCGCCGGGTCCTCCCCGGCCAGCATGGCCACGGCGAAGAGCCCGGCATTGATCGCCCCCGCCTTGCCGATGGCAAAGGTGGCGGTGGGGATGCCGCCGGGCATCTGGACGATCGAGAGCAGGGAGTCCATGCCCTTCAGCGCGTGGGACTCCACGGGCACGCCCAGCACCGGCAGATCGGTGATGGCGGCGGTCATACCCGGCAGGTGGGCGGCCCCGCCAGCCCCGGCGATGATCGTCTTCAAGCCGCGCCCGCGGGCCTCCGTGGCGTAGGAAAACAGCTTGTCCGGGGTCCGGTGGGCGCTCACGACCTCCGCCTCCCAGGCCACGCCGAAGTCATTCAGCGTCTTGGCCGCATGCTCCATGGTCGGCCAGTCCGAGGTGCTGCCCATGATGATTCCGACGACAGGGGTTGCCATGCCGGGGAGACTCAAGACTCGAAGACTCAAGACGCAAGACTTGAATTTGAGAGCCGCGGCATGCCGCAGAACTCCAGTCTTGGGTCTTGAGTCTTCGGGTCTTGGGTCTTTTGCTCCCCGCGCTCATGCTGAAGGAAGCCATCCAGGAAGTCCGCGTCTTCGCCCCCGCCACCGTCGCCAATGTCGCTTGCGGCTACGACGTGCTGGGCTTCGCGATCGACGCGCCCGGGGACGAGATCGTCGTCCGTCATTGCGACAAGCCCGGCCTGCACATCACCAAGATTACCGGTGACGATGGCAAGCTGCCGAAGAACCCGGAGAAGAACACCGCCGGTGTGGCCGCGCTCGATTTGCTGCGCCACCTGGGCATGACGGACCGCGGGATCGAGATGGAGATCCACAAGAAGATGCCCTTCGGCTCCGGGCTGGGGTCCTCCGCGGCTTCGGCGGTGGCCGGTGCCTTCGCCGTGAACCGCCTGATCGGCGAGCCCCTTTCCAAGAAGCAGCTCCTGCCCTTCGCGATGGCCGGTGAGGCCTCCGCGGACGGTGCCTGGCACGCGGACAACGTGGGCCCCTGCCTGCTGGGCGGGATCGTTTTCATCCGCTCGAATGACGAGCTGGACGTGGCGCAGCTTCCCGCGCCGAAGAATCTCTGGGCCGCGGTGGTGCACCCGGACATCGAGGTGCTGACCAAGGTGGCCCGTGAGATCCTGCCGAAGGACATCCCGCTGGTGAATGCCACCCAGCAGATCGGCAATCTCGGCGGCCTGCTCTGCGGCATCATCCAGGAAGACTACGGCTTGATCTCGCGCTCGATCCACGACGTGATCGCCGAGCCGCGCCGCCAGAAGCTGATCCCGGAATTCTACAAGGCGAAGCGTGCGGCTCTGGCCGCGGGTGCCCTCGGCTTCTCGATCTCCGGTGCCGGTCCCAGCGTCTTCGCGCTCTGCGAAGGTGAGGAGACCGCGCGTAAGGTGGGCGAGGCGATCTCGAAGGTCTTCACCGCCATCCCGCTGGGGAACCAGGTCTACGTCTCCAAGATCAATCCCCACGGCGTGCACGTGGTGGAGGAGAAGGGGGCGAAGTGAGGGTGCTTTGGCCTAGCATTCCGCTGTGGATCGTCTACCATCCTGACATGCCGAAGGAACCATGCAGCTCCCCGGAAGAAATGCGCCAAGCTCGGTTGAAGAGACCGCAGCGCACCTCCGCGCAAGCATGGGCGCAGCACGACGCGGCCGTCATAGCCTTGCGGAACTTCGGGACAGAGAGCGAGAAATCCTCAAGGCGTGGTTCGACGGCCTCGGGCGAGTCTTCAGCGAAGACCCAACGCTGAGCTTGGACAAGCGCCAAGCTCACGGCGAGCACTGCGTGGCGTTTGATCATGGCACCTTGAGCTGGTGGAAGACCACCCACCCGGGAAAATCCGGAGTCGGTGCCGAGTTCCACTACGACGATCTGCCTCCGTTTGCGATCACCTCTGTTTCAGCTCGCGAGTTGCTCCCTTCCGAATACCTGGAGCGATTGATCGTTCACAATCGGGAGTTCGGGGATGACATCAGGATTGAGGGTTACGTTGAACGGGACCTACCTAGTCTCGTCATTTCACAGCCCGGCTTGGAAGGTGAGCCGGCGACAGCAGATCAGATGGAGGATACCTTGCGTGGCCTGGGTTACTTGGTGATCCCCGGGCTCCATGTGGGAAGATCGGAATCCATCTCTTTCTACCATCCCGGGAAGCGCATTGCGCTTTTCGATGCTCACCCCGCCAACTTCTTCCATTGGGAGGGCGTCACGATCCCCGTCGACGGCATCATTCTTCAAATCACTAGCGAATCCGAACATGACTGGCTTGCCGCGCGCGCGGTGGGGCCCGATTCGTTCTAATTGGCACTTGGAACTTCTTCTTCACTTGGCACTTTCATGCTCTACCACTCCACCAACAACCCCGCCCACCGGGTCGATCTGAAGGAAGCGATCCTGCGTTCGCTGCCGCCGGACAATGGCCTGTACATGCCGGATACCCTGCCGGTGCTGGGAGACGAGTTCTGGGCGATCTGGCGGGAGCTGAGTTTCCAGGAAATCGGCTATGCGGTGGCGCATGCCTTCTTCCATGAGGATGTGCCGGCGGCGGATCTGAAGCAGATCGTGGAAGGCACGCTGGCCTTTGACGCGCCCTTGGTGAGGCTGGCACCGGGCGATCATATCCTGGAGCTCTTCCATGGGCCGACGCTGGCTTTCAAGGATTTCGGCGCGCGCTTCATGGCGCGGCTGATGGCATGGCTGGTGCGCGGGGAGAAGCGCGAGCTGACGGTGCTGGTGGCTACTTCCGGCGATACCGGCGGTGCGGTGGCCTCCGCCTTCCACAAGGTGCCGGGCACCAAGGTGATCATCCTCTATCCGCAGGGCAAGGTCTCCGGCTTGCAGGAGAAGCAGCTGACCACGCTCGGCGACAACATCAGCGCGCTGGAGATCGATGGCACCTTCGATGACTGCCAGCGCCTGGTGAAGTCCGCCTTCCTCGACCGCGATCTGGCGGAGCGGCTGAACCTGACCTCGGCGAACTCGATCAACCTCTCGCGCCTGGTGCCGCAGAGCTTCTACTATATCCATAGTGCCCGGGAGCTGCCGGAGGGAGTGGAGCCGGCCTTCGTGATTCCATCCGGGAACTTCGGCAACCTCACCGCGGGACTGCTGGCGGTGCAGCTTGGGCTGCCGGTGAAGAAGTTCATCGCGGCCACGAATGCGAATGATGTGGTGCCCGCCTATCTGAAGAGCGGCAACTACCAGCCGCGGCCGAGCACGGCCACCATCTCGAATGCCATGGACGTGGGCGCGCCCTCGAACTTCGCGCGCATGCAGGCGATCTTCGGCAATTCGTGGGACGCCATGCGCAGCAAGATCGAGGGCATGGCCTTCACCGATGACCAGACGCGCGCAGCGATCCGCGAGGTGAAGTCGCTCCACGACTACGAGATCGATCCGCACGGCGCGGTTGGCTGGCTGGCCGCCCGCAAGTGGCGCGGCGCGAACCCGGGGAACCCGACGATCACCCTGGAGACCGCGCATCCTTCGAAATTCCTCGACGTGATGGAGCAGGAGATCGGCAGGGGCAGCGTGGAGATCCCGGAGCGCCTCGCCATTCTCGCGGACCGGCAGAAGGTCGCGGCGAAGCTTCCTGCGGATGAAGCCGCTTTCAAAGCCTGGCTTGCGGGCTAGGATCGGTGGCCATGGAAGATGTCACCCGCGTGCTCAATGCCATGGCTGCCGGCGATCAGTCCGGCTCGGAGGAGTTGCTCGCCTCGATCTACGCCGAGCTGCGGCGCATGGCTGCGGGGAAGATGGCGGGCGAACGCTCCGGCCACACCTTGCAGGCCACGGCACTGGTGAATGAGGCCTACCTGCGCCTCGCGGGCGGGGCGGGGGATTGGGCGAACCGGCGGCATTTCTTCGGCGCGGCCTCGGAGGCGATGCGGCGGATCCTGGTGGAGAATGCCCGCCGCCGCGCTACCGACAAGCGGGCAGGGGTGAAGACGGATCTGAACGAGGAGATCCACGAGTTGCCGCAGGACGAGAAACTGCTGCAAGTCCACGAGGTGCTGGATGAACTGGAGGCAGAGGACCCACTAAAGGCACGGATCGTGAAGCTACGCTTCTTCGTCGGCCTGGGTCACGATGAGATCGCGGCCCTGCTGGAGGTGAATGAGAAGACCGTGCGGCGCCACTGGGAGCTAGCGCGGGTGTGGCTGTTCCGGGCGATCAAGGAGGGGTGAGGGGAACGAACCGCGGAGGCGCCGAGGATGATTGAGTGACGGGAGATGTTGCCCTTCGCGGCATCGCCGCTTTCGGAGTGCGTGCGAGAATCGCCGCTTTTTGAGCGAGTGCGCGGATGGGATCGCGATTCAAGTTCTAGGGACGTTCACCCCCACCTGGATGGGGCAGTGTCCCCGGACCCCGAAGATCGGTCTGCGGTGACAATCCCCGAATCGGATCGTGTAGGGTTACCGACCGCGCCCCCGCGGTAGGGGGTCACCTCCCTAGAACTCCAGCGACGTTCCGAGGGAAGGCGCGCCCAAAAAAGCGGCGATTCTCGCACGCACTCCGAAAGCGGCTGCGCCGCGAAAGGGGGCACTAACCGGGGAGAGAAAAAAATTCCTGCCCACTGTCCGTTTTTCCGCCAGCATCGCGCACGAGGGGTCATGATGGACACCTACGATGACATCTTTGCCGTGGCGCGCGAACTCCCTGCCGGCGAGCGCGCCGCTTATCTGGAAGCTGCCTGCGACTCGCCGGAGCAGCGCGCCCGCGTGCTGGCCCTGCTGGGCGAGGCCGCGGAGGCGGACGACTTCTTCGCGCCGATCGAGCCGCCCGTGCCATCGATCGTGGAGAAGCCGGGCGACATGGTGGGCCGCTACAAGCTGCTCCAGAAGATCGGGGAGGGCGGCTTCGGCGTGGTTTTCATGGCGGAGCAGCGCGAGCCGATCGTGCGCCGCGTGGCGCTGAAGATCATCAAGGCCGGCATGGACACGCGCCAGGTCATCGCCCGCTTCGAGGCGGAGCGCCAGGCGCTGGCGATGATGGACCACCCCGGCATCGCCAAGGTCTTCGATGCCGGCTCCACCGCGGCGGGCAAGCCCTACTTCGTCATGGAGCTGGTGCGCGGCCTGGCGGTCACCACTTTCTGCGACCAGCACAAGTACGATACTTCCCGTAGGATCGGCCTCTTCATGAGCATCTGCGCCGCGGTGCAGCATGCCCACCAGAAGGGGATCATCCACCGCGACCTGAAGCCCTCGAACATCATCGTCGGCCTGGATGGCGACACGCCGGTGGTGAAGGTCATCGACTTCGGCATCGCGAAGGCCACGCAGCAGCAGCTCACGGACATGACGCTGTTCACGCGCTTCGAGCAGTTCGTGGGCACGCCGCTCTACATCTCGCCGGAGCAGGCCAGCCTCTCGGCCATCGATATCGACACGCGCTCGGACATCTACAGCCTGGGCGTGCTGCTCTACGAACTGCTCACCGGCAAGCCGCCGATCGATGGCAGCGAGCTGATGGCCGCGGGCTTCGATGAGATGCGCCGCATCATCCGTGAGAAACAGGTGCCGAAGCCATCAACGCGCCTCGGCACCATCGGTGATGAAGAGATGCGCACCATCGCGCAGGCCCGCCATACCGAGCCGCGGCAACTCGGCTTCCTGATCCGTGGCGAGCTCGATTGGATCGTGCTCAAGGCGCTGGAGAAGGATCGCAGCCGCCGCTACGGCACCGCCACCGCGCTGCGCGAGGACCTGGAGCGCTACATGCGCAATGAGCCGGTGAAAGCCGCGGCACCGAGCCGGATCTATCAGTTCCGCAAATTCATCGTCCGCAACCGTGGTGCTGCGACGGCTGCAGCCCTGGTCGTGTTGGCGATGGCGGGTGGCACGGCGGTGTCGAGGTGGCAAGCGGTGCGCGCCCGCAAGGCGGAGGCGGCGATGAAGGCAAGCCTGGTCGAAGTGCAGAAGGCCAAGCGCGATGCCGAGGACCTCTCCGCCTTCTTCACCGACATCCTCCGCAATCCGGATCCCGCCCGTGAAGGCAGCACGATCACGATGGCGGAGACCCTGGGCCGCGCGGCCAAGCGCCTGGAGAGTGAGTTCGAGGATCAGCCGGAGCGCCGCGCGAAGTTCAGGCTCGCCTTGGGCAGTGCCTACTACTCGCTCGGCCTCTATGAAGAGGCAGAGGGCCTGCAAAGCCGGGCCTACTGGTACTTCCGCGAGACCTTCAGCGAGGAAGATGCGCGGACGATCAATGCGATGGAGGACCTGAGCCTGTCCTACTACATGGGCAACAAGCCGGGCTATGCCGTGCAGCTCCAGCAGCGGGTGCTGGAATACCGGCAGCACCACGATGGCATCGATGCCCCCGCCACCCTGGTCTCCATGCACCGCTTGGGGAACTACCATGGGGCCTGCGGGGATCGTGATGAGGCGCGCGATCTGCGGACCTCGGTCTATCAGAAGTACAAGCTGCAGCTCGGGCTTGATGCGAAGGAAACGCTCAATGCGATGCAGAACCTGGCCATCTCCCACGATGAATATGGCAGGACCGACGAAGCGCTGCGCCTGCGCCAGGAGGTGATGGACAAGCTCAGCAGCTCCGGCCGCCTGGAATCGCCGGACGGCATCCGCGCGATGTCGAATCTCGCGATTTCCTACGACAAGAAGGGGCGCGCTGCCGAGGCCCTGGAGCTGCGCGAGAAGGCCCTGGCCGCCAGCCGCAGGATCCACGGCCCCGAGCATCCCGAGACCGTGCGGAACATGAATTCGCTGGCCGATAGCTACATCACCAACGGTCGTGCGCAGGAGGCGCTGGACCTCCGGCAGCAAGCGGCCCGCATGCGCGGCAAGGCGCTGGAGACGCCGCGGGTCAAGTCGCTCGTTGAAATCGCCGAGGTGGCCGCAGCCTATGAGAGCGCTGGACTGCCTGAGCCCGCCGCCAAGCTGCGCGAGGAGATCGCGCGCCGTGCCGAGCTGGAGGTGCCGCCGAATCCGGACGAGCAATACATCCATCCCCTGAGGGCCCGCGCGGATTCCCGTGCTCGTTTCGGCCGCTGGAAGGACGCGGTGGAGGATCAAGAACTCATGGCCGGCATGTCGCCCGTCGATAGCAGCCTGTGGATGCGCCTTGCCGCACTGCGCCTGCGCGTCGGTGATCCCGTAGCCTATGCGGAGATGCGCGGGCGGGCCATCGTGCAAATGCAGAAATGGCCGCACCTGCAAAAGACCGAACGCCTGGCCAAGCTCTGCTGGCTGATGCCGGACCCCGCCATGGACAAGGAGCAGGTGAAGTCTTGGAACACCCTGGCCCTGCAACTCCAGGGTGGCGACTTGCCATGGGCGCAGTGGAACATGGGCCTGGCGGAGTATCGCTGCGGGAACTTCACCGCCGCGGAGGAGATGCTCGGGAAATGCCTGGCCGTGAACCTAACAGGAGAATGCCGCAGCAGCGCCCTCGCCGTACAAGCGATGGTGCTGCATGAGCTGAAGCGTGATGCGGAAGCCCGCGAGTCGCTCGCCAAGTCCGCCGCCATCCTCGGGGATACCTTCGCCCAGCCTGACAACACGGCGCAGAAGGTGATCGGCACCGAGTGGACCGACTGGCTGATCGCCCGCTGCCTCTACCGGGAGGCGGAGAAGTTGTTAGGCCCTGCGGCCGGGGCGCAGCGGTAATCTGAATGGCTCTTGCTTGGGACGAATTCCCGTTGTCGGGAGCGTCTTGTGGAGTGCGGTGGCACGACACCGCTTTGGCTTCAGCTTGGTGATGCTACAGTAAACGGCCACGGATTGGCGGTGAGTGAGCTTTCCTGCGGGCGCTTCGTTCACTCTGCGGGAGAGGGTCACGAGTGGGAGAATCCAAGCGCCCCCGAAGCCAAAGCGGTGTCATGCCACCGCACTCCAAGCACCGCTCACGATAACCGCATTGCCTAACACGTGCCCATCCCACATCCTCGTGGAAGATGTGGGATCTCGATGAAGACAAGCAGGCCTTTGTGGATGCGGTGCTGGCCCCCCTGCCGCCCGATGATGCCATGCGCGGCAGGCTGGAGCAAACGGTCCAGGTGGCGGGCGGGATGCTGCCTGAGGGCGGCACGCCCGAGGCCCGCGAGGCGGCGGCCCGGATGCAAGCCACCGCTCCCGGCTATCGCAGGCGCAGGCTTCTGACGCGCGCGCTTGGCTGGGCGCTCATGTTAGGGATCGCCTGGGTCACGCTCGCCGCGCCTGCCGCCCGGCTTTCCCTGGGAGATACCCTCGATACCAGCGAGCTGGCCTCCCGGGCCTTGCCGCGCTTCCTGCGGGAGGCCCTTTCCCCGGGCAGCGGCCGGGAAGTGCGGAGGATGGCGGAGCGCATCGCCCCGGACCATCTTTTCACGGCCATGGGAGATCTCTCGCAGAAGGAGCAATCGCTGCGCTGGAAGGCCGTGTGGGACCGCTATCCGGAAAACCCCGCCCACTTCATGACTTATGCCGTGATGTTCCGGCAGGCGGAGCAGAAGTGGCCGGATGACTTGGTCACCACGGGCGAGCGCCTCGATCCCGCCAACGGCTGGTTCCGCTGGCTCAGCGTGATGGCCCGCAGTCAGGACGTGGTGGAAGCAGCAAGGCCAGCCGGGCGGACCTGGAGCTCCAAGACCGGCTCCGTCGCGACTCCCGCCGTGCCCGACGGGATCAAAGACCAGGCCGGGGTCCAGGAAGTCCTTGCGAGCTGGGATCGTGCCCTGGCGATGTCGCATTGGAATAGCTACCGCGCGGAGCAGCGTCTGCTGCGCCTGGAGGGCGTGATCCCGCCGGAAGATTACGCGGATCATGTCTCCTCCTTCTACTTCGCCGCCACCCGGCCGAATGAAGACAACCCCTTTTCAAGATCCATTTCCTCCTTCTGCGCGACCTTCATCAGGGTGCTGGCGGAGGACTACGCCGCTCGCGGCGACCGGGAGTCCCTGGACGCCTTGGCAGGCCGCTTCATCAAGACGCTCGGACGTGTCGCGGAGGGCCCGCCGGATATCAAGCAACGGCTGCTCTTGTATCCCGCCGGGGCGGCCGCCGAGAGCCTGGCTGCGGTCTACGGGAAAATGGGGGACACGGCGCAGGAGACGCGTTTCTTGAATCTATTCCATCGCTTGGAAGCCACCGCGAGGAAGCCGCCGACCCTCACGACGCCTGATGCCCTGGACCAAAAGCGCGGCAGCATGCTTGCATCAGGCTATGCTGTCGGGGGCCGCCGCCTCACGCCGGTAGATGAAAGGGATCTGCGTGGCGGGCGCTTGGCAGAGTATGCGGTGATCGAGGGAGTCTTGATGCACGAGCTGGTGCTGCTCATGTGCATCGCGGTCCTCTGCCTCGTGCCGCTTGGCTGGAAGTCGCAGCGTCTGGGCAGCCGCTTGTGTGATCTGCTCCGGCCGGTGGACCGTGCCTGGATCATGGGACTCGGGGTGCTCCTGCCTGCCGTGGTTTACCTGTTGTGCATGCGCCTGCCCTGGCTGGAGCTGCGTGACTTCACCCTGGACTACGGTCGGATCAAGCCACTGATCGCCCTGTCATGCGGGCTGCTCCTTTCCTTCCTGCTCTGCACTGCGGAAGTGACGCACTGGCGCTTGTCCCGCCGTGCGGCGATCGCGGGCTTCGGCTGGCATGGCCTGAAGCCAGGCCGCTGGATCGCCGCGCTGGTCTTGATGTCGATGCCGGCCGCGGTCTCCGCCCACCGTGCCTTGGCAAAGTGGGCACGGCTGGATGATCACTGGCTGAAGGCCGTGTATCTGTCCCTCGCTGCCCTGCCATTGCTGTGGATCATCTGGATGTGCGTCGCCTTCTTCGCGGGCTCGGCGGAGCGGCGTTTGCAGCGGGTGACCGTGGTGCGCGCGATGCTGCCGCATCTCATCGTGGCCACCTTGCTCGGCGCGCTGGCCATTCCGGCACTCTATCAGGAGGAGAAGTACTGGACCCGCCGGATCTCCTATGAAGCGGTCAACGTCGCCAATTCCCTCTTCAACTCCGGGGAGGATGCCTACGCGAAGTGGGCGCAGGAGCAACTCGTCGCGGCGCTCGCGGAGTTCAAGCAAGCCGCGCCCTGAGCCGCCGGGAGATGCAATGTCTTTACCCTGTGGATGGGGCATTGTGAAATATAGGGCATCGCTTCATGAAGCGATTGATCTCAGCGCCTTTTTCCCTTCCTGCTAGGAGCGGTGGATCTCGATGCGGACAAGCAGGCCTTTGTCGATGCGGTGATGCAACCGCTCGGCGATGACGCAACGCAGCGTGATCTGTTAGAAGAATGCCTGGCCGTGGCGGAGACTTATCCGCGGCTGGTGCAGGGTGACCGCGCGGAACTTGCCACGCGGCGGATGCAGGAGACTGCGGCCTCCTTCAAGCGGCGCTACCGGCTGGGCTTGTGGGTGCCCGCGCTGCTGGTGCTCGTAGCGGCATGGTTTACTGTCATCGGGCCTCCGGCTTTGAAGTCGCTGGATGAAGTGCTGTTGTCGAACCGGATCACGGATTCGATGGGAGGCGGTTGTTGCTCACATCATGGAGTTCCGGGCTTCCCCCGTTTCGGTGAGCGTCCCAACAACTGGGAGGACGAGCCCGCACTACAGCGTTTCACCCGGAGAATCGATCCGGCGAAGCGCTTCATGCTGCTTGGTGACCTTAGTATGGCTGGAGAAGAGGCCCGCTGGAAGGCCGTGTGGGATCGCTATCCGGAAGATCCGGCCAGCTTCCTCGCCTGGGCTATCAAGTATCAACGGGTCCACAAGGCATGGCCCGCGGACTTCGTGGAAACCGGTGAGAAGCTCGATCCCGGGAACGGTTGGTTCCGCTTCCTCGCCGCGGCATCGAAGATCAAGTCAGCGGTGGGCGATCAGCCGCCGCCCAAGTTCACGCGGGAGGAGCGCCGTGCGCTGGGAGACAAGCGCTATGTGCCGCCGCCCAAGCCGGAGCGCGCGGTCCTGCAGCCTGCCATCTTCGCGGAGGCGCACGCGATGCTTGAGCAGGCACTGGCGATGCCACGCTGGGACGACTACCTCACCAAGCTCGATCTAATCCGCTTTGAGGCAGCGCCGGCGGCGACGGACTTTTCAGAGTTTGTAGCGAGCGAGGCGCTCGCCATCTGTCAACCGGAAGACTGGGCTAGCGGCTGGATGGAGGTGAACAGCTACCGGGATGCCTTCACCTTCGCCGCACAGCAAGCCGCCAAGGATGGCGACCGCGAGGGCCTCGAACGCTTGACCGGCAAGCTTGAGCAGATGCAGCTCCGTTTGGCCTCCATGCCAACGGAACTTCTCCCGCGCATCATCGCGCGCAGCGTCCAGATCTATGCCTACCGTGCCTTTGCCAAGGCATGGAATGATCTCGGGGATGCGGGGAAGGCAACGCCATTCGAAGACGCCGCCCGCGATCTTGACCCCAAGCTCCACCCGCCACCTGTGCTGCCCCCGGATGCCTTGGATGAACATCGTGGCAGCGGCTTTGTGTTGGAAGCTTACCGGGGCATGCGCTGGCCGCATTCCACCGCGGTGACCGAGCCGGAGCTGCGCGGCGGCCGCCTGGCAGAGTATGCGATGTACGAACGCTTCATCGTTCACGTGGGCGAGGCTTTCCTGTTCCTCGTCGCGATCATTGTTGGCAGGGGGATTCACCGCGATCGCAGGGTGCTTGGTGCCTTGCCTTTCCGTCTAACAGATCTGCTGCGTCCTTCCGACCACGCTGCGATCCTGGTCATCGGCTTCGTGCTTCCCGTGGCGGTGTATCTGCTCTGCACCCACAGCCCATGGTTCGCGCCGCGAGACACGGGCTTGAGCCAGGATACCTTCATCCTCTGGCTATTTCAGGTGATCTCGCTGGGAGTGGCGGTGATCTTGCTGTCACTGCATCTTGCCCGCCGCCGCCTGGGACAGCGGATCCCCATGCTGGCGATGGAAGCGGGGGCGGCGGGTCCCACGCTGTGGATGGGCATTCTCGCTCTGGGGATGATACCCGTCGCGGCGCTGCTGCCGCGAGTGATAGACTCGAGTGAATTCGTGACGATGCTATGCTGGACTTGGGCTGGCTTCATGGCGGGCATGCCACTGCTGTGGCTGATCAATCTTGGCAGTCATCTCGTCTCCGGCATCCCGGCCCGGCGTCTGCACCGCACCACGCTGGTGTGTTGCTTGCTATGGCCGGTGGCCCTGCTGATGGTGATCGGGGCGGCCTCTCTCCCGCTGCTGCATGCAGAGGAGCGCTACTGGGTCGCCCGCTTGGACTTCGAGAAGCCCTCGCCATCGAACAACCAATTCAATTCCCGGCCTGAAAGGGAAAACGCGGATTGGATCAACGAGGAGACGAGAAGGGCGGTGGAGGGCTTGAGGTGATTCGGAGCGAGGACTCCCTTCGCCCGACCGGTGCCAGCGACAGTAAGGTCGCTGCTCCCTACTCCCGCTCGATCACGGCCTTCGCGCGCAGGCGGGTCGCCAGCTCCTTCAGCACGCCCAGGCGGCGCTCGCGTTCCAGGCCGTCGCGGATCTCCTCCGCCACTTCCTCAAACGGCTGCACCACGGTCTCCCGCATCTCCACGACTTTGACCAAGTGCAGCGCCTGCTCGTAGAAGAAGACCGGACTGATCTCCTCCAGGCGCAGGGAGAAGAGCATGGCCTCGAAGGGATTGAAGATCCGCTGCTGGTCCACCCAGCCTAGGTCGATCTCTCCGCCGCGCTTCTTCGTGTTCGCCTTGGCCAGCTCCGCGAAGTCCTCGCCCTCGAGCGCGCGGCGGCGGAGATCGAGCATCACCGCATAGTCATCCCAGGGGTCAGCACTTTCCGGGAAGCGCACGAGGTGCAGCGCCCGTGCGGAGGGCGGTTGGCGGAATTTGCTACGATGTTCATCGTACCAAGCCCGCAGGTCGTCCTCCCGCAGCTGCGGCAGATCCCGCCACAGGCCTTCCGTAAAGCGCTCCATGCGCATCCGTGAAATCGTCTCCGCGCGCAGCGATTCCCGCTGTGCATCCAGCAGATCCCAGGAGGCCCCGTGCTCACGCCACTGCCGCAGCGTGTTTTCAAAAGCCGTGCGTGCCTCGTCCGGCTCCGGTGGCGGCACGCGCTGCTCCGCTTCCTGTGCGAGCAAGATCCCATCGATCACTTCCTCCTCCGCCTTGCTGCGGAATTCCTCATCGCGCTCGCAGCAAGACACCTCGCTGAGCATCTCCGCCTCCGCCTTGAAGCGCGCGAAGGCATCCTCGATCAAGCCCGGGTCGGCCATCTCGCCGTTGATGCGCAGCAGCATGAGAGGCGGCATTCAGCGATTCTGGTTCTTGAAGGGCGTCGTCGGCACCGGAGGATTGGAAGCCTCCAGGAAGGTTGTCCGCGCCGCCTGCGTGGCCCGGTACTGCCCGAGCTGCGCCGGAGTGAGGATGCCGGTGAGAATGCCCTCCCGCTGCTTGGCGGAAGCGCTCTTGGCTTTCACCATGTTCTTCTGGATCTCCTCCGGGCTCTTCATGGCCTCCGGATCAGTGAGGAATCCGCTCATGTCATCGAAGGCCTCGAGGTACTTGTTCCCCAGCACATCCATCGACTCATTGATCAGGCCCCAGCCCTCCGGCAGCTTGGCCATCGCCTCCGTGCTGTTCCTGCGCAGGGCGTCCAGCGCCTGAGCGCGCTGGGTTTCATTGAGGTCCACCTGGCCGATCAAGTCGGTCAGGTCGCGCAGGGCGCGGCGTTCGATGTCATTCGCCTTCGCGCGGGTCTTGTAGTCGTCGTAAGCCTGCACCTGCTCCGGATCGAGGTGCTTCTTCACCTCGGTCTCGAAGTTCCGTTCGGCACTGGCGGCCTCCTGGTACATCTCGAAAGGTGTCTTGCCCTTGGACTGCAGTTCCTTGAAGCCCTGGCGCCGGTTGGTCAGCAGGGTATCGAAAACCTTGCGCTGATCGGCACTCAGGCCCAGCGCCTCCACCAGGCGGTTCAGGTTCGAGCTGCGCTGGCGCTCCATGCTGCTGCCGAAGCTCCTCTCGAACTGCAGCTGCGCCGTGCTCGCCGCCTTGTCCTCCTCCGGGTGCTCCTCGCCGCGGGGCTTCAGCACCATCGGCCGCTCCTCGCGCTGGCGGGACTTCCCGTCGAGCGGATCGCCATCGCGTCCGCCCCTTCCGTGATTCTGCGCAGCGGCATCCGCACCCGCCACCTGGTCCTGCTCGGAGGGACCGCCGGGCTTGGCGATCCAGCCCACGGCGAAGCCACCCAGGGCGGCGGCGATGGCGATGATGGTCGGTGCTTTCATGGGCGTGGCGGTGGGATGGATAGCGTCACCAAAGGCGGGATTCGTGCCTTTTCAAGCTCAGGCCTCGCGGATGGTCTTGATGGCCAGCGCCATGTCCGGCGCGCGGAAAGTGGAGGAACCGGCGACCATCACATTCGCCCCCGCCCGCGCGCAGGGCTCTGCGGTCCGGGCATCGATCCCGCCGTCCACCTCGATGTGGAAGGCCAAGCCCTGCTCCTCGCGCGCTTTTGCGGCGGCCTCGATCTTTGGCAGCACCTCCGCCATGAAGGCTTGGCCGCCGAAGCCCGGCACCACGGTCATGCACAGCAGCAGATCGATCAGCCCCAGGTAGGGCAGCGCGGCCTCCAGCGGCGTGGCGGGATTCAGCGCCAGACCTGCCTTGCAGCCGGCCTCCCGGATCTTGCGCAGCGTGTCGGCCACATCGTGCTCTGCCTCCACGTGCACCGTGATCAGGTCCGCCCCCGCCGCCACGAAGCGCGGCAGGTAATGGTCCGGCCGGGACACCATCAGGTGCACATCCAGGAAGATGTCGTTCGTCTCATGCACCGCCTGCACCACCGCCGGGCCGAAGGAAATGTTGTCCACGAAATGCCCGTCCATGATGTCCAGATGCATCCAGTCCGCCCCCGCCTGGATCGCCCGCGTGACCTCCTCCCGCACCCGGGAGAAATCAGCAGCAAGCAGCGAAGGGGCAATGACTCGGTCTCGGCAGGTCGGCGGGATCACGCGGGGAGCCTAGGGCGAAATTCCAAATTCCAAATTCCAAATTCCAAGGAAAGCCACGAACAGTCTGGCAGTCTGCGGTTGGGGCGGCTGTTCCTTGGAATTTAGAGTTTGAGATTTGGAATTTCCCCACCTTGGCACTTGGCACTTCTTCTTCACTTGGCACTTTTGCCGCCCACGTGGACCCGATCATCGACCTCATCAGCGACGACTACTTCATGGGCCAGGCGCTGCGGGAGGCGCGGCGGGCCTATGCCGCCACGGAGGTGCCCATCGGCTGCGTGATCGTGCGGGAGGGGCGGATCATTTCCCGCGCCTGGAACCAGGTGGAGACCCTGCGGGACGCCACCGCCCATGCGGAGATGCTGGCGCTCACCGCCGCGCAAAACGTCCTGGGGGACTGGCGCCTCGAAAAGTGCACGCTCTACGTGACCAAGGAGCCCTGCCCGATGTGCGCCGGCGCGATCGTCCACTGCCGGCCGGAAAGGGTGGTCTTCGGCTGCCCGGACCCGAAGGGCGGCGCCGCCGGCAGCTGGATCAACCTGCTCGACTCGAACCCGCCGCTCAACCACCGCTGCGAGGTGCTGCCCGGCGTGCTCGGCGGGGAGTGCTTGGCGCTGCTGCAGGGCTTTTTCCGCGAGGCCCGCGAACGGAAAAAAGCGGGCGAGGAAAAGAGCCGGCCGGGCACTGCCGATCCGGAGGATTTTTCATAAGGGTGAGTTAAGCAAGCGGCTCGCTTTTTTAAGATTTCCTAACAGGATGTTAGCAGGGTTATTGCCTGAATCCTAAGCGGTTGAAAGTTGACACAAACAAATAGGTTTTCTTACCATCAGGGTGCTTATGAAACTCAGCATCCCCATCCTCCTGCTGGCTCTCGCAGCCCCCCTCATGGCCGGCGACTCCTCCCCCAAGAAGAATTCCCGGACGGTGGTCTTCACCGGTTACTTCAATCTCTATGACACCAACGATGACGGTGTCATCAGCTGGGAAGAATTCCAAGGCAGCGTCGGGGCCAGCGATATCCCGGTGCTCACCGAGTGGCGCTTCCTCTACATGGCGGACTTCATCAAGACCGCCTCCAGGGCGAAGATCCCGAACGGCATCTTCGTGGACACCTACATCCGCTATGCGGGTGGCCTGAAGGTGCCGAAGCCGACCAAGGTTCAGCGCTTCAACTTGGCCGATGACAATGACGACGGCTTCCTGAGCATCTCCGAGTACCGCAATACCCGCAAGACGGCCGCGGCGACCGACGGCAGCATCGGCAAGTCCTTCGACAAGATCGACAAGAACCGCGACGGCAAGATCTCCCGCCAAGAGTACGGCATCCCCGTGAAGGCCTGATCGAGCGGCTCTGAGTTCATCCAATTCCCCGTGCCCGGCCGATGCTTCCCTGCGCTGGCCGGGCATTTCTTTTCCTGGGATTCAGACTCCTGGCCCCTGATCCCCGTCTTTTTGATTCCCCCGCCCCTGCCCGCGCCTTACACCTCGCGCGTGGCCGCCAAGTCTTCCATTCACGCCATCATCGGCAGCGACGACGGGCGCGTGAAGGAGGAGGCCCTGCGCCTTTACCGCGAGCTGACCGGCGGAGTCGACGATGGCTTCACGCACGAGACGATCGACGGGAATGCCGACAATTCGGAGGGTGCCTTCCAGATCTGCCGTGCAGTGGTGGAGTCGCTGCTCACCCTGCCATTCTTCGGCGGCGAGAAGGTGGTCTGGCTGAAGAACGCGAACTTCCTGGTGGATGACGTCACCGGGCGCTCCGAGCGCACGCTGTCCGGCGTGGACTCGCTGAAGAGCTGCCTTGAAGCAGGCCTGGGCAAGGGCACGGTCTTCTTGCTCAGCGCCACCGGCGTGGACAAGCGCCGCGCCTTCTGGAAGTACTTGGAGAAGAACGCGCAGGTCCGCGCCTACGATAAGATCGATACCTCGCGCGAGGGCTGGCAGGAGGAAGTGGCGCACCTTGTGGAAGGCCGTGCGAAGGACCTCGGCCTGCGTTTCCAGCCGGATGCGCTGGAGCTTTTTGTGATGCTGGCCGGCGAGGCCACGCGCCAGATCGGGAATGAGCTGGAGAAGATCGACCTCTACCTCGGCCCGGATCGCCGCGAGGTGGTGCTGGATGACGTGCGCCGCATGGTCCCTCTCAGCCGCGCCGGCGTGGTCTTCGAGATCGGGAATGCCCTGCAGAATGGCGATGGCGCGCGTGCGCTGGAACTCATCGACCAGCAGCTCGAGCGCGGCGAGAACGCGATCGGCCTGATGCGTGCCTCGATCATTCCCACGGTGCGGAATCTTTTCATGGCGAAGGTGCTGGCGGAGAAGCGCCTGCCCGCGCGGAACTACAAGGACTTCGCCGCCGCTGTCGACCGCCTGCCGGACATGGAGCGCCTCTGGCTGCCGCAGAAGAAGACCGGCGGCGTGAATGTGTATCCCTTGTTCCTCTGCCTGCGTGGCGCGGAGTCCTTCACGATGGACGGGCTGCGCGGCGCGATGGAATCCGCCCTACGCGCGGACAAGTCCCTCGTCACCACCGGCCTCGATCACCGCCTCGTCCTTCACCGCCTGGTGGCGGAAGTCACCTCAGCGGCACGGCGGAGATAGGTCGCCGGCCTATGGAGCGCGGCTTTGCAAGCCGCCCGAAGCAGCTCTGCCTGCCGATAACACCAAGTGCCCCCGGGTGTGCATCGGGCAATCCTTTCCCAGGCCGAAGTCAGCGCCAGCAAAGGTAGCCCGAACAGCCCTACCCAGCCCAAGCAGACCTCTCGGCACGATCCTACCAACTCTTCGTCCCAACGGAACGGCTCATAATAGCCCGGCACAAGGAACGCCGTGCCGGGTTTCGCGGCCGCAAGCATTGCGATCTACAGGGACGCTTATTCTTCTGGCGGCAAAGGCTCACGCCAAGATGAGCTGGCCGGGAAGAATGTCTCTGCGTTGACGCGAACCCGCCGATTTTCAAAACGCCTCCCGCATGAGGCGTCCCCGTGGGACGCAATCATCGCTTCCATCATACCCGGCACTGCGTTCCTTGTGCCGGGCTACTATGAGCGGTCCCGTTGGGTCCAAGAGGCCCGGCCGCGGCAACTACGTCATCCCTCGTACAACTCCAGCGGCAGCCCATCCGGATCCGCGAAGAACGTGAACCTCTTCCCCGTCAGCTCATCCACCCGCACCGCCTCCACCGCCACGCCATTCCCCTCCAGCGACCTCACCGCCCCATCCAAATCCTCCACCGCAAACGCCAAGTGCCTCAACCCACAAGCCTCCGGATACGAAGGCCGCGGCGGCGCCCCGGGAAATGAAAACAACTCGATCTGCGCTCCACCTGGCAGCGCCAGATCCAACTTGTACGAATCCCGTGCGTCTCGATAGGTCTCCTCGATCACCCGCAGCCCCAGCACACGGGTGTAGAAGTCCTTCGAGCTCGCGTAGTCGGAGGCGATGATCGCCACGTGATGGAGGCCGCGGATCTGCATGGCTGATTTCATCGCTGCGGATCGGGGATGTCGAGCTACTGCGGAGTTCTACTCTTGCGGCTTGCCCTCAAGGATGGCGATCCATTGGGCGCGCATACCCTCCGCGACTTCCCCCTTCGAGCGGCTGACGGCGGGAATGCCGGGCTCGATCTTGGTGTAGGTATCGCGCGCGATCCACGCCTTCTCCTCCGCATGCCACAGCAGGCTGGCCGCCGCCGCCAGCAAGGCACCGCAGAGATAGGCGGGAACCAGCATTCGCGACAGGCCCAGCCCCATGACCGCGCTCTTCCATGGCCGGCATAGGATGATGAAGAGGCCCGCCAGTAATGGACCGCTGGCAAAGGCATCCCTGAGCTGCTGCCCCGCCATCAACTGCATCTCCGCATCCTCCACCAGCGGGGCAGTGGCAGCGGCGATGAAGCGTTCCTCGGCGGAAGGCGGAGTGTTCACGGTTTCGCTTCCAGGATTTCCAGGATCTCCTGCCGCATCGTCCTGCCGACCTCGTGGTCATAGCGGTTGAGCGCGGGTGGATCGGCAGAGACCTTGGTCAGGGACTCGGAGCGGATGTGGTGCTTCTCAAGTGCATGATGGATCGGGGCCATCAAGGCCATGAGCAAGATCGCGGAGACCATGGCGGGAATGGTGGCGCGGCAGCAGGTCAGCCAGCGCAGCGCATGATCCCGTCTGGCCAGCAATCCGCAGAGGGGCACCAGCAGTACGAACACCGCGGCGGTGATCCACCACCACAGCGGCCAGTGCGGGGAATCCGTGACGAAGCGGTGGCCACGGAAGCCCGCAGCGCAATCGAAGATCCAAGCCGTGAAGCCCATGGCCGACACAAGAAGCGGCAGGATCATCAGCGGTTTCCAACCCAGGAAACCGAGGCGTCTGCCCAGCCGCCAGCCGGCAAGCGACAGGGGAAGGGCTCCGATGATGACCACCATGTCCAGAGCCCGCAGCAGATCTCCCGGCCCGGAATACCAGATGCTGAAAGCCCTCCCGCCGCAGGGTGTGAATTGCTCGACCAAGCCGGATGCCAGCAAGGGAAGGAACACACCGATGCCCAGGATCCAGAGGTAATCCCTCCCGCTCAGGACATGGACCAAGCTTCCGGAAAGCCGGCGTGCCAGTTTCCCGTGACGGAAGCGGGTCAGCGCGGTGATGATCGCGAGGCAGAAGAAGAGCAGGCACAGATCCCCGGAGCGGAACCGGGCGAGCATCTCGTGCTCTGCCTCGCGGGCGGGCTTCAAGTCAGCCTCGCTGAGCGCCGGCGGATCGGCGACCATCATGGCTGTTCTGGCGAGATCTCCGCCCTCGATGCCGCCGTGGTCTGCCAGGTAGCCGTCATCATCGGCCCGCAAGCGGAGCGCGGCATCGCGTTGCTTGAAGGTCCGTTCGAGGCGGGAGAAGTGCGCGGTTTCCTCCTCCAGATGCAAGGTCTTCGCTGCGTTGGCGAGTTCACCGGAGGCGATATCGATGCAGATTTCCAGGTAGCGCATTTCCTCGAGTCCGGCATCCGCTTCACCCGCCACCCTCAGGCAAAAGATGTCCCAAGCGCGGGCCATGCGGCGGAAGGCCTCCGCATCGCCGCTCGCCGCGCATTCATGGGCCCGCGTCGCGACCGCCTTGGCGAGGTTCCGGTAGGCTCGAAAGGGGTGCGGGCAGGACATGACCACATACTCGCGGGCGAATTTGCGCTGCAATACATCATCGCCCACGGGAAGGACTGACAGGCGGCGCCGGATGAGATCCCGGTAGTGGCAATGGTAAATGGGTTGCGATGCGGCTTCCTCAAGGAGCCGGATGGTCTCCTGCAGCTGCGCTGGATTCAGCACGGGATAGAGCGGCCCCTTGGAAGCGGGGGATCCCGCCAGGCGAGGCGGGCGTCCATCCACTGCATCCTGTGCCATCACGCTTGCGGCATAGTAGCGGAACCACGAGTTTCCCGGAGCCAGCCGGTCCGCAGTGGTGAGGAAGTCCGGCAGCAGGTGTCCATCGGTCCCCACGGGTGCCGAGCTCACCACATATTCCGCATAGAAGTCCGGATTCTCCGGATCCAGGTCGGCAAGCGCCTTGAAGCGGGTGCGCTCACTGCGGGTCGAGACATCCCCGAAGAGCAGCAACTCTTGCTCCGGCGTGAATTCGCCGAAGAGCCCGGGCAACTTCCGCTCGTTGAGCTTCATCAGTCCGGGCCGGTTCTCCATGTCCAGTTGCATGAAAGGTATCCCCGGCCGGAAAGAGAAGGGGTCCTCCATGGAGAAGAGGATGGCACGGGCTACATCCAGCTTCACCCAATCGCGGAAAACCGGAACGAGCAGTGCCGGGGAGATCAGCGCTACGAACAGATAGAAGATCCCGCGCCATGGTTTGCGGCGCGCATTGGCCAGCCGCATGGTGGCGTCATCCATCGCCCCGCGGCTATCGTCCGGATTTACCTGCGATAGGGCCTCCGTCAGTTCCTGCATGGCCCGCACCTGCATCTCCGCATTATCCGCCAGCGGCGCGGTGGCGGCAGCGATGAAGCGTTCTTCTGCGGAGTCCGGCATGGTGGTGCTTTGGCTCACGGCTTCTCCCCCAGCGCTTCTAACAGATCGGCCCGTGCTTGGGCCTGTGCTGCCGCGGAGTAGTGATAGCCGGTGGGAATGCCCGGCTCGAATCTCGTGAATGAATCCCGCTTGATCCAGTATCTCTCTTCCGCGTGCAGGGGGAAACTCACCACGATGGCGAGCAAGGCCGCGGTGGCGAAGGCCGGCGGGAGCGCGCGGCAAAAGACCAGCGGAGGCAGGGCCTCATGGCGTTGGCAGAGCAGCACCCCGAACAGGCCCCGCAGTGCGATGATGCCGAAGCTCACCAAGAGCGTCACGGGGAGTATGTCCCAGCCATCTCCCCAGCCGGGCTTCTCCCGCCACCCGCGGATCCCGCCGAGCAGCCAGCACAGCAGCAGGACCGGAAGCAGCCAGCGCAGCTGCATGATGAACCCGGGCCCCTGCGGCAGAACGTAGGCTCTCCTCAAACGCCGGATCGCAAGCTCGCAGGGCAGGATGATGATCGAAGCGAACAGGGTGGCGATGCGCAGGTGCTGCCCGTGATCCTCATCCAGGCCCCAGGCGTGCCCGCCCATGGGAGTCAGATTCTCCAGCCCGTAGTGCAGCAAGAACGGAAGCACGACACCCGCACCGATGATCCACGCGTAGTCCACCGGCCCGAGTGCAGCGCCCAGCGAAGCGGAGAGACGCCGCGCTTGATGCCCGTGACGGAACCGCGTGAGGGCGAACACCAGCGCGGCGCAGAGCATGACGGCACTCATCCCATACATCTTGACCCGCGCCCAGAAGGCATGCTCGGCGAGCCGCCCCGGCCGGAGTTCCCCGTCACTTGCCGGGAGTGGATCCCGGGAATGGGGAGGGCTCATCCACAGGATGCCATCCGCGACCGCGCTGTTGCGGGAGCTTCTCCTGAAGGCGGAATCGTTCGGCCAGCTGCGGTTCAGCTCGTCGAGCTTCCAGTTCAGGGCCCGAAAGCGGCTGGTGAGATCTTCCAGTTGGAGCTGCTTCGCGTAGCGTGCCAGATGGGAGCCCACGAGCAGCAGGTTGCGCTTGAGATAGATCGCTTCCATCGGCGAGCCCGATGAGGAGCGGGCGATGCGGCGCACCAGTTCTTCCCAGATCGCGCACAGCTCGCGGAAGCCTTCGGTATCGCCCGCCGCGGCCAGCTCATGGGCCTTGTTGGTGATCACCTTGCCCAGCGCCTCATGGGGAACCGGCATCGGCTGCCATGACGAGACCAGGCTGCTCGCGCAGGAGCGGCCGAGCTGGTCATCTCCCGCTGGCAGGATGGCCAGGCGCCGCGCAAGAAGCTCTCCTTGGTAGCTGCGATAGTCCGGCTGCTGCCAGGCCTCCTTGAGCAGGCGCAAGGTCTCATCGAAGGCCGCCGCATCGCTCACCTTGAAGGGCAGCATCTTGGATCCTTGGTAGAGGCCGGTCACCGCCCTGCGCGCCGTCACACTGGCCGCGAGCACGCGAAAGGCCGAGTTCCGCGGGTCGATGCGGTCCGCTTCCGCCAGAATCCCCGGCGGCACACCCGTCTTGGGCCGCCATGAGCTCCGGGCATACAGCGCGAACAAGACCGGATCATCCGGGTGATCCCGCCACAGCGCCTCGAATTGCGGGAGCCCCCCCGGGACCGGCTCTCCGAAGAGGAGCTGCAGGTCTTCACGGCTGAGCTTGTCCGCCAGGCCCGGCGGATTGGCGGCAGTGAAGGTGCTTGGGTAAGCCACGAGGAATGGGTCGGTCGCCTCGCGATAGCGGCCGAAGTCGAGCGCAATCAAGGCGGCCACCGCCAGCGCGGCCAGCGCCGTGGCCACGTAGAGCCAAAACCAAGGGCTCTTCCCTTGCTTCCGGGATTCCAGGATGCAAGCGGTCCTCTCCCAGCTTTCGCCATCAATCTCACGACCCTCGAAATACTGCCGCAGCTCCGCCTCTGCCGTCATCTGCAGCTCCGCATTGTCCGCCAGCGGGGCGGTGGCAGCGGCGATGAAGCGTTCGGTAGGATCGGCCATGGCTCAGGGCTTGGCTTCGAGGATTTCTAACAGCTCGCTGCGGGCTTGCTGTGCCAGTTCAAAATCGAAGCGGGTCCAAGCGGGAATGCCGGGTTCGGGCTTCGTCAGCGTGTCGCGTTGGATCCAGTATCTCTCCTCCGCGTGGTGGAAGAAAGTAAGCGCGGCAAACGCGAGCATGGCACAGGCATAGGCGGGGGCCACGGCATGGCATACCGCCATCGATCCCAGCGCGCGGTGCCGCGGGCCCAGCAGGATCGCGAGCGGGGAGAGAATCAGCGGCAAGCCAGGAACGATCAGCAGTATCTGCATGCCGTCTCCGATCAGCTCCCGCGCGTCGTGGTCCTCCGGTGTGCCGAGCCAGGCAAGCAGGCCGCCGCCCAGCCATGCCACGGCGGCAGAGGCGCAAATGCCGAGCCAGTAGGCGGGCTGCAATTTCCAGCCGAGGAAGGCATAACGCGTTTGCAACTTTCGCGAGGCGATCCAGCAAGGGAGGGCGAGCACGAGGATCATCATAGCCGCCGCGCGATAGAGCCCCGCGGTGTCTGAATAGCGCCAGCCCCAGCTCCTGCCGCCCAGCGGCGTGAAGTGCTCCAGCATCAAGATGAGAACGAGCGGCGCCAGCACGCCCCAGCCGATGATCCGCAACTGCTCCTTCACGCCGATCACCCGTGCCAGTGATAAGGACAAGCGGCGTGCCTGCAGGCCGTGCCGGAAACGGCACAAGGTCATGATCAGCACCGCGACCAAGGCCAACAGCCATTGCGCGCAGGCGATGAAGCGGGCCGCGAAGGCATGCTCCGCCAGGCGACCGGGTTTCAATGCCGCATCATCCGGTGTCACGGGCACCAGGGTGTTGGAGCGGTCGGACTCGAAGCGCGAGCAGAGCTTTCCACACCGCTTCCTGAGTTCTTCTCCCTGTCCGCTGATCCAGTCAGTGTAGCGGCCTTCCCGCTGCTGGAGAGCCCGGTGGATTTTCAGATAGCGTGCAGCGTCGGCATCAAGTTTCAGGGTCTTCGCGGCACGGGACAGGTCGAAGGCGGTCGAGGCCATGGCCCGGCCGGCTTGCAGCGCGTCCTCCGGCAGGGAACGCTCGTCCGCCAGGATCATCCGCAGCACGCGTTCCCAGGTGGCGCAGAGTTTCCGGTAGCCCGCGGCATCGCCCGCCGCAGCCAGTTCGTAGGCTTGCACCCTTACCGCGGAGGAGACTCCCAGAAAAGAAGAGGCGGGATACCAATCGTGGATGAACCTTTGCGCGAGCAGCCGCCCGGGGTAGTCATCACCTGGTGGCAGGATCGCCAGCCGGCGGGCCATCAGCTCACCCGTGTAGGAGTCGAATCGCGGCTGTGCGGCGGCATCGTCCAGAAGCTTCAGGGTCTCGGCCAGGGCGGCGGGATCCACGATGGTGTAGGATGGCTTCTTCGGTCCGCGGTTTTCGTACTTCAGCGCCTTCGTGGTTTGCAGCAGCGCCTGGGCTGTCAGCAGCTGGTAGTAGGCATTGCCCGGGTCGGACCCGGAGGCCTGCCGGGGAAGGAGAGGGGTCAAGGCGCGGCAGATGGCCATGGCCCGCAGGTACTCGGCGACGCGTGCGGGCTCCGGCTTTTCCGGGTCCGGGGTTTCGAACTGGTCGGGCGTGAAGAGCTTGCCGGAATCGAGATTGCCGAAGATCAGCTGCTTTTCCTCCGCTGTGAAATCGCCGAGGATGCCGGGGAGCCGCTCGAGGGGAAGAACGGCAGGACCGTGAAGGTGGAGGCCGCCGCCGCAGTTCGCGCTGAAGTCCAGGGCATACGAGGACGACATCAACAGCATCCGGTAGCGAGCCTGATTCACCGCGATCGCGGCGAAGGCAACGAGGGAGAGCAGCGCCGTGGTGAGATACAGCCACAGCCGCAGGCGGCGGGTGGGTCGGCTGAGCTCCAGCAATTCCGCGGTGGCGGCGATCTGCGCGCCGCTAGCGTCTCCCACCACCAGTGGGCTCCGCAGCTCTTCCTCCGCCGTCATCTGCAGCTCCGCATTGTCCGCCAGCGGGGCGGTGGCAGCGGCGATGAAACGTTCGGCGGGAGAGGGCATGGGCGTGTTCGCTGCGATCCATCAATCGAGCGCGCGGATGATCTCGATCAGCTCCCCGTGCATTGCTTGGGTCACCTCATATTCGTAGCGGGACATCGCGGGGGCATCGGCGCTCACTTCCATCAGGCGCTCTCTCTTGGCCCAATATCTCTCCAGCGCGTAGGCCGGTGGCACGGAGAGCGTGGTCAGCAGGACCGCCAGCGCATAGGCCGGCAGCAGCACCCGGGAAAGAGTGATCCGCTTCAGCAGGTGCTGGTCCTTGCTGAACAATCCGCGTAGCGCCACCACCAGCAGCCAGAGCTGGGATAGCTGCGAGAGGATCAAGTACGAGATTCGTAGTGGTGGAGTGAGGTTTTGCGGAAGCATGGCCTGCGCGGCAAAGGGCAGCACCACCGCGAGGAGCGCACAGATGCCGGTGGCGAGCCACGCGTGATTCCAGCGGATGCCGATGAAGGACGCGCGCTTTCCCAAGCGCCAGCGCGCGATCACGACCGGCAGGATGGTCATCAGGCTCAACATCAGGCCGAAGGAGGCAACAGGAGAGAGGAACTTCGAATGCTGGACGCTCCACTCCCGGGCCCCGAGCCATGGGGCACGGGAGATGACATGATGCGCGAGCAGTGGCAGCGCTACACCGGCGCCGAGCACCCAGGCCCAATCGACTGGTCCCAGTAAGGACACCAGCCGTTCCGAGATGGCGCGCCGCAAGCTCCCGCCGCGGAAGCGGTAAAGCGCCACGAGCAGCGCATAGAAGAGGAAGAAGGGCACGGCTCCCGCGGCCAGCGCCTTGGCCACAAACTCATGCTCGGCCAGCCTTCCGGGCCTGAGGTCCTCGTCGCGGATCGTGATCGGGGTCAGGGGCTGCCGCTCGATGATGGGCAGGCTTATCGCGGTGAGGATCGCTGCCCGCGGCCGCCAGTCTTCGCGCTCGATCTCCGGTCGATTTGAAGCGCGGTATTGATCCAGCCGGTTCGCGATCTCATTCGCTTTCTGTCCTTCCGCTTCCAAGCCAAGTGCGTCCGCGGCCATCTGGAGCTCCCGGTAGCAGTTCCGCAGGAGTGCGATTTTGGTGAGCATCTCGACCAGCGAGGGATCCCGGGTGGGAATGTAAATGGCGACGAAAGAGTGCCAGTCCGCGATGAGCGCCTCCAAGCCAGCGCGGTCTCCGGCAGCGGTCAGGCGCGCGCATTCCAGCTCGATCATACTGCCCAGCGGCCGCAGCGGCAGCGCCGCGCTCCGCAGGCCGGCCATGTGGGCGGTCGCCGGGATACCGTTCAGCGCGTCGCTCCTCTTCGGCAGCAGACCGGCTCGCAAGGAGAAGAGCTCGTATTGATGGGAGTCGATGTATGGCATGCGTGCCGTCTGGCCGAAGAGTTCGCGCGCCTGGCGGATCTTCGCCTCGTCCTTCACCGTATGGCGGAGTGGGAGCTTGGCCTTCTTTTCTGCATCGGTCTTCGGCCGGTCTTTCGCGCCTTCAAAGGACAGCACGGCTGCGGCGATCAGGGGATACCAGCCATTGCCGGGATCGATCCGCGCGCCGGTGTCGAGGAAGTCCGGTGGGAGCCTGTCCTCCTTCGATATGCAGGCCGCGGCGTAGTCGATGTAGTACATCGGGTTCTCCGGCTCGCTTTCCCACAGGGCCTTCCAGCGTTCCGCCTCCGAATCCCGCGAGCGGTCGCCGAGGAGGATCAACTGCTCCTTGGCGTTCAAGCCCCGGCCCAAGTACTGCTGGTCGGCACTGGCCTCGGTGTCGGTGATATCTCCCGCTTCGCCCATCGCCGCGACGGCCTTGATCAGCGGAAAAGCCTTGGCCCAGTAAATGATGCCAGCCACGGCGAGCAGGGCCAGGGCGATCCCGGTCAAGATCAACAAGCCCGCCTGCCAATGCCGGAGCAGGCCGGTCCGGCGGTCACTGGCTTCCAGGCGTGCCGCCGCATTTTCCACAGTGGCATCCGGGCCATCGGTCCACATGGCCTGCAGCAGGTTCCGGCCCGCGATTTCCTGTTCAGCATCCGCTTGGAGCGGGCGGACGGCGAGGTCAATAAAGCGTTCGGCGGGAGAGGGCATGGCTCAGGGCTGGTCCAAGATCATCTCCCTCGCTTCCTCCTGCAGCGCCTGGGTGGCGTCGTATTCGTACGGGGTGTAGGATGGTTTCGCGGCGGTGAGACGGGCGATTTCATCGCGGGCGAACCAGTGCCGTTCCTCGAGGTGATATATTGGCATCGCCAGCATCATCAGGATCATGGCAGAGGCATAGGCTGGCAGGAGCAAGCGCGACAAGGTCATCCGCCGCAGCAAGGATGAGCGCCGTGAAAACAGCGCCCTCAATGCTCCGATGATCCAGTAAAGATGGAGTGGGCCTAACAGAACTGCCGCGGCCGCGATTTCCTTTCCGGAATCGTCTTCCATCAGCATCGCGGTTCCGAAGAGCGGAAGCGCTGCCGCCGCCAGGATCACTGCAATCCATGGCAATCGGTTCGTCTTGGTGGCAAGCCGGGTAGCGGCTCCGCGCCGGTTCAGGCTGCTGCGGGCCAGCAGCATTGGCAGCACTAGCATGAGCGATAGCATGGTGGCGAACTGCCCATAGAATACACCGAGACCGCTCCCGAACAGGCTCCAGTCCCGGCATCCCAGCGGCGTGAGCCGGTAGATGGCCAGATAGTAGAGGGCGGGCAACAAGACCCCGAGTCCAATGATCCAGGCGTGATCGCCCGGCTTCATCAGCTCCGCCAGGCGGGCGGAGAGCCTCCGGGTCAGCGCGCTGCCGCGGAAGCTATAGAGTGCGGCTGCGAGCATCGCAAGCGCCAGCACGGCCCATGCTCCCAGCGCCAGCATCCGCCCCGCAAAGGCATGATCGGCCAGGCGACCGGCAACCAGTTGTTCCGGACGGATGCCGGGAGGGCGCAGCATCTGGTGGGAAATCACCGGCCAGGCCATCGCTCCGAAGATGCTGGCATGATCGTTCACCCATCGCATGGATCGGGAAGCCAATAGCGCCTTCTTCCTGCTTTCGAAGCGGCCATCGAGCGCTTTCAATCTGGCGGCTTCATCCGGCAGTCCCAGATCGGTCGCTGCCTGCTGCTGCGCCTTTAGCGGAGTACGGATCATGGACAGGTCCAGCTGCACCTCGACGAGGGTGGCGTACCTGGACTTGTTGATCACGATTTCGGTGAGACGCCGCCACTCGCGCAGGGACTCTTGAAAGCCCTCGCGGTCACCTGCCTTGGCGAGGTCGGCCGCTTGGATCGCCACCAGGTCTCCCAGGCTTCGCATCTGAAGATTGGTGATGGACAGCTCCGCCAAGTAGCCCATCGGCACGCACTGGTCGACCGTATCGGTCGCGTGAGGCAAAAGGGGTATCCGCTTCTCCAGCAACCCGGATTGATAACTTTCGAAGCGCGGCTTTGCACTCGCTTCGCGGATCAGGGCCAGCGCTTCATCGCGCTTCGCGGCGTCCTTGATCGGTTTGACCTTCACGCCCCCTGGTGTCGCGGAGGCAGGCTTGCCGCCGAAGTCGATCGCCAGGTTCGCGTCGTCGCCGGCCGCGATGACGATGAACCAGCCGTTGTCGGGATCCAGCTTGCGGCCGGTCTCTAGAAAATCGGGAGGAAGGGTATGGCGCTCGGACAGGTGGGCCAGCGCATAGTCCGCGTAGTAGGCGGGATTGTCCGGCTCGCTGTCCCACAGGCCCTTCAGGCGCTCGGTCCGGGTGGTCTTGGTCGTATCGCCGAGTAGCAGCAAGCGCTGTTGTGGGTTGAGATGACCGGCGAGGCTCGCGTCGTCCATCTGCGGATTTTTTGCGGGATAGGGGATGAGGTTGAGGGCGCTCGCGAGCATGTGGTAGCAGGGCCACATGCGCACCACGGAGACGGCGGTGAATCCCAGCATCACGGCAGAGATCGCGCCGGTGAGCATCGCCAGCCAGGCCTTCCAATGCCTGCGGAACTTGGACCGGTCGCGCTCCTCCAGGATCTCCGCCGCATTTTCCAAGCTGTCCCCGGAGCCCGGAATGGCGGCGGCGATGGATTCTTCCAACTGCTGCCGTGCCGCAATCTGCAGCTCCGCGTTGTCATCCAGCGGCATGACCACGGCATCGATGAAGCGTTCGGCGGGATCGGGCATTGCAGGCCCTTAGCAGAGCCACAAGCCGCGGGAAATGACGCTCTGCGAATGAGTTCCGAAAGTCCTCATAACTTTTTAAAAATCAAGGCCCGAAATGTTAGGCCGTGGAAATCATCGACCGCTTGCCGAGTGCCATTTCCCGCGTCACCCTCCCGCGTCGCTGATGTCTGCTTCCTTCGTCCACCTCCACCTTCACACGGAATATTCCCTTCTCGATGGCATGGCCCGCACCAAGGAGGTGGCGGCGAAGGCGAAGGAGCTGGGCATGCCGGCGGTGGCCATGACCGACCACGGGAACCTCTTCGGCGCGATCGAGTTTTACCTCTCGTGCAAGAAGGCCGGGGTGAAGCCGATCTTCGGCTGCGAGATCTACCTCGCGCCGCAGTCGATGGAGGACAAAAAGGACATCCCCGGCCGCAAGCGGAACTGCCACATGACCCTGCTGGCAGAGACGGACGAGGGCTGGAGCAACCTGCAGAAGCTCGTCTCGCTCGGCCACCTCGAAGGGCTCTACCACGGCAAGCCGCGCGTGGACCGGGAAGGGCTGCGCAAATACGCGAAAGGCGTGATCTGCCTCACCGGCTGCATCTCCGGGCCTGTGAACGAGTGGCTCCTCTTGGGCGATGAAGTGAAGGCCCGCGAGACGATGGCCGAGCTGGTGGACATCTACGGCAAGGAAAACGTCTACGTGGAAATCCACGACCATGCCCTGGAGCCGCAGCGCAAGGTCACGCCAGGCCTGCTGAAGCTGGCGAAGGAATTCGGACTGAAGCCGGTGGCGGCGAATGACGTCCACTTCCTGAACAAGGAGGATCACGCCGCGCACGACGTGATGATCTGCATCGGCACCGGCCGCCTCATCATCGATGAGAACCGGATGCGCTACACGCCGGAAGTCTACTTCAAGACGGCGGAGCAGATGCGCGAGCTCTTCGCGGAGATCCCCGGTGCCTGCGATGCCACGCTGGAGATCGCGGAGCGCTGCAATGTGAGCATCAAGCTGGATTCCACCAGCTCCGAAAAGTATCCGCAGTTCGGCACGCCGGACGGCTCGCCGCGCGAGGAATACCTGATGCGCGTCTGCCAGGAGGGCCTGGTGAAGCGCTATGGCGAGGAGAAGGCGCAGCGCGCGGACATCCAGGAGCGGATCAAGTATGAGGTGGGCATCATCAACCAGCTTGGCTTCGCGTCCTACTTCCTCATCACCGCGGACTTCATCCAATGGGCGCGTGACCATGACATCCCCGTGGGGCCGGGCCGCGGATCGGCGGCGGGATCGTTGGTGGCTTATGCGATGGGTATCACGAACATTTGCCCGCTCGATTTCGGCCTGCTCTTCGAGCGCTTCCTGAATCCCGAGCGCGTCAGCCCGCCGGACGTCGATATCGACTTCTGCCAGAGTCGCCGTCCGGAGGTGATCGACTACGTGCGCCACAAGTACGGCGAACGTAGTGTTTCCCACATCATCACCTACGGCACCCTGGGCGCGAAGAGCGTGTTACGTGACGTGGCGCGCGTGATGGGCGTGAGCTACGGCGAGGCCGACCGCATCGCCAAGATGATCGAGGCCAAGCCGGGCGTGACCCTGAAGGGCGAGTTCGAGGCCAAGCCGGAGTTGAAGGACTTGATCGAGAGCTCCTCCACCTATCAGGACCTGTGGGACTATGCGCTCAAGCTGGAAGGCCTGACCCGGAACGTGGGCATCCACGCCGCCGGCGTGGTGATCGGGGACCGCGAGCTGGACGAGCACGTGCCGCTGACCCGTGGCAATGAAGGGGAAGTCGTCACCCAGTATGACATGGGTGCCATCACGGAGGTCGGCCTGCTGAAGATGGACTTCCTGGGCCTGAAGAACCTTACCGTGATCCAGGATGCGGTGGAGCACATCCGCCGCCACACGCCGGGCTTCGAGATCGAGAAGGTGCCGCTCGATAACCAAGCCACCTTCGACATCCTGAACCGCGGCGAGACCATGGGCGTGTTCCAGCTGGAATCCGGCGGCATGGTCGAGACCTGCCGCAAGTACCAGATCGAGAAGATTGATGACATCATCGACCTTCTCGCGCTCTACCGCCCGGGCGCCATGCAGTTCATCGACCAGATGATCGAGGTGAAGAAGGGCCGCAAGAAACCCTTCTACGAGCACCCGCTGCTGGAGCAGGTCTGCGGCAATACCTACGGGGTGATGATCTACCAGGAGCAGGTGCAGAACGCCGCGAAGGTGCTGGCGGGCTACACGCTCGGCGGTGCCGACCTTCTGCGCCGCGCGATGGGCAAGAAGGACCCGAAGAAGATGGCGGAGGAGCGCTCGAAATTCGTCGAGGGCGCGGGCCGCGTGAACAACATCAACGAGAAGCTGGCGAATGCGATCTTCGAGAAGATCGAGATGTTCGCGGGCTACGGCTTCAACAAGTCCCACTCCGCCTGCTACGGCCACATCTCCTACTGGACCGCCTACCTGAAGGCGAATTTCCCGGTGGAGTTCATGGCCGGCCTGCTTTCGAACGAAATCAACAACACGGACAAGATCGGCGTCTTCGTGGCGGAGTGCCACCGCATGAACATCGAGATCCTACCGCCGGACCTGAACAAGTCGAAGCTGCGCTTCGCGCCGGAGCAGCTTGCCTCCGGAGCCTTCGCGATCCGCTACGGCCTGGCCGCGATCAAGAACGTGGGTGAAGGCGCGATGGCCCAGGCGATTATTGATCGCGAGTCCAAGGGCGACTTCGCTTCGCTGGAAGATTTCTCGAACCGCCTCGATTCCAAGTCGGTCAACAAGCGCATCCTGGAAAACCTGGTGAAGGCCGGGGCGCTGGACTGGACCGGGGAGACCCGCGCCCAGATGTTCCACCGCCTGGAGCAGGTGGTGGCCAGCGCTTCCTCCGCGCAAAAGGACCGCGCCGCGGGCCAGGTCTCGCTCTTCGATACCATGGACTTCGCCGCGCCGCCGCCGGCAAGTACGGCGACTGCCGTAGCTGTGGAGGAATGGAGCAAGGACGAGCGCCTGGCGCAGGAGAAGGAGCTGCTCGGCTTCTACGTCACTGGCCACCCGCTGGATAAGTTCCGCGGCGTGCTGGACTCCGACAAGTATCAGAAGCTTGGCCTGCTGGATGAGATCGTCGTCCAGAACCCGCGCGACCGCTTCCCCTTCGCCGGGATGATCCGCACCCTAGAGAGCAAGGTCACCAAGAGCGGCAAGCCCTTCGGCGTGATGGTGGTGGAAGACTTCACCGGCTCCGCGGAAGTGGTGATGTGGGGCGAGTCCTTCGTGCCGGCCCGTGATGCCGGGACCCTGGTGCCCGGCAAGGTGATCAAGTTCAAGGCGGCGATTCAGGTGGATGACCGCACCGAGTCCCGCCGTCTAACAGGATCGGAAATCAGCGAGCTCAAGCCGCGCGGCAGCACCGCGAGCAAGGGCGCCGTGGAGCTGACCCTATGGACCGCCCGCCACTCCGAGCGGGACCTCACCGAGATCCGCACTGCCCTCAGCGCCAACCCGGGCAAGGTGCCGGTCTTCCTGCACTTCCAGAATAGCGCAGGCCGCCGCGCCACCGTGGAGCTGGGCGAGAGCTACCACGTGAAGCGGACCGAGGTGCTGGAGAAGGCCTTGGGACGCTGGATGGATTGACGAATGATTCGCTTTGGCTCCAACCATGATCACCTTCGAGGTTAGCGATGTAGTTCCAGGCACGAAGCCCTTGCCTCCGGTCACTCACGTGGATTCCCTGAAGGCGCGAATCCGGGGACCGGTTGAAGCGTGCGCGAGCAATCTGCCCTTGCTCGTGGGTCATGAGGGATTCCATGGATTCGTTGCGGCGGCACACTATGCGTTCATGGAGCATCATCCGCTCGTGCTCTCGCCGGATGATGTGTGGCTGTGCATCGTCCAAGGTTTTGCGCTTCATGTGGATCAGAATGCCGAGACCCTCCGGTCGCGCTTCGTCACACACGAGGGCAAGGAGCAGATCATTGTGATCCGCGACGACTTCAGGAGAGGCTCGCCGGAGAATGACTGGGCAGGCTGCTTCAGCGAATTCTCGGAACAGATCGGAGCGCATATCGGAAGCACCCGCGATCTCATCACCGCGGGTTTCTCGACTACCGGGCCGGTTGAGAAGGCCGCTTCCGAGATCGTCCTGATGTCCGCCATGCGGCATTACTTCGACTACATCCTGGTCACACGCTGCGGCATTCCACGGATTACGCTGTTGGGAACCGTTGAGGACTGGAAGCAGATCCGCCGCCGTGCTGAGGCCCTTGCAGGGTTCGACCTGGAATGGTGGATCGGTGTGCTCCTGCCGGTGCTCGATGAGTTTGTGCGGACCGCAGAAGGGAAGCCGGACCGCGAATTCTGGCGTTCCTTTTACAAGTGGAACGATGGATCGGGCGGTCCCTTCATCAGCGGCTGGATCAACGCATTCTTCCCCTATTTGGAAGATCAGGAGTCGCGTTCGGGAGCCCCTTGCCTATTGCGCAACGGTGGCGTGAAGGGGCTTGTCCATGAGGGCATCTGCTCCGACAGGTTCCCTTCGGGAATATCGCTTGCTCCTTTCGTGTGGGAATATTTTGGCATCCGGATCCCCATGCAACTCTACGCGGGCTTTGCCGGAGTTTCCCAAGATCCCAAGACCCTGGAGGTACGGCCGTCCATCGGCTGGGCGGTGGCTGAGGCGACTCCGTAAATGAGCCAAGGCCCCCCGGGGCGAAGGAGAGAGGGGGGCTGTACTTCCAGAACAGCGCCGGAAGACGGGCCACGGTGGAGCCGGGAGAGAGCTTCCACGTAAAGCGGACGGACGTGTTAGAGAAAGCCTTTGGGCGCTGGATGGACTAAACGAGAGGTGCTCCCCCACGTGCGGCGCAGCTGCTTTCGGAGTGCGTGCGAGCATCGCCGCTTTTGGGGCGCACGTACCCGGAAGAGCGCCATTAAAGTTCTAGGAGAGTTCACCGCCACGGGCTGGGGACGTCCTCCCCTGCCGAAAAGCGCCATGAGACACCCTTCACTCCACCCCCAAGCCTTCAGCTCCCCCCAAATCCCGACGGGGCCAATTCTCCTAGAACTCAGGCGACGATCTTTGGCATCACTCGCCCAAAAAGCGGCGATGCCCGCCGCACTCCGAAAGCGGCTGCGCCGCGAAGGGGGGCAATTTCTCACAAACTGCACACTCTCGTCGCCCCGCAAAAAAGAGGCCGAGCGCAAGCACCCGGCCTCCTGAACTGAACTCCTACGCTCGATCAACAATCACCGTCTCGCTACGGCTTCGTGATCCGGATTTCCGTGTCGTTCGCGGTGACGGAATGCTTCGTCACCTCGCAGACGTATTGAACAGCGATGGTGAGAGGCACATTTCTCAAGCGCAGCTCCTTGATCTTGGTCTCGCCATTCACCTTGGCATCGAGCACCACCGGGAAGACCGGCTGGCCCTTGGCGTTGTCCTTGGCCTGTTGGTTCAGGGACGCCACCGCTTCCGTGAGGGACACATCCTCGAACTCCACCGTCGGGATCAGGATCTTGAAGTCTGCTTGGGCAGCCTTGCCCGGGGGCAGTTTCGGTGGAGGAGGATCCGGAAAGCGAACTTCGCCCAGCTTCTCGATATCGGTTCCCGGCGGCAGATTCTGGAAGGTTTCCTTGTGGTCGGCGGGGAGGAAGGTCACTCCCGATCCGTCCACGCTATACCTGAGATTGGTCTGCTTGGCGATCGCGCTTAGCGCCGTGATCACCGTAGCGTTCTTCAGATCCAGGCTTACCCTGGCCTTGCCGGGATTCTGGGCACCGCTTGCTTCCCGCGGCATGCGGATCATGAAGTTCACGCCCTTCTTGGCCGGATCCTTCTCGGCGGTGTCGAGCTCCTTGGTTTTCGTGCGGATGAAGTCGACCGCTTCTTCCAAGGAGGTGTCCTCGAACTTCACCACCGGAATCACGATGGTTTTGAGCTTCGTGATGACGGCGTCAAATTCCGGATCGTCGCTAGGCCTAGGCTCGTTGGCGGTCTTGTTAGGGACCGCCGGAGCTTTTCCGTTTTCTTTCTCCTGTGCCTTCGTTGCCCCGAACAAAGTCAGCATCCCGATCATCGCCATGCCGCCGGCCCGCCATGCGGGATGAGTGATGCGATGTCTGGAGATGTCACGGATTCGGGCCTTGAGTTCCGAATTCCGCTCGAAGATCCCCACGAAGCCGAGATGGAAGCCCGCTTGCGGTGCGGCGGATTGCAGCTTGAGCAGCGCGTGGCCGTAGTCCGAGCGATGATCCGCCTGGTCCAGCGAGAGCACCTGGGCATCGCAGGCGGACTCGCGGTCGGCGCGCAGCCGGGCGAAGGCGAACCACAGGATCGGATTGAACCAGTGCATGGCCTGGAAGACGCAGGTCAGCCAGTTCACCGGGAGATCCAGGCGCTTCAGGTGAGTGAACTCATGCAGCAGGATCAGCCGTGCCTGGGCTTCGCTGAAGCCAGCCGGGAAGCTTGCGGGCAGTAACAGTGATGGCCGCAGCAAGCCGGTCACTGCCGGGCTATCCACTGCCGTGGAAACGATCACGCGGGTCTTGCGTTTGAGCCCGGTTTTCCGCGCCGCGCTGGCCAGGGATTGGCGTAGCGCCTCATCCATCGGCACAGCGGCCCGCTTGATGCGGCGCATGTTCCGCTGATAGCTGGCAATGCCAAGAGCCAGAATGATCACGCTGCCGGCGAGCCAAGCGATGGCCCATGGATTTGGCTTTGTTGCATTGGCCGCAGCGACGGCAGGGGGGGGCGCCGCCATCTGAGGCAAGGCACTCTCCGCTGCCACAGCGACCGGAGCGGGCGGAGGTTCTGCAGCAAGTGCGGCCTTCCCCGGCAGGATACCGAAAGGAACCGCGGGCAATACCGGCAGCGCCAGCACCAGCAGCAAGGGCATCCACAGCGCATGCCGCCACTGCGGCGGCAGCCAGCGCCGCATCAGCATCTGGACCGCCAGGATCGCCAAGGCGACCAAGGAGGCCCGGATGGTCGTCGCGACCACCCAATTGAAAAAAGTCTCTAACAGATTCATGATCTTTGATTCGTTCAGGATTTTTTCCCAGTCGATTGATCGAGGAGCTTCTTCAGCTCCTTCACCTCATCCGGCGTGAGCCGGGCATTCTTGGCGAAGTGGACCAGCAGCGGCTTGGCCGCGCCTTGGAAGATGCGGTCCATGAAGGACTCGCTCTCCGCCTTCACGCAGGCCTCCCGCTTTACCGCGGGGGAGTAGAGCTTGGGCGAGCTGCTTTCATCACTGACCTGCAGCGCGCCTTTTTCCACCAGGCGTGTGATCAGCGTGCGCACGGTGTTCTCGGCCCAGCCGGTTTCCTTCTTCAGGCTCTTCGCCACGTCCGGGGCGGAGCGCGGCGAGGAGTTCCACAAGGCTTCCATCACCGTCCACTCGGACTCTGAGATCTTCGGGGCTTCCATGATTGTGTTTCTAGTCACCACAATTGTAGTGTTGGTGTCCACTACAATTGTGGGGAATTTGGGGAAGATGAAATACCCGTCGCATTAGCGCCGCGTGACCCAGATCTCCTTGTCGCCCGCGGTGAGCATGGTGTTGGAGGCCTCCGCCAGGTACTTCAGGGCATCGGTAGCCGGCACGTTCCTCAGCCGCAGCTCCCTGACCCGGGTGGAGTTGTCGACCTTGGCGGGGTCGATGCTCACGACGAAGGGCGCTTCGCCCTTGGACTGCTCCTTGATCTGCTGGTTCAGGAATTCCACCACCTCCTTCAGGGGTGCATCCTCGAAGTTGATTTCGGGAATGGTGATATTCTTCGCGGCTTGCTTGATGGCCGCGGCGTCCCCCGGCTTCGGGTCGCGCTCGTAGGGGGAATCCTTCGGCACCACGGTGACGCCGCTTTCATCCACGTAGAAGCGGGTGCCGGTGGCCTCGGTGATGTTCTCCAGGGCCTTGCGCAGGCTCATCTTCTCCAGCTTCATGCGCACGGAGCCGGGCTGGAAATCGCGCGGGGCCCGGATCATGAAGTTGATGCCCTTCTTCGCGGGGTCCGTGGTGCCTGCGTCCAGCTCCTTGGCCCAGGTGCGCAGGCTATCCACTGCCTCCACCAGCGCGGTGCCCTGGAAATCCGTGGCCGGGCACGCGATGGTATCCAGCTTCTTCTCGATCGCGGCCTGCATCGGATCCACGGCCTTGGTCGCTTTGTTAGATGGCACGGCCGCTTGGCGGCGCTGCGGCTGCTGGCCATGGGCGGATCCCAGGAGCAGGAGCGCAGTGATCAGGGTGGAGGCGGCGATGCGGGGCATGCTGTGTTGTTTCATGGTCATTGTGGTTTTGAATTTCACTACGGATGTAGTGGCGTGGCCGACGAGTGTCGGTTTGCTTGTGTGGTGCCCGGCGGCCTTGCTAGCTTCAATTCACTACATTGGTAGTGAATTGTCCACTACATTTGTGGTGAATCGAAAGAAATCGGTTCTGTCCCGGGTTTGGCGGTGCGCTCCAGAGCAGACCATCAACCGCAGATGAACGGGATGAACGCAGATGAAGAGGATGAGAGCGAAATGGATGGGATTTGTTTGAGGCGGACTGCGTGGAGCGCCAGCACCGGGTGCGCCCGCTTCAGCGGGCCCGGATGGTCCAGCGGGCAAAAGGACACCGCACGTGGCTTCCCTACCTGCCAAGCCAGCTAAAGACCGGTGCACACAGTCCCGCATACAAGCCGCTCCAGACTACCAAACCACCTCAAGCGAGCGCCATTCCGGATATCCGGCTGTTATCTGCGTCCATCCCGTTCATCTGCGGTTGGATTCCAGTCGCTGATCCGATGGAGTGCCCCTCAAAAAAAGAAGGCCGCCCGTTTCCAGGCGGCCTTCGTGATTCGATCGCAGCGGATCTGCGGTTCAGCCCCCCGTCGCCTTCAGAGACATGAGGTAATCCACCAGCGAGGTGAAGTCCTCCACGCTCAGCCCGAGAGCCAGGCCCGTCGGCATCATCGACTGCGGCATGTGCGTCTCCTCGGTCACCTCGTCCCGCTTGATCTTGGTCACCGCACCGCTGATGTCGCGCAGCTCAAGCACGCCATCGGCCTCGCCGGTCACGAAGCCCATCTTGGCGCTGCCGTCCTTCAACTTCAGCATGGAAGTCTGGAAGCCCTGCGCCACCACCTTGTTCGGCTCCAGGATGGAATCGATGATGTAGTCGCGCGTGAACTTCGCGCCCGCGGCCCCGAGATAAGGTCCCTTCTGCTCGGCCTTCGGATCGATGGAGTGGCAGGAAATGCAGCCCTGCGCGGTGAAGAGCCGCTGGCCCACGGTCGCGTCGCCCTTCGCGCTCAGCGCCGTCTTCGCGGTCTCGGGGAGACCCGCCTCGGCCACGGTCTTGCCTCCGGGGCCGGCGCTGGCGACGGCCGCCTTCGCTGCCTTCGCCGCGTCGATCACCTTGGCATTGTCCCACTTGATCCCGGCCTCGATCTGCTTGTCGAAGCCGCTCGCCTTGAGATCCGCGATCGCCTGGAAGAAGCCGACTTCCTTCGGCTCCTTGTCCACCGCTTCCTGCACGCGCTTCTTCGCCTCCGGCTTGGCCAGGGGGCTCTTCAGCACCGTGAGCATGGCCTTCCACGCGATGCGGCCCACCGCGTCACCCTGCTTGGCGGCGATCTCGCGCAGTGCCTTCACCTGCTCGCCGCGCACCGCGGCATTCACGAAGTCGGTGATGTAAGGCGCGGCCTGCTCCGCCACGCCGCTCTCCTGGGACCACACGGCCAGCACGGCCAGGCGGTGCGGCATCGATTGCTCCTCGCCGCCCTTGCTCAGAGCTTTGAAGGCATCCGCGCGCTGTTGGAAGGGCCGCTTGTTGCTCTTGGCCGCATCCACCAGCAGCATGAGCTGGGTGGGGTTGAGTTCCTTCGCGTCCAGCGCCATCAGCAGCGGGTCCGCGCCGGAGAGCTTCATCTCGGAAACCGGCAGGCGGTTCTTGCCCAGCAAATCCAGCAGCTCGTTTTGGCGCGCTTGCGGCACGCTGCTGAAGCTGTTCTCGATCGCCGCGCGGATCTTGGCCGTGCCTTCCCAGGCCACGGGCTCGAAGTACGGGCCCTTGTCATCCGGCTGCGTGCTCCACCAGGACTTGCGGTCCCACTCCTTCTCCGCGAAGTGCAGGCGGGCCAGGCCAGCCATCGCATCGAAGCGCAGGTCATAGTCGCTCGATGCCACCAGCGCGATCATCCCATCCACCACCTCCGCCGTGTGGATGCGCTCCAGGCTCAGGATTGCCAGCTTGCGCGTGGCCGTGTCCGTGGCGGCCTTCAGGCAGGCGGGGATATTCTGCAGCGAGACCAGCGCTTCCATGGCGGTGAGCTGCAGGCGCGGGGAAACGTAGCCATCCTCCCGCCAGCTCGAAGAGGCGGCAAAGATCGCCGGGGCCGAGTCCTTGGCGTTCAGCCGCGTCAGGCCGATCAGGGCCTGCAGGACCACCCGCGGGTTCTTGTCCGTCAGGGCATTCACGTAGAGCTTGGCATCCACGCCCTCCAGCTCGGACTTGATGTCGGTCATCGCGCGCAGCGCCTGCTCGCGCATCACATCGTCCGCCACCAGCTCGGCCAGGTATTTGGTACTACCTTTCCCGTAGAGCTGCTTGAAGGTGAAGATCGCCGCGGTGCGCACCGCCACGCTCTGCTTCGCATCCTTGGCCATGGCGAAGATGCCTTCCGCGAAGACCGGCTTCTTGCCGCGCTCCAGGATCTCCCGCTGGGTCTCCAGGCGCTGCACCGCGCTGGCGGAAGCGAGGAGCTTCACCAGCTCCGCGTCATTGGCCTTCGCCACGTTCACATACTTCGCGGGCGTCGCGCCGGGATAGGTCACGCGGAAGATCTTGCCCACCGGCTTGCCCGGGCCAGCGAAGTCGAAGCCGCCATTGCGCCAGTCCGCCAGGAAGAGATGCGAGTTTCCATCCACATCGATGTCCGTGGCGTGCGGCAGTTTCTCGAAATCCTTCTGATCGATCTTGAAGCTCGCGCCCTCCCGCTTCCACGGGTGGTAGTGCACGGTACCGGTGGTCCAGTCCGTGGAGAAGAGCATGTCCGTGAACTCCGGCGGGAAACCCGGCTCGCTCAGCCACAGCCCGCCGGTGCCGGAGCCGCCGCCGTAGTCCGCCAGCGGCTTGATCGCCTCTTCCGGGAAGTTCTTGTACATCCGCGGGTAGCCACTGTCGCCCAGCTGCGTGAAGTGGTGGAAGCGCGTGTTCCAGCCCTTGCCATCGTTGGTGTTGTCACGGCTGAAGAGGTCCAGCTCCGGGGAAATCGCGATATCGACGATGTTGCGGGTCATCAGCGCGTAGGGTTCCACCTGCGAGCCATCCGGACGCACGCGGAGCACGCCACCGCCGTGGAGCGTGTAGGTCGCGCCATCCGTGCCCTTGGCCGGCTCGGCACCGAAATCGCCCACCGCGATGTAGAGCCAGCCATCAATGCCCATGCGCACGCCATTGGTCGTGTGGTCGGCGCCGCGCGGGTGCTCGATGCCGCCGCCCAAGCCGGTCACCAAGGTCTTCTCCTCATCCACCTTGCCATCGCCATCCTTGTCCCGGTAGCTGCTCAGGAAGGGCGGGTGGATCAGGTACAGCGTATCGCCCACGAAATGGCCGCCGCGCGGGCTGCTCACATCCGGCACGAACTTGATGAACTCGTCCGCCTTGCCATCGCCATCCTTGTCCCGGCAGCGGATGATCCGGCCCATGTGCTCTTTGTGGCCCAGCGAGCCATTCTGGTCGGAGGACACGTAGACATCGCCATTCGCCGCCGCGGTGATCGCCGTGGGATAGTCCGCATCCGGCGGCGCGGCGAAATCCTTGATCTCAAAGCCAGGTGGCACAGCTCCTGCACTACCCACGGTAGCGAAGGAGATCAAAAGCAGGGTGGAGCGATTCATCGGCGGGGCCCATTACGGTCCAAAGCGCGGCATTTCTCAATCTCTCCTGTGCTCTTACCCGATCGGGTAGGATACGAATCTTGGGCGAAGGTGAGGGGGATGGACATCCGGCTGATTGCTTGGGGTGGGCCCTTTGGCCTCTTGAATCGCGAGCGCCCTTCGCTATAATCGAGCATGCCGATCACCGTCGATAGCTTGCTTGAGGATGCCCTCTGCCTTTCCGGGGAGAGCCGTCTGGTCCTTGCGGAGCGATTGATCGAAAGCGTGCCGCCGGACCCTGACATTTGGGAGGAGCAATTGGCCGAGGTTGCCTTGCGGGTGGCGGAACTTGAGTCCGGGGCGGTGCAGGAGATCGAGGGCGTGGAAGCCTTGAGACAGGTTCGGGAGTCGGTTTCCCAGCGTGCGCGAGCATGACTTTTGGTTTCCACCCTGCTGCCCTCCGGGAATACGATGAGGCGGCCAATTGGTATGAGGAGCAAAGGCATTTGCTCGGCGAGGAGTTCACGGCAGCGGTCGAGAAGGCGGTGGCGGCGGTGCTGGCAGGTCCAGAGAGATATCCACCGGCACCCGACGGTACCCGGGCCATCCGCCTGAAGCGTTTTCCCTTCCACTTGTTCTACCTCTTCGATGAGGCGTCTGCCCATGTGCGTGTGATGGCGGTTTATCATGAGAAGCGGCGTCCAGGCCTTTGGCGTGGTCGGGCCTGACTGTTCGCCACGAAATCCCTTGCCCCTTCCGCCCAAACCCCGGAAACCCGGCGCGTGATCCGCAAGGCCTTCCTTCCCGGAGCGGGGCTCGGCACGCGGCTCCGGCCGCTGACCGACCTGCTGCCGAAGCCGCTCGTCCCGCTCTTCCACCGCCCGCTCATCGAGTGGGCCATGGACTCCTGCCTGACCGCCGGGATCACCGACTTCGCCATCAACACCCACCACCTGCCGGACAAGTGGAGCTTCGCTGAAAGTGAGGATTCCAGCCTGCCGGGCGGGAACGGAATTTTTTCGCGCCCGGGCCGCTACCGTGGCCAGACGGTCCACCTCTTCCACGAGCCCGAGCTGCTGGAGACCGGGGGCGGCGTGAAGAACATCGCCGCCTGGGCCGCTGGCGAGAGCGTGCTGGTCCACAATGGCGACATCTACTCGTCCATCCCGCTGGATCGCCTGATCGCCGCGCACGAGGCCTCGGACTGCCCCGTGACCCTCGCCCTGCGTTCGAAGGGCGAGGCCACCCATATCGCTCTGAATGAAGCCGGCGACCGTGTCATCGACATCCGCGCCAAGCTCGGGATCACGGAGGGCACCCATGTCTTCAGTGGCATCTACTGCTTCGATCCCGAGTTGTTCGACATGATCCCGCCGGGTCAGAAGATCGCCGTCATCCCCGCCTTCCTGGAACTCGCGAGGCAAGGGCGGCTCGGTGCGATCATCCTCGACGAAGGAGACTGGCGCGACCTCGGCGACAAGCAGGCCTACCTCGCCGCGCACTGCGAGCTGGCACTGGCCCCGGCGGTGCACCCGGCGGCGGTAGTGCATCCTAGTGCGATGGTTGAGAACAGCATCGTCGGACCGGGAGCAGAGATCGGGGAAGGCGCTTCGGTTAGAGAGTCGGTGATTTGGCCGGCAGCGGTGGTTGCTGCGGGTGAGACGTTGTCCAACGAGATCGTGACGCTTCGCCCCTAGGGCACCTCGACACTCATCCCCCTTTGACACCCCATCTCCGATCCGCCAAAGCTGATGCGTGCGGATTCCTCCAGCCTTCCAGCGTCGTGTCCTGCTGTTTTGTGGCGTGGCGCTGGTGGCGGTATCCGGCTTCCTCGCGACGCGTGGCTGTCATCAGGATGAGGCGCAGCAGGTCAACCAGACGCCCAAGCGCTCCAAGCCCCGCAACCCGGCACCCAAGCCGGAGGAGGCCAAGCCGGTCGATCTCGGCACTTGGTCGCGCCACTTCGAAGAGAAGCAGGCACCGCCCGCCAAGCTGGTCCCGGACAAGGCCATCACGAGCGGCACCCTGGCCAATGGCTTCCGCTTCATCCTCGCGCCACAGGTGGGGGCAGGCGAGGGCCTCAGCCTGCGCTTGCTGGTGTTGGCGGGCTCCGAGCATGAGACGGATGCCGAGCGCGGCTACGCCCATTTCGTGGAGCACCTCGCCTTCATGGGGCGCAAGACCCGCCGCCAGGGCGACACCCTCACTGCCTTCGAGTCCTTTGGAGCCTCCTCCGGGGCGGACACGAATGCCTATACCTCGCGCGACCATACCCTCTACCGCCTGGATCTTTCGGACTCCAGTGGCTTCGATGAAGCCTTCGACTTCTTCCGCGATGTCGCCGATGGCCTGCTCTTCCTGCCCCAGGATGTGGACTCCGAGCGCCGCGTCATCTTGCGCGAGATGGCAGAGCGCGAGAAGAAGGACCTCTTTGAGCTCCGCGCCGCCGCGATCTTGCCGGGGGTGCCAGCCGCGGGCCGTGCGCCGATCGGCTTGAGGGAAACGATTGAGCGAGCCACGCCTGCCGCGCTGCGCGATTTCTGGCAGCGCAACTATGTGCCTTCGCGTCTGGTCTTCTGTGTCGCCGGGGATTTCGAGCGGGGAGAGATGGCGGAGAAGATCCGTTACCGCTTCGGCTCGCTGAAGGCGCGGGAGGCCATGCCCGATCCAGACCCGGGTGATCCACTGGAGCCGCGCGGCGCGGAGGTGGTGGCAGTCCCCCATGCCGCCGAGGATCTGGTTCGGATTACGATTGCCGCCCGCCAGCCCCTGCAGCCGGCTGCGACCGATCCCGGCTTGGTTCGCCTGCAGATGGTGCGCTCTCTCGCGATGAAAATGCTGGAAAGCCGCTTGGGGCGGCGGGCCGCGCGCCGATCCTCGCCGGAGAGCGGGGACCTCGCCATTCTCCCGGGCATCGCGTGGCGGGAAATCCATGCGGAAGCCGCCTCCGGCGACGCACTTCCTATCATGGAGTCCCTGCTGGGGGATCTCTTGTCCGCGCGCGACCGCGGCTTCACGGAGCTCGAGTTCGCCGAGGCCCGCGGGACGCTGCGCCGGACCCTCCGCTTGAACTTCTCCCGGCGGCTCAGCCAGGCGAACTCAAGCTTGGGCACTCTATTGGTGGAGAGCGCCCGGAATGGCTCCGTGGTCGAGTCTCCCGAGGACGAACTGAACCGCGCCCGCACGGATCTCGCCTCCATCATCCGCGGCGACTGCGAGAACCTGCTCCGCGACGAGTGGCGGGATAGCGGGCTCCGCATCGTTCTCTCCGGCTCGGTTCCCCCAGGCTTGGAGCGCGCGGCTGCCCCGATCCTGCAGCGCACGCTGGCCGCCCCTCGCGCCGCCCCTCCGGTCCATCCCGGGGTCAGGGAGCTTCCCACGGAGTCCTTCGGGGCACCCGGTGCCATCGCGCGGCAAGAGCTGGATGCGGACCGGGGTTTCGTGGAGGCGGAGTTTGCCAATGGCGTGCTGGTCCGGTTGCAGCCCATGTCCTCGCTGGGCGGCGCGGTTTCCGTTGCGGTCGATCTGGGCTATGGACGGCTGGCTTCTCCGCTGGATCGTCCCGGCCTGTCCTACGCTGCCGACCGTGTGGTGGACTGGCATCCTTTGGCTGGTTTTGACCAGTTGGATTTCAATGCCGCCATCGCCGACCGGGAACTCTCCAGCAATTTCTCGGTCACGGGCCCTTTCTTCCGCTGGCGGGGCGATACCGATCGCGATGAGCTGGCCCGCCAGCTGGAGGTGCTCGCCGCCTGCGTGGCGCGTCCCGGCGTGGGCACCATGTCCCGGACCTGGCGGCCGGATGCGCAGGACCGCGCGCAGCTCGATGCCCGGATCAAGGCCTGGCCCCAGGTCTCATGGCGGATGCAGGACCTCCTGGATGGCGGGGATCCCCGCATGATGGGCCACACCATGGATTTCATGAATTGCAGCGGTGCCGCAGTGACCGACTGGCTGACTCCGATCCTCCGCGGGGGCCGGCTGCGGGTCTTGATCGCCGGGGATTTCGCCCCGCAGCAGGCCCTGGCGGAAGTGGCCGCCACCTTCGGGGCGCTGCCGCAGCGCGCCGCCTGGGATGCCCCTTCTCCCTACCCTCCGCTGCCGGAAACCCCCGCCGGGAAATATGTCTCCGGGCCCGATCCCGACAGCAAACTCGGTGCCGCGGTCGCCATGCTGCCGCTCGGCCTGCCGGGCTCGGTGGAGGGGGAGCTGGAGTCCTTCCTGCTACGGAATTTCGCAGACCGCCAGATCCGCTCCCTGCTGCGTTCGGTGCACGGCAAGTCTTACTCGGTTTCCGCCATCATCCAGAAGCGGGCCGACGAGGGCGGGACCTGGCTGCTATTCTCCGCCCCTTGCGATATCAAGGAGTGCGATGCCGTCGCCGGGGACATCCGGGAAGTCATCGCCGGATTCGGCAAGGGGGAGGGTTGGAAAGGGTTCGAGGGCTCCTGCCGCTTGACCGCGCACTACTACCGCAAGCGCCTGCGGAACCCGGAAGAGGTGCTGAACCTCCTCGCCACCCCCGCCACCTACCCCGGGCCCCGCGATCTGGACATGGGCCGGCTGATGGCCCTGCAGAAGGACGTCCGCGACCTCGCGGCCCGGGTGATGGTCCCGGAGCAGGCCGTGGAACTCCAGACCCTGCCGCCGGAGTAGCAGCCGGGCGGGCACTGGGTGCGCCGACTTCAGTCGGCCCGGACAGCGGGGGCGAGCGAAGGAGGTCTGGCGGCTTTCCAGATTACCCGGGCCCGCTGAAGCGGGCGCACCTAGGAGACACCCCGACTTTCCCCTTGTCCCCCCGGCGGTCTTTCCAAGAACCTCCCGCCGCGATGCCGACCGACGCGATCCTCCACTGCACCCGCCAATACCTCGGGATCGATCCCACCGTGACCGTGACGATGACCCCGATCAAGAAGGGCGCGTCCGGCCGGACGATCGTACGCGTGAAGACCCCGGGGCGGGATCCTTTCATCGGCATCCACTGGACGGACGAGCGGCCGGACAGCGACAACTTCCTGCCGGTGGCGAAGTTCCTGAAGGCGACCAAGATCAATGTGCCGGAGATCTACCACGAGATCCCGCACCGCCGCGTGGCGCTGGTGGAGGACCTGGGCGATATCGATCTCTTCTCGCTGAAGGGCGCGCCTTGGGAAGAGCGCGAGCCCTACTACCGCTCCGCGCTGCAGCAGATCGACAAGCTGTTCTATTCGAAAGGCCCGAAGGACTTCGAGCTGATGCCACCCTTCGATGAAGCGCTCTACCGCTGGGAGCAGGAGTATTTCATCGAGCACCTGGTGGAGGGCCTGCTCGGCATGGATGCCAGTGAACTACTAGAGTCATCGGAGTTCACGGACATGGCGAAGCGGCTCGGCGCCAGCGCCAAGCATCTCGTGCACCGCGATTTCCAGTCGCAGAACCTGCTGCTGAATGACGGCAAGTCGTGGTGGATCGATTTCCAGGGCATGCGCCGCGGGCGGCAGGAGTATGACATCGCCTCGCTGGTGTATGATCCCTACATGGACCACACGGCGGAGGACCGGGAAAAGATCCTGGATATCTGGGAAGACATCTCGGAGGACCGGCCGGAGGAAAGCATCTTCCGCCAGTGCGCCACGCAGCGCCTGATGCAGGCCCTCGGCGCTTTCGGAAACATCATCCGCAACCGCGGGGACCAGTGGTATGCGCCGCATGTCCCGGTGGCGGCCCGTTCCCTTGCGGAAGTCATTGCCGGCACCGCGCTGGAAAAACCCCTCGCCCCGGTACTGGCCCGGGCGCGAGAGTATGAGCCGTGAGCGCCTTGCCCCGCCGGCCCCTCGTGAATGCCGCCGTCATCCTCGGCGTCGGCATCTTCGCGCTCGGAGCGGGGCCCTCGATTCCCTTCCTGAGCCGCGCGGGCCTCAGGCTGGTGGAGCAGCTCGGGCTCAAGCTCGATCCCACGCCCTCCGCCTTCAGCGGGGATGGCAGCCCGGAGCAGCCTTGGCAGCGCTGGAAGTCCAAGCCCGCGCCGCCGCCTGAGCCGGTGGTGCTGCTGTCCGTGGAGCAAGGCGAGCAAGGCTGGTTCAGCACCTTCCCGCCGGCCCCGGTGGATTGCGCCGTGGTCTTCAAGCGCCTGCGGGAGGCCGGGCACCGCAATATCGGCTGCGGCTACCTGATGGCTTGGGATGAGGCGAATGCGGTGGGGGTGAATGCCGTGCGCCTGCACCTCGACAGCTTCGATACCGCAGTGCTGGGGCTGCCGCTCTCGCGCGGTGCCGCCGGCGAGCCGCTGCCCTCCGCCTTCCTGCGCCTGTCCGTAGAGGCGGACAAGGTGGAGGGCGATGTCTCCGCGCTGCCGCAGGTCAACAAGCTGGCCGCCCCGCGGGCCGAGCTGGGCGGGGAGCGCAGCCTGGCGGGCTTCACGGTGCTGGAAAATGAGCGCATCCCTGAAGAAGGTCCGCAGCCCCTGCTCGCGCGCTGGGGGGACCGCATCGTCTTCGCCCTGCCGCTGGCCAGTGAGATTGCTGCGCTCGGCATCTCGCCCTCCGAGGTGAAGATCACCCTGGGGCGGGAGATCCGGGTCGGCCTGGATGGTCCGGTGGTGCCCATCGATAGCCTCGGCCGCGCCGTCCCGGTGCATGCTGGCGAGGTGGTGGATACCCCGCTGTGGAAGGTCGCCAGCGGCGAGATCCCGGTCCCATCCGCGAACTTTCCGCTGCTGATCCGGGATAGCAGGCCGGATCTCCCGCGGGCGGAGGAACTGTGGTCGAAGGGCCTGCCGGATCTGGCGCAGGCCATCCGCTCCGCCCCGCGCTACGAGCGGCCGCTGGTCCTGCACCGCCTCCCGGTTCTGGCGGAGATGGCGCTGATCCTGTTGATCGCCTTCTTCACGGCTTGGGCCACCTGGGTGCGGAATATCTTCTGGCGTCTCCTCGTCGTCGTGATGGCGGCGGGCTTCGCCGGGGAGCTTCTCTACCTGCTGAGCTCCGAGCGGAACCTGTGGCTCCCGCCGCTGCCCATCGCCGGCATGTGCGGGGCCAGTCTGCTACTGTCCTTTTACTGGGAGAGGTCGAAGCAACCGGCTGCGAACCCTCGCCCCTGGGAGAGCCCGGACTTCCAGCCGCCGGTCAGACCGGTCGAGCCCGAGCCCGCCCCCGCGCCGCCCAAGCGCCCGCGTCCGGCTCCTGTGCCGGTGCCAGTTCCTGCGCCGGTCCCGGTGGCTGTGGCCGCTCCTGAGCCCGCGCCTCTCCCTCTCCCAATCCCGGCACCCGCCTTGCCGCTCACGCGGGTGAAGTTCGTGAATGGCTCGGTCGTGCTCCCGGAATCCGCGCGCGCGGTGTGGGGGCTGCCGGAGCAGGAGCTTCCTGCCACGCTTCCGATCATGGAGGAACCGGCAGCGCCCTTGGCTGAAGAAGAGACCGAGCCCGAGCCGGAACCTGCGCCCGAACCAGAGGTGGAGCATGAAGCGGAGGTGGAGCCTGAACCGGAGGCCGCACCCGCGCCCGAACCCGAACCCGAACCCGAGCACACTGCTCCTCCCACCTCGCCGCAGCCAACGCCGCCCGCCAAGAAATCCCCGCCGAAAAAGCCTTCCAAGAAGCGCCGCAAGAAGCGCTGATCGATCCCATCACGCTCCCATCTCCGCATGGGATCTCTTCCTTGGACCTTGGAATTTAGAATTTGGAACTTCCCCGCTATATGGACCTCCAGCATCCGATCGAGAAAGCCGAAGCCCTGATCGAGGCCCTGCCCTATCTCCAGGCCTTCCGCGGCAAGACCTTCCTGATCAAGATGGGCGGCTCCGCGATGGAGGATCCCGAACTCGTCGCGAAGGTGATGCGCGACATCGTCTTCCTGGAGGTCGCGGGTATCAACCCGATCGTCGTCCACGGCGGTGGCAAGGCGATCTCCGCGGCGATGAAGGAGGCCGGGCTTGATGCCGAGTTCGTCGGCGGCTTCCGCGTCACCTCGGATGAGGCGATCAGCATTGTCGAGAAGGTGCTTTCGAATGAGATCAACCCCGGGCTCGTGCGCATGATCCGTGACTTCGGCGGCAAGGCCGTGGGGATCGCAGGGACGGATGTGTTCCTGGGCGAGAAGATGTATGCCAGCGGTGCGCAAGGCGAGCGCGTGGACCTTGGCCGGGTGGGGGAGGTGGTTGGTTGCCAGCTCGGGCAGATGGATGCGGCGCACCGAGCGGGCATCGTGCCGGTGATCTCACCGCTGGCCGCGGAGCTGGCGACTGGACGTCCGCTCAATATCAATGCGGACCTTGCCGCGGCCGCCTTGGCCAAGGAGCTGCGGGTGGCGAAGCTGGTGTATCTTTCGGATGTGCCCGGCCTGATGATGGATCCTTCCAAGCCGGAGACCCTGATCAAGTCCGTGAGCCGCGCGCAGGCGGATGAGCTGATGAGCGATGGCACGATCTCCGGCGGCATGATCCCGAAGATCAAGAGCGCGATCGATGCGCTGAACGCGGGGGTGAGGAAGGTTCACTTCATCGATGGGCGGCTGCCGCATGCGTTGTTGTTGGAGATCTTCACGCATGGGGGGATTGGGACCGAGGTGACGCGGTGAGGCAGGGAGCGCCAGGCTCTAGCCTGGCTGAACGGTCTCCACGTGTGACAGTTGAGCGAGGCGGACCGGATAGTGCCGCTTTGATCCTGCGGACGGAGGAGTGATGAGACATTGAGGGACCATTCAGCCAGGCTAGAGCCTGGCGCTCCCTGCCTCAAAAAACCGGCCGCCCCTTGCGAGGCGGCCGGCTGGTGACTTGCTCAATTCAGCTTACGGATTCTCCAAGCGGTAGAACCCATTGCGATCCGCCGCTTGTGCCGCAGGCACCGTTGCCGTGCCAACCCCACTTCCATTCGTCGTCGCCGTGACCGGAGGCACCATGTCCGCGAAGGCTCCCAAGCTCGTGGACTTCGTGACGCGGTAGATCGTATTCGCCGCGCCGCTGAAGTGGATCGTGTAGTCTCCGCCTCCCGCGAAGCTCACCGAGTCGATCCGCACCTGCACCGCCGGTTCGGTCCCGGCGGTTTCTTCCGCTTCGTTGTTGATTCCGTCGCCATCCGGATCGCCGGAGCCGTCCTGCGCGGTGATGCTCCCGAAGTGAGCGATCTCCCATTGGTCATCCAGGCGATCGTGGTCCTCATCGGCGGAGATGCCGGGCGTGGCGAAGAGGGATGCGATTCGTGCGGGCGAGAGAGCCTCGTTGTAGATCTGCACATCATCCACGAGCCCTTGGAAGGCATCGGTGGGCACCTTGCGCCCGAGTCGGCCGATCTCGAAGTTGTTGAACACCGGGAAGACCGCCTGGGGCACCGCGTTGTTCTCCGCCCTCAGCACGCCATCCACGTAGAGCTTTAGGCTCGTGGTCGCCAGATCGATGGTCATGGCGATGTGGTGCCAGTTGTTGTCATTGGCCAGCGTGGTGCTTGGCGCGGTGTTGCTGAAGACCTCGGCGATGTTGGCATTGCCATTCGGCCGCAGCCGCCCGCTCAGCGCGCCCACGTTGTTAGATCCGGTGCCGGCGATCCCGCTGTCCACATAGCTGTTGTCCAGCGTGTTGTTCGCGATGGAGAGAACGCAGTTCCGCCCGCTGGAGATGTCGGTGGACTTGATCCACGCGGTGTAAGTCAGCGCCTTGGCCGCAAGGATGTCCGTGAGGAAGCTGGCGTTCCCCATGTCCACGATTCCGGTCTGATCCGTGAGGTTGCTGAACTGATAGGCATTCCCCGAAATGCCGGGCACGCCGGTGATCACGGCGGAACCCACCGCGCCGGGGCTGTTGCCCAGCACATTCGCGGCGGTGGTCGCGGTCGCTGCTTCGTCGAACTTGTAGTGCGCCACCAGTCCCCGCGCTACGGTCGGCTGGGAGTTGCTATCGGTGGGATCGGTCCCGGCCAGGAACTCGGCGCCGTCGTTGAAACCATCGCCATCCGTATCGAGTTTGTTCGGATCGGTCCCCGGTTTCACACCCGCCTGGTAGCCCGCACCGGGATCTTCCTGCTTGTCCGTGAGGCCATCGCCATCGGTGTCGGCCAGGGTGGGATTGGTGCCGGTGTGGGTCGCATCCGTCCAGATGCCGCTGCGGTCTTCTTCCGAATCGCTCAAGCCATCGTCATCGCTGTCGCTGTCCTTGGGATTGGTGGAGCTCACCCCGCTGTGATACTCGTCGATGTTCGCCAGATCGTCGTGATCGGGGTCGCCGAGATTGCCATCGTCCCCGTCCGCGCTGAGCGGGTTGAGCCCGTTCGCGATTTCCCATGCGTCCGGCAGGACATCGCCATCGCTGTCCGCGCTGTTAGGGTCGGTGTGATAGGTGTTTACCTCCGCCCCGTCGCTGAGGCCGTCGTTGTCGCTGTCTGCCTTGAGCGGATTGGTGAGCGGAGCGACATTGAGCTCGTCGCCATCGCTGCGGCCATCGCCATCGGTATCCGCCAGCGTGGGATTGGTGCCTGCCGCCTGCTCCTGGAGGTTGGTGGCACCATCCGCATCCGGTCCGATGTCTGCGCCACTCTGCGCGGTGATATTGCCGAAGTACTGGATCTCCCAAGCATCCGCCAGGCCATCCACATCCGTATCCGCCGCGCTGTAGGACTGGCCCGGATGATCCCGGAGATAGACCACCTGCTCCGGCGTCAGCGCGTGATTGTAAATCTGCACGTCATCGATCAGGCCGCCGAAGGGATCGACCTGCGTGCCCTGGCGACCGAGACGTCCGATCTCGAAGTTGTTGAAGACCGGGAAGAGCACCGCATTCGCGCTGAAGTTCTGGGTGTTGGTCAGGACTCCATCCACGTAAAGCTTCAGAATGCCGGGTGAGAGATCGACCGTCATCACCAGGTGATGCCAGTTGCCATCGTGAATGACCGTCGGTGAGCTGAAGATCCCGGTCTGTTGGGAGACATTGCCTCCGCTTGCACCCACCGGGCGATTGCGGGCGCTGGCCGCGCCATCCACGGTGCCGGTCGCGGCATTGGTTTCCCCGGACATGCCGAGGTCCGTGTAGGTATTGGCCACCGTATCGCTCCCGGAGAAGATGATGGTATTGCGGTTCGGATCCGAATCCGTGGAGTTCACCCACACCGAGTAGGACAGCTGGCTGCTGTTGTTGAGACCCGTGGCACCGGAGAAGAAGGAAGCATTCCCCATGTCCACGATCCCGGCCTGGGTGGCGAGGTCGGGGAGTTGGTAGGCATTGCCCGCCTTGCCGGCCACGCCGGTGATGACGGAGGCACCGACCGCGCCGCTGGTGCCGCCCAGTTGGTCCGCGGCCTGGGTGGCGCCGGCGGCTTCGTCGAACTTGTAGTGGGCGATCAGGGCGGCTTGGCCGGGGAGGGCGAGTGCGAGGCAAGAAGCCAGCAGGAGGATGGATGGTCGTTTCACGGGTACGGGCATGGGTTTGCGTTGGGTTCGGGTACGGAGGCCGTGGGTTTGACGGGCGTCCGGGAGGGGGAGGGTTCGGGATTTCACCCCTCAGTGGGACAGGCGGATTTTCCCCGCGGGACCCGACAGGGAATTTTCTCCACTGGGTGCGCCGACTTCAGTCGGCCCGGGTAATGCGGAGATGCACGGGTGGCTTCCCTTCTGTCCAAGCCGGCTAAAGCCGGCGCACCCAGTGAACGGAAGCGGCTGGAGCGGCGTCCCGCTCCAGCCGCCAATCCTGCCCACCGTCGCGATCCTTTCGAAAAACCCAAAAATCAAAAGGACACGCAGCCGGACCCACAGGAAGACTCCCGGGATCGGAGCGCGGGGAATCCGCCGCGCCGACCCCATACTGTAACAAGCGTAAATCCGCGGCGGAATCCGACAGGGCTGGGGAAGTTTTTGGCGAGAGCCCAGCTGCAGGCAAAAGGCCCTCTCGATTGAGGCCGAAGATTGAACCGCGAAAGAACGCGAAATTTGAACAGCCGAAGGAACCACGAATGAGGCGCCAATCCTACGAATGAAGATCGAACCCCGGCAACGTACCTGCCTTTCATTCGAATGATTGGCTGTTCATTCGTGGTGCCTCCCACGTCTTTCCTGCCTTTCAAATTTCGCGTTCTTTCGCGCCCTTTCGCGGTTAACTCAAAAGCCTGAAGCTTCCCTTGCCGCGAGTCTGCAATCGGCGGTGTTCAGTCACCCGCTTGACCCAGCAGCTTCTCCGCTTCCCGCAGCAAGATCAGCGTGGCGTATTGATTGTACCAGAGCGTCCGTCCATCCGGATTCACCACTTGGAAAGGAGTCTCCATCCAGTGGTCCACTTGCTCCCGCAGGCCCTTTAGCGCGCTGCGGGCCTTTTCCACCCGCCCTTGCTTCAGGTCCACCATGGCGAGGATCAGTTGGTTCGACACCACGCGCGGTTCGCTCTTCGGCTCGCTCTTGGCTTCCAGCGCCAGGCTGCCCTGTGCGCGCTCCGTGGCGATGGCGAAGCGTTCTTCGCGGTAAGCCATCAGCGCCATGGAAAATTGCCGCCACGCGGTCATGTGCGCACTGGCGTCCTTGTGCGGATGGTCCAGCGATTCCCCGAGCACCCCGGCCAGCCGTTGCAGGTCTCCCAGGATCTTCTCGTCCGCCGGTTCCAGCAGTGTGGCCTTGAGCACGTGCTCCGCCACGATCGGGTTCTCGGAATTGCCGAAGCGCTCGATCATCAAGCCGCGCATGTTCTCATACTGCCCCTCCTCCCCCCACAGGCTGAGGCCGGTCATCACCGAGAGCATATCGAAGGAAATGCCTTCCCGTTCGGACTTGTTGTCGACGCTGGTCAGGACGTAGCCCAGAGCGTTGAGCCGCGCCGCGCCCGTCTTCCACGGTGCCTGGTCGAGCCAGCTTCCCTTGGCCAGGTTCCAGTTGGCCAGCTCCTTGAAGGTGTTCGCCGCTTCGAGCGAGCGCGGCGTGCGCTCCGCTGGCAAGCCCTGCAGCAGTTTGTCCGCCTCTTCCAACTGCCGGTGTCCCAGTTTCACCGCGGCCTCAGCCACGCTTTCCGCCACCTTGGCATCCTCGCTCAGGCGCGCTTCACTGGCCCGGGCCTTTTCCGCCCTGGCGCGGGCTTCTTCCGTATTGTGGCGGGCGATCTCCGCCTCGTGGTGCAAGCGGGCCTGTTCCTCCCGCGCGGCCTTTTCACGGAAGAAGAGCCAGGTCGAAACGCTGAAGCCGGCCAGCAAGCCGAACACCGCCACGCTGCCAGCGGCGAAGGTGACGCGGTTCCGACGGATCAGCTTCTTCAAGAGGTAGCCGCGGCTCGGCGGGCGGGCCAGCACCGGCTCTTCCTTCAGGTAGCGGCGCACGTCCATGGCCAAGCCGTTCGCGGTTTCGTAGCGGCCCTGGCGGTCCTTCTCCACCGCTTTCATCACGATCCAATCCAAGTCCCCGGCCAGCAGGGAAGGCAGGCGCTGCGGATCGGCACCGCGCTTCTCCGCGATGCGGCCGATCTCTTCATCCGTCACCACCCGCAGCCGCTTGGAGGGCATGCCGGTTTCCTCATCGCGCAGGATGGTGCGGATCTCCTCCACACCGCGGTCTCGGAATTGCTCGTGGTCGAAGGGCGGGCGGCCGGTCAGGAGTTCGCAGAGCAGCGCGCCCAGGCTGTAGATATCGCTGCGGGTATCCACATCGCCGCGGCCGTCCGCCTGCTCCGGACTCATGTAGGCCGGGGTGCCGATGAGCTGGCCGGAGCGCGTCACGGTCGCCTCCGCATCCAGGCCCGCACCGGTCGCCTTCGCGATGCCGAAGTCGATGACCTTCGGCACGGTCCGTCCATCGTGTTCGCGCACGAGCACGTTGGATGGCTTGATGTCGCGGTGGATCACGCCCTTCTGGTGCGCGTGCTGGATCGCCTCGCACACGGAGATGAAGAGCTCCAGGCGCTCGCGCAGGTCCAGGCGCTGGCGGTCGCAGAAGTCGGTGATCTTCTCGCCATCCACCAGCTCCATCGCGAAATAGGGCCGCCCGCCCGCGGTGGTGCCTGCATCCAGCACGCGGGCGATGTTCGGGTGGTCCATCAGCGCCAGTGCCTCCCGCTCCATGGCGAAGCGCGCGATCACGCTCTCCGTGTCCATGCCCAGGCGGATGATCTTCAGCGCCACTTTCCGCTTCACCGGCTCCTGCTGCTCCGCCAGATAGACCACGCCGCAGCCGCCGGAGCCGAGACGGTCGATCAAGCGGTAGGGCCCGATCCGCGCGCCGATGCCGCCTTCACCGCCGCCATCTTCCGCGGGCGGTGCTTCCGGATTCTCCACCTCCGGCGGGAACTCGAAGAACTCCTCCGCATCGCGGTCGATCTCCAGCAGCTCCTCGATCATGTCGCGCAGCTCCTTGTCGCCCTGGCAGGCGAACTCCAGGAAGGCCCGGCGGTCCGCGGCGCTCGTGAAGGCGGAGGTCGCGATGAAGAGCAGCTTGTCAACCGAGGGCGTCATGGTCGTCCTCGCTCTTTGCTTCCTCGCGGATCATGCGCAGCAGGCGCGCCCGGGCGAAGGCCCAGTAGCGCTCCACCGTGCGCTCGGCCACGCCGTCCATGGCCGCGATCTCCTTGTTCGTCAGGCCGCCGAAAAACTTGAGCGTGATGACCCGCACGCTCTCCGGGTCCACCTCCTCCAGGCGCTTCATCATCTCATCCACCAGCAGCACCCGCTCATCGATGCTGGTGTCCGCGATGTCGAGGCCCTCGATGTCGATCATCTCCACGCTTGCCGCGCCGCGCTTCAGCGCCGCCTTGGCCCGGGCGCGGTCCACCATGATGTGGCGCATGGCCTGCGCCGCGGCGCGGAAGAAATGCGTGCGGTCCGCCCACGAGCGTTCCTCGCCGCCGGCCAGGGAGATCCAGGCCTCATGGACCAGCGCGGTGGCCTGCAGGGTCTGTCCCGGTGCTTCCTTCGACAGGCGGGTGCGGGCCAGATTCCGCAGCTCATCGTAGACCAGCGGCAAAAGCTCCGCGGACACGGGGCGCCCGCTCCCGCTTGCCGCTTCCAGGATTCTGGTGAGCTCGCTCAGGCTGCTAGGCTTACCCGAGGGGGAGCGCTTGTCGATGTGGGAGTGGCCGCGCCCTGGCTGCAAATAGGTCCTATAGGACTTATAGGACCTATCCCGCACCCAGGCTGGAGCAAGAAGCTACCCTTCAGTCCCCCTCACTTATCCGCCGTGTTCGCAGCCGGCTCCGCCGTCTTCGGCGGGTCGATCAGGGTCCGGAGCTGCTGGCCCCACTCGCGGGCCTTCGGGTGGGTCACGTGGGTCTCGATGTGTTCCAGCATCTTCAGCGCGGAGCGCTTCTGGTCGCCGGACTTGAAGAGATCCAACTCCATCTGCCAGATCATCTCCGGCTGGGTCTCCGTGAGGAATTTTTCGTAGTCCGGGTTGTTCTCGTCGTGCTTCGGCTTTTCCTTCTCGCCGCGGCCGCCCCGGCCGCCGCCGGGGCCACCACCACCGCCTTCATTGCCGCCATGCATGGACTGGCGGGTCACGCCTTCATAGCGGATCCGGCGGGCCCACTGCTCGCGCATCGCGTCGAAGTTCCCCTTCGCCCGCAGCGGCGGGAGGATGATTTGCTCGAAAACCGCGCCGAGATCCATCGGCGTGAGCGGCCAGCGCTCTGGCTTGATGATGCCCAGCCCATAAGCCCGGGCGAAGACCGTGGAGGTCACCGCCGAATGCAAGGCATCGGCATTGCCATCGAATTGGTCCGGATTGTCGAAAATTGCCGACAGCGCCTCGGAGGCACGCGGAGCCAGATCCGGGATCTTCTCCGGCTTCTCCGCCGCTTCCAGGGTCATGATCAGCCAGCGCAGCTCGTGGCGCAGGCAGACCTTGAAGCCCGCGCTCTCCAGGCGATCGCCCTGGCGGCGCTTCCATTCGCGGAAATCCTGGGAGCTTTTGCTCTGGTCCTCGAAGTCGACCTTCTCCACACACTTCAGGTAGAGTTCCATGGCCGCCTCGTCGCTGGCCATGCCGGCGCGGTAGGCTTGGATCGCGGCGCCCATCTTGCTCATCGCCTTCGCCTTCACATCGCTCCGCAGCGCCTCCAGCTTCTCGATCAGGGCCTGCTTGTCCGCCTCGCTCAGCGGATCGGCATGGCAAAGGGGCGCGGCGGCGAGCAGGGTGGCAGTGGCGAGGAGAGAGAGACGGTGCATGGGTTTGCGGGCTTGGTGGTGAGGTGAAACGCCGGATCGACCCCGATGTTTTGCATCCTTTTCCGAAATTACAGCAATTTCGGCTCGCTGCCGATCCCATAAGGCGGAACTTCCGGCGCGGGAGTCATCGGGTGATTGCAAAGTAGTTACGGGCTCCAATCCGGAAAGGAAAACCACGGAATACACGAAACACACGGAAAGCGGACCGGTTGGGAGTGGCGTGGCTTAGTGCCTCAGGGTCATCGATCTTCCGTGTATTCCGTGTCTTCCGTGGTTTTCCATTTTCTCACCCGGGCTCCTTCTCCAAGCTTCCGCCCATGTCGAAACCACGCATCGGATTTGTCGGCACCGGCCGGATGGGCGCGAACATGGCGCGCCGCCTGAAGGACCAGGGCTACGAGGTCAGCGCCGTCTATGATGCCTTCCCGCAGGTCGCCGCGGATCTCGCCGCGGAGATCGGGGCCCAGCACGCCGCTAGCCTGGCGGAAGTGACCGCGGACGCAGACGTGATTATCACCGTGGTCACGGACGATGCGGCGATGCGCACGATCTTCGCCAAGGAGGGCGACTCACTGCTCACGGGTGCCGCGGGCAAGACCTTCATCAACTGCGCCACGCTCAGCCCGGAAGTGCACGTGGAGGTCGATGCCGCCACCGCCGCCGTAGGGGCAACCGCGCTGGAAGCCTGCATGGCCTCCAGCATCACCCAGGCGCGGCAGGGCACGCTCTACCTCATGGTCGGCGGCACGAAGGAGACCTTTGGGAAGGTGGAAGGCGTGCTGCGGGATCTTGCCTCCTCGCTGCGCCACGTCGGCGGCACCGGCCAGGCGGCGAAGGTGAAGGCGCTGGTGAATATGGTGATGAACATCAACACCGCCGGCCTCGCCGAGGGCCTCGGCCTGGGTGCCGCGCTGGGCCTGGACCTGAAGATGCTCAAGGAAGTCTTCTCCCAGACCGGCGCGAATTCCCGCGTGCTGGAGACGGATGGCGATGATATGATTGCGCGGGAGCATGACTGCTTCTTCTCCGCCGCGCATGCCGCGAAGGATAGCGGGATCGCGAATGACCTGGCCGCGCAGGCCGGCGTGAATGTCCCGCTCTCCCTGGCCACCGAGGCGCAGTATCACCGCCTGACCGAGCTGGGCCTGGGCGAACTGGATAAATCCGGGGTGGCGGAATTGACCTTCCCCGGCCGCATGACGCATTGATAGTCGTTCGTTCACCTCACCCGATGGACCTTCCTGAATTCCGCAACCGCCACGGCGAGAAGCTCGACACGGCCTTTCACGCCGGGAATCGCGCGGGCGTGCTCGTGCTGCTCGGCCACGGCGTGACGGGAAACAAGGACCGGCCCCTGCTGGTCAACCTGGCGGATGGCCTCGCCGCCCGCGGCTGGCCTTGCCTGCGCATCTCGTGGGCCGGCAATGGGGAGTCCGAAGGCAAGTTTGGCGATGCCACCATCACCAAGGAAAGCGGCGATCTGCGTGATGTGCTGGATTCCCTGCCGCCGCGCCTGAAGGTCGCCTACATCGGCCACAGCATGGGCGGGGCCGTGGGCGTGGCCACCGCGGCGGAGGACGACCGCATCCGCGTGCTCGTCACCCTGGCCGGGATGATCCGCACGGAGGAGTTCTCCGAGCGTGAGTTCGGCTCCGTCATCCCCGGGCAGGGCTACATGTGGGAGGAGCCCGCTTGCCCGCTCTCCCAGAAGTTCATGGATGACATGCAGTGCACCGGCGACCTCTTCGATGAAGTCGGCCAAGTCGCCGTGCCCTGGCTGCTCATCCACGGCACCGCGGATGACGTGGTGCTGATCCAGGACAGCCGCGATGCCTATGACACCGCGGAAGAGCCCAAGCGCCTCGTAGAGATCCAAGGCGCGGAGCATTCCTTCGATGAGAAGACTTATCCGAAGGTGATCGGGGAGACGGCGGATTGGTTGGAAAAATACTTGGTCTAGCGCTTCGCTCCGGCGGTGATTTCTGCTGCCAGGACAGGGGGCTGGAGTTAGTATATCGACCGTGATCCGTGGCAATCGGGGTTGGGTGGTTTTGGCTTGGAGCAGCTTCTTGGCAGGCTTCCTTTCGGCGTCTCTTGCGTGGGGGAAAGCCCCGCCGGATGATCCCATCTGGGGCATCGCGGATGAATGGTACGACGCTTCAAAAGCGACCCGTGATGCGGAGTCCACGCCGGATCAGCTTGTGCCCTGCATCAAGCGGCAGGAGGCGATCTTCCTACGCTACCGGCAGTGGCTCAAACAGACCTCCGATCCCGTTTGGTACAGCTACGAGCAGCAGCGGGAAGCCTTCGAGCTGGCGAACTTCCGGATGGGCAGTGCCTGGCTGCGGGCCGGAAATGTCGAGAAGGCCATCTCGCATCTGAAAGCTGAGATCGCCTTGGGCGGCTACCTGCTGAACACGCGGAACCGGGATTCCTTCGCCATCAGCGCCTTTGGATTCCATGCGGCGATTCTCGCTGCGGGTGGCGACATCCTCACGATCCCGGGCTCAGGCTATCAGGTCTTTCCGGTTCCGGCAGAGGGTGGAAAGCCCGGCTACGTTTTCGCCCATGAACCCTATGAACTGAGCTATCACGAAGGCAATTTCGGCGAGGAAGGCGACAAGGGCCTCCGCATGGTCTTGTTCAGCCCGAACGAAAACGGCGTCTACTACGCATCCAGCCAAGCCGAGGTTCTGGCGCGCAAGGGACACCGGGTCAGCGTCGATTGCCGGATGGAAGAGGGTTATCGCATCCTGGTCTTGAAGGGCGTGGACAAGATCATCGAATATCACGGTGACTCCCCGGACTTCGCGGTCGCGAAGCCGATCCCGCGGACCACGCTCGAGCTGAGGGCCAAGGGTAAAACCCTGGAGCAACCGGCGGAGGCCTTCGCGCGGACGCCAGCCGGGAGGAGAGCGGCCAAGGAAGAGATGGCGGCTGCCAATCCTGCCTGGCAGATTGTCGATGAGTGGCACCGGGCGTACCGGCATATGCTCGACACCGCGGAGCCGCTTGAGCCCGCCATCGGGCGGCTGGAAGCTGCCACCCTCCGCTTCCAGCACTGGCAGGAACAGCAGGGCAGGGAGATCGAGTGGCGCAGCAAGCAAGACCAGATCGAGCTGGCCGATTTCAGATTGGCCCTGGCGTGGATGCGCGCGGGCAATGCCACGAAGGCACTCGAACACCTGAGCGCGGAATTCGCCAGGAACGGGGAAGGGCTCCTAACAGATTCACGGGGTTACTTCGACTCCCGCGAAAAATTCTTCGGACTCCACGCCGACATTCTTGGCGCGGGTGTGGAAGCGCTTTCCATCCCGCACTCCGGCTACGAGGTCTTCCCGGTGCCCTGCGCCAGCGGCAAGCCAAGTTATGTCTTCGCCTACCGCGCGACGGGACCGGTCGATTACGACACGAAGCGCGCCGGCGTGAATGAGAACGACCACCTGCTCTTCCTCTGCCTGATGGCACCGCATGAAAACGGGGGCTATTTTTGGACGGGAAGATCCCAGGTGATCGCGGCCCAAGGCGAGGTCGCAATCAGCTCCAAGATAGAGAACGACGGGCTGCTCCTGCTTTTGCGGGGTGTCGGTAAAATTGTGGATTGTCGGATCGAGCCGGGCTTCCCCGCGATCAAACCCAGCAAGCACGACACCATCGAACTGCAGGCAAGGGCCGGGTTCCTGGAGAAACCTGCAGATGTCTTAGCCCGAATGGACGGCGAGCCGGAAAAGGAGTGAGCTGTGCGGCTCCGTGGTTGGTAGGCAGGCGTGCATCCTGCATCACACATCCTATATAGATGGGGAGGGTTACAAGAGGCCCGGTCCAAGCCTAGCATGGGGGGATTGCCCTCTTCCTGTTTCCCGGGGGCAGAAGCCCCTACCTCCATGCTCCATCATTTGACCCAAGGGATCGCACTGCTTGTTGCCAGTGCCGCCATCCTACTCGGTTCCGCAACACGCTCGAATGCCCAAGCCACGGTGCGCGTCATGCCGCTGGGCGATTCCATCACCTACGGCATGGGCAATGGTGCCGAGCAGATCCCCGGCGGCTATCGCGATCCGCTGGCCCATCTCTATGCCGCGGGCACCACGCCTTTCCTCTTCGTCGGCAGCGACACATCCAATAGCACGGCCTATCTGGTGAGCACCGGGCAGCAGGCGAACGAAGGCCATACCGGCTGGCGCATTGATCAGATCCAAGGGTCCATCAATGCCTGGCAGGCGAGTGCCAATCCCGATGTCGTGCTGCTTCACATCGGCACCAATGACATCCTCCAGAACTTCAATCTGGGCACCGGCGTGGGCAACGATACCTCCGCCGCGATCGGCCGGCTGACCACGCTGATCAACACGCTCTACACGAACAAGCCGGGCCTGAAGCTCGTGCTCTCCACGCTGATCCCGATCCAAAACACGCTGGATGGATACGTGAAGAACTTCAATGCCGCGCTGGCCTCCACCGTGGTCCCGAACTTCACGTCGCAGGGCAAAAGCATCACCCTGGTGGACAACTACGCGACCTTCGTGAATTCCTCCGACCAGAGCTGGAAGACCGCGCTCTTCGCCGACTATGCGCATCCGAATGCCAACGGTTACTCCGCGATGGCCACGACTTGGAACACGGTGGCTCTTCCGGTCGTGGAAGGCATCGTCTTCACACCGCAGAGCGCCGCCACTGCTACTGGGAAGGATAGTGCGCTCGCCGTCAATCTGGTCCGTGCCGGTCAAAGCACCCTCGCCAGCGTGAGCGCGCCCACGGGATCCATCAGCGCCACCTTTCCGGTCAGCGGCCTGAATGACGGCAGCACCGCCGCCAATGCGAACTACACCTACTACTCCGTGACTGATGGCGCGAATGGCGCGGTCAAGATGCCGGACACCGTCACCTTCGAGCTGAACACCACGGTCAACAGCTCGGGCTACGACATCAGCAGCGTGCAAGCGATCAGCGGCTGGGGTGACCACAATCTCGGCGCGCAGCGCTTCCAGCTCTGGATCGCGCGCAATCACGAGGAGTATGTGAACTTCGGCACCTACACGAATGCCGGCGTGGTCAATGGCGGCAACTCGTCCTTCCTCTCCACCGTCAGCCACAGCACTGGCACGCTTGCCAAGAACGTCACTGGCGTGCGCTTCGTGATCATGAATCCGGATCCTTCCTCCGGGGAGACCGTAGTGGGCAGCACCCAGTCGGGCTCGAACGGCGGCACCGTGGTGCACGAGCTGCAAGTCTTCGGCACGGCCTCCGCGGCACTCCCGCCGAAGCCGCTAAGCGCTGCCTACTCCAGCGCGAATGGTGCGACGGGCAAGGACAGCGCCGTGGCCGTGAATTTGATCCGCGCCGGCCAGAGCACCCTCGCCAGCGTGGCCGCGCCCACGGGATCCATCAGCGCCGCCTTCCCGGTCACTGGCCTGAACGACGGCAGTGCCGCGGCGAATGCGAACTACACCTACTACTCCGTCACTGATGCCAACGGCGGTGCCAGCCTCATGCCGGACACCGTGACCTTCACCCTGGACACCACGGTGAATACCGCGGGCTATGACCTGACCAGCCTGCAGGCCATCAGCGGCTGGACGGACCACAGCCTGGGTGCGCAGCGCTTCCAAGTGCTGCTCTCGATCAACAATGGTGCCTACACGGACTACGGTACCTATCGTAATGCGGACATCGTGAATGGCGGGGCTTCTTCCTATCTCACCACCCTGACCGCTGCCAGCGGCCCCACCATCGCCAGCCACGTCACGGGCATCCGCTTCATCTTCATGAACCCGGATGCGGGGAACGGTGTCGGCAGCGTGGGCCCCAGCCAAGCCGGCGGCGGATCGAGCGGCGGCACTGTGATCCATGAGCTGCAGGCCTTCGGCACGCCCTCCGTGATCACCCAGCCTTCCTACGCCACCTGGGCCGCGGACCACGGCCTGACCGGAGACGATGCCCTGCCCGAGTCGGACCCGAACGGCAACGGCCTGAGCAACCTCCTCGAATACGCCCTCGGCGGCGATCCCCTCGCTCCCGGCACAGGCCCGCTTCCCGTGCAGGACACTGCCGCGAATCACATCCGTCTCTCCTTCACCCGCCTCCTGGACCGCACCGATCTTACGCTCACCGTGCAGGCCAGCACGGACCTGGTGACTTGGACGGATCTCGCCAAGAGCACCGCGGGCGCGGCCTTCACCACCCTCGCCGCTGGCGCGAGCGTCTCGGAAAGCGGCACCGGTAACACCCGCAGCGTCACCATCACCGACAACGCCGAAGTGATCGATAATTTCACCCGCTTCCTCCGCCTCAAGGCGGAAGATTGAAGCTGCCAACCGGCAGCTTGCACGTTAACGCACGGCCCCGCTGGTTCCTGCCAGCGGGGCTTTTCTATGGAAAAGCAATCATCCTTCCTGGCCCCGGCAGGATAAGATATCCTCCAATGGTAGTTTCCAATTGAAGCAGATGGGGAAGGAACTTGAGCCATGAAGAAGGCGGACTTGAAGAAGCTGGTAGCCGAAGCTCAGGCCATTGAGCGGGGGGAATTGGCTCCCGGGCGGGTGTGGGAGGTGAAGAAGCTTCCCGGTGGGAAAATCGTCCGTAGGCAACTGGATCCCGAAGCCTACCGGCGTAAGCAAGCGGGCGACTAACGCCTGTCTTCCATTCGACGCTCGATGTTCGATGTTTGCCTTTCCTCCCTTCCCCCTTTACCACCCGCCGCGTGCTCGCCAAACGCATCATCCCCTGCCTGGACGTGACCGATGGCCGCGTGGTCAAAGGCGTGAACTTCGTCGACCTGATTGATGCCGGTGATCCGGTGGAGGCGGCCATGGCCTACAATGCCCAGCAGGCCGATGAACTGGTCTTCCTGGACATCACCGCGTCTTCCGACAACCGCGCGACGATGGTGGATGTGGTCCGGCGCACCGCGGAGCACTGCTTCATCCCGCTCACCGTGGGCGGCGGCATCCGCAGCGTGGAGAACATGCGGGAAATGCTGCTGGCCGGGGCGGACAAGGTGGGCATCAACACCTCCGCGGTGAAGGAGCCCGGCCTGGTCGATGCCGGGGCGAAGGCCTTCGGCAGCCAGTGCATCGTGGTGGCCATCGATGCGAAGCGGGAAGGCCCCGGCAAGTGGGGCGTCTACACCCATGGCGGGCGCACTCCGGTGGGGCTGGATGCCGTGGAGTGGGCCAAGGAAGTCTGGCGGCGCGGGGCGGGGGAGATCCTCCTGACCAGCATGGATGCGGATGGCACGCAGGCCGGCTACGATTGCGAGCTGACCGCCGCGATCTCTGAAAGCGTGGGCATTCCCGTCATCGCCAGCGGCGGTGCGGGGAACCTGGATCACATGGTGGAGGTGCTGGAAAAGGGCAAGGCGGACGCGGTTCTCGCGGCCAGTATTTTCCACTTCGGCAAGCACACGGTGGGGGAGGCGAAGCGCTATTTTGCAGAGCGCGGCATCCCGGTCCGGCCCGAAATCGCGTGACTTGCTGAAATTCAAGTTCGGCAGCCTTTCAAACGCCCGGACAGGCGCTTGATTTATGAGCTTGCCGTAGAATCGCGGATCATGTAGCGGGGGAAATGTCCGGCGACCTCAGCCGGGCTCGCTTCGTCCGGTCTCTGCGCCATCGGCTGACGAAGTGGTTGAGTTGAAATGGCGTTGAGACTACAGACAAGATGGACATCTACGTGGGCAACCTGCCCTTCAGCGCCACCGAACAGGAAGTGGCAGAGCTCTTCGCCGCCTACGGGCCGGTGGAGAAAGTGAAAATCGTCACGGACCGCGAAACCGGCCGCCCACGCGGGTTTTGCTTCGTGACTTTGTCCGACGCCGAGAAGGTGAAGGAAGCTGCAGACGCCGTGAACGGCCAGGAATTCGGTGGACGCCCGCTGCGGGTGAATCCGGCTGAGCCGCGCGAGAAGAAGCCCTTCGGGGGCGGCGGTGGTGGTGGTGGCGGCTACGGCGGTGGCGGTGGTGACCGCCGCGGCGGCGGTGGTGGCAAAGGCGGCTACGGCGGCGGCGGTGGTGGCAAGGGCGGCTACGGCGGCGGCGGTGGTGGCAAGGGCGGCTACGGCGGCGGTGGTGGCGGCAAGGGCGGCTACGGCGGCGGTGGCGGCAAGGGCGGCTACGGCGGTGGCGGCAAGGGCGGCTACGGCGGTGGCGGCGGCGACGACTGGTAAAGCCGGTTTCCCTGCTCCAGCAATTTTCCAGAGCCTCGCTTCCCTTCCGGGAGGCGGGGCTTTTTTCGTCGGGGGTGCCGAGTGATCAGTGCTCAGTGGAAGAGGTCAAAAGGGGCGCACGGGTCCTTTCTCCTGCCTTTCACTGATCACTGCTCACTGATCACTTGGCACTTCGGTCGGAATGCTAGATGCTTCAAGCACCCCATGGCACCCGCCTCCGTCAATGTCGCCCGCCTCATCTATCTGCTGATCTGTGAGGTGGCAGGCGCCGCGATTGCCCTGAGCACGAAAAACACGCCGCTGGAGGTTTCCATGACCACAGGCCTGATTGGCGGGCTCGTCGTGGGTGGCTTCTTCATTTGGATCGAGTCGCTGATCAAGACCTTCAGCCTGCGCGGCTTTTCTACCGCCACCTTCGGTCTGATGATCGGGGTCTTCTGCGCCTGGCTGTTGACCCGCGTGGGGGTCTCGAACCTGGTCAGGGTCGCACTGGGTGACCGCATGTTTTCCTCAGAGAACGGGGCGGATTTGTCCGCGAACTTCACCCTGGCGCTGGAGATGATCCTCTACGCCAGCCTCGGCTTTCTGGGCGCGGTGCTGGCCCTGCGCAGCAGCCGGGATGACTTCGCCTTCATCCTGCCCTACGTCCGCTTCCGCCAGGACAGCAGCACCGGCCAGCCGATCGTGCTGGATGCGGATGCGGTCATGGACGGCCGGGTCCCCGGCGTGGTCCGCTCCGGCTTCCTGCGCGGTCGTCTGGTGATCCCGCGCTTCATCCTGGATGAGATCCAGGTGCTGGCCACCTCGCCCACGCCGGCCAAGCGCCAGCGTGCCGAGCGCGGCCTGGCCTGCCTGGAGAACATGCGCGAGGCGAAGGACATCCCGATCAGCATCGAGGATGCCGCCGTCACCGCGGATGAAACCCTGCACGGCCGCCTGATCCACGTCGCCCAGCTTCTGGGTGCCCGCCTGCTCACCACGGACGAGGCCCTGTGCAAGGTGGCCAAGCTCCGCGGTCTCGATGTGCTGAATCCCGATGAGTTGCTCGATGCCCTGCGACCGGCCGTAGGGGTGGGGGAGAAGCTGCGCCTCGCCCTCGTCCGCGGCGGCAAGGACGAGCACCAGGGTGTGGGCTATCTGCCGGATGGTACGATGATCGTCGTAAATCACGCCGTGAAGAAAATCGGCACCACCCAGGATGTGGTGGTCATCAGCACCCTGCAGACGAACTCGGGGCTGATGGTGTTTGCGGAGCTGGCGGCGTAAGGAGCGGGAACCTTACTGTCCCCGAGAACGGTCCCCAAGAGCTGCCTCACAGGATCAAAGCCAGAATCCCGGGGAGCGGCTTGTGGAGTGCGGTGGCCTGCTCTGCCCGTTACCCACATCTTTGAAATCGCACTGGTACTAAACGTCTGTGCTCGCGGCCTGCCAGGAAGGCAACGCCGCCACGGGTGGAGGAGCCGGCTGCTGGTGCGCAGCCAGCATGAACGCGAGCTCGAAGACGGGGGCGGCACGCTGTGGAAGACGCCTGCGGCACTGCCCGTGCAAACCACGCTCGAGGTGGAGCTGCCGCGCGGCAAGCGGGGCTTTGCGGCCCGCACAGCTACCCTCGCGCAAGGAGACGGTGATCCCGGCCCGGAGGTGCTGTGGCACGGCTTTGCCAAGCTGCGCACCTTGGCTGAAGAGTGGCGGGTCTTCAGGAAGGCGAGATGTGGGTAACGGGCAGGTCGTGCCGCCGCACTCCATAGGGATTGCACGCCGCGGCATTTCCACGACAATCCCCGCATGCCCCGCAGCGCTTACGATCAAACCGGTGGTCTCGTGTATTTCCCACGCATGTGCGACAAGATCCGCTTGCATGCGAAGGGCGAGCTGCCAGAGGAATATCACGCCTTCCTCGGCAAGGGCTTCGATGGCCGGATGTGCGCCTACCTGCGCGTGAACCACGAGGATGTGAAGGCGCAGGTGCTCTCCGGCAAGAACGACGAGGAGGTGCTCGCTTGGTGTCTGGCAAATGGCCGCGGCCTGAACGAGATCGACTACCTCGTCTGGAGCGGCTTCGCGCGGAAGCGCGGTTGGCGGGATGAGGATGGCGCCGCTGAATTCCTGGCGAAGGCAAAGGCGGACCACGGCTTCACCGACAAGGCGGAGCTGATGACGATGTTCGACTTCTACGAGTACGACGAAGGCCGTAGGTCATGAGTGAAGAGGAATCGCGACAGCATCCCAGGGATCCGCTGCATGGCGTGACGCTGGAGACGATCGTGCGTACATTGCAGGAGCGCCATGGCTGGGAAGAGATGGGACACCGCATCCGCGTGCGCTGCTTCAATGAGAACCCCAGCATCAAGTCGAGCCTGACCTTCCTGCGCAAGACGCCATGGGCGCGGGAGAAGGTGGAGAATTGGTATCTCTACGAAAAACGCCGTTTCCCCGGCGCTCCCGGTTCTGGAAATCCGCATGAGGAAGCATGATGGGAAGTCCCCTGCCTGTGCCCTGCCGTTACTTTCCGCTCTCTAACGGGAAGTATGAGGTGGCAGCGGGGCTGAGGCCCTTGGGGACGGACTTCGGGAATGGCGGGCGGGATGCGAAGGTCTTCCAGGTTGATTCGGAGCTTCCGCGCTACCGGCATGCGAAGGATGCGGCCAGAGCCGAGCGATTGGAGAAGTACTACCCGGAGAGCGTTGCATTGGACGATGAGGCGATGGCGGCGGTGAGCCGCTTCATCATCGAATCGCTGGTGGCGGATTGGCCGGAGTATTTCCAGATGCGGGACGCTGGAACGCTTGATTGCGCGCTGAGCTCCGAGCGGATCGCTTTCGATCAGGGCTACCGCCTGGTCTCCGCAGAGGGATCACCGCCTTACCGCGATCTCTTCGATGCACTGGCCTCACAAGTGCAGGAGGATCTCGCAGTGTGGAAGCGCGATCCCGCGGCCGATGCCGAAGGTTGGCTGGCAGCGATCCACCTGTGCTTCCCGAACCATTGGGTGGCGGAGGAGAAGATCGGCAAGCCCTTCAATGCCGTGCACCGGCCGGTGGCGGGCTTCAGCAAGCTGGGCAAGGCTGCGCCCTCACTGGTGGAGATGATGGTGGCAAAGGGGCCATTCGTGCGCTTTGCCTGGGGCGTGGCGACGGACCGGGAGCTGAACCATCATCCGGGGAATGAGTTTCAGGGGCGGGCCTTTGATACGATGGATCCCGTACTTGAGCTGCGCATCGAGCGGCAGACGCTGACTTCCTTTGCGGAGCTTGGGGCGTCCTTGTTCACGATCCGGACTTACTTTCTGGATGTGGGGGAGGAGTTGTCCACGGAAGAGCGGGTGGCTCTTGGCAAAGCGATTGATTCGATGAGCCCGGAATCGCTCGTCTATAAAGGCCTCGCTGGAAGCAAGGAAGCTATCCAAGGGTGGTTGAGCTCTCTGAGATAAAAGGAACCACGAGCTCAAAAGCCCCAAGGGGGCGGCCGGTAGATAGCCCAGGGTAAGCGAGCCTAAGCTCGCGCAACCCTGGGTTCCGGACGAAATGGATTTGCCCCCTGAAGGGGGGCCGGGAGCGTGGTGACTCTAGATGGCTTTCTCAACCGCGACCTACTTGGCCCCCTTCAGGGGCCGATCTTGTGTTGCGCCTAACCCAGGGTTGCGCTCGCTGAGGCTCGCTTACCCTGGGCTATCTACCAACCGCCCCTTTGGGGCTTTTGAAGATCAAAGCCACGTCATGCCGCCACCCGAGGCTCGCGACGGAGCAAGGGCCTGCGGATTGGCTTGCCGCGTCCTGTCAGGATAAAGACCGCCACCAAGGCCGCGCAGGCCACGGGCTTCCAGCCGAAGCGCTCACCCAGAAACGAGGCAGCCGCGATGAAGGTGAAGAAAGGCTGCAGCAACTGAAGCTGGCCCACCCGTGCCACACCGCCAAGCGCGAGGCCGTGATACCACGCAAAGAAGCCGAGGAAGGCACTGACGAAGCTGAGGTAGAGGAAGCCGCCCCACGCGGAAGCCGGAGCCGCAAGCCCGTGTTGCGAGATGAGCCAGAGCAGCGGCCCGAGGATGAAGGGGAAGGCCAGGACCAAGGCCCAGCAGATGACTTGCCATCCGCCGATCTCGCGGGCGAGCCGTCCACCTTCCGCATAGCCCATCGCCGCCAGCGCGATCGCCAGCAAGATCGCGCCATCCGCCGGGCTCAGGCTGCCGCTACTGGACGAAAGGGAGAAGACAACCACTGTTGCACTACCCGCGATGCTCGAAAGCCAGAAGCGCAGGCCCGGCCGCTCCCCCGCGCGCAGGAAAGCCGCTACCGCGGTAGCCAGCGGCAGGATGCCCATGATGACCGCACCATGCGAAGCATCCGCCCGCTGCATCGCCCAAGCGCTGCACACCGGAAAGCCAACGATGACACCCAACGCGACGATCGCGAGCCGCTTCCACTGCGAGGCATTCGGCCAGCGTTGCTTTGTTAGAAGGAGCAGCAGAGCCGCGGGGAATGCCGCGACCACCGCACGTCCCAAGCCAACGGCCACCGGATCGAAGGCGGCTACGGCCAGGCGCGTGGCTGGCAGCGTGCAACTGAAGGCCATCACCGCCAGCAGGCCGAAGATCATGCCTTTCGTGGAAGATGACAGCGGCGTGCTCATGGCAGGAAGTGGCGTGAGAGTTTTCCTAGCGTCGCCAGTGCATCCAGCGTGCGGCCATCAAAGGCGAAGCCGCAGCTCAGGCGGAAGCAATGGTTCAAGCCACCCGATGCGGAGAAGATCGGCCCGGGCGAAACGCCGATCTTCTTCTTCAAGGCCGCGGCGGCGAAGGCCCGCGCATCGAAGCCCTCCGGCATCTCGATCCACAGCACGAAGCCGCCCGCGGGCCGATTGACCCGCGCGCAATCCGGGAAGTGCCGCAGCACGGCCTCGCGGATCTTCGCGCATTGTTCTGCATAGAGGCCGCGGATGCGGCGCAGGTGGCGGTCATAGCCGCCGGCATCCAGGAAGCCGGCGATGACGAGTTCCGAAAGCGTGGCATTCCACGGTGCCTCGATCCCCTTGAGACGGCGTATCTCAGCGAGCTGCCTGCCCGGCACCAGCCAGCCGACGCGCAGGCCCGGTGCGATCGTCTTCGAAACGGAGCCGCAGTGGATCACGCGCTCGCCGCCGTGGACCGCGATCGATTGCGGGCGGCTGCCATCGTGCGAGAGATCACCATACACATCATCCTCGATCAACGTGAAGTCATGCTCCGCGGCAAGCGCAGCAAGAGCCTTCTTGTTAGAATCCGGCATCAGCGCGCCGATGGGATTCTGGAAATTCGGCTGCACCACGCACGCGGCGATGCGATGCTTCTTGAGCGCGACTGCGAGCGCCGGGATCACCAGCCCCGTGCGGGGATCGACAGGGATCTCAATCACGCGCAGGCCAAGATCGCGAACGAGGTGCAAGGTGCCGAAGTAAGACGGTGACTCCACCGCCACCAGGTCCCCCGCCTTGGCCGTGGCGCGCAGGGCGAGCATGAGACCCTCCGTGCCGCCTTGCGTGGTGATGATCTCATCCGGGGTGACGTTCAGGCCGACATCGAAGAGCCGGCGTGATAGTGCTGCGCGGAGCTCGCGGCGCCCCTGCGGTGGCGTGTAGCGGTAAGCGGCAGGGCCATGCTTGCGCAGTACCTCCTTGGTGATCGCGGCGAGCTTGGCGTGCGGGATGATGCCATCGCCGGGAGCCGCGGTGGCAAAGGGCACGAAGGCCGGATCGCCCGCGCTGTCCATCAGCTCTTCGAAGATCGAAGTGGGCGAGAGACGGATCGGCTTCGAGGCGCGGCCACCGGTCGTGGGAAAGCGGTCGGAAGAGATCTTCGGCGCCGCGACGAAGTAGCCGGAACGCGGCCGCGCCTCGATCAAGCCCTCATCCTCCAGCCGGCGATAGGCCTCCGTGACCGTGGAGATGCTCACATGGTGCTCGCGGCTGGTGTGGCGCACGGAGGGAAAGCGCGAGCCCGGCGGAAAGGTCCCGGCCTGGATCAAAGCGGCGAGCTTTGAAACGAGCTCTTGGTAAAGGGGCAGGACCGTGGACATGGCGCTTGATGATGGCTTGTTTGCCATTCTCCTCCAGATACAGCCGTGGGGATTTCCGGCCAGTACAGATTCTGTACTCCGCGGGATTTTCCACGGCTGTACCTATCGGGAGACGCGGCGAGGTCCATACTGGCCCCGACGGCACAAGCCGCACACCATGATCCTGATCGTCAAACTGCTTATCGCCGCCTTCCTCATCGCCTGGACCTTCATCGGCGGCTACCTCGTGGTGAGGTATGGCGCGCTCTTCGGCCCGCACGCAGACCACCGTGCGGAGACTCCTGGCGCTCGTTCCTTCGGCCTCGCGCACATCGGCGCGGTGTGGATCGGGGCCTTTGCGCTGGCGGTGTATTTCTTGTTCCTATAAGCGCTCACAAGGTCTTGATCTCGACGATCCGGAGTTCCTTGACCGGGTCGTCAGCCCAGTAGGCGACATTGAATCTACCCGCTCGGATCGCCTGCACGGTCCGGCCGGTGGAATCTGAAAAGGAGTAGTCCCCCAACTGCGCCGGCTGGTTCGCCAACTTTTCAATCAGCGCCAACAGCAAGCGCTGAACGTGCTTGGGCTGCTCGAACAAAAAGGTGGAGGCGCGGGATGATAGAACAGCCTCGTAGGAATGCGGAGGACGTTCAGGCATGACCCAAACGCCTCGCTAGTTCTCCAAGGGGCACTTTGTCTCCCTGATCCATGGCGCGCATAATGTCGCCAATCTCTTCCCTGCCCTCCGGGCTTTCGTACCGGAGCTTCTGGAGGTAGAAAGACACCTCACGCCGCTCGTCTTCGCTCATGCGAACAAGCGCTTGCTTCACCTCAAGCATTTCCACCTCCGACATCATTGGTATGATGCCCTCTGTTTCGTAGGCCGTCAATACTCCCGCTTCAGCAGGTACTCCGCGATCTCCTGCAGCCGCTGCGCTTTCTTCTTGAAGGGCGCGAGCGCATCCATCGCTTCCTTCGTCAGCTTTGCCGCTTCCTTGCGGGACTTCTCCAGGCCGAGGATCGCGGGATAGGTGGCCTTCTCCACGGCGGCATCCTTGCCCGCGGTCTTGCCGAGGACCTCGGTGGACTGGGTGACATCGAGGATGTCATCAATCACCTGGAAGGCGAGGCCGAGGGCGTGGCCGAAGACCGTGAGGCCTTCGAGCTGCTTCTCCGTGGCATTCGCGGTCATCGCGCCGAGGCGGATGGAGGTGGTGAGCAGGGACGCGGTCTTCGCCTCGTGGATCTTCACGAGCTGCGCCTTGGTGAGCTTCTGCCCTTCCCCTTCCAAGTCCATCACTTGGCCGCCGATCAGCCGGGTCGAGCTGCCGGCCAGTGCCAGTTCCGCCACGTAGGCGGCGGCAGGATAGCGCCTGGCCGGGCGGGTCTGCGCGATGATGAGGAAGGCTTCTGTTAGAAGAGCATCCCCCGTCAGTACGGCCATGCCCTCGCCATAGACCTTGTGGCAAGTCGGGCGACCGCGGCGCAGGTCGTCATCGTCCATGCAGGGCAGGTCATCGTGGACCAGCGAGTACGTGTGCAGCACCTCCGTCGCGCAGGCCGGCGGCAGGGCATGCTCCGGATCCCCGCCACAGGCTTCTGCCGCGGCGAGGCAAAGGATCGGCCGCAGCCGCTTGCCACCGGCGAAGACGCTGTAGCGCATCGCGCCGTGGATGGTGGCCGGCTTCTCCTTGGCCTTCGGCAAGAAGGCGTCGAGCGCGGCATCCACTTCGGCGGCGCGGGTAGCGAGGTATTCTTTGAGAGACATGGAAGCAAAGAGCTAGGAGCGAAGAGCTGAGAGTTGGATGCAGGGGCGGTCCCTCTTTCTCCATGCTCTCCGCTCTCTGCTCAATGCTAGAGAATCTCCGCGATCTGCACGGCATTCAGCGCCGCGCCCTTGCGGACCTGGTCGCCCACGACCCAGAGGTCGAGCGCGTTATCGAGCACGAGGTTCTTGCGGATGCGGCCGACGAGGCAGTCGTCCTTGCCGGTGGTATCCAGCGGCACCGGGAACACCTTGTTCGCCGGATCATCCACCACCTTCACGCCGGGCTTGCCAGCGAAGGCCGCGCGGGCGGCTTCCACATCCACCGGCTTCTCGAACTGCGCGGTGATCGACACCGAGTGCGAGCGATAGACCGGCACCCGCACGCAGGTGCAGGAGACCTTCAGATCCGCGTGGCCGAGGATCTTGCGGCCCTCGTTGAGCATCTTCAGCTCCTCCTTGGTGTAGCCATTGTCGGTGAAGACATCTACCTGCGGGATCACGTTGAAGGCGATCTGGCGCGGATAGACCTTCGGCTCGAAGGGCTGGCCGGTGGCGATGGCTTTCACCTGCTCTTCCAGCTCGAGGATGCCCTGCGCACCCGAGCCGGACACGGCTTGATAGGAAGACGCGATGATCGCCTTCAACCCGAAGAGCTCATGCAAGGGCGCCAGCGCCATCAGCGAGATGATGGTGGTGCAATTCGGATTCGCGATGATGCCGCGCGGGCGATCCTTCGCGGCCTGCGGATTGATCTCCGGCACCACCAGCGGCACGTCCGCGTCCATGCGGAAGGCCGAGGAGTTGTCGATCACCACCGCGCCGGCAGCCGCTGCGGAAGGGCCGAACTCCTTCGAGATCCCGCCGCCCGCGGAGAAGAGCGCAATGTCCACCCCGGCGAAGCTGTCGTGCGTGAGCTCTTGCACGATGACGTCCTGACCGGCGAAGGGAATGCGTTTCCCCGCCGAGCGCGCGGAGGCCAGCACGGTCAGCTTGCCGACCGGGAACTTCCGCTGTTCGAGACAGAGACGCATTTCTTCACCCACCGCTCCGGTGGCACCGACGATCGCGACGTGCTTGGCTTCGCTCATGGATTGATTTTGGAGCGGCGGAGTGTAGGGCCGCGGGCTTGTATGGCAACCGAATCGTGCGCGGCGGGCTTCCGGCTTTCGCCTTGCGCCACCGATTCCTTGCCCTAGTGTCACGCCGGGCATCGCGGAATTCCTTCCGCTTTCCTGATAACCAACCGAACCTAATTACCATGAAGCTCATCAAAGTCGCCTTCCTTGGCGCGGCCGCCCTTGGCACCCTGCTCGCCGCCTCCTGCTCCTCCCATCACGAGTCCTCCGCCCCGCCGCCGCCGGCTTCGTCCTACCACACCACCGGCAAGTGAGCCGCGTGGCCGGGGCTGCGACTTGAATGCGGCCCCAGCACCATGATTCCAGCCAGGGTGGGCCTCTTCCGGGTCCACCCTGTGTTTTTTTGGGGCTTTAGGCATTGGAAATCATGGGCGGCAGGCCCGCGGACTGCTTCCGGCTTTTGCCTTGCGCCCCCTGCCCCTTCCGTTAGAGTCGGGCAGGGTATTGCGAAGTCCATTCCGTGCCCCTGATAACCAACCGAACGCAACTACCATGAAGCTCGTCAAAGTCCTCGCTCTCAGCGCCGCTGCCCTTGGCACCCTGCTCGCCGCCTCCTGCTGCGAAAGCAAGCCCGCTCCGGCTCCGGCTCACCCGTCCTACGTGGCTCCCGCCAAGTAATTGGACCGATTGAAGCGGTGATCTCAATGCAGGTCCCTGCAAGATGACTCAACGCAGGGTGGACCACCCGCGGGTCCACCCTGCAATTTTTTTTACGCTTCAATCATTTTTCTAGCGAAATCCATAAAACCCCTTTTGACTCCAGCCATGTTCCGCGCCATCGCCATTGTTTGCCTCTCCGCAACCGCTCTTCTTTCCGCCTCTTGCTGCTGCACCAGCGAGCCGAAAGCCCGTCCGCTGCGCCCGCTTCCGCAATTCCAGGAGATCCCCTCCACGCCGGAAGTGAACTACAGCAAGTAAGCGATCCGCCGCGGACCTGATTCTGATTTTCATTTCACTTTTTCGAAAGACCCCTTCCGATCTCCGGCAGGGGTCTTTTCTTGAATGGATAAGCGACTTTAAACGCCATCCATATGTGGGATTGCCATCTGCAACGCGACCGCCTAATACGCGAGCCCTCCCATGAAAACCCCTGAGTCGCGCGACCGCTTCCAATCCTCCAGCCGCCACTACCACAGGCACCGGGTGGAGGATGAGAATGAAGCTTGGAACCGCTGGATCGAGGGGGCCGAAGGGCGCAAGCGCAAGGGCAGCCGGAAAGTCGCAGTGGTCGCGCTGTGGCTCCTGACGGCGGCAGCATTCCTCGGAGTGGTGGGCGCGATGTGCTACCAGATGCTCTAGAGCCGCTGCGCCGGGCTGCATCTGTAGGATGCCAGAGCGCACTTGATCGCGCTTTGACAATCCCGGGACCCTGACCCACGGTGCCCGCCCGCCGGGCACTCCGGCGTGCATACCATGGGCAAGAGCCTCTATCAAAAAGTCTGGGAAGCCCACACGGTGGGTAAGCTGGCCGACGGCCGCACGCAGCTTTTCATCGGCACTCACCTCATCCATGAGGTGACCTCGCCACAGGCCTTCGGGATGCTCCGGGACCTCGGCCTGGCGGTGAAGTATCCTGGCCGGACCTTCGCCACGGTGGACCACATCGTGCCCACGGAGAATCAGGACCAGCCGGTCGATCCGCTCGCCGCAGAGATGATGAGCGCGCTGCGGACGAACTGCGACGACTTCGGCGTGACCTACTTCGACCTGAAGTCCGGCAAGCAGGGCATCGTCCACGTGGTCGGACCCGAGCAGGGCATCACCCAGCCGGGCACCACGATCGCCTGCGGTGACTCCCATACCGCCACCCACGGGGCCTTCGGCGCGATCGCCTTCGGCATCGGCACCACCCAGGTGCGTGACGTGCTGGCCACGCAGACCATGGCCATGGAGCCGCTCAAGGTCCGCCGCATCGAGGTCAGCGGCAAGCTCCGCCCCGGTGTCTATGCCAAGGACGTGACCCTGCACATCATCCGCATCCTCGGTGCCAAGGGCGGCATCGGCTTCGCCTACGAATACGCCGGTGAGGTCTTCGACGCGATGTCGATGGAAGAGCGCATGACCGTGTGCAACATGGCGATCGAAGGCGGCGCCCGCTGCGGCTACGTCAATCCGGACGCCAAGACGGTGGCTTACCTGAGTGGCCGTCCTTATGTGGACATGGCAGACTTCGATGCCACCGCCACGCGCTGGCTGTCCTTCGCCTCTGATGCGGATGCCGTCTACGACGACATCGTGAAGATCAACGCCGCGGACATCGAGCCGACCGTGACCTGGGGCATTTCCCCGGACCACGGCATCGCGATTTCCGAGACCATTCCGGACCCCGCCAAGGCACAAAGCCCGGGCGAGAAGGCCACGGTGGAAGAAGCGCTGGCCTACATGAAGCTGCCCGCCGGTGCCCCGATCAAGGGCCAGAAGATCGACGTGGCCTTCATCGGCTCCTGCACCAACGGCCGCCTCTCCGACTTCCGCGAAGTGGCCAAGTTCATCCAAGGCCACCAGGTGGCGGCGGGCGTGAAGGCGATCGCCGTGCCCGGCTCCCAGATCGTGGCGCACCAGTGCGAGCAAGAGGGCATCGACAAGATCTTCTCCGCCGCGGGCTTCGAATGGCGCGGCGCGGGCTGCTCCATGTGCCTGGCCATGAACCCGGACAAGCTCGTGGGCGACCAGCTCTGTGCCTCGTCCTCCAACCGCAACTTCAAGGGCCGCCAAGGCTCGCCCACCGGTCGCACCGTGCTGATGTCACCGGTGATGGTGGCTGCTGCGGCGATCCAGGGAAGCATCGCGGATGCGCGTGAGATCTTCGAACTGGAGCCACGGGCGGCGGTGGCGTAAGCTGGAACCATGAACTCTGCGGCGGCCCATGTACCGTTCATCACGGCCGAGGAGTATCTCGAAGGAGAGAAACTCGCTGCCGTGAAGCACGAGTATGTGAACGGGCGTGTCTACCCGCTCCACCCCGAGACGGGAACCAGCGTACGGCACAATCTGATTTCAGGGGAAGTCTACTGCTTGCTCAAGGCCCACCTTCGCAGCGTTCCTTGCCGGACCTTCATCGCTGAGATCAAGGTCCAGGTGAAGACAGAAAGGGGGGAATGCTACTACTATCCAGACGTCTTCGTCACCAGCGACGCCGCGGACGACGATCCCTACATCAAACGTCATCCGGAACTGGTCATCGAGGTCCTCTCTCCTTCGACCTGGCAGACGGACTATCTCATCAAGACCGCGGATTACCGGCAAACCCCCAGCGTGGAAGAGATCGTCCTGATCGCCCAAGACTGGCCGGAACTCGTCATCTTTCGCCGCAGCGAGGATTGGAAGGCGCATGCCTATACCCGCCTTGATTCGGTAGTCCGTTTTGAGTCGGTGGACTTCGAGGCTCCGTTGGCTGCATTTTACGAATCCGCTCCCTTTTCACCCGATGTCCAGCGCCCTTGGTACCTCGAAGAGCGCTTGGACGGCTGAGCAGCTTACCGCTATTCCAACATGAAAGCACCGATCTTCCTTTCCCTCCTCTTCGCCTGCGGCCTTGCGTGTGCCGCCGATAAAGACACCGAGAAAAAATCCGCGACCGATGAGCTGCTCGAGGTGATGCGCTTCGAGGAGTTTGCCGTCGAGACCGCCGTGACCACCTTCGACGCCAGCATCGCCCAGCTGAAGGCGAGCGGAGTGCCGGCGGCAGCGATGCCGGAGATCCGGGAAGAAGCCCGCAAGATGTTCGCGCGGGTCTTCAGCAGCCCCGAGCTGAAGAAGAAGACCGCCGATTTGTACAACGAGCGCTTCACCCCAGAGGAGATCGCCGAGCTGACAAAGTTCTACCGCAGCCCGCTCGGCCAGAAGGCCCTGGCGGCGACGCCCGCCATCAATGCCGCCACGACCACCATGTCCATGGATGCATTCAAGGCCGAGTCCGCCGCCTATCAGAAGAAGGTGACCGAGATCGTCACCAAGTACCAGAAGGCGCCCGAGGAGAAGGGCAAGAAGGCCGAAGGCGAATAAGCAGCCGGCAACCCTCATTTTCACACTCACCATGGCTCTCGAGAAAGTCACCACAGTCACCGGCCGCGCCGTGTTCGTCCCGGGCGCGGACATCGATACCGACCGCATCATCCCCGCGCGCTTTATGAAGTGCGTGACCTTCGACGGTCTCGGTGAGTTCGCGTTCTATGACGTGCGCTTCGACCCCGATACCGGTGAGAAGACCAATCATCCGCTCAATGACGCACGCTTCGCCGGGGCCACGATCCTGCTGGCGGGCGTGAACTTCGGCTGCGGCTCCTCCCGTGAGCACGCGCCCCAGTCCCTGAGCAAGTACGGCTTCAAGGCGGTGATCGCCCAGTCCTTCGCGGAGATCTTCTTCGGCAACTCGACCACGCTGGCGATGCCCTGCGTGACTCTGGCGGCCGCGGAGATCGAGGCCCTGCGCCAAGCCGTGGAAGCGGACCCCGCGGTCCAGATCACCATCGATCTGGAAGCCAAGCGCGTGCGCTCCTCCGCCGGCCATGACTTCGCCCTCAACATCCCGGAATCCGCGCGTGACGCGCTGGTGGCCGGCCGCTGGGATCCGATCCAGGAACTGTTGGATGCCGAGCCGCAGATTGAGGCGACGGCGCGGGCACTCCACTACGTATAAAGGTTTTCTGCAGGCGGAGCGGGTTCGCCCGCGGAATGACGAATGTCGAATTCCCGAATGACGAATGGCTTGTGGAAAAGAGCAAGCGGCCAAAGGCCGAAACTGCCCTCCCCTCACACTTCATTCGGCATTCGGAAATTCTGAATTCGTCATTCTTCCTTTTGCCCGCACCAACCGTTAGACCGCCTTCCCCCTCCGTTGGGTTGACGCGGGCGGACAGGTGAGATAGGCCTGCGCCCCATGACCGGATTCCGCTGCCTGCTCCGCCGTCTGTTCGTCTTCTGCGCCCTCGCCACGGCCGCATCGGCCCAGGTGCAGGTGAACCTGCAGATGGAACGGAAAAACTTCGTGGCCGGGGAGGCGCTGCCGGTGACCGTGACCATTACCAACCAGTCCGGTCAGGACCTGAATTTCCAAGGCAGCAAGGGCGCCGGGTGGCTGGACCTCACCGTGATCTCCTCCACGAGCAGCACGCCGATGACTCCGTCCATCGAGCCGGCCTTCGGCACGATGAGCGTGCCGCTGGGCCAGACCAAGGGCCGCAGCTTCGACCTGCGGAAGATCTACCCGCTGACCCAGATGGGGAATTACTCGGTCTACGCGACGATCCGCCTGCCGGGGCAGGAGCGGGGCGGCTTCATCTCGAACCGCGCGGCCTTTACCCTGAACAATGCCATACCCTACTGGACCCAGAAGGTGGGCCTGGGCCGGGACAATGCCGCGACGCGGGAATTCCGGATCATGAGCTACAACAACGGCGACAAGACGATGCTCTACGCCCAGGTGATCGACCTGAAGACCGGCTCGCCGCTCCAGACCCACTCCTTGGGGGAATACCTCAGCTTCGCCAAGCCCGCCGTGACGGTGGACAAGAGCCAGGTGATGCACGCTCTCTACATGGTGGCTCCCATGGTCTGGAGCCACGCCCGGGTGAATTCCGACGGGATCCTGCTCGGCGGGCAGCTCCACAAGTCTGCCGGCGGCGGCAGCCCGATGCTGGTCACCACCAAGGAAGGTGCGGTGGCCGTGGCCAATAGCATCCCGTACGACCCGCGGGCCGAAGCGGAGGCCCGCGCCAAGGTCCGCAAGGCGTCCGACCGGCCGGACCCGGCCTTCCTGTTCCACTAAGGACGGGGATTCCCGCGGATAGGGCGGAGGATTTACCCTTTACAGGGAGGTCCTATATACTTAAAAAATGTAAACTTTTCTTAATTCTTAAGCAAACTCAGCCTTTTTACGACATGAGCAGACTTCGTCGCTTTTTTCTCCCCCTGCTGGCCCTTTTGGCGGCCGGGGCGACCGCGCAGGCGCGGGATTTCCGGACCGTGGTGATCGACCCGGGCCACGGTGGCCATGACAAGGGAGGCCAGTGGGGCCTCGTGTATGAGAAGCACCTGGCGCTGGATATCGCGATGCGGGTGGAGGCCGAGGTGAAGAAGCGCGGTTTCCGCACCGTGGTGACCCGCCGCAGCGACTACTTCATTTCCCTGCCGGAGCGCTGCAGGATCACCAGCCGCTACTCGGACGCGATCTTCGTGAGCATCCACACGAACTACACCTGGAAGCAGGACGCTTCCGGTCTGGAGACTTATTTCTTCTCCCCGCAGAGCCAGGCCCTGGCCTCCTACGTGCACGCCGGGATGATGTCCAAAGTGCGGGCCCTGAACCGCGGTGTGAAGTCCGCGCGCTTCTACGTGATCCGGAACAACACTTGCCCGGCGATCCTGTGCGAGTGCGGCTTCGTGAGCAATCCGAGCGAGCGCGAGCGCATGAAGCAGGCTTGGTTCCGGCAGGCGCTGGCGGAGGGCATCGCGGATGGCATCCTGCGCTTCCGCCGGGCGGGTTGATGGGCTAGCCTGCGGGCATGTCCTTTGTCACGGGCGCGGCCATGCGGTCGCTTGAGGAGGCGGCGTTCCGGCGCGGCATCACGGCGGAGCATCTGATGGATCTGGCCGGCGCGGGAATCGCGCGGAGGCTGCTGGGGCAATTCCCGCTGCCGGGGACGGCGGTGGCCTACGTGGGGAAAGGGAACAATGGCGGGGACGCGCTGGTGGCCCTGCGGCAGCTGCGGGACCACGGCTGGCAGATCGCGGTGCGGGCGGGCTGGCCGGAGACGGAGTGGGGCGTGCTGCCGCGGCGGAAGCTGAGGGAGCTGGGTCTGGCCCCGGTTCAGGCGACGGATATGAGCGCGCCATGGAGCGGCCCGCTGGTCCTGCTGGACGGGCTGCTGGGGATCGGCGCGAAGGGCGGCAGCCTGCGCGAGCCGCTGGCCGGACTGGCGCGGGAGATGGCGGACTGGCGGGAGAGCCGTGGTGCCGTCGTGGCGGCCATGGACCTGCCCTCCGGGCTGGATGCGGACACGGGCGAGGGCGAGGCCGTGACGGCGGACCTGACGCTCACGGTGGGTGCGCCGAAGCGAGGCATGGCGACCGAGAACGGGGTGCGGAAGTCCGGGCGGGTCATCCTGGTGCCGCTGGAGGACCTGCCGCTGCCGCAGGACCCGGATCTGGCGCTCTTCTGCCCGGAGGCCTTCCCCGGGCTGCTGCCGCCCCGCGCGCATGATTTCCACAAGGGCGACTCGGGACGGGTGGGCATCCTGGCCGGCTCCCCGGGGATGACGGGGGCGGCGGTGCTCTGCGCCAGCGCCGCACTGCACGCCGGGGCCGGGCTGGTGAGCCTGCATGTGGAGGAGAGCTTCCTGCCGCATTTGGCTGCGGCGATGCCGCCGGAGGTGATGATCCGCGCTTCGGCGAATCCGGTGCAGGACGCCTTTCAGGCCGGGCACGACGCGCTTGTCATCGGCCCGGGGATCGGGAATGCGGGCAGGAGCTATCAGTCATCGCTGCTCTCGCGACTGGAGGGCAGCAAGATCCCCGCGATCCTGGATGCAGATGCGCTGAACCTCCTGTCGATATCGGGCAGGCTGGAGCTGCTGCGAGGCGAGCATGTGATCACGCCGCACCCGGGGGAGTTCAAGCGGCTGGCAGCAGACCTCGCGGGCATGGAACGCGTGGAGGCGGTGAAGGCCTTCACGGAGCGGCATGCTTGCACGCTGCTGCTGAAGGGCGCGCGGACCTTGGTGGGGAAGGCGGGGGAAGCGGTGCGCTTCAATCCGACCGGGCATGCGGGCATGGCCTCCGGCGGACAGGGTGATGTGCTGTCCGGGGTGATCGGCGCGCTGTTAGGTCAGGGCGTGGCGGGAGTAGATGCTGCGGCACTGGGGGCGTGGCTGTGTGGAAGGGCAGCGGAGAGGTGCCTGGCGGATGGGCCGATATGTCTGGCGAGTGACACGATGCGGCATTTGGGCGAGGCGATGCGGGATTGGGCGGAAAGAAAGAGATGAGCACAGCCTCCCAACCCATGGACGATCTTCCAGCAAAGCACTACTTGCAGATCTGGCAGGCACGCTTGAGGCGGGCCGAGGGTCAAGCCTCTCCCTGGCCGCCGGAACTTATCCGGCATACGAGGCTCTTGGTTGCCGGCTTGGCAGCGATGGATCCGGATGCCATGGTGAAGTTGGAAAGCGGAGCACGCCGATCTCTCTTCATCGAAGCAGCGACAGGCAAGTTGATTGCCGAGATGAATTGGAACCCGGTTGACTGAGTACGAGCCAAGGAGGATCCGGCCTGTGAACGATGACCAAAACAAAGCCTCGCCTCAGAATTCTACGTTCCTGATTTTCGAGGAGCGGGCTTCCGACTCACCCTACGTGGAGCGGGTGTGGCGAAGTCATAGCGAGGACGCGGGCACATTGCATTCGATCGCCGCTTGTCATTGGGAGATGGTAGTCTCGCGCTTCGAAGGGAAGACTTCGATGATCGTGCGCGGGCCGGAGACGCAGGTGAGTACAGCCGAGTGCCCCGCGGGCGGCGAGTGGTTCGCGATCCGCTTCAAGCTGGGGACTTTCATGCCAGCCTTCCTGCCCGGCAGCCTGCGGAACCGGAACGATGTGATCCTGCCCGATGCTTCCTCCAAGGCTTTCTGGCTGGATGGCTCGGCGTGGGAGTATCCGGACTTCCGGAATGCGGAGACCTTCGTGAAGCGGCTCGTGCGCAAGGGCCTCGTGCTTGAGGACGCACTGATCGGAAAGGTGCTTCGCGGCGAGCCCCATGATCTAACAGAGCGCACGGAGCAACGGCGCTTCGTGCAACTCACCGGCATGCCCCGTAGCACCATCGGGCAAATCGAGAGAGCCCGGCACGCCACGAATCTCTTGAAGGCGCGCATGCCTTTGATTGAGGCGGGCCTGGAAGCGGGCTACTACGATCAGGCGCATTTCACGCGCTCGCTCAAGCGCTGGATCGGCCAGACACCCGCACAGATCGCGAGGGTAGAGGAGCAGCTGTCGTTCTTATACAATACGGAGCCGCGCTAGTTCGCCTATGGCAGGGGCATGCCAATCGAGAACCAAACTTCCACGGCGAGCCTCTGGGCCGGTGGAATCATCAGCGGCCTGGTCATCGCCTTCCTGATCTTTGACGGGGTCACCAAGCTCATCCGCATCGCACCCGTGGTGGAGGCTTCCTCAAAACTCGGGATTCCGCCGGAGATCCTGCCAGCGATCGGCTTCACCCTGCTCGCTTGCACCGCTCTCTATGCCACACCCAAGACGGCGATCCTGGGAGCCATCCTCCTGACGGCCTACCTCGGCGGAGCCACCGCGATCCACGTGCGTGCCGCGGCCGGCGCTTTCCCGGTGGCCTTCTCCGTCGGCTTCGGCTTGCTGACCTGGCTTGGCCTCGTCTTGCGCGAACCGCGCCTGATCAAGCTGATCGTCCTGCGCCAGTGGTAATAAGAAACCCAGCAATCAGCTGGACCATGCCCAAGAGCAAAAGGATCCACGAATGGACACGAGTGAAGATCCAATTGAGGCAGTCTTCGCTGCCTTTCATTCGTGTTAATCCGTGTTCATTCGTGGTTGGCTCTGCTTTCCCGCCCATCACTCACCCCGAAGCACCATGTCATTCCAGGCTTACCTCACCAACATCCAGGCGAAGACCGGGAAGAGCCCGGCGGACTTCCGCGCCCTGGCCGAGAAGAAGGGATTCACGCGGGATGGACAACTCGCCCCGGGGATCAAGGCCGGGGCCATCGTCACCTGGCTTAAGGAAGACTTCGAACTCGGCCACGGCCATGCGATGGCCATCGTGGCCTTGCTGAAAGGGAGCAAGAGCGAGGGCGACGCTTAAGGCGTCCCCTCCGTTCGCACCATTTACTTCCCGCGGCGAAGGCTCCACGCTGAGGCCGCATGAAAGCCATCGAAGGCTACTGCCTGATCAAGCCGGATGAACTGCACTGGCGTCCCTCCAACCTCATGCAGATCCCGAATGCGGATTTCCTGGAGCGGACCGGCAGCGAGATCCTGGGAGCGCGGCTGTGGCGCTTGCCACCACGCAGCGCGAACACCCTGCACAAACACATCACTGCAGAGGAGTTCTACTTCGTGGTGCAAGGCACGGGCCGCATCCGCGTGGGTGAGACCACTCTCACTGTTCCGCAGCACGGCGGGATCCTGGTCGGGCCGCAGGAGCTACGGCAGGTATTCAACGACACGGACTCAGAAGTGCTATGGCTGATCATCGGCGCTCCGGAACTCGAATTCGAGAAGGGCAGCACACCGGACATGAGCCAATACTATCCGGTGGATCCGAAGCAGCTGCCTGCAGAGCTTGCAGGCACTTCATGGCCCCCGAACCGAGCCGAAGCATGAACGAACTGCTCCTGAAGCTCAAAGCCATCTACGATCTCATCCAGGACCAGTTCAACGAGCTGGACCTGCAAATCGGGCAGAACGGTAGGCGGAATTTCCCCATCACCGGGTTCCCGCAATTGGCGAGAGACCTCTATCTGGTTCACGACGTGGTGGCGATTTCCTGCGATGCCGGGACCATGGCGTGGGTTCACTACCACCACGATGAGGAGGGGTGGATCGAATGCGCCTGCGAAGCCTTCAACCGCATCGGCCATCCATCGGTGGGCGAAGGCATGCGGGAATGCCTGGCAACTTATCTCGTCAAGCGCGGCTCGCTGAACTCCGAGGATGACCGGAATCCCAGTGACTACATCATCGACCACGAGGAGCAGATCATGAGGGATCTCCATGCCTATCTGGTGGCTGGCGGATTCGCCTTTGCCCGGCCATCGAGGTGACGTGCCTCGCCCGGGATGGCACTTGCGCTTGCGGGATTTTCTCATCCCGACCCGCGGGTAAAGATTGATTCCGCCCCCTAATGCTGTATTTCCAGCATTATGAAACCCGGACCACCTCCTTTTCGAATCGCCAAGCCCTGCCCGAAGCAATGGGGCGAGATGAGCGGCGATGCCAAGCGGCGCTTCTGCGACCACTGCCAGCTTCATGTGCACAACCTCTCCGCGATGTCCGGGCGTGAGCGTGAGGAATTCGTGACCAAGTCCGAGGGGCGCACCTGCATCGCCTACGAACTCCGCGATGACGGATCCATGGTGACGCCGCCGCGCTGGCCCTGGCTCTCCGGCATCCAGCAGGCTGCCGCAGCTCTGCTGGCGGCCTCCCTGCCCATGTTCTTCTCCGCTTGCACCAACCGCCAAGTAGCCGGCGGCATCTCACCACCCTCCTCATCGCGCAAGCTTCTCGGCGAGGCGCCTAACAAGCCTGAGCCAGATCCCAGCGCGGCCAAGGATCGCAAGGAGCCGCGTGTCGGCAAGATGCTGCTCGGAACTCCTCCTGAGCGCCCTCCCGAGGTGAAGAAGGATTGAGCGCCACCACGATCTCCGGGAACTCCTGATGAAAGCTTACCTCATCACTACCGGCGCGGTCTTCGCCCTGATCACCGTGGCCCACATCTGCCGGATGGTGGTCGAGACCGAACAGGCGAAGGACCCCTGGTTCATCGCGCTTACTCTGCTCACGGCGGGTCTATCCATGTGGGCGTGGAGTTGCCTGCGCCGCCTCAAGTGAGAAATGAGGAAGAATCCCCGGAATGATCTGCGACATCGCCGATGCGATCTGATCCAAGCAGATCAGGTTTGCCCTTTCGGGCTCCGGCGCGGATAAAGCCCCGACGACTTTCCCATGATCCCACCGAAGGAAATCATCCAGCTCGGCCAGATCGAGGTCCGCTTCCTGCTCGATGCGGACGACACCGGTGGATCGCTTTCGATGTTCGAATTTGTGGTGCCGCCGGGTGCAAGGGTGCCGGCCCCGCACTATCACGATGACTTCGATGAGATCGCCTACGGTCTCGAGGGTGTGCTCACCTTCACGGTCGATGGCGATCCGATGAAAATCGGGCCGGGGGAGCGCCGTTTCATCCCGCGGGGTGCAGTTCATCATTTTGTGAATTCCGGGACCGTGCCGAGCCGCACGCTCGCGGTCCTGACTCCTGCCCGCATCGGCCCGGCCTACTTCCGCGACATTGCCGCCCTGCTCGCAAGCGGGCCGCCTGATCCTGCGAAGATGGCCGAGACGATGCGCCGCCATGGGCTCATCGTGGTTCCTCCGCAGCCGTCCGCGTAGCCGCTTTTCAAAAGGCGGGATACTATGCTTATCGTAGTAGGTGCGGTGGGCCTGATTCCCGGCAATCTCCTGGCTGCCCCGCTTGGCGGCGACCGCTGGAGCCTGAGTAGCATTTCGGCCCATTTACGGAGTCATGCGGAATCTCCAAGCTGTCTCCATGAAAGCGCTCGACGGTCATTTCCTGATCTATCCGGTGGATCCCAAGCAATTGCCAGAGGAACTCCCGGGGAACGTGTGGCCACCGGCGGACGAAGCAGTATCGCTTTGAAAGAGGCCTTCTCCCCCAACAATCAAGTCACTGCCATGCTCGAACTCCGGCCCACCTGCGAGAACTGCAACGCGCCGCTGCCGCCCGACTCCACGGAGGCGATGATCTGCACCTTCGAGTGCACCTTCTGCCGCTCCTGCGTGAAGAGCCTGTTAGAAGACGTCTGCCCGAACTGCGGCGGGAATTTCTGCCAGCGGCCGATCCGGCCCAAGACCGACTGGAAGGCCGGCGACTACCTGGGGGCCTATCCCGCAAGCACGGTGGTGAAGCATCGCCCGGTCGATCCCCTGGTGCACCGGAAGTTCTGCGAGCCGATCAAGACGATCCCGCCGGACCTGCGCTGATCCCGCCCCCGGGCTTTTCTTTTGGCTGGCGGTCCCGCAGACTAACTTTTAGCGGAAATCCAGATGAAGTCTCTCCCCGCCAGACCGAAGGCCCTCCTGTCCTTGCTCGCAAGCGCCACTCTCCTCGCCAGCTGCGCCGGAAAGAAGGCCCGCTCCGAAGAGACCCGGCCCGTCTCCGATCCAGCACCGGGCGAGGTCAACACGGCCGCGAGGAACAAGGACTACGAATCCCGGATCTCCTCCGGCTGGTCCTTCCCAGTCGAAGTCGTCGCCCTGCAGATCGTGGACTATCCGCCGGAGTTCGTCCCGGAGATCCGCGACCAGTTTCTCGGCCCGCTGGCGGAGTCGCCCTACGTTGGCAGAATCGCCAAGGTCGAAATCGACACTGGCTCCTCGGATTGGGCGCAATGGACTTGCCTGGTCCGCCCCATGGGTGATTTCCCGATCATCCGGATCAAGGGAGAGAATGCCTTCCGCGATGGGCGCAACGCGAAGACGCCCTACGCCAAGGCCGTGGCAAAGGTCCTCCGGGAGCTGGCCCACATGGATCAAGCGGGGCGAGCCACCGGAGACGGACTGCGGGCTACCTCGCAGAACTAAGCACGGCCTCGAGTGGCACTTACTTGAGACGGTTTTTCGAATCGTGAGAGCGGCTTGGGCAGAGCAGGCTACCGCACTCCCTATCAATCCTCCATCGCCATCGCCTGCGAGGCCATCTCGGCCACGCCGCTCCAGTCCTCATTGCCGCTGACCTTCAGCTCGATCACCTCGCTGCCCTTCGCCGTGATCCAGCCGCGCGATTGCCACGCGGAGAACCACTCTTGCACCTCCTCTGGCGCGGGTTCCGGCTCCACCGGCTCCGCAAACAAATCGACCAAGAGCCCGCCCTCACGCAGGCGCAGCAGCAGCACATACTCCACCGCGTCCAGCCGCACCATGTGCGCACCGCCGCTCTCCCCGCGCCACACCGCCACGCGCGTGGCCTCTTCCTCCACCGGCTCAAACTCATCCCAGCCGTGGCACAGGTGCGCCGGTACCGGGAGCGCCAGCAGCCTCACGTGCGGCTGTAGCTCCAGCTCCGTATCCGCCAGGCGCTCCGGTGGCAGCGGCTCGCGCTCCGCCGCCTCGAAGGCCTCCATCGCCGCATACTCCAGCCCCGCCACCGCGGAAAACCAGCGGCGCCTCAACTCATCCAGGCCCTGCCACTCCACCACGAAGCCCGGCATGAAGCGCCCCAGGTGCCGCAGCGTGTAGCTGCTCGATGGATGCGCCAGCAAATAAGCCTCTAACAGCTCCCAGAACTTCTGCTCGCCCGCCATCCGCCGCAGCACCGGAAAGTCATCCGCCAGCGAGTCCAGCACGCGGAACCAGTACTGCCGGTGGTAAAGCTCCAGCCGCTCCGCCGGGGAAAGATTGTCCCCCGCCGCCATCAGCTCCTCCGCCCTTGTTAGAAATTCCTCCGAGTGCCCCTCCTCACTGGGCGGCAGTTCGGTGCTAGCCCGGCTCGTCCCGCGCAGCGGCATCTGCAGCGCCGCGAAGAATGCCTTCTGGGTTTCTTCAAGCGGCCGCATGTTCTCCCGCCTCCCTCTTGGCCATCGCCGAGGCGCGCCAGGTTTCCGACTTCTTTGCCTCCGACCACACCTCGTCGAAGGACGGGATGCGGCCATCCCACTCCAGCAGCGTGGCCACCTGCCCGCAGCGCTCGATCGCCCGCTCATAGAGTTTCCACACCGGATCCACCACCGGGTGGTCATGCGTATCCACCACGAAGCGCTTGTAGTGGGAGTGCCCGGCGATGTGGATCTGCGCCACCCGCTCCGGCGGCACGAAGTTCACATACTCCAGCGGGTCGAAGCCGTTGTTGATGGACGAGACGTAGATGTTGTTCACGTCTAACAGAATGCCCGTGTCCGCTAGCTCGCAGACCTCCGTGAGGAACTGCCACTCGGTCATCTGGTTGTCCTTGAATTCGCCGTAGCTGCTCACGTTCTCCATCGCCAGCGGCACCTCCAGGAAGTCCTGCGCGATCCGCAGGTTCTCCGCCGTCTTCTTCGCCGCCTCGAAGGTGAAGGGAATCGGCAGCAGGTCATGGCTCATGCTGCCATCCACGCTGCCCCAGCACAGGTGATCGGAGATCCACGGCGTCTTCGTCCGCCGCACCAGCCGCTTCAGGCGGCGCAGGTGGTCGAATTTGATCCCGCCCGCATCGCCGGGGTACATCCCCACGCCGTGCTGGACCACCGTGTATTGATCCAGGATCCGGTCGAGCACCGCGAGCGAGCGCCCGCCCTCCACCATGTAGTTCTCCGAGATGATCTCAAACCAGCCGACCGCCGGCTTCTCGGACAGGATGTGATTGTAGTGCGGCACCCGCAGGCCGATGCCCGTGGCCAATTCCACTCCGGAAGTGAATCGGGGATCGCTCATGGCCGGTGCAGGGGGACGGAACGGAAAAACCCCGCGGCGCCACAAGGGACCGCGGGGCTCTCCTTGAAAACGAAAATCAGAGAATCTCGGATTCTTCCTTCTTCTTGTCCTTATCCTTGTCTTTGTCCTTCTCCTTTTTCTCGGAGGCGACGAGGAAAGTACCCTTCTTCTCTTCCTTCTTCTTGTCCTTGTCCGGGCAGTCTTCCTTCTCCTTCTTCTTCTCCTCGGCAAGGATCACTTCCTTTTCCTTCTTCTTGTCCTTGTCCGGGCAGTCCTCCTTATCCTTCTCCTTCTTCTCGGCCAGGATCACTTCCTTTTCCTTCTTCTTGTCCTTGTCCGGGCAGTCCTCCTTGTCCTTCTCCTTCTTCTCGGCGAGGATCACTTCCTTCTCCTTCTTCTTGTCCTTGTCCGGGCAGTCCTCCTTGTCCTTCTCCTTTTTCTCGGCGAGGATCACTTCCTTTTCCTTCTTCTTGTCCTTGTCCGGGCAGTCCTCCTTGTCCTTCTCCTTTTTCTCGGCAAGGATCACTTCCTTCTCCTTCTTCTTGTCCTTGTCCGGGCAGTCCTCCTTATCCTTCTCCTTCTTCTCGGCGAGGATCATCTCCTTCTTCTCCTTGTCCTTGCCGGGACAATCATCCTTTTCCTTGTCCTTGCCGGCGAGGCGGGGAGCGGCGTGAGCGAGGGAGCTAGCGGCAAAGGCGCCAGCGATGGCGGCGGCCACGAGTGCGTTCGAGGCTTTCATTTGGGTTGCGTCGTTTGGTGGTTTGGTTGGGCCCGGACCCGTACGGGCATCCGGGGCGCTTTCCGTAGGATTCTCCGCCCCTTGGATTATTCCAGCGTTTTCTCCACCCCCCTCCGCTTTCGTTTCCATGGGGGTATGAGGCAAAAAGTCGTGGCTCCCGGCGGATTCCGCTTTCATGCTGTGGGGGTATGACCGTCAGGCCATTGAAATCCGGCGAGGAGTCCGAAATCGCCGCCCTGATCCACCGCTCCACCAACACGTGGTATAAATCGAAGCTGGGTCACGAAATCTTCACCGGGAAGCCGGAGGACTGCCGGATCTTCCTGGATACCTACGAGCTGCTGGACCCCGGCTGCTGTCTGGTGGCGGAGGTGGACGGGAAGATCGCCGGCTCCTGCTTTTACCATCCACGGGACACCCATGTCGGCCTGGGGATCATGAATGTGGACCCGGATTTCTGCGGCAAGGGCGTGGCCAAGGCCCTGCTGGCGGAGATCATCGAAAAGGCGGAGGACCTGCCGGTGCGCCTGCTCTCCAGCGCCATGAACCTGGATTCCTACTCGCTCTACACTCGGGCGGGATTCGTGGCCTTCTCCGTCTATCAGGACATGCGGCTGCCGTTGGATCAGGAACTTCCGCCGCCGCCCACCGGGCCCGGCACGGTCCGCATGGCGAATACCCAGCACCTCTTCGGCATGGTGGACCTGGAAATGGAGATCGCCGGGATCAGCCGCAGCAAAGACCTGAATTTCTTCCTGCGCAGCCAAGGGAACCACTGGACCACCTTCGTCCACGTCGACCCCACCGGGAAAATCGACGGCTGGCTGGCCTCCGTGGATCACCCCGGCTGCCGCATGATCGGACCCGGGGTGATGCGGGATGAGAATGCCGCGCTGGCCCTGCTCCACACCCAGCTCTCCCAGGCGCGCGGCGGCTCGCCCGTCTTCCTGGTCCCCACGCATGAGACCATCCTGGTGGCGGAACTCTACAAGTGGGGCCTGCGGAATGTGGAACTCCACTTCGCCCAAGTCCGCGGGAATTTCTCCCCACCCGCCGGCATCATCATGCCCAGCTTCCTGCCGGAGAGCGGCTGAGGCGGTGGCTTGTTAGGAAAGGCGAACCGCGAAGGGATGCGAATCGAACCGCATCTCCCTACCCCGAGCTGTGCCCTTTCTGCTGGCCAATCATGCGGCAAAGATGAATGAAGTTGGAAGGGTGGGAGTCCTAGCTTTCGGCCATTCGTCTCCTTTTCTCCGCGAACCTCCCGGCATGAAAAAGTCCATCCTCCTCGCCAGCCACCTGCTCGCGCTTGCTGCCGGCTGGCTGGCCTTCCACGCAGCGGACCAACCCGCCACGGCCCCCGCTGCCACGGAGCTGGACCGCGAGCGGCGCGATGAACGGCAGCGGGCCGAGCGCGCCGAAGGCCGCCGCCTGCTGGCCGAGATGGAGAGCGGCTGGGGCATCGCCAAGAAGTTTGAGAACCGCCCGGTCCCCAAGCCGCCGCGGCCGCCCCGCACCCAGGCTGAGATGCTCAAGCCGATGGAGGACCAGAGGGCGGCAGCGCTGGAGAAGGTGCGCAAGAAGGTCGCGGAATTCACCCTGCCTGCCGATCCGGCCGGCGAGCTGCAGAAGCTCGCGAAGGCACCTAACAGCGCGGACGCCGCCGCCCTGGCCGTGGTCTGGCTGCGCGCCGATCCGGTGGCCGCCCTGCGCGCCATCGAGGGCATGGCCGAATTCAAGAAGGGCTCTGCTCTCGGGCAATGCCTGAGCTTGTGGGCCGCGGACCTGGGAGCGGAGGAGTTGGCCGGGCTGATGAAGGAAGCTCCCAGCTTCTGCGACCAGATCGCCGGGGCGGCGGTGAGGTCCGCCGCGGAATCCGGCTTCACCAAGCTCGGCACACTCTTCGGGGTGATGGAGGGCCAAGTTTCCCGGGAGAACCTGCTGCGCGGAGCTTTCGATCATGTCCCGGCTCCTCATCGCGGCGAGGCGCTGGCTTGGATCCAGGGCAATCTCCAGGGCCGTGAAGCGGGGAATGCGATCATGTACACCGCCCTGGGGATCGCGGACGCGAAGGAGGCGCGCGCCTTCCTCAAGCAAGCCATGGAGGGCCTGGACCCGGAGGTACTCAAGGCGCTAAAGGACTGGGGGAATTTCGGTGATATCATGCGCAGCGGAGCCGGTCCGGATTCACCCTTTGAAGAGCGCGTGGAGGCCCGGCTCGCGGGTGGGATGGTGGGCAAGACCGATGAGGAGCGCTTGGCGAACGCGCGCTACAGCATCGTCGCGGAGGATCTCGGCCGCTGGTTCAGCACCGGGCACTGGGATGAGGCCCTGCGCTTCGAGTCGGCCACGGTGCCGCAGATCTGGTCGGCGGCGGAAGCGGAGTTCCCGGCCTTCATGCAGGGTGGGCGCGAGAGCATGGTGCGGACAATCTTTGCAAAGACCGCGCTTGAGGCACCGGAAGCTTCCCTGGCGCTGCTAACTGCGGAGGGCCAGCAAGCGCAGGCCGCCAAGTATGTGCTGCAAGTGGCGGATTCCGGGATGCACTCCGACTACGAGGCCGGCTTCCGCCTGGTCGCCCTGCTGCCGGAGGATGCGCTGCGCGCGGAGCTGGCTGCCTATGACCGGCAGTATTCCTACCAGATCGGCCCGCTGGCCATGCAGGGCGGCCAGTTTTGGGAGGAATGGCTCCGCAAGCAGAAGCCCGGCTTGGCCCGCGATCTCCTGCTGCACTACACGGCGGTGCAGCTGGTGAAAGAGGGGCGTGAGTCCGAGGGTGCCGGGCTCAAGGCACTGGTCCGTGATCCCGCCATCAAGGAGCGTCCGCTCCGCTGATCCGCCGTCCCGCCATGAAAGCCCGACACACGATCCTCCTCCTGCTTTCCCACGCGGCGCTGCTCGGTGCCGGCTATGCGGTCCACCGCAGCCTCGTGCCGGACGTGCCTGTCGCTGCGGCACCAGCGCCACCTCCGCCTCCCGTCGCAGAAGCGCCGAAACCTCGAGAGCCCCGTGCCACCTCATCCGTCGCCGGCGAGGGATCATGGACTGCCACGGAGTGCCGGAAGGCATGGCATGCCCTGAAGGGTGCTCCCTTCCCGCCAGAGCAGCTCGCGGCGCTGCGCGAGGCGATCCTGCGCGAGTGGCTGGCCAAGGATCTGCGCGGCGCCCTCATGGCCTGGAGCGATGAGGGCACCATCCCCGCCTCTGCGGTGAACCTAGTGAAGACCCGCTTCATCGCGGGCCATGAGGAGGAGCTGTTGGATTCGGTGGTGGCCGGGGATTTCGGCCTCGATGGCGCAGAGGTCCTGCGGATCTGGAGCAGCCGCGTGGGAGAGAAGAACCCCGGCATGGTGCTCGATTTGGCAAGGAAGATTCCCGCCGGCCTCCGCGCCGGACTGCTGCAGGGTGTCTTCAGCAGCGGCATGGAGCGGGCGGTGCTGGACGACTGCATCGCGAAGGCAGCGGCCATGACCGATCCCAAGCTCAGGGAGGAAGCCTGGCGCGCGATTCTCTGCGGCACGATCAAGTATCGCACGGCCAACCAGGGAAATGATCCGGATCCGGTCCATGATCTTCTCGCGCGGGAGGACCTGCCAGCCGCAGTCCGTTCGGCTGCACTCGGCACCTTCGCGGAGCGCTTGGTTCATGCTTCCAGGAATCCGGCGCTCATGCTGCAAGACTACGCCAAGCTCTCCTCCGCGGACCAAGCCACGGTGGCACCGCTCTTCATCGCCCAGGCCGCGCAGACCAGCTTTGCGTTCCCGGATGCGGTGACCGGCGCGGTCAACGCACTCGCCGCGCAGGGCCAGTGGGACGTCATCGCTGCCGCGGGACCAGCCGCCATCGACAAGATGTTCTCCTCCGGCAAGCCGAACCCGCAGGTGGTCAGCCGCTGGGCGCTCAATTTGCCGGAGCGGCAGGAATGCGTCGCGGTCTATCGCCGTGCGGTCGCCGCCCGTTTCCGCGGCGATCTAACAGCTGGCAGCGAGTGGGTCGCCTCCATCCCGGAAGGCTGGCACCGCGACCAGGCCTACGCCCAGCTCGCCATGAGTGCGGATGCGGATCACGGGAACGCCGCGGCCCGCGATGAAGCGATCGCCGCGATCAGCGATCCTGCCATCCACCAAGAGCTGGAGCAGTGGCGCCGCAGCGAGGCGAAGGCGAAGTAGCCGGCTACATCACTCCGCGCTCCTGCCGCCAAGCCTTGAAGCGATCGAACTCCTCGCCGTTTGCCACCCAGCGGTAAACGCCCCGGTGCCCGATGGATCTTTTCCAGCGCAGCTTGCGGGTCAGCGGCGAGAGCATCAGGATGTGATTGTCGTAAACCTCGAAGTACGCCACCCGGCGGCCCACGAAGGCGATCCATATCATCAACACCGAGGAGAACCCGGACATCAGCAGAGGCAGCCAGTAGTGGAGCTTCGTGAAGAGGAAGACCTGCGGCACCGCGATCAGGAGGGAGAACAGTACCAGGCACACCCGGTAGAGTTTCCCGTAGCCCACCTTCATCACGAGGTTCTCCGTGACAGGCGGCTCATCCTTGGCAAGCGGCGCAGCGTAGGGGTTCATGGGGATTCCGCGCCTTCGTAGATCTCTTCGAAGGAAAGCGCCACGCCGATTTCCTCAAGTGGGATCACTCCCGAGTCATAGAGCTCTGTCTCGAATCTGCCCGACGCAGAGCGCCGGTAAACGGTGACGCCCTTTACCTCCGACTCAACCAGCAGCAGCACCTTGAGGGAAGGAATTGCCAGGTACGCTTCCTTCTTCTCCACCATGTCGACACGGCGGGTCGATTCGCCTAACACCTCGGTGACGAGGGTGGGATGCTCGGTGAAAAACGCCTTTCCGTCGACGGGTCCGCAGACCACTTGCGAATCGGGATAGTAGATGCGGGTCCGCTGATCCTGTTCGATCTTAACGCGAGCGCCGAAGAAGAAGACTTCATACGATGTGCCACGAAGTTTCGTAAGCAAGGTGTAGGCGACATTGCCAGAGATCGCCGAATGATCGAGGGTCCACCCGCCAATCGGATGAACCCATCCGTCGACATACTCGTGCTTGATCTCGGAAAGCTCCTCGCTGGCGAGGTATTCTTCGACTGAGACGAGCCGTGACTTTTTGAGTGCGGTCACGCCTGACGCAATAGGCGAAAAGCCCGGGTCCCGCAAGATGGGACCGTCCGGCGGGAAAGCCCCGCCGGACTTAGCCCGCGATCTCACGGCTCATCCAGCTCGACCACCCGGTAGAAGCGCGCCCGCTGCGTGGCGGGCGGCGTTTCCGTCTTCGGCAGGCCTTGGTCGATCCACTGCAGGCGGCTGGTCGCCGAGGACACGATGATCGGGCTGCGCGTCCATGCCGCCGGGGTTTCCAGTGAGGAATACTCCACCGCGTAGTGGTGGCCGGGAATCACGTCCCACTCCAGGAACACCGGGCCGCCCTCATGCCAGATCATGCTGCTGATCTTGAATGCCTGGCCGTCCGGTGCTGGCGTCTCGTCGGGCTGGGCCAGCTGGATCACCGTGACCTGCGGGGTGAAGCCCTCCAGCTCGCTGTCGGTCGAGACATACTCGATCTTCACGTCCACGCTTGCGCCCGCAGCCACGGCCTCGTGGTGAATCAGCACCCAGGGTTTCCCCGCGGCCGGCGTCTCCGCCCCACTCACGCTCACGCCTTCCGGCAAGCCGCGGATCTCGATCCGGAAGCCGCCGATGGCGCGCGCCCCGGTGTTCGTCACCGTCAGAGTCTGCTCGAAGCTTCCGTCCTCGCGCTTGCTTACCACCGCGCTGCCTGGCTCCAGGGTCGGATCCGGCACTTGTGTCAGTGCCACCGGTAGCGTCGTGTCCGCATACAGGCCATTGTGGTCGGTCGCGCGGATGGTCAGCAGGCTCTCGCCATCGAAGTAGTCTGCGAAGCTCGCCGTGAGCTTTCCTGTCGCGGGATCGACTGTGACCGAGCTGAAGAGTTCCGGCCGGGTATTGCCCGCGAGAGTCCAGGTGAAATGCTCATTCGCGTCCGGATCAGAGAAGGCCCCTGCCGTCTCCACCTCGATGGGCGTCCCGTCCTCGTCCGCAACGGTAGGGGTCAGTGCGCTGGCCACCGGCGGGCGGTTCACCGCCACTGTGACGCTGGCACTGGAGCTGCCCGTGGAATTGGTCGCCACGATCTGATAGGTCGCAAGAGGTGCGGTAGAGACTACCACGCTGAACTCACTGATGCCGGTGACATCCACGTTGCCATTGATCACGATCTGATCGGCGTTTTCGATGTCCCATGCCAGTGTCGTCCGTTGGCCCTGGTTGACCTCGTCGAGGGAATGGGTGAAGGAATGGATCACCGGCGCTTGGCCCACATGGATGACGAGATCGCGCCGGGTCTCGCCTTTCCCATTGCGCGCGATCAAGGTGTAGGTCTGTGTCGCCGCGGGCTTTACGGTGGCACCGCGCTGCGTCGGGAGCAGCGGCGTTCCTAGTGCGGCGGGAACCATCTCCAGCGAAGTCGGGAAACCACTGACTCTCCAGTGCAGTTCCACGGGCTTGCCCGCGGGGACCGTCGTCTCGCTGGCGGAAAACTCCGCGATCACCGGCGGGCCGGAGGGCGGCGTGCTGAGGTTCTCGAACCAATCCTGCTGCGAATTGAGGGCGGTCGTCTTGCCAAAGGCATCCAGATCGCCATCGCCATCGAAGTCCCCCAACACGGGTGAATCACTCACCCCGCGCTGCGGCGCGGGCGAGGGGTTCTCGGCAAGGAAGCTGCCATCGCCCAGGTTCTCGCTCCAGGTGAGGATGCTGTTCAGCGAGACCACATCCAGATCGCCATCCGAATCCACGTCGCCGAGACGAACGCCAAACATGGAGTTCTGCTGCGGGAACACCAGGGCCCCTGGGCCGAAGTGGCCGGTCCCGTCGTTCAGGAAACGCTCGCAACGGTACTGGTTCGCGGAGCACGCGACGATGTCGATGTCATTGTCCCCGTCCAGGTCACCGAGGTCGAAGGAGAACACGCCACTCCGCGGGATCAGCACGCGCTGCTCGACGACCGTGCCGTTGCCGCCATTGATGAGGGCGAACAGATCGCCCGGACCCCCGCTGCGTGCCAGCACCAGATCCGGATCATGGTCGCCGTCCAGATCCGCGCATGTGATCCGGCCGACTTGATCGAAGGTGCCGCCCAGGGTCGCGCGCGGGGCGAAGTTCCCGCCGCCGAGATTCTGGAACCAGACCGCCACCTGGCTGACGCTGTTGAGGCGCGCCGTGGCCACCAGGTCGATATCCCCGTCCATGTCCCAATCCACCGCTTGGATGGAGCCGAGCCGAATGGTATCCGTGGCTTCGATCGTCGTCGCCTGCCAGGTTCCGCCGGGCAATAGCTTGAACCACTGGAGCCAGCTCCCCGAGGAAGAGCCGCTGAGGGCACCCGAAACGCTGGCGAAGTCCGGCCGGCCATCGCCATCCAGATCCGCGGTCGTGATATCATAGGCACCGTAGCTGTTGTTGCTTTGGATGATCTGCGCCGCGGCGGGACCGCTCGCCGTGCCGCGGTGCCAGTAGATGCGTCCCGTGGGGGTGCTGGAGCCCGCGCCAGCCACGATGTCCGGGCGGCCGTCCAAGTCGAAGTCCGCGGTCTGAATGACATTCGGTGTCGGCATGTTCGACGGGGTCGGGACGGTGGCGGCAAAGCGGTAGAACGCCGGATAGACCGCGATGGGAAGCAGCATCGTATCGCTGCCGTACTGGTTCGTGGCGGTCAGGACCAGGTTGGTGGTGGTGTAGAAGGTGGCGGCCACCGTGTTGCCGGTGACCGGGCCGATTCCCGGGCTGATCGAGAATTGATCTGCCCCCGGGGCCACCCAGGACAAGTTCACCCGGGTCCCGCGGTCCAGGTAGTTCTTGTCGGTGGTGAAGGAGTGGATCACCGGGCGGTCCACCACGGTCACGGTGAACTCTTTGGTCACGGTGCCGCCGCGGTTCGTGGCAGTCAGGATATAGGTGGTGGTTTCCGTGGGTGAGATGTTGATGCTGCTGCCGGTGACCACGCCGATCCCGGAGATGCTCACGCTGAGGTAGCGGTCACCGGTGACCGCCCAGCTCAGGTTCAGGCTCTCGCCGCGGTGGATGACCGGATAGGTGGCATCGAATTTGTCGATCGCCGGGACCGTGGCGTACTCGGTCACGTTGCGATTCCAGAGGATCTTGTTGGAGCCCATGGATACCAGATCCAGGTCCTTGTCGCCGTCCATGTCCCGCGCCAGGGCGATGTAGGATTCCGTCGGGCTCGCGGGAATGATGAAGGGCTCGCTGAACTTGCCGAAGCCATCACCTTCCATCCAGCCGGCGGCATTCGGTGCGGTGCTGGTGCTCCGGGTCACGAAGCCGATATCGAGGTCATGGTCGCCATCGAAGTCACCCACCGTGAAGCCGTAGAGATCCTTCACTTTGAGTGTGGTGATCGTGGGCACGAAGCCTCCCCCCGCGCGACCGAACATGATCATGACGCCCTCGCCACCCGAGCTGGATTGGAAAAGCAAGTCACCGAAGCCGTCGCCATTGATATCCTCAAAGTACAGTCCCCCATTGAAGGAGACATAGGTGGTCAGGGGTTCCCCCGGCCCCCAGGTCATGGGTCCGGTGCTACGGTAGAGCTGCAACTCGTTGTACAAGCTCACGGTCAGCAGGTCCGGCAGCCCATCGTTGTTCACGTCCGCCGCCAAGGCATCGCAAGCGGTGCGGGTCGTGGCGATGACGGCCGGCAGCAGGTTGCCCTGGCCATCGTTGAGGACCACCCGCGTCGGTTCATTGTAGCGCTCGATGAGCAGGAGATCCGGCCAGCCGTCGCCGTTGAAGTCGGCCTGCTTGATGCCGGTTGCGCGGCGGTTGTCGATCAGTACGGGGGGCGCGAATTGGCCGCTTCCGTTGTTGCGGTAGAGCTTGGCACCGTAGCGGAAACCGGCGATCAGATCCTTGTCCCCGTCCTTGTCGATGTCCACCAGCAGCACGCCGTCCGCGGCTTCCATCTGCGAGTCGATGATCAGCTCGCCCCCGAAGCCACCGCCCGCCCCGGCACCCGCGATGCGCAGGCCGAGCTGCCCGGAGCCCGGGTTAACGAAGGCGATGTCCGCCTTGCCGTCGCCATTGATATCCCCGATGTCGAGGTTGGTGATCGAGGAGAAGGCGGTATTGAGCAAGGTGGCCTGCCCTGCGAAGACGGTATCGGGAACGAAGACCGTGGTGCCGGCGGTCTTGGTCCCGGCGGCGTTGGTCGCCGTCAGCGTGTAGGTCGCATCGTATTGACCCGGCGTGACCACCAGCGAGGTGCCGCTCACCACGTTGCCATTGATCTTGATCGTGGTCGCACCCTCCACATTCCAGGTCAGGGTGGCGCTGGCCCCGGCGTCCACCGTGTTGTCGGTCGCGCCGAAGGAGACGATATTGGGCAGCGAGCCGGTCGCGTTGCGGTGGAACCACACGCCACCGCTGTAAAACTCCGTGCTGATCACATCCTCCCGGCCGTCCTTGTCATAGTCGACGACGAGCAGTTCGTTAGTGTTAAAGCTGGTGCCAGACCGCGGCACCGCCTGCGCGGACCCGAAGCTGCCGCCGCCCAGGTTCCGGTTGTAGGTGAGGACAGTGTTCGCTTCGTAGAACAAGTCCGGCAGCACATCCGCATCACCGCGCACGAAGCGGATGTTCTCCATGTTGCCGATGGAGCTGGCGACCGTGCTGCGGGTGAAGCTGCCGCTGCCGCTGTTCCGGTAAAGGTAGCCCTGGGTGCCGGCCGTGACCACCAGGTCCACATCCCCGTCGTTGTCGGCATCGGCGATGTCGGAAAAACTCATGCTGGCCAGATTGCCCTCAATCGAACGGGCCGCGCCGAACACGCCGCTGCCGTTGTTGGGATACCAGGCGATGGTCTTGGCGCTACTCTGTAAGGCGATCACGTCCAGGTCGCCGTCCTTGTCCACGTCCGCCACGTTGAGCTGCAGGGTGGAAGTGCCGGAGGAGACCGCCTGCTCCGCGCCGAACTGGCCGCTGCCGTTGTTGGCCCGCCACTTGACCGTATAGCTGGTCCCGATCGTGGAGCAGTAGACCAGGTCCTTGTCGCCGTCCTTGTCGATATCGGCGAGCACCAGCGAGTTGGTGTTGAAGCCGGGGAAGCTCTGGGTCTGGGTGAAGCCGCTGCCTGTATTGTGGTAGATGCGGATCCCGTAGCTGCTATCGCTGCCCGAGCCCGCCACGAGATCCGGGCGCTGGTCGCCATCGAGATCCGCCAGCTCGATCGCCCGCACATCGTAGAAGAAGGTATCGACGATGATTTCCGGGCCGAAAAGGTTGTTCCCGATATTGAGCTGGCACTCGAGCTGATAGACGTTGTTGCTGCCGTTGTTGTAGCTCCGGTAGAAGAGCAGGTCCGGGAGCTGGTCGCCGTTCACGTCCGCCATGCGGGTCACGCTGCTTCCGCCCACGCCTGAGCGCAGGGAGGTCGGCGTAAAGAAAGGCACCTGTGCCGCGAGGGGAAGCGACAGCAGTGCCGAAAGGAAGAGGGGCTTCGTCACAAGCCCGTGTTACGTCATGCGCCGGTACCCACAAGTGCAAACAGGCGCTTGAATAGTAATGGAGGCGGGGGTTTTCCCGTATAAATGCGGATTCAGGCCATGTTTCTACGAGCACAAGGGCGCGCAGAGCTTCACCAGCGCCGGGTCGATCTTGTATTTCGAGTCCACCACCGTGTGGATCGGCAGGTGGCCGAAGGTGCCGTCCCGGTAAACCATGATCGCATTCGTGGCCCCGGCTTCGAGTGAATCGACCGCCGCCACCGCGAACTTGTAGGCCATGATCCGGTCCTGCACCGTGGGCGAGCCGCCGCGCTGGACGTGGCCCAGCACCGTGAGCCGCGCTTCCATGCCGATCGCGTCGTTGATGTAGCGCGTGGTGTAGTCCGCCATCTGGGTGCCCTCTGCCACGATCGCGATGATGTGGTTGCGGCCCTCGTGCTTGATCTCGTGCTTCAGCTTCGCGCCGATCTTCTCCAGGTCGTAGGGGATCTCGGTGGTCAGGCAGAGCTCCGCGCCGCAGGCCAGCGCGCTCACCATCGCCAGGTAGCCGCAGTGGCGGCCCATCACCTCGATCACGAAGGCGCGGGAGAAAGAGGTCGCCGTATCGCGGATCGAGTCCACGGACTGCCGGATCATGTTCAGCGCGGTATCCACGCCCAGGCAGTAGTCGGTGCCGGCGATGTCGTTGTCGATGGTGGCCGGGATGCCGGCGAAGGGCACGCCGAAGTCCGAGTAAAACTGGTTCAGCGCGCGGAAGGAGCCGTCCCCGCCGATCACGATCAGCTTGTTGATCCCGCGCTTCTGCAGGTTCTCGAAGGCCTGGCGGCGGAAATCCAACTCGAAGAAGCGCTTCGAGCGCGAGGAGCGCAGGAAGGTGCCGCCGCGGTGCAGGATCCCCGAGACCAGCTCGCTGTTGGACTCCACGATCTTGTCGTCGATCAGTCCGCGCAGGCCATCGTAGACCAGCCACGGCTTGAAGCCGCGGCTCGCAGCGTAATCGGCCGCGCATTTGATCGCGGGGTTCATGCCCGCCGCGTCGCCGCCGGAGGTAAGAATGGCAATGCCTTCGCTCATGAGTGCGGGCGCAAGGAAGGGAAGCGCTCCCCGCGAAGCAAGCACGGGATGTGCCGTCGGGATAGTGCAGGATGCAATCGTGCGAAATGCGGCGGCGCAGCTTGCACGGTTCCAGCCCCTGCTCCGACTCTCCATGCCACCGAGTAGCCGTTGAAAATCAATCGTTTGAGTGGCTGGCGTCAGCTTTGGCCGGTTTCCTGCGAGAAAGAGAGGGGAATAACCACCCCACCCCCCTATGCTTCATTGGACTCTCACCTTTCTCGTTTTGGCGCTGGTCGCGGGACTGCTGGGTTTCACCACCATCGCCGGCTCCGCCTTCGCAATTGCTAAGGTTTTGTTCTTCGTCTTCCTCGTCCTCCTCGTCGTTTCTTTCTTCTCCAATGCACTGCGCGGCAAGACGCCGTGAAGAATTCGTGAAGGAACAAATTTTTCTCTTTTGCCGGTGAAGAACAAACGTATGCTTGCGAATGCGACGGTGAACTTCGCGGACCTCGGTCCTACAAAGAAAGCACCGGAACAAATGGCCGCCAGCGGCGTTGGTCATGCAGGAGCGTTTCTCACGCCCTGCGGACCAAAGGTCTAAGACGGCTTACAGATTTACAAAGTTGCTGCGGGTAACACCGTGGCGGGGCGGGCGCTCGGGGAGGGGTGCCCGCCCCAATTTTTTTCTGGAGCGCGGCTTTGAAAGCCGCAAGAGCGGTCCTTGGTAGCCCACTTCCCCAGCATTGCCTGCGACAATAAGGCCGCAGCTCCAGACTAACATAGGTGTTCGGGGGTGGCTCGATTCACCGCAGAGTCGCAGAGGCCGCGGAGGGACGCAGAGAGAGAAGAAAAGGGACCGCAAAGACGCCAAGAGCGCCAAGTTTTGAGATCTTTGCGAACTTGGCGTCTTGGCGGTTCATCCATCTCCTCTCCGCGACCCTTTGCGACCTCTGCGCCTCTGCGGTAAACTCCTTTCGTCGCGCTGCGGATCTCGGTCGGCACTCTCCGCTCCACACCCGCTGGCGCGGTTCGGGCAGTCCTTACCCCCGCCTTCAGCATTGCACCTCCCGGTGGGGCGTGCATCTTCAGCACATGAGCGGCGTTCCGCGATTTGCCACCGGCGTGCTGGCCCTGCTGGCAGGGCTCGCGTTTCCCGTGGCGCGTGCGGATGAGGCCGCGGACCTGAGGGCGGAGAATGCCCGCCTGCGGGCGCTGGTCCGCCAGCATGCCTCCGGAATGTTCTTCGACGAGGTGAAGTCGAAATCCGGCACCAGCTACCACGACGCCGTGATCAAGGAGGTCACCGATTCCGCCGTCCGCTTCCACTACTCCGGGGGCGATGCCGAGCTGGCCGCCGCGGACTGCCCCCAGCTGTGGGCCGAGCTGTTCGGCTACCCGGTTCAGGCCAGCAGCAGCGGTGAGGGCAAGACCCCTGCCACCACCAAGGCCACCAGTGCTTCCACTCCCACGGCCGCGGCCAAGGAGAGCACGACAGAGACCCCGCGTGCGAGCGCCACCTCCACGCCCGCAGCCGCCATCGCCGTGGTGGAGGGCGATCAAGGGAGCGGCACCGGCTTCTTCTGCCGCGCGGAGAACGACAAGATCTACTTCTACACCGCGGCCCACGTCATCTCCGGGAACTCGAAGCTACAGGTGAAGCTCCGGAATGGCAGCGTGGTCCGCAAGTTCGGTGAGCTGGAAGCGGCGGAGGGCGGGGACCTGGTGCGCCTGCCGGTGAACGAACCGATCGCCGATTTCCTGGAGATCGCCCCTGAAGCAGGCTTGGCGAAGGTGGGGGAGGACGTGCTTGCCTCCGGGAATGCCGCGGGGGCCGGCACCGTGGGCTTCGAGAAGGGCAAGGTGCTCGGCGTCGGGCCCACCTCGATCGAGATCGATGCCCAGGTCATTCAGGGCAATAGCGGCGGGCCCATCCTGGACTCATCCAGCAGCCACGCCCTGGGCGTGGTGACCCACCTGACCGCCGCGCGGGATGACCGCTGGGCGAAGGATACGCGCTTCTCCGGCGTGCGCCGTTTCGGCTGCCGCCTCGACCGGCACTGGGACTGGAAGAAGGTCTCCATCGAGGCCTTCCTGAAGGAGGGCAAGGCCGTGGCCGCGGTGCAGGAGATGTCCGAGCTGATGATCGCCGCGCTCGACTCACGCCAGTGGAAGGGCGAGGTCTTCCGCCGCCTCGCCACCAATCAGCTGGCACGGGACATCACCGCGCTGGACCTGTGGATCGATGAGCAGAAGAAAGGCGGCCAGCGCGCCAGCGAGGCCGACCGGAAGCGCCGCCTGCGCAGTGTGCTGGACAGCGCGCGCCTGCGCTCGAAGACGCAGATCTCCACCCTGAATTCCCAGTCCTTCACCTGGTTCCACCGCGATCTCGCGGAGCAGGAAGCGCGGAAGCGCGAGGAGATCGACAAGGTTTACGAAAGCTCGCTTTTGGAACTGCGCTGAGGAGGAAGAGCGTCCAGAGTCCCTCTGTCTCTCAGTCCGTCAGTCAGTCAGCCCATGAGCAAGTTCCCGCGACCGCTGTCCTTCCTTCTCCCGCTTGTCGTGCTGGGCTTGGCCGCCTGCGAGCGGAAGGCGGAAACCCTTCCCGAAGCGCTGCCGGCAAAGAAGGAAGAAGTGCCTGCCGCCGCCCCTGCGAACCCCGCGCCCGCGCCCGGGACTCCTCTGCCAAGCTTGAGCGCGGTGCTCAAAGAGAAGAACGCCCGCCAGGACAAGATCGAGGCCAAGGTCCGCCAGATGATCGCGGATCGATTGAAGCTCCCCTTGGACCAGGTGGTCCCGGAAGCCCGGATCAAGCGTGACCTGCATGCGGACGATCTCAATTTCGTCCAACTCATCATGGCCTTCGAAGAGGAGTTCAATGTCACGATCACGGACGAGTATGCCGTCAAGATCGAGACCGCGGGTGATGCGGTGAAGATCCTGATCTGGCTGGGGGCGCGCTGAGATCTCCTGGAGGCCGGCCATGAACGAGATCCCGTTCGGATTCTTCAAGGACGCCCTCAATCCAAGCGATGAGGAATTGCGGCGCTGGGCCGCGATCGAGGGCGCCAGCTATCCGCCCGAGATGGAGCAGGACTGGGATTTGATGGTCGCCACCCGGGAACGTGCCGATGTGATTCTCGCTCTTGCCGCCGATGGCACATGTCCAAACCGGCGGTTTTTCCTGAACTGTCTCTATCTCCTGGTGGGCGATGCCGTGCGCTCGAAGGGGGGCACCTGGCTCTGGGCCGAGCTATCCTGCTGGCTCGACCAGCATGAAGCTGTCGATGACCCGGACATTGCCACCTTCATCCAGCGGACGAGGGCCCTGCTCGCGAGCCCGGAGACTTTCAACTACAACCTTTGGTGCTGGGGTGGTCACGCTTACGGGATCAAAGACGAACCCGACGAGCCCGATCGCCCGCGGCGGTAGTGGGAGTTCTGGAAGCATTGAGGCCGTCATCACCTTGGGCCCGACGTCGTCGCCAGCACGATGTACGATGTTCATCGTACCAACAAAAAACGCCCGGAACCCTCGCGGATCCCGGGCGCTGCAATAAACCGAATGACTCCTACGGAACTGCCGGTTCGAAGAACAGCATGAAGGCGCCCGTGCGCTCCACTGAGACCGGAATCTCGTAGGTGTAATTTGCCCGCTGCTCCGGGGTCATCGCCTCGATCTGCGCCTTGCTCAGCGTCAGGACCCGCTTGGAGACATTGGACAGGCCCGCCGGATCGGGGCTGTAGTGCAAGTAGTAGTTGCCTTCCGGCTTCAGCACCGGGAAGTGGATGCGGAAGTTGATCCCGTTCTGCAGCGGCTCGACGACGAGCTTGAAGCTGTTGTCGTCCTGCGGGTTGTTGGGATCCATCCCGAAGTAGTACTCCGTGAGGTTGTCCACGCCGCCGTGGTCGGTATCGGCATTCTCCTGGCCGGCCAAGTTGTTCTGGGCGAGCCAATCCACATACCCCAGGGTGGAGACATCCCGCACCGCAGGAGTGGAGGCATTGCCCGCAGCGTCCAGCGCACGCACCTCATAGTGGTAGCCGGTGCCGCGCGCCAGGGCGGTGTCGCTGAAGCTCAGGGCGGTGGTGGTGCCCAGCACCGTGCTGCCGCGCCGGACCTCATAGCCGGTCACGGCCACGTTATCGCTGGCCGCATTCCACGCCAGTGCCACGGAGCGGAAGTCCGGGGTCGCTTGCAGATTTCCGGGGCTGGAAGGTGCCACGCCATCCGGCAGCGTGCTGATCGTCAGCGTCGCGGCGGTGGAGGCATTGGCCTTCGCATCCAGTGCCACCACGCTGTACTGATACTGCGTGTTAACCTGGAGGCCGCCGTCGGTGAAGCCGGGGCTCGCCACCGTTCCGATCAAGACGTTATTGCGCCGCACTTCATAGCCGGTGACTCCGATGTTGTCGCTGGAGGCACTCCAGGACAGCTGCATCGAGAAGAGGCCCGGCGTTCCGCCGAGACTGCCCGGTTGGGTCGGCGGCGTCGTATCCGCCAGCGTCGTGACGTTGGCCAGCGCCGGAGCGGAGGCATTGCTCAGGGCATCGCGGGCGATCACCTGGTAGTGGTACAGGGTTTCCGGCGTCAGGTTGTTGTCCGTGTAGTTCAGGCCGGAAACGGTCGCGATCAGCACGCCCTCGCGCTTCACCTGGTACTCGGTCACCCCGATGTTATCCGTGGAGGCGTTCCACGACAGCTGCGCCGAGAACAGGGACGGCACACCGGCGAAGTTTCCGGGAGTGCTCGGCGGCTGCGCATCCGCCAGGACCGTCACGTTCAGCGCCTGGGAGGCCAGGTTGCCCTTGGACGCGGCCTGGCTGCCCAGCGGATCCGGTGTCACGACATTCGCCGGGACCGAGACCGTCACCTGGTTGGCCCCGGGTGCGGGCGAAATACTAGCCACGTAGTAGTAGCCGGAGCCCCGCAGCGCCGTCACCGTGCCGTTCTGCACCGTGAAGTCGGATGTCGTGAAGTCCGTCACATCCTGGTCGAAGGCCACGGTCACGTCGAAGTTCCCGTCCACCGGAGCCACTGGTCCGGCCAGCTGCGTGCGCGCGGCACGCTTGTTGTAGCCGGGAGCGTAGGTGATCGGATCGGTGGTGGTCATCGACCAGGTGCCGGAGTCGAAGGTCGTCCAGTTCACGTAGTCCTCGCTGATCAGGATCTGGTAGTTGCCGATCCGGCCATCACCGTTCGAGTTGTAGCGGGGATAGTAGACGTAGCCGCCCAATTCCCGGTCCGATCCCAGGTCGATGGTGATTTGGTGCGGGTGGCTCGGGGTTCCCAGGGATTGCCAGAGGTTGGAGGTGCCGATGCTGCCGTCGATGATCTTCGCTGCGACGTTCGTGGTCCCCGACTCGCTATCGACATCCTTGATGCTGAGCTGGGCGAAGGGAATGATGACGCCCGTGCCATCGAGCGGCTGGAATTCGCGGATCGCAGCGAAGGTCCGGTTGCCGGTGAGCGACTTGATCCGCACATAGCGGGCCTTCGGCGCGGCGGTCACATTGAATTGCGAGGGGACCAGGCCGTTGATGTAGCTCTGCAACTGGGCGATGCCCGCGGTGTGCGCCATGTTCTTGGCCAGCGGCGGCATCGCGTCGCCATTGCCCACGGCGCTGGCGCGGACGAAGATCGCGGACAACGCGGTGTTCGCGGGCTTGATGTAGCGCCCGTCAGGTCCCAGCGCATCGTAGCGCTCCGGGATGGCGTTGATGATGTTTTGCGAAGCGAGCGGGACGCCCAAGCGTGCATCATAGCCAGCTCCCGAGCCGCCGGGCTGGTGGCAGTGCGAGCAATTGCTGGCCAGGTAGGAGCGGATGCGGTGCTCCAGCGGCGCGGTCTCGTCGGTCAGGGCGCGGGACTCGATCGCATTCTCGATCTGCGATGCCGTCAAGGTCACGTTGAAGGCCCCCAGCGCATTGAAGGTCTCCAGCTGGTTGGCGGTGCGGCCGGTGGAGGGGTAGAGGAACTTCGAGTTGAAAGTCGCCGTCTTCACCCCGAGCGCTTGGCCGGCCACGTCGTTGTGGCAGATCATGCAGTCCCCGCGGGAGGGATAGCTCCAGGTCCGCTGCTCGGAGCCGCCGCCGCTGAGCGTGTAGGTGTAGTTCTCCTGCACGCCGTTCGAAATCAGCGTGGCGTCCGTGCCCGCGGCATTCCACTTGTAGGTGAAGCCGTACTTCCCGCCATTTGTGGTGCAGACCAGGAAGCGGGTCTCCAGCCGCTTCACCGCGGCCGGATTGCTCGCGTCCGTGTTCACCTCGAAGTGCTTCACGAAGACGGTGCCGGGCGGGAAGACCCAGTTGCCTTCATCGCTGTAGACGATGTCTTCCGCCGCGGTGTCGAAGGTCCCGTTGTTCGGCAGGATGATCCACCGCTTCTTGGCCGCAGCGTCAGACCACAGCGGGTTCGGCACATCGTAGGGGATCACTCCCGCTGCGGTGGACAGGGTGGTGAGATTGGTGAAGACGCCTGTCTGGGAGAGCAGGGCAGGGGGCTCTGCGGAGACGGCTGGCACTGCCAGCTTCATGATCTTGCCGGTGGGGTTGTTCGTCCCCGCCAGGTCCATGATGTAGATCTCCCCGGCGCTGTCCGTGAAGAAGCCGCAGAGGCCCTTCTTGTAGCCGGTCTCGAAGCTGGAATACATCTCCGTGATCACCGGCGGCCCGCTGGCGGGCACCGTGGCGTTCCAGATCTTGCCGCGCACGTGGTCGCCGAAGATCACCTTGCCGGTCAGCGTCGGCCAGCGCGTGCCGCGATAGCGCGGCCCGGTGATGATGGCATTCCCCACCGTGTGGTCGTACTCCCATAGCGGCGGCTGGTCGAAGCCCGTCAGCGGGTTCGGCTTGTTCTTGGAAGTCGCGCGCGTGGCTTCCAAGTAGGACCACTGGAGGTTTGCGCCCTTGGTCACCCGGTCCAGCTCCTCGCGGTTGCCTTCACCCACGTCGCCCACCCAGATGTCATCCGTCACCGGGTCGAATTGTGCGGAGTGCGGGCTGCGCAGGCCGATCGCGTAGAACTCCTCCAGGATGCTGCCGTTCGCGGCCAGGAAGGGATTGTCATTCGGAATGCCGTAGCCCTGCGTGTAGCTCGCGGGCCACTCCGCCGGTTTCGCCTGGATCGTCGTCGGGTTGTCCAGCCACCAGTTCGGATTCTCCTGCGGCTGGCGGCGGATCGCGTGCGACTTCGCCGGGTTATTGTCCACGTCGATCCGCAGGATCCCGCCGAACAGGCCCATGTCGGTTCGTTGCGAGTTGTCGAGCCCGTCACCACCCAAACCGCCGTCCCCCACGCTGATGTAGAGGAAGCCGTCATCGCCGAAAAACATCGAACCACCGTTGTGGAAACGGTGGGGGTCGTACTGGGAGATCAGGATCGACTCGCTGGCCGGATCGATGGTGCCGCTGGCCGGCAGCCAGTTGAAGCGGGACACGACCCAGTAGCTGCGGTCGTTGTCATCCACCCCGGCCACCGCGCGGCGGTTGTAGCAGACATAGACCTTGTTCTCGCCCGCCGCACCGCTGACCGTGAACTGCGGGTGGAAGACCATGCTGTACATTCCCTGGTCCTCCGAGGTCTCCACCGTCGCGGTATAGTCCAGCACCGTGACCTTTTGCGCCGCGGTGGGGTTGGTCTTCGGGAAGCGCCAGATCTGGCCGTTCTTGCCGACCACCAGGAACTGGCTGGTCGAGCCCGAGGCCACCGGGATCTCCTGCAGCGTCATCGGATCCGTGAAGCTCAGGTTCGGAAAGGCGTTCGTCACCGCCCAGCCGGAGGGGTCGCCGGGAGCGCTCGTGGGGAAGACACCGTTGAAGTACGCGCCGACCGGCTCAGGCTGGTCGAGCCCGGGCGTGGCAGCGGTGGCCGGGAGTACGGCACCGAGTAGAACCATTCCGTACAGGCACAAGCCTGCCGGGTGCAGCAATCGGGGGGAATGCACAGGGTGATGATTTTGGAATTGTCCGTCGGACGAGCCGATTGCCGGGACCGGAGGAAGGGGACGGCACTGACAAGCGAGGGGGAACGTCCGTGGGGGGGACGGCGGGATTGATTGCATAATCTGTGCCGGAAGCAAGCCCTCCTTCCTACGCGATCACGCGGGATGGCAAATTCCGGGATTTATGTTGGATACCCGCGGCCCGCCAGCCGGGGGCCCCCTCCCATTTCGCCGGCTGCCACTTCGATCTTATCCTATTGATGATTGGGAAAAGTTACGGAAATGATGCCAGAACATCGGAAAAAAGGCTGGCCCCAAGGCCCCGCTTTTTTTAAAAGCCCGGCGGCCAAGGTGTCTCCACGCGATTCTGAAAGGATCCGGATGTAGCCACCACAACCACATATCACTAGTTCGCAGATCCTCCCCTGATCGGCACGACCGTTCATGGCAGGAAGCCTGCGGACCGGCATTTCCCCCCTCATGATACCCCCCTCCTGTCATGGGTTCCCGCTTCCGGCGGAACTCCTTCCGGCTGTCGTCACATTTGGCGTGATCCATGCTTGTTAGTTGATCCTGGCCTCACGGTTCGCCTGCCCCCAGCCCGAGTACCGAATGTCCTGGTTTTCCCCCCGCTCCCCGATCGGCAGCCTGACCGGCGTCCTTGCTTGGACAGCCGCCATGGCTTTGTTGCCGCTGCACGCGCAGGTGCCAGACACCCTGCGTTACTCCATCTTCGCGCCCAAGACCCTGCCCCAGCAGCTGGAGCAGCAGGGTTCATGCGTCGCCATCTCCGGGAACATCGCCGTGGTCGGCTCGCCCAGCTTCGATGGGGATCCGGTCACCGGGATCGACAGCGGGGCGGTCAAGGTCTTCGAGGCCTCCACCGGCAAGCTGCTCCACCGCTTGCTGAATCCCGCAAACGAAGCCTTCGGCCGCTTCGGCACCAGCGTCGCCATCTCCGGCTCGCTTCTCGTCGTCGGCTCCTACAATTCGGTGGAAGGGATGATGGGTGCCGGGATCGTCTATGTGTACGATCTCTCGGCGGAGGGCGCGTCGGCACCGCTCTTTACCATCGAGAACCCCAGCCCCGCGGAGCAGGACCAGTTTGGTCACTCGGTGGCGGTGGAGGGCGACCGGATCGCGGTCGGTGCCTGGATGGATGACAGCACCGCGTCCAATTCCGGCACCGTCTATGTCTATGATGCTGCCAGCGCCGAGCCGACCGTCCCCTCCCTGGAGATCCCGAATCCCGGCCCCGCGGACGATGACAACTTCGGCACCTGCGTGGCCATCTCCGGCGGGCGCCTCGCGGCGACTGCCTACCGGGATGACACCAACCAGACGGACGCGGGCAGGCTCTACGTCTTCGATCTCCAGTCCCCCTTTGCGGCAGATCCGATCGCCTCGCTCGGCAGGACCACCGCGGGCAAGAGTGACTGTCTCGGCAATTCCCTGGCCATGGAGGGCAACCTGATCGCGGTGGGAGCGGAGTGCGCCAACTCCAGCTCCAAGGGGAACGCCGGCACCGTCGTCGTCTTCGACCTCGGCTCCGCCACTCCCTCCGTGCCGCGCCTCAGCTTGAATGCCCCGGCCACCCACGCGAACGACTACTTCGGGACCGCCGTGGCGCTGTCCGGCACCCGCATGGTCGTTGGCAGCTACCGGGACGATGGCTTCGGGGACAACGCCGGGACCGCTTTCGTCTATGACTTGGCAGGGGCCACCCCGGCCGTGCCCATCGCCTCGCCGGACAAGCCGCTGCCCGCGGCGGCGGACTACTTCGGGAACGCCGTGGCGATCTCCGGCACCACCGTGCTGGTCGCCGCTTGGCATGACGACCGCGGCGACCAGGAGTCCGGTGCCACTTACGTTTACAGCCTCACTTCCCCGACTCCCGATGTCGCTCTGTTGGCGCTCGATAGCCCGGTGGCCGGCTCGCTGGACCGCTTCGGCACGGCCGTGGCGGTCGATGGCAATCTGGTGGCCATCGGCTCCCCCGGGGCAGACGCCGGGGCCACGGCCGCGGGCCGCGTCCGGCTTCACGACCTTTCCGCCTCCAAGCCCACCGCGGTCCTCGCCACGCTGGAAGACCCGAACCCGGATGTGGACGAGAACTTCGGCGCTGCCGTGGCCGTCTCCGGCCCCATCGTGGTGGTCGGCGGCCCGGGCGATGACGATGGCGCGGAGGACACCGGCAGGGTTTATGTCTACAATGCGAACCTGCTGCCGGCCACCGCGCCGGTCCGGGTGCTGTCGAACCCCGCGCCGGGGGTCGGTGACCGCTTCGGTTCGGCCGTGGCCGTTTCCGGAAACCTGGTGGTCGTGGGTGCCGAGCTTGATGACGCGGGCGCGGTCGATTCCGGCACGGCCTACGTCTACAACCTCAACTCACCCACGCCATGGATTCCGGTCTATACCCTGGCCAATCCCAGCCCCGCGGCAGGTGACCGTTTCGGCTGCGCGGTCTCGATCGCCGGGAACCGCGTGGTGATCGGCGCTTCCAAGGACGACAATGGCGCGACCGATGCCGGGATGGCCTACGTCTATGATCTCGCCGGGGCCGGCCCGACGGTCCCGCTCTACACCCTGGCCGATCCCGGCCCGGTGGTGGCGGACGACGGCTTCGGCAATGCCGTGGCCATCTCCGGGAACACCGTGGTGGTCGCCGCGAGTGGCAAGGACACCGGCGCGTCGAATGCCGGCGTGGTCTACGTCTACAACCTGGCCGGCCCCACGCCTGCGCTTCCCGCCCAGACCCTGCCCAATCCGAGCCCGGAAGCGGACGACCGTTTCGGCAATGCCGTGGCTGCCGCGGAGCCGCGGGTGGTAGTCGGGGCCGCGCTCGACAATTCGCCCAACGACTCCGGCCGCTGCTTCTCCTTCAACATGAGCTCGGCCACGCCGACAGTGCCCTCCGCCACGCAGAAGAAGAGCACGTCCACCAATGGCGACCTCTTCGGCAGCTCGGTCGCCGTTTCGGGCGCCATCGTGGTGGTCGGCTGCCCTTCAGATAACAAGACCGCGAACGACAAGGGCGCGGCCTACGTCTTCGGCCCCTCAGTGCCGGAAATTGCCGTGGTGACCGGTGACCACGAGGTCCTCACCGGGGAGAGTGCCTCCTTCGGCCCGGTGCCCATGGGCCCGCTAGGCGGGGGAAGCCTCACGATCGACATCCTGAACACCGGCATCACCAATCTCACCGTCTCCTCCATCACCGTCGTGGGGGGGGATGCCGCGGACTTTACCGTCACTTCGCCCTCGCAGCCCTTCGCGGTGGGGCCCGATTCCGACCGGACCTTCACGGTCACCCTGAATCCGGGCGCCGCGGGCACGCGGTCCACCACGCTGCGCATCCAGAACAATGACTCGGACGAACCGGTCTTCGACATCCAGCTCTCCGGTTTCGGTCTTTCCCCTGCGGATGATACGGATGGGGACGGCCTGAATGACGTCTCGGAGTTTCGCATGGCGAGCCTCGGCTTCAACTGGCAGGTGCCGAATCCCTCCCTGGTCACCGCCTTCAGCAGCTATAAGAACAGCGGCCTGCTCTTTGCGCCCAGCCGTGTGCAGGCGCTGCGCGTGGTGCCGCCAGTCTTCGAACGGAATGCCGTGAGCGGGGTGGCCAAGCTGACCTTCTCCCTCCAGAAGTCCACGGACTTCCACAACTACGTGGCGCTGCCCTTCAGCGCGCCGCAGACCTCTTTCAACCCCGCGGGTGAGGTGGAGTTCCGTTTCACGGTGCCGGACAACGCGGCCTTCTACCGCCTGGAGACCAAGTAAGTCATCCTCCCTCCTCTCCTCCATGTCTCCCACCCGCCAGCGCTTGCTCCGCACCCTCGCCCCGGGACTCGTTCCCGCGCTGTGCCTGGGGCTCTGCGCCCTGCTGGGTGCGGCGCCGATTCCTTACTCACTGGAGAATACTTTCTCTTCCCCCGCCGTCGCGCGGCAGCTCAATACCCAGCTCGGCTACACCGTGGCCGGAGACGGCAGCTATCTCGCCATCGCCTCGCCCTTCGATGACACCGGCGGTGAGGACAGCGGCATCGTCGGCATCTACAGCAGCACCAGCGGGACCCTGCTCTACACGCTGGTGAATCCGGAGCCCTCCGCGCAGGCCTACTTCGGGTGGTCGGTCGCCGTGGCCGGGAACTGGATTGTGGTCGCCGCGAAGGATGATGACACCGGCGCGAGCGATGCCGGCATCGTCTACGTTTACGATCTGGCCTCCGTCACGCCCACGGTGCCGGCCTACGTGCTGGAGAATCCGCACCCGGATGAGAACGACTCCTTCGGCTACTCGGTGGCCATCTCCGGGAGCCGCCTGGTGGTGGGTGCGCCGAACGGTAGCCTCACGACCGGGAATGCGGGCGTGGCCTACGTTTACGAGCTCTTATCCGCTCATCCCACCCAGCCGGCCTTCTCGCTGCCGGATCCGCTGGCGAGCGGCCAGAGCTTTGGCTTCTCCGTGGCCCTCACCGGGAACCGGGTGGTGGTCGGCGCTCCGCAGGTCAGTGGCACCGGCGACCTGAGCCGGGCCTATGTCTATGACTTGGCTTCCGGCAGCCCGGCCACGCCGGTGGCCAGCTACGCGGATGCCACCCCGGCCAGCAACGAACGCTTCGGGGCCGCCGTGGCCACGGCAGGCAACCGCGTGGTGATCGGCGCGCCGCTCGAGGATACCGGCGCGGCGGATGCCGGGGCCTGCTACCTCTACGATTTCACCTCCGGCCCACCCGCCACGCCCAGCGCCACGATCCCGAATCCCGCGCCCCTGCTGGATGATGAATTCGGCAGCGCGCTCGGTCTCTCCGGCAGCCGCCTGGTGGTAGGGGTGCCGCTGGACGACCCGACCAGCGTGGACAGCGGGCGCGTCTATGTCTTCGAACTCGCCGGCGCCTCGCCCGCCCTGTTTGCCACGATCGAGAATCCGACCCCGCAGAGCGGTGACAGCTTCGGCCGCTCGGTTTGTCTGGCCGGCACCCGCCTGGTGACGGGGGCCCATGGGGATAACACCGGCGGCAGCGATGTCGGCTCTGCCTACGTTTACGATCTCTCCGGTGCGCCACCCGCCGCCCCGGTGCTGACCATCAACACGCCGAGCATCTCTTCCGAGGAAGAGTTCGCTACCGGCGTGGATCTCTGGGGCTCGATCATGGTGATCGGCGCGCACCATGACGACAAGGGCAGCAGCTCGAACTCCGGCACGGTCTACCTCTACGACCGCCTCTCGCCCACGCCCAATATCCCGATCCTCACGATCGACAATCCCGCGCCGAACACCAACGACTACTTCGGCGCCTCCGTGGCCATGAATGGCAACACGGTGGTGGTCGCGGCCTATCAGGATGACAGCCCCGCCACCAACTGCGGGATCGTCTACGTCTACGACCGCTCTTCGCCGACTCCCGGCACGCCGGTGCTGACGATCCAGAACCCCTCGCCGAATGCCCAGGACCAGTTCGGGAATGACATCGCCCTCTCCGGCTCGCGGCTGGTGGTCGGCTGCGCCCGCAATGACATCGGCACCTTCACGGATGCGGGCTCCGCCTATGTCTATGACCTGAGTTCGCCCACGCCCACGGTCCCGGTGGCGGTGCTCGACAATCCTGCACCGGCCGCAGACGACGTTTTCGGATACTCGGTGGCCATCGATGGCACCAAGGTGCTGGTCGGCTCCTACAACAATGACACCGGCGCGCCGAATGCCGGCAGCGCCTACCTCTACGATCTCACCTCGCCCACGCCCACGGTGCCGATCGCGGTCTTCGACAACCCCTCGCCGACTTCCGACGATTTCTTCGGCCACGCCGTCGCCCTGTCCTCGCAGTGGGCGATCGTGGGGGCCTATCTCAATGACACCGGCGCGCGGGATTCCGGCAGCGTCTACGTCTATTCCCTGGCCAACCTGCCTTCCACCACTCCCGCCCTGGTCATCGATGATCCGGATCCGAATCCCGAGGATACCTTCGGCTTTTCCGTGGCCATCGCCGACTCGCGGCTCGTGGTCGGCGGCCCGGAAATGGATGATGGTGCAGTGGATTCCGGCAGTGCCTATGTCTATGATCTGGGCTCCTCCACCCCAGCGGTGCCGGTGGCCAAGCTCGATCCCCAGGATCACCGCCTGGGCGACTACTTCGGCTTCAAGGTCGCGATCCATGATAACAACATCCTGGTCGGCGCGCCTTTGGACGATGGCACGAGCTTCGACCGCGGGACCGCCTACTACTTCGATCCGGACCCGCCCGCGCCGCAGATCCAGGTGGAGCAACCGCTCGGCACCGGCCTGATCGGCGGCTCGGCGAACATCCACTTCGGGAACGCGCCGGTGAATACCCCGGGCAGCTCCCAGACGGTGGTGATCCGGAACGTGGGCACCGCCACGCTTGAGGTAAGCTCCATCACCTTGCTATCCGGGAACACGGGGGACTTCCTCGTGGAGGTGCCCTCGCTACCGGTGACCCTGGCGGTGGACCACCTGATGAGCTTCCAGGTGAGCTTCTCGCCGCAGGTCGTGGGCAGCCGGCAGGCCACCCTGCGCATCACCAGCAACGCCGCCAGCAACAGCCCCTTTAATATCACCCTCACCGGCCAGTCCCTCGGCGCCGATCACGATACTGATGGCGACGGCCTGAATGACGTGCTCGAGCTCCAACTCGCCGCATTGGGTTTCGACTGGCAGGTCAACGACGAGGAGCTGCTCGCCACCCTGGAGGCCGGTGCCAATGTCGACGGAGTCTATTCGGTGCGGCAGCTGCAGGCCCTGCACCCCGGCATGCCGCTGGCCCCGGTCAACCTCCAGACCGGCCAGTTCACGCTGACCATGGCGCTCAAGAAGAGCACTGATCTCTCCAGCTTCTCGCTCTATCCGGTGGTCCCCGCGCAGACCGTGATCACCCCGCAGGGCAAGCTGGAGTTCCAGTTCGCCACCCCCGAGCGCCGGGCCTTCTATCTGTTGGAGCCGCGCTAGCGGGGCGGGATTTTTTGGCCCGCGGTTTGCCCCGGGCCGGGTCGGCTGTTAGGCTGCGGGCCCTAGAGCCATGGGGGTTCCGGCGTTCCGGGGCAGGGGAGGGGAGCAGGGGTCCAGTGGTCCTTTCGCATTGACTCTCTAGCAAATTTCAAAAAGGATCGGCGAGTCCACCCAGACCCCTTCCCCGAATGTTCACCCCCCGATCGCATTCCGTGGAGACAACCTTGAGCGCTGCTGTTCTGGCGCTTGTCGTTCTCCCCGCCACCTCCTTTTCCCAGGATTTCTCGCTGCGTGTTGCCGATGGCAACAACGCCTTGTTCCAGGACTTCCTGCCACCGGCCGCCACCGAGACCCTCGGCCACATCAAGGGCGGCTTCTACCTCGGCGTGGATGCCACCACGACCTACGACTCGAACTTCTTCATCCGCCAGGATTACCCGGAGAGCGAACTGGTCACCGACTTCTCGGCGGACCTGAAGTACAAGTCCGATCCGGAAGGCGGCGCGCGCTGGTCGATCGAGGCGAACTACAACCCGACCCTCCACACCTACTGGAATAATTCCGACCTGAATGGCGTGGACCACGCGGGCTCCCTCGCGCTGAATTTCCACGGGGTCCGGAGTTATGCCACGGCTTACGTCAGCTATGAGGAGGTCTCCTCCGCGGACCGTCTGGCCGGCGGCTTCATCCAGGGCTCGATTCTCAATTACGGCATCACCGGCGGCTATGAACTCGGGCCGCGCACCACCCTGCTGGCTGCCCTGACCGCCTCGCAGTCGGACTACGATGCCGGCGCGCGCTCCGGCTCGGATGTCTACACCGCCCAGCTTTCCGGCCTGTGGGAAGCCACCGAGCGGATCAAGATCGGCCCGGTGCTGCGCTACAGCTACACCGAGTCCGACCAGACCGGTCAGCGGGATGCCATCGCCGCGCTTGTGAACCTGCGCTACAAGCTGCACGAGCGGATCTTTCTGGATGCCTCCCTGGGTGCGGAAGTGGCCAAGAACTCCCGCGACGGCGATGGCTGGGACGTCGGCCCGGCCGGTAGCCTGGAGGCCCTCTATCTCATCAACGACCGTTGGACCTGGAAGGGCGGCATTCACTACTCGGTGGTGCCATCCCCGGTGAACCTGAACTACATGGCCGAGGACCTGTCCTTCGAGACCTCGCTGGTCCGCCAGTTCGTGCGCGGCTCGCTTGAAGTGGGCATCGGCTTCGGCTTCACCAACTACGAAGCGGTCGGCCTTGCGGCGACAACCCGCCAGGACGATAACTTCCTGGAGGGCTTCATCACCTACCGCCGCAAGATTTTTGCCGATCGCGCCAGCTGGACCACCAGCGTGCGCGGCGCCAGCAACGACGGCCAGAAGGATTGGTCGCAGCTGCAGATTTCCACCGGCATCTCGGTCGACTTCTGAGCCGCTTGTTGAGATTGGCTGTGGCCTGCGTAGTCCGCTCACCAGCGCTATCCGTGAGGAGCATTCCGCAAATCCTCACGGAAAGATTGATCTCACGAATGCAGGGATCATCGGGATTTCCTGCTTTGGCACAGGCCTTGCTGTTTTGTCGGGGAATGCCCGACTCCCCGATATCAGTCACCCACCACCCGGCTGTCCGGGCTGTATTTCCAAGGGTTCTCCCCGGAGTTCCCACGGGCGGCGGGAAGAGCCATTGCCACTTTCGTTCCAAGCGAGCCGCCTCCTGCGAGTTTGTAGTGGCGGCCTACGTAGATCTTCCAATAATCGCTTGTCCTTCACCTGCATTCTGATAGAAGAAGCGCCGCTGTTTGTTCCACCCCCTCCCCCGAAAATCTCCCCCCATCTGAGTT